>Ga0182742_1000146_pt1 | contig 133836 bp, 113 predicted proteins | sample eDN5th37CBELigMG_FD_128880 | JGI IMG/M metagenome (GOLD analysis project Ga0182742, IMG submission 128880) | Enriched Miracle-Growth compost microbial communities from Emeryville, California, USA - eDNA 5th pass 37_C BE-Lig MG (version 2)... ... | reverse complement strand
GTCCCGCGGGGTTGGCGCAGGCGCGGAGGTGGGCCGCACGGCGCGCGCGGTGCACCGGTGCGCACACCGGCACGACGCATCGTCCGCAGCGTCGCGCCCCGCGCGAACGGCAGCAGCGGGCGCGCGCGCCATGTCATGGGCGATGCAGGTCGCGCGCTCCGTCGGCGGCGCGGGGTCGCGCGGCAGCGGCTCCGCTCGCTGCGCGCGATGTAGGGGAGCGCGCGCAGCGACGGCAGATCGAACACCGCCGCCCGCGCGCGATCAGCCGAGCAACTTGCGGCCGAGGCGGCGGCGCTCGCGCATCTCCTTTGCCACCTCCGCCAGCTCGTCCGCCGGCATCACCTGCGCGGCGATCGGATAGATCACGTCGTCCTCGAGGGGGATGTGCGCCTCGTACTCGGCCACCACCGCCTCCAGCGCCGCGGCGAGCTCCACGGCGGCGGGCGTGCCGCAAGCGATCGGCGCCGCATCCGGATCGGGCAGGCCATCGCCCGTGCCGAGGCTGGGATCGATCGCCAGCATCGCCCGCTCCATCCGCTCGAAGGCGGCGTTCTGCTCCTCGTGCTCGGCGAGAAGCCGATCGATCAGCGCGACCGCCTCGTCCTCGCCCGCCGCCTGGAGGCGGGGGCGCAGCCGCGGGAAGAGGGTGATCTCCTCGTCCACGTTGTGCCCCTCGCCGCTCGAGCGGAAGAAGAGGAGCGCCGCCTCGAGCTGGTGCCGCTCGATCGATCCGGGCGCGCGCAGCCGCGTCGCCGCCTGCAGAAACGTGCAGAGGCGCATGCGGATCCTGCCGTGGCAGGCGGTGAGGAACTGCAGGGGGTCGACGAAGGGATCGGTCCGCATATCGGAAGCACCTGGGGACGTGGGGAGATCTGCAAGCGTGGAAGGGGGCGGGCCATTCCCGCACAACCGTCGTATGGCGCGTCAGGGCGCATCGCCGGCGGCGTCCGTCCTCCGCCGCGCCGGACCCGGGTCGCGCGCGCCGCCGCACTGCATCAGCCGCGCCTGTTCTCCTGCAGGACGCCCGGTCCCACCGCCTCCTCCACCGTGACCGGGCCGCTGGCGACGAAGTGGCGCTCCCGCCGCTCGCACGCGGGCAGGCTGCACGCCCTGCAGATCCCCGGGTGGCAGGGATCGAGGTGGAGCGCCAGCTCGCCGACGAGGCGGCAGCGCGCCTGCACCTGCCGCTCCAGCTCGCTCACCGCCTCGTGGGCGCGGCGCACCGTCCAGTCGGCGGGGACGAAGATGTGCGCGTCCACGTGGACCACGTTGCCGGAGCGGATGGCGCGGAGCCGATGCACGCCGCCCAGCCCCTCCACGCGGCTGCCGTTGAACGCCTCGACGATCTGCTGAAGGAGCGCGGGATCCTCCTGGTCGAGGAGCGCCCCCACCGACTCCCGGACGAGCTGCACCCCCGACCGCGCCAGCAGGCAGGCGACCACCAGCGCCGCGAGGGGATCGAGCCAGACCACGCCGGTGAGGCGCACCAGGGCGAGGCCAGCCAGCACGCCGGCGGTGGTCCACACGTCGGAGAGGATGTGCGTGCCGTCCGCCACGAGGGTGGGGGAGTCGAGCCGCCTACCGCGGCGGAGGACGAAGGAGCCGAGGAGGAGGTTGGCGGCGCCCGCCCCCGCGGTGACCGCGAGGCCCAGATCGAGCCGGCGCAGCTCGGGGCCGGAGACGAGCTGCGCCAGCGCCGCGTAGACGATCATCACCGCGGCGAAGGCGATCAGGCCGCCCTCGAAGGCGGCGGAGACGAACTCGATCTTTCCGTGGCCGTAGGGGTGGTCGCGGTCGGCGGGGCGCGCGGCGAAGCGCAGGGCGAAGAGGGCGAAGACCGAGGCCACCACGTTGACCGTCGACTCCAGCCCGTCGGAGAGGACGGCGCTGGAGCCGGTCAGCATCCAGGCGGTCATCTTCGCGGCGAAGATGGCGGTGCCGCCGAAGAGGGAGATCCAGCCGGTCTGTTCGCGGAGGGTGCGGCGCCTCGCCGCGTCGGGGGTGTCCACGCCTCCATCGTAACCCCCGGACCGGGGAGAGCGAGGACGCAATTCGTGCGCGATATCCCGGATGCGCGCAGGAATTGCGCTCGTTCCGCGGCGGGTGCGCCGCCCAGCGGGCTGTTGCATGCTGGAACGCCTCTTGCTGGTCGCCGGCGGCATGAGCCTGATCGCCAAGTACGACCGCCCCGGTCCCCGCTATACCAGCTACCCCACGGTCCCCGCGTGGACCGAGGCCTTCGGCGGGGAGGATCTCGCCCGCAAGCTCGACGAGGCGGGCGCCGCCGGGGACGATCTCCCCCTGAGCCTCTACGTCCACCTGCCCTTCTGCAGGGAGATGTGCACCTACTGCGGCTGCAACGTCGTCATCTCGATGAACGGGAAGAAGCACGCGGAGTACGTCGAGGTGGTCCGGCAGGAGATCGACCTGGTCGCCGACAGGCTCCGCGGCCGCAACGGGCTCCTCCAGATCCACTACGGCGGTGGCACCCCCACCGCCCTGGACGAGCCGCTCCTCCTCCGCCTCTGGGACAAGATCACCGAGCGCTTCCGCGTGCGCCGCGACGCGGAGGTGGCGATCGAGGTGGACCCGGTGGTCACCTCCCGCGAGCAGCTCGCGCTCCTTCGCGGCATGGGCTTCAACCGGATCTCGATGGGCGTCCAGGACTTCACGCCGGAGGTCCAGCGCGCGGTCAACAGGCTCCAGACGGTGGAGGAGACCGAGGCGCTCGTCTCGTACGCCCGCAAGCTGGGCTTCCGCGGCATCAACTTCGATCTGATCTACGGCCTCCCCCACCAGCGCCTCGAGACCTTCGCCCGCACCATCGACGAGGTGATCCGCATCGCGCCGGATCGGGTGGCGATCTTCTCGTACGCCCACGTCCCCCACCTTCGTCCCCACCAGAAGAAGATCGATGAGGCGTGGCTGCCGAAGGGCGAGGACAAGTACGCGCTGTTCCAGCACGCGCGCGACCGGCTCCTCGCCTCGGGTTATGTCCCCATCGGCATGGACCACTTCGCCCGCGCCGATGACGAGCTGGCCATCGCCCAGCGCGAGCGTCGCCTCTCCCGCAACTTCCAGGGCTACACCGTGCGGCCCGCGAACGACATCGTCGCCGTGGGCGCCACCGCCATCGCCGACGTGCAGGGCGCCTACGCCCAGAACGTCCGCCCGCTCGGCCCGTACTACGAGGCGATCCGCGCCGGCCGCTTCGCCACCGAGAAGGGGGCGTGGCTCTCCGCCGACGACCTCCTCCGGCGCGACGCGATCAACTCGATCATGTGCAACTTCCACCTCGACCTGGCGGCGCTGGGGGAGAAGCATGGCGTCGACGCCGCGGCCCTCCTGGCCCCCTCCCTCGCCCGCCTCGAGGAGATGGAGCGGGACGGCCTCGTGCGCCGCGGCGCCACCACCCTCGAGGTGACGGAGCCGGGCAGGGCCTTCGTCCGCAACGTCGCCATGGAGTTCGACGCCTATCTCGGCCAGCCGCCCGCGCCGGGGAAGAAGCTGCCGGTCTTCTCCCGCACCATCTGACGGCCTTCCGGCGTGAAGCTTGCGCCTGCCCGGCGCAATCTGCTGGAATTCTCCCGATCGAGCAGGAGGGCTCCCGCCCTCCCGGGGGAAATTCATGCGCCACGTCCGTCTGCCGCTCCTCGCCCTCCTCGCCGTGGGCGCCGCCTGTGGCGAAGACGCCACGGGGGAGGACCGCCCCGCGGCGGAGAGCTGCACCGTCACCCTCGAGCCATCCGCGGACGATCAGACCAACGTCCAGACCGCCTTCATCGAGGCGGCGGCGGGGAGCACCATCTGCTTCGCCGACGGCACCTACACCTTCACCGACGAGCTCTCCCTCACCGTGCCGGGGATCACCCTGCGCGGCATCGGCGACGCGGTGGTCTTCGACTTCGCCGGGCAGGAGGCGGGGGCCAACGGGCTCAACGTCACCGGCGACGACTTCACCATCGAGAACTTCACCATCAAGAACTCGCCGGGCGACGGCATCCGCGTCTCCGACGCGGACGGCGTCACCTTCCGCAAGCTGCGGGTCTCGTGGGACGCCGGCTCGGTGACGGAGAACGGCGCCTACGCGATCTATCCCCTCGGCTGCTCCAACGTGCTGGTGGAGGACTGCGAGGTGAGCGGCGCCTCCGACGCGGGGATCTACGTCGGGCAGTCGAGCAACATCATCGTCCGCCGCAACCGCGTCCACGGCAACGTCGCCGGCATCGAGATCGAGAACAGCAACGACGCCGAGGTCTACGAGAACCACGCCTGGGACAACACCGGCGGGATCCTCGTCTTCAACCTGCCCAACCTGCCCGCGGGGATGGGCGCCCGCGTCCTCGTCCGTGACAACGTGATCGAGGGGAACAACCGGGCCAACTTCGCGCCCGCGGGCAACATCGTCGCGCTCGTCCCCCCCGGCACCGGCGTGATGGTCCTCGCCGCGGACCAGACCGAGATCCGCGGCAACACCATCGAGAACAACCAGAGCGGCGGGGTGCTGGTGGCGAGCTACCAGACGGTGGAGTCGATCGGCGGCGGCGGGGCGGAGGATCCGAGCTACGACAAGTACACCTCGGGCACGTGGATCCGGGACAACGTCTTCGCCGAGAACGGCAAGTCGCCGAAGTCGGTCCTCGCCCCGTACGTCACCACCGCCGACGTGGTGTGGGACGCGTACGAGAGCGAGCCGGGGACCGCGCTCTGCGTGCAGAACGAGGGGGCCACCTTCCGCAACCTGAAGCTCGGCGAGTCCAAGGACACGCGCCTGGTGGATCTCGATTGCGCCTTCGAACCCTTGCCCTCGGTCTCCTTCTGATCGGCGGCGCCTGCGGGGACGGCGAGGGCGGCGAGAAGCCGCGCCTGCCCTGGGAGGCGGCGCCCGTGCCGGCGCCGCCCGTGCCGCCGGACAATCCGATCACCGCCGAGAAGGTGGAGCTGGGCAGGCTCCTCTTCCACGACCCCATCCTCTCCGCGGACCGCCAGGTGGCGTGCGTCACCTGCCACGGGCAGATCTGGGGCCTCTCCGACGGGCTGCAGTACTCGATCGGCGTCGGCGGGGTGGGGCCCGCGGGCACCGGACGCACCGGCCCCACCCACACGCGGCGCAACGCCCAGACCCTCTGGAACGCCGCCTTCCGCCGGGAGCTCTTCCACGACGGGAGGGCGCGCTCCCTCGAGGAGCAGATCCTCTTCCCCCTGGCCGACCCCGCGGAGATGGGGCGCGATCCGGAGGAGATCGTCGCCGAGCTGCGGACCATCGATGGCTACCGGGCGCTCTTCGCCGCCGCGTTTCCGGGGGACGACGAGCCGATCACCGTGCAGCGGATGCTCGAGGCGATCGCCAGCTTCGAGCGCACCCTCGTCTCCGACCACGCCCCCTACGATCGCTACGTGGCCGGCGACGACGGCGCCCTCTCGCAGGAGGCGGTGCGCGGGATGTTTCTCTTCGCGGAGAAGGGCTGCGCCGGCTGCCACGAGCCGCCGCTCTTCGAGAGCGGGCGCTACGAGCCCTCCCTCGCCCCGCCGGGCGAGGCGGAGGACCTCGGCCGCTTCGAGGTGACGGGTCGCGAGGAGGACCGCCGCCGCTTCCGGGTGCCCACCCTCCGCAACGTGCGAGAGACCGATCCCTACTTCCACAACGGGACGGTGCGCGACCTCGAGGCGGCGATCCGGATCGAGGCGCGCGGCGCGCCCCTCGCCGACGACGAGGTGGCGGCGATCGCCGAGTTCCTCCGCAAGGGCTTGATGGACAAGAGCCGGGAACCGAAGCGGGCGCTCCAGGTGCCGAGCGGCCTGCCCGTTCCCCTCGACGGCTACCAGGTGCGGAGGTGATGCAGATGCGCAGGTGGGTTGCGACCGCGGCGGCGCTCCTCGCCGCCGCATGTGGTGGCGGGGGAGGGGAGCGCCCGGCCGGCGGCGACACCGTGCCGGAGACCCTCTCCGCGTGGGGGCTCTTCGCCGACGCCCGGGCGCAGCGGCCGGCGGAGGGCGTCCATCTCTACCGGGTGATCGCGCCGCTCTACTCCGACCACACCTCCAAGTACCGCTTCATCCGGCTTCCGCCCGGCGGCAGGATCGGCTGGAGGGACGAGGGGCCGTGGGACTTCCCGCCCGGCACGGTGGTGGCGAAGACCTTCGCCATGCCCCTGGACCAGCGCGACCCCGCGCAGGGGGAGCGGCTCCTCGAGACGCGCCTCCTCGTCCGCGCAGGCGACGGCTGGGTGCCCCACACCTACGTCTGGAACGAGGAGCAGACGGAGGCGACCCGCGTGGTCGCCGGCAAGCGGATGCCGATCGAGTGGATCCACTTCGACGGCAGGCCGCGGCAGCTCACCTACCGCGTCCCCAACACCAACCAGTGCCACGGCTGCCACGGAAAGGACGAGTCGATCGATCTCCTCGGCGTGCGTGCCGCCCAGGTCGACCGCGACGGCCAGATCGAGCGCTTCGCCTCCCTGGGCCTCTTCGACGTGGAGCCGCCCGCCGCGAGGAGCCGCCTCGTCGATCCCTTCGGCGACGCGCCGCTGGAGCAGCGCGCCCGCGCCTACCTGGAGGCCAACTGCGCCCACTGCCACCGCGATGGCGGCGCCGCCGGGGAGACGGGCCTCTGGCTCTCCGTCGAGACGGAGCGGCCGGTGGACTACGGCGTTTGCAGGCGCCCCTTCTCCGCGGGCGCCGCCACCGGCGGACGCCCCTTCGACATCGTGCCCGGCCACCCGGAGCAGTCGGTGATGGTCTACCGGATGGCCTCGAGCGATCCCGAGATCAAGATGCCGGAGCTCCCCACCCAGATCCCCCACGACGAGGCGGTGGAGCTGATCTCCGCCTGGATCGCGGCGATGGAGCCGGCGGGCTGCCCCTAGGCGGGATCGCGGAGGACCTCCTTCGCCCGCACCTCGTGTTCCAGCGGCTCGCCGCGCTCGAAGGCGTCCACGCTCGCCAGCGTGGTCTCGGCGATGTTGGCCAGCGCCTCCGCGGTGAGGAAGGCCTGGTGCGCGGTGACGAGAACGTTGGGGAAGGTGAGCAGCCGCGCCAGCACGTCGTCGAGGAGGACGCGATCGGAGAGGTCGCGGAAGAAGATCCCCTCCTCCTCCTCGTAGACGTCGAGGCAGGCGCCGCCCACGTGGCACTTCTTGAGCGCGTCGATCAGCGCCCGGCTGTCGATGAGCGCGCCGCGGCCGGTGTTGATCAGGACGACCCCCTGCTTCATCTGCGCGAGGGCATGGGCGTCGATCAGGTGGTGGGTGGCGGGGGTGAGCGGGACGTGGAGGGAGATGACGTCGCTCTCCCTGTAGAGGCGGGGCAGGTCGACGTACTCGAAGCCGGCCTCCGCCGCGAACCGCTCGTCCGGCCGGATGTCGTTGGCCAGGACCCGCATGCCGAAGCCCCGGGCGATCCGGACGGCGGCGTGGCCGATCCGCCCCGTCCCCACCACGCCCATCGTCTTGCCGTGGAGGTCCCAGCCCACCAGCCCCTCGAGGGAGAAGTTCTGCTCCCGGACCCGGAACCAGGCGCGGGGGACCTTCCGTACCAGGGAGAGGAGCAGGGCGAAGGCGTGCTCCGCCACCGCCCAGGGCGAGTAGGCGGGGACGCGGACCACCGGGATGCCGAGCTGGTGCGCCGCCTCGAGGTCGACGTTGTTGTAGCCCGCCGAGCGCAGGGCGACGAGGCGGGTCCCCCCGTCGAAGAGGGCGCGGAGGGTGGGGGCGTCGAGCCGGTCGTTGACGAAGGGGCAGACCACGGGAAAGCCCGCGGCGAGGGCGGCGGTCTCCTCCCGCAGCCGCGCCTCGAAGAAGGCGAGCTCGTGGCCGTGGCGAGCGTTCGCCGCCTCGAGGGCGGCGCGATCGAAGCGGTGGGTGTCGAAGACGGCGATGCGCATGGAGCAACGGTAGTGCTTGCGCTGCGCCCGGCAGAGGCTACCGGACGGCTGGCGCCACGATTGCGTCCCGTTCCGGGACGGGCGCAAAACCTGCGCGGCCTCCCCCGGCCCCTTCGGAAACGAGGCGCCCCCACGTCGTTTCTCGCTTGCGTTCAATGGATGGCACGGTCTTCGCTACGCGTCCGGGCAGCTCGAATGGGAGGTTGCCATGGTCGCCGTCGCCAGCCAGTTCAACGAGTCTCCCGAGGCAGCGCCTGCAGGCGCGGAGCCGGTGGAGCCGCTGCCTCGCGCGGAGCGGATCCGGGCGCTCGCCCTCCGCTGGCGCGACGAGCGCGACCCCGCCGCCCGCGACGAGCTCCTCGCCATGCACCAGTCGCTCATCCACGGCTTCGCCAAGCGCTACCCCCAGCGCCTCGGCTACGAGGATCTGGTGCAGGAGGCGCAGCTCGGCTTCCTCCGCGCCCTCGACTCCTACGATCCCGACCGCGGCGTGGAGCTCTCCACGTACGCCCGCCACTGGATCCGCGCCTTCGTCCACCGCTACCTCCTCCGCTCGTGGAGCGTGGTGGCCCGGTTCACGACGCACGAGAAGCGCCGGGTCTTCTTCGGCGCCGGCCACGCCCGCCGCTCGCTCGGCATCACGGATCCCCAGCCCGGGGACGAGGAGCGGGTCGCCCGCAAGCTCAAGGTCCGGCCCGAGGTGGTGCGCGAGGTGGAGGCGGCGCGCGGCCTCCACGACGAGGCGCTCGAGGGAGGCAGCGACGAGGGGCACGAGCGCTTCGCCTGCAGCCTGCCCACGCCCGACGAGCAGGCGTGCGACAACGAGCGCGCCCGGCTGTTGCGCGAGCGGCTCCCCGCCGCGCTGGCGGGGCTCGACGAGCGCGAGCGGATGATCTTCCTCAACCGCTTCGATCCCGACGAGGCGGTGCCCCTCGAGGAGCTCGGCGCCCGCCTCGGCGTCACGCGGGAACGCGCGCGCCAGCTCGAGACGCGGGCGCGCAAGAAGCTGGCCGCCTCGTTCGCCGACCTGGTGGACGCGGACGTCGCGCTGCAGGCGATGAAGGCGCCTCCGCGCCGCCGCTGCCGCGCCCGCTCCAGCTCCGCGGAGGCGTGAGACGTCGCGCCGGCGCGCGTCGATCGCGCGCCGGCACCGTCTTCCTTTCACGCAGCGTGGCATCCGGTCGGAGGCGGTTTTCGCCGCGAAAACGCCGTTCCGGCACCGATTCGCGGGTCAACGCAGCGGGCGGCGCGAATTCCCTTCGCAGCGGAACATCGCAGCCGAACCCGTTCGGAGCGGTCGTCGGCGGCGATCGGCACGATTCGCCGCGTCGCGTCGTCCTGGTGCGCCCGGGCGGCGTCGGTCGCCTGCCTTCCCGCCAGCCCCCTCATCGGCTACGATTCGCCGCCGATTCTTTCTCGGGAGCGGGTCACCGATGCCACTTTCACGCCACGTAATCGTCTTCCTTCTTGCTGCCGCCCTCGCAGGGTGCAGCGAAACGAGCGAACCGGGCAACGGGGGCAGCGGCGGCGCGGGCGGCACCGGCGGCGGCTCCGCCGGCAGCGGTGGCAGCGGAGGAAGCGGCGGCACCGGTGGCTCCGGCGGCGGCTCCACCGTCGACTGCGGTGGCGTCCGCGTCCTCGAGCTCGACGGCAGCGTCTCTCCCGCGGTCCTGACCGACAGCACCGACGGCCTGGACAACTGGGTCGGGAGCTGCACCCCCGAGGACACGGTGGGCACCGACGTGGTGGTCCACTTCCGCGCGGGCGAGACGGGCTTCTACAACTTCAGCACGCAGGGCACGGAGATGGACACCGTCCTCTACGCGCTCCGCGACTGCAACGACGGCTTCACCGAGGCGGCGTGCAACGACGACCGCGGCACGGAGAAGTACAGCCAGATCTCGCTCCACCTCGAGGCGGGCGAGGAGCTCTTCGTGGTGGTCGACAGCATCGGCCCCCGCAATTCGCAGCCCTTCACCCTCACCGCGCGCAAGGTGGAGGCGGCCCCGCCGGTGATCGACGAGATCGCCGCCTTCTACAACGGCACCTTCGCCACCGCCGGCGTGCGCCTCACGGGGCGCAATCCGGACAGCCCGCTGGTGGGCTACGAGCTGCGCGTCTTCGCCGCGGACGGCACGCCCTTCGCGCCGCTCGCGACGCGCTTCGACGACGCGCGCTACCCCTTCTTCACCGTGACCCAGGGCGACGGCACCTTCGTGGTCGAGGGCTCGTTCGGCTTCACCGGCGCGGCGCCCGCGGTGGGCCGGATCGAGATGGTCCTCGTCGACGAGTTCGACCTGGTGAGCGATCCCGCCGGGGCGAACACCGCCGCGCCGCCGGTGATCGGCCGGGGCGAGCCCTGCGATCGCCTCCGCGCCCGCAACGAGTGCGGCCCGAACGACGCCTGCGTGATGCGCGGCGACGCGACGATCTACACCTGCGAGATCGCCACCGCGCCGACGATCGGCAGCGCCACCGCCACGATCAACGCCGAGAAGGGGATCTGGGGCCTGGTGATCCAGGGAAGCGATCCCGAGTCCGACGTGCTCTACGCGCGGCTCCTTCCGAAGAACGCCAGCGGCGCGGTGATCCCCTCGGGGGGCACGCCCACCCTGGTGCCCTTCCACCAGGCGGGCCACGACGGCACCGACTTCCGCGGCGTGGTGGCGATCAGCACCGGCACCACCTGCCTGCCCCCCGCCCAGGCGTACTACGACGCCTGCGTGCGCAACTGCACCACCCAGGCCTGCGCCGACGCCTGCCTCGCCCAGGCGCAGGCGCGCCTCGACGGCTGCCGCGACACGATGCACAGCTCGATCGCCTCGGTCGACGTGCAGCTGGTGGACGAGACCTCCCGCGTCTCCTCGACGATCAACGTGCCGGTGACCGCCACCCCGGCGGTGGAGCGCGGCGGGATCTGCGATCCCTACGGCGCGATCGGCATCTGCCCCGAGGGTGACATCTGCTGGTCGTCCGACGACTACCAGCCGGAGACCTGCCAGGAGAACGGGCCGACCTCGTGCCCCTCGACCTACGCGGTGATCGACCAGAGCGCCTTCGACACCCCGACCGCGAGGAAGTGGGTCTACAACGGCGACAATTCGGAGTCGGCCTCCTACGAGGGCGGCTCCTGCGGCGGCGGCGGCCCTGCCGACGTCTTCGCCTTCACCGCGACCAACGCGGGTACGTACAACATCGTCACCTCCAACCTCGCGCCCGGCGTCGACACCGTCGTCTACGTGCGCACCTGGTGCCAGCTCCCTGCCTACGAGCGGGCCTGCAGCGACGATTTCCTTGGCAACCCGACCAGCCGCGTCGGGGTCTCGCTCCAGGCGGGCGAGACCGTCTACATCTTCGTCGACAGCGTCGACGCGTCGGCAGCGGGTGCCTACACGCTCACGATCACCGGTCCCTGATTCTTCCGGGAGGGAAGTTCCGATGACCCGATTCTCGTTCGTTGCCGCCGGCCTGGCGGCGCTCGCCCTCGTCTCGGCGTGCGGCTCGGACTCCAGCGGGGACGACGTCTCCGCCACGCTGGCCGCGCTGCGCATCGAGCCCGCCACCTTCTCTCTCGAGGAGGGAACCACCGCCCCGATCGCCGCCATCGCGAAGATGACCGACGGCGCCGAGAAGGACGTCACCGCCGAGGCGCTCTTCACGGTGGAGGGGTTCTCGGTGGCGATCGAGGGGACGGAGCTGATCGCCCGCGAGGCGGGCACCGCCACCGTCACCGCCACCTTCGGCGGGAAGACCGCCACCGCCGCGGCGGAGGTGACCGCCGCGCCGATCGCCGCCCTCGCGGTCCAGCCGCCCGAGGGCGCGGCGTTCAAGGTGGGCACCACCGTGCAGCTGCAGGCGGTCGCCACCTGGGAGAACGGCTACGCCGGCCCGATCGTCGGCGGCGTGACCTGGACCAGCTCCAACGAGGCGGTGGCAACGGTGGACGCCAACGGCCTCGCCACCATCGTCGCCGGCGGGCCGGTGACCTTCACCGCCAGCGCCCGCGACCTCGAGGCGACGTTCTCGGTGACCGGCACCTGCGACTACCCGAAGTTCTCGCCGGAGCTGGTCTACGACCGCGTCGTGCCGCCGCTCTCGTGGCCGGCGAAGTGGCCGGACGGCACCGAGTTCACCCTCGACCTGCGCGACGTCCACTGCAACGCCGACTGGAAGCACGTGAAGACCTTCACGGTCGTCCTCAGCGCCGGCTGGTGCACGCCCTGCACCCTCTACGCCCAGCGCCTCGAGAACGAGGTGGAGGCGCTCCGCGCCAAGGGGATGGAGATCCTGATCGTCGAGGTGCAGGACACCACCGGCGACCTGGCGGATCTCGAGTTCGCCTACAGCCACCTCGACCGGATCACCGGCACCATCCCCGCCATCGCCGCCGGCGACGCGGACACCCAGCCCACCCCGGGCTTCCTCAACGGCTCGGCGATCCTGCGCGCCTTCCCGTCGGTCTTCGTGGTGCGCACCCGCGACATGCGGATCATCGCCGACCAGAACCGCGCCAACAGCTACCTGCCGCTCCTCCAGATCGCGGAGAACCCGGAGGGCGACTGGTCCAACACCACGCCGGTCTTCAAGAACAACTGCCAGCCGGGCCAGGACGGCGTCGAGCCCAACGACACCTTCGCCGAGGCGACGCCGATCGAGCCGGGCAGCTTCGAGGACGGCATCTGCACCGACGGCAACGACTTCTTCAAGATCGACCTCGAGGGCGAGTGGACGGTGCGCGTCGAGTTCGACCACGACGTGGGCGACCTGGACGTCTTCGTCTGGGACACGGTCCGCGACCAGCCCGCCCAGAGCGGCAGCCAGGTGATCGGCTCCAGCGGCTCGGGTGACGTGGAGGAGTTCAGCCACAGCGGGCCGGCGATCATCGCCGTCCAGGGGTACCGGCGCGCCAGCGCGCCCTACACCCTCACGCTGACCGCGCACTGATCGCGGTCGGGCGGCCCGCCGCCGGCCCCGGGGGCAGGTGGCGGGCCGCGGTTCGTCCGGATCGCCGGGCGGCCGCAACCATCGATTCGGGAGCACACGAATGAAGTGGAAGTGGGTCCTTCTCGTGGCCCTGGTCGCGGCCGCAGGTTGCGATTCGGGTGGTACCGGGGACGACCGCTGCGGCGAGGAAGGCTGCGGCGGCAGCGGGGGCGGTGCCGGTGGCACGGGCGGCGCCGGCGGATCCGGCGGCGAGGGCGGCGGTGCGGGCGGCACCGGCGGCGGCACGGCCTGCGGCCCCGCGGACGAGCCGGGGGAGCTGCCCCCCGACGGCGCGGACACCGGCTGGACCGCCACGCTCCCCGAGAGCTTCGCGTGCCCGATGCTCGAGGTGGAGCGTCCCGAGAGCTGCGGCGACGAGTTCGCGTGGTGGTCCGCGGTGCGCGGCTGGGCGGTTGCCCCCGGCGGCCATCCCCTCGGCGACGCGCGGGCACAGCTCTGCGTCCACACCGCGGACAAGCGCTTCGTCTGCCTGCGCCCCGAGGAGGCGAACGCCGAGGGCGTCTACACCATCGAGCCGGCGGACGAGTTCCGCTGCATCGAGAAGGCGGCGATGCGGGTGCTCAGCCCCAGGAGCGGCCGCGCCACCATCTACTGCGCCATCGACCTCGAGCAGGGGCCGACGGTGACCATCCCGGACCCGGCGGTGCTGCCGAAGCTGACGCCCGCGGTGGAGCTGCCGCCCGAGGGGGATCCCGAGGTGTGGCGCGAGGTGGTCTTCGACGACGGCCTCGTGGTCGACTGGAAGCCGAGCCTCTTCTACTCCGGCGGCGCGGGTTCGTACGCCGAGGTGGCGGCGCGGCGCATCCCCACCGACGCGATCGGCCTCTGCGGCGAGGCGCCCACGTTCGACGGCCTCTACGCCTTCTATCCGGAGGCGACGGTGGACGCGCCCGGCTTCGGCCTCTCGATCCCCAACGTCGACGAATATCCGGCCGGCACGAAGGTCGAACTCTTCGTGCTCGGCTCCATCGATTGCCGCCTCCACAACGGCACCACCGTGCCGGAGGCGACCTGGGCGAAGTTCGGCGAGGCCACCGTGAGCGAGGACGGCGCCGCCATCGTCGCCGACGAGGGCAGCGGGTTGCCGTGCCTCACCTGGCTGGCGTATCGCTCGAAGGAATGAAGGAAGGAACACCCATGAAGCGCATCCTGATGCCGATCGCCTGCGCCGCGCTGCTGGCCGCCTGCGGTTCCACCGCGGAGGAGGGCGACGCGGGCGAGGTCGGCGACCGCACCAGGTACCCCGACGAGAAGCCGTACGGGACCAAACGCGGCGATATCATCGCCAACCTGCAGTTCGAGACGCCGGAGGGCGATCCGATCTCCCTCCAGGACATCCGCGCCGACGAGTCGATCCGGGTGATGCTCCTCTCGTCGATCGCCGGCTGGTGCCAGCCCTGCATCGTCGAGCAGGAGCACCTCAAGGAGCTCCAGACCGAGTACGGCAACCGCGGCTTCGTGGTGGTCTCGGCGATGTTCGAGGACACCCTCGGCAACGTGCCGACGCCCGGTCAGGTGCAGGAGTGGAAGGCGCAGTACAAGCTCAACTACACCTTCCTGCGCGATCCCGAATACGTGCTCCGCCCGTACTACAGCGGCGATCCGCCGATGAACATGGTGGTCGACGTGGACACGATGGAGATCCTCTACCTCGGCGCCGGTTTCCAGGCGGACGAGATCACCACCATCATCGAGCGGAACCTCCCCGCCGAATAGCCGAAGGAGCGGACATGCTCTCCCGACTCGTCTCCCGCATCCTGCCCGTGGTCGCCATCCTCGGCCTGGCGCTCCCCGCCTTCGCGGACGAGGCGCGCCCCGACGCGCCGGACTTCACCCTGCGCACCCTCTCCGGCGACCGGGTCAAGCTCTCCGACTACAAGGGCAAGGTCGTCATCCTCAGCTTCTGGGCCACCTGGTGCGCGCCCTGCAAGCAGGAGCTGCCGATCATCCAGGCGCTGGTGGACAAGCACGGGGACAAGGGGCTCGCTGCGCTCGCGATCAACATCGACGATCCGAAGACGCTCGCCGAGGCGCGCCGCTTCGTGAAGAACCGCAAGCTCACCATCCCCGTCCCCGTCGACGGGGACAGCAAGGTCCTCGCCAGCTTCAACCCCCGGGTGGCGCTCCCCTTCGTCCAGCTGATCGATCGCGATGGCAAGCGGGCCGCCAGCCACACCGGCTTCGCCGCGGGAGCGGAAAAGACCCTCGAGGAGGAGATCCTCGCGCTCCTCGCCGAGAAGAACAGCCAGATCGCCTCTCCATGAAACATGCGGTAGCAGCAGCCGCGCTCGTCCTCCTCGCACTGCCGCGCCTCGGAGAAGCCCAGAACCTGCGCATCGTGGACACCACGGTGCTGGAGTACCGGGGCGACAACGAGAACGCCGTCACGGGTGACGACAACTACGGCGTCGCAATCAACAAGCTCTACCTGAACGGCCAGATGGACCGCACCGCGGTCAACGCCCAGGTGGATGCCTTCCTCTTCTCCGGCTACCCGGACGTTCCCAACCCGGGGCCGGAGAACCCGTCCGCCTACGCGAGCGAGGCGCGCCTCGAGCGCCTCTCGCTCGTCCACAACTTCGGCGGCTCCGGCAAGCTCACCGTCGGCGACGCCCACCAGCAGCTCGGGCGCGGCCTCGTCCTCGCCCTGCGCAAGGTGGACGAGCTGGGCACCGACCAGGCGCTCCGCGGCGGCTCGGTGGAGTGGGACGCGGATCGCTTCGCCGCGCTGGTCTTCGCCGGCCGAACCAACGTGGCCAACATGGACGGCGTCACCCAGAAGTTCATCGAGGATCCCAACGACACCCTCGCGGGCGCGAGCGGCACCCTGCGCTTCGGCTCGGCGGACGTCTCGATCCACGGCCTCTACCTCCGCCCGAGCACGCCGAAGGATCCGACCTTCGACGACGACCAGACCCTCGTCGGCGGCGCCTACCTCGACCTTCCCGCCACCGACTGGCTCTCCCTCTACGCGGAGGGCGCGGTGGAGGAGGTTCGCACCCTCGGCGTCGCCCGCCAGGGCATGGCGGGCTACGTGGCGGCCGATCTCGACCTCCAGGTGGTCCAGCTCCTCCTCGAGGGGCTCTACCTCGACCAGTTCCAGGTGTGGGGGAGCCAGAACGAGACCCTCGGGCAGCCCTTCGCCTACAACCAGCCGCCCACCCTCGAGCGCATCGACCAGGAGGTGCTCGACAACCGCGACGTGCGGGGCGGCAGGGCGAAGCTCTCCAAGGCCTTCTTCGACGGCGACCTGGTCCTCTACGTGAGCGGCGTGATGCGCCGCTACGGCATCGCTCCCTCCGAGGTGGACGCGCTCCATGGCTACGGCGGCTTCGAGCTCACCTACGGCGCGGGCCTCTCCCGCTGGTACCTGAGCGGCGGCTGGCGCCAGGAGACGCTCACCATCCGCGCCGAGGAGCCGATGAAGACGATGGCCCACGCGGAGACCGACTGGGTCCATGCGATCGGCGGCGGCTACGCCATCCACGTGGTGGTCAACCACGAGGAGCGGGAGCTCGAGGGCCACGCCTACCGGCGCGGGACGACGCTCCTCGGCCTCGACCGCTTCGGCCTGGGCTCGCTCATGGCCGAGATCGGCTACGACGACCAGCACGAGACCAGCCGGAACTTCTACCTGGCGGGGATCGTCGGCTGGGAGTACGACCACTGGCTCCACCTGCGCGCGGTGGTCGGCTCGCAGCGCGGCGGGATCAAGTGCATCGGCGGCATCTGCCGCGACTTCCCGCCGTTCGCCGGCGCCCGCTTCGAGGCGAGCGTCCAGCACGATCTGCTCTGACGGCGCCCGTCAGCGCGCGGCGGGGGCGCCCGCCGCGCCAGCGGGCGCCTGCTCCGTCCGTCCCGCGGGCTGCCGCCGGGGGACGTCGTCCCCCTGGGTGGTGCTGGCCACGTAGAGGAAGATCACGTCGAGCAGCACGAAGAGGCCGAGCAGGACGATGATCCAGATCCACGGCCTCTTCTTCACGAACTCGTTCATCTAGTCCTTCCTGCGGTGCGGGCCGAGGAAGCGCGCCTCGACCTCCTTGGTCCGGGACGAGGCGCGGTCCGTGATCTCCACCTCTACCTCGAAGGGATGGCGGAAGTCGTCCCTCTTCATCGAGACGAAGATGGGGAGGCGGAAGCTCTCCAGCGAATCGAGCTTCACCTGCCTGCTCGGCAGCACCACGCTCGCCCCCTCTGGCACCTCCACCTCGATGGTGAACTCGGTCGGCCGGGCGTTCTTGTTGACCAGGTGGAGCTCGTACTGGTTGCGGATCTCCGCCCCGTCCACCACCCACGGCGCGCCCCGCACCCGGATCAGGTTGGCCTCGAAGGGATTGCGGCCGACCACCGCGCCCGCCACCAGGCCGGAGAAGACCAGCACCAGCGCGCCGCCGTAGGCGACCAGGCGCGGCCGCAGCACCTTCCGCTTTTCGCCCGCCAGGCCGGCGAGGGAGTCGTAGCGGATGAGGCCGCGGGGCCTGCCCACCTTGTCCATCACCTCGTCGCAGGCGTCGACGCACTGGGCGCAGCCGATGCACTCGAGCTGCAGGCCGTTGCGGATGTCGATGCCGGTGGGGCAGACCACCACGCAGCGGCGGCAGTCGATGCAGTCGCCCTTCGTCCGGGCGGCGGGAGCGGCGGTGGCCACGTCGACCGGAGCGGCCACCGCGGCGGCGGCCAGCGACGCGAGGGGCGCCGGCGCGGCGACCTTCGCATCCGCGGGGAGCTGGGGCAGGGCGATCTTCTGCGCCCGCTCGGCGCGGGTGATCTTGCCGCGCGGCTCGCCCCGGGCCACGTCGTAGCCGATGACCAGCGAGTGCCTGTCGGCCATCACCGACTGGAGCCTGCCGTAGGGGCAGACGACGATGCAGAGCTGCTCCCGGAACCAGGCGAAGTTGAAGTAGAGGAGCGCGGTCACCGACATCACCCAGAGGAAGGCGACCCAGTGCTCGCGCGGATCGCTGCGGACCATCGTCCACAGCGCCTCGATCGAGACGAAGAAGCTGATGAAGACGTGGGCGAGCGCCAGCGAGACGAGGAGGAAGGCGATCTGCTTCCCCGCCTTGCGCGCGAAGAGCCCCGCGGTCATCGGCCCCTTCGCCGCCCGCAGCCGCTTCTCGCGCGGCCCCTCGAAGAAGCGCTCGATCCTGCGGTAGACGCCCTCGAGGAAGACCGTCTGCGGACAGGCCCAGCCGCACCAGACGCGGCCCAGCCAGGCGGTGAAGAAGAGCAGGCCGAAGCCGATCGTCATCAGCAGGAAGAAGACGAGCCAGGCGTCCTGCGCGTTGAAGGTGAGCCCGAAGAGGAAGAAGCGGCGGGCGGCGATGTCCAGGTAGAGGGCCGGCTTGCCGCCGATCTCCACGAAGGGCAGCAGCACGTAGATCGCGATGAGCACCGCGTAGACGATGCGCCGCCTCGTGACGAAACGGCCTTTCACGTCGGCCGGGTGGATCGTGTTGCGCGATCCGTCCTCCTTGATCGAGGAGAGGCGATCCAGGTTCGGTCCTTCTTCACGCGCCATCGCTGCTGCGCTCCGCTTCTCGGTTCGAAAACGCGCGCGCACGCTCGAAGGGAGCGTGCGCGCGCCGTGTGACGTCCGTTTCAGTTGGTGGCGAGGTCGCCCTGCGGCTCCTTGCCGGGGAGGTTCTTCCCGCGCACGGAGTAGACGAAGGCGGTCACCTGCTCGACCTTCTCCGCGCCGAGCATCTGCTCCCAGGCGGGCATGCCCTTGGCCGGGACGCCGTTCGCCACGATTCCCCGGATCTCGAGGGGCTTGCCGGTCCCGTTGATCCAGTACGCGTCGGTCAGGTTGGGACCGATCAGCCCGCCGCCCTCGGGGCCGTGGCAGGCGGCGCAGTACTGGCCGAAGACCGCCTTGCCCTTCTCCACCTGGACGGGATCGGCGGCGAGCGCCGCGAGCACCTCGTCGGTGACCTCGCCGCGGGCCTTGGCCCTCTCCGCGGCGAGCGCCGCCGCCTCCGCCATCTCCGCGTGGTACGCGGTCCAGGAGTCCGGCCCCACCCCCAGCGTGTGGTAGTAGAGCCAGTAGCCCGCGCCGAAGAAGATGGTCAGGAAGAGGGTGGCGAGCCACCAGTTGGGCAGGCGGTTGTCAAACTCGCGGATGCCGTCGTAGTCGTGGCCCGTGTCGAGATCGACACCGCTCTCGTTCGTCCGTTCCGGCGCCGTGTTCTCACTCATCGCTCTGTCCTCCGATGCGCTCACCCTGCAGCGGAAGCTGCGCCATGCGCTCGAAGCGGTCCTTGCGGTTGAAGACGAAGACCCACGCCACCATCGCGCCGAAGAAGGCGAGGAAGAAGAGCAGCGTGAAGAGGGGCAGATCGAGGAGGCTGCTGCCCCGGTAGAACTCCTGGTACATCAGCGCACCTCCGCGATGGGCTGGCTGCCGGGCGCGGGGGGCGCCGGGTTCTTGCCGAGGCGCTGCAGGTAGCCGATCAGCGCCACCAGCTTGCGATCCCACTCGATCTCCACGCCGTTGGCGGCGAGGTCCGCGACGATCTCCTTCGCCTGCTTCTCGTAGGCCTGCGAAGCGCCGTCGATCTGCTCGTTGGTGTAGGGGACGCCGAGCTTCTGCATCAGCTGCAGCTTGTCGCCCACCTTCCGCGGGTTGGCGGGGAGATCCGCGAGCCACTTGTAGGAGGGCATGTTCGACCCCGGGCTGGTGGAGCGGGGATCGAGCATGTGCGTGTAGTGCCAGAGGTTGGGGTACTTGCCGCCGACGCGCGCCAGGTCGGGACCGGTGCGCTTGGAGCCCCACTGGAAGGGATGATCCCAGGTGGACTCCTCCGCCCGCGAGGGATCGCCGTAGCGCAGCTTCTCCGAGCGGAAGGGACGGATCTGCTGCGAGTGGCAGGTGTAGCAGCCCTCGGAGACGTAGATGTCGCGGCCCTCGAGCTCGAGCGGCGTGTACGGCTCCGGCAGGTCGGCGCGGAAGGGCACCGACTTGCTCACGAAGATGGTGGGGACCAGCTCGGCGATGCCGCCCACGAGGATCGCCAGCACCGTGAGCACGGTGAAGACGAGGGAGTTGCCCTCGAGGAGCGTGTGCCACCCGGGGGCGCCGGGCTTGCGGCGGAGGGTGACAATCGCGCCGATGGAGAGGAGCGCGATCACCACCAGGGCGACCATCGCGCCGAAGACGTCCGCCATCAGGAAGCCGATGCCCACGCCACCGATGGAGAAGACGAAGAACATCGGCCTGGAGAAGACGAGCGCCCAGCCGGAGGCGGGCTGCGCGACGTGCGCGGGCTTCTCCTCGACCACCACCACGGCCTCGCCGTCGACCGCCTTGCCCATGCGCGCGGTCTTGATCAGGTTCCACGCCATCAGCACGAAGCCGAGTAGGTAGAGCGTGCCGCCGACCAGGCGGAGGATGTAGAGCGGCTGGATGGCGAGGAGCGTCTCGACGAAGTCGGGGTAGAGGAGGGTGCCGTCCTCGTTGAACGCGCGCCACATCAGGCCCTGGCCGATGCCGGAGGCCCACATCGCGCCCATGTACATGAGGATGCCGGCGGTGCCCGACCAGAAGTGGATCTCCGCCGCCTTCTTCGAATAGAGCTCGGTGCGGCCGAAGAGGCGCGGCGTGAGCCAGTAGAACATGCCGGCGGCCATGAAGCCGTTCCAGCCCAGCGCGCCGCCGTGGACGTGGCCGATGATCCAGTCCGTGTAGTGGCCCAGGGCGGAGACCGACTTGATCGAGAGGAGCGGGCCCTCGAAGGTCGCCATGCCGTAGAAGGTCACGCCGGCGATGAAGAACTTGATGATCGGGTCGGTGCGCAGCTTGTCCCAGGCGCCGCGCAGCGTGAGCAGGCCGTTGAGCATGCCGCCCCACGACGGCGCCCAGAGCATCACCGAGAAGACCATGCCCAGCGACTGCGCCCAGTCGGGGAGCGACGTGTAGAGGAGGTGGTGCGGGCCGGCCCAGATGTAGATGAAGACCAGCGACCAGAAGTGCACGATCGAAAGGCGGTAGCTGTAGACCGGCCGCTCCGCCGCCTTCGGCAGGAAGTAGTACATGATGCCGAGGATCGGCGTGGTGAGGAAGAAGGCGACGGCGTTGTGGCCGTACCACCACTGCACCAGCGCGTCCTGCACGCCGCCGAAGATCGAGTAGCTCTTCAGCAGGTCGAGCGGCAGCACCAGGTTGTTGACGATGTAGAGCACCGCCACGGTGACGATGGTGGCGATGTAGAACCACAGCGCGACGTAGAGGTTCTTCTCGTTGCGCTTCGCCAGCGTCCAGAAGAAGTTGACCGCGAAGACCACCCAGATCAGCGCGACCGCCAGATCGATCGGCCACTCGAGCTCCGCGTACTCCTTCGACTGGGTGATGCCGAGGGGCAGGGTGATCGCCGCGGCGACGATGATCAGCTGCCAGCCCCAGAAGTGGATCTTCGAGAGGAGATCCGAGGCGAGCCGCGTCTTGCAGAGACGCTGGGTGGAGTAATAGACGCCCGCGAAGAGCATGTTCCCCACGAACGCGAAGATCACCGCGTTGGTGTGGAGCGGGCGCAGGCGCGAGAAGGTGAGCCAGGGCGTCTCGAAGTTGGCCTGCCAGAAGGCGAGCTGGGTGGCGACGACCGCTCCGACGAGCATGCCGACGATGCCCCAGAACACGCTCGCCCACATGAACTTCCGGACGATGCCATCGTCGTAGATGATCCGTTTCTGTTCCACGTTCTTCCGTCCTCTTGTCGAGGGAATCGTTGCCTTTCGCCGGTCAGGCGTCGCGACCGCCGTTCCGGCTCGTCGCGTCGTCGTCTTCGATCGGAAGGAGAGAGAGCCGGTCGGCGTGCTCGTGATCGGCGTGCTTCACGCTGTAGGCGAGAAGCAGCAGAGAGCCGACGACCAGCATCAGGCTCACGAAGACCTGCAGCACCAGCACGTTCACGCAGCGACCTCCACGGTTCGGAGCTGCCGCTTCTCCTCGCGCCGCTTCGCTGCCTGGAGGCTGGCGATGGTTACGAGGAGCACGGACAGCGAGCTGAGCGGCATGAGCACCGCCGCACGCAGCGGCGTCATCCACCCGGCTAGTGACGTGGCAACGGCGAGCACGTTGTATGCCAACGCCACGCAGAGCAGCCGGCGCACCACCGCGCGCAGCCTGCGGGCGAGAACCATCGCCTCGCGGATGCCGGCAAGTCCTTCGCCCAGGAGGAAGAAGTCCGCCTTGCCGGGCAGCACCGGGCGGTCCACCGCGGGGGTGCCCGCGCAAAGCGCGCGCTCGAAGGCGAGGCTGTCGTTGACGCCGTCGCCGAGGAAGAGCGTGTCCTGCGCATCGATCCGCGCCACCGCCTGCGCCTTCTCCTCCGGGCGCTGGCCGCCGAGCGCATTTTCTGCGTCGACGCCGAGCTGGGCCGCCATCGACGCAACCTTTGCGGGCGCGTCGCCGGAGACGAGCCACACCTCGACGCCGTCCAAGCGGAGCGCGGCGATCTCGCGGCGCGCATCGGCGCGCACCGACTCCGCGGTGCGGAAAGTTGCCGCGGCGGTTTCGCCGACGGAGAGCACGGTGGCGCCTGCCTCGCCGCTCCCCGGCGCTGCCCACGACGGCTTGCCGAGGCGGTAGGTGACGCCGTCGCGCTCGAGCTGCAGCCCCTTGCCGGGAAGCTCCTCCACCTTCGCGTCGGGATCGAAGCGCGCGCCCGCCGCGGCGAGCGCCGCGGCGAGGCAGCGGCTCACCGGGTGGTTGGAGCGCGCCGCCATGTCGTACGCGGCGTCGCGCAGGGTGGGGGAGAGGGCGTGGACCGCGGCGGGATCGATCAGTTCGAGCCGGCCCAGGGTGAGCGTGCCTGTCTTGTCGAAGAGGACCTTGCGGACGCGCGGCAGCTTGTCGAGGAGCTCCGACTTGCGGACGAAGAAGCCGCTGCGCCGCAGGCGCGCCTGCACCAGCTCGTAGGCGAGGGGGATGGCGATGCCGATGGCGCAGGGGCAGGTGACGACGAGGAGCGCCACCGTCACCTGGAGCGCCCTCTCCGGATCGACCGGCCACCAGATCCCCAGCGCGATCGCCGCGAGGGCGAGGACCGCCAGCACGTAGACGCGGGCGAGGCGATCCCAGAAGCGGGCGTGGGCCCAGACCTTCCCCTCCTCGTCGGGGACCGTGGTGCGCAGAAGGGAGGGGAGGGGCGAGTCGGCGAAGTCGGTTCCGGCGAGGAGCGCCACCGCGGTGCGCCCGGCGTTGAAGGCGCCGGCGGGGACGGTGCCCCCCCGCGCCACCTCCCGCACCTCCGGCTCGCCGGTGATCCAGTCGGTGGAGAAGGCCGCCGCCTCGTCGAGGAGCTGTGCGTCCACCGGGACGAGATCGCCCGGCGCCACCACCAGATGATCGCCCTTCTCCACCTTCGGCGCCGGGACGGTCTCCAGCCTGTCGCCGTCGCGGCGGCGCACCAGGATCCCGTCGGCACCGTCGTCCTCGAGGAGGTAGCGCCGGTTGCGGTCGAGGACGCGCTGCTGCACCCAGCGCCCGGTGAGCATCAGGGTGACGAAGACGTTGAGGGTGTCGAAGTAGGCGAGGTCGCCGCGGCCGCCGCGCTGCTGCCACAGGGAGAGACCGTAGGCGAGCAGGATGCCCACGGCGATGGGCAGGTCGAGGTGGAGCACGCCGCGGCGCAACCCGTGCCACGCGCTCTTGAGGAAGGGCCATCCGCCGACGAGGACCACAAGCGTGGAGAGGACGAGGCAGATCCTGCTGAAGAGGCGGAAGACGTCGCCGTCCTCCGGCGCGAGGCCGAAGTAGAACGCGACGGAGAAGCTCATCACGTTCATGGTGAGGGCGGCGGTGATGCCGAGGCGGAGGAGGAGACCGCGCCCCCGCTCGTCGGTGCTCTTGCGGCTGGGGCCGAAGAGGTAGCCGAAGCGCTCCACCTCGGAGAGGAAGCGGTGCAGGTCGAACCTGCCGCGGTGCCAGGAGACGGTCACCTTGCCGAGGGCGGGGTTGACCGTGAGCTGCGCGCCGCCCTCCTGCCTGCGGAAGAGCTGGTTCATCAGCCAGACGCACGCGGCGCAGTGGACGCCCTGCACGTCGAGCTCGATGCTGCAGATCGGCGCGCTGCCCTCCTCGCTCCTGGCGAGGAGCGGCTCGAGCCAGGCGTGGCTGCGGTTGCGCGGCCCCTCGGGAACCGGCGCCGTCTCGCCCGCGGCCAGCTCGTAGTAGCGGGTGAGCCCCTCCTCGTGGAGCAGGCCATAGACCGCCTGGCAGCCGGTGCAGCAGAAGTCGGCGAGGCTGGAGCCGGCGGGAATGGGGCTGCCGCAGTGGAGGCATCCTGCGGTCGCGGCGGAAGGGGTGCTCATGCAGCGGCCGCATTGCGAAGGCCATGCCGCGGCATGGCGATTGCTCGACGTCGCCCGCATGGAGCCGTTCGGACCGGAGATCCTCGAAGCGATCGACAACCCCGCCGCAGCGGTGGGCTTTTTCGCCGCGGCGGTGGTGGGGCTCGCCTCCTCGCTCCACTGCTTCCTGATGTGCGGGCCGCTCGCCTGCGCGGGGCTCGCGACGCGCGGCGCGCGGCAGGAGGAGCGGTGGGCGGCGATCGGCGCCTACCAGGGCGGGCGCATCGCCTCCTATACGATCGTGGGCGGATGGCTCGGCGGCCTCGGATCGGTGGTGGCCACCACCCTCACCCTGTCGGTGCGCCCGTGGCTGCCGTGGGTGATGGTGGCGGTGCTGGTCGCCGCCGCGCTCGACGTGGGCAGGCACCTTCCCGCCCTGCCGGGGCTGCGGCGCCTCTCCGCCCGGCTCGGGCGCGCCAGCGCAAGGCTTTCGCCCGTCGCCCGGTCGGGCGCAATCGGTGCGCTCACGCCACTGCTCCCCTGCGGCCTGCTCTACGGCGTCCTCACCGCCTCCCTGCTCGCCGGATCGGTGGCGGGGGGCGCGCTGGTCACCGCAGGCTTTGCGCTCGGCTCCGCGCCGGCGCTCCTCGGCTCGCAGCTCGGCGCGGGGCTGTGGCGCAGGTTGCCGCGCCCCGCCGCGCTCGCTCTGCAGCGGGGCATGCCCCTGCTCGCCGCCGGAATCATCGCGTGGCGGATGATCGGCATGTACAACGGCGAAGTGGCCTGCCACTGACGAGGGGGGGCCCCGGCCCGGGGTGGGCCATGGGAGCCGCCCCTCCCCTTGCCGGCGGAGCCGGCGTGGGCAGCTTGCTCCGGCAACGTGGATGGCGTGCAGCCTGGAGGCCGCCCGCGCTCGCCCGGCGGGGAGGGCCATCCGCTCTTCGCGTCTCGGCTGCACGCCTCCCGGGCGGAAGGAGCTGGCGGTGCGCCGACGCGAGTTCCTCGGCTACGGTCTGCGCGGCCTCGTGGTGCTGGCGGCCCAGCCGCTCGTGGGCTTCGGATGCGGCGGGGACGCAACGCCCGACGCGATCGATCTCCACGTGGTCGAGGCGCTGGTGGAGATGGCGGACGGCTCCCGGGTCTACCACCGGCTCTTCGCCGCCGACCCGCTCGCCCCCACCTTCCCGGGGCCGGTGATCACCGCCACCGCCGGGCGGGCGATCACCATCCACGTCCACAACCTCCTCCACGAAGCCCACGCGTTCGAGGTGCCGGGGATCCCCGCGAGTGCCACCGGTCCGATCCCGCCCGGCGGCAGCGCGACGGTGCGCTTCGCGATCGAGCGCACGGGGAGCTTCCTCTACCTCGATCCGCTCCGCGCGCCGCTCCACCGCCTGCTCGGCCTCCACGGCGCGCTGGTGGTCCTGCCGCGCGGGCGGATCGGGTCGCCCTACGGCGATCCCACCCCCGCGGTGCAGCGGCTCTTCGACGACCTCGGCACCGCGCCGCACTTCCCGGGCGATCCCTGGCTCGCGGAGCGATCGCGCATCTGGCTGTTCCACCAGATCGATCCGGAGCTCAACCGGCGCGTCGCCGAGCGGATGCCGATCGATCCCGAGCGCATCCGCCCCAACTTCCGCCCGCGCCTCTTCACGCTCAACGGCCGCGGCGGCTACTTCGCCGCCCGCGCCGCGGACACGCGCATCGAGGCCTTCGTCGGCGAGCCGCACCTGGTGCGCGTGCTCAACGCGGGGCTCGTGGTGCTCTCGCCCCACCTCCACGGCAACCACGGCTACCCGGTCGCCGTCGACGGCGTCGTGCAGGAGAACCTCGCCTTCGCCGACACCTGGACCGTGGCGCCGCTGCAGCGGGTGGACTGGCTCCTCCCCTTCGTCGCGCCGCAGGAGATCGGCGGCGATCCGCAGCGCCCGCTGCGCGAGCGGATCCCGGAGGAGGCCGGCGCGCCGCTCCGCTACCCGGTCCAGTGCGGCGGCGGCGGGGAGCTGGCGACGGAGATCGTCTTCCTCGGCGACGTGGACAAGCGCCCCTTCGCCGCAGGCAGCGCTGGTTGAAGGAGCGCCCGATGGAACTGCCCCTCGTCCGCCTCGACGAGCTCGCGCCCCACGAGCGGGCGCTCGCGGAGGCCTGGAATTGCCCGCCGACCTTCGACGGCGGTCCCGTCGATCCGCAGCCGCCGACCCGCGTGGTGGAGCGCCGCGCGGTGGAGGCGATCGAGCTCCTCCTGCCGCCGCGGGCGCGACCCCGCGGCCGCGACAGGATCCCCGTCTGGATCCTCGCCGATCCCGCCGACGCAGAGGGCCGCTTCCCCTCCCCGCCGATCCGCGCCAGGCAGGGCGACGTGGTCCACGCCCTCGTCACCGCCACCGCCGGCGCCCACGGGATCCACTGGCACGGCCTCGAGCCCACGCCCTGCAACGACGGCGTGGGGCAGACCTCGTTCGTGCTCACCCGCTCGTTCGTCTACCAGCTCGCCACGCGGCGCTCGGGCACCTTCCTCTACCGCGAGGCGGCGCCGCTCCTCTTCGAGCTCGGCCTCTACGGCCTCCTCGTCGTCGACCCGCCGGAGGGGGAGGGCTTCGTCGCCGCCCACCTCCCCGATCACCCCGGCTTCGATCCGGCGGGCGGCACCGTCCCCTGGAGCGCGGAGGCGCTCTGGGTCCCCGACGAGTTCGACTCGCGCTGGCAGGACCTGGGCCTCGAGGCCTTCGACCGCGACTGCGCCGATCCCCTCGTGCCGCCCGATCCCTTCCGCCCCGACGTCTTCGTCGTCAGCGGCGTCCCTTCCGACGGCAAGGCGATCGAGGATCCCCGGGTGGCGCTCGAGGTGGCGCGGGGGGAGACGATCCTCGTCCGCCTCGTCCACGCAGGGGCGACGCTCCAGGAGTACACCCTCGCCCTCGACGCCACGGTGATAGCCATCGACGGCCATGCGCTCGGGGCGCCGCCCTTCGGCGCCTACGGCGCGCCCTTCGTCATCCCCGGGGGCACGCCCTTCCGCCTCACCTCGGGGCGCCGCTTCGATCTCCTCCTGCGCCCCGCGGAGCCGGGGGCGTATCCGTGCAGGTTCCGCTTCCTCGACCCGATCACGGGCGCGCTCCTCCACAACGCGGCGACCTACGTCACGGTGCGGTAGGCCCGGATACGACACTGCCGCGCAGGAGGCCTGCGCGGCAGCTCGCGGTCCGGGCCGGTGGGCGCCGTCAGCGATCCACGTCCACGTGGAGGATGCGGCCGTTGTAGGCGTCGATGCGGAGCTCCACGCTGCTCTTCTTCCTGTGGACCCCCTTGCCCCTGCCGTGGCCGTGGCTGCGGTCGCGCCAGGCGTCGAACTCCACCTTCCACACCCCGTCGCCGCGCTTGAGCTTCGCCTCGTCGAGGTGGCAGTCCCAGTGGTTGGCCCGGCACCACTGCTGGCCGATGGAGATCGCCTCCCCTCGGCCCAGGATCCGCGGCGGCGGGGGCGGCGGCGGGAGCGGCCGGTGCTCCGGCGCCGGCGGTGCCGGCGGCACCTCGCCGATGACGATGGTGGGAAGCCGCGGCCGCGTGACGGTCGCCCCGACGGCGCAGCCGGTCTGGAGGAAGAAGACGACTCCGAGGATGGCCAACAGAACGGGGTTTCGCATGCCCGTTCGGACGGTGGGCGGGCGGCTTTCTTCAAACAGGATGGTGGAGCGCCGAACACCTCGCCGCGCGCGCAGGGTTTTCGCTGTTTCGCGCGATTGCGCAAATGCTGCGCGGTCCCCCGGCTGTTCTGCCGTAGGATGGGGCGCAACGCCCCGTTTCTGCAGGCGGCCCGCTCCTTGCTATGGCGGGCGGGAATGGACGGAGGAATCGTGAATCCCGAGCACAAAGGCGCCCGCGTCCTGGTGGTGGACGACGAGCCGAACGCGCGCTCCGCCCTGCGCGAGCTCCTCGCGGAGGAGGGCTTCGAGGTCCAGGAGGCTGCGGACGGGGAGGAGGCCCTGCGCCTGCTTCCCGGCTTCGCGCCGGACGTGGTCCTCGCCGACGTGCGCATGCCGCGCATGGACGGGCTCACGCTGGTGGAACGGGCCAGGGCCGACGGCATTGACGCGGCGTTCGTGATGATGACCGCCCACGGCACCGTGAAGGACGCGGTGACCGCGATGAAGATGGGGGCGGAGAACTACCTGCAGAAGCCGCTGGACATGGACGCGGTGCTGGTCTCCCTCAACAAGGCGCTGGAGCGGCGCAAGCTGCAGCGCGACGTGGAGATGCTCCGCGAGCGGGTCCGCGAGGGCTCCGGCATCGCAAAGATCATCGGCAGCTCGGAGCCGATGCAGCAGGTGTACGAGCTGGTGCGCCGGGCGGCCCCGTCGAAGGCGACGGTGCTCATCCTCGGCGAGAGCGGCACTGGCAAGGAGTTGGTGGCGGAGGCGATCCACGACGGCAGCCCGCGCGCCTCCGGCCCCTTCATCCGCGTCAACTGCGCGGCGCTGCCGGAGACGCTCCTCGAGAGCGAGCTCTTCGGCCACGAGAAGGGCTCCTTCACCGGCGCGGTCGCCCGCAAGGAGGGGCGCTTCGAGCTGGCGGACGGCGGCACCCTCTTTCTCGACGAGATCGGGGAGATCACGCCGCCGGTGCAGGTGAAGCTCCTCCGCTTCCTGCAGAACCGCGAGTTCGACCGGGTCGGCGGCACCAAGACCATCAAGGTCGACGTGCGGGTGGTGGCGGCCACCAACAAGGACCTGCTCGCGGAGGTGAAGGCGGGGCGGTTCCGCGAGGACCTCTACTACCGGCTCAACGTGGTGCAGATCGAGATGCCCCCGCTGCGCAAGCGGAAGACCGATCTCCCCGCGCTGGTGGACCACTTCGTCCGCAAGTACGGCGCCATGTACGAGCGGCCCAACGCGCGGATGTCCCGCGAGGCCTTCCAGGCGATCCTCGCCTACGACTGGCCGGGCAACGTGCGCGAGCTGGAGAACGCCATCGAGCGAGCGGTGGTCCTCTCGCCGGACGGCGAGCTGCTCCCCTCCCACCTGCCGCCCGCGGTGGCGGAGGGGCGGCGGGACGGCGCGCGCCAGCTCATCCCCGGCGCCACCCTGGCGGAGATCGAGAAGGAGGCGATCCTCCGGACCCTCGAGGTGGTGGACGGATCCACCAGCCGCGCCGCGGAGATCCTCGGGATCAGCGTGCGGACGATCCAGTACCGGCTCAAGGAGTACGGGCTGCGCGCCTCCGACGCGGTCGAGCAGGCTTGAGCGTTCCGAAGCCGCCGCGAACCGGCGGCTTCGCCGTTCCCGGGGCTACGGCGCCGGCGGCCGCAGGTAGACCGCGTGGCACTCCACGCAGGTCTCGGCGAGGGAGCCGTAAGCCCGGGCGATCGCCGCGTCGTCGCCGGCGCGGGCGGCTTCCCCGAGGCGCCGGGCCTTCGCCCGCAGCTCGTCCTGCAGCTCGAAGAAGCGCGGCGGCACCAGGCTGTTGAGCTCGTCGGCGCCGCCCGGCCCCGGCGGCGCGAGGCGGGGCTCCCGGGCGAGCCGCTCCGCCAGCGCCTCCACCGCTTCGTGCTCGAGGAAGATCACCGCCGCCTGCAGGGCCGACACGTCCTGCCGGTGGTTGCCCATCCGCTCGAGGAGGAGCATGCGCGCGGCCGCGGGCAGGTGCTCCGGCTGGCGCATCCGCGGCGGGGGCGCGGGCGCATCCTCCCGCAGCGCTTCGGGCAGCTTCTCCGCGGCGCCCGCACCCGCCACGAGCACCAGCAGCCCCGCCACCAGCCGGATCGACATCACGCGCCTCCTTCAGCGGGCCACGAGGACGGGCTTCCTGCTCAGGTGGACGACGCGATCGCTCACCGAGCCGAGGAGCCAGCGCCCCACCGGCCCCATGCCCCGCGAGCCGAGGATCACCAGGTCCGCGTGGCGCTCCTCCGCCTGGGCGCAGATCGTCTCCGCGGGCGCGCCCGACTCCACCACCTGCTCCACCTGCCCCGGCAGCTCGGCGGCGAGGGCGGAGAGGAGGGCGCGCGCCCCCTCGATCTGCACCTCGTAGACCTGCGCCCGCGTCAGCCCGTAGGCCTCGAGGGGGAAGCTGGCGGGCGGCTCGAGCACGTGGAGGAGCGTCAGCCGCGCCCGGGTGGCGTTGGCGATCTCCCGGGCGAGGGAGAGGGCGCGCTTCGAACCGTCGGACCCGTCCACTGCCACCAGAATGTGCTGGATCATCCTCGTTCTCCCCATTCGCGCCGGTCGGCGCCTCCCGCGGATGGTGCGCCTTTCGTGCCAGCGCCCCTAGGCTCTGCGCCGGGGCCCGCAGGCAGGAAGGACGCGCAGCTCCTGCGTGCGCCCCGGGGGAATGACGCACGGTTTGCGCCCGCCTCCGGGCGGCGGACCGTTCCCGCGGCAGAATCCGCGGGGGCACGGGGCTGGCAATGCCGGAGGCGGGCCGGCCGTGCCGGGGAGGAAGAGATGCTCGTTCGCGACCTGATGACCCGGGACGTGGTGACGCTCGAGGAAGACGAGAACCTGCTCCTGGCGGACGACGTGATGCGCCTCGGCAGGATCCGCCACCTGCCGGTGGTCGGGGCGGGGAGGAAGCTGGTGGGGCTGGTCACCCACCGGGACATGCTCCGCGCCAGCGTCTCCTCCCTCGCCGGTATCGGCCGGGTGGAGGATGCCACGATCAAGCGCGCCATCCCGGTGCGCGAGGTGATGGCGCGGGACGTGGTGACGATCGGACCCGACCGGCCGGCGGTCGAGGCGGCGGAGCTGCTGCTGCACCGCAAGGTCGGCTGCCTCCCCGTCGTGGACGAGGACGGCAGGCTGGTGGGAATCGTCACCGAGGCCGATTTCGTTGATCTGGCCCGGAGGTACCTGGAGGAAGGGCGGGCCTAGTCGCGGTCAGCACCGTCTTCTGGAACCCGAATCGCCGCTCTGCTAGCGTCGGCCGACGTTTCGGCTCGCCGGGAGGGGGGGGCGGCGCCTCGAGGGAGACGCGGTTGACGCAGCACGGTGAGCATCTGTTCGACGAACTGAAGCGCTACGTCGGGTTCGACGCAGGGGACGAGGCGCTCCTCCGCGGCCTGCGGGATCGGGTGACGCCCCACGTCCGCCGGATCATCGACGACTTCTACGATCACATCCTCGGGCACTCCGGCGCCCGCTCCGCCATCACCGGCGGCATGGCGCAGGTGGAGCGGCTCAAGGGAACGCTGCGCGGCTGGCTCGACGGTCTCTTCACCGGCCCCTGGGACTACGACTACTACGAGCTCCGCGCGCGCATCGGCAGGCGCCACGTCGAGATCGACCTGCCCCAGCAGTACATGTTCACCGCGGTCAACGTGATCCGCGGCCACCTCACCGACGTGATCCTCGACACGGCGCCCGACTTCGCCACCGCGCGCAGGGAGCTCCACGCGGTCGACAAGCTCCTCGACATGGAGCTGGCGATCATGCTCCACACCTACCGCGAGGACTACCTGCTCCGGATGCGGAAGTCCGAGCGGCTCGCCACCTTCGGCCAGCTCGTCGCCTCCATCGGCCACGAGCTGCGCAACCCGCTGGGCGTGATGGAGTCCTCGCTCTTCCTGTTGCGCGGGAAGGTGGGCGACGATCCGAAGGTGGTGCGCCACCTCGACAGGATCGAGTCGCAGATCAAGGTCTCCAACAGGATCATCGGCGACATGCTCGACATCGTCCGCGACCGCCCGGTGGCGCAGCGGGCGGTGGAGCCCGCCGAGCTGATCGCCGCCGCCCGGGAGGCCACCCCCGCGCGCGACGACGTGTCCTTCGCCGCGGCGCTTCCCGGCGATTTGCCCGCCATCTCGATCGACTTCGACCAGCTCCGCCAGGTCTTCGTCAACCTGATCGCCAACGGCTTCGACGCGGCCGGCGCCGGCGGCGAGGTGCGGATCACCGCCCGGGTGGTGGACGACGCGGTGGAGTTCCTGGTCAACGACACCGGCCCGGGGATCGACCCGTCGATCCGCGCCCGGCTCTTCGAGCCCCTCGTCACCACCAAGCCCAAGGGGATCGGCCTCGGCCTGCCCCTCTGCAAGCGCATCGTGGAGCGGAACGGCGGCACGATCCGCGTCACCGCCGGGGAGCTGCCCGGCGCCGCCTTCGCCGTGCGCCTGCCCATCCACCGGGGAAGTTGAACGTGCACCGGATCCTCCTCGTCGACGACAACGTCGATCTGGCCGAGAACATCGCGGAGATCCTCGAGGACGAGGGCTTCGCCGTCGACCGCTTTGCCGATCCCTTCGCGGCGCTCGGGGCGCTGATCCCGGGGCGCTACGCCGCCGCCCTCCTCGACATCCGGATGCCCGGGATGGACGGGATCGAGCTCTACCGCGCGCTCAAGGAGCGCGACCCGGCGCTCCCCGCCATCGCCATGACCGCCTACGCCCACGACGATCGCATCCGCGCCGCGGTGGACGAGGGCGTGATCGCGGTGATGCCCAAGCCGCTCGACGTGCCGCGCCTCCTCCACAAGCTCTCCTCGGTGGTGGACGGCGACAAGGCGCTGGTGGTGGAGGACGACGTCGACCTCGCCCAGAACCTGGTGGAGATCCTCACCGAGCGGGGCTTCTCCGTGCGGGTCGCCCACTCCTGCAGGGAGGCGCGGCGGCTGGCGATCGGCGACGACCTCTCGGTGATCCTCGCCGACTGCCGCCTCCCCGACGGCGACGGTCTCGAGCTGGTGGAGGAGCTCTGCCGCGGCTACGACTGCACCGCGGTGATCTTCTCGGGCTACCTCCAGTCGCTTCCGGAGCGCCCCCGCCCCGGCTGCGATCACGTCCACTTCTTCGAAAAGCCCCTCGACGTCGCCCGCCTGCTGCAGGCGCTGCGCCCGGACGAACCGTGCGGATCCTGATCGTCGAGGACAACGAGGAGCTCGCGGAGAACCTCGCCGAGATCTTCGAGAACGAAGGGCACGAGGTGCGCCACGTGGGGAGCGGCGCCGCCGCCCTCGAGGTGCCCGCCGACTCCTTCGACCTGGCGCTCCTCGACGTGCGCCTGCCCGACGTGCTCGGCACCGCGCTCCTTCCCCAGCTCAAGGAGAAGGCGCCCTTCGCCGAGGTGATCGTCACCACCGGTAACGCCGATCTCCAGTCGGCGATCGAGGCGGTGCGGGGCGGCGCCTTCTCCTACCTCACCAAGCCGGTGGGGGTGGAGGAGCTGATCCTCAACGCGGGGCGCGCGCTCGAGCGCGTCCACCTCCGCCGGCTCTCCGCTTCGCTCCGCGCCGAGCTGGAGGAGTCGGAGCGCCGCCACCGCGACATCGTCGAGACGGTGCCCGCGCTCATCGTCTCCTTGAGCCGCGACCTCCGCATCTGCTTCGTCAACCGCGCCGCCTCGGAGATGTGCGGCTGGCCGCGGGAGGAGCTGCTCGGGCGCGACTACTTCGAGATTTTTGCGCCGCCCGAGCAGCGGGACGCACGGCGTGCGCGGGTGCTCCGGGCCTTCGACGGCGTCAACGAGGAGATGGAGGTCGACATCCTGCGCCGCGACGGCACGGTACGCCGCGTGCAGATGCGCTGGACCCGGCAGGCCTCGGGGGGCGAGGACCTCATCTACGGGATGGGGCTGGACGTGACCAGGCAGCGGGAGCTCGAGCGCAAGGCGCGCAACTCGGAGAAGCTGGCGGCGGTGGGCACGCTGGCTGCCGGCCTCGCCCACGAGATCCGCAACCCGCTCAACGCGGCGGGGCTCCAGCTCTCGCTCCTCTCGCGCCGCATCGGCAAGCTGCCGCAGGACGAGCGGGGCAGCCTCGAGCAGCCGCTCGAGCTGGTGCGCACCGAGCTCTCGCGCCTCAACTCGCTGCTGGGCGACTTCCTCGCCTTCGCCCGCCCGCGCGAGTACACCTTCTACCAGGTCGACCTCTCCGCGCTCCTCGAGCGGCTGGTGGAGTTCGACGGGCAGTCGGCGCGCGCGGGGGGCAAGGTGCTGCGGGCGGAGGTGGCGCCGTCGGTCCACGTCCTCGGCGACGCGGACGCGCTCCACCAGGCCTTCCTCAACCTGCTCAAGAACGCGCTGGAGGCGGCCGCCAGCGAGGTGCGGCTGCGCCTCGACGTGGAGGAGGAGCGGGCGGTGATCCGGATCGAGGACGACGGCCCGGGCATCCCGCCGGAGGTGCTGGCGCGGCTCTTCGAGCCCTTCTTCACCACCAAGCCGCAGGGGACGGGGCTGGGGCTCTCCATCGTCCACACCATCGTCACCCAGCATGGCGGCGAGGTGGGCTTCGCGCCGCGGGAGCACGGACCGGGGACCGTCGCCACCGTCTCCCTGCCGATCGCCGCCACCCACTAGAGGACGGCGCGGAAGCCCACCGTCGGGAAGATGTAGGGGACCGCGGAGTCGGAGCCCTCCGCTACCTGCTCGCGGCTGATCATCGTGTTGATCAGCTCCACGTAGAAGTCGAGCATCCACGAGCGGTAGACCACGCGCTTGTCGATGCGCAGGTCGAAGCGGGTGAAGGTGTCGGCGCGCTCCACCGCCTCGCCCCACGGGCTCACCGGCCTGCCGCTCACCGCCTGGAAGCGGGCGCCCAGCTCCCAGTCGCGGGGGAGACGCATCCCCGCCACGAGCTGGAGCATGTGGGTGCGGTCGAAGTCGAAGGCCTTCCAGCCGTCCGGAGCGAGGCGCTCGCTGCGCGAGAGCGTGTACGAGATCCAGCCGAAGAGATCGCCCACCTGGCGGCGGCGCAGCAGGATCTCCACGCCGTAGGAGCGGCCGGTGAGGCCGCGCCGGTAGGCGTCCGCGTAGGCGTCCGCGTTCTCCCCCACCGCGCCGTTGGTCTCGAGGTCGAGGAAGATCGGGTCCATGTAGTTGAAGTAGGTCTGGACGTCGAAGAAGTAGCCCGACGCCAGATCGAGCTCCGAGCCCACCGTGGTCTGCAGCGCCGCGGGCAGTCCCTCCTCGAGGAGGAGCTCGGTCAGTCCGGGAATGGGCACCGGCGAGCGGGGCGGCTGGTGGAAGATGCCCACGCCGCCCTTGAGCCAGAGCTGCGCCGCCTCGTTCTGCTCCACGCGCCAGCGGAAGTTGATGCGCGGATCGACCGAGCCGCGGGAGGCGCTTTCCGTCTCCCAGAGGTCGAGGCGGAAGGCGGGGGTGAGGAGGAAGTCGTCGGTGAGCCACCAGGGGAGCTGGACGAAGGCACCTGCCTGGACCAGCCAGTCGGAGGGCGAGATCGCGTCGCCGTCGTCGGTGATCACGAAGTTCGACGTGGTGGTGCGGTACTGGAGGCCGAGGCCGCCGTGGAGGGAGAGGTTCTCCGTCAGGGGCCGGCGCCAGCTCGCGCGGGGGTGGAGGCTCCAGGTGGTCACCGACTGGGTGGTGGTGCCGCCCGAGGGATCGAGGAGGTCCTCGTCGCCCTCGTCCTCGCCGGTGAGGATCGAGTCGGTTCCCAGCCCGAGCTCGTAGCGATCGAAGGAGGCGTCGTCGCCCTGGTGCCAGAGGAGCGAGAGGCGGTGGAAGAGCGACTGGAGGTTGGCCTCCGCGCTCCCGTCGCTGTGGACCTCGCCGAACTCGTCGAACGAGCCGAAGGCGAAGATCGTCCACCTGCCGCCCGCGGTCCTGCCGTCGAGGCGCCCCTGGTAGTCCCAGTAGCTGGCGTAGACGTCCTCGCTGAAGGCGCTGAGCAGCATGCCCGGGTAGCCGTAGCGGCCGGCGATGGTGCCGGTCACGGAGCTGCCCAGCGGCTGGCGCACGAAGAGCGAGGTGTTGAGCAGGTCGGCGCCGATCTCCAGGCGGCGCTCGTCCGGCGCGCCGGCGCGGGTGATCCCGTCGACGATTCCGCCGGTGTAGCCGCCGTATTCGATGGGGAAGGCGCCCGGGTAGAAGTCGATCCTGTCGAGGAACTCCGGGTGGATCACCGCGGGGCCGGCGAGGAAGTGGAAGAGCTGCGGGATCCGGTCGCCGTCGAGGAGGATGCCGCTGCTGCCCGGCGACGCGCCGCGGATGATCGGGTAGTCGAGCAGGGAGAACATCTGCCCGACGCCGGGCATGGTGCTGACCACGCGGAAGGGATCGCCGAAGGTGCCGGGCACGCGGCGGAGCTCCCGGTCGCGCAGGGTGGTGCGCGTCACCTCCTGGCGCGTCGCCTTGCCGATCACGAGCTGCTCGAAGGGGTTGTAGCTGATCCGCTCCACCAGGTAGCGGACCCGCAGCGACTCGCCCGCGGGCAGGGTCTCGGCGACGAGGAAGCGCTTGTAGCCGGGCATCTCCACCTCGACCTGCGCCTCGCCCGCGGGGAGGCGCAGGGAGAAGCGACCGGCGGCATCGCTCTCGGCGCGGTACGGGCGATCGCCCACCGTGGCGACGATCGCCGCGCCGGGGACGATCCGCCGCGTCCCCATCTCGATCACCTCACCCTCGATCGCCGCGTCGAGGACCGCCTCCTCCTCGCCTTCCTCGTCCGGCGGCGGTTCGGGGGCGGTGAAACGCTGGACGAAGGGCACCTCCACCGCGGCGGGGACGCCATTCCAGCGGGCGGGCTGGAAGCGGAAGGCGCGGCAGGCGGCGAGCACCGCCTCGTCCCACGGCGTCCCGGCGCCTCGGACGAGGCGCACCTCGGTGACCGCGCCCGACTCGTCGATCAGGAGCGCGACCTCCACCTCGATCGGCGTGGCGGGCGGCGCGACCCCCTCGGGCCACGGCACCTCGATCGACCCGATGGGAACGGGCGGCACCAGCTCGGGCTCGGGCGTGGGCTCCGCCGCGGGAGCGGGCAGCGGCGCGCCGCTCCGCGTTTCCTCCGAAACGTCCGGCGGCATGCCGGAAAGTTCGGCGCCCGCCGCGACGCGCGGCGGCGCGGCGAGGCACGCGCCGAGGAGGAGGGCGGCGCCGAGCCGCTGGAGGGAGCGCTTCACCGCCATGCCAACGACCAGGAGAAGTGGAGGGAGCGATGGCTCCAGGTCCGCGACGACTCGATCGCCTCCTCCTCCTCCCAGTCCCACGCCTCGGTGCCGCAGCCGGTCCACTGCTGATCGAGCTGGATCACCGGCCCGGTGGCGAAGAGCTCGCCGGCGGCGATGAGCCAGCCGGTGCGGGCGAGGAGCACCACGCCGTCGCCGTCGCAGCGGCCCGTCAGCGCCGCGTTGCCGACGAGGCCCGCATAGCCGATCCCCGCGGCGAGGAAGAAGCCGTCGAAGGGGTGCCAGGTGGCGTCGCCGCTGGTGGTGTAGCGGACGCCCTCGAAGCCCTCGACCAGCGCGGCGTAGCGGAGCGTCGCCGAGAGCGAGAACGACGCCGAGAGGCGGATGCCGGGCTCCACCGTGAAGGACCAGCCGCTCGCGTCGGGAGCGCCGTCGCCGCCGACGAGCGAATCCCTGCCGAAGCGGAGTTGCACCCGGAAGCCGGGAAGCGCCCACGCCTCCGAGGCAGGCATCTCGTATTCGCTCTCCCGCTCCGACGGCTCCTCGTCACCCGCCGCCGGCAGTGGCGCCAGCAGGGCCAGGAGGAGCGGCCCCCCGCGCTTCCACATGCCCCGACGATAGCAGGCCCTCCCGGAGCCCGCTCAACCGAATACAACGGGCATCAGGGTTCGATACCGGATGCCGCTGCGGGATCGACCACGCCGCGTCCCGCCCGCCCCCAGGCGTGGAGCTCGAGGCCGCCGCCACCCTGCAGCTCGAGGCGGACCAGCCCGAAGACCGGCACCGCCGGCGCGACCCAGCTTCTGGCGAGGAGGACGCCCTCCCGGTAGAGGCTGGCGCTCCGCGCCCGGATCGAGCCCGCCTCGGTGAGGAGGGTCTCGTCTTCCCCGGCGATCCACCTGGCGGCGCCGGCGCCCGGGGGGCCCTGCACCGGCTCCTCCGGTGGAGGAAGCTCCAGCGCGCGGCTCGGGCCGCCGAACGACCTGCCGATCAGCCGGGCCACGCCCCCCGGCGCGGCGGGATCGCCGGTGAGCAGCATCCTCCACGCCTGGGTGGCGCTCCCGGGCCGGCTCGAGATCCAGACCTCCAGCCAGATCCCTTCGCCGCCCGCCGCAGGACCCACCACGAGGAAGCGGAGCCAGGGTCCGGTGACCCGGCCCTCGGCGCGCATCGCGTACTCCGCCCACTCGCCGGGGTGAGCGGAGGCGAGCCGATCCCACGGGAGCGCGCCGGCGAAGGCGTCGAGCGCCGCGGCGGGCGGCGCCAGGAGGAGGGTGATCCAGACGGCGCAGCAGCGCACCAGGGCGAGGGCCTTCATCGCTTCTCCGATCCCGGCGTTCGCCGGGCGACACGGGTCAGGGGCCATCGGCGCGTTCGCGCAGCCGGAGCTGCACCAGCGACCGATCGCCCGCGCCTTGCACGACCGGTTCCAGCAGCGCATCGCCCCGGCGGAGCTCGTCCCCGCCCGTCCAGCCTGCTTCCGCCAGGTGGTCCCGCAGCGCCCGCTCCGCCGCGGGCGCGGCGAGCGGCGCCACCGCCGTCCAGGTGCGGACCACCGCGCCGCCGAGGCGATCCTCCACCGCGCCCAGCCGCAGCCAGCCCGGGGGAAGCGGCGGCTCCTCCACCGGTACGGCGGGGGCATCCAGCGGCGACCAGCCCCGCACCACCTCGGTGCGTTCGCCCACCCTGCGCGCGGCGACGACCAGGTGCCTGCCCCGCGGCACGTCCAGTACCGAAAGGAGCCTGCCCCCCGGCAGCGGCTGCTCGAGGAGATCGACGCTCGCCTCCGCCCACGCCGAGCGGTGGAGCTCGATCACCTCCTCCACCGTGCGCCCGGTGCGGAAGACGGCGCCGTGGACGCGCCGCCCCTGGACGAAGAGCGCGCCCGCCGGCGCCAGCTCCACCTCTTCCACCGCGGGGAAGAGCGCCTCCTCCCCGTCCACCGCCGCCGGCGAGCGGAGGCCCGCCGTGGCGAGGAGGACCGCGAGGACGCCACCGATCAACGCGCCGAAACGCCTGCCCATGCTCCACCTCCTCCACATCCGTCGGGGAAGGACGCGCGCGGGCGATCGCAGCCGAGCTGCCACGGCCCCCGCGCCGCGAGCTGCCTCCAGGTGGGATCGCTCTTCCTGCCGCCGCCCGCGCCGAAGCCGTTGGCGTCGATGGGCAGCGTGTCGAAGCAGCGCACCGGCGACATGCCGTCCTTCTTCGTTCCCACCCGCGGCCCGTTCTCCCAGCGGCCGGTGCGCGCCAGCGGATCGTCGCCGCCGCAGGAGACGGGGCTGCGGTCCCCGGCGGGCGGGCCGTAGCTCATGCTCACCACCGGCGCCGCGAGCTGGAACGGGATCCAGTCGAGGGCGGCGCCCGCCCGCGCGCTGCGCAGCTTCTCGCCGAGGCCGAAGAGGGCGATGCGCCCCACCTGCCTGCCGAAGTCGGTGCCCGTGCCGGGAAGCGGCACGTCGGCGCCATCGTCGAGCGCCCAGGTGTCCACCTGGAGCTCCAGCCGCGCGGGGCGTGGGGCGATCCGCCGCGGCAGGTCGGGGAGGAGGCCGGTGCCCGCCACCTCGATCCCCGCCTCCGCCACCACGCCCACGTGGGAGACGTTGAGGCCCCACCGCCGCAGGAGGGGGCGCTGCAGCGCGCCCGCCCGCTGGAGCAGGTCGCCCAGGGCGGTGAGCACCGCGCCGAAGCCGCCCGGGACGGCGGGGCGCTCGATCCTGTCGCCGCCGTCGAGCCCGAGGGGCTCGAGCCGGATGGCGTCGACCCGCCCCCGCGCCAGCAGGCCGGAGGAGACGCCGCCGCCGAAGATTCGATCCACCTCCGACCGCGCCTGCCGTGCGGCGCCCAGCCAGCGCGCCTCGTGGCGCAGGTCGCGCTCGTCGGAGAGGGCGTGGCTGGTGAACTCCCAGGCGGCGAGGCGCACCACCGCGCGCTGGCGGATCCGCGCCACGCCCAGGTCGGCGACGAAGATCACCATCCCGAGGAGCGCCACCAGCAGCGGCGCGAGGATGGCCAGCTCCACGGTAGCGGTGCCGCGCTCTTCGCTCCAGCCGCTCACAGCAGCTCCACCAGCGCCCGGAGCGCATCGCCCGCGGGGCCGAGGCGCGCCAGCCCGGTCTCCACCGGGGCCAGCCGCGCCCGCCAGAACGGATTGAAGAAGTTGGGCGGCTCCTGCCAGTTGCCGGGCCGGTGGTAGTAGGCGAGGGCGCGCGCCACCGCCTTCGGTCCGTCCTCGCCGAGCTGGAGCGCCACCCAGACGTCCGGCTGGCAGAACTCCGCCGCGGCGGTGGCGCAGTCGGCGCCGGTGGCGTCGAAGGCCATGTGCGGCGTGATCCCCCACCAGGGATGGCTGCCCCGGTTCACGTTGCAGCTGTAGCGCGGGGCGTAGACCGGCGTGAGCGGGGCGGAGGGGACCCAGCGGAAGGGGTTGCGCACGTCCCAGGTGCACACCCAGCCGCCGCCGCTCTCCGGCGAGGTGCTGGTCACCGAGGCGAAGTGCTTCTCCTCCAGGCCGAGCAGGTCGGCGATCGGCCCGAGCGGCCCGCCGGGATCGAGGTAGAAGTTGGCGCCGATGGCGCTGCCCGTGGGGTAGCGCGCGTTGCCGTAGCCCGCCCGCTCCATCCCCTCGTAGATCGCCTCGCTCCGCCCGGGCCGCGGATCGTCCAGGGAGAGGAGCCGGGTGTGGCCCTTGAGCCTGCCCACCGGGAGGAGCGCGAGGAACGCCTCCACCACCTCGATCCCCTCCACCTTGCGGAAGAGGTGGGCGAGGGAATCGGGGAAGGTGCGGTCGTAGATCCAGAAGTCGGCGCGGGTGGCGTGGACCAGCTCGGACATGCCGCGGCGGGCGAGGTTGCGGCGGCCCGCAGCGCCGTCCCGCAGCACCGCGCCCTCGCGATCCCGATCGCCCCACAGGGCCATCGCCTCGCGGAGGTGCGCCTGCTCGAAGCGGAGCAGGTTGAGGGGCTGCAGCGGCAGCGCCCACCGCGCGCCGGGCGCGGCGACCCCGGCGATGCGCAGCGCTTCGTCGCCGGTGAGCCTGCCCACCACGCGGCCGTGGATCGCGAGCTGGTTGGCGAAGAGGAAGAGGTTGGCGCCCACCAGCGCGGGGACCGCCACCTCGCCCACGAAGCGATCGAAGAGGTCGATCGCCCTGCCCGCGATCACCACCGCCCGCTCGATCACCGCCATCACCCGGGAGACGGCGGCGACCGCCCAGCCGATCACCGGGATCGCGGCGCAGAGCTCCATCTTGGGCCCGCTGCAGAGCTCGGCGATCGTCTTCGCCACCGCCGCCATCCCGCCCATCGCCACCAGCACCCCCTGCAGCATCGCGTCGATGGAGAGGAACTGGAGGACGGTGACGTACTGGGCGATCTGCGCGCGGTTCGTCCAGGCGTAGAGGTTGAACGCCCGCGCCTCCTCCACCGCGAGCGAGTAGGCCGCGGCGTCGGCGCCGTCCTGGAGGGCGATGCGATCGTGGATGCGCAGGCCGAGCCTGCCGGCGCCGAGCATCGCGAGGGCGAGGACGAGGAGGAGCACCGAGGCGAGGACGAGCGCCTGCCCGTCCTCGTCGCGGCGGAGCCGGTGGAAGGAGCCGATCATGGCGGGACCTCCGCGGGGTAGCGGTTGGACTGCATCCGCATGGAGTGGGTGGTGGCGAGGGGCACGAAGTAGTGGCCGCCCGCGGCGGCGGCCTCCACCGCGACCCGGGTGGCGAGGGGCAGGCGCCGCGCGCCCACCGTGCGCCACGCCTGCCAGAGGAGCCGGTCGGCGAAGGGGACCTTCAGCTCGAGCCAGTAGCGGAGCCGCACGGTGAGGAGCAGGCGCCGCCGCTCCCCGTCGCCCACGCCGACGTCGTCGAAGTCGAGCTCCTGCACCGCGGGCAACCCTTCGGGCTCCTCCACCTCCAGCTCGAGCCCCGGAAAGCCGCCGGTGGCGGAGAGGAGGCGCAGGGCCTCCGCCCCCGCCTTCGCCCGGAGGAGCGGGCGGTCGGCGGGCGGGCAGGGGACGATGTCGAGGCGAGTGGGGCAGACGGTGGGGCCGAGGATCAGCCGCGCGCTCGCCGCCATCCGCTCCCGGTCGGCGTTCCAGAGCGCGCCGGTGCGCGCCGCGCGGTAGGCGGCGTACTCGAGGAGGAGGCGCGCCTCCTGCGCCAGGGCGAGCTGGAGGAGGGCGAGGAGGAAGAAGAGGGCGAGGGGCAGCACGATGGCCGCCTCCGCCAGCACGCCTCCCGACTCGTCGCGCGCCCGAACCATGGGCGGACCCTAGCGGCGGCGACGCGGCGGGCCCCATCGGTCAGGTGACCGAGGGAGGTCAGGGGCGCAGCACCACCACGGGGGAGTCGAGGGTGGTCCCGTCCACGTCCAGGTAGAGGTGCTCCCCCACCACCGTCGCCACCAGCGTCGCGTGGTCCCGGATCGCCTCCGCCAGCTCGTCCACGAAGCCGGGGCGGAAGGAGACGATCTGCACCCGCTCCGGCTGGCGCAGGTACGGGCGCGCGCTCTGCAGGTAGGCGCGCGCCTCGCGCTCGCTGGCTTTGACCACCACCACCTCCGCGTCGCGGTTCTGCCGGGCGATCCTGTCGAGGCGCCTCACCCCGATCGATCCGCAGTCGACCCAGAAGACCGGCCGGCCGCGATCGTCCACCCGGACCAGGTCCGGCTTGTGGCGCTGCTCGACGCCCGTCTCGATCCGGAGATCGGGCGCCCACCAGAGGATCCAGGCGAGGAGCTTGAGGAGCACGTGGTGGAGCGACTCGCCCGCCCGCTTGGCCAGCACCAGCCGCTCCTGCACGCCGAAGGCGCGCGCGGCCTCGTTCTGCAGGGTGACGTGGAGGTGGAGGGTCGAGGGGAGGTGGAGCACCCCGGAAATCTCGTCACGCCCCGGGCATCTCGCCCAGCTTGCGGATGAGCACCTCGCGGGGCTTGGCGCCGTCCGCGGGTCCGACGATCCCGTCGCGCTCCATCCGCTCGATCATCCGCGCCGAGCGGTTGTAGCCGATGCGCATCTTCCGCTGGAGCATGGAGATGGAGACGGTCTTCATCTCGGAGACGATGGCGATCGCCTGGTCGTAGAGCTCGTCGGAGAGATCGTCGTCCTGCACCCCGCCGTCGCTCTCCGCCTCGGGATCCTTGAGGATCGACTCGTCGTAGACCGGGCTGCCCTGGGCCTTGAGGTGGTCGACCACCTGCTTGATCTCCTTCTCCGTGACCAGGGCGCCGTGGACGCGCTGGATGTGCGCGCTGGTCGGGGGGAGGATCAGCATGTCGCCCTGGCCGAGGAGCTTCTCCGCGCCGGTGGTGTCGAGGATGGTGCGCGAGTCGATCTGCGAGCGGAGCAGGAAGGAGATGCGCGAGGGGAAGTTGGCCTTGATCAGGCCGGTGACCACGTCCACCGAGGGGCGCTGGGTGGCGACCATCAGGTGGATGCCCGCGGCGCGCGCCTTCTGCGCGATGCGCGCGATGTAGGTCTCCACCTCCTTCGACGCGACCATCATCAGGTCGGCGAGCTCGTCGATGATGATCACCAGGTAGGGGAGCTTCTTCGGCTCGAGCTCCTCCTCCATCTTCTTCTCGAGGAAGGCCTCCACCGGATCGAGCGGCTCCTCCGCCCCGTCGTCCGCGTCGATCACCAGCACCTTGCCGTCTTCCGCGGGCGGCTCCTCCCGCGCGGCGCCCCGCGCCTCGCGCTCCTTGATCTTCTCCGCCATCAGCTTGTTGAAGGAGGCGAGATCGCGGACGCCGTTCTCGGCGAGGAGCGCGTAGCGCCGCTCCATCTCGTCCACCGCCCAGCGCAGCGCCAGCGCCGCCTTGCGGGGATCGGTGACCACAGGGAGGAGCAGGTGCGGGATGCCCTCGTAGATCGAGAGCTCCAGCATCTTGGGATCGACCATGATGAAGCGCACCTCTTCCGGCGTCGCCTTGAAGAGGAGGCTCATGATCATCGAGTTGACGCTCACCGACTTGCCGGAGCCGGTGGTGCCGGAGATGAGCAGGTGGGGCATCTTCGCCAGGTCGGCGACGAAGGGCATGCCCTCGATGTCCTTGCCCAGCGCCATGGTGAGCTTGGAGGCGCTCTTGCGGAACGCGTCCTGCTCGAGGATCTCGCGCAGGTAGACGATCTCCCGCTTCTTGTTGGGCACCTCGATGCCCACCACGCCGCGGCCGGGGATGGGGGCGACGATGCGGACGCGCAGCGCCTCCAGCGCCATCGCCAGATCGTCGGAGAGGCCGGCGATCTTGGAGATCTTGACGCCGGGCGCCGGCGCGAACTCGTACATGGTGACCACGGGGCCGGGGCGGATGCGCTCCACGTGGCCCTGGATCCCGAAGTCGGCGAGCTTCTGCCGCAGCTTGTCGGCGGTGGCGTGGAGGAGCGCCGCGTCGATCTCCGGCTTCTTCTCCTCGGTCGAGGTCTGCAGCAGCGAGAGGGGCGGCAGGGAGAAGCCGTTCTCGCTGGCGATCAGCTCGAAGGGGGAGTCGCTCTTCTTCGGCGCGGGCGGCCCCTTCGGCACGTCGATCACAGGCGCCGCGGGCGGGAGCTTCCCCGCCTTGATCAGCGCCTGCACCGCCGCCGGCGGCAGCTCGACGGGCGGCTCCTCCGCCTGGCGCGCGGGCGGCTCGGGGGGCGCGACGATCTCCGGCGCTGGCTCCGCCGGCGCGGCGGCGGGGGGCGGCTCGACCGGGGGCACCGCCGCCGCAGCGGGCGCCGGCGCCGGCTCCGGCTCGGGCGCCGCGGGCTCGGCCACCCTGCCCAGCGGCGCGCTGCCCGCCGCCCACGCGGGATCGGCGGGGATGAGGGGCACCACCGGCGCCAGGGCGCGCTCCTCCTCCCGGGCGGGCGCCTCCTGCTCCGCCTTCGCCTTCTTCTTCCCCTTGCCGGGAGGCGTCACCACCTCCGGCGCCTGGATGGCGACACGGCCGTCGAGATCCGCCTCGAGGGCGGGCTCGTCCTTCTTCTTCCCCTTCTTCTTCGCCGCCGCCTCTACGTCCGCGTCGAGGTCGCGCAGCGCCGCGTCGAAGGCCTCCTTCGCCGCGGCCTCCTCCTCGGCGCGGGCCTCCGCCTCCGCCGCCGCCTCCTCGGCGAGCCGCTCCGCCCGCTCGAGCCGGTGCTGCTCGATCTGCGCGCGCACGAAGGCGCCGAGCGCGGCGGCGAGCCGGCGGGCGGTGGTGCCGAGGAAGAGGACGATGCGGCTCCACTTGACCCCTGCCGCCACCACCAGCGTCACCGCGAGGAAGGCGAGGACGAGGATCGCCGAGCCGACCGTGGAGAAGACGCGGCGCAGCACGTCCGCCGCTGCGCCGCCCAGGGCGCCGGCGGGCCTGCTGCCGAAGAAGCTCGCCTCGGGGGCGACCAGCTCGACGAAGACGGCGGCGCCTGCGACCGCCGCGAGCCAGGCGGCGGAGACGACGAGGCCGGGCTGCTTCCCCTCCGGGCGCACCAGGCCGAGGAAGCCAAGGAAGAGGCTGGCGGGCAGGACGAAGGCGCCGATGCCGAAGATGCCGAAGAGGTGGCGGGCCGTCCACCCGCCCGCCCTGCCGATCAGGTTGCCGCCGGTGGCGGGATCCCACGAGACGAGGGCGAGGCCGCTCACCAGCGCGGTGGCGAGGAGGATCACCGCGACGATCTCGCGGCGGTCGCCGGCGAAGCCCGTACCGCCGGACGCGGCCCGGTCCGATTCGCGCCGCCGCGCCTTGATCGGGGCGGCCTTCTTCGGCTCCCGGGGACGAAGCCTGCGGTTGCTGCGCGCGGACTTCCCGCCGGTCAGCGAGAGGCGGCTCGGGCGGGCGCGTTCCATCGGCGTCGCTTCCTCCGGGTGCAGGTCCACGGAGGCCGAAGACCGGCCCCCGCGCAGTGGGCCAGCATCGTCCGATAGCGCTATCGGTCAACTTTTCGGGGGGCGGGCGGATGTGGAGAACCGGCGGGCCCGACGTTCCGGGTCCCGCCCGCCGGGCGATCAGCCCACGTCGATGGGCACGCGCATCGCCTCCGCCAGGTCCTCGAGCGCCTCCTGGCTGCCGTCGAGCGCCTGGTCGAGGGAGCGGGCCTCGCGGTGGAGCGCCTGGACGTCGTTCAGGTTGCCGTCCAGACGCGAAAGCGCCGACTCCACCCGGGCGTTGCGCTCCTCGAGCTGCTGGAGGTACCTGCGCTCCGCGTCGGTCTGGACGAGGGGCTCGAGGTGCTGGATGTGGCCGTTGGCCTGGCCGACCGCCTCGCGGATGTTCTTGACGAAGAGCTCCGCGTGGGCGCGGTCGTAGTACTCCGGCTTGCGCGTGATGGCGGCGAGCCCCTCGGCGCTGGTCTCCGCCGCGTCGAAGGCGGCGTCGGCCACGGCGAAGGGCTTCACCGCATCGCTGGCCCTGTCCACCCGTGCCTGCCCGCCCGCCTGATCCCGCTTCGCCTCCACCGCGCCGGCGCTGCCGGCGGCGATCGCCAGCCCGATCCCGATGGTCCAAGCCCAGGTCGCTCGCATCTCCTGCCTCCTCCCGGCGCCCTCCGCGGGCCTGCCGGCACCGGGGAAAGGTTCGGTACATCGCTTCCCGGCGGCCTGCACGGGGCCCGCCTGCCCGGGCGAGGGCCCCGCCTCGCGGCGCTTGCGGCGTCGGGTGGGCTCCGTTAGCTTTCCGCCCCTTTCGCCTGCCGGGAGCGTTCCCGCAGGCGTATGATTGCCGGCGTATCGCCGCGCCCGCGGCATCGACAGGAGTCACGACACATGGCCAACACCCCGACCCCCAAGCCGTCGAGCGCCGAGGAGGAGTACTTCGCGCGGGAGAACGCCGAGAAGCTCCGCAAGCTCTCCCTCGAGAAGGCGAAGGAGATGGAGGCGAGCGAGCGGGAGAAGCTCAAGCAGCTCCACTGGATGCGCTGCCCCAAGTGCGGCATGGAGATGCAGGAGATCACCTTCCGCGGCGTGCAGATCGACCGCTGCTTCAGCTGCGGCGCCACCGTCTTCGACAAGGGCGAGCTGGAGAAGATCGGCGTCGCCGAGGACGAGGGCGGCAAGGTGATGAAGAGCATCCTCAACATCTTCCGCTGATCGGTCGCGCGAAAGAGTTCCCGCCCCCGGGCCCGCTCTCCGCACGAGACGGCTCGGGGGCCTTCGTTTCGGAGGTTCGGATGGCGCTCAGCCGAGATCAGGTCGAGCACGTGGCGAAGCTGGCCCGGCTCTCGCTCACCGCCGAGGAGGCGGAACGCTACAGCGGGCAGCTCTCCAGCATCCTCGGCTACATCGAGAAGCTCCAGGAGCTCGACGTCTCCGGCGTGGAGCCGACCACGCACGCGGTGGAGGTGACCACCACGCCGCTGCGCAAGGACGAGCCGCGCCCCAGCCTCTCCGTCGACGAGGCGCTCGCCAACGCGCCCGCCCGCGACGGGAGCTACTTCTCCGTCCCGAGGATCATCGAGTGAAGATCACCGACCTGACCCTTGCCGAGCTCTCCGCGAAGCTGGCGGCGCGCGAGGTCTCCGCGGAGGAGGCGACGCGCGCCTGCCTGGATCGCATCGCCGCCACCGACGATCGCCTCAACGCCTTCCTCCTCGTGGACGAGGAGGGCGCCCTCGCCCAGGCGCGGGCCTCCGACGAGCGGCGCGCCCGCGGCGCGGCGCGCGGCCCCCTCGACGGCGTGCCGCTGGCGCTGAAGGACATCTTCTGCACCAAAGGCGTGCGCACCACCTGCGGCTCGAAGATCCTCGAGAACTTCGTGCCCCCCTTCGACTCCACCCACGTCACCCGGCTCAAGGAGGCGGGGGCGGTGCTCCTCGGCAAGCTCAACATGGACGAGTTCGCCATGGGCTCGTCCAACGAGACCTCCGCCTTCGGCGTCTGCCGCAACCCGTGGGATCCGGAGCGCACCCCCGGCGGCTCCTCCGGCGGCAGCGCCGCGGCGGTGGCCGCCCGCCAGTGCTTCGGCACGCTGGGCACCGACACCGGCGGATCGATCCGCCAGCCCGCCGCGCTCACCGGCACCACCGGCGTCAAGCCGACCTATGGCCGCTGCTCGCGCTACGGCGTGATCGCCTTCGCCTCCTCGCTCGATCAGGTGGGACCCTTCGGCCGCACGGTGGAGGACTGCGCCACCATCCTCCAGGCGATCGCCGGCAAGGATCCGCTCGACTCCACCTCCCTCGACGCGCCGGTGCCCGACTGGGTCTCGCCGCTGGCGGGCGCGAGCGTGAAGGGGATGAAGCTGGGCGTGCCGAAGGAGTACTTCCGCGACGGCCTCGATCCCGAGGTGGAGAAGAGCGTCCGGGCGGCGATGCAGCAGCTCGTCGATCTCGGCGCCGAGCTGGTGGACGTCTCGCTGCCCCACACCGATTACGGCGTGGCCACCTACTACGTGGTGGCGCCGGCGGAGGCCTCCTCCAACCTCGCCCGCTTCGACGGCGTCCGCTTCGGTCTGTCGGTGCGGGAGGGGAGCGGCCTGCGCGATATGTACTTCCGCACCAGGGCGGAGGGGTTCGGCCCGGAGGTGAAGCGCCGGATCATGATCGGCACCTATGCGCTCTCCTCCGGCTACTACGACGCCTACTACCTCCGTGCGCAGAAGGTGCGGACCCTCATCCGCCGCGACTTCGAGGAGGCCTTCGCGAAGGTGGACGCGATCGTCACCCCCACCACGCCGACCCCCGCCTTCAAGCTGGGCGAGCGGCTCGACGATCCGATCCAGATGTACCTCGCCGACGTCTTCACCCTGTCCTGCAACCTGGCGGGCCTGCCCGGCATGAGCGTTCCCTGCGGCTTCACCTCCGCCGGCCTTCCCGTGGGCCTGCAGATCCTCGGCAGGCCGCTGGACGAGGCGTCGATCTTCCGCGTCGGCGCCGCCTACCAGCACGCCACCGACTGGCACACCCGCGCACCGAAGGAGGTGGCGTGATGTCCCGCGCCGACTGGGAGGTGATCATCGGGCTGGAGGTCCACGCCCAGCTCCTCACCGACACCAAGATCTTCTGCGGCTGTTCCACCCGGTTCGGCGCGGAGCCGAACTCCCAGACCTGCCCGGTCTGCCTGGGCATGCCGGGCGTGCTGCCGGTGCTCAATGAGCGGGTGGTGGAGTTCGCCATCCGCGCGGGTCTCGGCACCGGCTGCACCATCAACCGGCGCAGCGTCTTCGCCCGGAAGAACTACTTCTATCCGGACCTGCCGAAGGGCTACCAGATCTCGCAGTACGACCTGCCGATCTGCGAGCACGGCTCGCTGGTGATCGACACGCCGGAGGGCGAGAAGCGGGTGGGGATCACCCGGATCCACATGGAGGAGGACGCGGGCAAGAACACCCACGATCCCGAGGGCGGCCCTTCGCGCGTGGACCTCAACCGCGCCGGCGTGCCCCTCCTCGAGATCGTCGGCGAGCCCGACCTGCGCTCCTCCGACGAGGCGGTGGAGTACCTCAAGGCCCTGCGCGACATCCTCGTCTACCTGGGGATCAACGACGGCAACATGGAGGAGGGCTCCTTCCGCTGCGACGCGAACGTGTCGGTGCGCAAGCGGGGCGAGACCTCCTTCCGCAACCGCGTCGAGCTCAAGAACATCAACTCGTTCCGCTTCGTGAAGCAGGCGATCGAGTACGAGATCGACAGGCAGATCGAGGTGTGGAGCGAGGGCGGCACCGTGGTGACCGAGACCCGCCTCTTCGACACGCAGAAGGGCGTCACCCGCGCGATGCGCTCGAAGGAGGAGGCCCACGACTACCGCTACTTCCCCGAGCCGGATCTCCTGCCGCTGGTGGTGGACGAGGCGTGGATCGAGCGGGTGCGGTCGGAGCTGCCCGAGCTGCCCCGCGAGAAGGCGGCGCGCTTCGTGAGGGAGCACGGGATCTCGCCCTACGACGCGGGCGTGCTCGTCGCCGACAAGGCGGTGGCCGACTGGTACGAAGCGGCGGTGAAGGCCTGGGGCGGCGAGGCGAAGCCCGTGGCCAACTGGGTGATCAACGAGCTCCTCCGCCTGGTGAAGGAGTCGCCGGGCGGCATCGCCGACACGAAGGTGACGCCCGCGGCCCTCGCGGCGATCCTCCGCCTCCTCGAGGAGCGGAAGATCAACGCCGCCGCCGCCAAGGTGGTCCTCGAGGAGGTCCACCGGACCGGCGAGGAGCCCGCGGCGGTGGTGGAGGCGAAGGGGCTCGGCCAGGTCTCCGACACGGGCGCCATCGAGGCGGCGGCGGACAAGGTGATCGCCGCCAACCCCGGCGAGGTCCAGAAGTACCGCGAAGGAAAGAAGGCGCTCCTCGGGTTCTTCATGGGCCAGGTGATGAAGGAGCTCCGCGGCAAGGGCGATCCGAAGCTCGTCACCCAGGTGCTCAAGGCGAAGCTCGGGGATTGAGCGAGCGATCGCGGCCCGCGCCCCAGCGGGCCCGAGGAGGGAGTCGATGGCGGGGCTGGGCGCGCTGGGCGGGGTGATGGGGGGCGCCGGGGTGCTGGCCGCCGCCGTCGCGGTCTTCCTCGCGGGGCCGCCGGTGCTGGTCCGCGCGGCCCGCGCCCTGGCGGTCTTCGGCATCGTCCTCGGTGCCGCCGGGCTGGTGCAGGAGCTGGTGGCCAACGGCTTCCAGCTCGATCTCTCGCAGCGCGGCGGGATGGGGCGGGGCTCCCTCTTCGCCGCGGGCGGCATGCTCCTCCTCACCTTCGGCGCCACCCGCGTGGCCGAGCGGCGCCGGGCCAACCGCGACCGCGCCCGCTGGATGGAGGAGCAGCGGGAGAAGCGCGCCCGCTGATCCCCGGGGCGCGTGTCTGCCCGCCCGTCCCTTGCCGGAAGCATCCGCTGCCACCAAGGCTACGGCATGCAAGGAGGGCGGCGATGGCGGCGGGTCCGATCGAACGGGAGCGGGAGGCCTTTGCGGGAACGGTGCTGCGCGAGGGGCTCGTCGGCGGCCTGATCGCCGGCGCGATCTTCGCCCTCTCCCAGATGCTCCTCGCCGCGGCGACGGGGGCCACCGCCCTCACCCCGTGGGCCTTCTTCGCCTCGATCCTCCTCGGGCAGGAGGCGCTCACCGGCCCCTTCACCCTCGCCACCTTCATCGTGGGCTTCGTCGTCCACTTCGTCCTCTCGGCGGTCTTCGGGCTGATCTGGGGGGCCACCGCCAAGTCGGTGAGCCGGGGGATCCGCGACGACTACGGCGCCCACGCGGTGGCGGCGATGGTCTACGGCCTGGTGGTCTGGCTGGTGAACTTCCAGGTGATCGCCCGCTTCGTCTACCCGTGGTTCCTCGAGCTCGACGCGCTCTTCCAGCTCGTGCTCCACGCGATCGCCTTCGGCCTCCCTCTCGGCCTCTACCTGTGCGCGCGCCTGCGTCCGCTCGAGGGCCGGCCGGCGCGCCGGCGCGCCGCCGCCTAGCCAGCACCTTGCAGCGGGCGCACCCCGTTCCAAGGCTTGCAGGGAGAGCTGCGGTCTTCGAGGGCCGCGCCGGGAGGTGACATGCCCAAGCTCAGCAAGAGGACGATCATCTGGGAGGGCGCGCTCGCCGGCATCATCGGCGGCGCGGTGTTCGCCGCGGGCCAGACCCTCGCCGCAGCTCTCGCCGGCATGCCGCCGGGTGCGCCGTGGCGCTTCTTCGCCTCGGTGGCGGCGGGGGAAGAGGGGCTGCGCGGCAGCCTCGACTTCGGCACCTTCGTCCTCGGCGCCGGCGTCCACTTCGGCCTGTCGTTTCTCTTCGGCGCGTTCTTCGGCTGGATCGTCTCGAGGATCGACCGGCCGGTGCGGACCAACCTCACCTTCGAGCTCTTCGGTGGGATGGTCTACGGCCTGGTGCTCTGGGTGATCAACGTGCAGATCGTCGGGCGCTTCCTCTACTCGTGGTACCTGACGGAGCTCAATCCGGCGGTGCAGGCGCTCCTCCACGCGGTCTTCTTCGGGCTGCCGATGGCGACCTGGCTGGCGCTCCGCATCCGCGACGTAGAGGTGCCGGGCGTCCACGCTGCACGCCACCGCTACCAGACCTCCACCGGCGACGAGGAGTACCTGCGGCTGCGCCAGTGGGAGGCGGCCAACCGCGACGTGGATCACTTCACCCACACCCGGCAGCCGCCCGGGCCCCCGCAGGAGGCTGGCCGCCGGCCGGGGAGCCCGACCCTCCACTGAGCGCCCGCAGGGTCGCAGCAGCGGCGGGCTTGCGCGCGGGCGCGGGAGCGGCGATATCGAAATGGCCGCGCCCGCCGCCGGGTTTCGAGCGCGTGTTCCGGACGTCGGCGGATGCTTGACAGTCCTCCGTCGATCCCCTAGATCAGCCACCTTTCCGCGGGGCTCCCCCCGTGTGCGTCCAGCGGGCGCGCATCGAGCGCGGAGCTTGCGAAGCTGTGCAACTCGTCGAGTGTTCCGGTCTCCCGGGCTCGATCAACAAACGTTGAGGTTTCCGATGTACGCCGTGATCAAGACGGGCGGCAAGCAGTACCGGGTGAAGGAGGGCGACACCCTCCGCGTCGAGAAGCTCGCCGGCAATCCGGGTGACCGTGTCGACTTCTCCGAGGTGCTGATGATCGGCGAGCTCGATCAGCCGAAGATCGGCATGCCGCTCGTGCAGGGCGCCAGCGTCGAGGCGAACATCCTGGAGCAGGGCCGCGGCCGCAAGGTCTTCGCGTTCCGGAAGAAGAAGGAAGGCTGGAAGCGGATCCGCGGTCACCGCCAGGCCTACACCGCGGTCAAGATCACCAGGATCGCCCACTGATTTTCTGCCTCTTTTCGGGGCACGCCTCCACGTGAGGCACGTCTTCAGGAGTTGAACCATGGCTCACAAAAAGGGGCAGGGCTCTTCGCGCAACGGTCGCGATTCCAACCCGCAGCGGCGTGGCGTCAAGAAGTTCGGCGGCGAGCGCGTCGTCCCCGGCAACATCATCGTCCGCCAGCTCGGCACGAAGATCCACCCGGGCACCGGCGTCGGCATGGGGCGCGACTACACGCTCTTCGCGCTCGTTCCGGGCGTGGTGACCTTCGAGCGGTACGGCAAGGATCGCAAGAAGGTCTCGATCCGGCCCGAGGCGTAACGGACCGTCGCGCCACGGCGCACCATCGCAACCGAGCCGCGGGGCCAGAAGAATGCCACCGCGGCTTCGTTGTTCCTGCAAGCAGCGCCATTCGTCGGCGCCGGGCAACCATGAAATTCGTCGATCAGGTCCGCATCTACGTGAAGGCCGGTGACGGCGGCAACGGAGCCGTCGCCTTCCGGCGCGAGAAGCACATCCCCAAGGGCGGCCCGTCCGGCGGCGACGGCGGCAGGGGCGGGAGCGTGATCTTCCGCGCCGATCCGCAGCTCACCACCCTCCTCGACTACCGCTACCAGCAGCACCACAAGGCACAGAACGGCGAGCAGGGCGGCGGTGGCGACTGCAACGGCCGCGACGGCGAGGACCTCGTCCTGCGCGTACCGGTGGGCACCGTCTTCAAGGACGAGGCGACGGGCGAGGTGCTGGCCGATCTCGCAGAGCCCGAGCAGGAGTGGATCGCGGCGAAGGGCGGCCGCGGCGGCCTCGGCAACATGAACTTCGCCACCTCCACCCGGCAGGCGCCGCGCTTCGCCCAGCCCGGCACGCCGGGCGAGCAGGTGACGCTGGTGCTGGAGCTCAAGCTCCTCGCCGACGTGGGGCTGATCGGCTACCCGAACGCCGGGAAGTCGACCCTGATCTCGGTGATCTCCCGGGCGCGCCCCAAGATCGCCGACTATCCCTTCACCACCCTCGTCCCCAACCTGGGCGTCGTCGGCTACAAGGACCACAAGAGCTTCGTGGTCGCCGACATCCCCGGGCTGATCGAGGGGGCGAGCGAGGGGGCGGGGCTCGGCCACCAGTTCCTCCGCCACGTGGAGCGGTGCAGGGTGCTGGTCCACGTGATCGACGCGGGGGCGCCCGACCTCGATCCCGAGCGGGACCTCGACAAGGATCACAAGACGATCAACCGCGAGCTGGAGCGCTACTCCGCGGAGCTGGCGGAGCGGCCGCAGATCGTGGCGATCAACAAGTGCGACATTCCGGAGGCGCGCGCGCGGGCGGAGGCGTTCGCCCGCAAGCTGCGCCGCAGGAAGAACGCGCCGCGGGTCTTCCTCATCTCCGCCGCCACCAACGATGGCGTCTCCGAGCTGGTGGACGCCTGCGCCGAGGTGCTGTGGGGCGGCAGAAGCTGAGGCCCGTCGACCTCCTCCGCGACCGGCGCCGGGAGCGGATCGAGCAGGTGATCGCGGGCAGGACCCGCACCCTCACCGTTGTCCTCGAGGAGGTCCACGATCCCCACAACCACTCCGCCGTCCTCCGCACCGCCGAGTGCTTCGGCATCCAGGACGTCCACGTGGTGGAGGGGCCGCGCAGCCCCTTCCGCGCCGCCAAGCTGGTGGCGCGGGGGGCCGACAAGTGGGTCGACGTCCACCGCAGCCGCGACGTGGTGGCCAAGATCCGCGAGCTGCAGGGGCAGGGCTTCCGCGTCCTCGCGTCGCGCCTCGACGCGGCGGCCACCCCGCTCCACGCCCTCGATCCCGAGGAGAAGCTGGCGCTGGTCTTCGGCAACGAGAGCCACGGCGTGAGCCCCGCTGCGATCGCTGCGTGCGACGGCGCCTTCGTGGTGCCGATGTATGGTTTCACCCAGAGCCTGAACATCTCCGTGGCGGTGGCCGTCTCCCTGTCGTGGCTGGCGCTCCACCGGGCCCGGGTCCGGGGCGGATCGCCGGGGGATCTGGAGGCGGCGGAAGCGGCGGAGCTGCGCGACCGTTTCTGCTTCCAGGCCGTCCGGCAACGCGGGCGCATCTTCGGCCGGAAGCGGCCGACACCCGAGCTGCTCGCGCAGCTCCGGGAGGAGGAGGAGACGTGAGGAAGAACCTGCTGGCAGCGATGACCCTGGCCCTCTCCCTCCCCGGCGCCGCCCTGGCGCAGACCGCCGCCGCGCCCCGGGCGGAGGCGAAGGCGCCCTCGGTGAAGGACGTGGTGGGGCGGATGCAGGCCTTCTACGAGAAGACCCGCGGCTTCGACACCCGCTTCGAGCAGACCTTCCAGCAGGGCGGGATGCCCTCCCGGTTCGCGGGCGCCGCGGCGAAGGGGCGCATGCGCTTCCGCAAGCCCGAGGGCGGAACCGGGCCGCTGATGCGGTGGGACTACGAGGACGGCCGCATCCTCCTCCTCGTCCAGGAGACGAGCTGGACCTACGACCCCGACACCCGGCAGGCGACCGAGTACCGGGTCGACGCCGCGAACCTCTCCGCGGCGGTGACCTTCATGTGGGGCAAGGGCCGGATCGACGAGGAGTTCGAGATCGCCGCCGCCACCCGGAGCGACCTCGCGCCCGACGGCGTGGCCCTCGAGCTCACGCCGAAGAAGGCGGGGCAGGGCTTCTCGAAGGTCTTCCTGGTGGTCGACCCGGCGAGCGGCGCCGTGCGCCAGTCGGTGGTGGTGCAGGCCAACGGCAGCGAGAATCGCATCCGCTTCGAGGAGACGAAGCTGGACGCGCAGGTGAGCGCCGCCGACTTCGATCCGGCGAAGGCCTTCCCCGCGGGGACGGCGATCGTCAAGGCGGCGGTGCCGGGGCAGCGCTGAACGCCCCGAACGGAGTGCGTTCCCCCCCCTGCGGGGCGCGTTTTGCCGCGAGCGGATGCCCTTTGTCGATGGGATGCTGCAATGCGTCTAATGATCCCGGCACCGGCTTGACCCTCGGCCGGTCGCCGGAGTAGTAGGGCGCCGTTCTCGCGACGGAAGGGTTGCCAGCCAGGCAAATCCCACCGAAGAGCCCTCCCCCCGCCCGTCCGAGAACGTGGTACAGCAGCAGCGGTGCCGTGGCTCGACACGCGGCACTGCGCGCTGCGCCCCAGATGATTTTCCCGGGCGATCGCACGCGTCTCGCACGTTCATCCAGCGCGATCGCCCGGGCCCTTCCTTCCCTCCCCCCTACTGGCAACCCTTCGGCGCCCGCACCCTGCGGGCAGCCGCGGCTGCGCGCGGCGCCGTCTTGCGGACGGCGCTGCGCCCAGCGCCGCCGCCGATGCAGGCGATGCCGCCGGGGGCGTGGTGGGGGAAGGCGCGCCACCGCACCGTCATCGACTCCGCGGGATCGATCTCGCCGTTGGCTGCCACGCCCTCCTCGTGGAGGACGAGCGCGAGACACGTCGCACAGGGACGGATCACCAGGTTTCCGGTGGCGCGGTAGAGCGGCATGGCCTCCTCCATGGCTGCCCAGGCGCCCCGTCGCGGCGGGACGTTCCGAGGCGCGAGGGCCTGGTCGTCGGAGCGGATCAAGCTTTGGGCATCCCACCTCGCCGCCGCAAGGGCCGTCTCGACACGGCGTCCACCGCTGAACGGGCAGGGAATGGCAGGCGACGGCGCTGCCCCTTCGCGGACGGGCGCTTCCCTCCCGCACGCAGGCAGGCGAGCGCCTGGCCGGGGAGCGGCGGGGCACGCCCGTTGCTGGGATGGTCACGCCCGGCCGTGGATCTGCCGCCCGGTGCGTGGTCCCGGGAGGAGCGGCCGGCGGTGGTGCCGAGGCGCGCGGGACCTGCCCGCGGCGGCCTCGCGGTGCGTGTGGTGTGGCGCCAAAGGGGGCGCAAGGAGGCCGTTGGTGGATGCAAGAAGGTGGTGGGGGCTGGTGATCGGCGGCTCGGTGGCGTTCGGCCTGATCACCGTGGCGTGCGGCTCGGACAAGGTGGTGGAGTCGCCGCCGGACGTCACGCGGGGCAGGAGCACGATCACGATCGATCCAGACGAGGCGAGCGTCGTCAGCGATCCGGTGATGTGCCTCGCGAAAGTCTGCTTCGACATCACGAACGATCAGGATCTCAGCTTCGTCGCGTACATCACCGGGGACTGCGCCGGCGAGGCGACGGTCACCGAGACGCTGACGCCTTCGGGCGGCGCGCGGGAGGTGGGTGGGAACCTGCCCGACTGTACGGTGCCCGCGGGCTTCGACATCGCGGACAACGTGAAGATCGAGGGGCTCAACCAGACCTCGTACCGGCTCTGCATCGAGTGGGACGGGGTAAGCACGCCCGATTCGGTGGCGGTCTTCGCCAAGTCGGCGACCGACTGCCAGACGTTCGTCTACACGCCGCAGGTGGAGTGCGCCGGCTGTGGCGGCGCGGGCGGCAGCGGTGGCACGGGCGGAACCGGCGGTACTGGAGGCACCGGCGGAACCGGCGGCACCGGCGGCACCGGCGGCGCCGGCGGCATGGGCGGCGAGGGTGGCATCGGCGGCGCCGCCGGCTCGGAGTGCCCGGTCGAGTCGGGGGTCGAGGTGACCAAGACCGCCGCCAGCCACGTGATCGACTGCGTGGCCAAGGGGCACCAGGCGGTGATGAGCTACACCTTCTCGGTGCGGAACACCGGCCTCCTCACCGTCACCGGCGCCCTGGTGGACGACATGGGCGGCAGCGATCCGATGTACGTCTGCCCCGGCGAGGCGGGTGCCTGCACCTTCTCGCCCTACGGCGGCAACGGCCCGCCGCTCGACTGTGTGATCACCCTCGATCCGGAGCAGCGCTTCAGCTGCACCGCCGAGGTGGTGATCGTCGACAAGATGGTGCGGCCGGTGAAGTACACCAACACGCTGGAGTTCATCGGCATCGACACCTGCGACGAGCCGGTGCGCGACGCCGACTCCGAGACGGTCGACGTGCGCAAGTGCCCAAGAAGGACGACTAGCGATCCGGGGACCGGGTCGAGGCCGCCGCTTCCCCCACGGGGCGGCGGCCTCCGCCTTCAGAGCAGGCCCGCCTCGCGCCCCACGCGCTCCAGCACGGGGCGCACCTGGCGCAGCACCTCCTCGCTGCAGGCCACGAGGCCGCGGCGGTTCTCCAGCTCGCTGCCGTCGTAGCGGTAGCGCTCCCCCGCCATGTCGGTGAAGACGCCGCCCGCCGCGCGGACCACCGCCTCCGGCGCGCAGGAGTCCCAGCGGGAGCTCACCCGGCTGGCGTGGACGTAGAGATCGGCGACGCCCTCCACCAGCGCGCCGCACTTGACCCCCACCGAGCCCATCGCGACCACTTCCGCGATCCCCAGCTCGCGGCGGATCGCCTCCAGCTTGCGGGAGCGGTGGGAGCGGGAGGTGAGCAGCCGCAGGGGCTGGTGCGCCGGCCCGATGCGCAGCTCCCTGCGCGTGCCGTCCGCCTCGAGCCAGCAGCCGTGGCCCACCACGCCTGCGTAGAGGCGGTCCCCCACCGGCCGGTAGACCACGCCCAGCGTCGCCTCGCCGCCCACCGCCAGGCCGACGTGGACGGCGAACTCGCCGTTGTGCTTGATGAACTCGCGGGTGCCGTCCAGGGGATCGACGAACCAGCAGCGTTCGAAGCGCGCCGCGTCCGAGGTGTCGGGCGACTCCTCCGCCACCACGCCATCGCCGGGGAAGGCCGTGCGGAGCGCGGCGACCACGTGGTCGTTGGCGCGCTTGTCCGCCACCGTCACCGGGCCTGCGTCATGCGCCTTCTCGATCACCTCGTAGTCGGTGTCGTAGACCTCGAGGAGGATCCGCCCCGCTTCCCGCGCGATGCGGCAGGCCTCCTGCAGCTCCCTGGCGAACCGTTCCCTCAAATCACCCTCGAAGGGCGCTTCGCTTCAGCGGTGGGAGTTGAAGACGGGGAGGCGCACGCCCTGCTGCGTCGGGCGCGCGAGGACCGGCGCCTTGAGGACCACCTCGGTGGCGGCGCCGACGAGGTCGTACTCGTACGCCTCCTCCACCAGCACCTTCACGATGTCGCCGGGCGAGACGCCGCCCTCCGGCACGTCGTTGATGATCACCTGGCCGTCGATCTCCGGCGCCTGGCCCGCGTGGCGGCCGACGAGGAGGTGCTCGGTCTCCTCGTGGGGACCTTCCACCAGGACCTCGATCTCCTTGCCCACGTAGGCCTGCTGCTGCTCCGCCCGGATCTCCGCCTGCAACTCCATCGCCTGCTTCCAGCGCTCCAGCTTCACCTCTTCATCAATCTGGCCATCCATCTCGCCGGCGAGAGTCCCTTCCTCCTGCGAGTAGCGGAAGATGCCGAGGTGATCGAAGCGCTGCTCGCGGATGAAGGCGAGGAGCTCCTGGAAGTCCTCCTCCGTCTCCCCGGGGAGGCCCACGATGAGCGAGGTGCGCAGCACGATACCGGGGATCTGCTCGCGCAGCTCCTTGAGCAGCCCGCGGAGGAAGTCGGCGTTGCGGCCGCGGCGCATGGCGCGGAGCAGGCGGTCGGAGGCGTGCTGCACCGGCATGTCGAGGTACTTCACCACGTTGGGCGTGTCGCGGATCGCCGCGATCAGCGCCTCGGGGAAGTTGCGCGGGTAGGCGTAGTGGAGGCGCACCCAGCGCACGCCCTTCACCTCTCCCAGCGCGGTGATGAGCTGGTGGAGCTTCGGGCGGCCGGGCAGGTCGTGGCCGTAGGCGGTGAGGTCCTGGGCGACCAGGTTGATCTCCCGCACCCCCTGGGCCGCCAGGCTCTCCGCCTCACGGACGATGTCCTCGATCGGCCGGGAGCGCTGGCCGCCGCGCAGCTTCGGGATGATGCAGAAGGCGCAGTCGTTGTCGCAGCCCTCGCTGATCTTGAGGTAGGCGGTGTACGAGGGGAGCGAGTTGATCCGCGGCGTCGCCGCGGTGTGGATGTAGTCCGGGTCGGGGATCACCTGCCGCGGCGCCGCCTCCACGCCGTTGAGGAGATCGGCGATCTGGGCGTAGGCGGAGGTGCCGAGGAAATGATCGACCTCCGGCATCTCCGCCGCCAGCTCGTCGGCGTAGCGCTGGGAGAGGCAGCCGGTCACCACCAGCTTGCGTGCGCGCCCCTCGGTCTTGTACCGCGCCGCCTCGAGGATCGCCTCGATCGACTCCTGCTTCGAGGCCTCGATGAAGGCGCAGGTGTTGACGACGAGGACGTCGGCGTCCTCCGGGCTGTCGGTGAGCTGCCAGCCGCCCTCGACCAGGCCGCCGAGCATGATCTCCGAGTCGACCCGGTTCTTCGGGCAGCCGAGGGTGACGATGTGGACGTTCTTCTGGCTCAAAGCTGCTTCTTCCCTCGGCCGCACGGGCCGCCGCGCGATCAGTCGCGGAAGTTGGTGTACTGCAGGTCGATCTTCAGCGACTCGGCCTTCGAGCGGCACAAACGGATGACGGCCTGCAGGTCATCCTTGTCCTTGCCGCTGACCCGCACCGTATCGCCCTGAATCGACGGCTGGACCTTGATCTTCGAGTCCTTGATCAGCTTGACGATCTCCTTCGCCTTGTCGGCGGGGATCCCCTGGCGCAGGGTCACGTCCTGCTTGAACTGCTTGCCGCCGACCGGCTCCTTCTTCCCCCGCTCCAGGGAGTTGGGGGTGAGCCCGCGCTTGATCAGCTTGCCGAGGAGCACGTCCCAGACCGCGTCGAGCCGCTCCTCCCCGTCGGTCCGCATCTCCACCCGCTTCTTGTCGTCGGAGAGCTTCACCTCCACGGGCACGCCGCGGAAATCGAAGCGGCCCTGGAGCTCCTTGCGGGCCTGGTTGACCGCGTTGTCGACCTCCTGGAGATCGACCTCGGAAACGATGTCGAACGATGGCATGGGCGTACTCTCCCTGGTCAGAGTTCGATCACGAGCGGCAGCACCACCGGCTTGCGCTCGGTGCTCCGCTTATAGGCACGCCGGACGGCGAGGCGCACCTCCTCCTGCACCGTCGCCGCGTCGCTCCGCAAGAGGGGCGACAGCCGGTCGAGGGCGGCGAGCACCTCGGAGCGCACGTCCGCGTGGAGGCGGGCCTCGTCCGGCACGTTGATCCCCCGGGCGGTGATCTCCGGGCCGCGCACCACCGCGCCGCTCGTCCGATCGATCACCACCACCGCGGTCACCAGGCCGGTCTCGGCGATGAGCGCCCGCTCGCGCAGGGTGAGCTCCGGCACGTCGGGGCCGCCGCGCCGCTCCACGTAGACGCGGCCGGAGGGGACCCGCCCTGCCTGGCGCGCGGCGCCGCCGGCGAACTCCAGCACCTCGCCGTCGGTGATCAGGTGGCACTGCGAATCGGTCAGCCCCACCGAGTAGGCGGTCTTCACGTGGCGGAGGAGGTGGCGGTACTCTCCGTGGATGGGCACGAAGTGGCGCGGGTCGACCAGGCGGAGCATCAGCTTCTGCTCCTCCGCGTGGGCGTGACCGGACACGTGGATCTCCTCCGCCGACTCGTAGATCACGTCGGCGCCGCGCATGGCGAGGAGGTTGATCACGTTGCCGATCGCCACCTCGTTCCCGGGGATGAAGCGGGAGGAGAGGATCACCGTGTCCCCCTCGTCGAGGGAGAGGGGGGCGTTGGGATCGCCGGAGGCCATCCGCGCCAGCGCCGAGCGGGGCTCGCCCTGGGCGCCGGTGGAGAGGGCCGTCACCTCGTGGTGGCGCATCTCGCGGGCGCGTTCCGGCTCCACGAGGATGTTGAAGGGGACGTCGAGGTAGCCCAGCTCCGCGGCGATCTTCACGTTCTGCTGCATCGAGCGGCCGAGGAGGGTCACCTTGCGCCCGAAGCGGCGGGAGATGTCGAGGACCTGCTGGATGCGGTGGATGTTGGAGGCGAAGGTGGCCACCACCACCCGCGCCCGGGCGCGGGCGAAGATCGTCTCCAGGGCGCGCCCCACCTTCCGCTCGGAGATGGTGGAGCCGGCGCGCTCGGAGTTGGTGGAGTCGGAGAGGAGGGCGAGGACGCCGTCGCCGCCGAGGCGGCCGAAGCGCTTCAGGTCGATGGGCTGATCGTCGATCGGCGTGTGGTCCACCTTGAAGTCGCCGGTGTGGACCACCAGCCCCTCGGGCGTGTGGATGGCGAGGCCGAGCGCGTCGGGGATGGAGTGGGTGACGCGGATCCCCTCCACCCGGAACGCCTCGCTGATGGTCGCCGTCGAGCCGGCGGAGAGCTCGCGCAGGTCGGCGGAGATGTCGAACTCGTCGAGCCGGCCCTTGAGGAGGCCGAGGGTGAAGCGCGAGCCCCACACCGGCAGCGGCATCTCCTTGAGGAGGTGGGGTAGGGCGCCGATGTGGTCCTCGTGGCCATGGGTGAGGACCACGCCCTTGAGCTTGTCGCCCAGCTCCCGCAGGTAGGTCATGTCCGGCAGGACGACGTCGATGCCGAGGTTCTCCGCCTGGGGGAACATGATGCCGCAGTCGACGAGGAAGGCCTCGCCCTCGGTCTCGAAGACCATGGCGTTGAGGCCCACTTCGCCGAGACCGCCCAGGGGGATGATGCGGAGCATGTTCCTTCGCGCCCTTGCCGGGAAAGGGGCGCTACGTACCACCGGGCGGCGCGGGCGACAATATGCCGCCAGCGCCCGGTGGCCGCGGCCGTGTCCGGCTGGACCTTGCGTCCGCGGTGCGCGGACACGTCGATCTGCCGGACACACCCGCGGCGGGACGGCAGGCGCATCAGCGCCGCGTGGCGCCGGGGGCGAGCGCGCCGGCGGCGCTCGGGAGGGGCGCCTTGTCCGCGGCGCGGCCCGGCTGCACCGACCAGCCGGTCTTCAGGCCGACGACGAACCAGGCCACCGCAGCGATCCCCACCGCGAAGACGACGTCGCCCGGCGCGCGCAGCCAGCGCAGGGTGTCCATCAGCGGCGTCTGGAGGAACTCGGCGGAGCGGGCCCACCAGGTGCCCCGATCCACCGCGGCGACGGTCTGGAGGATGCCGACGGGCAGGAGCGAGAGCAGCGACATGAGCGCCAGGCCGCCGTTGAGGCCCCAGAAGGCCACCGCCAGGGGGCGCTCCCGCCACTGCAGGGCCGGGAAGAGGGCGCGCAGCGTGAAGAGCATCAGGCCGATGCCGAGCATGCCGTAGACGCCGAAGAGGGCGGTGTGGCCGTGGAGCGGGGTGAGGTTGAGCCCCTGCATGAAGTAGAGGGCGATGGGCGGGTTGATGAGGAAGCCGAAGAGCCCAGCGCCCACCAGGTTCCAGAAGGCGACCGCGACGAAGAAGAGGATCGGCCAGCGGTAGGCCGCGGCCCAGCCCGGCAGGCGGGCCAGGCGGAGCTGCTGCCACACCTCGAAGCCCACCAGCACCAGCGGCACCACCTCGAGGGCGGAGAAGACGGCGCCGAGCGCCAGCATCGCGGTGGGGGTGCCGGCGAAGTAGAGATGGTGGAAGGTGCCGAGGATGCCGCCGGCGAGGAAGACGATGGTGGAGAAGAGGACCGCCGGCGTGGCCACCTTCGCCCGGAGCAGGCCGAGCTTGACGAAGAGGAAGGCGATCGCCGCTGTGGCGAAGACCTCGAAGAAGCCCTCCACCCACAGGTGGACCACCCACCAGCGCCAGTACTCCACCTTCGCCATGTGGCTGCCCTTCCCGTACATCAGGCCGGCGCCGTAGAAGAGCGCGATCGCCACGCACGAGAGGGTGAAGAGGAAGAGGAGCGGCCGGGTCTCGTCGGCCTTGCGGCGGAAGGCGGGCAGCAGCGCCGCCACCATCAGTCCCAGCCAGACGAAGAGGCCGACGAAGAGGAAGATCTGCCAGAAGCGGCCGATGTCCACGTACTCCCAGCCCTGGTGGCCGAGCCAGTACCAGACGTCGCCGTCGAGCTTCTGCATGGCGGAGAGCCACTGGCCCGCCAGCGAGCCGACGACGATCACCACGAGGCAGACGAAGAGGAAGTTCACGCCGGTGCGCTGGAGGCGGGGCTCGTGGCCGGAGACCATCGGGGCGAGGAAGAGGCCGGTGCCGAGCCACGCGGTGGCGATCCAGAGGATGCCGAGCTGGGTGTGCCAGGAGCGCGCCACCGCGTAGGGGAGGATCTCGCCCAGCGGGATGCCGAAGAGGGCGGTCCCCTCCACGCCGTAGTGGGCGACGAGGATCCCGAGCGCCACCTGGGCGATCGCCAGCGCCGCCACGGTGAGGAAGTACTTGTACGTGGCGCGCTGGCTCGGGGTGGTGCGCAGGCCGCGCAGGGGATCGGCGGCGGGGATCTCGATCGCCTCCTCGCCGCGCTGGCGCGCGTACCAGGCGACCAGCGCGCCCACGCCGGCGAGGAGCAGGATCACCGAGGCGATGGACCACATCACGTTGCCGGTGGTGGGGACGTTGCCGACCAGCGGCTCGTGGGGCCAGTTCTGCGTCCAGGTCGCGTCGCCGCCCGGGCGCTCGGTGGAGGCGACCCAGCTGGACCACCAGAAGAAGGCGGCCAGATCGCGCAGGCGCGCGGGATCGGTGAGGGTGCCCGCCGGGATGGCGTATTCCTCGCGGCCGGCGCGGAAGACGTCGGCGTAGTGGGCGGCGAGCGCCTCGAACGCCTCGGCCCGCACCGGATCGAGCGTCACCGCGCCCGTCGCGGGATCCCAGGTGCTGGTGCGGAAGAGGCGCTCGAGACGGTGGCGCAGGGCCGCCTGCCGCTCCGCGGGGAGCGTGTCGAAGGAGGCGGCGCCCTCCGCGCGGGCCCACGCGCCGAGGACGTGGAGCGCCTCGCGGTGGAGCCAGTCCGCCGACCAGTCGGGGGCCACGTAGGCGCCGTGGCCCCAGACCGAGCCGAGCTGCTGGCCGCCGAGGGACTGCCACACGTTCTGGCCGCGGAGGATCGCCCCCTCGTCGAAGAGCGGCGCGCCGCCGGGCGCGTGGACGGTCGCCGGGATCGGCGGCAGCTGCCGTTCGAGCTCCACGCCCTGCCAGCCCAGCACGGCGAAGGAGCCTGCGACCACGATCAGCAGGGTGAGCCAGAGCTTCTTGTACTGCATCGCGTCTCCCCGGTGCGCGGCGCGCGGCGCCGCATGGTTCGGGGGCGCACCGAGCAACGGACGTGCCGGGCTTCTGTGTGGCGTCCGCGCGTTCCACGGGGAGCGCGCCGCGTTCTGCCGTGGAGCGGGGCGATCCGCGCCGGGACGGCACGCGCGCGGAGGGGCGGCCCGAAGGGCGTGCGCGCCGATGGGTGCAATGCATGCGCCGCATCAGCAGCGCTGCATGCGCTCGTTGCGGGCCGGATCGGCGCGACCCCACGATCCCTCGGAGGTGAATGCCATGGAGACCATGGACTCGATGCAGGGAAGGACCGAGGCCACCACACCGATCCCGCGGCAGGCGGGCAGGACGGCGCCTCCCACGCGGGCGACGGGCTGGGCGGGGGAGCGGGTCCCGCCGCTCGCGGGCGGCTCGCGGTGGGCGGAGCGGCGGAAGGAGCTGGCGCGCGAGCCCGGCGCCCAGGCGCGGGAGATCCTCCACCTGGGCTTCACCGCGGCGCCCCTCATCGCCGGCTTCGACAAGTTCACCGAGGCCCTGACCGACTGGGAGCAGTACCTCGATCCGAGGTACGCGAAGGCGCTCGGCCTGACGCCCCGCCAGTTCATGAAGATCGTGGGCGTGGTGGAGATGGCCGCCGGCCTGCTGGTGGCGGCCCGTCCGAAGTGGGGCAGCCTGGTGGTGGGCGGCTGGCTCGGCGGGATCATCGTCAACCTGCTGCAGCAGCGGAAGTACTACGACATCGCCCTGCGCGACTTCGGCCTGATGCTGGGGGCGCTCGCCCTCCACCGGCTCGAGAGCGCCCGCGGCGCCTGACGGGAGGGGGCCGGGGGCCGATGTCGGAGGGGCGTGCGAGGCTGCAAATAGCCCGCGCGCCTCGTCCGTTCCATCAGGACCTCTTTGCCCCCGATCCCCCTGTCCGTTAGGTTGCCCGCCGAGATGACCTTCGACCCCTCGCAGCTCCCCTCGCTCCTCAACCCGGAGCAGCTCGAAGCGGCCACGCACGTGGGCTCGCCCCTCCTCGTCCTCGCCGGCGCAGGCTCCGGCAAGACGCGGGTGATCACCTACCGGATCGCCAACCTCATCAAGGCCCACGACGTGGCGCCCTGGCGCATCCTCGCCGTCACCTTCACCAACAAGGCGGCGGGGGAGATGAAGGAGCGCCTGGAGAAGCTCCTGGGGCCCGAGGGGGCGGACGTCTGGGTCTCCACCTTCCACTCCACCGGCGCGCGGATCCTCCGCAGGGAGGGCGAGGTGATCGGCCTTTCGAAGAGCTTCGTCATCTACGACGAGGCCGACTCGCTGGCGGAGATGAAGCGGGTGATGAAGGCGATGGGGGTCGACTCCAGGCAGATCGAGCCCCGCAGGATCCTCCACCGGATCGACGACGCCAAGAACCACGGCCGCACGCCGGACGACTGCGCGAAGTTCCCCGCCTACGACGAGGCGGGGCGGCTCTTCCCCGAGCTCTACCGGCGCTACCAGAAGGCGCTGGCGGCGGCCGACGCCGTCGATTTCGGCGACCTGCTCCACCGGATGGTGGAGCTCTTCGAGAAGGCGCCCGACGTCCTCGAGAAGTACCGGCACCGCTTCCGCCACGTGCTGGTGGACGAGTTCCAGGACACCAACGGCGTGCAGTTCCGCCTGCTCAAGATGCTCGCGGGCGACGGGCGGGGGCTGTGCGTGGTGGGCGACGACGACCAGGCGATCTACCGCTGGCGCGGCGCCGACGTGACCAACCTGCTCCAGTTCGAGCAGGAGTTTCCCGGCACGAGGATCGTCAAGCTGGAGCGGAACTACCGCTCCACCCAGCTCATCCTCGACGCCGCCCACTCGGTCATCTCGCGGAACCGCCACCGCATGGAGAAGAAGCTCTGGACCGAGCGCGAGGGCGGCGATCCGCTGGAGCTGCTGGTGGCGCGGGACGAGCGCCACGAGGCACAGCTCGTCGCGGACAAGGTGCGGATCTCGATCCGGGACGGCGTCGATCCCAACGAGATCGCGGTCTTCTACCGGACCAACGCCCAGTCCCGCGTGATCGAGGAGGCGTTCCGCCTCGGCCGCATCCCCTACCACGTGGTACGGGGCCGCTCGTTCTACGACCGCGCGGAGGTGAAGGACCTCGCCTCGTTCATGCGCCTGTCGATCAACCCCCGCTCCGACCAGGACGCGCTCCGGGTGATCAACAAGCCCGCCCGCGGCATCGGCGACACCACCGTCGCGCGGATCGAGGAGGCGGCCCGGTCGTGGGGGCTCTCGGTGGTGGAGGCCTGCGCGCGGGCGGACGAGATCCCCGGCCTCAACAGCCGGGCGCAGGGGAAGGTGCGCGCCTTCGCCCAGCTCATCGGCGAGCTGATCCAGGTGGCGCTCGCGGAGGGCGCGGGCGCGGTGGCGGAGGCGGCGCTCAAGAAGTCGGGGATGGAGGAGGCGTTCCTCGCCGACGGCTCCGACGAGGCGATCGATCGCCTCGACAACGTGCGCGAGCTGGTGGGCGCCGCGAAGGAGTGGGACGAGTCGTGGGAGTGGGAGCCCGACCCGGCGGATCCCGGGGCGGAACCGCCGCTCCCGGTGGCCGCCTTCCTCGAGCAGATCGCCCTCCTGGGCGAGGGGGACGAGCGGGTGCAGGGGGCCCGCGTCTCGCTGATGACCCTCCACGCGGCCAAGGGGCTCGAGTTCGAGGAGGTCTTCCTCACCGGCATGGAGGAGCAGGTCTTTCCCCACTCCCGGGCGCTGGGGGAGCAGGGCGGGGCGGAGGAGATCGCCGAGGAGCGGCGCCTCTGCTACGTCGGTTTCACCCGGGCGAAGCGGCGGCTGGTGCTCTCGCTCGCCACCTCCCGCGCGCTCTACGGCGACCTGCGCTTCAACCCGCCCTCCCGCTTCCTCGGCGACGTGCCGAAGGAGCTCTTCGCCGGCGTCGGCGCGGCGGGTGATCGGGTGCGCCACCAGGCGCGCGTGGCGGGCGGCACCTACGTGGAGTACGACGAGGACGCGGCGGGTCCGGAGATCGACCTCGGCGACGACGACGGCTTCGAGGACGGCGTCACCATCGACTACTCCTTCGACCAGCGGCCGCAGGTGCGGCAGCGCCATCCCGTCCGCCCCGCGGTCTTCCGGCGGCGGCCGGGCGAGGTGGTGGAGAAGGCGGCGACCCTGCCCACGCTGGGCATGGGCGGTCCCGGCGCCTATCCGATCGGGACGCCGGTGCGCCACCCGTCGTTCGGCGTGGGGATGGTGGAGGGAGCGGATGGCGACAAGCTCTCGATCCGCTTCCCGGGCGTGGGCGTGAAGCGGGTGGTGGCGCGCTTCGTCCAGCCCGTCTGACGGGCGACGCTCGGCGGCGCCGCTACGTGGAGGCGGACCGCCGCAGCGCCTAGCCTGCGGCGGATGAAGCGCTCGCCCACGGCGCATCTCCCCCTCGTCTACCTTGCCTTCGTCAGCATCGGCCTGCCGGACACGGTGCTGGGGATCGTGTGGCCGTCGCTGCGCGACGCCTTCGATCTGCCCCAGCCGCTGCTCGCCCTGCCGCTGGCGGTCAACGCCGGCTTCTACTTCCTCTCCGGCCTGCTGGCGGGGCGGCTCATCGCCGCCTTCCGGATCGGCGGCCTCCTCGCGTGGAGCACGCTGCTGGTGGCGCTCGGCGTGCTCGGTCTCGCCGCCTCGCCCGCCTTCGCGCTCTTCGTCGCCTGCGGCGTGCTGGTCGGCTTCGGCTCCGGCGCGGTGGACGCGGCGCTCAACACCTGGGTCGCCTCCCACCTGGCGGCGCGCCACATGAGCTGGCTCCACGCCGCCTACTCGCTGGGTGCCGCGCTGGGCCCGGCGCTGATGACCGGCCTGCTCGCCCGCGGCGCCTCCTGGCGGCTCGGCTACCTGGCGATCGCCGCGGCGCTGGCCGCCCTCGGCGTCGCATTCCTCCGCGCCAGGGGGAGCTGGGGCGCCGCGTCCGCCGCGGAGGTGGTGATCGACAGCCCCGGCGGCCACGGGCCGATCGGCGCGCCGCCCGACCCGTCGTTCCGGGGCGCGCTGCGCAACCGGACCGTGTGGCTGCAGGTGGCGATCTTCTTCCTCTACTCGGGCGTGGAGGTGACCGCGGGCCAGTGGAGCTACACGCTCCTCCTCGAGTCGCGCGGCCTGCCCGGGGCGGCGGCGGGCGGCGCGGTCACCCTCTACTGGGCGGGGCTGCTGGCGGGCAGGATCCTCTCCGGCTTCGTGGTGGAGCGGCTCGGTCCTGCCCGGCAGCTCCGCCGGGCCACGGCGACGGCGGTGCTCGCCTGCGTCCTCTTCGCGCTCCCCGGCCTCCCCGCCGCGGTGACCACCCTGGCGCTGGCGGGGATCTCCTTCGCCCTGGCGCCCATCTATCCGGGGCTGATGGCGGAGACGCCGCGCCGGATCGGCGCCGCCGCCCACCACGCGGTCGGCTTCCAGGTGAGCGCGGCGACCGCGGGGATCGCGATCCTCCCCGCGATCGCCGGTCTGCTCGGAACGGCGCTCGGCCTCGACGCGATCGGCTGGCTCGTGGTGGGCGAGGCGGTGCTCCTCTTCGCGCTCCACGAGCGCCTGCTGGCGCGCACCGAGGGGGGCGTCGGGCGCCCGTAGGGCTCGCCGCAGCGGCCGCGCTCGGGTAGCGTGGCGCCATGCGAATCGTTCCGGTGCAGGTGGGAGCGCTCCTCCCTGTCCTCCTGTGGCTGGCGGCCCCGGGCTGCGGCGACGACGGCGGGCGGGAGCCGGACTGCGAGGCGTCCGAGGGATTCGGCTGCGTGGCCTCGTGCGCCGCGGAGGGCCCGGTCGTCCCGGCGGCGTGCGCGGACGGGCGGTTCGCCTGCCCGGGCAGGATGGTGCCGGTCGCCTCCTGCGAGGGGATCGGAGGCTCGGGGGGCGGCGGCACCGGGGGCAGCGGCGGAACCGGCGGCGCCCCCTGGTGCCCGAAGGCGTGCAGGCTCGAGTGCCAGGGGGAGGCGACCCTCCTCGACTGCGTCCGCGACGAGCGCGGCTGCCCCGTGCAGGTGCCGGTGGACTGCGGGGAGGGGCGGAGCTGCTGGGAGCGCCCCAACGACACGCCGCGCGCCTTCTGCGCCGAGCTCGGCTGCGGCGACGACTTCCTCCAGCCGTGGGAGGGCTGCGACGACGGCGAGTGGAACGGGACCTACACCTCGGACTGCTTCGCCTGGTGCCAGCCGCGGAGGCCGGCGGTGCGGGTCGACGGCGCCACGGTGGAGGACGCGACGGGAACGGTGATCCGCACGGTGCAGGGCATCGGCAACCACCTCCGCATCGGCGTGCGCTCCGACGTGGAGGGGACGATCGCGCGGCTCGTGCTCCGCGAGGATGCCGTGTTCATGCGCATCTCCGCCACCCCGGACGGCGCCCCCTTCTACACCTCCCACGACAGCCGGATGCGGGTGAACGAGCACACCCTCGAGAAGTCGTACGAGTGGCACCTCTCCAACGTCGGGATCCACGCGGGGCAGACCCTCTGGTTCACCGCGCAGCTGGTGGACGAGCAGGTGCTGCTGCTCGAGGGCGATCCGGCCCCCGCCGCCGACGTGGACCTGATCGAGGGGGCGGAGGTCGATCCCCTCGGTCCCGGCGCCGACATCCGCTTCGAGCTCTGGATCCACCCGGGCCCCGTGCCGTGCCACACCGGCGCCGCGCCGGGGACCAACCCCCCCTGGACCTCGACGCAGCCGTGGTGCGTGGCGAGCTGCGATCCGCCGGAGGAGCTGCGCCAGCGGGAGGGGGCGATCTGCGTCCACTCCCTCTGGAACTGCCCCGATGGCTGGGTCCCGGAATCGGCGTGCAGATGAGCGGCGGGAGGGCGAAGGTGCTGGTGAGCGCGTGCCTGCTCGGCGAGCGCGTGCGCTACGACGCCCGCGCCGCGGCGGTGCGCGACGGCCACCTCGAGCGCTGGCTGCGCGAGGGGCGGGTGGTGGCGATCTGCCCGGAGGTGGCGGGCGGGCTGCCCGTGCCGCGGCCGCCCTGCGAGATCCAGGGCGGGAGCGGCGCCGACGTGCTCGCGGGCAGGGCGCGGGTGGTGAGCCAGCTCGGCGACGACGAGACCGCCGCCTTCCGCGCCGGCGCGGAGCGGGCGCTCGAGCTGGCGCGGATCCACGGCATCCGCGTGGCGGTGCTCAAGGAGCGCAGCCCCTCCTGCGGCTCCGCGCAGATCTACGACGGGAGCTTCGCCGGGCGGCGGATCGCGGGAGAGGGCGTCACCGCAGCGCTGCTCCGCCAGCACCGCGTCCGGGTCTTCTCCGAGGAGCAGCTCGAGGAGGCGGACGAGGCGCTGCGGGCGCTCGACGGCCAGCCGGCAGGCGGTGCGCCCGCCTCCCGGGACGATGGGTGATCCGGCTCGTCAATCCGGCGAGGGCACCGCCACCACCTTGACCTTGAGCGCCGGCGGAATCTCGTCGCTCGAGATGGCCTGCCGATCCCAGCCGTTCGTCGTCTTCGCGATCACCAGCGATTCGCGGACCGGCATGTATTCGATGACAATGCCGTAGCGCGTACCTTCGATCTCCCGCTGGTAGAGGTAGGGCACCGCCTTCCAGTCGTCGAAGTGCGGGTAGTCGTCGGGGGCGACGTAGACCTGCACCATGCCGCCCCAGTCGAAGATCCGCCGGAGGGATACGTCGTCGGTCAGCGACCGGGGAATGCTGAACTCCCGCAGGATCGTCCCGTCGCCCCAGTGCGTCGCGATCGCCCAATCCGAACGCTGGACGGTGAAGGACCACGACTGGACGTTGGCGTTCCCCATCGGCCCCTGGGGACCCGGCGGTCCCTGCGGACCCTCGGGACCCTGCGGGCCTGCCGGTCCCTGCGGTCCTTCCGGACCCTGCGGCCCCGCGGGTCCCTGCGGGCCTTCGGGCCCCCGCGGTCCGGCAGGTCCCTGCGCGCCGGCGGGCCCCTGCGGTCCGGCGGATCCCTCCAGTCCCTGCTCCCCCTGCGGCCCCCGCTCGCCCTCGCTCCCGGCCTCGCACGCCGCGAGCGCGAGACACGCAACCAACCAGCCCATCCGGCGCATCGATCTCCTCCTGGCGTCGCAGGACCGCGACGCAGCGCCGGCGTACCGCAGCGGTTGCGAGCCCCGGGAGTGCGGATTCCTGCACCCCCGGGGGCGGCAGCGTCAGTGGAGGAGCGCCGCGTCGGTGAGCGCGTGGAGCTCGGAGCTGTCCTCCTCGCGGGCGCGCTGGCGGATGTCGCGCGTGCCGACCAGGCCCACGACCCGCCCGCCTTCGACCACCGCCGCCCAGCGCGTGCGCCCCTCGTCCATCCGCTTGAGCGCCACCGAGACGGGATCGTCCGGCTCCACCTGCGGCAGCCGCCGGTCGATGATCAGGCCCACCCGCGTCAGCTTGGGATCGAGCCCCTCCGCCATCACCTGCCGCACGAGCGCCCGCTCGGTGACCATGCCCAGGTAGCGGCCGTCGTCGTCCACCACCGGGAGCGCGCCCACGTCGGCGCTGGTGATCTTCCGCACCGCGGACTGCGCGCTCTCCTCGGGAGCGAGGGTCACGGGGCTCGTCCACATCACGTCCCTGCACCGCATCCCGTGTTCCTCCTTTTCCATCCGTCCGCCCGCCGAGGGGACGGGAACTGCCCAAACATGTGCAGCCCCCTCCACGCATGGCTCGGTCGGCCGGCGTGCGGCCGGCCTTGTGGCGGGTGCGTGCCGGGGAGTACAGGAGGCCCATGAGCGATCCCCTCCTCGACGACGAGCACGAAGAGACGATTGGCTTCCCCTCCACCGCCAGGAGCCTGCGGCCGCCGCGGCAGCCGGCGGCGCCGGTGCCGGTGACCGAGGCGCTGGTGCGGGCGCTGCCCAAGACCGACCTCCACTGCCACCTCGACGGCTCGATGCGCCTCTCCACCATCCTCGAGCTGGCGGAGGAGCAGGGCGTCGAGCTGCCGGCGAAGGACGAGGCCTCGCTCGCCCGGGCGATCCACATGGGCCAGACCTGCGGCTCGCTCGAGGAGTACCTGGTCGCCTTCGACGTCACCCTATCGGTGCTGCAGACCGAGGCGGCGCTCTACCGGGCGGCCTACGAGCTGGCGGTCGATCAGTGGGCGGACGGCGTGCGCTACGTGGAGGTGCGCTACTCGCCGATCCTCCACCAGCGCGCGGGGCTCAAGCTGACCGCCATCGTCGACGCGGTCCTCGAGGGGCTGCGGGCGGCGAAGCGGGAGACGGGGATCCGCAGCGGCGTGATCGTCTGCGGCATCCGCAACATGGATCCCGCCCACTCGCTGCGGCTCGCGGAGCTGGCGGTGGCCTACAAGAACCGCGGGGTGCGCGGCTTCGACCTCGCCGGCGCGGAGTACAACTTCCCCGCAAAGAAGCACGAGGCGGCCTTCCGCCTCGTCCTCGAGAACAACGTCAACTGCACCTGCCACGCGGGCGAGGCGTACGGCCCCGCCTCGATCTCCCAGGCGCTCCACCTCTGCGGCGCCCACCGCATCGGCCACGGCGTGCGGCTGCGCGAGGACGGCGACCTCCTCAACTACGTCAACGATCACCGCATCCCGCTCGAGTGCTGCCCCTCCTCCAACGTGCAGACGGGAGCGGTGCCCGACCTCGCCTCGCATCCGATCAAGTTCTACCTGGACTACGGGCTGCGGGTGACGGTCAACACCGACAACCGGCTGATCACCGACACCACGGTGACGCGGGAGCTGATGCTGGTCCACCAGCACTGCGGGCTCACGCTGGACGATCTGATCACCTGCGTGATCAACGGGTGGAAGAGCGCCTTCCTCCCCTTCCGCGAGAAGCAGGACATGCTCCGGCAGGTGACCGCGGAGATCAACGCGCTGCTCGCCTCCGCCGCGTCCGCGTGAAGCCGCCCGCATGAGTGTTGGCTGCGGGAAAGCGCGGCCTGTCGCGTCCTTGCCCGCCCCGGTGAGCAGGAATAGATCGCCCCCCTGACGACGCACGCGCATGCAGCGACGGAAGCGCCGCCGCTTCCGAGGGGAGGCATCACCACCATGTCGAGAACGCTCGCCTTGATCCTGGCTGGAGGCGAAGGGCGCCGCCTCGATCCGCTCACCCGGGATCGGGCCAAGCCCGCCGTGCCGTTCGGCGGCCGCTACCGGATCATCGATTTCGTTCTCTCCAACTTCGCCAACTCCGGCTTCCTCAAGATCAAGGTCCTGACCCAGTACAAGTCCGAGTCTCTCAACACGCACATCACCCGGGGCTGGCGGCTGTCGTCGCAGCTCGGCAACTACGTGGAGACGGTGCCGGCGCAGATGCGCACCGGTCCGGAGTGGTTCAAGGGATCGGCGGACGCGGTCTACCAGAACCTCAACCTGATCACCGACGAGGAGCCCGACTTCGTCTTCGTCTTCGGAGCCGACAACATCTACCGCATGGACGTGCGGCAGATGCTCCAGTACCACCGGGAGATGGGGGCCGACTGCACCGTGGCGGCGATCCCCATGCCGGTGCAGGACGCGCCGCAGTTCGGCGTGATCGAGATGGATCGCAGCGGCAGGATGGTGGGCTTCCAGGAGAAGCCATCGATCGAGGCCGCCAGGACGATGCCCAACGACAAGTCGAAGATCCTCGCGTCGATGGGCAACTACATCTTCACCACCGACGCGCTGGTGCGGGAGATCGTCCGCGACGCGGGGCGCGAGTCGGCCCACGACTTCGGCAAGTCGATCATCGCGGAGATGTACCAGCACTCCCGCGTCTTCGTGTACGACTTCGCCCAGAACTCGGTGCCGGGGCAGGGGCCGAAGGAGCGCGGCTACTGGCGGGACGTGGGGCTGATCGACACCTACTACCAGTCGAACATGGACCTGGTGGACGTCGACCCGGTCTTCAACCTCTACAACGAGCGCTGGCCCATCTACACCTTCCAGTACAACTACCCCCCGGCGAAGTTCGTCTTCGCCGACAGCGAGCACGACAGGGTGGGGATGGCGACCGACTCCCTCGTCTCCGAGGGGTGCGTCATCTCCGGCGGCAGGGTGCACCGCTGCGTCCTCTCCCCCCAGGTGCGGATCAACTCCTACTCCCACGTGGAGGAGTCGATCATCTTCGAGAAGGTGAACGTGGGGCGGAACTGCAGGATCCGCCGCGCGATCATCGACAAGAGCGTCGACATCCCGCCGGGCACGGTGATCGGCTACGACCTCGAGGCGGATCGCCGGCGCTTCACCGTCACCGAGAGCGGGATCGTGGTCATCCCCAAGGGGATGCGGATCGAGCCCGGGTAGCGATGCACGACCTTCCGCGCCGTCTGCGGGCGGGCCGCCGGGGGCTCGCCCACCTGCCGCCCTCCGCGTCTCCCGTGCCGGACGGGTGGATCCACGCGCCGGACCTCTGGCAGAGTGCGGCGCACGTGGAGGAAATCTTCCAGCGCAAGAAGCGGCGCAGGCCCTTCGCCCGGGTGGGTGGCGTCTTCTTCGCCATCCTGGCGGTGGTGTCGCTGGCGGACGCGATCCGGTCGGCGCCGCTGCCCTTCGGAGCGAGCGTGCTCGAGGCGATCGCCTACCGGCTGGCCGCCACCACCTTCTGCGCGGCGATGGCCTTCTGGCTCCTCCTGCCGCGGCGCGAGGGCCGCGCGGGCGACGGGGAGCGGCTGCTGCGCTGAAGGCCCGTTGCTGAACGGCCAACGTGGCGCGGCGCCGAAGCGGTCGCATCGGACGCGCCGCTTTCGGTAGGCTGCCGCCGCCATGGCCCGGATCGAGCTCGCCTTCCTCTGGCACATGCACCAGCCGCCCTACCGCGACCCGGAGAGCGGCGCGTACATCCTCCCGTGGGTGCGGCTCCACGCCACGCGCGCCTACCTGGACATGGCGGCGATCCACCAGCGCTTCCCGGGGGTGCGGAGCACGGTCAACTTCGTCCCCAGCCTCCTGGCGCAGCTCGAGGACTACGCGGCGGGGACGGCGCACGATCGCTTCCTCGACCTGACCGCCCGGCCCGCGGGGGATCTGGCGGAGGCGGAGCGGGCCTTCGTCCTCCGCAACTTCTTCATGGTGAGCTGGGAGCAGGGCGTCCGGCCGCTGCGCCGCTACGAGGAGCTGCTGCGCAAGCGGGGGACGGAGCCGGACCGGGCCGATCTGCTGCGGGTGGCGCGCTCGTTCTCCATCGGCGAGATCCGCGATCTGCAGGTGCTCTTCAACCTGGCGTGGATGGGCTTCGCCGCGCGGGAGCAGAACGAGACGGTGCGGGCGCTGCTGGCGAAGGGGCGCGACTTCACCGAGGACGAGAAGCGGGCGCTCCTCGAGGCGCAGCGGCAGATCGTGGCGTCGATCGTCCCCACCTGGCGCTCCCTGCAGGATCAGGGGATCGTCGAGCTGACCGCGACGCCCTACTACCACCCGATCCTGCCGCTCCTCTGCGACACCGACTCGGCGCGGATCTCGCTGCCGCACAACGAGCTCCCGCCGCGGCTGCGGGCGGTGGACGACGCGGCCGAGCAGGTGCGGCGCGGGCTGGAGAAGTTCGAGCGGATCTTCGGCAGGCGGCCGGAGGGGATGTGGCCCGCGGAGGGCTCCGTCTCGCCGGAGGCGCTGGCCACCTTGGCCGAGGCGGGGGTGAAGTGGGTGGCGAGCGACGAGGAGGTGCTGCTCCGCTCGCTGCCCGGGGGCGCGGCGCGCGACCGCGTGCTCTACAGACCCTGGGCGGCGCGGGCGGGGGATCGGGAGATCGCGGTGGTCTTCCGGGATCGGCTCCTCTCCGATCGGATCGGCTTCACCTACGCCCGCAGCCCGGCGCGGGAGGCGGTGAGCGACTTCTTCCGGGAGCTGGAGCGGGTGGCGGACGTGGCGCCGTGGGAAGGCGGGGAGCCGCCGCTCTGCGCGGTGATCCTCGACGGCGAGAACCCGTGGGAGCACTACCCGGAGTCGGGGAAGGCCTTCCTGACCGAGCTCTTCTCCCGGCTGGAGCGGGAGGAGCGGGGCGTGCGCACCACCACCATCGGCGCACGGGTGGCGAGAGGGCTGCCGCCGGGCAGGATCGATCGGATCTGGTCGGGATCGTGGATTGGCGCCAACTTCCACATCTGGATCGGCCACCGGGAGGACGTGATCGCCTGGACGCTGGTGGGCGAGGCCCACCGCGCGGTGGAGGAGGCGCGGGCGGCGGGGCTGCCCGCGGATCAGGTGGAGGCGGCGCGGGAGCACCTCCTCGCCGCGGAGGCGTCCGACTGGTTCTGGTGGTACGGCGAGGACTTCGTCACCGAGAGCGCCGCGGAGTTCGACGCCCTCTTCCGCGGGCACATCCAGGCGGTCTTCCGCATCCTCGGCAGGCCCGCGCCGGCGCGGGCGCTGCAGCCGATCGCCGCGGGGGTGCGGCAGGGGCCGGGGGAGGCGCCGGTCGTCCGCCAGCCCGCCGGCTTCATCCGGCCGCGGATCGACGGGGAGGCGGAGAGCTGGCGGGAGTGGCTCGCCGCCGGGGAGTTCCGCGCCGGGAACGCACGGGGCGGGGCGATGCACCAGGCGGTGGGGATCTTCGAGCGGCTCTACTTCGGCTTCGATCCGCGCCACCTCTACCTCCGTCTCGATCCTGCGGAAGGGGGGCTGCAGGGGCGGCTCGACGGGCTGCGGATCCTGCTCAAGCAGGAGGACCGGACCACGGAGCTCGTCGGCACGTTCGAGGGGGAGGAGATTCGCCTACACGATCTCCAGGGACACCCGCTGGGGCACGGCAGAATGCGTGCTATTCTGGAGATCGCCGTTCCCTTTGCCGCAGCCGGTCTCCAGGCTGGAAGCCGCGTCAGCTTTCTCGTCCGGGGGATGCGCGGCGACGTCGAGGTGGAGCGCGTTCCGTCGCAGGGTTGGCTCTCGCTCGACGTTCCCGACGAGGAGTACGAGCGGGTCCACTGGAAGGTGTAGCCAGGATGGCGTCGCAGACCACGTTGATCACGCGGGTGGGACCGCGGATGCCGCTGCCGGCGGGGGGCGAGAGCTGCCTCGTGATCATCTACGGGCCGGCGCTCGGGCGCAGGGTGCCGCTCCTCGCCGCGGAGACGGTGCTGGGACGCGACCCGGGGTGCGGCCTGGTCATCCCCCTCGAGAACGTCTCGCGCCGCCACTGCGTGCTGCGCAACCGCGAAGGCGAGGTGTACGTGCAGGACCTGGGCTCCACCAACGGCACCTGGGTCAACGAGCAGGAGGTCCGCCCGCCGGAGGAGCGCGCCCTCAAGTCCGGCGATCTGATCAAGGTGGGCGGTTGCATCCTCAAGTTCCTCCAGGCGGGCAACGTCGAGGCGCTCTACCACGAGGAGATCTACCGGACGATCATCGTCGACGGCCTCACCCAGGTGCACACCAAGCGCTACTTCCTCGAATTCCTCGACAGGGAGATGTCGCGCTGCGCCCGCTACGGCCGTCCGCTCTCGCTGGTGATGTTCGACGTGGACAACTTCAAGCAGGTGAACGACCAGCTCGGGCACCTCACCGGCGACTACGTGCTCCGCGAGCTGGCGCTGCTGGTCAAGACGCGGATGATCCGCAAGGAGGAGCTCGTCGCCCGCTACGGCGGCGAGGAGTTCGCGGTGGTGCTCCCCGAGAGCGGTCCCGCCAAGGTGCGCATCTTCGCGGAGAAGCTGCGCGCGATGGTGGCGGAGCACGGCTTCCTGTTCGAGGGCAGGCGCATCCCGATCACCGTCTCGGTGGGCGTGGCCGACATGACCGCCGACATGACCGATCCCGCCGCCTTCATCAAGGCGGCGGACATGAACCTGCTCGCCGCCAAGCGCGCCGGCCGCAACTGCGTCGTGGGATGACGCCCCGCGGAGGCGCCTGTCGCTGCCCGAACATCGGCCGGCGCGCCCTCCTTGCGGGGGCACGCCGCGACGCTCTAGCTTCGCCCGCTTCATGCGCCAGTGCATCGACGAGGGAGCGACGGCTTGTCCGAGCTGCGGAAGGACCCGATCACCGATCGCTGGGTGATCATCGCCAGCGAGCGGGGCGTGCGCCCCAGCGACTTCGAGACCGTCACCACCGTCCAGAGCGGCGGCTTCTGTCCCTTCTGCCCGGGCAACGAGCACGCGGCGCCCCACGAGATCCTCGCCTTCCGCCGCCACGCGACCGAGCGCGACAGCCCCGGCTGGATGGTGCGCGTGATCCCCAACCGCTATCCCGCCCTCGGCATCGAGGGGACGCTCGAGCGGGAAGGGGAGGGGCTCTACGATCGGATGACGGGCATCGGCGCCCACGAGGTGATCATCGAGACGCCCGATCACCGCGCCACCCTCGCCGATCTTCCCGTGCGGGAGCTCGAGCAGGTCCTCCAGGCCTGGCGCGAGCGGATCGTCGATCTCCGCCGCGACGCCCGCCTGCAGCACATCCTCGTCTTCAAGAACCGCGGTGCCGCCGCGGGCGCGACCCTGGAGCACGAGCACAGCCAGCTCGTCGCGCTGCCCCTCGTGCCGCGGGAGGTGCGCGCGGAGCTGGACGGCGCCGCCCGCTACTTCGCCTTCCGGGAGCGCTGCGTCCTCTGCGACGTCATCCGCCAGGAGCGCCGCGACGGCAGGCGGATGATCTTCGAGAACGACCGCTTCGCCGTCCTCGCCCCGTACGCCTCCCGCGTTCCCTTCCAGATCTGGGTGCTGCCCAAGGCCCACCGCTCGCACTTCGACGCCGTGCGGCGCGAGGAGCTCGCCTCCCTCGCCGAGGCGCTGCGCCTCGTCCTCCGCAAGCTCGACCGCGCCCTCGAGCGGCCCGCCTACAACCTGGTGGTGCAGACCGCGCCGCTCCGGCAGGAGCCGTCCCCGAGCTACCACTGGCGGCTGGAGATCGCGCCGCAGCTCGCGCGCCCCGGCGGCTTCGAGTGGGGATCGGGCTGCGCCATCAACCCCACGCCGCCCGAGGAGGCGGCGGCCTTCCTGCGCCAGCTGGAGCCCGAGCCATGAAGATCGTCTTCGCCGCATCGGAGGTGGCGCCCTTCTCCAAGACCGGCGGCCTCGCCGACGTCGCCGCGGCGCTCCCCGACGCGCTCGCCAGGCGGGGGCACGAGGTGATGGTGATCACGCCGCTCTACGGCTCGATCGACAGGCGGCACCACGGCATCTGGCCCACCCCCGTGCGCGTCTTCGACACGCCGGTCCACGAGCGGATCCTCGAGAGCGGCGTCCGGGTGATCTTCATCGAGCACGGCGGCTTCTTCGACAGGCCCGGCTACTACGGCGACGCCGGGGGCGACTACCCCGACAACGCGCACCGCTTCACCTTCTTCTCCCGCAGGCTGCTGCCGGTGGCCGATGCCCTCGGCTTCGGCCCCGTGGACATCCTCCACCTCAACGACTGGCAGACCGGCATCGCCGCCCTCGAGCTCGCCCGGCAGCGCGGGCTGCGCCCCGGCTTCACGAGGAGCGTCTTCACCATCCACAACATGGGCTACCAGGGGATCTTCGACAAGCGGGTGGTCGAGGAGCTCCAGCTCGGCTGGGACGCCTTCACGCCGCAGGGGATGGAGTTCTACGACCGGGTCAATTTCCTCAAGACCGGGATCGCCTTCGCCGACTGGATCACCACCGTCTCCCCCACCTACGCCCGGGAGATCCAGACGCCGGAGCACGGCTTCGGCCTCGACGGCTTCATCCGCTCCCGCGCCGATCGCCTGGTGGGGATCCTCAACGGCGTCGACTACGCCGCGTGGAACCCGGAGACCGATCGCCACCTCCCCGCCCGCTACGGCCCCGACGATCTCGCCGGCAAGGCGATCTGCCGCCAGCGCCTCTGCGAGGAGCTCGGGATCGAGGACCGCCCCGGCGCGATGCTCGTCGGTGTCGTCTCGCGGCTCGCCGGCCAGAAGGGGATCCACCTCCTCGTCGACGCCATCCCCGCGCTGATGGAGCGCAACGTCAACCTGGCGATCCTCGGCAGCGGCGAGCCCCACTACGTGGAGGGGCTCGAGGGGGCCAAGCGCTACCACCAGAAGCGGATCGGCCTCTACATCGGCTACGACGAGGGCCTCGCCCACAGGATCGAGGCGGGCGCGGACGCCTTCCTGATGCCCTCGATCTACGAGCCGTGCGGCCTCAACCAGATGTACTCGCTCAAGTACGGCACGGTTCCCATCGTCCGCGCCACCGGCGGCCTCGCGGACACGGTGGTCGACGCCACCGTCCCCGACTCCTTCGGCACCGGTTTCACCTTCGTCGATCCCCATCCGGCGGCGCTGGTCGACGCGGTGGATCGCGCCCTGCGCGCCTTCGCCCACCCCCGTCGCTGGCGGGAGATCCAGCGCTGGGGCATGGCCCAGGACTTCAGCTGGGACGCCTCCGCCGCGCGCTACGAGGAGGTCTACCGCGCCGCCTGAAATGGACCGCCGCCTCGCCGCCGGATCGGGTAGGGTGCCGACCGTGTCGTTCCGCGTCCTCGCCGCCGCCCTCCTCCTCGCCGTCGCTTCCGCCTGTGCAGGCAACGGTGCCGTCCGTGCGGAGACGCTGGAGGCCGCCGCCCGGCTCGACGACGAGCGGGCCGTCCTCCGGCTCGAGCTGCTCGTGCGCAGCGGCGCGGCGGAGCCGCTGGTGGCGCGTGCCCTCGAGTACGAGATCCGCCTCGGGGCGCAGGCGGTGGCGGTGGGCAGCGCCGCGGTGGGCGGCGCCAGCGGCGTCGCCCTGCCGCCGGGCGGGACGGCGCACCTCGAGCTGCCCCTCGCCCTCGCGCGGGACCAGCTCCCGGCGGAGGTCGCCCGCCGCCTCGACCGCGGCGGCACGGTCCCCGTCCTCGTCCGGGGCAACGTCCTCGTCCGCAGGCCGGGGCGGGCCCGGCCCCTGTCGATCCCCTTCGAGCTCGGCGGGACCCTCGCCCCTGCCGACTGATCGGCTCAGACGTGGTCGCTGGCGAGCTGCTGCTCGCACCACAGCTCCGCCACCGCCGCGCGGTCGGCGGTGGTCACGCCGCCCTCCTCCGCCTCGTCCGCCAGCGCCGCCGGCATGATCTCCAGAACGATCGACCGCCCGCGCTTCACGTAGATCGGCGTTCCGCAGCGCAGGGCCTCCTCGAGGATCGCCTCACTCGAGTCGTGGAACTCGTCCCAGCTCACGCACCGCATGCTCCCTCCGTTGCCAGCCGTCCCGATGCGGCGAGCGGTCTGCAAGGTGCGTTGGGTACGGTGTGCAGGATCGCTACGCCCCACAAGCCCCGCGGCGGGCCCCCGCGGGGGTCAGCCCGCCTGGCGGGAGTGCTGCTGCGGGGAGACCCGGACGGCGAGCACGCGCCGCGGTGTCCGCTCCTCCACCGCGAAGTCGAGGCCGTGGCTGGAGAGCGTCGCCCCCCGCTCCGGGATGGCGCCCGCCAGGTGGTTGAGGAAGCCCGCCAGCGTGTCGAAGTCCCCGTCGTCGGGGAGCGAGACGCCCAGCGCCTCGTTGAAGTCGGAGATGGAGATGCCGGTGTCCACCCGCCAGCTCCCGTCCGGCAGGGCCTGGATCTCGCCCGGTCCGCTCTCCTCGTGCTCGTCGCGGATGTCGCCGACGATCTCCTCGAGGATGTCCTCGAGGGTGACGATCCCCATGAAGCCGCCGTGCTCGTCGGTGACCATCGCCATGTGGATCCGCTCCCGCTGCATCCTCCGCAGCAGGGTGCCGATCCGCGTCGCCCACGGCACGAAGGTCGCCGGCCGGATCACGTCGGGCAGCTTGATGAGCTGCGGGTGGGCGAGGAGCGGCACGAGGTCCCGCGTGTGGAGCACGCCGACGATGTGATCGATGTCGCCGTCGTAGACCGGGACCCGGGAGCGGCCGATCTCCGCGAGCACCTGCGCCAGCTCCTCCGGCGCGATGCGCAGCGGCACCGCCGCCACCTCGGTCCGCGGCACCATCACCTCCCGCGCGATGCGCGTGCCGAACTCGAAGATGGAGTGGACCAGCTCCGAGTCGGGGGCCACGTCGTCCACCCGCGTGTCGGTGAGGTAGCGCTCCAGATCCTCGAGGGCGGGCGTGGGCGCGCGGAAGGTGGCCTGCACCCCCAGGGGACGGAGCAGCGCCCCCACCGCCGCCAGCAGCCACCGCCCCAGGGGCGCGACGATCCGCGCCGCCAGCCAGGTGGGGATGGCCACCCGCGTCGCCCAGGCCTCCGGGTGGGCCACCGCCAGGGAGCGCGGCACCAGGTCGACCACGAGGATCGCCGCGGTGGTCCCCGCGCCGCCCACCGCCGCCGCGGCCAGCTCCCCCAGGGGCAGGGGATCGAAGAGGGGCCCGAGGAGGCGCATGGAGGCGGCGCCCGCCAGGGCGGCGGCGAGGGCGAGGGCCGCCACCGCCCCGCCACGGGTGGTGAAGCCGGTCCCCTCCAGGTCGCGCTTGAGGGAGAGGAGCGCCCGCCGATCCAGCGCGTCGGAGCGTTCCCGCAGCTCGGCGGCGCGCTCGGGCGAGACGCCGCCGAGGGCAGCGTCGGCTGCAACGAAGAGGGCGCGGGCGAAGACCGCGGCGCCGGCAACCGCCAGGAGCAGGGCGTCCAGATCCAAGGTGCATCCAGCATAGCCGACCCGCCGGCGCCGCCCAAACCGGCCAATCGTCCTTCGCTAAACCCTCCCTCCGTGCTATAGGCGCGCCGACTCCGCCGCCCCGCCCGCGGGCGCCGAACGAGGAGGAGCCGCAATGCACGCCCACGTCTACGTCACGCTGAAGCGGGGGGTCCTCGATCCCCAGGGGAAGGCAGTCGCCCGCTCCCTCGGCACCATGGGGTACGAGGAGGTGCAGGACGTCCGTCTCGGGAAGTTCATCGAGCTGGAGATCGACGAGACCGATCCCGCCCGCGCGAAGGAGCGGATCACCGAGATGTGCAAGCGCCTGCTCGCCAACACGGTGATCGAGGATTTCCGCATCGAGATCGTCGGTTCCTGACGGCCTGCCCCGAACCAAGGAGAGCCCTGTGCGCTTCGGCATCGTCGTCTTCCCCGGCTCGAACTGCGATCACGACGCCTACCACGTGGCCAAGCACGTGATGGGCCAGGAGGCGCGGTTCATCTGGCACAAGGACCGGGATCTCTCGGGCCTCGACTGCGTCATCCTCCCCGGCGGCTTCTCGTACGGGGATTACCTGCGCTCCGGCGCGATCGCCCGCTTCTCTCCGGTGATGGAGGAGGTGGTGAGGTTCGCCAACGCCGGCGGCAAGGTCCTCGGCATCTGCAACGGCTTCCAGATCCTCCTCGAGGCGGGGCTGCTCCCCGGCGCGATGCGCCGCAACGAGTCGCTCAAGTTCATCTGCAAGGACGTGCACCTCCGCACCGAGACGAGCGACACCCCCTTCACCGGCGCCATCCCGAAGGGGACCGTGCTCCGCATCCCGATCGCCCACGCGGAGGGGAACTACTACCTGGACGACGAGGGGCTGCAGCGCCTCGAGGACAACGGCCAGGTGGTCTTCCGCTACGTGGAGGCGGACGGCCAGGCGACCCGCGCCGCCAACCCCAACGGCTCGCGCAACAACATCGCCGGCATCGTCAACGAGAAGCGGAACGTCCTCGGCATGATGCCGCACCCCGAGCGCCTCGCGGAGGGCGTGCTCGGCGGCGAGGACGGCAAGCGCATCTTCGAATCTCTGATCGGGAGCTTCAAATGAGCAGCGAAATCACCCCGGAGATCGTCGCGTCCCACGGCCTCAAGCCCGAGGAGTACGACCTGATCCGGCAGCACATGGGCCGCACGCCCAACCTGCTCGAGCTCGGGATCTTCTCGGTGATGTGGAGCGAGCACTGCTCCTACAAGTCGTCCCGCAAGCACCTCAAGGGCTTCCCGACCAGCGGCCCCCGCGTCCTCCAGGGGCCGGGCGAGAACGCCGGCGTGGTGGACATCGGCGACGGGCAGGCGGTGGCCTTCAAGATGGAGAGCCACAACCACCCCAGCTACATCGAGCCCTACCAGGGCGCGGCGACCGGCGTGGGCGGCATCCTCCGCGACGTCTTCACCATGGGCGCGCGGCCCATCGCCTCGCTCAACTCCCTGCGCTTCGGCGATCCCTCGCACCCGAAGACCGCGTGGCTGGTGGAGGGCGTCACCGCCGGCATCGCCGGCTACGGCAACGCCATCGGCGTCCCCACCGTGGGCGGCGAGGTGATGTTCGACGAGAGCTACAACGGCAACTGCCTCGTCAACGCCTTCACCCTGGGTGTCCTCGACAGCGACAAGATCTTCCGCGGCAACGCCTCGGGCGTGGGCAACCCGGTGATCTACGTCGGCGCCAAGACCGGGCGCGACGGCATCCACGGCGCCACCATGGCCTCCGCGGAGTTCGACGAGACCACCGAGGAGAAGCGCCCCACGGTGCAGGTGGGCGATCCCTTCGTGGAGAAGCTCCTCCTCGAGGCCTGCCTCGAGCTGATGAAGACCGACGCCATCGTCGGCATCCAGGACATGGGCGCCGCTGGTCTCACCTCCTCGTCGGTGGAGATGGCGGGGCGCGCGGGCAACGGGCTCGACCTCCACCTCGACCGCGTGCCGATGCGCGAGACGGGGATGACGCCCTACGAGATCATGCTCTCCGAGTCGCAGGAGCGCATGCTCATCGTGGCCAAGGAGGGGCGCGAGGCGGACGTCCTCCGCGTCTTCGAGAAGTGGGACCTCGACGCGGCGGTGGTGGGCAGCGTGACCGACTCCGGCCACCTGCGCCTCTACTGGCACGGCGAGCTGGTGGGTGACCTGCCCATCGAGCCCCTCACCGACGGCGCGCCGGTCTACGACCGCCCGCGCAAGCGTCCGCTCGAGCTCGACGTCCTCCAGGACTTCAAGCCCGAGACGCTGCCGCAGCCGGAGGACCTCGGCGCGGTCCTCGAGACGATGATGGCCCGGCCCACCATCGCCTCGAAGGAGTGGATCTACAGGCAGTACGACCACATGGTCCGCGTGGGCACGGTGGTCCGCCCCGGCGGCGACGCGGCGGTGGTGCGCGTCGACGCCACGGGGAAGAAGGGCGTGGCCCTCTCCGCCGACTGCCCGTCGCGGATGGTCTACCTCGATCCCTACGAGGGCGGCCGCCTCACCGTGGCGGAGGCCTGCCGCAACGTGAGCGTGGTGGGCGGCGAGCCGATCGGCCTCACCGACTGCCTCAACTTCGGCAACCCGGAGAAGCCGGAGATCATGTGGCAGTTCGCCGAAGCGGTGCGCGGCCTCGCCGACGCCTGCCGCGAGCTGGGCGTGCCGGTGGTCTCCGGCAACGTCTCCCTCTACAACGAGACCGACGGCCGGGCCGTCTTCCCCACGCCGACCTGCGCGGTGGTGGGCCTGGTGCCCGACGTGGAGAAGACCTCCACGCCGTGGTTCAAGGCGGAGGGGCACGAGATCGCGCTGCTCGGCGTCAACACCGGCGAGGCGGGCGGCTCGGAGTACCTCAAGGCGATCTTCGACAAGACCGCCGGCCTCCCCCCGCGGATCGACATGGCCCGGGAGAAGGCGGTGCAGGACGCGGTGCGGACCCTGGTCCGCGCGGGCGTCGTCGCCTCGGCCCACGACTGCGCGGACGGCGGCATCGCCGTGGCGCTGGCGGAGTGCTGCATCGGCGGCGAGGGCCTCGGGGCGAAGGTGCGGGTCCCTGGCACCGCCCGCACCGACCTGCTCCTCTTCGCCGAGGATCCCAGCCGCGTGATCGTCTCCTACGACCCCGCCCGCCGCGGCGAGGTGGAGCGGATCGCGAAGGAGGCGGGCGCGCCCTTCACCGTCCTGGGCACGGTGGGCGGCACCTCGCTGGCGATCGAGGGCGCCCTGGACGTGCCGGTCTCGAAGCTCGCCCGCGCCTACCGCACCGGCCTGCCGAAGGTCCTCGGCATCGCGGATCAGCACTACCCGGCGGAGGTCGCCTCGACCGCGGCGCCGGTCTGAGCCACGTCCCCCGCAGGCGAGGACGAATGAGGCCCGGTTGCAACCGGGCCTCGTTCGTTTGCGATTCGCCGCGGGAAGCCGCTTCCGCCGCAGCGCGGGTCGGGGCAAGCTGCGGCAGATGCTCCACCTGCTGGGACAGCCGCGACTGGAACGCTCGCAGGGCCGGATCGTGGAGCTGGACCGCAAGGCGGCGGCGTTGCTCGCCGTCCTTGCGCTCGACGGTCCGACGGCGCGCTCTCGCCTCGCCGGGCTCCTCTGGCCGGACGCAGCGGAGGAGCGCGCGCGGGCCAACCTGCGCCAGCTCCTCCACCGCCTGCGCCGCCAGGCGGGCGACGACGTGGTCGAGGCAGGCGAGACGCTGCGCCTCCATCCGGCGCTGCCCACGGACCTCCAGCTCGCCCACCTGCTCGCGGGCAAGCACGCGGGGCTCGAAGGCGGCGGGCGGATCCTCGGCGACCTTCCCTTCCCGGACTGCCCCGAGCTTTCGGACTGGCTCGACGCAGCGTCGGAACGGCTGCGCCGCCAGCTCGTCCAGGCCCTCGAGCGCGAGGCGGACGAGCTGGAGAGAGAAGGCGCGCTGCAGCCTGCGCTGGAACGGGCACAGCGGCTCGTCGCCCTCGAGCCGTTCTCGGAGCGGAGCCACCGGCGCGTCATCCGCCTCCACTACCTGCGAGGCGATCGGTCCGCATCGCTTCGCGCCTGGGAAGCCTGCGCGCGGCTCCTCGCCGCGGAGCTGGGCGTGGAGCCGGAGGAGGAGACCCGCGCCCTGGCGCGGCTGGTCCAGCGCAGCGAGGCCAGGCGCCCCGCCGGAGGACCGACCATCCCCCCGAGCGTCCTCCGTCCGCCGCGGCTGGTGGGGCGGGAGCAGGAGTGGGCGCGGATGGAGGCCGCCTGGCAGGCGGGCCGCGCGATCTTCCTGTCCGGTCCCCCGGGCATCGGCAAGACGCGGCTCGCCCTCGACTTCGCACGGCCCAGAGGTCGCGTCATGGTGCTGGACAGCCGGCCGGGCGACGCCACGGTCCCCTTCGCCTCGCAGGCGCGCGCCGTGCGCCAGGTGCTGGAGACCTGGCCCGATCTCGATCTCCCTGCCTGGGTGCGGCGCGAGCTCGCCCGGATGATCCCGGAGCTGGGAGAGGAAGGCGGGCGGCCGCCGCCGATCGACGGGGAGGTGGAGCGCCTCCGCTTCTTCGAGGCGCAGGTCGAGCTCCTGCGTCGCATCGGCGCGGGCGGGCTCACCGTCTTCGTCGACAACCTGCAGTTCTGCGATCCGGCCAGCGGCGCGCTCGGCCACTACATGTTCTCGAACCAGCCGATCGGCGGGCGCGACGCGCCGATCCGGCCGATCTTCGCCTTCCGCACCGGCGCGCTGCCGGAGGTGGTGGAGCGATCGATGGAGGAGCTGATCGGCGCGGGGCTTGCGGAACGGATCGAGCTGTCGCCGCTCGCTCCCGACGCGGTGGGGGCGCTGGTGCGGGATCTGGGCATCCCCTCCGCCGCCGCGCTGGACGACGCCGCAGCGAGGCTGGCGGGTGGCAATCCGGCGCTGCTCCTCGAGCTGATCAAGGAGCTGGTGCTGGCGGGCGGAGACGGAGCGCGCGCCCTCTCTGCCCACAGCGTGGAGCAGTTCCTCCGCGGCCGGATCCGCCGGCTCTCCCCTGCGGCGCAGCAGCTGGCGAGCGTCGCCGCGGTCGCGGGAGAGCTCTTCGACGTGGCGCTCGCCGCGGCGGTCCTCGGCGTCCCGGCGCTCGAGCTGGCCGGCCCGTGGCGCGAGCTGGAGCAGGCGCAGATCCTCGACGGCGCACGCTTCGCCCACGACCTGCTGCAGGAGGCGGTGCTCGCCGATCTCCCCGCGGCGATCGTCACGCACCTCCACCGGTCGATCGCCACCTGGCTCGAGGGCAGGGGCGATCCTACCAGCATCGCGCTCCACTGGCAGGCCGCTGGTGACGAGGAGCGGGCGGCGCGCCACCTCCTGCTCGCCCGCTCCTGAGGAGCGGGCTGGCATCTCCTCCGCCCGGCCCTCGCGGGACCCGGCGGAGGACGGGCGCGCTGGCGCGCGCCATCCATCTCCGCGTCTATTCCGCCGCCTGCCGACGGCTCAGCCGGCGCAGAGCAGATCGAAGCGCAGCGTCGGCTTCGCGCTGAACGAGCAGCTGACCCCCGGGTCGTCGGGCGGGCAGTACATGTCGGTGAGCTCGTCGCCGGCGGGACACTCGATCTCCACGCGGACGCGGAACTCGTGGGTCGCCATCGGGTCGTTCGGGATCGGCTCGCTCCCCTCCGCCACCTTCGCCACGCAGCCGGAGGAGCGGCACGAGGTGGTGCCGACGGCCTGGTCCTGGTTGCCCTGCCCCTCGGGCCTGCTGGCGTTGCCGATGATCTTGAGCCCGTGGTGGTCGCCCTCTCCGTCGAGGTTGACCAGCGGGTAGGTGCCCGGGCCGGCGTAGCCGCGGATCCGGAACCAGGCCTCGCTCGCGTCGCCTTTCACCCGGTTTTCCGGGGCGATGCCCACGCCGAGATCGAGGCCGCCGGCGCCGTTCTCCTCGCCCCAGCAGTCCACCTCGGTGGTGCGGCCGCTGATCCGGGTGGTCATGTCGAAGTCGGTCTCCCAGACCGGATCCCAGCACTCGAGGTCGACGGACACCTCGACCTCGGCGCAGTTGGCGGCGGAGCAGTTGGGGGCGATCGTGGCGCCCTGCAGCGGGTCCCGGGACGAACCGGAGCCGCCGCAGGCGGCGAGGGAGACGAGGAGCGCGGTGGAGAGCATCGAACGGATGGGCATGTTCATGACGGTGATCCCTGGCACGATTGGATCGGGTCCATGATGGACGTGGCGCGAGCCTGCGCGCCCGGGCGTCACCGGAGCGTCACCGGTTCAGCTCGTTCCCGGCACGAGGGCCATCACGATCTCGAAGACGATGAGGAGGACGATGGCGGTCTCGAGCAGCGTCATCCGCCGCATGTCCACCTCGCCCTTGAGCAGCTCGTAGACCTGCGCCACCAGCGTCTGCTTGCGGCTGATGCTCGACTGCCAGGAGGGAATGCGGAACCGCCGCACCGCCGAGCGGTAGACCCGCGCCAGGTAGAAGTCGCCGATCACCTTGAGCGAGTTCTCCACGCGCTCGGTGAACTCGGAGAGGTCGAGGAGCTGGCGCATCACCTTCTTCGCCAGCTTTCCGTAGGGGCTCCAGAAGAGCGCCCACCACTTGCCGCCGCTCGCCTCCACCTCGTCGTAGATCCGCCCCAGCTCCGCATCGAGGAGGTCGTCGAAGTAGCGGAGCTCGAGGAGCTGCGAGGTGGCGAACTCGAGGATGTCGGGGATGTCCCTGCTGCCGGAGGGCTCGAGGACGAAGGCGCTGTTCCAGTCGATCACCGCCAGGTCGTCCTCGAAGTAGGAGTAGGCGTGCTTGATCACGTCGCCCCGCTCCTCGCTGGCGAGGCGCTTGGGGTTGGTCTCCCCGAGGAGCAGCTTGCCGAGCCCCGGCGTGGCGAGGATCTCCCGCCCGGTGGGGTGGCCCTCCAGCTCCTCCACGTAGATCACCGTGTAGGTCTCGACGCCGGGCCAGAGGTGGCGGCTGTCGATCGCCTCCGCCATCCGATCGACCACCGGGCCGAACTCCACCCGCGCCACCTCCTCGAGGACGGGGGTGTCGTAGAGCTCGTCGCAGAGCGGGAGGAGATCGAAGAGCTTCGTCCCGGGCGGGATGGCGACGTCGAAGAGGACCGAGACCGCGGCGAAGTCGAAGAAGCGGGCGGAGATCTCCGCCTCGATCGCCTGCCCCAGGCGCGGCAGGTGGAGCTGCCGCCGGCCCATCCCCACGTCGAGGGGCGGCGAGGCGAAGGCGAGCGCCTCGGACCCTTCGCGGGAGAGGCGGGCGCGCTTGCGTCCGGGGCTGCCGGCGAGGAGCGCCTCCGCTCGATCGAGGTCGATTTCGTCGCCGATGTCGAAGATGCGGTAGCAGAGAATGCGGCCACGCAGGACCGTCGGGCTTCCGTCGCTCACCCGATCCCTAGTAGCGCCAAAACGGCGCGGGCGGTGGGACCAACGGCCGCACCGCCCGCGTGAATCGTCTGCTATCGGCCGAATGCCGGCGGGATCAGGCCTCGACCACGCGGAGGTGGCGCTTCTCCTGCCGCGGGAACTGCACCCGGTAGTTGCCGGTGAAGCACGCGTCGCAGTAGCCCTCGCCGCCGCTCCCCACCGCCTCGTGGAGGGCGTCGATGGTGAGGTAGGCGAGGGTGTCGGCGGTGACGTACCGGCAGGTCTCCTCCACCGAGTGGGAGGAGGCGATCAGCTCCTGCCGCGTCGGCGTGTCGATGCCGTAGTAGCAGGGCCACGCGGTGGGCGGGCTGGAGATGCGCAGGTGCACCTCGCTGGCGCCGGCGCTGCGGAGCATCTTGACGATCTTGCGCGAGGTGGTGCCGCGGACGATCGAATCGTCGACCACCACCACCCGCTTGCCCTTGAGCTCGTTGCCCAGCGCGTTGAGCTTGAGCTTGACGCCGAAGTGGCGGATCGACTGCGACGGCTCGATGAAGGTGCGGCCCACGTAGTGGCTGCGCACCAGCCCCATGCCGAAGGGGATGCCGCTGGCGTGGGCGTAGCCGATCGCCGCGGGGACGCCGGAGTCGGGGACCGGGATGACCAGGTCCGCCTCCACCGGCTCCATCTCGGCGAGCTTCTTCCCCAGCGCCACGCGGGTGGCGTAGACGCTCTGCCCGAAGACGATCGAATCGGGGCGCGCGAAGTAGATGTGCTCGAAGATGCAGCGCGCGGGCTTCACCTCGTCGAAGGGGCGCGAGCTGCGCACGCCCTCGTCGTCGATCACCACCATCTCGCCCGGCTCGATCTCCCGCACGTACTCCGCCTCGATGAGATCGAGGGCGCAGGTCTCGGAGGCGAGGACCCACGACTCCTTGAGCTTGCCGAGGATGAGGGGGCGGAAGCCGAAGGGATCGCGCACGCCGATGAGCTGGCGGTCGGAGAGGAAGAGGAGCGAGTAGGCGCCGTCCACCTCGCGGAGCGCGGCGGCGATCCGCTCGTGGAGGACCGGCTCGGGGCGGCGCGCCACCAGGTGGAGGATCACCTCGGTGTCGGAGGAGGAGAAGAAGATCGCGCCCTGCTCCTCGAGCGCCCGGCGCTTCCCGTCCGCGTTGACCAGGTTGCCGTTGTGGGCGATCGCCAGGGGGCAGAGGCTGGTCTGCACCGCGAAGGGCTGGGCGTTCTTGATGCCGCCGCCGCCGGCGGTGGAGTAGCGGACGTGGCCGATCGCGCTCCTCCCGGGAAGCCGCTCGAGGACCTTGGCGCCGAAGATGTCGCCCACCAGGCCCAGGTCCTTGTGCATGTGGAGGTTGCCGCCCTCGTTGGAGACGATGCCGGCGCCCTCCTGCCCGCGGTGCTGCAGGGCGTGCAGGCCGAGGTAGGTCAGGTTGGCAGCTTCCGGCGCGTTCCAGATGCCGAAGACGCCGCATTCTTCCTTGAGCTTGTCGAACATGCGCGTTCCAGAACACGATGGGTGACGCGAACCTTCGCCCCATTTCCGGAGCGGAGGCCGGGCGGCACGTGATACGCCCAACCGCCCTTCGAAGCCAGCCTCGAGTCACTCCTTGAACGCCCGTCCCTCCAAAACCCGTCCGCTCCGCCTCGCGGCGGCCTTCGCCGCCTGCGTCCTGGCGGTGCTCGCCCTGGTGGACCTGCGGGCGGAGCGGCGCTTCGCGCCCCCGCGGATCACCGAGCGCGCGGCGGCGGCGGGGGCGCTGCGGGCGGGGGCGGGCCGGGCGCCCTTCGAGCTCCCCGCGGACGTGGCGCTGGCGGGCTACCGCCTCTTCGGCCGCTCCCCGCGCGACGGCGCGACGCCCCTCCACGCCCGATCGCTCCTGGTGGAGGCGGGCGGGGTGCGGACCGCCCTGGTCCTGGTGGAGCTGATGACCCTCCCGCCGGAGCTGGCGGAGGCGATCCGCCGGCGCGCCGCGGCGGCGGGCGCCGCCTGCACCCTGGTGGTGGCCAGCCACACCCACTCCGGCCCCGGCGGCTACGACCGCTCCTTCCTCCCCCAGCTCGCCCTCGGCCGCTACAGGCAGGAGGTGGAGGGGGCGATCCTCGCCGCGGTGGAGAGCTCGCTCGCCGCCGCCCGCGCGGATCTGGGGCCGGCGCTCCTCGCCCTGGGGGAGGGCGAGGCGGCAGGGCTCGCCTCCAACCGGGATCACAAGGGCGCGGCGGTGGACGCCCGCCTCACCCTGGCGGCCCTGGGCCGTCCCGACGGCAGGCGGATCGCCACCCTGGCGCGCTTTTCCGCCCACCCGACCCTGAACCCGAAGGCCGTGGGGCCGGCAGGCGACTGGCCCGGCTTCGTGATGGAGCGGCTCGACGAAGGGGGCGGCGTCTCCTTCATCCTGCCCGGGGCGGTGGGGGACGCGCGGCCCACCCGCGCTGCCTCTCCCGGCGTGGGTCGGGTGCGGGCGCTCACCTTCGCGGAGAGCGTCCTCGAGGCGCTGGGCGGGATCGAGCTGGAGCCGGCGCAGGCGGAGGTGCCGCTCGGTTGCGCCTCCGTCGCCTTCGACCTCCCCGCTGCCGATCTGCGCGGCATGGTGCCGCCGGGGCTGGGGCGGCTCGTCTCCAACCTGGCCGACCCCGCCGCGCCCCGCGAGGCGGCGGCGATCGCCTGGCGCCTCGGGGAGCTCGCCCTGATCGGCGTGCCCGCCGAGCCGCTCGCCGCGGGGGCGCCGGTGCTGGAGCAGGTGGCGGAGGAGGCGGGGCTGCGGGGCAGGGTGGTGGGGCTCGCCCAGGGCTACGTCAGCTACCTGGTGGGGGAGGCGGAGATGGAGAAGCGGGCCCCCTCCGCCCGGAACGCCTGGTTCGGCGAGGCGCTGGCACCGCGGGTGGAGGAGGCGGCCCGCGCCGCCACCCGCGCGCTGGAGCTGCGCCCGGCGATCGGCGAGCGGATCGCGGATTAGGCGTCGGCAGGCTCGTCGTCGTCCTCGAGATCGAGCTCGCGCAGGCGCCGGAGGAACGTGGGGTACGAGATCCCCAGCGCCTCCGCCGCCACGGTGCGCCTGCCGCCGCATTGTTCGAGCACCGCCGCGACATAGCGCCGCTCCACCTCGAGGAGGGTCGGCACGCCACCGTCCGCGCGGAGCGGAACGGAGAAGAAGGCAGGCGCCCCGCCGCGCTTGAGGGGCGAGGCGCCGGCGGGCAGGAGCAGCTCGCCCTCGGTGATCCAGGGCCCGCGGGCGAGGATCACGCTGCGCTCGATCACGTTCCGGAGCTCGCGCACGTTGCCCGGGAAGTCGTAGGCGCAGAGCGCGTCGAGCGCCGCCGGGGCGAGACCCTCCACCCGCTTGTTGAGCACGCCGGCGAAGTGGCGGACGAAGCCCGCCGCGAGGACGGGGATGTCCTCCGGGCACTCGCGGAGCGCGGGGAGCCGCACGTGGAAGACGGCGAGCCGGTGGTAGAGGTCCTCGCGGAACGCGCCGGCGCGCACCTGCTCGAGGACGTCCTGGTTGGTGGCCGCCACCACCCGCAGACGCACGGCGATCTCGCGGGTGCCGCCCACGCGCCGGAAGGTGAGGCCGTCGAGAAACTTGAGGAGCTTGGCCTGGACGTGGAGGGGCAGTGTGGTCAGCTCGTCGAGGAAGAGCGTGCCGCCGTCGGCGATCTCCACCAGCCCGCGCTTGGCGCTCCGCGCGCCGGTGAAGGCTCCCTTCTCGTGGCCGAAGAGCTCGCTCTCCACCAGGTCGGGCGGCAGCGCCGCGCAGTTGACCTCGACGAAGGGCGCTTCCCGATCGCCCCCCTCGACGGTGGCGGCGTGGAGCATTTCCGCCGCATACTGTTTGCCCGCGCCGGAGGGGCCCTGGATGAGCACCGGCGTGTGCGGGCTGACGCTCACCCGGCGGAGCGCCTGGAGCGCCGCGGTCATGGCCCGGCTCCGGGGCGCGATCGGCGGCGGGCGCGAGGCGCCGTTGCGCGCGAGGTGGAGGCGATCGCGCAGGTCGCGGGTCTCGAGCACCTTGCGCAGCTTGATCACCAGGTCGGTGAGCTGCACCGGCTTGGTGAGGTAGTCCCAGGCACCCGCCTGCAGCGCGGTCACCGCATTCTCCACCTCGCCGTGGGCGGTGGCGATCACCACGATCGGCGCCGCCGGCCCCTCGGCGCGCACGAGCTCGAGGAGCTCGAGTCCATCGCCGTCGGGAAGCCGCCTGTCGAGGAGGACCACGTCCGGGCCGAAGGAGGCCAGCTCCCGCCGGGCGCGGGAGAGCGTCGGCGCACTGCGCACGGTGAAGCCCTCGGTGGAGAGGGCGTCCTCCGCCATGGCGCGGAAGACCGGCTCGTCGTCGACGATGAGGACGCTGGCGTTCATGGAATTTCCCTGCGCAGGTGGAGGACGAAGGTGGCGCCCCGCTCGCTCGACGACGCGAGCTGCAGGTCGCCGCCATGGGCTTCGGCGATGCGCCGGGCAATGAAGAGGCCGATGCCGCTGCCCGAGGGCTTCCCGGTGACGAAGGGTTCGAAGAGGGTGGAGCGGATCGCCTCGGGGACGCCGGTTCCCTCGTCGCGCACCTCCACCCGGGCGCCGCCCGGCGTCGCTTCCGCCCGCACCTCCACCACCGGACGCTCCGCGCCGCTGCCGGAGGCGGCGTCGAGGGCGTTGGCGATCAGGTTGGAGAGGACCACGTGGATCAGCCGGGGATCGGCGCGGATGGGCAGCTCGACCTCCGCCTCGACGCGCAGCTCGATGCCCCGGTCGTCCGCCACGGAGCGGGAGAGGGCGCCCACGCGCCGCACCAGCTCTGCCAGATCGATCTCCACGGGGCGCGGGTGGATCCCCCGGGCGAAGAGGAGGAGCTCGGTGGTGAAGTCGGTGAGCCGGGCGATCTCCGCCCGCATCCCCTCCATCACCCGTGGGGCGATCGTCCCCTTCTGCTGCAGCAGGTCGAGGCCGAGCCGGATCCCGTTGAGGGAGTTCTTGACCTCGTGGGCGATCACGTTGGCGGCGGAGCCCAGGTGAGCGAGGCGCTCGGTCCGCACCGCGTCGTCCTCCTGGCGCCGGAAGCGGTGGAGCGTGCGCTGGTGCAGGAAGACCACCACGGCGAGGGGGACGAGGGCGAGGGCGAGCCCCGCGGCGAGCCGGACGCGAAGCCTGCCCCGCGCCGGTCCGTACAGGACGTCGGCGGGGGCAATGGAGGCGAGGAAGAGGTTGGTGGTCGGGACGGCGGTGGCGGCCACCACGGTTCGCACGCCGTCGATGGGCGCCTCTGCGATCCACGCCTGGGCGCGGTTGTCGAAGAGCGAGCGCCAGCGCTCGTCCCGGGTGAACTCGGGGGGGCGGCCGGGGAAGATCGCCGCTCCCTCCCTGTCGACGAGCAGCAGCTCCATCCGCTGGGAGGCGGGCCCGGCGAAAAACTCCCTGCCCCCCGCCAGATCGATCCCGCCGATGAGGGCGCCGGCGAAGGTGCCCTTCCGCACCACCGGCGAGACCACGTAGAGCAGCGCGTCGTCCCGCTCCGGCGCCACCGGCGCCAGGTGGGGCTGCCGGTGGCGCAGCACCTCCCGGAACCAGGACGCTCCGGCGAATCGCGAGGCGGGCGGGAGGAAGGTCTGGGGCTCGGACCAGGCGACGGTCCCCTCCGCGTCGAGGAGGGCCACCCCCACGTTGAAGAAGGTGCTCTGCCCATGGGAGAGGCGGAGCAGCGTCCGTTCCGGCTCGAGATTTTCGTCGAGGAGATCGATCTCCGAGTGGAGTCCCAGCCTGTTGAGCTCCCGCGCCAGCGCCCCCAGGTGGACGGCGAGGGAATGGGCCCGCGCCTCGGTGGCCAGCCGCATCCGGTCCCGGGCCTCCGCTTCGTCGTGCGCGGTATCGGTGACCAGCGTGACCACCAGCGTGCCGACGGCGATCCCCGCCGCCACGAGGAGGAGCCAGCGCGCCTTGAGCAGGGCCCGCTGCCAGGCTGCTGCGCGGGCGGACGAGGGGGCGAAGGAACGATCGTTCTCCGTCATGCGGTGGGCAGAACGGGCAGCGGCTCGTTCTCCTTCCTGGCCAATCGCTCCAGCAGCCGGGTGGCCCACGCGTACGTGACGGGCAGGACGACGAGGGTGACGAGAGCGGCCGAGAGGGTGCCGCCCACGATCACCACGGCGATGGGCCGCTGGGTCTCGCTGCCGATCGCCGTGGAGAGGGCGGCGGGAACCAGGCCGAGCGAGGCGAGGAGGGCGGTCATCAACACCGCCCGCAGCCTGTCGCGGGCGCCGTTCGCCACCGCGCCGAAGAGATCGTCGCCCGCCTGGCGGCGCGCCCGGATGGCGGAGAGGACGAGCACGCCGTTGAGCACCGCCTGCCCCAGCAGCGCGATGAACCCCACCGCTGCGGAGACGGAGAGGGCGAGTTGGGCGGCGGCGAGGGCGAAGACGCCGCCCACCAGGGCCAGCGGGATGTTGAGGAGGATCATCGCCGCGTCCCAGAGCGATCGGAAGGCGGAGTAGAGCAGGAGGAAGGTGACGAGGATCGCCACCGGCAGCACCAGCCGCAGCCGGGCCATGGCGCGCTCCTGGTTCTCGAACTCGCCGCCCCACTCCGCCTGGTAGCCCGCGGGGAGGCGGATGGCTGCCACCCGCTCCTGCGCCTCGCGCACGAACGAACCGAGGTCGCGGTCGCGCACGTTCATCCGCACGCCGACGTAGCGGCTCCCGTTCTCGCGGGTGATGGCGGCCTGGCCCAGCGCGGGCGCCACCTCCGCCACCGCCGCCAGGGGCAGGAGCCTGCCGCCGGGAAGGGGCAGGAGGAGGTTGCGGATCGCATCGACGTCCTCGCGGAAAGCGGGCGGCAGGCGGACGGTGACGTCGAATCGCCACTCCCCCTCCCACAGCTCGTTGGCCACGTGGCCGGCGAGGGCGGTCTGCAGGTGGGCCTGCACGTCCGCGAGATCGAGATCGTGCCTGGCGAGGGCGTCGCGATCGAGGCGGATGGCGATCTGCGGGGTGCGTGCGGCGCGGACCAGCGCCACGTCCGCCGCCCCGGGCACCCTTTCGATGGCCGCCTTCGCCTCCTCGGCGATCCGGCGCAGCTCGTCGAGGTCGTCGCCGTAGAACTTCACCGCCACCGCGCCGGACTGGCCGGAGATGTTCTCGTTGACGTTGTCGCGGATCGGCTGGGAGAAGTTGTACTCGATGCCGGGGATTTCGCGGAGCCCCCGGCTCATCTCCTCGACCAGATCGCCGAGCGTGGTGAAGCCCGGTCGCCACGACTCCATCGGCGCCAGCTTGATGAAGGCGGCGAGATCGTTGCTGAGCTTGGGATCGGTTCCGTCCTCCGGTCGGCCGAGCTGGGTGAGGACCTCCTCCACCTCCGGCGTCCGCTCGAAGATCTCCACCAGCCGCGGCACGAGCTGCCGGCTTTCGGTCAGGGACATGTTCTGGGGCAGGGTGAACGTGACGTAGAGCGATCCCTCGTTGAGCTCCGGCAGGAACTCGGTGCCGAGGCGGGGGACCAGGAGCAGGGCGGACAGGAAGATCCCCCCTGCGGCCACCAGCACCGCGAGCGGGTTGCGCAGGGACCAGTCGACTGCGGGCTCGTAGAGCCGCCGCGCCCAGCGGAGGATCGGCGGGTCCCGGTGGAGCACGGGCCTGCGGAGCGCCTCCATGCAGAGCACCGGTACGAGGGTGAAGGTCATCAACATCGCGCCCACCAGCGCGCTCACCACGGTGATGGCCATCGGCGCGAAGATCCGTCCCTCCACGCGCTCGAGCGCGAAGATCGGCAGGTAGGCGGCGATGATGATCAGGAGCGCATAGAGGGTGGGGCGGGAGACCTCCCGGGCAGCGGCGAAGACGCGGTCGGCCAGCGACCCCTCGCCCCGTCCGCCTTCCGTCCTGCCGGACAAGCGATGGAAGAGGTGCTCCACCATGATCACCGAGCCGTCGACGATGATGCCGAAGTCGATGGCGCCCATGGAGAGGAGGTTGGCGGACATGCCTCGCAGCCGCAGGTAGAGGAAGGCAGCGGCGAGGGAGAGGGGGATGACCAGGGCGACGATGAGCGAAGCCTTCAGGGAGAGCAGGAAGAGGAACAGGACGACGACCACCAGCAGCGCCCCCTCGGCCAGGTTCAGGAAGACGGTGCGCAGGGTGCGATCGACGAGATCGGTCCTGTCGTAGAACGGCGAGACCTCGACGCCCTCCGGGAGCAGGCCGCCATTGAGCGCCGCCACCCGCTCCCGCAGCGCGTCGAGGACGACGGAGGGGTTCTCCCCACGTCGCATCAGCACCACGCCCTGGACCGCATCGGTGTCGGCCCCGCGGCTCACCACGCCCTGGCGCGGGGCGTATCCCTCGCCGATGCTCGCCACCTCCCGCAGGTGGACGGGCCTGCCCTCCAGGTGGCCGACGCGGATGCTGCCCAGCTCCTCGATGGAGCCGAAGGTGCCGAGGCTGCGGATCACGAGAAGCTCCTCGCCCCGCTCCACGTAGCCGCCGGTGGCGTTGGCGCTCGCCTTCTCCACCGCCGCGACGATCGTCCCGATGGAGATGCCGAGGTCCGCCATGCGGACCGGATCGGGCCTCACCTGGATCTCGCGCTGGAGGCCGCCGTAGGACATGACGTCGGCGACGCCCGGCACGCGGCGGAGCTGGGGCCGGACCACCCAGTCCTGCAGCGTCCGCAGCGCCATCGGATCGTGCGAGTCGCTGCGCAGGGTGTAGCGGTAGACCTCGCCGATGGGTGTGGCCATCGGCCCCAGCTCCACCTGCACGCCGCGGGGGAGGTCGAGGCCGGCGAGGCGCTCCATCACCTGCTGGCGGGCGAGCCAGGGATCGACTTCGTCCTCGAAGCTCAAGGTGACGTAGGAGAGGCCGAAGAGGGAGATGCTCCGCAGCCGGAACATTCCGGGGATCCCGTTGAGCGCACGCTCCAGGGGAAGCGAGACCCTGCGCTCCACCTCCTCCGCCGATTGTCCCTCGTAGAGGGCGATGAGCTGCACCTGGGTGTCGGTGGGATCGGGGAAGGCCTCGATGGTGAGGTCGCGGAAGGAGAGGTAGCCGCCCACCGCGAGGAGCGCGGCGAGCAGCCAGGTGGCGAGCCGGTTCCGAAGGGAGAAGCGGAGGAGTGCGTCGAGCATGGCGGTCCCGGTCTGGAGGCCGCCACCCGGCGCCGCGGGGGGGCCGGGTGGGGGAGTGGGGCGCGGACGGGCGCGCGATTCAGTTGGCGAGGGTGAGGTGGTTGCCGAGCAGGACGGCGCCCCGGGCCACCACCGACTCGCTGGGGCGGAGGCCGGCGACGATCGGCATGCGGCCGTTGCTGGTGGAGCGGGTCACCACCTCGCGCCGGACGAAGCGGCCCGCCGCCTCCTGGACGAAGACGAACTGCCTGGCGCCGTCGCTCACGACCGCGGAGGCGGGGACCTCCACCGCGCCCTCCTCGGCGGCCCGCTCCACGGCTGCCTGCACGAAGAGGTTGGGGAGGAGGAGCCGCTGCTCGTTGGCGACGCGGATCCGGACCGGCACGGTGTTGCGTTCCGGATCGACCACCGCGGCGATCCGCTCGACCACCCCCTCCACCTCGAGCTCGCGCAGCGCGGGGACGGTGATCCGCGCCCGTGCACCCGGGACGATGCCGGTGGTATCGCCCGGAAGCAGATCGGCGACGACCCAGAGGGAGTCGATCGCCGCGAGGGTGAGGAGCGGCGGGACCTCCGGCGTCACCTCCTGCCCGGGGAGGAGCGCCCGCTCGACCACCACGCCGGGGCCGGGAGCGACCACGGTGTAGGTCCCGCCCGCCCTGGCGTCCACCTGGAGCGCCGCGAGCTTCTCGCGGGCGCTCCGCCATGCCACTTCTGCCTGCGCGAGCTGCTGCGCGGCCTGGAGTTCCTCCTTGGCGGGAATGGCGTTGGCCGCCACCAGGGCCGCGATCCGCTCCCGGTTGCGGCGCGCCAGGGCAAGCTCCGCCTCGACCCGGTCCGCCTCCGCCCGCAGCTCGGCGATCGCGGGGCTGGCCACGGTGAAGAGACGGGTGCCCGCCTGCACCTCCTCGCCGAGATCGACATGGACGGCGACGACGCGGCCGGGGAGCGGCGCACCGATCCGCGCCGCCCGGCCCTCGTCGATCCGCACCCGCGCCGGAAAGGGATCGCTCCAGGTGCGCCCCGCCGCCTCGACCCGGGCCAGCTCGATCGAGTTCCACTGCGGGCTGCCGGGGGAGAGGTGGATCGCGCCGCCCTCGACCGAAATCCCATCGGGCGGCGGGAGGGGCGCCGGGCTGCCCGCCTCGAAGGCGGAGGCGAGGGCGATGGAGCAGGCGCCGAGGGCGCCGGCACACGCAAGGGGGAGGGCGCGCCGCAGGCGGCCGCGCCGGGGGGCGGGAGCGTTCATCGGGCTACCTCTCGCTGGTTGGGGCCGCGGCCGCATCCAGGCCGAGATTGCGGCGCAGCTCGTTGCGCAGGGCGAAGCGTTCGAAGGAGAGATCGGCGAGCTCGAGGCGCAGCTCCAGCCGCTCGCGCTGGGCGAGGAGGAGCTCGGTGGCGCCGTACTCCCCCTGCTCGTAGGCGAGCTGCGCAGCGCGCTCGATCGCGTCGGAGCGGGGCAGCGCCTCGGACTCGAGCAGGCCGAGGGTCTCCTCCACCGCCTGCAGCCGCCGCAAGAGCCCCGCCTGCTCCTGCGCCGCATCGCGCGCGTTCGCCCGCCGCAGGGCTTCGAGCTCCCTCGCGCGGGCGCGGGCTGCCGCTGCCTCGTGGGTCCCCCTGTCGAAGAGAGGGAGGGGCAGCACCACGCCCAGCTGCAGCGTATAGGGGTCGTCGTTGGAGAGGCGGAACCTGTCGTGCTCGTAGCCCAGGCGAACGGCGGGATCGGGCAGCGCCCGCCGGGCGGCGAGGGTGGCGTCCGCCTCCGCCGCCCGGGCCTCGAGGGTGAGCGCCCGCAGGTGGGGGCGCGCGTCGAGCTGCGCCTCCGCCTCCTGCGCCTGCTGCTCGGGGAGCGGTGCTGCCTGTCGCAGGAGGCCGGCGCCGTCCTCCTCGACGGCGCAGGGGAGCGCGAGGCGGGCGTCACAGGCGGCGCGCGCCGCCTGGAGCGCGGCCCGGTTGCGCTCCACCTCGCTCCGGAGCCGCAGGGTATCGAGCTCGAGCCGCGCCAGGTCGGCGCCGCTCGCCTCGCCGTACCGGCGCCTGCTCGCGCCGACGGCTGCTGCCTCCTCCGCGAGGGCGAGGCTCTCCTCCAGCACCTGCTGCCGGGCCGCGCGCCAGGCGACCTCGCCGAGCGCCGCCCGCGCCTCGGCGACCGCTGTGCCGAGGAGCGCCCGGTATGCCTCCTGTGCAGCGGCGAGGCGCAGGCGGGCCGCCTCGGTGCGGGGCCCGCGCTTCCCGAGCTCGACGGTCTGGGAGAGGCCGACGCTCCAGGCAGCGGCGAGATCGACGTCCTGGCGCTCCTTCTGCCCGATGGCGACGTTTCCGGCGCCCAGGTCGAGCTCGGGGTTGGGCCAGAGGCCTGCCTGCCGGTGGTCCGCGCGAGCCGCGTCGATCCGGGCGGCCGCCGCGGCGATCGCCGGATCGGTCCGCTCGATCCACCCGGCGAGCGCCGCGGGATCGGCGAGGAGCCCGGCGGCGGGGGGGGCCTCGGTGGCCCGGGCGGGCGTGGGGGCGTGGAGGGGGAACGCGGCTGCGAGGGCTGCGAGAAGGCGCGCTGTCACGATGTCGATCCGGAGCTGTGCGGCGGTTCGCACCGCCGGTCATCCCCGGTCGTGCAGCGCAGGTGCCAGGTTGCTGAAGGTTGAAATCCCTGGGGATTTCAGCCACGCGCCTTGCATCGGGTGAAAGTTTCTTTCGAAGGTGGCGGGGGAATCGAAAGGATCTTGCGGCGCCCGGCGCAAAGACGCCGCGCCACCGGGTGTGGCGCGGCGTCCCGCCCCGGCCCGGTTGGGCGGGCCGGGTGGAGGAAAGGCGCGGCGGCGCGCAGAACGGCTTCAGCGGCCCGCGTCGCCGTAGCAGCAGTAGGGATCGGCGCGGACGCCGTCGGGCCGGGCGCAGCCGCCGTCCGCGGTGGCCACCTCGTCGCCGTTGCACTGCGGGTCGTCGCAGTAGCGGCCCGGGGGCGGACAACCGATCGCCATGCACGCGTAGAAGTCCCTGCAGATGCTGCCGTCGGCGCAGTCCGCATCGGTGCGGCAGGCCTGGCGGGGATTGGCGTGGTCGACCACGCAGAAGTTGCCGGCGCAGAGCTGGCCCCTGGGGCAATCGGCGTCGGTCCGGCACATCGCGCCGCCCTGGCAGTAGCCGTCCACGCACGACTGCTCGTCGCCGCAGTCCCTGTGGGTGTTGCAGGGCTGCGGGCGCGGCGTCGGCCGGTCGGGGCGGCCGGGCTGGTCGAGGACGCAGTGGCTGAAGGGGCCCCAGCCCTCCGGGCAGTCGCAGAAGCAGCTCACGCCGGGCGGACACGGGGTGCAGGCGCAGTTCGGATGCGGATCGTAGATGCCGAGGCAGCCCGGGGTGGCGTTGCACCACTGCTCGTCGAGGCCGTTGCAGTGATCGCCGGGCGCCGGGTTGCAGGCGCAGGTCGGACAGCCGTCGTCGTCGAGGACGTAGCCGTGCACGCACCGGACGTCGCAGGCGAGGTCGGGGCAGTCGGGGCCGGCAGGGGGCTGCTCGCAGGCGCAGATCGCGCAGCCGTCGGGCCCGCGGGCCCATCCGTGCTCGCACCACAGCTCGCAGGTCACCGGGGGACAGCCGTCGCCGCCGCCGCGACCGGGAGGCGGGTTGCAGGCGCAGGTGGGGCAGCCGTTCTCGTCCAGCACGTTGCCGTGGTCGCACTGGATGGCGCAGACCGGGCCGCAGCGATGGCGGTCCGGATCCAGGTTGACGGTCGTCGACACGGGCGCTTCGCTCCCCCCGCCGGCGGCGTCGCCGCAGCTCCCGCCCTCGAAGCCCGCCAGCAGCAGGACGGCTGCGGCGGCGAGCCCGAAGCGGATCGTCTTCGTTGCGAAATCCATGTATCTCGACCCTCCCGTTCGCCCCCGCCACGATTGCGGGCCGGGGCGTGAAACGGGCAAAAGCAAGGCGCCTGCCAGCGGGGGGGCGGCGGCGGAAGGTCGCGATATCACGTCGTTCGACTGCGCAATCGGCCCCGGCGATCACAGAAATCCGTGGGGGCGGCGGCAGATCGCCGAGGCGGCGCGCCGGGCGGCGGCAGGGGGTCGGGCCCCGGTTCCACGACGGCACAAAATCCGGGATTTTCGGGCGCTTGCGCCACTTCCGGCCCCACCCGCCGGGGGCAAGGTTTCGCTTGACAACGAAGCGACTGCAAACGATCTTGTGCGCCCTTTTCAACCGGCCCGACTGACCGAAAAAGGTGTGTCACCATGGCGGCGCCGTTCAGCACGGACCAGCAGAAGCGTTTCGACGAGGAAATGGCGAAGTATCTCGCCCGTTTCCCCGAAGGCCGGAAGGCGGCAGCGATCCTCCCCGGTCTCCACCTCGTACAGGACATCCTCGGGTGGATCCCGCCCGAGGGGATGGTCCAGGTCGCGGAGAAGTGCGAGTCGACCCCGGAGCGCGTCCGGGAGGTCGCCACGTTCTACGTGATGTACTTCCTCGAGCCGAAGGGGAAGCACGTCATCGACGTGTGCACCAACATCTCCTGCTCGCTGCGCGGCGCCGAGCCCCTCATCCGGCATCTCGAGAAGAAGCTCGACGTGCACATGGGCGAAACCACCAGGGACGGCCTGTTCACGCTGCGCGAGTTCGAGTGCCTCGGCGCCTGCGGCAACGCGCCGGTGCTCCAGGTGGACTCCCGGTTCCACATGGACATGACCCTCAAGAAGGCCGATCAGCTGATCGACGACCTGCGCAAGCAGGCCGCTGCCAGGAAGGCGTGACATGGCCGAGCGGCTCCTCACCACCAACTGGTTCCGTCCCAACAGCCGGAGCCTGTCGACCTACAAGCAGAACGGCGGCATGGAGGGCCTCAAGACGGCCATCCAGATGTCGCCCGGCGACCTGATCGAAACGGTGAAGAAGTCGAACCTCCGCGGACGCGGCGGCGCGGGCTTCCCCACCGGCATGAAGTGGTCGTTCGTTCCGAAGGACGTGCAGGGGCCGAAGTACCTCTGCGTCAACGCCGACGAGTCGGAGCCCGGCACCTTCAAGGACCGCGTGCTCATCGAGCAGGATCCCCACTCCCTCATGGAGGGGATCGGGATCGCCTGCTGGGCCCTCGGCGTCCACACCTGCTACATCTACATCCGCGGCGAGTACCTGGAGCAGGCGGAGATCCTCGAGAAGGCGATCGCCGAGTGCTACGAGGCGGGGATCTTCGGCAAGTCGCTGATGGGCAAGGACTTCGCCCTCGACGTCTACGTCCACCGCGGCGCCGGCGCCTACATCTGCGGCGAGGAGACCGCGCTGCTCAACAGCCTCGAGGGCTGGAAGGGCTGGCCGCGCCTCAAGCCGCCGTTCCCCGCGATCAAGGGCCTCTTCGGCGCCCCCACCGTGGTCAACAACGTCGAGACCATCGCCACGCTGCCGCTGGTGATGAGGATGGGCGCGGAGAACTACGCCCAGCTCGGCACCGACAAGTCGGGCGGCACCAAGCTGATCTCGATCTCCGGCCACGTGAACAAGCCGGGCGTCTACGAGATCCCGATGAAGACCTCGTTCAACGACATCATCCACAAGCCGGAGTACGGCGGTGGCGTGCCGGGTGGACGCAAGGTCAAGGCGGTGATTCCGGGCGGCTCCTCCGCGCCGGTCCTCGCCGCGGACGAGCTCGACGTCTGGGCCGAGTTCGAGGCGCTCAAGGCGAAGAACAACATGGCCGGCTCGGGCGCCATCGTGGTGATGGACGAGTCGACCTGCATGGTCCGCGCGATGTGGCGGATCTCGAAGTTCTACGCGGAAGAGTCCTGCGGCCAGTGCACGCCGTGCCGCGAGGGCTCCCCGTGGATCGAGCGGATCCTCCGCAAGATCGAGGAAGGGCAGGGCGAGCCCAAGGACCTCACCCTCCTCGAGTCGGTGATCAACTCGATCGCGCCGTACCCGCCGATGGGCCTGGGCACGACCATCTGCGCCCTGGGCGACTCCGCTGCCGTCCCCGTGCACGGCATGCTCCAGAAGTTCCGGCACGAGTTCGAGCAGCACATCGCCGAGCATCGCTGCCCGTTCCCGCATCCGTTCGGCATCCTCGCCGACGAGGGAGTCAAGGCATGACGCCGCTTCTCGCCGCCGTCGTCAGCGAAGGCGTCCTCTTCTACCCGCTCGCCATCCTCACGCTGGTGGGGGCCTTCGCGGTCATCCTCTCCCGCAACCCGGTCTACGCGGCGATGAGCATGGTGCTCACGTTCTTCGGGATCGCGGGCATCTACGTGCTGCTCGCCGCCGAGCTGATGGCCGCGCTGCAGATCATCGTCTACGCCGGCGCCATCATGGTGCTGGTGCTCTTCGTGATCATGCTGCTCAACCTGAGCGAGCTCGAGATCGGCAAGCAGAAGATCACCGTGGGCGCGGTGGTCGGCGGCGCGGTGGCCCTGGTGGGCTGGATCGCGCTCTACACGGTCTTCCAGGCGCTTCCGAACCAGGAGATGCCGACGCGCCTCGCCGAGAACTTCGGCGGCGTCGTCGGCGTCGGCAGGCTGATCTTCTCGGATTTCGTCCTGCCCTTCGAAGCGACCTCGATCCTCCTCCTCGTGGCCATCGTCGGTGCGGTGGTGGTCGCCAAGGCAAAGATCTGACCATGGTCCCGCTCGCACACTATCTGGCGCTCGCCGCCGCGCTCTTCGCGATCGGCCTCGCGGTGGTCCTCATCCGGCGCAACGCGCTGCTGGTCTTCATGGGCGTGGAGCTGATGCTCAACGCCGCCAACGTCACCTTCCTCGCGTTCAGCCGGAGCATGAACGCGATGTCGGGCCACGCCATCGCCTTCTTCGTGATCGCGGTGGCGGCGGCGGAAGCGGCGATCGGGCTCGCGATCTTCATCGCGGTGTTCCGCACGAGAAACACGGTCAACGTCGACGAAGTCGACGCCCTCAAGTACTGAGACCGGACGTCCGAGGGAGATGTCTCCGATGGATCCTACCCTGGGCCTGCAGAGCGCCCTTCACTGGATCGTCCTGCTGCCTCTGATCGGTGCCGCCATCAACGGCCTGCTCGGCAAGCGGCTGGGCAGGGCCAACGTTCACCTGGTCGCGCTCGGCGTGATCTTCGGCGCCTTCGTCGTCTCGGCGCTCGCGCTCTACAGCGTCACCTTCGGCGGCGCGCAGCGCATCGAAGAGCTGTGGTGGCAGTGGTTCACCATCGGCAACGTGCCGATCGAGATGGCCTTCGCGGTCGACCGGCTCTCGGCCACGCTCCTCTGCGTGATCACCGGCGTCGGCTTCCTGATCCACCTCTTCTCCACCGAGTACATGAGCCACGACGAGGGGTACTGGCGCTACTTCGCCTACCTCAACCTCTTCGTGGCGATGATGAGCACGCTCGTCCTCGGCGCGAACCTGGTGGTGATGTTCGTGGGCTGGGAGGGCGTGGGTCTCGCCTCCTACCTGCTCATCGGCTTCTGGTACACCGACGACGCCAAGGCTTCGGCGGGCAAGAAGGCCTTCATCGTCAACCGCATCGGCGACTTCGGCTTCCTGCTCGGCATGTTCACCCTGGTGGGCCTGTTCGGCACCCTCGACTTCGCCGAGCTCCAGGCGGCGGCCGCGCGTCTCCTCCCCGGTGCGGTCCTCGGCGCCGGCCTGTGGAACGGCTGGACCGTGAGCGCGGTCCTCACCGTCGCCTGCCTCCTGCTCTTCCTCGGCGCCACCGGCAAGAGCGCGCAGCTCCCGCTGTACGTGTGGCTCCCCGACGCGATGGCCGGTCCGACGCCGGTCTCCGCCCTCATCCACGCCGCCACGATGGTGACCGCCGGCGTCTACATGATCGCCCGGCTCTCCTTCCTCTACGTCTACGCCCCCACGGCGATGACGGTGGTGGCGATGGTGGGCGCCGCGACGGCGATCTTCGCCGCGCTGATGGCCTACGCCCAGAACGACATCAAGAAGGTCCTCGCCTACTCGACGGTGTCGCAGCTCGGCTTCATGTTCATCGGCGTCGGCGTGGGCGCGTGGTGGGCGGCGATCTTCCACCTGGTGACGCACGCCTTCTTCAAGGCCTGCCTCTTCCTTGGCGCCGGCTCGGTCATGCACGGCATGAACGACGAGACCGACATCCGCAAGTTCGGCGGCCTGCGCCACGAGATGTGGCACACCTGGGCGACCTTCGGCATCTCGACGATCGCCATCACCGGCATCCTGCCGCTCTCCGGCTTCTTCTCGAAGGACGCGATCCTCCACGCGGCGCACGTCCATGCGAACCCCTGGTTCCAGTGGGTTCCCAGCGCGCTCTACGTGATCGGCCTCGCCGCGGCGCTCTCCACCTCGTTCTACATGTGGCGCATGTTCAACCTCACCTTCAACGGTGAGCGGCGCGGCATGCTCGAGCACCACGCCCACGAGTCGGGCCCGGCGATGACCGGTCCCCTCTGGGTGCTCGCGGGCCTCGCCGTCGGCGCCGCGGTGTGGGGCCTGCCGTCCCACGGCGGCTCGAAGTTCGAGAACTTCCTCGCGCCGGTCTTCGAGCCCGCCCGGGCCAACCTGGCGAAGACCTACGCCCTCGCCGCCGAGCAGCTCGGCATCGCCGCGCCCGCGCTCCCCGAGTCGCACGGCTGGGGCGAGATGCTCCCCGGCTACCTGATCGCCCTGGTGGTCGCGTGGGTCGGCTTCGGCATCGCCTGGTACCTCTACCTCGGCCCCGGCCGCGCCGTGCCCGCGCGGATCGCCCAGGGGGCGCCCGGCCTCTACGCGGTCTTCGCCAACAAGTTCTACGTCGACGAGTTCTACGACCTCGTCGTGGTCCGCCCGCTCAAGGCCCTCTCCTCGGTGCTTTACCGGGTGGTGGACGCCTTCGCCATCGACAAGGTGCTGGTCAACGGCACCGCGATGGTGACCGGGTGGTTCGCCCAGATCGTCCGCTACTTCCAGAACGGGAACGTGCAGCGCTACGCCGTGGTGATGGCGGTCTCGGCGCTGGTGATCCTCTGGGTCTTCATCGGTTAGGAGCCCGCTCGTGACCGGCGCATTCGGAAATCTCCTCACGATCATCACCTTCCTGCCGCTCATCGGCGCGCTGGTGGTGCTCGCCGCTCCCGGCGGAAAGCTCGGCCGCAGCATCGCCTTCTGGTGCTCGGTGGTGGTCTTCCTGATCAGCCTCCTGCTGCTCGGGAAGTACGACACCGCTTCCTCCGCCGCCTTCCAGCTCGAGACCAACGTCCCCTGGGTGGAGTCGCTCGGGCTCCGCTACCACATCGGCATCGACGGCGTTTCGCTCCTGCTGATCCTGCTCACCACCTTCCTCATGCCCATCGTGATCGTGTCGGCCTCCGACTCGGTCACCTCCCGGCAGAAGGAATTCGCGGTGGCGTCGCTGGTGCTGGAGACGGCCATGATCGGGGCGCTGATCGCCCTCGACATGGTGCTCTTCTACGTCTTCTGGGAGCTGATGCTGGTGCCGATGTTCCTGATCATCGGCGTCTGGGGCTCCGAGAACCGCATCTACGCGGCGGTGAAGTTCTTCATCTACACGATGGTGGGCTCGCTGCTGATGCTGGTGGCCATCCTCTACATGTACTGGCTCACCGGCGAGCAGAGCGGCACCCGCAGCTTCGACTACATGGCGATGCAGGCCCTGCGGATCGCCCCCGAGGTGCAGGTGTGGCTCTTCGCCGCCTTCGCCCTTGCGTTCGCGGTCAAGGTGCCGATGTTCCCGCTCCACACCTGGCTGCCCGACGCCCACGTGCAGGCGCCGGCGCCCGGCTCGGTGGTGCTGGCGGGCGTGATGCTCAAGATGGGCACCTACGGCTTCTACCGCTTCGCCTTCCCGCTCTTCCCCGACGCGACGTTCGAGCTGCGCTGGGTGATCGTGGCGGCGTCGGTGGTGGGCATCGTCTACGGCTCGCTGATGTCGATGGCGCAGCGGGACATGAAGAAGCTGATCGCCTACTCCTCGGTGGCCCACCTCGGCTTCGTGATGCTCGGCCTCGCGGCCTTCAGCACCGCGGGCGTGACCGGCGCGGTCTACCAGATGCTCAACCACGGCATCTCCACCGGCGCGCTCTTCCTCATGGTCGGCATGATCTACGCGCGGCAGCACACCCGCCTCATCGCCGACTACGGCGGCATCGCCAAGGTGATCCCGGCCTTCGCGGCGGTGTGGCTCGTCGTCACCCTCTCCTCGATCGGCCTGCCCGGCACCAACGGCTTCGTCGGCGAGTTCCTCATCCTCTCCGGCACCTTCTGGTCGAAGCTGCCCGGCGGCCAGTGGTGGGCGACGGTCGCCGCCACCGGCGTCATCCTCGGCGCGGTCTACATGCTGTGGATGTACCAGCGCGTCTACCAGGGCGAGGTGACCCGGGAGGAGAACCGGCACATCAAGGACCTCACCGTTCGCGAGTGGCTCATCCTCTCGCCGCTGGTCGCCCTGATCTTCGTCATGGGCCTCTTCCCCTCGCCCTTCCTCGACATCGCCCGCCCCTCGGTGAGCCGCTTCGTGGCGCAGATGCAGCGCGCCGCGCCGGAGCTCGCCGGCGATCTCCCCGCTTCCGCGGCGCCGGTGGCGGTGGGGACGGTGAAGGGGACGGCAGCCGTGCCCAACCGGCAGGTGCTGGAGGTCCTCCCGCGCATCCGCCCGATCCAGCCGGGGAACAACCTCGTTCCGCAGGGCGACCGCCTGGTCCCCCCCGCGGCCCAGCAGTAAGGCGAGCAAGGTACAGCGATGCCTCAGTTCAACCCTGCAGACTTCCTCGCTCTCGCTCCGGTGCTGATCCTCTCGTTCGGGGGCATGGCGCTCCTGATGCTGGAGGTCTTCCAGGAGACCGAGAAGCGCGGCTACCAGGCCTGGTTCACCGTCGCGGTCTCGCTGCTGGCGGCGGTCCTCGCCGTCCCGATGCTCACCGGCCCCGCCCACCCGATCTTCGCGGTGGCGGGCAGGGGCGCCTTCGCCGTCTCCGATCCCTTCGGCGGGATGGTGGCGCTCATCGTCTGCGCGGGCCTGGCGATCTCGGCGCTCATCGGCGCCGGCTTCCTCCAGCCGCGCAACGCGGAGCGCGGCGAGTACTACGCCCTCGCGATGTTCGGCGCCGCCGGCATGATCCTGATGGCGCAGAGCACCGACCTGCTCATGATCTTCGTCGCCCTCGAGATCATGAGCGTGGCCACCTACGCCATGGCGGCGTGGATGCGCCGCGGCACCCGGCCCGCCGAGGCGGCGTTCAAGTACTTCATCCTCGGCGCCTTCTCCTCGGCGCTCTTCCTCTACGGCACCGCGCTGGTCTTCGGCGCGTCGGGCGGCAAAACCGCGCTGGTGGAAATCGCCCGCGCCGGCGAGATGACCGCGCTGATGGGCGCGGGCCTGGCGCTGGTGGCGGCGGGTTTCCTCTTCAAGGTGGCGGCCGCGCCCTTCCACATGTGGACGCCGGACGTCTACGAGGGCTCCCCCACGCCGGTCACCGCCTTCATGGCGGTGGGCGTCAAGGCGGCCGCCTTCGCGACCCTGCTCCGCATCCTCACCGTCGGCTTCGGCGCGCCCTCGCAGGCGGGCGAGCTCGGCGTGGGCTGGGGCGAGGTGATCGGCGTCCTGGCGATCCTCACCATGCTCTTCGGCAACCTGCTCGCGGTGCCGCAGCGGAGCGTGAAGCGCCTCCTCGCCTACTCGGCGATCGCCCACGCCGGCTACATGCTGGTGGCCCTCGCCGCCGCGCAGGATCCTGCCGCCCGTGCCGCCGCCACCTCCGGCATCCTCTACTACCTCGCCGCCTACACCTTCGCCGGCGCCGGCGCCTTCGCGGTGGTGGCGGCGCTGGAGCGGCGCGAGGGCGAGGGGCCGATGAGCTGGGATCTCGATCGCTTCGCGGGCGCCGCCCGCAACCACCCGGGCCTCGCCCTGGCGATGGCGATCTTCATGCTCTCCCTGGCGGGCATCCCGCCCACCGCGGGCTTCGTGGGCAAGCTGCTCGTCTTCCGGGCGGCGATCGACGCGGGCCTCTACTCGCTGGCCATCGTCGGTGTGCTCACCTCGCTGATCGGCGTCTATTACTACCTGCGCGTGGTGGTCTACATGTACATGCGCGAGCCCGAGCCCTCGGTGGGGACCATCCCCTCCGCCGGCGCGAACATGGGCATCGCGCTGGCCGCCGCGGCGATCGGCACGCTCCTCCTCGGCGTCCTCCCCTCGCTGGTGGGCGACACGATGAAGACGGCGGCCATCGCCCTCGGCGGCGGCTGATCGCCAGCACCGCAGAATCGCGCGGACGACGACGCGCCGTCGGGCCTGGGAGCCCGGCGGCGCGTTTCGCGTTTTCGGGATGGTCGCGCGCGAGCCCCGCGGGGCAGGGCGGCGCATCCGGCGGTGGTGGGGAAAGTCGCACGGCGCCTGCCGCGGGAGCGCGCGGGGGCGAGCAGCCGGCAGCGTTTCCGGCGGCGCCGGAGCCGGCTCAGGGATCCACCGCGGCGGAGCAGCGAACCCGTGGCGCCGGAGCCGCCTCAGCGATCGCCGCGGGTACGCGCGGTGGCGAGCGGCCCCTGCCGCGGGGCGTTTCGCGGCGCGCCGAGGCGGCGGGCGAGCCCTTCGAGGAGGCAGTCGGGCGAGAAGGGCTTCTCGAGGAGCACCACCGCGGTCGACTCCACCTGGGCGAGGAGCTCCCGGTGGGCGCTGCACGCGACCACGTGGATGCCCCGCCGCGCGGCGAGCTCCACCACCCGGGGCCCCTCGGCGAAGGGGAGGAGGAGATCGACCACGGCGCAGCTCCACGGCTGCTCGTCCATCGCCCGCGTCGCGTCCTCGAGGGAAGTGGCCTCGCCGACGCGGATGCCATCCAGCGACAGGGCCACCCGAAGGGCCCGGCGGAAGTTCGCATCTGCGTCGACCAGCAGGATGGAGTCTGCCATCCGAGCGAGGCCCCTGGAAAATTGAAGGCTCGGCGCCTTGGGGGGATAGCGCCGAGCCTTCGTCTGCAAGGAAGCCGACGGCGCGCCGAAGCGGTGGGGGGGGGAACCTACTTCGTGGCGCTGCCGCCGAGCTTCGTCCGGAGGTGACTGCAGCCGCCGTGCCAACGCCCGAAGTGCCCCACAGAGGGGAGCAGGGCCCGTTCTCACCCGGCCGGGGGCGGCGCCGCCTTCCAGATCTGCGCGATCGCATTTCAGATCTGCAACCGCAGCCGCGGGAGGGGCGAGCGAGCGCCCGCCATCCGCACGCGAGCCGATCGCGCGGAAATCGACCTTCGCTCCGAAGGGAATTCCTCTCCCGGTGCGTATTCCAGGTGACCACGGGGGTGGGACCGGCGCTGCGGCCTCGTCGGCGCCGAAAAAAAAGAGCGGGCCTGGCGCTGGGGGGGGTGCGCCAGGCCCGCTCACGAGGAAGCGGGCACCAGGTGAAGTGGCGGGGGGGGACCTACCTCTGTTCCCGGCGCCGCGCTTCGTCGGGGAGTACTGCAGAGGCCGTGCCATGCCTGCCGGGGGCGCCGAACGGGTCCGATTGCCCGTTTGGCCCCCTCCCGGCGCTCCCGGTCCGTTACCGGCCTTTCACTTCTGCGGTAACGTCTTTCAGAATTGCAATATTGGAGGGGTCAGTCAGCGCGGATCGCCTCCGCGTGGATGTCGAGACGCTTCATCTTCCGCCACAGGGTGGTGGGCGAGATCCCCAGCTCCCGCGCCACGGCGGCGAGATCGCCCGGGTTGCGGGCGATGGAGGCCTCGATCGCCTGCCGCTCCGCCTCGTCGACCACGTCGGAGAGGCGCCGCAGCTCGGTCCCACCCTGGGGGCCGGCGCGCTCCTCCAGCCGGGCGAAATCGAAGTCGTCGGGATCGATGGTCTCGGTGGGCGAGAGGGCGGCCGCCTGCTCGATCAGGTTCTCCAGCTCGCGCACGTTGCCCGGGTAGTCGTGGGACAGGAGCTTCTCCATCGCCCCGTCGGTGAACCGCTTCCGGGTGCCGTGGCGGCGGTTGTACCTGGCGAGGAAGTGGGCGGCGAGGAGGGGCAGGTCGCCCATCCGCTCCCGGAGCGGGGGGACGCGGATCGGGACCACGTTGAGCCGGTAGAAGAGGTCCTCGCGGAACCGCTTCTCGGCCACCGCCCTGCTCAGGTCCTGGTTGGTGGCGGCGACCACGCGCACGTCCACGTAGACCGGCTTCGACTCGCCGACCCGGCGGATCTCCTTCTCCTGCAGGGCGCGGAGGAGCTTGGCCTGGAACGCGGTGTCGGTCTCCCCGAGCTCGTCGAGGAAGAGGGTGCCGCCGTCCGCCTCCTCGTAGAGGCCGCGGCGGGCCCGGAGCGCCCCGGTGAAGGCGCCCTTGGCGTGGCCGAAGAGCTCGCTTTCGAGGAGGGAGGGGGTGATCGCCGCGCAGTTGACCGGGACGAAGGGGCGGCCGGCCCTGCGGCTCGCCGCGTGGATTGCCCGGGCCACCAGCTCCTTGCCCGTGCCGGACTCGCCGGTGATGAGGACGGTGGAGTCGGAGGGGGCGGCGCGGACGATGCGGCTGATCAGCTCCCGCACGGGGGCGCTGTTGCCCACGATGTTCTCGAGGCCGTAGCGCTCGCGAAACTCGCCGGCGAAGAGGCCCACCTCGTGGAGGAGGCGCCGCTTCTCCAGCGCCTTGTTGACCCGGACGAGGAGCTCGCCCTCTTTGAAGGGCTTGGTGACGTAGTCGGCGGCGCCCAGCCGCATCGCCTCCACCGCGCTCTCGATCGTCCCGTAGGCGGTCATCAGGATCACCTGGGTGACCGGCGCCACCTCGAAGATGCGGCGGAGCAGCTCCAGCCCGTCGATCGGCTCCATCCGCAGATCGGTGAGGACCAGATCGAAGGGCTCGCGCTCGAGGAGGCGCAGGGCCTCGTCGCCCGACGCCGCCTCGGTCACGTCGTGCCCCTCCTGGCGCAGCACCATCGCGGTGGTGGCGCGCATGTTCTTCTGATCGTCCACGACGAGGACGCGGGCCTGCGCCGGCGTCGCCCGGATGTGGTCGCGAATCGAATCCCCCGTCGTCATACAGCCTCGTCCACGGGCAGGCGCAGGATGAACGTCGTCCCCTCGCCCTGCCGGGAGTGGAAGTGAATCGTGCCGCCGTGGGCATCGACGAAGCGCTTGACCACGGCGAGACCCAGGCCGGTGCCCGCGGCCTTGGTCGTGAAGAACGGCTGGAAGATGCGCGGCGCCAGCTCCGGTGGCACCCCCGTCCCCTGATCGATGAATTCCACCCGGACCATCCGCCCGTCGGCGGGATCGCGCTCGGCGCGGACGCGCAGGGTGCCGCCCCGCGGCATCGCCTGCATCCCGTTGAGCACGAGGTTGAGGAGGACCTGCCGGATCATCCGCGCGTCGATGCGCACCAGCGGCAGGTCCGGCGGAACCTCCAGCTCCACCTTCACCCCGGCGGGGATCCTGTCGCCCTGCGCCGCCTGGATGGTGTCGGCGAGGAGGCCGTCGAGCCGCTCCGGCTCGAGGGCGGGCTCGTTGGGACGGGCGAAGTCGAGGAGGTCGCGGACGATGCGGTCGAGCCGGTCCGCCTCCTCCTCCACGATGTCGAGGAGCATGGCCCCGTCGCCGGTGGGGCGGAGCAGCTTCCGCAGCGAGCCCAGCGAGTTGAAGATCACGCCGAGCGGGTTGCGGACCTCGTGGGCGACCACGGCGGAGAGCTCGCCCAGCGCCGCGAGGCGCTCGCGCTTGACCAGCTCCTCCTGGGTGCGGGCGAGCTCGCCGTAGCTCCGCTTCAGGTCGTCGTAGAGGCGGGCGTTGGCCACCGCCACCGCGAGCTGGTGGCCGATGAGCGCGGCGCGCTCGATCTCCGGCGCGCTCCACTCCCGCGGGCCGCGGGTGTCGTCGACCAGGACGCAGCCGATCGGCTCGTCGCGCACCAGGAGCGGCACCGCGAGGACGCTCGCCTCCTGGAAGCGGACGACCCGCTCGTTCGCGGCGAACTCGGAGGCGGCGACGTCGGCGACCGCCACCGGGGCGCGCAGGCGGACGCAGCGGACGGCGACGCTCCGGTCGTCGTCGAGGGAGATGCGCACCTGGCGGAACTCCTCGCGCCACACCGGGTTGGAGCAGGCGGCACCCCGCAGCGCCCCGGCCCCCGCGTCGAGGAGGAGGATGAAGGCGTTGGAGCCGTCGGTGATGCGGCTCAGGATGCCGGCGGAGGTCTCGAGGATCCCGTCGAGGTCCAGGGAGCCCGTGATCGCTCTGCCGATGTCGAGGAGGAGGCGCAGCTCCTCCACCCGCCGGCGCGCGTCGTCGTAGAGGCGGGCGTTCTGCAGCGCCACCCCCAGCTCGGGCGCGGCGGCGGCGAGGGTGCGCAGGTCGGCGTCGCTCACCGGCTTGTTCTTCCTCGCGAAGGCGAGGACGCCGCCCGCCTGCGGGCCGGCGAGGAGGGGGAGGGCGCAGGCGTGGAAGGCGCCGTCCGCGTGGGCGATGGGCGTGCCCGCCGCGAGCGCCCGCGAGGCGAGCGCCTCGAGCGGTCCCGCCACCAGCTCGTGGTCGAAGCCCTCTTCCTGGACGATGGCGCATTCCAGCCCGTTCCTGCCTACGACGAAGGCGGCGCCGGACTGGAAGCCGAGGGTGCCGCGGATCTGGCCGACGCACTCGGAGAGGAGCACGTCGCGCTGCAGCGTGCCCGAGGCGATCCGGCCCAGCTCGGCGAGGAGGGAGAGCTCGTGGACGCGGTGGCGCTCCTCCTCGAAGAGGCGGGCGTTGGCGATGGCGGCGGCGAGCTGGTTGGCCACCGCCACGGCGCGCTCGATCGCCGCGGGGGTGAAGCGCCGCCCCTCGCGCGTCTCGCAGAAGGTGATCGCGCCGATCGCCTCGCCCCGGGAGATGAGCGGAACGCTGAGCAGCGCCTTGTGTCCGAAGCGGAGGGACAGGGCCCGCGCGGCGCGCGGATCGTTGAGCGGGTCCTCGATCAGCACGGGGCGCAGCTCCCGCACCGCCGCCGCAGCCGCGGAGGCGTCATCGCGGTCGATGACGATCCCGAGGACGCCCGGTTCGCGCACGTTGGTCGCCACCACGCGCAGCGGGCCGCCGTCGGGATCGAGGAGCGAGAGGAGGACCTCGGGGACCTCCACCATCCGCTGCACGTGATCGATGCCCAGGGAGAGGAGGGCGGGGAGCTCCAGGTGCTGGGAGATCAGGTTGCCCAGCTCGTTGAGGCGCGAGAGGTCGTGGACCCGCCGCCGTTCCTCGGCGAAGAGGCGGCTGCGCTCGAGGGCAACGGCGAGCTGGATCGCGCAGCTCTCGACGAGCTGCAGCGTCTCGCCATCGAAGGGATCGGGCCCCTTGCTGGCGAGGCCCAGGGCGCCGATCAGCTCCTCCTCGACGAGGAGGGGGACCGCCACCACGTGGCGCATGCCCAGCGCGCGCGAGCGGTGGGCCGCGGGGCCGGGCCCCGCCTCGAGGTCGAGGACCACGGCGGCGCGATCGAGGGCGGCGTTGCCGCATGCGGTGGACCGGTCGAGGGCGAGCTCGGAATCGAGCACCGCCGCCGGATCGTCCCCGCCGCGGGAGCGGGCGCCCACCAGGCGCAGGCGCTCCTCGTGCCGTGCGTAGACCCAGCCCGCGTCGACACCGAGCCGATTGGTGAGGACCTCGAGGGCGCGATCGGCCAGGGAGCGCTCCTCGAGGGCGCCGGCGATGGCGCGGCTCAGGCCGTACTGCACCGAGAGGAGATCGAGGCGGCGCCGGGTCTCCCGGTAGAGCCGGTCGTTCTCCGCCTGGATCGCCTGCAGGCCGCGGTTGGCGCGGCCGAGCTCGTCGATGGTGCGGGCCACCTCCATGGCGCTCGCCACCTGGGAGGTGAAGAGGGCGAGGGTGGCGGCGTCGCGGCTGGTGAGCCACGAGGCGCCGATCACCAGCGCGCCCCAGGCCCGATGCGCCAGGAAGAGGGGCGCGACGACCATGCGCTTCGCCGAGGCGGCGGCGAGCCGCTCCACCACCTTCGGGTCGAGATGGCGGAGGACCTCCTCCACCAGCGACCGGCTGTCGTCCACGTAGATCGGCCGCCCCTCCTCGACCAGCGGGCGGACGATCCGTGCCGCGTCGAGGGGGAAGCGCGCCTCGACGAAGGGCGTGCCGACCAGCTCCTCGTAGAGCGTGCTGAACGGCGTCGGCGGCGTGGGGTGGACCACCGCCACGTCGCCCCGGTGCTCGAGGGCCTGCATCTGCATGCCGAGCTCGCGCAGGCCGATGGCGGCGGTGCGGATCACCGCGTCGATGCTCCGCTCCCGCTGCAGCCGCAGCGCGAGGGCGGAGAGCTTGTTGGCGAGATCGATGTCGTGGAGCGAGTCGCCGCGATCGCGCAGCAGGATCAGGTGCTCGTTCTCGCCGATCACCCGTGGCTCCGCCTCCACGTGGACCCTGCGGCCGTCCCGGCGCAGGAGGGTGAACTCCCAGCTCTCGGGGACCGGTCCGCCGCGCTGCCTGTCGACGTAGCGCATCTGCGCCCGCTCGACGTGCTCCGGCACCACGAGGCTCCACATCGTCCTGCCGACGAGGGCGTCCACGCTCTCGCCCATCATCGCCGCGAAGGTCCGGTTGCAGTAGACGATGATCTCGTCCCGGGTCTGGACCACCGCGGCGGGAAGGGAGTCGACGAGGCGCTCCAGTCGGTCGGCAGGAGGGACGGTGCGTTCGACGATCACGTTGCTGCCCCCGTTTCCCCGCGCCCGCGCCAGGCTTCGCTTCCCCCGCGGAGGATCCGCGTCGATTCCGCCACCCGGAGGGTGACCTTCTCCCTGTCGAAGAACTCGCCCAGGGGCATCACCCACTTCCGCGACGTGCCTACCAGTTCCTTGAACTGCTGGGTGGAGATCGTCTCGTGGGCGAGCAGGAAGGCGACCAGCCGCTCGCGCAGCGAGGCGATCGCCCGCGCGTCGAACCAGAGCTCCTGGCTCACGCGCACCACCCGTCCCTCGCGCTCCAGCTGCTTGAGTACACCGAGGACGGGCCCCGTGTCGCCGGTGGTGGCGCGGGCGAGCTCGGCCACCGTCGGCGGCGAGACGCCCGCCGCGCCGAGGAGGGCCTCGATCCGCTCCCGCAGGGCGCGCGCCGCGTCGCCGCCCCCGGGCGCCCTGCCGCGCTCGCGCAGATGATCGGCGGTCGCCTCGATGCCGTGGTCGGCGAGCCGCGCCACCACGCGGGCGAAGAGCCGGGGCTCGGCGATCCCCAGCCTGCTGCGCAGCTCCTCGCGGGGCAGCCCCGGGGCGAGGGGCCGCGCCTCGTGGAAGGCGCGCACGGCCTCCGCCGCCCGTGCGGCGAGGCGCTCGAGGAGGGCGCCCGCGACCCACGCCTTCCGCTCCCGGTCGTAGCAGTGGGCGACGCCGCGGGCGCCGAGCTGCTCCAGCGTCCGGGCGAGGATCCGCCCGGGGAGGGCGGCGCGGAGGGCGAGCCCCTGGAGATCGAGGCCGCCGGCGCCCGCGTCGAGGAGGAGCCGCTCCACCCGCGCCGCCGCGTCGTCGCCGCGCAGAACCTCGAGCCCTGCCACCACCTCGGGGCGGCGGCGCCTGTGCCTGCGGGGCAGGATGGCGAGGACGCGCCCGCCCGCGACGGTGTGGCCCCGGCCCGGGACGAGGGTGAAGCCGCGGAGGATGAAGCGCTGGCCGGGGAGGGTGGCGAGCGGGCGGGAGAGGCGGAGCTGGGCGAGGCAGACGTCGCCGGGGGCGAGCTCGTCGCGATCGAGGAGGGCGACGGTGGCGCTGGCCTGCGCGGTGCCCAGGTGGAGGAGCCAGCGGCTGCCGTGAGCGAGGGGGCGCGGCGCGCCGGCGAGGAGCTCGAGCTCCACGTCGAGCATCGGGGTGGCGGGAAGCGCCCCCGCCGCGGCGACCGCCATGCCGCGGGAGAGGGCGGCCGCCTCCACGCCGGCGAGGTTGACCGCCACCCGCTGGCCGGCGACGGCCCGCTCCACCGGCGTGCCGTGGATCTGGAGGCCGCGGACCCGCACGCCGGCGGGGCCGCCGGGGCCGAGGTCGACCGCGTTGCCGGTGGCGATGGCGCCGGAGAGGAGGGTGCCGGTGACCACGGTGCCGAAGCCGCGCAGGGTGAAGGCCCGATCGATCGGGAGGAGGAGGGGGCCGTCCGCGGGGCGCTCGGCCGCCTTTGCTGCCGCGGCGGCGAGCGCCGCCCGGAGCGCGTCGAGCCCTTCGCCGGTGCGGGCGGAGCAGGGGATGCGCGGCGCGCCCTCGAGGAAGGTGCCGGCGCAGAGCTCGTCGAGATCGGCGTGGAGCAAAGGCGGCCAGTCCCCTCCCAGCGCGGGGAGGAGGTCGGACTTGGCGACGGCGATCACCCCTTCGCGCACGCCGAGGAGGCGGAGGATGTCCACGTGCTCCCGGGTCTGGGGCATCACCCCCTCGTCCGCGGCGACGACGAGGAGGGCGACGTCGATCCCGGAGGCGCCCGCGGCCATCGCCTTGACGAAGCGCTCGTGCCCCGGCACGTCGACCAGGCCGGCGATCGCGCCCCCGCCGAGATCGAGGTGGGCGAAGCCGAGCTCGATGGTGATCCCGCGGGCCTTCTCCGCTGCGAGCCGATCGGGGTCCACGCCGGTCAGCGCACGCACGAGCGCCGACTTTCCGTGATCGATGTGGCCGGCGGTACCGATGACGACGCTGCGCATGGCTCCTCTGCGGGGTGACCCGGGAAAGCCACGATGGCGCGGTCGCATTCCCGCCGCGCATGGTGGCGCCCGGCGGGGGAGCGCCGATCCGCCGAGGCGGACGGATCGGACGCTTCCCGGGCGGGCGGATCCGATTCGAACCGAATCCGCCCTCCCGGCTCAGACCCCGAACGTGTCGAGGTCGTCTTCGCCTGCCTCGTACGCCTCCGCCGCGGGGGCGGGCGCGGGCTCCTCGTCCTCGGCGGCGGCGGAGCCGACCGCGCCGGTGCTCGGCTCGTAGTCCCAGGGGAAGACCACCAGATCGGCGGTCTCCACGCCGAAGAAGTCGGGGAGGAAGCCGCCGGCGCGCACCACCAGCGTGGCGGTCCGCACCTCCGCGGCCCCCGCTTCCTGCGCCGCCGCCACCGCGGCGCGCAGGGTGGCCCCGCTGCCGGCGATGTCGTCGACGACGAGCACCCGCTTGCCCGCCGCCTCCGCGGGCATGGTCGCCGCCGCCTCGGGGGCGCGGTGGCCCGCGTCGCGGCTCCGCTTGCCCACGCGCACCGGGAAGAAGGGGACGTGGAGGGCGCTCGCCACCTCCTGGCCGGCGAAGACGCCGCCCTTGGCCACGCCCACCACCAGCTCCGGGGTCCAGGTGCGGGCGATGGTGGCGGCGAGGTTGCGCGCCGCCAGCGCCATCTGCGGCCACTCCAGCTCGCGCAGGCCCGCGCCGCGGATCTGCGAGCGGTCCCGCGGGGCGCGGGGCGGGCGGGCGGTGCCGGGCACCTGCCGCTCGGCGCTCCGGCGGCCGGGCGCCTGCACCTTCGCTGCGGCATCCGGCGCGGAGCGCTTCGCGGCGCCGGTCCGGGGCGCGGTGGCCGCGGCGGTCTTCCCGCCGGCGGTCTTCGCCTTCCTGGCCGCGGCGGGCTCCGTCGTGGTGGCGGTCGCCGCGACCTTCTTCGCAGCGCGCGTCGTGCGCGTGGTGCCCTGTGCCGTGGCCGTCTTCCTGGAGGTGCTCTCCGCGGCGCCCGCGGTGGCCGAGGTGCGCTTCACGGTGGCCGGCTTCGCCGCGGCCGACTTCTTCGCGTTGCCCTTCGCGGCGCCCGCCTCCGTCACGGTGCGCTTCGCCGTGGCCGTCTTCGTGGCGGTCGCCTTCTTCGCGACGCCCTTCGCCGCGCCGGCCGTCTTCGTGGCGGTCGCCTTCTTCCCGGCGCCCTTCGCCGCGCCGGCCGTCTTCGTGGCGGTCGCCTTCTTCGCGACGCCCTTCGCCGCGCCGGCCGTCTTCGCGGCGGTCGCCTTCTTCGCGGCGCCCTGCGCCGTGCCGGCCGTCTTCGCGGCGGTCGCCTTCTTCGCGGCGCCCTGCGCCGCGCCGGCCGTCTTCGCGGCGGTCGCCTTCTTCGCGGCGCCCTTCGCCGCCACCTTCCGCGCACCGGCCGCAGCGCTGGCGGTCGCCTTCTTCCCGGCGGTGCCGCCCTTCTTCACCACCACGCCCGGCCTGCCGCCTGCCGCCGTCCGTCCCTTGGCGGTCTCCGCCTCGGGCGTCGGCACCGCGCGCCGCGCCGCGCCGCTCCTGCCCGCCGCAGGGCGCGCCTTGGCCGTCTCCGGCTCCGGAACCGCCCGCGCGCCGCCCTTCGTTCCGGTCTTCCGTGCGGACGCTCCAACCGCCCGCCGCGTCTCGAGTCGACCCACCGTTCACCTCGCCACAGGGAACCGCCGCTCCCTGGCGCTAAGACCCTGCGTGCCGCGATCCGCCGCCCCGCTCCCGCGGGGCGCGCGCCATCACCGGAACGTCCGTGCCTGCCTCCGCCGGAGGGCAGGCGCCGCGGGCCGGATACGCAGCGGAAGATACCACCCGGCCGCGGCGATTTCCCTCAAGGAACGCAGCCGGTCAGCATCGAGTTGCCGTTGACCGTGATCGGTACGCAGGTGGTCCCCGTGGCGCAGTCGGCGCTGGTCACGCAGGCGCCCCAGCAGACGGTCGGGCCGGCGCCGCCGTAGGACGCGCAGAAGGCGGTCTTGCACTGCTCGTCGGCGGTGCAGGGCTCGCCCGGACCCAGGTCGCCGGTGGCGGGGCCGCAGCTCGTGCGCAGCAGGTTGCCCGGGTCGGCGGGATCGTTGTCGAGGTTGCATGACCAGCCGGCGGGGCACCCCGCGTCGTTGTTGCAGCTCGCGCCCCAGCAGACCTCCATGGTGTCGTACGCCGGCGCGGTGGCCGTTCCCGCGTTGAGCACCACCTCGCGGCAGAAGGTGTTGGTTCCGCAGTCGAGGTCGCTCTCGCAGGCGCCAAGGCAGAAGCCCGCGTCGGCAGGGGTGGTGGCGGTGGCGTTGTCCAGGCAGATTCCCGTGCCGCACGCAGCGTCCGCCACGCAGGCGTCCCCTGCGTCGGCGGGGCCGGTGCGGGCGACGCAGATCCCGAGGAGCGACCGGTCGTCCACCGCCACGGTGCAGACCGCGTCGCCCAGGTGCGTGCAGTCGAGATCCGAGGAGCAGGTTCCCCTGCACCCCTGCAGCGTGCCGGTGCCGCCGGTGCCCAGGTTGAAGTTGTAGGTGATGCAGGCGCCGCCGCCGCACATGGTGTCGTCGCTGCAGCCGCCCCAGCAGAAGCCCGCGTTGCTGCCCGCCTGCAGGGGCAGGCAGACGCCCGAGCGGCACTCGCCGTCGCTGGAGCAGGCGGCGAGCGCCGCCTTCGTGCCGCTGCTGAAATGGCACCTGCCGGTGAGGGCGCCGTTCTCGACCACCGGCAGGCAACCCTGGCCGCTGTCGCAGTCGGCATCGCTCACGCAGGCGCCGAGCCAGGTACTGGGGACGCTGCACAACCCGACCTCCTCGCCGTTGGTCCCCAGCGCCACCGAGATGCAGACGTCGCCGTCGGCACAGTTGGCGCCGTCGCTCCCCGGCCTGCAGTAGGGCTTGCAGATGCCGCCGTCGGCGGAGGTGGGCACGCAGAAGAGCCCCTCCTTGCACAGGACGTCGCCGCCGCACGGCCGCTCCAGGCCGGCGCCGCTGCTGGCGTCGAGGCAGGCGGCGAGCGGCTTGCCGTCCTGGAAGAGCGCGCGTCCGTCGGCGGCGAGGATCCCGCAGCCGGTGCCCGCGGGGCAGGAGGGCGCGTAGAGATCGCAGAGCTGGCTGCACACCCCGCCGGTGCAGATGTTCCCGGGCGCGCAGGTGCCGTCCGGCATGCAGGGCTCGCCCGCCTTCGGCCCGAGGTAGCAGGTGGCGTCCGCCTGGCAGAAGCTGGCGCCGGGGCAGTCGTCGTCGGTGGCGCAGGTGCCGCAGACCCCGGCGTCGACCTTGCAACGGGGGGTCGGATCGGCGCAGTGCTCGTCGGAGGTGCACTCCACGCAGGCGCCCCCGCTGCAGAAGCCGCCGCGGCAGTGAGCGTCGCCGAGGCAGGCGACGCAGGCGCCCGCGTCGGTCTCGCAGAAGGGGCGGGCGGGCTGGGTACAGCCCCTGTCGTCGAGGCACTCGACGCAGCGCCTGTCTGCCGCGCGGCAGACGAGGCCGCCGTCGCAGCCGAAGTTGGTGCAGTCCGCGTCGACGCACGCGCCATCGATGCACGCCCGGCCCGCGCCGCAGTCGGGATCGGCGGTGCACTCGATCGCCACGCAGGCCCCGCCGCTGCAGCGCTGCCCCGTGGCGCAATCGCCGTCGTCGCTGCAGGTGAGCGCGCTGCCGGCGCAGCGCCCGCACGAATCGCACGACTGGCCGGGGGCGCAGTCGGCGGCGGTCGTGCAGACGGGAGAGATGCCGGCGCAGGCGTCCGCCGGGTCACTGCCGCTTCCACAGCCGGTGAGTGCGTGCACGAGGAGGGCGAGCCAGAACAACGGCCAGGTACGGCGCATCCGGGTACTCCCTTGTGAACCGCGGGCCCCACCTCACCCCGGGCCCGCGACGGGTGAACGCTGCGGGACTGCGCGCACGGGCGACTCGAGCGGGCGCCGTGCGGTACTTCGCCTTGCTGGGGTATCGCTGGATCATCCCGAAGCAGGGCGCGAAGGTCAACGCGACCACCGGCCCCGGTGCCGTTCCGCACGCGCCATGCCCCGACGGGGTGGGGGGCCGCGCCCGCCGCCGCACCGTGTCATACCGCGGGTCTCCTTCGGTTTGACCGGGAGTCGGCCCCTCCCTATATGCTGCGCCTGCCACGAAACGCAGGGGGAATGGCGCATGGATCTCTTCCCGGTGATGGCGGAGAAGGCGTACGAGTCGGTCCACTTCTTCCACGACGCCGCCACCGGGCTGCGCGCGGTGGTGGCGCTCCACGACACCACCCTCGGCCCCGGCCTCGGCGGCACCCGCGCGCTCGCCACCTACCGCAGCGAGCTCGAGGCGGTGGACGACGCGATGCGCCTCGCCCGCGGCATGACCTACAAGGCGGCGCTCGCCGGCCTCCCCCTCGGCGGCGGCAAGGCGGTGATCATGCTGCCGCGCGGGCCGTTCGATCGGCCGGCGCTCTTCACCGCCTTCGGCAGGGCGGTCGATTCCCTCTGCGGCCGTTACATCACCACCGAGGACAGCGGCACCTCGCCCGAGGACATGGAGCACGTGCGCAAGGCGACGCGCCACGTGGTGGGCCTGCCCCGCTCCCGCGGCGGCTCCGGCGATCCCTCGCCCTTCACCGCCTACGGCGTCCTCCGCGGGATGGAGGCGGTTGCGGCGTTCGCGCTGGGCCGCTCCGATCTCCGGGGCGTCCGCGTGTCGATCATGGGCGTGGGGCGCGTCGGCTACCACCTCGCGCGCCTGCTCACCGAGCAGGGGGCGTCGATCACCGTGGCCGACCTGAACGACGAGGCGCTCCGCCGCGTGCAGGAGGAGCTCGGCGCGCGCGTGGTCTCGCCCCGGGAGCTGGTGGCACTGGAGACGGACATCTACGCCCCCTGCGCCCTGGGGGGCGCGATCGACGACGAGACGCTGCCGCTGCTCCGCTGCAAGGCGGTGGCAGGCTCCGCCAACAACCAGCTCCGCGAGGAGCGCCACGGCGCGGAGCTGGCCCGCCGCGGCATCGTCTACGCCCCCGACTACGCGATCAACGCCGGCGGCCTGATCAACGTGGCCCAGGAGCTGGCGGGCTACGACGAGGCGAAGAGCCGGGAGAAGTGCGCGGCGATCTACGACACCATCCGCACCATCCTCGAGCGGGCGAAGGCGGAGGGGAGCCGGCCGGAGCAGGTGGCGGACAGGATGGCGGAGGAGCGCCTCGCCGCCGCGCGGAAGAAGCGCGCCTGAAGGCCTACTCGGATTTCCCGCCGCCCTCGTCGCCCCCTTCGCCCTCGTCGCCTTCCTCCTGCGGGCGGATCTCGTCGATCAGGCGCAGCAGGTCCTCGGCGTCGAAGTGGTAGACGGTCTTGCAGAACTCGCAGCTCACCTCGGCACCCTTGTCCCTGGCGACCATGTCGAGGAGCTGATCGACGCCCGCGCTCGCCAGGCCCCGCTCCGCCCGCTCGCGGGAGCAGGTGCAGCGGTAGGCCACCGGCACGTCCTCGAGCACCTCGAGCTCGCCCAGCCCCTCCACCAGCGGGAGCGCGGGCTTCGCGCCGCCCTCCTCCTCTGCGGGGCCGACGCCGGCGTGGATGCGCTCGCGCACCTTCTCCACCGCCTCGGTGTCCCCGCCGGGCAAGCGCTGCACCAGCACCCCCACCGCCCGGACGATCTTGCCCTGGTCGTCGGTGCGGACGTCGACCGCGATCGCCGTGGGGAGCTGCTCCGAGCTCTCGTAGTACTGCTCGAGGTTGCGATCGAGGCGCGGGGCGTCGAGCGGCACCGCCGCCCGGTAGAACTCGCCGTTCGAGAGCTCGCGGAGCACCGAGAGGTAGCCCTGCGGACCGACCACCGCGGTGAGATCCGGCGCCTCGCCGAGGAAGTCGACGGCGGGCTGGCGCACGTAGCCGCGCACGGCGCCGTCGGCGCTGGCGTCGACGAAGAGCCCCTGCATCGGGCCGGCGCCCGCGAGCTGGAGGGTGACGCGCTGCTGCCCCTTGAGCAGCCCCGCGGCGAGGAGCGCCCCCACGATCGTCTGGCCGAAGACCTGGGCGGCGGTGCGCCAGCAGCCCTGGATGGTGGCGGCGTGCTGCGCGGTGGCGGTGGCGTCGCAGACGAGCACGCGGAGGTCGTGCTCGGGAAGGAGGGCGCGGAGGAGGTGATCACGGGCCATGGGTGCAGCCTATCCACCGCCCGGCGGCGCAGCCAGGCGGCGCGATGGAGTGGAAATCGGGGGCGGCGATTCCTACCAGACCTCCGCGTCGACGCTGCGGATCGTCTCGCGCAGGGTCATCCTCGGCTTCCAGCCGAGCTCCTTCGCGAAGCGCGAGCCGTCCACCGTGCAGAGGTACTGGATGTAGTCGAGCTCGCCGGGCGGGAAGTCGGTGAGCCGCAGCTTGAAGAGGCGATCGAGGAGCGGCCTGGCGAGGAAGTGCGGGATGGGCCGCGGCTGGCGCCCCAGCTCGGCCAGCGCCGCGGAGAGGGGCACCTCGCCCGGCCCCACCACGTTGTAGACGCCGCGCGCGTCGGCCTCGAGGGCGCGGACCATCGCGCTGCAGACGTCCTCGGTGGAGATGAGCTGGATCATCGGATCGAAGCCCATCAGCGTCCAGGGGTGCTTGAGGCGGAGGTAGTTGGAGGCGGCGTTGCGGATGGTGGGGCCGACGATGTGGACCGGCCGGAGGATGACCGTCTGCACCTCCGGGTGCTTCCAGATGAAGGACTGGGCGAGGATGTCCACCTCGACGAGGTCGCGGATCTCGCCGAATCGGGCCGCGGCCATCAGCGGCGCGTCCTCGGTGAGGAAGTTGGTGTTGTCGGGGTGGGGCCCGTAGACGTTGGCGGAGGAGAGGACCACCAGCTTCTTCACCCCGTGGCGGGCGCAGTACTCCAGCGCCTTGGCGGTGCCGAGCACGTTGAAGTGGTGGTGCTCCTCCGCGCTCATCCGTGGGTCGTGCATGATCCCCATGTGGATCAGCGCCCGCACGTTCCCCTTGCGGAAGAGGTCCTCCGCCTTGCGCTTGCGGATGTCGACCTGGTGGATCTCGAGGTCCTTCGGCCGCCCCGGGAACGGACGGCGATCGATCCCGATGATCCGCTCCTTGCCGTGCAGCATCTTGGCGAGGGCGCGCCCCAGGTTGCCGGAGATCCCGGTGATGGCGACGGCGGGCTTCTGCTGGGCCAAATCTCTCTCCGCTACCAGTAGATGTGCTTCCGCTCCCGGATCCCCTCGTTGAGCATCGACTGGATCGCGGCGCGTACCTGCTTCACCTTCCGCTCCAGCTCCGCGTCGTCGTCGTCCGGCCTGCCGGTGAAGCGCATCGGATCGCCGAAGTAGACGTGGTACCGCGAGGGAAGCGGCAGGGGGAGCAGCGTGGGCGTGATCGGCAGCGCGGGCATCTTGAGCAGCCGCGCCACCGGCTCGAGGTTGAAGAGCGCCGGGGCCTGCTCCTCCGCGCCCACCACCGCCACCGGCACGATCGGCGCGTTGGTCTCGAGGGCCAGGCGCATGAAGCCCTGGCCGAAGGCGGCGAGCTGGTAGCGCTGGCTGAAGAGCTTGTTGAGGCCGCGCACACCCTCCGGGAAGACGAGGATCGCCTCGTCGCTCTCGAGGAGCTTGATGCAGTTCTGCGGCGTGCCCACCACCTGGCCGCAGCGGGCCATGAAGGTGGAGACCCAGGGGAGGGTGGGTACCCACTTCTCCACCATCGATCGCGCCACCCGCGGCGGCTGGGCCTCGGTGAGGAGGGCGACGCTGATCATCGCCGCGTCGAGAGGGAGCTGGCCCGAGTGGTTGGCGACGAGGAGCACCCGCCCCGCCGGCACCTTCTCGATGCCGGTGAGCTGGACGCGGAAGTAGTGCTTGTAGAGCCACAGGAGCGGGCCGATGGCGGAGATGGCGTAGTCCACGTCCATCCCGAAGGGATCGACCCCGAACTCGTTGCGGTTGGTGGAGACCGCCTCGAGGCGCTCCCGGACCTCCTCGCCGCCGATGCGGTAGGTCAGTTCGCGCAGCGTGCGCTGGATCCGGTTCCCGATCGGCTCGGCCATAGGGCGGGCATGGTAATGGCCCGGGTCCCGCTTTGCATCAGCGGAGATGCGGGGCGAGCCGGGCCGCCGCCTCCTCGAGGGTCACCATCTCGAAGTCGTCGCGCAGCCAGTCGAGGAGCTCGGAGAGGCGCTGGCGCTTGGCGGCCGCGGGGATGCGCAGGTCGCGGCGCCTCGCGGCGAGGGCGGGGCTCGCGCCGTCGCTCTCGTCGAGGATGTCGTAGCCCTGGATCTCGATGGCGAGGAAGTCCCGGAAGCGGACCGCGCGGTAGAGAGCGGCCGCCGCCGATTTGGGCACCGAGACGAGGAAGGTGCCGGAGAAGGGGAGGCGCGAGACCGGGACCGTCGCCACCGGGAGCTCGATCAGCTTGGAGGAGCCGCGGCGGTAGGGATCGCGGGGGCTGGGCCGGTAGGGCTCGCGGGGGGCGAGGAGGAGGGCGGGGGAGTCGGGACGCTCGCCGGGGGCGCCGGTGCGGAGGATGCGGCGTCGCACCGCGCGGGTGAACCAGAGCGGCGGGCTGGGGTGGACCGAGGCGTCGTAGAGGAAGCCCTCGTCCTCGAGGACGCCGAGGAGGTCGGGGCCGAGCATCTCCCCTGCGGCGCGGAAGCCGGCGGGCCTGCGGCCCTGCAGCCGCTCGATCGCCTCGCTCCCCTTGCGCACCTCCTCCGCCGCCTCCGCCACCGGCCGGGAGGCCAGATCGCGATCGCCGGTCCAGCCGTGGCTCCCGAGCTCGTGGCCGAGCCGGGCCAGCTCGCCGATGGCCATGGCGGAGGGGCCGTCCTCCAGATCCTCACCCACCACGAAGAAGGTGGCGGGGACGCCCTTCCGGTCGAGCAGCTCGCCGAACCGCTCCGGGGCCCTGCGGGTGACCGCGCCCGCGCCCGCGGGCGGGAGCGAGCGCTCGTCCACGCCGACCCGCCGGCAGAGGTGGGGCAGGCCCTGGAGGTTGATGGTGACGCAGGCGAGCTTGGGCATCAGGCGGCAATGTAGCGCGCCGGCGCCGCTGCTCAAGCGGCATTCCGGGCGGACGCCGCGCGCCGCCGGGGCCAGATGATTGTTTCCTGCCCGACACGGGCTTACAGTCGGTTGCCGGCATCGTCGGTCCGGCCAGCGAGGGAGAGATGGAAAGCCAGCGGCGCCCGATCACCATCCTCATGGCGGATGACGATCCCGACGATCGCATGCTCGCCCGCGATGCGTTCGAGGAGGCCCGCCTCGCCAACGACCTGCGTTTCGTCGAGGATGGCGAGGATCTCCTCGACTACCTCCACCGCCGGGGGAAGTGGGCCTCGCCCGCCTCGTCGCCGCGCCCCGGGCTGATCCTCCTCGACCTCAACATGCCGCGGAAGGACGGCAGGGAGGCGCTGGAGGAGATCAAGCGCGACCCCTCCCTGCGCCGCATCCCGGTGGTGATCCTCACCACCTCCCGGGCGGAGGAGGACATCCTCCGCACCTACGACCTCGGCGTGAACTCCTTCATCACCAAGCCGGTCTCCTTCGAGTCGATGGTGGACACGGTGCGGATGCTGGGCCGCTACTGGTTCGAGATCGTCGCCCTCCCGCCGGAGGAGGAAGCCACCTGATGGAGCGGTCGGTCATCCGCGTTCTCCTCGTCGAGGACGACGAGGACGACTACCTGCTCACCCGCGACCTCCTCCGGGAGATCGAGCAGCAGCGCTACGAGCTCGGCTGGGCCCGCACCTGGGAGGAGGGGCGCGAGGCGATCCGCGGCGGCGGCTGGGACGTCCACCTGGTCGACTTCCGCCTCGGCGAGCGGGAGGGGTTGGAGCTGATCCGCGAGGCGATCGCGGCGGGTTGCGCCGCGCCGCTCCTCCTCCTCACCGGACAGGTGGATCCGGAGCTCGACAGGCGCGCCCTGCTCGCCGGGGCGGCGGACTACCTGGTCAAGAGCCAGATCAGCGCCGCGCTCCTCGAACGCTCCATCCGCTACGCCATCGAGCGCGCCCGCAACGTCGAGGCGCTGCGCCGCTCGGAGAACAACTTCCGCAGCCTGATCGAGCAGGCGCCCGACGCCATCGGCGTGGAGCGCGACCGCCGCTTCGTCTACGCCAACTCCCGGATGGCGGCGCTCCTCGGCGCGGCGAGCGCCGACGAGCTGCTCGGCCGCGACTTCCGCGACTTCGTCCACCAGGAGGATCGCAAGCTGCTCGGCGACGGCTGGCGCCAGGGGGAGCTGCGCCTGCGCGCCGACCGCGGCGCCGTCGTCGACGTGGCCGCCTTCCCCCTCGCCTTCGACGGCAGGGATGCGGTGGTCGTCTTCGCCCGGGACGTGAGCGAGAAGAAGCGGATGCAGGAGAAGCTGCTCCTCGCCGACCGCCTCGCCTCGGTGGGCACGCTCGCCGCGGGCGTGGCCCACGAGATCAACAACCCGCTCGCCTCGCTCATCGCCAATCTGAGCCTGATGCAGGGGGAGCTGGAGCTGGCGGCGCAGAAGGTGGAGGGCGGCGCCACCTCGCCGGAGGCGGTGCGCGCGCTCCTCGCCGAGCTGCGGGAGATCGTCGCCGAGTCGCTGGAGGGCGCCGATCGCGTCAGCCGCATCGTCAACGATCTGAAGATGGTGGTGCGCCGGGAGACCCGCCAGGGCGGCGACTCCGACGTGCGCGACGTCCTCGAGTCGGCGCTCTCGGTGGTGGCCAACGAGATCCGGCGCACCGCCCGCCTGGTGCGCGCCTGCGAGCCGGCGCCGCGGGTCGCCGCCAACGACTCCCAGCTCGGCCAGGTCTTCGTCAACCTGCTCCTCAACGCGGTGCAGGCGCTGCCGGAGGGGGCGCCGGATCGCAACGTGATCACCGTCGCCACCCGCACCGGCGCCGACGGAAGCGCCATCGTGGAGATCGCCGACACCGGCTGCGGCATTGCGCCGGAGGCGATGCCCCGCCTCTTCGATCCCTTCTACACCACCAAGCCGGTGGGAACGGGCACGGGCCTCGGCCTCTCCATCTGCGACGGGATCGTCAGCTCCCTCGGCGGCAGGATCGAGGTGGAGAGCGAGGTGGGCGAGGGCAGCCTCTTCCGCGTCATCCTCCCGCCGCTCGCTCCCGCCTCCCCCGCGGAGGCCTGACCCGCCGTGCGTCCGCTCCTGCGCAGCTGGTCGCCGTTCGTCGCGGGCCTCCTCGTCTTCCTGGCGGGCCTCGCCCTCGCGCGCACCGTCGAGGCGCGGCTGGAGGCGCAGCAGGACTACAAGACCCTCGCCACCGCCCAGAGCCTCGCCGCCTCCCTCCAGACCGCGATCCGCACCCGCACCAAGGCGCTGGAGAGCATGGCGCAGCGCTGGGCGGAGGACGGTGTCGACGAGCGGCGCTTCCGCCGCGACACGGACTGGCTGGTCCGCAACCTCGAGGGCTACGGCTCCATCGCCCTCGTCGAGCCGGAGGGCGACCGCTACTGGATCGAGCCGGAGGAGGCGCAGCTCGGGCTGGAGGCGGGCGCGACGTGGCGTACGGCGCTCGCGGAGATGCGCGCCACCGGCCGCCCGGTCGTCTCCCACGCCGTGCCGTTCGCCGGTGGGCGCATGGGCTTCTTCGTCCTCGTTCCGGTGGGGGCAGGGGGCGAGAGGCTCCTCCTCGCCACCTTCGACGTGGCCGACTTCGTCGAGGAGACGTTCGAGCGTTTCGGGAGCGTCGAGGGCTACGCGGTGGTGATCGGCGACGAGGGGCAGACGATCTTCTCCGACGTCCCCGAGGGCGTGGAGACCGCGGCGCTGCGCTGGCGCAGCCGGGTGGCGGACGTGGTGGGGATCCCCTGGTCCATCGAGCTGGCGCCCCTTCCCGATCGGCTGGAGGACGAGCCCCAGCATCTCCCCGCCCTGACCATCCCCGCCGGGCTGGCGATCGGCCTCCTTCTCGCCGCGGCGATCCGCAGCGCGCTGGTGGCGCGGGCCCGCGCGGCGGAGGCGGAGGCGGTCCGCCGCGGGCTCGAGGCGGAGATGGAGGAGCGGGAGCGGGTGACCGAGGCGCTCCACCGCAGCGAGGAGCTCTACAAGACGCTCGCCGCCCACGTCCCCGACGCGGCGGTGCTCCTCTTCGATCCCGGGTTCCGCGTCCTGCTGGCGGAGGGGCCGCTGCTCCGGCGGCTCGGTCTCCACCGCCGCCCGCTGGACGGCACGCCCCTCACCGAGCTCCTCCCGGAGATCGTCGCCGCGGACCTGCTCCCGCGCTACGCCGCGACCCTCGAGGGAATCGCGCAGGACGCGGAGGTCCGCTGGGGCAAGCGCTGGTTCCACGTCCGCACCGCGCCCGTGCGCGGCGAGCAGGGGGCGATCTACGCGGGGCTCGCCCTCGCCACCGAGATCTCCGAGCGCAAGAAGGCGGAGGAGGAGCTGCGGGAGAGCGCGCGCCGGCTCGAGCGCTCCAACCGCGAGCTCCAGGACTTCGCCTACATCGCCTCGCACGATCTCCAGGAGCCGCTGCGCAAGGTGCAGGCCTTCGGCGAGCGGCTGCAGCGGCGCCACGGCGCGGCGCTGGACGAGCAGGGGCGCGACTACCTGGAGCGGATGATGAACGCCGCCGCGCGGATGCGCGCGCTGCTCGAGGGCCTGCTCGGCTTCTCGCGGGTCACCACCAACGGCAGGCCGTTCGAGCGCTGCGATCTCGCCCTCGTCGCCAGGCAGGTCCTCTCCGATCTCGAGGTGCGGATCGAGGAGACGGGGGCGAAGGTGGAGCTGGGATCGCTGCCCACCATCGTGGCCGATCCGCTCCAGATGCGGCAGCTCCTGCAGAACCTCCTCTCCAACGCGCTCAAGTTCCACGAGCCGGGGAAGGCGCCGCACGTGCGGGTGGAGGCGCGGCTCGAGGCGGGGGCGGAGGGGACCGTCTGCATCCTCGAGGTGGCGGACGACGGGATCGGCTTCGACGAGAAGTACCTCGACAGGATCTTCGCCGTCTTCCAGCGCCTCCACGGCCGCGGGGTCTACGAGGGGAGCGGGGTCGGCCTCGCCATCTGCAGGAAGATCGCCGAGCGGCACGGCGGGGAGATCACCGCGCGCAGCGCGCCGGGGCAGGGTGCGACCTTCCTCGTCCGCCTGCCCGTGGGCCAGCCCGACGGGGAACCTGCGGACGCCGCCGCTTGAATTGTGGATCCCACGGGGGCGCGTGGTAGGCTTCCCACCGATTTTTCCACGTGAATTTGGGCGCGTCGGTCCCGGGGGGCCGCGCGGGTGCCGGAATGAGAATCGCCTGCCCTGGCTGCAAATCCGCCTACAGCATCGATGACGCGCGCGTTCCGCCCACGGGGCTGAACATGAAGTGCCCCAAATGCGCCGCGGTCTTCGCGGTGCGCCCGCCGCAGCACGCGGGCGGCGCCGTGCCGCTGCCGGGGAAGGCGCCGGCGGGCGCGCAGGGGCCGGTGCCGCTGCCGGGGGCCGCGCCGCAGCAGCGGGCGCAGGGGACGCCGGTGCCGGGGCCGACGTGGGATCTCGATCCGCTCCAGTCGTTCGACCCGGCGGCGCCGGAGCCGCTTCCGCCGCCGATCACCTTCACGGGAGCACCGCCGCCGTCCGGGCAGGGCCAGCAGGCGGCGGTGCCGTTGCCGCCGCCTCCGCCGCAGGCGGGCGCGATGCCGTTTCCGCCGCCCCCGGCCGGCGTGCCGCAGGGTGGCGCCGTGCCGCCGCCGCCTCCGCCGCAGGCGGGCGCGATGCCGTTTCCGCCGCCCCCGGCCGGCGTGCCGCAGGGGGACGCCGTGCCGCCGCCGCCTCCGCCGCAGGCGGGCGCGATGCCGTTTCCGCCGCCGCCGGCCGGCGTGCCGCAGGGGGGCGCGGTGCCGCTGCCGCCTCCGCCGCAGGCGGGCGCGATGCC
>Ga0182742_1000145_pt1 | contig 134625 bp, 141 predicted proteins | sample eDN5th37CBELigMG_FD_128880 | JGI IMG/M metagenome (GOLD analysis project Ga0182742, IMG submission 128880) | Enriched Miracle-Growth compost microbial communities from Emeryville, California, USA - eDNA 5th pass 37_C BE-Lig MG (version 2)... ... | reverse complement strand
ATCGACCTCATCAACCGCTATGCCGAGCGCCGCCTGGCCTACTATCAGGGCCTCGACACCTTCTCCACCTTCGGCAAGGGCTGGACGGCGCGGGTCGCCGCGGTGCGGGAGGAGGCGCTGCGCATGGCCAACGACGCCCGCGTGATGGCCTAGGGCCGGCCCTCTCTCAAGCCGGCCGCCGCGCCTTCAGCGCCGCCGCCAGCGTGCCGTCGTCCATCACGTCCAGCGCCCCGCCCATCGGCACGCCCTGGGCGAGCTGGGTGATGGCCACGCCCGAGGGGCGCAGCCGGTCGGTCAGGTAATGCGCCGTGGTGGCACCATCCACGGTCGCGGGGAGCGCCAGGATGACCTCCCGCACCTCCCCCGCCGCCACGCGCTCCAGCAGCGCGGCGACGCGCAGATCCTCGGGCCCGACGCCGGCGAGCGCCGAGAGCACGCCGCCCAGCACGTGGTAGAGGCCACGATGGACATGGGCGCGCTCCAGCGCCCAGAGGTCGGAGACGCCCTCGACCACGCAGAGCACCTCCTGCTCCCGGGCAGGATCGGTGCAGATGCGGCAGGGGTCCTGGGTATCGAGATTGCCGCAGATGCGGCAGGGGCGCACCGCCTCCGCCGTCTCGCGCAGGGATTGCGCCAGCGGCAGCATCAGCCCGCCCGGGTCCTGCAGCAGCTTCAGCGCCGCGCGACGGGCGCTGCGCCGGCCCATGCCGGGAAGCCGGGCGAGCATGGCCACCAGGCGCTCGACCTGATCCGGGCCACGCACACCCGACATGCTCAGAACGGCAGCTTGAAGCCGCCGAGGCCGCCGCCCATGCCCGGGATGTTCAGCCCGGCCGTGGCCTTCTGCATCTCCTCGGCCATCATCGCCTCGACCTTCTGCTTGGCATCGGCATGCGCGGCGACGATCAGGTCCTCCAGCACCTCGCGCTCATCGGCCACCATCAGGCTGGGGTCGATGGTGAGGCGCTTCAGGTCGCCCTTGCCGCTCAGCGTCACCTTCACCATGCCGGCGCCGGCGGCGCCTTCCATGGTCATGGCTTCCAGCTTCGCCTGCATCTCCTGCATGCGGGTCTGCATCTGCTGCGCCTGCTTCAGCATCGCGCCAAGGTTCTTCATAGGGCCTCCCCAGGGAGATCGAGGGTTGGGATCAAGGGTCGAAATCGTCGAGATCGGCCGGCTCGGCATCGGGCGGCGCGAAATCGGGGCCGTCGTCCTCCGCCTCCGGGATGGGCGGCAGGCCGTATTCGTCCAGGCTGTCGTCGCGCAGCGCCTCCACCTGGGCGCCGGGGAAGGCGAGCAGGATGGACTGCACCAGCGGATGCGCCTTGGCGATCTCCAGCCGCTCGCTGGCGACGTGGCTGCGCTGCTCGGCGATGGTCGGCTCGCCCGGCGCGTTGGAGAGCGAGATGGTCCAGCGGGTGCCGGTCTGCTCCTGCAGCAGGCGCGAGAGCTGGGCGGCGAGGTCGCGCGGGGCGTTCTCGGTCTGGCGCAGCTCGATGCGGCCGGGAGCGAAGGAGACGAGATGCGTATGGTGCAGCAGGTGGGCATGCACCATCGGCGCCCGGCCGGAGGCCAGCGCCACCACCTCGCGGAAGTTGCGCGGCTGCGGCAGGGCGGCGGGCGCCGGCTCGGCGGCCATCACGGCACCGCCGCCGGCCATGGCGCGGCTGCCGCCGGAGCCGCCATGCGGCGCCATCTCTGGCTGCGCCCCGGGCTGAGCCATGCTGGCGCCGCCCTCGGTCAGCCGCTTCACCAGGTCGCCCGGCGTCGGCATGTCCGCCAGATGCGCGAGGCGGATCAGCACCATCTCGGCGGCGGCACGGCGGTCCGGCGCCTCGGCCACCTCGCTGATGCCCTTCAGCAGCACCTGCCAGGCGCGCCCCAGCACGGGCACCGAGAGCTTCTCGGCGAGGGCCACGCCGCGCACCCGCTCGGCCTCGGGCAGCGCGGGGTCCTGCCGCAGCGCGGGCACGGCGCGCAGGCGGGTCAGGGTGTGGGTGAGGTCCAGCAGGTCGGCCAGCACCACGCCGGGATCGGCGCCGCGCTCATGGCCGCGGTCCATGGCGGACAGCACGGCGGCGACGTCGCCCTGGAAGGCGGCCTCCAGCAGGTCGAAGAGCAGGCCGCGGTCGGCCAGGCCCAGCATGTCCCGCACCAGTTCGGCCTGCACGCCCTCCGGGCTTCCGGCGGCCTGGGCGATCGCCTGGTCGAGCAGGGAGAGCCCGTCGCGCACCGAGCCATCCGCCGCGCGGGCGACCATGGCCAGCGCCTCCTCGGAGGCGGGCACGGCCTCGGCCTCGGCGATGCGGGCGAAATGCGCGCGGAGCTGCTCCTGCGGCACGCGGCGCAGGTCGAAGCGCTGGCAGCGCGAGAGGATGGTGGTCGGGACCTTGCGGATCTCGGTCGTCGCGAAGAGGAACTTCACCTGCGGCGGCGGTTCCTCCAGCGTCTTCAGCAGCGCGTTGAACGCCGCCGTCGAGAGCATGTGGACCTCGTCCAGGATGTAGACCTTGAAGCGCGCGCGGGCCGGGCGGTAGCGCACCGCCTCGCGCAGCTCGCGGATATTGTCCACGCCGTTGTTGGAGGCGGCATCCAGCTCCAGCACGTCCGGGTGGCGGTCGGCCAGGATGGCCTGGCATTCCGGGCAGACGCCGCAGGGATCGGCGGTCGGGCCGCCATTCCCGTCCGGCCCGACGCAGTTCAGCGCGCGGGCAATGATGCGGGCCGTGGTGGTCTTGCCGACGCCGCGCACGCCGGTGAGCATGAAGGCATGCGCCACCCGGTTCTGCGCGAAGGCGTTGCGCAGGGTGCGCACCAGCGCCTCCTGGCCGATCAGGTCGGCGAAGGTCTGCGGGCGGTACTTGCGGGCAAGGACGCGATAGGGCGTGGCCGGCGCCCCATCGGGAGCCTCATTGGCGGCCGCGGGCGCGGTGGCCGGCGCGGGCTCCTCGCCGAACAGGCCAGGCCCCTCGGGCGGGGGCGGCTGGTCGAGGTCGTCGGGGAGCAGGTCGCTTGGCATGGCGCGCGGCGTGAATCCGGTGCTGGCCGCGGCGGGCCGTGGAGCGGGAGTTTGGAAGGCCGCCTGATGGGGGAGGCCTCCGGTGGAAGACCGGCGGAACGACCCAGACGGAAACTCGTTGCGGCTGCTTCCTTCCGGACCTGACCGGGTTGGCGAGGCGCCTGTCCGCCGCCGACCTTCCGATACCCAATATCGGGCCTGGCCCTCGCCGGGGCAAGGGGGGCCGCGCAACTCCCAGTCGGCTGCTGGCGCCGGTTGCCGGGGCGGCCGCCGCGTGGCAGGGTCCGGAGCAGCATGCTGTCCATCCCGGCTTCCCGTCCCAATGCCTATACCGGCAGCCCCCTCGACCGCGCCTCCGGCCGGCGGGAGGAGGCCGACTTCATCAACGCCGCCCTGAGCTCGCCCGAGGCGCTCTACGTGCCGGTCTGGCGCAGCCGCTCGCTGATGCGCGGCGTCGAGGACGGCCACCCGGAGGCCGTCCTTCTCTCCCCCGCCGCCGCCGAGGCGGTGCGCATGGCCGGCGGCCCCTGGGCCTTCCTGGGCCTGTGGGAGGGCCGGCCGGTCTTCGCGGTGGATTGCTCCGCCGCCGAGGACCCGCTCCCCCTGCTGCCCGAGGGCTTCGGCGGCTTCACCGACCTGCGCGCCGTCGCCGGCCTGCTGCCACCGGGCGAGGCCAGCGTGCTCGCCCATGCCCGGGGCCTCATGCACTGGCGCGTGCGGCACCGCTTCTGCGGCGTCTGCGGCGGCGCCTGCGAGCCGCGCTCAGCCGGCAACGCCATGGCCTGCACCGCCTGCGGCGCGCAGCACTTCCCGCGCACCGACCCGGCGGTGATCATGCTGGTGACGGATGGCGAGCGCGCCTTGCTCGGCCATTCCACGCGCTTCCCCAACAGCGTGATGTACTCGACGCTGGCCGGCTTCGTGGAGCCGGGCGAAAGCCTGGAAGAGGCGGTGCGGCGCGAGGTGATGGAGGAGGTCGGCGTCAAGGTCGGCGCGGTGCACTACCACTCCTCGCAGCCCTGGCCCTTTCCTGCCTCGATCATGCTCGGCTTCCATGCCGAGGCGCTCTCCAGCGAGATCAGCATCGATCCGGAGGAGCTGCGCGACGCCCGCTGGTTCACCCGCGCCCAGATCCGCGCCCCGGAGCAGCACGGCTTCGCGCTGCCGCGCCTCGACTCGATCGCGCGGCGGCTGATCGAGGACTGGCTGGAGGCCGAGTGATGCGCGCCCTCCCCCTCCTCGCCCTGCTGCCGCTGCTCGCCGCCTGCGCCAGGGCGCCCAGCCCGATCCTGGCCGACGAGCCGCTCTCGCCCGTCCAGGCCGCCTGCCGCGACGAGGCGCGGAACGCCCAGTCGGTGGACGGTTTCGCCCGGCAGATGAACATGAACAACGTCAACAACCGCGACCGGGTGGCGCATGACATGCGGGTGGCGGAACTGCGCTCCTATCGCGACTGCCTGCGCCGCAACGGCCTCGCCGCGCCGGGCGGCGTCGAGTCGCCCCGCCCGGCGCAGTAGTCAAAGGCCAGGGGCGCTGCCCCCTTGGACCCCCGCCCGGGGGGATCGCATCCACCCGGACCCCGCCAGAAGCGGCCGCCGACTCGCTTCGCGCCGGAGGGCCATGCCCTCCGGCGACTGTCGGTGCCGCCCAGGTTGCCATCTGAATTTTCCTGCGTGCCGGCAGGCGTACGACCCGGCGCTTGAGCGTCAGAACGAGTGGCGGGGTCCGGGGGGACACTGTCCCCCCAGCGGGGGTTCAGGGGGCAGCGCCCCCTGCACTTCCCCTTCAGCCCCCCGCGACGCCCTGCACCGTCAGCATGACGCTGTAGATCGAGCGCGAGGCCGCCATGAAGAGCCGGTTCCGGTGAAGGCCACCGAAGCAGACATTGGCGCAGCGTTCCGGCAGGTCGATATGGCCGAGCGGCTCGCCCTGGGGGCTGAACACGCGCACGCCGTCGAATTCCGGCCCGCCCATGCCCCAGCCGCACCAGAGGTTGCCCTCGGTGTCCAGGCGGAAGCCGTCCGGCGTGTCGCCCGGCTCGCCCTGCACGGCCACGCGGCGGTTCGAGATGCGCCCGCCCTCGGTCACGTCATAGGCGACGATGCGGCGCGGCTCGGCGCGGCTTTCCACCACGTAGAGGATGCGCTCGTCGGGGGAGAAGGCCAGGCCGTTGGGGCCGGCCAGCTCGTCGGTCAGCAGCGTCACGGCGCCGGTCTGGCCGTCGATGCGGTAGACGCCGTGCGGCAGTTCCGGCTCGGCCTTGTGGCCCTCGATATGGCCGGCGATGCCGAAGGGCGGGTCGGTGAACCAGACGCTGCCGTCCGACTTCACCACGATGTCGTTCGGCGAGTTCAGCCGCTTGCCGTCGTAGCGGTCGGCGAGGACGGTGATGCGGCCGTCATACTCGGTGCGGGTGATGCGGCGGCCGCCATGCTCGCAGGTGACGAGCCGGCCCTGGCGGTCCCGCGTGTTGCCATTGGCGAAGTTGGAGGACTGGCGGAACACCGTGACCTGCCCGGTGACTTCGTCCCAGCGCAGGATGCGGTCGTTCGGGATGTCGGACCACAGCAGGGCGCGATGGTCGCCGAACCAGACCGGCCCCTCCGCCCAGCGGCAGCCGCCGGCCAGCTTCTCCACCGCGCCGTTCATCGCGCGGAAGCGGTGGAAGGACGGGTGGAAGGCGCGGAAGCGCGGATCCGGGTAGCGCTGGCTCGGCTCCCAGGGCGTCTCGTTCTGGATCATCAGGCTTTTCTCCCCAACGGTGCGGCGCAGCCTGCCATGGGCGGCAGGGCGCGGCCAGGGAGGGGCCGCCGGTGATCTCCGTCAGGCCTCGCGCTTGCCGGCCTTTTCCGCGGCGGAGGGCTCGCCGGTCCACTCGTCGGTGATGAGGCCCTGATCCTTGCTGATCCGGTCGGTATCGCGCTTCGAGGGCGGCTTCGGGATGTAGCCCTCCGAAGCCTTCTCGGCGGGGAAGCGGGCCTTGGGGCCTTCCGGGGGATGAGTGGTCATGCGGGAACTCCCTTCTCGCGGCGTCTCCCTGGAGAACGCCAGGACGGGCGGAGCGTTCCAGGAGGCGGCCCGAAGCCTGTAAGCTTGGCGCATGTCCGCCGTCATCCTCCGCCCCGCCCGCCGCGCCGATGCGGCGGACCTGATTCGCGCCAATCGTGAAAGCCGCGCGCTGCACGCGCCCTGGGTACAGCCCTTCACCGACCCGGCGGGCTTCGAGGAATGGTTCGGCGGCCTGGCGACGGGCGCGCAGGTCGGGCTGGTGGCGCGGGAAGCGCGTTCCGGCGAGGTGGTGGGCGTGGTGAACCTCAGCCAGATCTTTCTGAAGGGCTTCCGCAGCGCCTATCTCGGCTACTACGGCCGCTCCGGCTTCGCGGGCCGCGGACTGATGGCGGAGGCGGTGCGGCTGGCCCTCCGCCATGCCTTCGAGGAGATCGGGCTGCACCGGCTGGAGGCCAACATCCAGCCCGGCAACGCCGCCTCGCTTGCCCTGGTCCGGCGGCTGGGCTTCCGGCTGGAGGGGTTTTCCCCGCGTTACCTCCAGGTCGGCGGCGAATGGCGGGACCATGAGCGCTGGGCCATCCTGGCGGAGGAGTTCGCCGCCGGAGGCTCCTAGCCACGCCGGCGCCGCAGCCTTTCCCATCCCGCCAGCACCGCGTCATAGGGCAGCGCCAGCGCTTCCCGTCCGCGCCACCACCAGCGCTCCTGCCAGTCATGCGCCGCGTCCGGCGGGGGGGCGGCGCGGGCCGGCAGGCCGAAGGCGCGCAGCAGCATCACGCAGCGCGGCAGGTGATAGCCGCTGCTGACGGCGAAGACCGGGCCTTCGTGGCCCCGCAGCATCCGCGCGCAGGCCCGGGCGGAGCTGAGCGTGTCGGTGGCGGTGAGCTCCGGGCGGATGGCCTCGGCCGGGACCCCGAGATCCTGCAGCAGGCGCGCCATCACCTCGGCCTCGGGCGGACCATGGCGGCCCTGCCCGCCGGTTGGGATGTAGAGCGGCTTGTCCAGCGTGGTGCCGAAGGTGGCGGCGGCCATCACCCGGCGCCGCATGGTCAGGCTGGGACCGCCATCGGCCCGCACCGCCGCACCGAAGATGATGATGACCGGACGTGTCATCCGGGCGGGGCGGCCAGCAGGAGGCGGTTCAGCGGCTCCATGGCGCCGCGCAGGGCGGCGAGGTCGCGCGCATAGGCCTCGCGGGAGATGCCGCGCGCGGCCAGCACGTCGCCGATCTCGCCCAGGCTGCGCCGCCCGTCCACCTGGCCCAGGATGGCCGCCGCCAGGCGCGGGATGGGCACGCCGACCCGCAGCCCGTCGAAGGTGACGCGCAGCACGCCATCTGCAGACAGGCCCTTGGCCAGGCTGGGGCCGTCCAGCTCGCGCAGGACAGGGATGGCGGCGGGGTTCTCCCAGTCCGGCAGGGGCGCCGGGCCGCGCGTGCAGTAGGCGATGTGGATGCCCATGTTGCCGGTGATGGCCTCGGCCAGCGCGGCGCGCGCCACCGGGTCCAGCCGCGCGGTGCGGGCGCGCAGCTTCGGGTCGTTCAGGTAGCGGTCGGGGTCGTAGCGCAGCGGCTCGACGAAGCAGCGCAGCGCGAGCCCGGCGCCCTCGATCAGCCGCGCCAGGGCCGGCACGGTGAAGGCGACGTCCCGCGGATTCAGCAGCAGGTCGTAGAGGCCCGCATCGCCGCCATCGAGATGGTCGGTGATCCAGGGGTTGCGGCGCAGCCAGGCGGTCTCGGGCGCCTGCTTCCAGAGGCGCTTCGCAGCCTCGACGCGTTCGGACGGCGACTCGGAATCCGGGGCGAGCAGGCGCAGCGCGTCCTGCAGCATGTAGACGCCGGTGCGACCGTGCGGCGCATAGACCATCAGGCCCAGGCCTCCGCCCGGCGCCAGCGCCCCCGCCAGGGCGGCCAGCCCCGCCGCCGGGTCGGGCAGGTGGTGCAGCACGCCGCAGCAGTCGATGTAGTCGAACTCGCCGAGGCCGAGCTGCGGCAGGTCCAGCAGCGAGCCGCTGACGAAGCGGATGTTGGTCAGGCCGCGCATCTTCGCCCGCGCCTCCGCTACCTCGCGCGCCGCCGCCGAGCGGTCGAGCCAGACCACCTCGCCCGGACGGTTCGTCCAGGCCATCTGCTGCGCCAGCATCATGGTGCCGTCGCCGCTGCCGCCGCCCGCCATCAGCGCCCGCAGGGGCTGGCCCGCCGGGCGACGGGCGCCGAAGATCCAGTGGTCGATCTCGCGCAGGTGGCTGGGGCTGCCGACGATCAGCCGCTTCGCCTCCTCGCGCGGGTCGCGCTGCGGGTAGGGAAAGGCTTCGTACTGCGCGGCGAGGCGGGCATCGGTGGCGTCCATGGCCCGTTGGGATAGGCGATGCGCGACGGGCGCGCCAGCAGGCTTCCCGCCCGGGCTCAGCATGCCCATCTCAGCGCCATGCCACCCATCGCCACCCTTTCTCGTATCGTCCTCGTGCTGCTGGTGGTGAGCGCGCTCATCCGCATCGCCGTCTACGCTTTCGGCTAGCGCTGCCAGGAAGGGCACCTCCTCAATCCGCCAGTGGATCGTGCCCCCAGTTCATCAGCGACCTGCGCCAGCGCGTATCGCTGACATTGCCCTCCGGCCGCTGCGCCATGTGGCGATGGACGTAGCCGATGACCTTGCGCATATCGGCCCAGTCGGCCTCGGTCAGCGCGTCCTGCTTGCGGGCTTTGATCTCCAGGATGCGCTCGCCCATGTGGTGACCGACGGCTTCGTGCTGCCCAGGTTCCGTCACCTTCTCCCCGCCCGGGGCCATGCCGACCGAGCGGCTTTCCTCGCTTTCGAGCCACTGGCGCAGCTTCGCGGGCGGCATGTTCACCACCCGGCGGAACTCGGCGAGGATTTCCTTCTGACCTTCCGTCACGCCGCGTGCCCCAGCGCCCTGGCCAGTTCGCCCTTGCTCATGCGCGAGCGGCCGGGAATGTCGCGCCTGCGCGCCTCAGCCATCAGTGTGGCCTTGGTGGTGCCTTCCCCATTGGCGGCACGGCGGGCGCTGGCGGCCTTGCGCGCCACGCCCTCCGGCTGGGCGCTGAACTGACGCCCCTTGCGGCTGTCGGCGCGCTTCTTGGCGGTCGTGCGGCGGTATTCCTCGTCGGAGAGCGATTCGCGGGCCTTGCGCGGCAGGTAGCGCTCGCCGGTGGTGCCACTCTTGCGGCCGGACTTGGTGCCCCAGTCCTCGCGCTGCCACTGCTCCAGGTGGTTGTCGGCCGACTTGCGGCCGCGATAGCCGCCGCCTTCTGCCTTGTATTCGTTGACCGCGAGCTGCGCCTTGCGGGCCGACCACTGGCCGGGCTTGCCACCCTTGCCGCCGCGCGTGACCTCCCGCTTCACCTTGTCCCAGAGCGCGGGGTCGGTCTTCTCCGCCGTTCCTGCCATCCTGCCATCTCCGCTGCGCTCCCCTGAAACGTAAGGGGCTGCGGGCCAGTTGCCCCTGCTCCCTCAGCCGAGTCGCAGCACCGGGCGGAAGGCGTTCAGCGTCTCGAAGGCGCAGAGGGCGGGCGCGGGGAAGTGCAGCGCCGGGTAGCGGCTGGCGAAAGCCTGCCCCAGGCGGCGCTGCGCCGCCACGAGACCGGCCGCCCGGGTCGGCTCCAGCCAGGCCAGGGAATAGTTCAGCGTGAGGTGGAAGCCGTGGCGATGACGGTTCGCCCGCCGCAGACCGAGCGCCTGCGACAGGGCCTCCCGCAGCCCGGCGAGCCGCTGCGCGGTCGCGGCATCCCACGGCTCCAGCCACAGCACGGTGCCCCCGCCGGAGGTCGGACCCAGCCCGGCCGGGCGCATGGCGAAGCCATCCGGCGCGCGGAGCCCGTTCAGGCGCTCCGCGAAGGCGCGCGTCACCGCCGCGACCGGCGCGTCGAGCGGCAGGCCATCGGGCCAGTCCTGCGGCCGGCGGGCGCGGTCATGCACGCCGTTGAACACCGTCATGTGAAAGCTGGCGGGGTCCAGCGCGGCAAGCTTCGCGCCCCAGGCGGGCGCCGTGGCCAGTTCCGCGGCGATCGCCGCCAAGGCGGCATGCTCCGGCGCCGCCTCGGGCAGGAGGCAGAGCACCGTGTTGCCCGGAAAGGGCAGCGGCGTGCCATCGGCGGCGAACTTCACCCCGGACACGGGATGCGGCTGGCCGGGCCTGCCGGTCAGGCGGGCGATGGCGGCGTCGGGCGACATGCGGAGTCCCTCGGCGATGGCGCTGCGCATCAACGGGCATCTGCGCGCCGCTGAAAAGGGGGGCGCCTTGGCAGCCGCCACGCCCGGCGCCACCCTGCGCCGGAGGAATGGGAGGAGACGGCCATGCAGGTTGGCGTCATTGGCTTGGGCAGCATGGGGATGGGCGCGGCGCTGTCGCTGCTGCGGGCCGGGCTGAAGGTGACGGGTTGCGACCCCCGCGCGGCCGCCCGGGAGGAGTTCATCGCCGCCGGCGGGGCGGCCGTGGCCAGCGCCGCCGAGCTGCCGCAGGGCACCGAGGCGCTAGTGGTGCTGGTGGTGAACGCCGCGCAGACCGAGGCGGCACTGTTCGGGCCGGAGGGTGCCCTGCCCCGCCTGGCGCCGGGCGCGGTGGTGCTCTCCTGCGCCACCATGGCGCCGGACGCGGCGCGCGCCATCGCCACGAAGCTGGAGCAGGCGGGAATGCTGCCGCTGGATGCGCCGGTTTCCGGGGGGGCGGCCAAGGCGCGCGAGGGCGCGATGACGGTGATGGCGGCCGGACATGCCTTGGCCTTCGACAAGGCGGGGCCGGTGCTGGAGGCCATCGCCACCAAGGTCTGGCGGCTGGGCGAGGCGCCGGGCATCGGCGCCACCGTGAAGGTGGTGCACCAGCTCCTGGCCGGGGTGCATATCGCGGTGGCGGCGGAGGCCATGGCGCTCGGCATCCGCGCCGGCGCGGACCCGAAGGCGCTCTACGACGTCGTCACCTCGGCCGCCGGCAATTCCTGGATGTTCGAGAACCGCATGGCGCGGGTGCTGGCCGGCGATGACGCGCCGCGCTCGGCGGTCGACATCTTCGTCAAGGATCTGGGGCTGGTGACGGACATGGCCCGCTCGCTGGCCTTCCCGGTGCCCCTGGCGGCGCAGGCGCAGCAGCTCTTCACGGCGGCCCATGCCATGGGAGAGGGGCAGAAGGACGACGGGTTCGTCATTCGCGTCTGGCAGGCGATGACCGGGATCGCACTGCCTGGGGAAGAGCAGAAAAAGGCATGAAGGTTGGGGGCGTGAACTCCCCCAAGCCCCCTCCTTTTTCTGGCAGTTTCCAGTCGGGCCGGTGGTGAAGGCCGTTCTTGCTTTCAGCCGCCGGGGCTGTTTTCAGCCTTGCAGCGGGTGCTTTCCACAAGCGCCGGAAAGCTGACAGAAAAGAAAGAAGAGGGGGTCCGGGGGAGAATTCATTCTCCCCCGCTTCCGTCGCTCACCCGATTCGACGGCCAGAGCGGCTTAGCTCTCTTCCTCGCGGTCGGTCTCGACCTCGATATCGGTGTCGAGATCGTCCTCGGCGTCCTCGAGGTCCTCCGCGTCGTCCAGCGACTCGTCGGTGTCCACGTCCTCCAGGTCGACATCGTCGGAGTCGGCTTCGGGGACAGGGCGCTTCTTGACCTTCTCCTCCACCGGCGCCGCGGCGCGGCGCAGGCGGGGCTGCTCGGCCGGCTGCTCGGTGCCGCACTTCGGGCAGACCGCGGGCTGGCGGGCAAGGTCGTAGAACTTGGCGCCGCAGGCGACGCAGGTGCGTTTCAGACCCAGTTCGGGCTTGGCCATCAGCGTGAGTATCCCGGGAAAGAGGGGCCAGGCGCGGGCCGGCCGCGAAACAGGGGCGCGCATTGCCACGCCCCCCGGCTCCATGTCAAACCCTCGCTCCGTGGAACACGAAGCGAATGCACGGCCGTTGCGCGCCACCCGGCCGCAAAAGGGCCTCTCCGGCCGCCTCACGGTCGCCGGCGACAAGTCGATCAGCCATCGCGCGCTGATGTTCGGCGCCCTGGCCGTTGGCCGCACCGAGATCACCGGGCTGCTGGAGGGCGAGGACGTGCTGCGCACCGCGGCCGCCATGCGCGCCCTGGGCGCCACGGTGGAGCGGCTGGGACCGGGCCACTGGCAGGTGGCCGGGCGTGGCGTCGGCGGCCTCACCGAGCCAGCCGACGTGCTGGACATGGGCAATTCCGGCACCGCCGCGCGGCTGATCTGCGGCCTGATCGCCGGCCACCCGATCTTTGCCGTGCTGACCGGCGACGCCTCACTGCGTAAACGGCCGATGAAGCGCGTGACCGACCCGCTGGCCACCTGCGGCGCCCGCTTCACCAGCCGCCAGGGCGGGCGACTGCCGCTGGCCATCGAGGGCGCCGCCGAGCCGCTGCCGCTGGACTATACCCTTCCGATGGCCTCGGCGCAGGTGAAGTCGGCCGTGCTATTGGCGGGACTGGGCGCGCGCGGCGTGACCCGCGTGATCGAGCCCGAGGCAAGCCGCGACCACACCGAGAACATGCTGCGCCATTTCGGCGCCACCGTGCGGGTGGAGCCGCAGGGGCATGGCCGCGTCATCGAGTTGGAGGGCCAGCCGGAGCTGACCGCCGCGCCAGTGGCGGTGCCGGGTGATCCCTCCTCCGCCGCCTTCCCGCTGGTGGCGGCCCTGCTGGTGCCGGGCTCCGAGCTGACGGTGGAAGGCGTCGGGCTGAACCCGCTGCGCACCGGGCTCTTCACCACCCTGCGCGAGATGGGCGCCGAGCTCACGGTCAGCAACGCCCGCACCGAGGGCGGCGAGCCGATGGGCGACCTCACGGCCCGCCACGGCATGTTGCGCGCGGTGGACGTGCCGGCCGAGCGCGTGCCCTCCATGGTGGACGAATATCCGATCCTGGCCGTGGCGGCCGCCTGCGCCCAGGGTGTCAGCCGCTTCCGCGGCCTGGCCGAGCTGCGGGTGAAGGAGAGCGACCGCGTCGCCGCCACCGCCGCCTTGCTCGCCACCAACGGGGTGAAGGTGGAGATCGAGGGCGACGACATGCTGGTTCACGGCGCTGGCGCGCCACCGCCGGGCGGCGGCCAGGTCGTCACGCATATGGACCACCGCATCGCCATGAGCGCGCTGGTGCTCGGGCTGGCCACCGCGGCGCCGGTGGCGGTGGACGATGCCAGCTTCATCGATACCTCCTTCCCCGGCTTCGCCGACCTCATCAACCGGGTGGCGGGGGGCGACGCCCTGCAGCGCCTGAACCATCCGGGCCGGGCATGAGCGCCATGCCGGGCGCCGCCAACCCTGGCCTCGCCGGCGTGGTGATCGCCGTGGACGGGCCGGCGGCGGCCGGCAAGGGTACGCTGGCCCGGCGCCTCGCCGCCGAGCTGGGGCTGCCTTATCTCGACACCGGGCTGCTCTACCGCGCCGCCGGCCGCCGGCTGCTCGATGCCGGCGCCGACCCGCGCGACCCCGCCGCCGCCGAGGCCGCCGCGCGCGTGCTACTGCCTGTTGACCTAGAGCGCCCGGACCTGCGCGGCCCCGAGGCGGACAAGGCGGCCAGCGCCGTCGCCGCCATCCCGGCGGTGCGCGCCGCGCTGCTGGACTGGCAGCGCGACTTCGGCCGCACCCATGGGGCGGTACTGGACGGGCGGGACATCGGCACCGTGGTCTTCCCCGAGGCGCCGGTGAAGCTGTTCGTCACCGCCAGTGACGAGGAGCGCGCCCGCCGCCGCTGGCTGGAGTTGCGAGGGCGCGGCGTCGCGGCTGAGTTGCCGGCCGTGTTGGCCGACCTCCGCGCACGGGACGCGCAGGACGCCAGCCGCGCGGTGGCGCCGCTAAAGCCGGCGGCAGACGCGCTGCTGCTGGACACCACGACCCTCGATGCCGAAAGCGCATTCCAGGCCGCTCGCAGCCTGGTGGCGGAGCGCCTCGGCCTCTGAGGCCCGCCTGTGCGGGCGGAACCAGGAGAGAAGGAGGACGCGCCCTCAGAATCCTGGCTGAAGCAGGAGGTTTGGGGGAGTTGTCCGAGGCAGTGCCTCGCCCCCTCAAATCCGCCCCTTGCCCTGTCAGTTTCGGCTCCGCCGGTGACAAGCGGCAGTCCGGCCGTCTTACGAGGGCAGTCGCCGGGGCGGCTTGCGCCCCGGCGCGGGCGCGTGCCGTTGGCGGCAGGCAGCTGATAAAAAAGAAGAAGAAGAGGGGGGGCGAGGGAGAGTCCATTCTCCCCCGCCTCTGCCCTTTGGCCGATTCGAGAACAGCCCCGGATTTCTTCTACCAGACGTCAACCTTCGATCTCCCTCTTCGTTCTTCTCGATCAGTTTTCGGTCGCGCCCGAGGAGGGCGCCCACGCCCGGACGGTTCATCCGCCCCGCCGGAGGCGGCGAAACGTTGCGCTTCTGTCCGATTCCCCTTGACGCAAAGGGGCGGACTGGCCTAGGCGAACCTGAACCCTGTCACCATATCGGTGCCGGGGTGTCCGGCTCTCCACGGCGCGCTGAACAGGCGCCCGCGCCCGCCGGACCGGAACGGGCGGGCCGCAACTCCGCTTATCGCAACAGGGCCGAACGGCGCCGCCTGCAGGGGCAGGCGCCCGGTCAAGTCGTGCCCGCGCAGGCGGGGGCGCAAGAATCCTTCCGGGGCCTCCCGGGTGGATCAGGAACACACTGCTACATGGCACATGCCGACAGCCTTTCCACGACCCCGGCCGGTGGCGAGGATTTTGCCGCCCTGCTCGACGCCACCCTTGGCGCCGACACTGGCTTCGCCGGCTCGGTCGTCACCGGCAAGGTGGTCCGGGTCGACGACGATTACGCGGTCGTGGATGTCGGGCTGAAGAGCGAGGGGCGCGTTCCCCTCAAGGAATTCGCGCCGCAGGGCCAGAAGGCCGAGGTGCAGCCCGGCGACGTGGTCGAGCTGTTCGTTGAGCGCTACGAGGACAAGGACGGTTCCATCGTCCTGTCCCGCGAAAAGGCGCGCCGCGAGGAAGCCTGGACCAACCTGGAGAAGGCGTTCAACGCGCAGCAGCGTGTGAACGGCGTCATCTTCGGGCGCGTGAAGGGTGGCTTCACCGTCGATCTCGGCGGCGCCGTGGCCTTCCTTCCGGGTTCCCAGGTGGATATCCGCCCGGTGCGCGACGTCGGGCCGCTGATGGGCTCCCCGCAGCCCTTCCAGATCCTGAAGATGGACCGCGCCCGCGGCAACATCGTCGTCAGCCGCCGCGCGGTGCTGGAAGAGACCCGCGCCGAGCAGCGCAGCGAGCTGATCCAGGGCCTCAAGGAAGGCATGATCCTGGACGGCGTGGTGAAGAACATCACCGACTACGGCGCCTTCGTGGATCTGGGCGGTGTGGACGGCCTGCTGCATGTCACCGACATCGCCTGGCGCCGCATCAACCACCCCTCCGAGGCGCTGAGCATCGGCCAGCAGGTCCGCGTGCAGGTCATCCGCTTCAACCCCGAGACGCAGCGCATCTCGCTGGGCATGAAGCAGCTGATGTCCGATCCGTGGGAGGGCGTGTCGATCAAGTACCCGGTCGGCGCGAAGTTCTCCGGCCGCGTGACCAACATCACCGACTACGGCGCCTTCGTGGAGCTGGAGCCGGGCGTCGAGGGTCTGGTCCACGTCTCCGAGATGAGCTGGACCAAGAAGAACGTCCATCCGGGCAAGATCGTCGCCACCTCGCAGGAGGTCGACGTGATGATCCTGGACGTGGACGAGCCGAAGCGCCGCATCAGCCTCGGCCTCAAGCAGGCCCAGGGCAACCCCTGGGAGCTGTTCCTCGAGGCGCATGGCCCCGGCTCGATCGTCGAGGGCGAGATCCGCAACATCACCGAGTTCGGTCTGTTCGTGGGTCTGGCTCCCGAGATCGACGGCATGGTGCACATGTCCGACCTTTCCTGGGACGTCCCTGGCGAGCAGGCCATGGCCGACTACAAGAAGGGCGACATGGTCAAGGCCAAGGTGCTGGACGTTGACGTCGAGAAGGAGCGCATCTCCCTCGGCATCAAGCAGCTGGCCGCCGACCCCGCCGCCGAGGTGCTGGACCGCGTTCGCAAGAACGACATCGTCACCTGCGTGGTGACCAAGGTCGAGCAGAACGGCATCGAGGTGAAGGTCGAGGACGTGCTCACCGGCTTCATTCGCCGCGCCGAGCTGGCCCGCGACCGTGGCGACCAGCGCCCCGACAAGTTCGCCATTGGCGAGAAGGTCGATGCGAAGGTCACCGCCGTGGATCGCGCTGCCCGCCGCCTGGCCCTGACCATCAAGGGCAAGGAAGTGGAGGAGGAGCGCGAGGCGATGAAGGAGTACGGCACCGCCGACTCCGGCGCCTCCCTGGGCGACATCCTCGGCGCGGCCATCCGCCGCCGCAACCAGATGGCGGGCGACGAGTAAGTCTTCGCCCTCCCTTCTGGAGGAACTGCAGCGCCCCGGGTGGTCCGCCACCCGGGGCGTTTGCTTTTGCGGCGGCGCCGGCGAGCCTTGACCGCGCCACCTTCCCGCCGCCATTGATGCGCGCAGCATGAGCGCCCCCCTGGAACACGACCTGCTGGTCGATCGCCGCCGCCTCAAGCGCCGCCTGCTGGGCTGGCGCGTGGCCGCCGTGCTGCTGGCTGTGGTGGCGCTCTTTGCCGCCTTCGGCACGGAGCTGGAGACGCGGGCGCATCTGGTGCGCTTCAGCGTCGAGGGTACCATCGGCGACGACCATCGCATCACCGAGGCCATCGCCAAGGCGGCGCGCGACCCCGCGGTGCGCGGCATGATCCTCTCCATCGACAGCCCCGGCGGCACGGTGGCGGGCGGTGAGGGGCTGCACGCCGCGCTCAGTCATTTCCGCGAGCGCAAGCCGCTGGTGGCCGTGATGCGCGGCACCGCCGCCTCCGCCGCCTACATGATCGCCATGCCGGCCGAGCGGATCTTCGCCCGCGACTCCACTGTCACCGGCTCGATTGGCGTGATCCTGCAGTCCTTCAACGTGAAGGGGCTGCTGGACATGCTGGGCGTCCAGCCGGAGATGCTGACCTCCGGTCCGCTGAAGGGCGTCCCAAGCCCCTTCCGCCCGCTCAGCCCGGAAGGTGAGGCCGTGCTGCAGGGGGTGCTGCGCGACCTGCACGGGCAGTTCGTCAGCATGGTGGCGGCGGGGCGCAAGCTGCCGCGCGAGCAGGTGGAGGCGCTGGCGGACGGCCGCATCTACACCGGCAAGCAGGCGCTGGACCTGAAGCTGGTGGATGCCATCGGCGGCGAGCCGGAGGCGCGCGCCTGGCTGGCCAGCGCGCATGGCATCCCCGCCGACCTGCGCGTGCGTGACCTCGACCCGCGGGACAGGGTGGAGCGCGTGCTCGGCGTCTCCGTGCATATGCTGATGAAAAGCCTGATTTCAGAATGGCTTGCGATTGACGGCCCGCAGGCCGTTTGGCAGCTTCCGCGATGAGGGGCCGCGGGCGCGCTTGCGGCCCGGCGGCGGGGTGGCAATCTTCCGGCCGGGGTTCCGGCGCAGGGCAGGAGGCAGGCGGGCCATGACCAAATCCGAACTGATCGCGCAGCTGGCTGCGGCCAACCCGCATCTGCGCCAGCCGGACGTGGAGCTGATCGTCAGCACCATCTTCGACGAGATCACCACCGCCCTGGCGCGGGGGGACCGGGTGGAGCTGCGCGGCTTCGGCGCCTTCTCCGCCAAGCAGCGCGATCCGCGCACCGGCCGCAACCCGCGCACCGGCGAATCGGTGCCGGTCGCCGGCAAGTCCGTTCCCTATTTCAAGCCCGGCAAGGAACTGCGCGAGCGCGTCAATGGCGGCCCGCTGCAGGCGCCGAAGCGCAGCCCCCGCACCACGGTGACCACTCCATGACCATCATCGGCCTCCTGCTCACCGCCCTGCTGCTGCTGGTGCTGGTGCTCTTCGCCGTCTCCAACACCATGCCGGTCGCACTGCAGCTCTGGCCCTTCGATGTGAGCTGGGAGGTGCCGCTGGCCGGCGCCGTGCTCGGCGCCGCGGCGCTCGCCTTCCTGCTCGGCGCGCTGCTGGCCTGGGGCAGCGCCCTGCACTACCGCCGCCGCGCCCGCCGGATGCAGCGCGCCGCGCAGCTCCTGGAAGCCGAGCTGGCCGAGATCCGCGCGCGGCAGGACGCCGCCAACCCGGTTCCCTCCACCGCGCCGACCACCTCCACGGCACTGGCCGCGACCCACTGAGATGCGCGGGAAGCCCAATGGCACCGGGTTGATCGCCGCGCTCGACACGCCCGATGCCGCGCGCGCCGAGGGCTGGGCGCGCGCGGTGGCACCGCATGTGGGGCTGGTAAAGGTGGGGCTGGAACTGTTCTGCGCCGCCGGCCCCACGGTGATGTCGCGGATCGCCGCGCAGCGGCCGGTCTTCCTGGACCTGAAGTTCCACGACATCCCGAACACCGTGGCCGGCGCCGTGCGCTCGGTCTGCGCCACCCGCCCGGCCATGCTGACCCTGCACGGCGGCGGCGGCGGCGCCATGATCGAGGCCGCCCGCCGCGCCGCGGAGGACAGCCTTGGCGAGGCACGCCCCGCCATCCTGGCCGTGACGGTGCTGACCAGCTTCACCGCCGCCGGCCTGGCCGAGACGGGCGTCTCCGGCGGCCCGACGCAGCAGGTTCTGCGGCTGGCACGGCTGGCGCTGGAGGCGGGCGCGGACGGTCTGGTCTGCTCGCCGCAGGAGATCTCCCGCCTGCGCGACGCCTTCGGCGAGGCGCCGTTGCTGGTGGTGCCCGGCGTGCGCCCGGCCGGCAGCGACAAGGGCGATCAGGCGCGGGTCGCCACCCCCGAGGAGGCCGCCGCCGCCGGGGCGGACTGGCTGGTGGTGGGGCGCCCCATCACCAGCGCGCCCGATCCCGCCGCCGCGGCGGCCGCCATCGCCGGCAGCCTGCCTCGCTGAAATGACCGCCCCCCTTCCCAAGGTGCAGGTCAAGATCTGCGGCATCAACGACGCGGCGGCCTATGATGCGGCCTGCCGCGCCGGGGCCGACTGGGTTGGTTTCGTCTTCTACCCGCCCTCCCCGCGTGCGGTGACGCCGGAGCAGGCCGGCGAGCTGGCGGCGCGCGGCGGCACCGGGCGGCGCCCGCTCTGCGTCGGCCTGTTCGTGGACGCGACCGATGCCGAGATCGGCGAGGTGCTGGAGGCCGCTCCTCTCAGCCTGCTGCAACTGCACGGCATGGAGAGCCCGGAGCGCTGCGCGGCCATCCGGGCGCGCTTCGGCCTGCCGGTCATGAAGGCGCTGGGCATCGCCAAGCCGGAGGACCTGGCGCTGCTGGAGGCCTATGCGCCAGCCGTGGACCGCTTCCTGCTGGATGCCAAGCCGCCGCGCGGTGCCACCCTGCCGGGCGGGAACGCGGCCAGCTTCGACTGGTCCTTGCTGGCGGGCCACCCGGTCCCCCGGCCCTGGATGCTGGCAGGCGGGCTGACCCCGGCCAATGTCGCTTCCGCCATCCGGGTCACCGGCGCGCCGGCGGTGGATGTCTCCTCCGGTGTCGAGCGGATGCGCGGCGTGAAGGACCCGGTGCTGATCGCGGCCTTCGTCGCGGCCGCGCACGCGGAACAGGAGTAGAAAGGCTGGGGGAAGGAATTCCCCCAGACCCCCAACTTTTTTCTTCGAGTTCCCTCGCAGGCGGCCCCCGCGCCGGAAGCTGACAACGGAAGACGACCGGAGATGGGCTTCCCCCGGTTCCGCCGCCGCCGGCCGTGACGAAAGGCGCTTCTGCGCCCTCGCTTTCCCCCTCCTCTCGAAGCCGCCCCTATCCCCATATGGCAGGGCGCGCTAACACTCAGCGCAGCTTGGAGGGACGCGTGAACCAGCCTCTGCCCAATTCCCTGCGCCAGGGTCCCGATGCACGGGGCCGTTTCGGTCAGTTCGGTGGACGTTACGTCGCCGAGACGCTGATGCCGGTCATTCAGGAGGTCGAGCAGGCCTACAATGCCGCGCGGCAGGACCCGGCCTTCATGAAGGAATGGCGACGGCTGCTGAAGGACTATGTCGGCCGCCCCAGCCCGCTCTGGCTCTGCGAGCGGCTGACCGAGCATCTCGGCGGCGCGAAGGTCTACTTCAAGCGCGAAGAGCTGAACCACACCGGCGCGCACAAGATCAACGCCGTGCTCGGCCAGATCCTGCTGGCCAAGCGCATGGGCAAGCCGCGCATCATCGCCGAGACCGGCGCCGGGCAGCATGGCGTGGCCACCGCCACCGCCTGCGCCCTCTTCGGCCTGAAATGCATCGTCTACATGGGCGCCACCGACGTCGAGCGGCAGCAGCCCAACGTCTTCCGCATGAAGCTGCTGGGGGCGGAGGTGATCCCCGTCACCTCCGGCGCCGGCACGCTGAAGGACGCGATGAACGAGGCGATGCGCGACTGGGTCGCCAATGTCGCCGACACCTACTACTGCATCGGCACCGTCGCCGGCCCCGCGCCCTTCCCGCAGATGGTGCGCGACTTCCAGTGCGTGATCGGCGAGGAGACCAAGCAGCAGATCCTGGCCGCCGAGGGGCGCCTGCCGGATGCGCTGGTCTGCGCCGTCGGCGGCGGTTCCTCCGCCATGGGGCTGTTCCACCCCTTCCTCGACGACACCGACGTCGCGATCTACGGCGTCGAGGCCGCCGGGCGCGGCATGGAGACGGGCGAGCACGCGGCTGCCATTGCCGGTGGGCGCCCGGGCGTGCTGCACGGCAACAAGACCTATCTGCTGCAGGACGACCACGGCCAGATCCACGAGGCGCACTCGATCTCCGCCGGGCTGGACTATCCCGGCATCGGCCCGGAGCACTCCTGGCTGCATGAGATCGGCCGCGTGCAATACGTCGCGGTGACGGACCAGGGGGCGCTGGAGGCCTTCCAGCTCTGCTCGCGGCTGGAAGGCATCATCCCCGCGCTGGAATCGGCGCATGGGCTGGCCTACGTGATGAAGCTCGCGCCGACCATGGCCCAGGACAAGATCATCGTCCTCAACCTGTCCGGCCGGGGCGACAAGGACATCTTCACCGTCGCCAAGCACCTGGGAGAGTCGCTGTGAGCCGCATCGCCGCCCGCTTCGCGCAGCTCAAGGCGGAGGGCCGCGGCGCGCTGATGCCCTTCCTGGAGGCCTACGACCCCGATCCGGCGACCTCCATGGCGTTGCTGCGGGGCCTACCCGGCGCGGGGGCGGACCTGATCGAGATCGGCGTGCCCTTCACCGACCCGATGGCCGACGGACCGACCGTGCAGCGCGCCGGACAGCGGGCGCTGAAGGCCGGCGGCACGCTGGGCGGGGCGCTCGCCATGGTGCGCGACTTCCGCCGCGAGGACGACGAGACCCCGATCGTGCTGATGGGCTATCTGAACCCCATCCTCTCCTACGGCATCGAGAGCTTCTGCACCGAGGCGGCCGAGTCCGGAGTGGACGGGCTGATCGTGGTGGACATGCCGCCGGAGGAGGCCGACGAATTGGCCGGGCCCGCGCGCGAGCAGGGGCTGGATCTGATCCGCCTCGTCGCCCCCACCACCCATGACGAGCGGCTGCCCAAGGTGCTCGAAGGCACCAGCGGCTTCATCTACTACGTGGCCATCACGGGGATCACCGGCACGCGCAGCGCCACGCAGGAGGCGCTGGCCGCGGCCATCCCGCGCCTGCGCCGCCATACCGACCTGCCGATCGCCATCGGCTTCGGCGTGCGCACGCCGCAGCAGGCCGCTGAGGCGGTGCAGGTGGCGGATGGCGCCGTCGTCGCCTCGGCGCTGATCGACACCCTGGCCGCCAGCCTGGACGAGAAGGGCCGCGCCCGGCCGGACACGCTGCGCAAGGTTCTGGACCAGGTGCGCGGCCTTGCCGAGGCCGTGCGCGGAGCACGCGTTTCGGCCTGAGCCGGGCCGGAAGGAAGGAGGGGCCCCTCTTCCTCGGGTGAAGTGGCTTTTGGGGGGGGGCTCCCCCGACCTTCTCCTTCTGCAAGTCTTCGGTTCAGCGGCGGGCGCTCGCGCTGGGCCAGAGACTGCGGCGCCGAGCCTCCTGGCCTTGGGCGCGGCAACTTCCGGAGGCCATGGCGGGTTCAGCCGGCATCGATCGGAAGGAGGCCCGCATGAGTCGCTGGCAATGGCTCTGGCGGCGGCTGACGCGTCGCCTGTGGTTCCGCGCGGCGCTCTTCACGCTGCTCGCCGTGGCGACCGCCCTGGTCGCCGCGGTGGCGGAGCCGTTCATTCCATACAAGATCACCGTCCGCATCGGCGCCAAGGCGGTGGACAACATCCTCGGCATCCTGGCTTCCAGCATGCTGGCGGTGACCACCTTCTCCCTCACCACCATGGTTTCGGCCTATTCGGCCGCCACCAGCAACACCACGCCCCGTGCGACGCGGCTGGTGATCGAGGATCGCACGGCGCAGAACGCCATCGCCACCTTCCTCGGCAGCTTCCTGTTCAGCGTCGCCGGCATCGTCGCGCTGAGCACGGGCATCTATGGCGAGAACGGGCGGGTCATCCTGTTCGTCGTTACCATCCTGGTGATCGCCGGGATCGTGGTCACCCTGCTCCGCTGGATCGAGCGGCTCTCCGGGCTGGGGCGGGTGGAGGAGACGGTCGCGCGCGTGAAGGAAGCGACTCACCAGGCAATGCAGCAATGGATGGAACGGCCCCACCTGGGAGCCCGTCCCCCCGTGCCCCAGCCGGCGAGCGCGCACCAGGTCTTCCCGGAGGAGCGGGGATACCTGCAGCACGTCGATCTTGGCCGGCTCTCCGCACTGGGCGAGGAGATGGGACAGGCTGTGCATCTGCTGGCGCTTCCCGGCACCTACCTGCACCCGCACCGGCCGCTGCTCTGGATGGAAAGCCCTTGCGGGACCGATGTGGCCAAGCGCCTGCGCGCGGCCTTCATCCTGGGCAGCAACCGCTCCTACGACCAAGACCCCCGCTTCGGACTGATCGTGCTCTCGGAGATCGCCTCCCGCGCCCTTTCGCCGGCGGTGAACGACCCCGGCACGGCGATCGGCGTGCTCGCTGCCGGCGGGCATCTGCTCGCCGAATGGGCGGAGGGCCAGGCCCGCGTCCCGCCGGAAGCCCCACTGCCGCATGTCCACGCACCTGGCCTTTCGGTGGAGGATATGTTCGACGACTTCTTCCGCCCCATCGCGCGCGATGGGGCGGGCATGCTGGAGGTGGGCATCCGGCTACAGAAGACGCTACGGATGCTGGCGCCGCTTGGTGGGTTCCGGTTCGCGGCACGGCGGCACTCGCAGACGGCCCTGGAACATTCGGAGAAGGCGCTCGGCATCGCCTCCGAGCGCCAGATCCTGCGCGAACTGGCGCTCACGGAGCCATGGCCCGCCGCGTGAACTGACAAAGGGCGGGTCCGGGGAAATTCCTTCCCCCCGGCTCTTCCTCACTCCGCTGGCACGTTGTTCCGCAACTCGGCGAGCCAGGCATTGGCATTGCCGTCCGAGGGCGCCCGCCAATCCCCGCGCGGCGAGAGCGAGCCGCCCGCCACCACCTTCGGCCCGTTCGGCAAGGCGGAGCGCTTGAACTGGGCAAAGCCGAAGAAGCGTTGCAGGAAGACTTCCAGCCAGTGCCGGATGATCGGCAGGTCGTAGGCGTTGCGGCTGGCCTCCGGGAAGCCGGGCGGCCAGGTGCCGCGCGCCGCGTCGCCCCAGGCCTGGAGCGCCAGGAAGGCGATCTTCGAGGGGCGGAAGCCGTAGCGCAGCGTGTAGAACAGGTTGAAGTCCTGCAGGGCATAGGGGCCGATCTTGGCCTCGGTGCTCTGGATCTGCTGCGTCTCGCCATCGGCCGGGATCAGCTCGGGCGAGATCTCGGTCTCCAGCACCGATTGCAGGGTTTCGTTGACCTCCGCCTCGAACTGGCCAGAAGCGATGACCCAGCGGATCAGGTGCTGGATCAGCGTCTTGGGCACACCGCCATTGACGTTGTAGTGCGACATCTGGTCGCCCACGCCATAGGTGCACCAGCCCAGCGCCAGCTCGGAGAGGTCGCCGGTGCCGAGCACCATGCCGCCATGCCGGTTGGCGGCGCGGAACAGGTAGTCGGTGCGCAGCCCGGCCTGGACGTTCTCGAAGGTCACGTCATAGACCGGCTCGCCCTTGGCGAAGGGATGACCGAGATCGGCCAGCATCTGCCGGGCGGCCGGACGGATGTCCAGCTCGTGTGCGGTGACGCCAAGGGAGGCCATCAGCCGGTGCGCGTTGGTCTTGGTGCCGGCGGAGGTACCGAAGCCAGGCATCGTGTAGGCGATGATGTCGCTGCGGGGCCGGCCCATGCGGTCCAGCGCCTTCGCGGCGACGATCAGCGCCTGGGTGGAGTCGAGGCCGCCCGAGACGCCGATGATGATCTTGCGGTTGTTGGTGGCCTGGCAGCGCTGGACGAGGCCGGAAACCTGGATGTTGTAGGCCTCGTAGCAGTCCTGGCTCAGCCGCTCCGGGTTGGCGGGAACGAAGGGGAAGCGCTCCAGCGCGCGCTCAAAGCCGATATCCTCCATCGGCGGGTCGAGCCGGAAGGTCACGGTGCGGAAGCTGCGGGTGTGCAGGCGCTGGTTGTCGTCAAAGGTGCCCTGGCGGGCGCGCTCCTGGCGCAGCATGTCGAGATCGACATCGGCGATGACGACCTGGTCCGCCTCGGGGAAGCGGTCGCTTTCCTTCAGGATGGCGCCGTTCTCGAAGATGGAGACCTGGCCGTCCCAGGCGAGATCGGTGGTGGATTCACCCACTCCGGCGGCAGCGTAGAGATAGGCGGCGAGGCAGCGGGCGGACTGCGACTGGCAGAGCAGCCGGCGCGTATCCGCCTTGCCCACGGTGATATTGCTGGCCGAGAGGTTGGCGAGCACGGTGGCGCCGGCCAGGGCGGCCCCGGCGCTGGGCGGCACCGGCACCCAGAAGTCCTCGCAGATCTCGGCATGCAGCACGAGGCCGGCGATGTCCTCGGCAGCGAAGAGCAGGTCCGGCCCGAAGGGGGCGCGCTGGCCGGCGACGGTGATCTCGCTGCCCTCCGTACCGGCGCCGGAGGCGAACCAGCGGTGCTCATAGAACTCGCGGTAGTTCGGCAGGTGGATCTTCGGCACCAAGCCGAGCAGCCGTCCGCGCTGGATCGCCACGGCGGTGTTGTAGACCCGGTGGCCGTGGCGCAGGGGAGCACCCACCAGCAGCACCGGGCGCAGCGAGGCGGAGGCCGTCAGCAGCGTGCCAATCGCCTGCTCCACCGCGTCCAGCAGCGTGTCCTGCAGGTGGAGGTCGTCAATCGCATAGCCGGAGAGCGACAGTTCGGGGAAGACCGCGAGCGCGGCGCCCTTGGCATCGCACTGGCGCGTGGCCTCCAGGATGGCGGCGGCGTTGGCGGCTGGGTCGGCCAAGGTGCAGCGCGTGGTGCAGGCGGCGACGCGGGCGAAACCGTGGCGGTAAATGGCGTGGAAGCTCATGCGCGCAGCCTGCCCTTGCAGCGGGCCTTCCGTCTAGTCACCTGCCCGCGCAGGGGAAACGCGGCGGTGGCGTCCGAGGTTCCCTACCCTGCCGCGAAAAGGGCGCCGCCCGGGCGCTCCAGCCCGAGATGGCCCCGCAGGATGCAGCCGCGGTACTCGCACCGGTGAAGCCCGCGCCGCAGCAGTTCCGGCGGCCGCAACCGCCAGACTTTCGGAAAGAACGGATGGGTCAAATCCATGGATTTGACCGGGGGAATTCTTTCCCCCGATCGTTTTCACCCGCGCCGGAAGGTCAGCACCCGGCTGCGCTGGGAGACGAGGCGCAACTCGTCCGACCCTGCCAGCCAGAGCGCAAAACGGCTGCGCGAAGGCGGCGAGGCACGTTCCGCCAGCGCCTTGCCCGGCCCGAGGGGGCGCAGCATGGCCCATTGCAGGGGCTGGCCGGGCAGGCGGATGCGCCCTCCCTCGGCGATGGTGAGGCGAGCCTCACAGTTCAGTCCCTCGCCCACCCAGTCCCCGACCAGATGGGGATCGAGCGCGGCATCCTCCGGCACCGGCAGCAGGCGGCAGTCCTGGTGGCCGAGGCCGCCTTCCAGGGCGCCGTCAGGGGCCACCCGCAGCGCGAAGGCCAGATGTGCCTGGAGGCCGTGCGCCAGCCCGTCAGCGCCCTGGGAAAGGGCCTCCTGCGCGCCGAGCAGGAAGAGGGAATCGCCGGTGGATTCCACCCAGCGCGGGCCCTCCGCCTCGGCGAAGAGGCCCGCGGGCAACTGGCCGGGCGGCGGCAGGGCCAAGCCGGCCAGCGCCGCCATGACTGCGAGGGACATGCGGTAGGCGCCGGTTTCCTCGCGGTTGCTCAGGACGATGACGCCGGCGCCCAGTTCCGGCGCCAGCAGCAGGTGGTTCTTGTAGCCGGGCAGCGAGCCGCCATGGCCCCAGAGCACCGGCCCCTCCAGCGGCACACGGGAGAGGCCGAGGCCATAGCCGGTCTCGCGCCCGTCCAGCAGCGTGCCGGAGCGGGTGAGCGCCTGCCAGAGGCCAGCCGTGCCGCCCTCCCCGGCCATCAGCCGCAGGGACCAGCGCATCAGCGCCTCGGCCGAGCAGGCAAGGCCACCGGAGGCCGAGTAGTTCAGCCCGTAGCGGCCACGCCGCCAGCCGCGCTCGGCGTCGCGCCAGTAGCCGGTGGCGAGGTTGGGCACCGGCGCCGTCTCGTCCTCCGGATAGAAGAAGCCGAGCCCGGGGAAATGCCGCTCCAGCAGCGCGCCGAAGGGGGCGGAGAGCGCCGACTCGGCGAGGCGGTAGCCGGTGTTGGTGTAGGAGATGCTGCTGCCGGGCGCGAAGTTCAGCCCGGGCAGGTTGTGCGCCATCTCCAGCAGGGTAGCGCGGCCGAAATCCGCGCTGGCGGGGACGCCGAGCAGGCCGAAGCTCTCCACCAGGTCCGGCAGGCCACCGGTCATGCCGAGCGCGCGGCCAAGCGGCACGGCGGCCACCGCCTCAGGCAGGCCGGGCACCAGTGCGCCGAGCGGCGCCGCCATGTCCATCCCCTCGCGCAGCGCGACGGCGCAGAAGACATGCTTGGTGATGGAGGCGAGCCGCGTCGGCGTCGCGAGGCCGAAGGGCAGGCCGTGCTCGATGCTGGCGAGGCCGCGCGCCTCGACGAAGCGTGGGCCGGAGGCGTCGAAGCCAAGCACGATGCCGCCCGGCTCGTCCTCCGCCCAGCCGGAGATCAACGAGGCCGCGCAGGACGCCGCCTGCTGCCAGGAGAGAGACATCTTCGCACCTTCCCGGTTCGTTGCGGGCGGACCATAGTCGCCCCATGTCGCTCGACCTGATCCTGTCCGAATTGTCAACCGATGCGGTGCGCGCGCATGTCGAGCACATCGCCAACAACATCCCTTCCCGCCTCGCCGGATCGCCCAACGGCGCCCGCATGGCGGAGTACAGCGCGACGGCGCTGCGCGAAGCCGGGCTTGAGGCCAGGATCGAGGAGGGCGAAGGGCTCGTCAGCTTTCCCAAACCGGGCGCGCTGCGCGTGTTGGCGCCGCGTGAAGTCGCCATCGAGGCCTTCACGCTGGGACACAGCGTCTCGACGCCGCCGGAAGGGATCACCGCCACGCTGATCGATGTCGGCGGCGGCGGCTTCGGCGACTACGAGGGGCGTGACGCGCGCGGCTGCATCACGCTCTCGGAGCTGTCCTACTCGCCGGCGCGGCACGAGAAGCAGCGCATCGCCGCGCTGCAGGGCGCCCTGGGCTGCGTGATGTTCAACTGGGGACCGCCGGAGAGCACGGCCATTCCCTTCGGCTCGGTGAAGCCCGCCTGGGGCAACCCGACGCGCCGTGGCATGGCCGAGGAGATGGCCACCCTGCCCTGCATCGGCATCGCCCGCAGCACCGGGCTGATGCTGCGGGCCATGCTGGCGGAAGGGCCAGTGCGCGTGCAGCTGGCGGCGCACGCCGAGAACCGCTGGGCGCCGGTGCATGTCACGGTGGGCGAGCTGGCCGTGCCGGGTGCTGCGGATTTCGTGCTGCTTGGCGGCCACCAGGATTCCTGGTTCGGCCCGCAGCCGACCGACAACGCCACCGGCAATGCCTGCGTGCTGGAACTCGCCCGCGTCTTCGCGCGGCACCGGGACGAGCTGCGCCGCGGGCTGGTCTGCGGCTTCTGGGCCGGGCACGAGACGGGCACGATGATCGGCTCCTCCCGCTTCGCCGACCGGCACTGGGACCGGTTGCGCGCCCATGCCGTGGCCTATCTGCAGATCGACCAGCCGGCCTGCCTCGGCGTCTCCGAGTGGTCCGCCTCCTCCAATGCCGAGTTGCGCCGCTTTCACGAGGGTGTCGAGGCGCGGATGCTGCCGGACTGGCCACGCCGCTGGCACCGGGCCGGGAAAATGGGAGACGCCTCCTTCTTCGGCCTCGGCATCCCCATGTTCGGCGGCCAGGGCGGCTATACCCGCGCCCAGCTGGCCGCCACGGCGGGCGCCTCCATCGGCTGGTGGCACCATTCGCTGGAGAACACGCTGGACAAGGTGGATTGGGCGAGCATGCCGGCCCATCTGCGCGTCTATGCCGGCTATCTCTGGGCGCTCTGCACCGAAGCCGTGCTGCCCTTCGACTATACCGAGGTGGCGGCCCAGTTCGTCACACGGCTGGAGGAGCTGGCGCCCCTCGCACCCGATCTGGGGCTGGAAAGCGTGCTGGACCGTGCCCGCGCGCTGGAAGCCGAAGCCGCCGCGCTGGAGCGCCTCGCCGCCACCTGGCGCGCCCGATACGCCGCGGAGCCGGAGCTGGACCCCGCTCCGGCCGAGCGGCTGAACGCCTGTTTCCGCGCCCTCTCGCGCCGGCTGATCCCGCTCGCCAGCACGGCCTGCGGCCCCTATGGCCAGGACATGTATGGCTATACGCCGCAAGGGAGCATGATTCCGGGTCTGTTCGACGTGCCGCGTTACGCCAGGGCTGAAGGCGTGGAGGCGCGCCTGCTGGAGGTGGAGTTGCGCCGTGCCCGCAACAGCGTCGCGGATGCTCTGGAGGACTGCACGGCACTGATCGCCGCGACACGTCCGGCGCTTTGAAAAGGTCGGGGGGAATGAATTCCCTCGAACCCCCTTCTTTTTTCTTCGGACTTTTTCCGCGACTGCCACCCACACGGCAAAACTGCCAAACAGAAAGGAGAGGGGTGCAAGGGAGGATTTATTCTCCCCCGTTCGCTTGAGAACGGGCGAAGCCCCCCGAGAATTCGCTCACCTCCAAGGCATTCGGGGCAGGAAGCAGGCAGTGCCCTCTCCCCCGGGCAGAATACGCCCGCAGGTAGAGCAACCCTCAGGTGGTTCGACTGCCATTTTGCCAGCCAGGGCGGAATGACGCAGATGGCGCGTGGAGCCTCGCGCCGCAGCACGCTACTTTGCCCCTCCGTCTGATCCCCGAGGAGCGGCAGCATGGCCCGATTTCTCCCCGTAGCGTCTTTCGATTGCGTCGTCTTCGGCGCGACGGGCGACCTGACGATGCGCAAGCTCCTGCCCGCCCTCTACGATCGCTTCCGGGACCGGCAGTTCTCCTCCACCAGCCGTATCATCGCCGTTGCCCGTACCGCGATGGATACCGACGAGTACCGCCAGAAGGCGGAGGCCGCGCTGCGCCAGTTCGTCGTTCCGGCCAGCCTTGATGCCGAGACGCTGCAAAGCTTCCTCGCCCTGCTCAGTTATCAGACCGTGGACGCGCTCTCCGACGAGGGATGGAGTGCCCTCGTCGCCATGCTGAACGAACGGCCGGAGCAGGTGCGGCCCTTCTATCTCGCCACTTCGCCGGAGCTTTACGGACCGATCTGCCAGAAGCTGGCGCGCCATGGCGGGCTTCACCCGCTCTCCCGCGTGGTGCTGGAGAAGCCGATCGGCCATGACCTCGCCTCGGCCCGCGCCATCAACAACGCGGTCGGCGAGGTGATGCCGGAGTCGCAGATCTTCCGCATCGACCACTATCTCGGCAAGGAGACGGTGCAGAACCTGATGGCGCTGCGCTTCGCCAACCCGATCTTCGAGCGGCTGTGGAATGCCGACATGATCGACCACGTGCAGATCACCGTGGCCGAGACGGTCGGCGTCGAGGGGCGCGGCGGATACTACGACCGCTCCGGCGCGCTGCGCGACATGGTGCAGAACCACATGCTCCAGCTGCTTTGCCTGCTGGCCATGGAGAGCCCGATCTCGCTCGATGCCGATGCGGTGCGCGACGAGAAGCTGAAGGTGCTGCGCGCCCTGCGGCGGGTGGAGCCGCACGAGGTGAACAGCTTCACCGTGCGCGGCCAGTACACGGCGGGGGCCGCCAATGGCCATGCCGTGCCGGGCTATCTCGCCGACATCGGCAGCACCGAGCGCAGCCTGACCGAGACCTTCGTAGCGCTGAAGGTCCAGGTGAACTCCTGGCGCTGGGCCGGCGTGCCCTTCTACCTGCGCACCGGCAAGCGGCTGCCGCGCAAGGTTTCGGAGATCGTGATTCAGTTCCGCACGCCGCCCTTCAGCATCTTCCCGCGCGAGCAGCACGACCTCCAGCCGAACCGCCTGCTGATTCGCCTGCAGCCCGAGGAAGGCATGCGGCTGGAGATGATGACCAAGGAGCCCGGCCCCGGCGGCCTGCATCTGCGCCCGACCGGCCTCGACATCAGCTTCGAGAAGACCTTCGGCATCCGCTATCCCGATGCCTATGAGCGGCTGCTGATGGATGTGGTGCGCGGCAACGCCACCCTCTTCATGCGGCGCGACGAGGTGGAGGCGGCCTGGGGCTGGGTCGAGCCGCTGCTGAAAACCTGGGCCGAGCGCCCCGAAGCACCGCGCCCCTATGTCGCGGGGACCTGGGGACCGACGGCCGCCATCGCCATGATCGAACGCGACGGGCGGACCTGGTACGAAAGCGAAGACTGAAAAAGGAAGGTCGGGGGAATGAATTCCCCCAAACCCCCTTCTTCTTTTTGTTAGTTTGAGGTTGCGCTTTCCGCCCGCCCGCAAAACTCGAAGAAAAAAGATGGGGGTCTGGGAGAATTCCTTCCCCCAGCCTTTTCTACGCCTCCGGCAGCGCCGCCTGATGATCGTCCTTCAGCCCGATCCCGGTCAGCTTCAGGCGCAGTGCCTCGGCCATCAGCCAGGCGAGCTTGTCGGCGGCCGCCTCATAGGAGAGGCCACCGGACTGGTGGATGTTGGAGATGCAGTTGCGCTCCGAATCCCGCCGTCCCGGCTGTGGGGCATGGGTCAGATAGACACCCAGACTATCGGCCACCGAAAGCCCGGGCCGCTCGCCGATCAGCATGGCGCAGAGCCGCGCCCCGAGGGAGGCGCCGATCTCGTCGCCCAGCGCCACCCGCGCCTGCATCGCGATGACAACCGGAGCGATGCGCCAGCCCGGTAGCCGCGCCAGGGTAGCCTTCAGCAACGGAACGGCATGCCGCTGCACCGCCGTGGCGGAAAGCCCATCGGCCAGGACGAAGACCGCGTCCCAGTCGCCATGCGGAAGGTCGGGCAGGCAGAGGGGATCGAGCCGGCGCCCAAGGTCCGGGCGGCGGAGATAGGTGCCGCGCTCCGCTGCTTGACTGCGGACGGCGGCATGCGGCCGCCCCTCCAATGCGGCGGCAAGGGCTTCCACATCCAGCGCGGCGTGGACGGCATCGCGCGCGCGGGCATGGGCGAGTTGGAAGTCGAGCACAGCCTCCAGCGGCGGCGCGTCGCCGCGGCGGCCGAGGCCGATGCGCGCCGGCGTCATCCGCCGCAGCGGCATCCAAGGATCGGCGGCGGGAGTGTCGTGCTCAGGCGGCATCGGCGATGCCTCCGCCCGCCAGCAACCGGCGCATCGGAGCCTCCGGCAGAGGACGGATGCGGCCGGCGCCATCCATCATGCCCATCGTCTCCAGCCAGGCCTCGAACTCCGGCGCGACACGCAGGCCGAGCGTGGAGCGGAGGTAGAGCGCGTCATGGAAGGAGGTGCTCTGGTAGTTGAGCATGACGTCGTCGGCGCCCGGCACGGTGATGATGAAGTTGCAGCCGGCGACGGCGAGCAGCGTCATCAGCGTGTCCATGTCGTCCTGGTCGGCCTCGGCATGGTTGGTGTAGCAGACGTCCACGCCCATCGGCACGCCGAGCAGCTTGGCGCAGAAATGGTCCTCCAGCCCGGCGCGGATGATCTGCTTGCCGTCGTAGAGGTATTCCGGCCCGATGAAGCCGACCACGGTGTTCACCAGCAGCGGGCGGAAGGCGCGCGCGACGGCGTAGCTGCGCGCCTCCACAGTCTGCTGGTCGATGCCGTGATGCGCGTCGCCCGAAAGCGCTGCGCCCTGGCCGGTCTCGAAATACATCACATTGTCGCCCGCCGTGCCGCGCTTCAGGGCCAGCGCCGCCTCCTGCGCCTCGCGGAGCACCGAGAGGGAAACGCCGAAGCCGGCATTGGCCGCCTCGGTGCCGGCGATGGACTGGAACACCAGGTCCACCGGCGCACCCCGCTCGACGAGGCGGATGGCGTTGGTCACATGCGTCAGCACGCAGGTCTGGGTCGGGATGGCGTGGCGGGCGCGCAGCCCGTCCAGCATCTCCAGCAGGGCCAGGCCGTTGGACAGGCTGTCGGTGGCCGGGTTGACGCCGATCACCGCATCGCCCGCGCCGAGCAGCAGCCCGTCCAGCGTGGCGGCGGCGATGCCGCGCAGGTCGTCCGCGGGGTGGTTGGGCTGCAGGCGCGTGGCGAGCCGCCCGGGCAGGCCGATGGTGCTGCGGAAGGCCGTGACGACCCGGCAGCGCCGTGCCACCGCGATCAGGTCCTGGTTGCGCATCAGCTTGGAGGCGGCGGCGACCATCTCGGGCGTCAGGCCCGGCGCCAGGGTGGCCAGGGCCTCGGTCGTGGCCTCGTCGGAGAGCAGCCAGTCCCGCAACCCGCCCACCGTCAGGTGGCGGACGGCGGCGAAGGCCGTCATGTCCTGGGTGTCCTGGATGAGGCGCGTGACCTCGTCCCGCTCATAGGGGACCAGCGGCTCCTCCAGGAAACGCGTCAGCGGCAGGTCGGCCAGCACGGCGCGGGCGGCGATGCGCTGCGCGTCGCTCTCGGCCGCCAGCCCGGCCAGTTCGTCGCCCGAGCGGCGGGGGGAAGCCTTGGCCAGCACCGCCCGCAGGTCGTCGAAGCGGTGCCGCTCGCCCCGGAAGTCGCTGACATAGCGGCCCATCGTCCCCTCCTTCCGCAGAGGCGCCGAGCCTAGCATCCCCCCTCCCCCCGCCAACACCGGATTGCGCGGAAGCCGCTGGCTTGACGGGGTTTCCGGGCGATCCTAACCCATTCGGGCAACCGCTTGGACCGGCCCGGCAGCGGGCCAGGGGAGGACCTGCCTTGCAGTACGTCATCGAGGCCCCGCAGCCGGCCACCGTGCCGGTCGAGGGCGAGACCGCCGTCTTCCCGGTGCGCCGCATCTGGTGCGTCGGGCGCAACTACGCCGACCATGCCCGCGAAATGGGCCACGACCCCGACCGCGAGCCGCCCTTCTTCTTCGCCAAGCCGGCGACGGCGGTGGTGCCGGGCGGCGGCAGCCTGCCCTTCCCCGTGCAGACCAAGGACCTGCACCACGAGATCGAGCTTGTCGTCGCCATTGGCAAGGGCGGCAAGGACATTGCCGTCGAGGACGCGCTCTCGCACGTCTACGGCTATGCCGTCGGCTTGGACATGACCCGGCGCGACATCCAGGCCGAAGCCAAGAAGCTCGGCCGCCCCTGGGAGCTGTCGAAGGGCTTCGACCAGTCCTGCCCGATCAGCGCCATCGTGCCGGCTTCCAAGATCGGCCACCCGGCCAATGGCAAGATCGAGGTCAGCGTGAACGGCAAGGTGCAGCAGACCGGCGACATGAACCAGATGATCTGGTCCGTGCCGGAGAGCATCGCCTACCTCTCGCGCTATGTGGAACTGCTGCCGGGCGACCTGCTGATGACCGGCACGCCCGCCGGCGTCAGCGCCGTGAAGCCCGGCGACAGCCTGCACGGCACCTGCGAGGGTGTCGGCGAGGTGCGCGTCACCTACGCGAGTTGAGAGAAAGTTCGGGGGGAAGGAATTCTCCCCGAACCCCCCATCTTTTTCTGCGAGTCCCAGCGCGCATGGCGCGGGCGCGCTTCGTCAGCGCAATAAAACGGGCCAAAAAGAAGAAGAGAGGGTCCGGGGAAGAATTCATTCTCCCCCGGCTCTGCTGCCTTACCCGAGCAGCAGCGACGGCACGATGCTGACGATGCCCGGCACCAGCACCAGCAGGAAGACGAAGGCCACCATGATCAGCAGGTAGGGCAAGGTGACGCGGGCAATGGTGCTGAGGGATTCGCCCGTCAGCCCCTGGATGACGAAGAGATTGAACCCCACCGGCGGGGTGATCTGCGCCATTTCCACGGCGATGACGAGATAGACGCCGAACCAGAGCTTGTCGAAGCCCGCGGCCGTGACCAGCGGCAGCACCACCGGCAGCGTCATCACGATCATCGAGAAGCCGTCGAGAAAGCAGCCGAGGATCAGGTAGAGCACCGTCAGCGCCACGATCAGCATCAGCGGCGAGAGGCCCCAGCCGGTGACGATCTCCGCCACCTGGCGCGGCACGCCGAGGATGGCCGCGACATTACCGAGGATCGAGGCACCGAGCACGATCAGCCCGATCATGCCGCAGGTCTGTGCCGCGCCGATGCCGATGGCGCGCAGCGTCGGCCAGTTCAGCTCGCCCTGGAACCAACTCACCAGCACGGCGCCCAGCACACCCACCGCCGCCGCCTCGGAGGGCGTGGCGATGCCGGCATACATCGAGCCGAGCACGCAGAGGATCAGGAACAGCGTCGGCGCCAGCTCGCGCAGCGCGGCGAAGCGCTGGCCCCAGCTCATGCCCCGCTCCTCGGCGCTCTGCGGCGGCAGCAGCTCGGGCTGCAGCTTGCTGTGCAGCATCACCCAGGCCATGAAGCAGGCGGCCAGCAGGATGCCGGGCAGGAAGCCCGCGGTGAACAGCCGCAGCACGGATTCGTCGGCCAGCACGCCGTAGATGATCATCACGCTGGAGGGCGGGATGAGGAAGCCGAGCGTGCCCGCCCCCGCCAGGCTGCCGATGGCGATGCGGCGATCATAGCCGCGCGACTTCAGCTCGTTCAGCGCGATTCGGCCCACCACCTGCGTCGTCGCCGCCGAGGAGCCGGAAATGGCGGCGAAGATCGTGCAGCCCACCACGTTGACATGCAGCAGCCGCCCCGGCAGCAGCGCTGCCCAGGGGGCGAGGCCGTTGAACAGCGAGCGGGAGAGCCGCGTGCGGAACAGGAACTCGCCCATCAGGATGAAGAGCGGCAGCGCCACCAGCTCGGAAGTGGTCAGGATGTTGAAGGTGTACTGCGCCAGCAGCCGGTCCACCGGCAGGTTGCGGAACCCCCAGAGCAGCACCATCGAGGTTGCCATCAGGGCGATGCCGACCCAGGCGCCGACCGCGAGCATGCCGAACAGCGCGGCGAAGAGCGCGCCCATCACCCCCGTCATTCGCCGACGCTCCCGGCCTTCAGGCTCTCATCCTCGGTGGGCAGGCCGAGCAGCACGCGCAGCAGCCGCGTCGCCATCTGCAGGGCCAGCAGCGCGGCGCCAAGCGCCAGCACGGCATCGGGAATCCAGAGCGGCGTGAGGCTGCCGCTGGAAAGGCGGCCGCCATTCCAGTCGCGCAGCATAAATTGCAGCAATGCCCAGGCCAGGAAGCCGGTGACGAAGAGGCCAATCAGCGTCGCCACCAGCTCCAACACCAGGGTGAAGCCGCGGCCAGCGCGGGCGAGCAGGATGGAGACGCGGACATGGGTGCCGGCGCGCAGCCCCGCCGCCGCGCCGAACAGGAAGACGGCCCCCATCAGATAGGCGCCGTATTCCCAGGCGACGGTGATCTCGCCGCCGACGCCCGGGAAAAACTTGCCAAGCAGACCAATCCCAACCTCGGCGAGGATCAGCAGCAGCAGCGCCACCAGGCAGAGCGTAGCAAAGACGCCGCTGGCCGTGGCGACGCCATCCGAAAAGCGCAGCACCGCCGGCGCCATCCCGGAGGATGACGCCGCCCGTGCCGGATGCAGCACGGGAGAAGCCAAATCAGGCCCTCCCGAGCTCGGCCAGGTAAGCCTCGATGATCGGCTTGGCGGAGGGGACGCGCTTGATGAAGTCGTCCTTCATGAAGGCGGTGCGCTTGCGCATCTCGGCCAGCAGGGCGGGCTCCACGTCCACCACCTGCATGCCCTCCTTGGTCAGCCGCGCCACGCTGGTGGTGTCGTCCTTGGCGGCAACGTCCCAGAACTCCGGCTGCAGCTTCTTGCCCAGCGCCTCGATCTTCTCGCGGTTGGCGGCGGAGAGCTCGTTCCAGGTATCGAGATTGATGGTGACGAGCTGGGAGGAGAAGGTGTGGTTGGTGCGGTAGGCGATCTTCATGAACTCCCAGAACCGCCCGTCCACGCCCGAGGTCGCCGAGGTGCAGACGCCGTCGATGCGGCCGGAGGCCAGCGCGGGCACCACCTCGCCCCAGGGCATCATGGTGCCGGCGGCGCCGAGCGCGGTGCACATGTCGGCCACGCCCTTGTCGGAGGCGCGGATGCGCACGCCCCGCAGTCCGTCGAGCGAGGAGATCGGCGCCTTGAGGTGGGTGTACTGCGTCGGCCAGGGCACCGTGTAGAGCATCTTCTGGTTGTTGGCCTTCGCCACGCGCTCGTATTCCGGCACGAGGTACTTATCCAGCACCTTCAGCTCGTCGAGCGAGCCGATCAGGAAGGGCACCGATTCGATGCCCATGATCGGCGCATCGCCGATCTGCTGGTTGTTCAGGATGTCGGCCATCGGCACCAGCCCGTCGCGCACCGAGCGCAGCAGCTCCGGCCCCTTGAAGCCGAGCGCGCCACCGGCATGGACGGTGATCTGCACCGCGTTGTCGGTCGCCTTCGCCACCTCGGCGGCGAAGCGCTTGGCGTTCTGGGTGTGGTAGTTGCCGTCGGGCCAGACGGTGGCGAGGTCGAGCTGGGTGGCCGCCCGGGCGGAGCGAATCAGGGCGGGCGCGGCGAGCGTGCCGAGGGCCGCCGTCATCAGGAAGCGACGCGTAGTCATCGTAAGTCTCCCGTGAAGCTCTGTGCCGGGCTCTGCGGCCCGGCTTTTTTCCTGTAGTCCTGAGACGATCTTATTCGGCGGCCTGCGCCGCGCCATAGAGCCGCGCCGCCGCCTCCGGCGTCACCAGCCCATTGCGCAGGTCGGCCGCGAGTTGTGCCGCCGGGCGCGCCTTCGGGTCGCCGAGGCCGCCACCGCCGGGGGTCAGCACCACCATCCGGTCGCCGGGCGGAATGACCTGCAGCCCCTTGCCCCGCAACGTGGCGCCCGAGGCCAGGCCGACATAGCCCGGCGCGCCGCCCGCGCCGCCCGCCGCACCGCGCGGCGGGTGGGTGATGCGGTCAAAGGCGGCCAGCAGCTCGAAGGGCGCATCCTCGTTGTTGGCGATCTCCATGACCTGCCCGAGGCCGCCGCGATGCGCGCCGGCGCCGCCGCTGTCCGGACGCAGTTCCTTGCGCCAGAAGATCAGCGGCGTCTGGAGCTCGACGATCTCGACCGGGGTGCCCTGCACGCCGCTGGGGAAGGCGGTGGCCGAGAGCCCGTCCTGCGCCGGACGGCCGCCGGTGCCGCCATTGGTGGTGATGGTCAGCGCGTAGCCGTGGTTCGGCCCGCGGCTCTCCTGCCGCTCGCCGCGCACGGTGATGTTCCAGAGGCAGGAGGTGCCTTCCGCCGGCACCCGATCGGGGATCGCCTGCCGCAGGCAGCCGAAGACCATGTCCGGCAACATCTGGCCGAGGATGTGGCGCGAGGAGACCGGCGCCGGCTTCGGTGCGTTCAGCACCGTGCCGCGCGGCGCCGAGACGGTGAGCGGCGCCAGTGATCCGGCATTGTTCGGGATGTTGGCGGCCACGACGCAGCCCAGGCCGAACACGGTATAGGCCGTGGTATAGGCCAGCGGCACGTTGATGCCGCGCCGCACCTGCTCCGAGGTGCCGGTATAGTCCACATGGATGCCGCTCTCGGAGATGGTGAGTTCGGCTTCCAGGGTCAGCGGGTGGTCGTAGCCGTCCACCGTCATGCTGTAGCGCCAGCTGCCCCGGGGCAGCTTCGCCACCTCGGCCAGCACCGCCTCGCGCGAGCGCTCGATGATGTACTCGGCGAGCGGCGCCAGCGTGTCGATGCCGAACTCCTCCATCATGGCGGAGAGGGCGCGCGCGCCGACATCGTTGCAGGCGGCGAGGGAGTAGGTGTCGCCCTCGGTGTCCACCGGCAGCCGGGTATTGGCGCGGATCATCGCCATCAGCGTCTCATTGACCTTGCCCTGGTCGATGAGCTTCAGCATCGGGATGTAGAGGCCCTCCATGAAGACGTCGGAGGCCTCGGGGCCGTTGCCCAGCCCGCCGATGTCCATCAGGTGGCTGGTGCAGGAGAAAAGCCCGACCAGCTTGCCGCGGTGGAAGGCGGGCGTGGTGATGACGAAGTCGTTCAGGTGGCCCGTGCCCATCCACGGGTCGTTGGTGATGTAGGCGTCGCCTTCGTTCATCGTCTCGATGGGGAAGTGGCGGAGGAAGTGCTTCACCGACTCCGCCATCGAGTTGACATGGCCCGGCGTGCCGGTGACGGCCTGCGCCAGCATCCGCCCCTCAAGGTCGAAGATGCCGGCGGAGATATCGCCACATTCGCGCACGATCGGGCTGAAGGCGGTGCGGATCAGCACCTGCGCCTGCTCGCCGACCACGGCGATCAGGCGGTTCCACATGATCTGCAGGTCGATCAGGCTCGCCTGCGGGCGGGTCTCGGTGCTCATGCCGCCTTCTGCTCCATCACGATGCAGCCGCTGCCGTCCACATGGGCATCGAAGCTGCCGGAAACGTAGGTGGTGGTCTCATCCTCGGCGATCAGCGCCGGGCCGGGGACCACGGCGCCGGGCGCCATGGCGGTGCGGTGGTAGATCGGCACCTCCACGGCCTTCTCGGCGCGGCCGTCGAAGACCAGCCGCAGCCCGGCGGGCTTCGGCGCGGGGGCGGGCGCGACGGGCGGCGTCACCGCCGGCGGCTCGGCCACCGTGGAGACCAGCACCGACCAGTTCAGCACCTCGATCGCCGCCGCCGGAATGGCGCGGGCAAACTGCGCCGCGTACTCCGCCTCGAAGATGCGGCGCAACTCGGCGACATCCCCCGCGCCCAGCTCGTGGTTCGGCAGGGTGACGGTGATCTCGTGGCCCTGGCCGACATAGCGCATGAAGGCGGTGCGGCGCTCGAAGAGGGGGGCGCCGCGCGCGCCCGGCTCGACCAGCGCGCGGGCCGAGGCCGCCATCTCCTGGAACAGTGCCGAGATGGCCGGGCCGTCGAAGCTCTCGTCCAGCAGCGCATGGCGGCTGCGCACGATCTCATAGGCGACTGGCGCGGCCAGGAAGCCCACCGCCGAGCCGACGCCGGCATTCGGCGGCACCACCACGCGCGGCACGCCGACCTTCTCGGCCACCCGCGCGGCATGCAGCGGCGCGGCGCCGCCAAAGGCGATCATGGTGTGCTGGCCGATCACCGCGCCACGCTCGGCCGCATGCACGCGGGCGGCGCTGGCCATGTTCTCGCAGACCATCTCATAGACGGCATAGGCCGCCATCTCCGGCGAGAGGCCGAGCTTCTCGCCCACCTCGGCGCCGAGCGCCTGCAGGGAGAGCTTCGGCTGCAGCGTCATGCTGCCGCCGGCAAAGCCCTCCGGCTCGATCAGGCCGAGCGCGACATCGGCATCGGTCACCGCGGGGCGGGTGCCGCCGCGGCCGTAGCAGGCCGGGCCAGGCACGGAGGAGGCGCTCTCCGGCCCCACCGTGACGCGCTGCAGCGCGTCCACCTGGGCGATCGAGCCGCCACCGGCGCCGATCTCCACCATCTCGATGACGGGGATGCGCAGCGGCAGGCCGGAACCCTTCAGGAAGCGCGCCGTGCGGTCCACCTCGAAGAAGCGGGAGGTGGCCGGCTCGCCCTTCTCGATCAGGCAGATCTTGGCCGTCGTGCCGCCCATGTCGAAGGAGAGCACCTTCTGCTCGCCGGCCCGCAGCGCCATCTGCGCGGCGAAGATGGCGCCGCCGGCCGGGCCGGATTCCACCAGCCGCACCGGGAACTTCTGCGCCGTCTCCAGCGCGGTCAGACCACCGCCGGAGGTCACCAGATAGGTGGCGCCGCGGTACTGGCGCTCGCGCAGGGCGGCGGCCATGCGGCCGAGATAGCCTTCCATCAGCGGCTGCACATAGGCATTGGCCACCGCCGTCGAGGTGCGCTCGTACTCACGCACCTCCGGGCAGACCTCGTGCGAGAGGGTGATGGACAGGCCGGGCATGGCAGCCTTCAGCCGGGCCCCGGCGGCCACCTCATGCGCCGGATTGGCATAGGCATGCAGGAAGGCGAAGGCGACGCTCTGCACCCCGGCCTCGCGCAGCGCCGGCACCAGCGCATCCAGCGCCGCCTCGTCGAGCGGCAGGCGCACGCGGCCCTCGGCATCCATCCGCTCCGGCACGGTGAAGCGCAGCTCGCGCGGCACCAGCGGCACCGGCTTCTCCAGCGTCAGGTCGTACTGGTCGTAGCGGCTCTCGGTGCCGATCTCGATCACGTCGCGGAAGCCCGCCGTGGCGATCAGCGCCGTCTTTGCGCCGCGCCGCTCGATGATGGCGTTGGTGGCCAGTGTCGTGCCGTGCACGAAGACGTCGATATCGGAAAAGCGCAGCCCGGCGTCCTGCAGGACCAGGGAGATACCCTGCAGCACGCCCTCCTCGGGGGCGGCGGGCGTGGTCAGCACCTTGCGGGTGCGGCGCGTGCCGTCCGCGTCGAGGACAATGTCGGTGAAAGTGCCGCCGATATCCGCTGCCAGCCGCACGTTTGAACTCGAACTCAAGCTTCTGTCTCCCTGCGTTCACTGGACCTGCCTGCCCCGGAGCTTCCCCATGGCCGGCCAATCCGCGCCCGTCCCCGCCGCGCGCGACGAAGCCCGAGCAACCCCCGTGCCAGCATGCCCATTCCGGCGCCGCTTGGCGAGGGCGGGCGGCCCGCACGCCCGATTGGTTTGAATGGCGGCACCAATGCCGGTATGGCTTGCAGGTCCGCCGCGCCGCGCGCGATGCGGGGGCGGGCAGGGCCGCCCGGCACCTGCGGGGCCGCCCGCTCTCCAGAAGGGAAAGCCGCCATGCCCACCGCCCCGGCCCGTTCCGACAGCTTCGTGCCCTATCGCCCCAGCCGCAGCGGCGGCTCCCGCCTGGTCCTGCGCGGCGCCTCGATCCTTTTCTGGGGGCTGGTGACCTTCGGCCTGACCTTCGTGGAGTTGGTGGCGGAATTGGCCGGGCCGCTGCTGCTGGTGGTGGGCGCCCTCTGGTGGCTGGGGCTGCAGGCCCTGGGCAGCCTGACGCTCGAACCCGAACTGCAGCAGTTCCTGCACTACGTTCCCCGCCAGTTGCAGGCGGGCGGATACCTGTTCACCCCGGGCGGGCTGATCCGGCAGGGCCTGCTGCTGCTCGCCCTGGTGGCAGCCTGCCGCACGGTGAACGGCATCATCGCCCGCGAGAGCTGAGCCCCGCCCCCAGGCTCCATTTGGCAGGGCGGTGCCGCTTGGCTATCACCCGCCCCTCATCGCCGCCCGAGGAAGAGCCATCCGATGACCGACACCCCGCCCGATCGCCTGTCGAGCAACCCGCGCAGCCCCTATTACGACGCCGCCCTGCTGGAACGCGGCATCGGCGTGCGGTTCAAGGGCGTCGAGAAGAACAACGTCGAAGAGTACTGCGTCAGCGAAGGCTGGGTCCGGCTGACCGTGGGCACCACCATGGACCGCAAGGGCAACCCGATGACCGTCAAGCTGCAGGGCACCGTCGAGCCCTATTTCCGCACCGAGTCCTGATGGCGGGGTCCGGGGGGACACTGTCCCCCCGGCGCGGTTCCAGGGGCGGCGCCCCTGGCCCCGGCTTGTCGCTGCGGAATCACCGGCCGCTCAGGCCGTGGCCTCCAGCACCAGCCGGCTTTCGCGGCCCGACCCGGCCAGCACCGTCCGGCCCAGCGGCAGGGTGATGCGGCAGGCCAGGCCGGAGCCCTCCCAGCGGCGCTCCAGTTGCCCGCGCAACTGGCTGCGCAGCGTGGTCTCAATGACGCGGGAGCCGAAGCCGCTGCGAGCCGGCGGTCCCTGCAGGGATGGGCCGCCGGATTCCAGCCAGTCCAGCACCAGCAGGTCCGCCTCCGGCTCGACCCTCCAGCGCAAGGTCAGGATGCCGTCCGGGTGGGAGAGGGCGCCATACTTGGCGGCATTGGTGGCCAGCTCGTGCAGCACCATGGCCAGCGGCTGCACCGTTGAGGCGGCCAGCGGCAGCGGCGGCCCTTCCAGCCGGATGCTGCTGCTGGCATGGCAGCGCACGGTCGCATAGGGGGCGAACTCCCGCTCGGCGATGGCGCGCAGATCGGCCCCGGACCAGCCCTCCTGCGCCAGCAGCGTATGCGCGCGGGCCAGCGCGGCGATGCGCGCCTCCACGGCGGCCACGAAGGCGCCCGGCTCCTCCGTCCGGGTCAGCCGCACGACGGACTGCACGATGGAGAGCACGTTCTTGGCGCGGTGATCCACCTCGCGCGCCAGCAGCCGCTGCAACTCGGCGGCGCGGCGCTGGGCATCCGTGTCCTCGACCACGCCGGCCCATTCCAACAGCCGGCCGCCGGGGCCGAGCACGGGCACGCCGCGGCTGCGGACCCAAAGCCAGGCGCCATCACGCCGCCGCACGCGGAACTGCAGGTTGACCGGGCGGCGCTCGGTGAAGGCGGTCCGCCAGCCGGCCAGGGCAGCGGCGGCGTCCTCCGGGTGGAGGGCGGCGGTCCAGCCGGTGCCCTGGACCTGCTCGAGCGTCTGCCCCGTCAGCAGCTCCCAGCCCCGGCATTCCAGGATGTTGCCCAGCGCATCCGCCTGCCAGAGCGCCACGGCGCCGGCTTCCGCCAGGGCCCGGCAACGGCGCTCGCTGGCCAGCAGGGCGCCCACCGCATGCCGCTCGGCCTCCATCCGCTGCCGCAGCGTGGCGGCGGCGGCCGCCAGGGCGCGGTGCAGGGCGGCGAACTCCTCGATGTCCGCCGTCTCCGGAAGGGGTGCCAGCAGCTGCAGGTCCCTGCCCTGCGCGACCGCCTCGGCCTGTCGCTGCAACGCCGCGACCGGCGCGAGCACCCGCCGCGCAAGCAGGCGCACCGCGGCGAGTGCCAGCAGCATCGCGGCCAGCCCGCCGCCAGCCAATGCCAGCAGGGGCTGGTTCCAGATGGCCCGCGAGGCGGCGAGCGGGGTGGCGACGATGATGGTCCAGCCGGGCAGCCCCTCGATGGCGCGGAAGGCGTAGCGGGCCTCCTCCCCATCCAGCGTCTGCCCCTCGCCGCTACCCATGCGCCGGCCCTGCATCGCCCCCGCCAGGCGGGCGGGGATGATCGTGCCGGAGAAGCGCTCGCCGTCCCGCGAGCGCGCAACCAGGACTTGGCGGCTGTCGATCAGTGCCGCGAAGGTGTCGCCCGTCAGGTCCGGCGCGGCGAGCAGGCTGGAGAGGCTGGCGGGCTCGACCCGCGTGCTGACCACGGCGAGAACGCGCCCCGCCCGCGTGACCGGGCTGCTCACCAGAATGCTGGGCTGGCCGGACACCACACTGATCATCAGGTCGCTGACTGCGGGCTGGCCGGTTTCCAAGACCTGGCGCGTCGTGGCGATCGCCTGCGTGGCCGGGAGGGCGGTGCCGAAGGGACGGTGTGTGTCCAGCCGGATGCGCAGGTCCGGCCCGATCAGCGCGACTGGCGCCCCGACCGCTTCAGCGGCCCGCTTCGCATGCTGGTAGAAGGGCGCAAGCTCGGCCTCGGGCCCGCCATCCAGCGCCGGCGAGGCGGCAAGCCCGGCGAGGATGGCGAAGTGCTGCTCCATCTCGCGCTCGACGAGGAGGCCCAATACGCGGGCCTTGTCCTGCAGATGGTCCTGTAGCGCCCGATCGTGGGCGGAAAGGGCCAGCCAGGCACCGGCCACGCCAACCGACAGCGCCGGCACCAGCCCGATAAGGGCCAGAACAAGGAGGCGTCGCCAGAGTCCGCCCCGGCGCCTCGGCCGCTTCCCCACTCCCTGCCTCATGCGAATGCCTCGCCCCGCTCTGCACCCGCTCCGGCAGCCTGCACATCCTGGAGTTCGGCCGGTAAGTGCACATCGCTTTTGATTACAACCCTAGGTATCGTCAACACAAGAGAGTGAACAAGGTCTTTGCAGGAGTTCGCCTGGGAGGCGCATCGAATTTTCAACCATAGGTAGATAAGTTGGTCTCCGACTTCTGATCTGCCCGCCTCGACTGGAACCGCGTATGTCCGCTGCACGGGCACCCCGCCGGCCCGACAGGAGGTTCCGTTCATGGACGATATCGACCGCCGGCTGCTGGCCCTGCTGCAGGAGGACGCCACCCTCTCCGTCGCCCAGCTCGCCGACCGGGTGGGGCTTTCCCCCACCCCCTGCTGGAAGCGGGTGCAGAAGCTGGAGGCCGCCGGCGTCATCACCCGGCGCGTGGCGCTGGTCGCGCCCGAGGCGGTGGGACTCGGCCTGCATGTCTTCGTCGCCATCGAGGCGGGAGAGCACAGCCCGGCCTGGATGGCTCGCTTCCGCGAGGCGGTCGCCGCCATGCCGGAGGTGATGGAGGTCTACCGGATGGCCGGCGAGGTCGATTACATGCTGCGCGTCGCGGTGGCCGACATGGCAGCCTACGATGCTTTCTACCGCCGGCTGGTCGAGGCGGTGCCGATGCGCGACGTCACCTCGCGATTCGCCATGGAGCGGATCAAGCACACCACCGCTTATCCGCTGGGCGGCAGCGCCTTCCGCAACCGCGCCGCGCCAGAGTCGGCCAAGGAATAGATTTCCCCGTCGGCGCCTCCTGACGACAAGGCCATGCTGCGGCGCGCCGGAAGTTTAGAAAACACCTCTCTTTCGCCAATGCCCTGCAATCCTTAGCTTTTCTGGCAATGCACCATCCCGCCCACTCGCCGGAGTCCCGGCTGGCGCGCGGCAGGGCCAGCCTTGTGACGCGCTGTCGGCGCTGACCCGTCCGCCTCCGCCTCAGCCTCCGAACCTGCCCTGAACGCGGCCGCGGCCGCGAAGGAGCCTGCATGCCCGATACCCAAGTGGCGGCCGCCCCGCGCCAGCTCGCGCCCCACGCCTCTGCCACCACCCTGCCCGCCCGCTCCGCGGCCACCGCGCGCAAGCCCGCGCACAAATCCCTCGGCAGCCGCTGGCGCCGCTTCGTCTCGCCGCTGGTGCTGGTGCTGCTCTGGCAGGCTGCATCGATGGCCGGGCTGATCTCGCCGCGCACCCTGGCCGCCCCCACCACGGTGCTGGCCAGCACCTGGGAGCTGATCGAGACCGGCGAGCTGCCCTATCACCTGCTCGTCTCCCTCGGCCGCGTGCTGACCGGCTTCACCATCGGCGTCACCACGGGCGCGGCGCTGGCGCTGGCCGCCGGCCTCTCCCGCCTGGGCGAGGAGGTGGTGGATGCACCGATGCAGATGCTGCGCACCATGCCCTTCCTGGCGCTGGTGCCGCTCTTCATCCTGTGGTTCGGCATCGGCGAGACGCCCAAGATCGCGCTGGTCGCGCTCGGCGCCACCTTCCCGGTCTATCTCACCCTCTTCGCCGGCATCCGCGGCACCGATCCAAAGCTGGCCGAGGCGGCCAAGGTCTTCGGCCTCGACCGGCGCGGGCTGATCCGCCACGTCATCCTGCCCGGCGCCCTGCCCTCCGCCCTGGTCGGGCTGCGCTACGCCCTCGGCAGCGCCTGGCTCTCCCTGGTCATCGCCGAGCAGATCAACGCCACCGCCGGCATCGGTTTCCTGATCAACGACGCGCGCGAGTTCCTGCGCACCGACGTCATCGTGGTCGGCCTGGTCGTCTATGCGCTGCTCGGCCTGGGCGCGGACGCGCTGGTCCGCCTCGTCGAGCGCCGCGCCCTGGCCTGGCGCCCCGGCCTGCTGAAGGCATGAGACCCATGGACATCCACGCCCCCGCCTTCGCCACCCACGACGCGCTGCGCGTCCGCAACCTGACCCGCCGCTTCGGCGAGAACACGGTGCTGGACGCGCTGAACCTCGACCTCGCGCCCGGCAGCTTCACCGCCCTGCTCGGCCGCAGCGGCTCGGGCAAGACCACCCTGCTGCGCACCCTGGCCGGGCTGGACGAGGCCCCGCCCGAGGCGCGGCTCGACCTGCCCCGCCCGGCGGCGGTGGTGTTCCAGGAGCCGCGCCTGCTGCCCTGGAAGAAGGTGTGGCAGAACGTCATGCTCGGCCTGCCCTCCTCCGGGGCGCGGCGCCGCGCCGAGCAGGCGCTGACCGAGGTGGGCCTCGGCCATCGCCAGGATGTCTGGCCCGTCACCCTCTCCGGCGGCGAGGCGCAGCGGGCCGCCCTGGCGCGCGCCCTGGTGCGCGAGCCGCGCCTGCTGCTGCTCGACGAGCCCTTCGCCGCGCTGGACGCGCTCACCCGCATCCGCATGCATGCCCTGGTGCTGGACCTCTGGCGCCATCACGGCCCGACCACGCTGATCGTCACGCATGACGTGGACGAGGCGGTGCTGCTGGCCGACCGCGTGCTGGTGCTGGATGGCGGGCGGATCGCCGCCGACATCCCGGTGGACCTGCCGCGCCCGCGCGCCCATGCCGATGCCGGCTTCGCGGCGCTGCGCCGCCGGCTGCTGACCGAGCTGGGCGTGGACCAGAAGGAAGCGGCGTGATGGACGGCCTCCTGCTGCGCCCGCCCTCCTTCCAGACCCTGGCGCGGGACTTCGCCGCCACCGCCGCGCGGCACGACCGCGAGGGCAGCTTCCCGCACCAGAATTTCCGCGCCTTGCACGCGGCCGGGCTGCTCGGCCTGACCGTGCCGCGCGAGCATGGCGGTGGCGGCGCGGGGCTGGCGCAGAGCGCCGCCGTGGTCGGCGCCATCGCCAAGGGCTGCCCGGCCACCGCCCTGGTGCTGGCCATGCAACTCATCCAGCACCGGATGATCGGCCGCGAGGCGGCCTGGGCGGCACTCAGCGCCCGGCTCGGCGAAGGCGCGGTGCAGCGGGGCGAGCTGGTCAACGCGCTGCGGGTGGAGCCCGAGCTCGGCACCCCGGCGCGCGGCGGCCTGCCGGCCACCCGGCTGCGCCGGAATGGCCAGGGCTGGGTGCTCTCCGGCCGCAAGATCTACTCGACCGGCGCGCCGGGCCTGCACTGGATGCTGGTCTTCGCCGCCACCGAGGAGGAGTCGCCCCGCACCGGCCTCGTGCTGGTGCCGGCCAGTGCCCGCGGCGTGCGCATCGAGGAAAGCTGGGACCAGGCCGGGCTGCGCGCCTCGGGCAGCCATGACGTGGTCTTCGAGGGCGTCGCCCTGCCCCTGGAGAACGCGCCCGACCTGCGCCCGCCGGCCGCATGGGGCCGGCCGGACGCCAGCCATGCCGCCTGGAACACGCTGCTGATCGCGGCGCTCTACACCGGCGTGGCGCGCGCCGCGCGGGACTGGCTGGTGCAGTTCCTGAACGCGCGCAAGCCCGCCAATCTCGGCGCCGCGCTGGCCACCCTGCCGCGCATGCAGGAGGCGGTCGGCCGCATCGAGGCGCGACTGCTGGCCAATGACCGGCTGATCGCCGATGCCGCCACCGCGGAGGATCGCGGCGAGGGCCTCTCCGCCGCGCAGACCGGGCTGATCAAGACCCTTGCCGCCGAGAACGCCATCGAGGTCGTGCAGCAGGCCATCGCGCTCTGCGGCAACCACGGCCTGGCGCGCGGCAACCCGCTGGAGCGCCACCTGCGCGACGTGCTCTGCGCCCGCATCCACACCCCGCAACCCGATGCTGCTTATCTCGCGGCCGGGCGCCTCGCGCTCGGCCAGGGCTGAAGGAAGAAACCATGACGAAGTCCCAGGACATCGAATTCATCGGCATGGTGCAGCCGCGCCAGCAATCCGAGATCCATCCGGCTCAGGGCCCGGCGATCGACCCAGGCTATTTCCGTGCCTCCGTCGAGGCGCATGACCAGGGCGGCTTCGACCGCATCCTGATCGGCTGGTACAGCAACGGGCCGGATGGGCTGCTGCTCGCCTCGCACGCGGCGGCCTACAGCGAGAAGGTCGGCTTCCTTGTGGCGCACCGGCCGGGCTTCCAGTCGCCCACCACCGCCGCCCGCGCCTTCGCCACCCTCGACCAGCTCAGCAATGGGCGCGCCGCCATCCACGTCATCTCCGGTGGCGACGACACCGACCAGGCACGCGACGGCGACTGGCTCGGCAAGGACGACCGCTACGCCCGCACGGACGAATACGTCTCCATCCTGAAGTCCGTCTGGACCGGCAGCGGCCCGGTGGACCACGAGGGCACCTACTACCGCATCAAGGGCGCCTCGCCCGATGTGCGCACGGTGCAGCAGCCGCGCATCCCGATCTATTTCGGCGGCGCCTCCGAGGCGGCGCTGCGCGTTTCCGGCAAGCATGCCGACGTCTATGCGCTCTGGGGCGAGACCCATGCGCAGGTGCGCGAGATCGTCACCCGCGTGCGCGCCGAGGCGGCGAAGCACGGGCGCGAGGTGCGCTTCAGCCTTTCCTTCCGCCCGATCCTGGCGGAGACCGAGGAGGAGGCCTGGGCCAAGGCCGCGAGCATCCTCCAACGCGTGCGCGCGGTGCGCGGGCAGGCGGCGCTGGGCCGTGGCCCCTCGCCGCAGAATGCCGGCTCGCAGCGCCTGCTCGCCGCCGCCGCGCTGGGCGACCGGCCGGAGGGGCGGCTCTACACCGCCATCGCCCGCGAGACCGGCGCGCGCGGCAACACCACCGCACTGGTCGGCACGCCGCAGCAGGTGGCGGAGGCCTTCCTCGAATACTACGACCTCGGCGTCACCACCTTCCTGATCCGCGGCTTCGACCCGCTGGAGGACGCCGTGGAATACGGGCGGTCGCTGCTGCCCATCACCAAGCGGCTGGTGGCCGAGCGCCTCGCCCGCCGCAACAGCAGCCTGCAGGCGGCGGAGTGACCATGCTGCAACGACGCACCCTCTTCACCGCCGGCGCCGCCGGCCTGCTGACCCTCGCCGCGCCGCGCATCCTGCGCGCCGAGACGCCGCTGCGCGTCGGCGACCAGCGCGGCAATGCCCGCGCGGTGATGCAGGCGGCCGGCGTGCTGAAGGACATCGAGGGCCGCATCGCCTGGAGCGAGTTCGCCGCCGCCGCGCCGCTGGTGGAGGCGCTGAACGCCGATGCCATCGACACTGGCCTGGTGGGCGACGCGCCCTTCACCTTCGGCGCCGCCGCCGGCGTGCCGATCAAGGCCATCGCCGCCACGCGTGAGGGCGGGGACGGCCTCGCCATCCTGGTGCCGAAGGACAGCCCGGTGAAAAGCTTCGCCGAGCTGAAGGGCAAGCGCATCGCCACCGGGCGCGGCTCGATCGGGCACCAGCTCATCCTGGCGGCGCTGGAGCATGAGGGCTGGCCGCAGGATGCCGTGCAGTTCGTCTTCCTGCTCCCCTCCGACGCCAAGGCGGCCTATAGCAGCGGCGCGGTGGATGCCTGGTCCACCTGGGAGCCCTATGTCTCGCAGGAGGAGGTGCTCGCCGGCTCGCGCGCCGTGGTGGACAGCGGCGCGCTGAAGATGGCGCGGATGAGCTTCCAGGCGGCGCGCGAGGATGCCATCAAGGCCCGCCGGCCGGAGTTGGCCGACTTCGTCCGCCGGCTGGCCGCCGCCCGCGCCTGGGCCAACGACAACATCCCCTCCTACGCCAGCACCTGGGCGGGGCTGATGAACATCCCGGAGCCGGTGGCGCAACGCTGGTTCGAGCGCGCCCGCACCCGCGTCGTGCCGATCGACGACAGCGTGGTGCGGGACGAGCAGTGGAACATCGACCTCTACACCCGTGCGAAGCTGGTGCGCCGGCCGGTGAAGGCCGCCGACATCCTGGACCGCAGCTTCAACGACGCGGTCCAGGCGGGGCTGAAGGCGAGCTGAGAAACAAGGTCGGGGGAAGGAATTCCCCCGAACCCCCATCTTCTCTTTGTCAGTTTGGCGCCGCGCTTTCGGCCCGCGCGGGGAGCTCGAAGAAAAAAGATGGGAGTCTGGGGGAATTCATTCCCCCAGCCTTTTTGTTCAGTGCTGGATGGGCTTGCCGTCTTCCAGCCGCAGCAGGTGCAGCGGGCTGTCGTCGCGCAGTTCCTCCGGCAGCAGATCGGCCGGGAAATCCTGGTAGCAGACCGGCCGCAGGAAGCGGCGGATCGCCAGCGTGCCGACCGAGGTGCTGCGGCCATCCGCCGTGGAGGGATAGGGTCCGCCATGCACCATGGCGTGGCTGACCTCGACGCCCGTCGGATAGCCATTCACCAGGATACGGCCGACACGGCGCTCCAGCACCGGCAGCAGCTTCCGCGCTTCCTCCAGGTCCTCCTTCTCCATCTGCAGGGTGGCGGTGAGCTGGCCTTCCAGCTTCTCCGCCAGATCCCGCATGGTGCCGGTGTCCTGGCAGCGGATGATGAGGGAGGCTGCGCCGAAGACCTCCTCCTCCAGGCTCGGATCGGCGGCGAAGCTGGCGGCATCGGTCATGAACAGCGCCGCCTGACCCTGCGTCGGGCCGTTGTGCAGCAGGCCCTCGGCCACCTTTTGCACCTTCGGCGCGCTGGAGAGGCGCGCGACGCCTTCCTGGTAGGCCTTGAGGATGCCCGGCGTCAGCATGGTGGCGGCGGGGGCAGTGCCGAGCGCCTCGGCGGCGGCGGAGACGAAGCGGTCCAGCTCGGGGCCTTCCACCGCCAGCACCAGGCCGGGATTGGTGCAGAACTGCCCGGCGCCCAGCGTCAGCGAGCCGACGAAGGCCTTGCCGATTGCCTCCGCCCGGGCCTTCATCGCGGCAGGCAGCAGGAAGACCGGGTTGATGCTGCTCATCTCGGCATAGACCGGGATCGGCTCGGGGCGGGCGGCGGCGGTCTTCATCAGCGCGGTGCCGCCGGCGCGCGAGCCGGTGAAGCCCACGGCCTTGATGCGCGGATCGGCGACCAGCCCCTGGCCGACGACGTTGCCGGCACCGAAGAGCATCGAGAAGACGCCCTCCGGCAGGCCACACTTCTTCACCGCCGCCTGCACCGCGCGGCCGGCCAGCTCGGAGGTGCCGGGATGCGCGGAATGCGCCTTCACCACCACGGGGCAGCCGGCGGCGAGGGCCGAGGCCGTGTCACCTCCTGCCACCGAGAAGGCGAGCGGGAAGTTGCTGGCACCGAACACGGCGACGGGGCCGAGCGGAATCTGCCGCTGGCGCAGGTCGGGGCGCGGCAGCGGCTTACGGTCGGGCATGGCGGGATCGATGCGCGCGTCGAGCCAGAGCCCGTCCCGCACCACCTGGGCGAAGAGGCGGAGCTGGCCGACGGTGCGGGCGCGCTCGCCCTCGATGCGGCCGCGCGGCAGGCCGCTCTCCGCCACCGCGCGCTCGACCAGTTCGTCGCCGAGGTCCATCAGTTCCTGGGCAATCGTCTCCAGGAAGGTGGCACGCTGCTCAAGGCTGGTGGAACGGTAGGCATCGAAGGCCGCCCAGGCCAGGGCGCAGGCGCGCTCGACATCCGCCGCCGTGCCGCCGCCATAGGGCGGCTCCATTGCCTCGCCCGTGGTGGGATTGGTAGCGCGCACCGGGCGCTCCGTCCCGCGCAGGCGCGTGGCGCCGATCAGCATTTCGCCGGTCAGGGACATGCGGTCGTTCCTCATCGCTGGGGCGGCGAGTCATTCCTGGCCTCGCCGCACTTGTCTGACGTCATAGGACAAGCTTTCGGCGGACGCGGCAAGAGAGGCTGGCGGCCGCGTGCTGGGCGAAGCCTCGGGCATACTCTCCCAGCGCTCAACCGGCATGGTGCTCCGCGGCGGAGGAGCAGCGACACATGGCGGTGAGGCTGGCGGACAAAAAAAGCGCTGACCTCCTCCGGACGGAGAAGATCAGCGCCTCAGCGCAGAGCGGATGGCGGATCGCCGATCAGACGGCCATGGCCAGGCCGCTGCCAGCCCCAATGCCGGAATGCGCGCGGTGGCTGCGCGGGGCCGTGGCCTGATGGCGCTGCCGCGCCAGCTCCAATGCGGCAGGAGCCGGCTCCTCAAGAACATAGCCGCGCCCCCAGATGGTGCGCACGATCTCGGCGGAGCCGGCGGCCGCCAGCTTGCGGCGCAGCTTGCAGACGAACACGTCCAGGATGCGCTGGTCCGGCCCATCCTCAGCGCCATAGGAGCGCGCCATGAAATGCTCCTTGGTGAGCAACGTGCCGCGCCGGAGCATCAGCATCTCCAGCACATCGAATTCGCGGCAGGTGACGCGGACCGGGCGGTCATCGACCGTGACGGTGCGGCGGGTCTGGTCCAGCATCACATTGCCGCAGCGCAGCTGGGCGCTGGCATGGCCGCAACCGCGGCGCAGCACCGCCTGCATCCGCGCATGCAGCAACGCGGGCGGAATGCTGCGGCTCATCACGCCATCGGCACCGAGTTCCAGGGCCGCCAACTCCTCGTCCTGCGTCGGGGCGGTTCCCAGGACAAGGACAGGCGCCTGCACGCCGCGACGGCGGATATCGCGCAGGATGGCCAGGGCCTGCAGGCGGATCTCGTCCACCTCAAGCAGGATGACGTCGTAGGGCCCACTGTGCTGGGCAATTGCGGCGGCCTCTCCGAAGGGGAGAGCGAGATCGCAGCCATGTCCCTTTTGGACCAGGCTGCCCTGCAACCGCGAGTTATCCTCGAAGAGGCTGGCGAGGAGAATATACATGGCCCGTCCTTGCGATTTTCGCTGGCGGTGAACGTCAGAGCCTCTCGGCTCCAGCAACCAGAAGTTAACTCACGAATCCGTGATACTCAAGCCATTCTTCTGTTGGTTGAAAGAACAAAAGAGTCTCCGCGTGAATGGCGCTCTCTTTTTGCTGCCGCCATCTTCAAAGTCTTCACGTCATGCGGCTGGATTGAGAAAGTATCTTCTGTAACGAATTTTTATAGAAAATTAGACAAACTTTAAAGGCGTCGCCTTGTTTCCAAACTGCATCGCAAGGCGCGAGCCCTCGGCTGAAGTTCCTCCCTCTCCGCGACGATTGCGCAGGAGCACCGGAAGCGAAGAGAAGCCGAGGAACCTCAACAATGAGAAGGCGATAGGCGGCCTTGCCGGTAGCAAGGCCAAGCGCCGCCGAAGGGTGGAACGGCTGTTCCTCTTGATGTTCGGGAGCAAAGGAGAGCGTAACCATTTCTCCGCCCACGTCATCTCAATCGCTAGATGTCGTCTCTTCTTGCGATCGCCCTGCCGAATTATAATACATCTCCGCAGCAAGTCTTATTGTCAGGCATTGCCACGCGCGACATACAAACGACCGATTATCGCCACTGGATTATATCTGGGAAGATATCTTTCAACCATAAATTGTGTTGCTTGATAGCGCCACAATGGAAGGCCGCCTCTCCCTCCCTCGGGCGCGGAAAAAAGGAGAGCGCTGAAGCGTGAGGGGAGCATGCGCCTTCCTTCACCTTGCCCTCGGCGCCTCCTCCCGCGCGACTCACTTGACCCGTACGCTCACGGGTCACTGCCAAGCGCCAGCATAGCTGGCACGCTCCAGGCCATTTCCGGGTCCAGTGGCCAGATGGGGCGTGGCACATGGCGGAACGGCACCCGCGTCAGCACTGGCGTCACCAGCCCCGGCCCATCCACCTCCAGGATCTATGAATCCGCGAAGAGATCGTCGAATCCGGCCCGGAAGTGTCCGCGCGACTTCACCACCAGCCCGCGCAGGCGGCGGAGATCAATGCCCAGGTGCTCCAGCATCGCCGGGTCGTGGCACTGGTGGCGGATCGAGACGAAAACGACGTCGATCCGCCCTTCCAGCCGCAGCCAGGCGGTGGGCCCGAGGGCAAAGGGGCGGCCGGCGATGGTGCCGCGGCGGCCAATGATATGGCCGTCGCTCAGCGCCATCACCTCCGCCTCAGCCTCCAGCCGCCGGCTGTCGGCATGCGTCTCGGCGCGGTTCAGCACGGCCCGGAAGCGGGCGCCCTGCCCCCTTGCATGGGCCTCGACCGCCAGCTCCGGGTCGTAGTGGATGGCGAAGGCGGTGTCGGTGACGCCGGCTTCCAGGAAGGCGCGCAGGATGTCGGTGGTATTGCCGCGCGCGCCGCCGCCCGGATTGTCGGCCACATCGGCGAAGAGCAGCGCTGGCGAGGCGGCATCATCGCAGGCCGCCTTGAGGTACTGGGCAGCCGCCTCGATCGGCAGCAGCCGCGCCCGCAGTTCCTCGCGCCGGGACCAGAGCAGCCCGGCCAGCTCGCGCGCCACCGCGTCGGCCGCCGCCTGGTCGCCGCGCGAGCTGACGATCACGCTCATGCCGTTCTTCGGCGAATCGCCCAGGCTGAAGTTGGCCAGCACGGAGACGTTCAGGATGCTGCCCCGGCACAGCTCCTGCCCACGCGCGATGGCGGCGCCATAGGGTCCCCGGTCGGAGAGCAGCGAGACCGAGGGCGGCAGCAGCGGCAGCTTGATGAAGGCCTTCGCGGTCTTCACCCCGTCCAGCAGCTCCAGCATCGCCCGCCCCGCCTCCTGGCCGCGCTCGCGCATGTCCACATGCGGGTTGGTCAGGAAGGCGATCAGCAGGTCGGTGTGGCGGACCATGGCGGGGCTGACATTGGCGTGCAGGTCCAGCGTCGAGACGATCGGCACCTCCGGCCCGACGATGCCGCGCACCATGGCATAGAGCGCCCCCTCCGGGTCCGGCTCCTCCGTGGCGGAGGCGGCGCCATGCGCCTCGATGAAGACTCCGTCCAGCGGCAGTGCCGCCCTCAGCCCCTCGGCGAGGCGGGTGAAGTAGCGGTCGAGGAAGCCCTGCTCGGCCGGGCCGCTGGCGCCGGCCGAGGTGATGGCGAGAGGCACCGGCTGCCACGGCCCGGCGGCGTCCAGCACCTCCACGAAACCCTTGATGCCGCCTGGATCGCGTGACTGGGGAGCGCGCGCGTCGTCGAGCAGCGCCTGCCCTTCGAGCCAGAGCTTCTGCCGGAACTCCGCCTCCTCGGCGGGCGGCGCGAAGCCGTTCGCCTCCAGCATGAAGCCGAGCAGGGCGATGCGGGGATTGTTGCGCATGAGGGATTCGCTTCCAGGGGAAGGCGGTTCAGGGGGCGGCGGCCAGCAGGTGCCGCAGCAGGCGGCCGAAGCGGGCATAGGAGACGGAAGGGCCGGGCTGGTCGGTATCGACGCGGTGCACGATGACCACCTGCAGGGCAGGCAGCACCAGCAGCACATGGCCGCGGGTGCCAAGCCCGGCATAGCTGCCTTCCGGCACCACGACGTTGGGGAACATCACCCCCTGCCGCCCGACCCACCACATGTAGCCATAGGCGCCGTGGTGCCCCGCCTCCGAGACCGGCAGCACGCTCATCCGCACCCAGTTCTCCGGCACCACCTGCCGCCCGTTGGCGCGCCCGCCATCGAGGAAGAGCTGGCCGAAGCGGGCGAGGTCGCGCGCCGTCATGCGGAAGGGATAGGCGGGGTGGCGTGACTCCGGCAGCGGCACATAGCTGCCGTCCTGCTCCGGGCGGAAGTCCTCCATGCCGCAGGGCGCGGCGATGCGGGCCGCGAAGTCCTGGAAGATGTCGGCCCCGGTGCATTGCCGGAAGATCGTGCCGAGCGCGTTGAAGTCCCAATTGTTGTAGCACCAGACCGTGCCCGGCCCGGCGCTGTGCCGCGCCGGCTTGATGGAGAGCATCCAGGGCGATTCATAGCCGCTCGGGTGATAGACGCCGGAGCGGGCGCAGAGCAGGTCGAGCACCGTGGCCAGCTTCTCGCGCGGTGTCAGCCCGAGCTGGTCGTCGATGCCGAGGCTCTCGAGCCTGGCCTCAAGATCGATGCCCCCCGCCTCCGCATGGATGCCGATCAACGCCGAAAGCAGGCTCTTGCGGATCGAATGGATGTTGAACCGCGTCCCGACGCGCCCGGCGGAGAGCAGCACGCGCCCGCGCACCACCACCATCAGCGCCGCGGTGTCGATGCTGGCGGCGTCCTCCAGCGCGGTGCGCAGGCCGGCTGTGGACCAGCCGGCATCCTCCGGGCTGTTCCAGCATGGCCAGGAGCCGGCATCGGCCTCCGCCGCACCACCATCGCCGAGAGCTGTCTGCACGGGTTTTGTTCCTTTTGACCATTTTACAGGCGCGCCGACCGATGCAAGGATGGCGCCAGGGAAAACAGACTGGAAAAGTCTGGCACATGGTTTGCTGGCCGAACGGCCAAGCGCAAGCGCTTATGCCATGCGAGGTACACTCAGAATGACCGAACACCACTCCGGCCGCACCGCCATCCGGCGGCCCTGGCGCCGCCTCGCCCTCGCCCTGCTGGCCGGCACCGGCCTCGCCGGCGGCGCTCAGGCCGCGACGCCCGGCAATGCGATGGTGATGGCCTGGAACATCGACGCCATCAGCACCTTCGACCCGGCGCAGATCGGCGAGGTGGTGACCAGCGAACTGATGCAGAACACCTGCGATTCGCTGGCGGCCTTCGACCCGAAGGACGAGAAGAAGGTGATCCCCAGCCTCGCCGAGCGCTGGGAGGTCTCGCCGGACAAGCAGCAGATCACCTTCCATCTGCGCGACAACCTGGTCTTCCCCTCCGGCAGCAAGGCGACGGCGAAGGACCTGGCCTGGTCCATGCAGCGCGTGGTGAAGCTCGGCTTCGGCAACTCCGCGACGCTCACCGAATACGGCTTCACCAAGGACAGCGTCGCCGAGCGCATCACCGCGCCGGATGACCGCACGCTGGTGATGAAGCTGGACCAGCCCTATCCGGTGAACCTCGTGCTGCAGGCGATCGCCGCCAACCGCGTCGCCACCCTGCTCGACCGCCAGACCATCATGAAGAACGAGGTGAACGGCGACCTCGGCAACAAGTACCTCGCGACGCACACCGAATGCGTCGGCCCCTACCACCTGCGCCAGTGGAACGCCGGCGAGAGCGTGGTGCTGGAGGCCAACCCGAAATACTGGGGCCCCGCGCCGAAGCTGAAGCGCATCATCATCCGCCACGTCGCCGAGGCCGGCACGCAGCGCCTGCTGCTGGAGAAGGGCGACGTGGACGTGGCGCGCGACCTGACGCCGGAGGACATGCAGGCCATCGAGAAGATGCCGGGCATCACCCTCTCGCGCACGCTGAAGCCGCAGATCGTCTACTGGGGCTTCAACAACGCCAACCCGATCTTCGCCAAGGAGAAGGTGCGCCTCGCGATGCGCTACCTGATCGACTATGAGGGCTTGGGCAAGTCGGTGATGGCCTATAACGGCGTGCCGCGCGCCAGCTTCGCCCAGCTCGGCGCCTTCGGCGCGCTGGACGAGAAGGAGGGCCAGCCCTTCAGCCTCGACCTGGAAAAGGCGAAGCAGCTTCTCGCCGAGGCCGGCTATCCCAACGGCTTCGAGACGACGATGATCTTCGGCACCCTGCCCTATGCGGCGCCGATCGCGCAGCACATCCAGCAGAACGCCTCCAAGATCGGCGTGCGCATCAAGCTGGAGCAGATGGCCAATGCGCAGCTCTTCGCCCGCCACCGCGGCCGCGAGTTCGAGACGGCGATGCTGGCCTGGCAGACCGCCGTGCCCGACGCGCACGGCAATGCCTCCCGCCAGATCTACAACCCCGACAACCGCCCCGAGGCGAAGCTGACGCAGTACCCGTCCTGGCGCCACGCCTTCCAGGACGAGAAGGCCAACAAGATGGTCATGGCCGCCCTGCTGGAGCAGGACGAGGCCAAGCGCGAGGAGATGTACCACGAGCTGCAGCGCGACATGATGCAGCGCGGCCCGACGGCCATCATGTTCCAGTCCATCATGCTCGCCGGCGTGCGTGACACGCTGAAGAACTGGACCTGGAACGGCTTCGCCGCCTACTACGACCTCGCCTCCAAGGAGTAAGGCCCCGATGGCAGAGGCGGCGGCGACATCCGCCCGTCGGAGCGGGGGCGCCGCCGCCCCCGCTTTGCCCGCCTGGGCCGGCACGGCGCTGCGGCTGATCGTCTCGATCGCCGTCACGCTGTTCGGCCTGATGGCGCTCACCTTCCTGATCGGCCGGCTGCTGCCGCTCGATCCCGTCGCCGCCATCCTGGGCGACAACGCCACCCAGGAAGGCTATGAGGCGATGCGGGCGCAACTCGGCCTCGACCAGCCGATCTGGATCCAGTTCCTCCGCTATTGCGGCGATATCCTGCGGCTCGATTTCGGCACCGCGCTGACCACCGGCAAGCCGGTGCTGGAGGACATCGCCCGCGTCTTCCCGGCGACCATCGAACTGGCCACCCTGGCCATCGTCATCGCCACCGGCCTGGGGATTCCGCTCGGCGTCCTCGCCGCCGCCTATCGCGACACGCCGATCGACTACTTCGTCCGGGTCTTCGGCCTGCTCGGCTATTCCACGCCCAATTTCTGGCTCGGGCTGATGGGGCTGGTGCTCTTCTATGCCAATCTCGGCTGGGTCGGCGGGCCGGGCCGGATCGACACCGCCTACCAGTGGGACATCGAGCCGGTGACCGACCTGCTGCTGCTCGACACCGCCATGGCCGGGCAGTGGGAGATCTTCTGGAACGCCTTCAGCCACATCATCCTGCCGGCCTGCATCCTCGGCTTCGGCGGGCTGGCCTATATCAGCCGCATGACGCGCTCCTTCATGCTGGAGCAGCTCGCCCAGGAATACGTCATCGCCGCGCGGGTGAAGGGCCTCTCCTGGATGCGTACGGTCTGGGTGCACGCCTTCCGCAACGTGGTGGTGCAGGTCATCACCGTGGTGGCGCTGGCCTATGCCTTCCTGCTGGAGGGCGCGGTGCTGACCGAGACGGTCTTCGCCTGGCCAGGCTTCGGCCGCTACCTGACCAACGCCCTGCTGGCCGGCGACATGAACGCCGTGGTCGCCTGCACGCTGCTGGTCGGCGTCATCTTCGTCGGGCTGAACCTGCTGGCCGACCTGCTCTACCGCCTGCTCGATCCGCGGACCCACTGACATGTCCGACGCCTCCCTCCCCACCTCCTCGCTCGGCGCCTGGCTGCGGGCGCCGGTGCCCGCCTCGCCCTTCCAGGCGCGGATGCAGGCGCTCTGGCTCGGCTGGCGCCGGCTGCGCGGCAACCCGCCGGCGCTCGCCGGCGCGGCGATCCTGCTGCTGCTGATCGCGGTCGCGGCCCTCGCCCCGCTGCTCGCCACGCATGACATCTACGCGCAGAACCTGGCCGCGCGCCTGCAGGCCCCCTCGGCCGCGCATTGGTTCGGCACCGACGACCTCGGGCGCGACATCTTCAGCCGCCTTGTCTACGGCTCCCGCATCACGCTCTACATCGCCTTCCTGGCGGCGCTGATCGCGGCGCCGCTCGGGCTGATCATCGGCACCACCGCCGGTTATCTCGGCGGCTGGACCGACACCATCCTCATGCGGCTGGTGGACATCTTCCTCTCCTTCCCCAGCCTGATCCTGGCGCTGGCCTTCGTCGCCGCCCTCGGCCCGGGCATCGAGAACGCCATCATCGCCATCTCGCTCGCCGCCTGGCCGCCGATCGCGCGGCTGGCGCGGGCCGAGACGCTGACGGTGCGCAAGTCCGACTACATCGCCGCCGTGCGGCTGCAGGGCGCCTCCCGCCTGCGGATCATCCTGCACCATGTCGTGCCGATGTGCCTGCCCTCCGTCATCGTCCGCATCACGCTGAACATGGCGGGCATCATCCTCACCGCCGCCGGCCTTGGCTTCCTCGGCCTCGGCGCGCAGCCGCCCAGCCCGGAATGGGGCGCCATGCTCTCCACCGGGCGGCAGTTCGTCATGACGAGCTGGTGGATCGCCGCCATCCCCGGCTGTGCCATCCTGCTCACCAGCCTCGCCTTCAACCTGTTCGGCGACGGGCTGCGCGACATCCTGGACCCGCGCCATGGCTGATCCCTTGCTCCGCGTGCGCGACCTGCGCGTCGCCTTCCCCTCCCCCACCGGCCCGGTCGAGGCGGTGCGCGGCGTCTCCTTCGACGTGGGCCGCGAGAAACTCGGCATCGTCGGCGAAAGCGGCTCCGGCAAGTCCATGACCGGGCGCGCGCTGCTAAAGCTCTCGCCCAAGGCCGCCCGCGTCACCGCCGCGCGGCTGGACTTCGCCGGCATCGACCTGATGGCCGCCTCCGAGCGGAAGATGCGCAGCCTGCGCGGCGCGCGCATCTCCATGATCCTGCAGGACCCGAAATACTCGCTGAACCCGCTGATGCGCGTCGGCCACCAGATCGCCGAGACCTGCCGCCTGCACCAGCGCGTCGGCCGCGCCGAGGCCCATGCCAAGGCGATGGCGATGCTGGACGCCGTGCATATCCGTGACCCGAAGCGGGTCTTCGACCTCTATCCGCACGAGGTCTCCGGCGGCATGGGCCAGCGCATCATGATCGCCATGATGTTGGTCACCGAGCCCGACCTGATCATCGCCGACGAGCCGACCTCGGCGCTCGACGTCACCATCCGCCGGCAGGTGCTCACCATCCTCGATGAGCTGGTGTCGCGGCGCGGGGTGGGCCTCATCTTCATCAGCCACGACCTCAACCTCGTCGCCGAATTCTGCGACCGGGTGCTGGTGATGTATGCCGGCCGCATCGTCGAGGAGCTGCGCGCGGCGGATCTGCACAGTGCGCGCCATCCCTACACCCAGGCGCTGCTGCGCAGCCTGCCGCGGCTTGATCAGCCAGTGGAGGAACTGGCCGTGCCGACGCGCGATCCGTCCTGGCGGGATGGGCCAACCTACCGGCTGGAGGAGCTGGCATGACGAAGAAAGATCGGGGGAATGAATTCCCCGAGACCCCCTTCTTTTTTCTGTCAGTTGTGGGGGGATTCTCTCCCCCGGCCTTTTTGACCAGGGTTCACGCGGCATGACGCCTCCCACCTCGCCGGCACTGGAGGTCATCGACCTCAACATCACCTTCGGCCACGGCGCCAAAGCCAACCATGCCGTGCAGAACGTCTCCTTCCGCGTGGCGCCGGGCGAAGCCTATGGGCTGATCGGCGAGTCCGGCTCCGGCAAGTCCACCGTGCTGCGCGCCCTCTCCGGGCTGAACACAGATTACCACGGTAGCATCCTGCTGCATGGGCGGGAGCTTCCTGCGGTGCGGGACAAGGCCTTCTTCCGGCAGACGCAGATGGTCTTCCAGGACCCCTACGGCTCGCTGCATCCCCGCAAGATGGTCAACCAGGTGCTGCTGGAGCCGTTGGTCATCCACGGGCTGGACCGGCCGCAGCAGCGGGTGGACGAGGTGCTGCAGGCCGTCGGCCTCGGCCCGGCCTTCCGCTTCCGCTACCCGCACCAGCTCTCGGGCGGCCAGCGGCAGCGCGTCGCCATCGCCCGCTGCCTGATCCTGGAGCCGAAGATCCTGCTGCTCGATGAGCCGACCAGCGCGCTCGACGTCTCCGTGCAGGCCGAGATCCTCAACCTTCTGCACCGGCTGCGCGCTGAGCGGGGCCTCACCTACGTCATGGTCAGCCATGACCTTGCCGTGGTGGCGCATCTTTGCGAGCGGCTGGCCATCATGAACGGCGGCCGCGTCGTCGAGGAGATGACGGCGGAGGCGCTGCGCGCCGGCCAGGCGACGGACCCGTACAGCCAGGCCCTCCTCGCCGCCAGCGCCGGCTATCGCCCCGCCCCCGTGCAGGACACTTTCGCGGAAGCGTGACCGCGGCGGGGGCGTCCCTCGCGACAGCCGGTCCGAGGGGGTGGCTGGTTGCCGCCCCTCGCTTCGCTCCGATGACGAAGCCGGCGGGGCATGACCTCTGGCGGCCACAGGCTCCTCTCGAGTCCCGATCCAGCGTCTCCACCCCGGCGCGCTTCGGGCTGCGTCCGCCTGGTGCCCAGATGTCGAGCGGGCCGCTCCGGCGCAACCAAGCTCATTCTGGGGCGTAAGATAGGCCGCGCTCGCGTTTCTCTTAACCGTTGTCATCAGAAGTGCCGTGGGATAGCTGCGGAGCAAGGTCCCCCCTGATGCGCAGCACGAAAGGCGCGAACCGCCCGGCACGGCCTTCCGCATGCCGGCAATGCCGCGACGGGCTTCCAGCCCCACCGGCCCTCCGAAGCTCCTGCGGGAGCGGCAGACGATCACGGCGGAGATTGCATCTCCGCCCCTGCCTGATGCCGACTTTGCCGTGCCTCTATGGACCACCCTTCGCCAGGATCTCAGCGCCGAATGCCCGCCGTCCAGCCCATTCCCACTCTGAAAACCGGAATTCCTGAGTTCGATGTTGTTCTCCGGGGCGGATTGCCGAAGGACAGGCTGCATCTGCTTGAAGGAAGGCCCGGCACGGGCAAGACCACGCTCGCACTCCGCTTCTTGTTGGAGGGCGTGGCCAAGGGCGAGCGCTGCCTCTACGTCACCTTCTCTGAGTCACGCGAGGAATTGATCAGCTCCGCGGGGGCGCATGGCTGGTCGCTGGACGAGATTGACCTCTTCGAGCTGACCCCCGCCGAGGCCGAGCCGGAGCACCAGCAGACCGTGCTCTACCCCGCGGAGGCGGCCTTCGATGAGACCATCCAGGCGGTGATCAAGCGGGTCGAGGCGACCCAGCCGACACGCATCGTGATCGACAGCCTGGCCGAGCTGCGGCTGCTGGCGCAGGACCCGTTGGCCTATCGGCGGCAGCTCCTCATCCTCAAGCGCTTCCTTCAGGGGCGCCGCATCACCACCCTGCTGCTGGACGACCTGACGACCAAGGGCGACGACGCCGACCTGCACAGCCTGGTGCATGGCGTGGTTTCGCTGGAGCAGATCGAGCGCGACTATGGCGCGGCACGGCGCCGGCTGCGCGTGGTGAAGATGCGTGGCAGCAACTACCAGAGCGGCTGGCATGATTTCGCCCTTGTGACCGGCGAGGTGCTGGTCTTTCCAAGCCTGATCGCCGAGGAGCACAGGACCCCTCTGACAGGCGACGCGATCACCAGCGGCGTTGCCGGCCTGGATGAGGTCCTGGGTGGCGGCCTCGATCGCGGCACGACGACGATGCTGGTCGGGCCTTCAGGAGCAGGCAAGTCGTCCATCGCGCTGCGCTATGCGATGACCGCCGTCAATCAGGGCGAGCACGCTGCCTATTTCTCCTTCGACGAGACCTACGAGACGCTGACGCGGCGTGCCGAGGCGCTGGGCCTGCCGGTGGCGGCGATGGTCGAGGCGGAGAAGATCAGCTGGAGCCGCGCCAATCCCTCCCGCCTCTCGCCCGGCGAGTTTGTCTGGCAGGTCCGGCGCGAGGTCGAGGATCGCCACGCACGCATCGTGATCATCGACAGCCTGAACTCCTATTTCGGCACCATGCCGGAGGAGCGCTCGCTGATGCTGCAGATGCACGAGCTGCTGACCTACCTGAACAACCAGGGCGTGGTGACCATCCTCATCCTGGCGCAGCAGGGTGTCGTGGGCGATGTGCAGAACCCGGTCGATCTCAGCTTCCTGAGCGACAGCGTGGTGTTGCTGCGGTTCTTCGAGGCAGCGGGCGAGCTGCGCAAAGCCATCTCGGTGATCAAGAAGCGCACGGGGGTGCATGCGCTGGCCATCCGCGAGTATCAGCTCTTCCCGAGGGGCATCCGCGTCGGTGCGCCCTTGCAGGAGTTGCAGGGGGTGCTGACCGGCGTTCCCCGCTACACCGGCCCGCACGAGGCGCTCATTGGCAGCGGCAGCGACGAGACCGGCTGAGAGTCCTGCCTTGGGCTCGTTCCTTGTCCTGGCGCCGATCGGCCGCGACGCGGCCATCATTGCGGGCATCCTGGGCAGGACTGGCGCGCAGGTCAGGATCATGACGAGCCTCGCGGCGCTCTGCGAGGCGCTGCACGGTCCGCGCCTCGTCGATGTGGCGGGCCTGTTCATCGCCGAGGAAACGCTCTCCAGCGCCACCGCGACGCTGGCGAAGTGCCTGGCGGACCAGCCGCCCTGGTCCGACCTGCCGGTGGTGGTGCTGACCACCGCTGGGGCGCGGCGGGGCACCGAGCGCCGCTGGTCGCTCTTTGAGCAGCTCGGCAACGTCACCCTGCTGGGCCGACCGCTGCATTCCGAGGTGCTGCTCAGCGCCGGCCGTGCCGTTCTGCGGGCCCGCGAGCGACAGCATGAGGCGCGGCGCCACCTGGAGGCGCTGCAGCTCTCCGCCGAGACGCTGGAGGCACGGGTTGAGCAGCGGACGCGCGAGCTGATGGAGGCGGAGGAGGCGCTGCGCCAGGCGCAGAAGATGGAGGCGGTGGGCCAGCTCACCGGCGGCCTCGCGCACGACTTCAACAACATGCTCACCGGCGTCACGGGCAGCCTGGAGCTGCTGCGCATGCGCCTGGCACAAGGGCGCCATGAGGATCTCGACCGCCACGCCGTCAGCGCGCTGGCGGCGGCGGAGCGTGCGGCCACCCTGACGCATCGCCTGCTGGCCTTCTCGCGCCGGCAGACGCTCGACCCGCGGCCGATCTCGGCCAACCGCCTGATCGCCGGGATGGAGGAGCTGATCCGGCGCACGGTCGGGCCATCGATTGCCCTGCGGGTCGTCCTGGCGGCGGATGAGTGCCCGACGCTCTGCGATCCGCACCAGCTGGAGAGCGCGGTGCTGAACCTCTGCATCAACGCCCGCGATGCCATGCCCGAGGGCGGGCGGCTGGTCATCCGCACGGAGGAAACCTGGGTGGATGAGCACGCCGCGCGCCTGCGGGACATCGCGCCGGGCGGCTATATCGCGATCAGTGTCACCGACACCGGCAGCGGCATGCCCCCCGAGGTGGCGGCGCGCGCCTTCGATCCCTTCTTCACCACCAAGCCCATCGGCCAGGGCACTGGCCTCGGGCTCTCCATGACCTATGGCTTCGTCCGCCAGTCCGGCGGCGATGTGGGGATCCATTCCGCACCAGGTCGCGGCACGAGCGTGACGCTCTCGCTGCCCTGCCATGACGGGGAGGTCGCCGAGGCCATCTCGCCGGCCGAGGCACCGGAGGCAGAGCCCGTGGCACGTGGGGTCACCGTGCTGGTCGTGGATGACGAGAAGCCGATCCGCGCGCTGCTGCGGGACCTGCTGCAGGAGGCGGGCTGCACAGTGATCGAGGCGGAGGAAGCCGGCACCGGGCTGCGAATCCTGCGCTCCGCGCAGCCGATCGAACTGCTCATCAGCGATGTCGGTCTGCCCGGCGGCATGAACGGCCGGCAGATGGTGGACGCGGCACGGCAGCTCCGCCCGGAGCTGAAGGTCATCTTCATCACCGGCTATGCGGAGCAGGCGGCCCTTGGCCCTGGCATCATGGAGCCCAACACCCAGCTCCTGACGGAGCCTTTCCGCCTCGATGCGGTCATGGCACGGGTCAGGGCCATGCTCGCCTCTTCCTAAGGCGTCCTAAGGCGTCGCTGTTCCCATTTATCCCCAGGTTCGGTTCGACTTTTCCCCAGCTTGCTCCCACAAGCTGTGGATTCTGTGGATATTTGTGCCGGATCGGGTGCCCACAGCCTGGGGCCCCTCACTTCGTCGGCACGGAGGCGCAATCTCTGGCGCGATTTCATCCACCGTTTGAACATGCTGCCTACCTCCGGAGCGCTTCGGCCTTGCGTTCGCTTTCCCGATGGCCACGCTTCGCGGTTTCGGCGGCCCGAGCGCGTACGGGGCTCACACTCCCAAATCCTTCATGCCGAGGGCGGGCTTGGCGGCGGTAACGCGGCGCATCGGACAGTCCGGCGTGAACCTCGTCCCTGGCCAGGCAAGAGCGCCTCTGTCCGGCGCCCCGAGGCTTGCAGGGACAAGATCGGGCCTGGTCCGCAATCCGGCAGGCTGCGGAAGCTGGGGAGAATGAATCCCCCCGGCCTTCGATGCTCAGGCCGCCATCCGTCCGCTTTCCAGAAAGCTCATCGCCGAGATGACGGCGCCCGGGCTGGCGGCCAGCGGCGTGTGCAGGGCGCGCACGCGAGTGAAGGCATCCTCCCAACCGGGAAGGCGGGTTTCCTCGACCGTGACGATGCCGTCGTTGTCGCCTGGCAGCAGCGGGTTGAAGCCACGCCTGCCCGTCCCGCCGGCGATCACCGCAATGCCCCGGCAGTCCGGCACCGGCACCGAGGCAGCGCCGGCCGGTGTCACCGTCTGGCCGCAGCTTCCGGTCAGCGCCCGGTAGGCGGCAACCTGCGCGGCGACCGCCGCGATGCTGGCACCCCGCGCCGGTGAGCCGATCAGCACCAGCCGGCCTGGGCGCCAGCCATCCTCCGCCGCCCGCGCCATGGCGGCCCGTGCCACCAGCCCGCCCAGGCTGTGGCCGACGAAGGCCACCTCGGCGGCGCCATCCTCCGCCAGCGCGGCGGCGACGCGGCTGGCGGCGCGGGCATGGTGCTCCAGCGGCTGCCGCAGACTGGCATAGCCGATATTCGCCACCGCCCAGCCGGTATCCGCCAGCGCCACCGCCATCCGTGCCATCCCGCCGGGATGATGGCCCAGCCCGTGCAGCACCACCGCCGCCCGGCGACAACGGGCCGACCGCGCGAGGCGCGCCGCATGCGCCACGCAGGCCTCCGCTGGCCCGGTCATGGCAATGCCGCCGAAGGGGTCCACGGCCCGGCCCAGGCCAGTCTTGCAATGCGTCTGCACCCGCCAGCCCGAGCGGGACCAGATGTCGGTCCAGGGCTGGAGCACACCCGCGAAGCGCCGCGTATGCATCGTCACGCGCATGGCCCGATGCCTCCGCGACGCCGGCAGGCACCGGACAGGAAGAGGACGGGCGGGCATGACGGGGTGCGCAAAGATCCTTCCTCTCGACCTGACCAGAACCGCATCAATATCGGGGCGCGGCCAGCGCTGCGTAAAGATGCGGTGACGCGGCGGTGAGGCAACTCGTCGCGCTTCGGCCGCCTCATGGCATGACACATCCCCGGCCCTACGCCATATGTCGGGGTCAGCAAGGAGTGCCGGCACGATGTCCTCATCCGTAGCGACCCTGACCTTGAACCCCACCATCGACCTCGCCAGCGAGGCGGAGACGGTGCATCCCATGCGCAAGATCCGCACCCAGGGGGAACGGCAGGACCCTGGCGGCGGGGGCGTCAACGTGGCGCGGGTGGTTCGGGAACTGGGCGGCGAGACGCTGGCCATCATCCTGGCCGGCGGCGTCACCGGGCGGTTCCTGGAGGAGCTGCTGGAGGAAGGCGGCGTGCCCCACCGCACCATTCCGATCGCCGGGCGCACCCGCATCAGCCACACGGTGCTGGAGCGCAAGACAGGGCTGGAATACCGCTTCGTCGCCGAGGGGCCGACCGTCTCCGGGCCCGAATGGGAGGCCGCCCTCGCCGCCGCCGCCGATCTGCGCGAGGGCTGGCTGGTGGCCAGCGGCAGCCTGCCGCCCGGCGTGCCGGCCGACTTCTACGCCCGGCTGGCAGCGCAGGCCTCGCGGCAGGGGCTGCGCTGCGTGCTCGACACTTCCGGCGAGGCGCTGAAACGGGCCTTGCAGCAGGGCGGGCTGGAGCTGGTGAAGCCGAGCCTCGGCGAGTTCGAGGCGCTGATGGGCCGCTCGCTGCGCGAGCCGGCAGCGCAGGAAGCGGCGGCGATGGAACTGGTCCGCGCCGGCGGCGCGCGGATGGTGGCGGTGACGCTGGGCGGTGACGGCGCCCTGCTGGCCACGGCGGCCGGCACGCTGCGCCTCCCGGCGCTGGGCGTGGTGGTGCGCGGCGCGGTGGGCGCGGGAGACAGTTTCCTCGCCGCCATGACGCTCGCCCTGGCGCGCGGCGACGCGCCCACCGATGCCTTCGCCTGGGGTGTCGCGGCTGGCGCGGCGGCGGTCTCAAATCCCGGCACGGCGCATCCTGGCCGGGCGGAGGTGGGCGCGCTGCGCGCCCGCATCACCTCGGTGCCGCAGATGGCCGGGGCGCTGCCGTGACCCGGCGGCTCCTGGCGGATCTCGGCGGCACCAATGCCCGCTTCGCGCTGAGCGAGAATGGCGGCCCGCCGCAGGAGGAACGCAAGCTGGCGGTGACCGACTATCCCGGCGTGGTCGCAGCCGCCCGCGCCTATCTGGGCGGCCGCCATGCGGAGGAGGCGGTCTTCGCCGTCGCCACGCCGGTGCGCGGCGATGCCGTCACCTTCACCAACAACAACTGGCACTTCTCCGTGCGGGACGCGGAGCGGGAACTGGGCCTGGCGCGGCTGACGGTGATCAACGACTTCGTCGCCCAGGCGGCCTCCATCAGCCTGATGACGGCGGAGGACCTGCGGGTGCTCAAGCCCGGCCAGCCGCGCAAGGGCGCGCCGCGGGTGGTGCTGGGCCCGGGCACCGGGCTGGGCGTTGCCTTCGTGCTGCACGAGGGTGGCGCGCCCCATATCCTGCCCAGCGAGGGCGGCCATGCCTCCTTCGCGCCGCAGGATGCGCTGCAGGCCGAGATCCTGCAGCGGATGCGCCCCCTCTATGGCGGGCATGTCTCCACCGAGCGGCTGCTCTCCGGCCCCGGCCTCCTGCAGATCGCCCGCAGCCTGGGCGAGATCCGCGGCGCCCTGGCACCGCTGGAGAACCCCGCGGATGTGTCACGGCTGGCGGCGTCGGGCGGCTGCCCCACCTGCGCCGAGGCGGTGCGGATGTTCTCCTCCATCCTCGGCGCTACTGCGGGCAACCTGGCGCTGACGCTGCTCGCGGAAGGCGGGGTCTATATCGCGGGCGGGCTGTCCAGGAACCTGGGGCCGCTGCTGGACCGGGAGGCCCTGCTGACAGCCTTCCATGCCAAGGGGCGCTTCGCCGGCCTGCTGGAGGCGATCCCGGTCGTGCAGGTGCTGCGGCCGCATACCGGGTTGCTGGGGGCCGCCGCCTACCGTCCGCGCCTGATGGCGGGGTGAGGGCGAAGGGCGTGTGCGGCGCCCCATTGGGGGGGTGGCACGCATCCGTCCGGCACGCCGTGCGTTCTCCTCCCGGTGCAACCGGGGATCAGGACAACCACGATGACAGAGATGAGGATCGAGCTACCGGAGAGCCTTGCCGAGGAGATCGAGCGCCGTGCGAGTGAGCGGGGCACCACGCCCGACCGGCTGCTCTCGGAGGTCGTCTCGGAAGCGGTGACCGAACTGTCCAGCCGGGAGGACGAGAGCGACTGGGAGTGCCGCTAGGCTATCGCGTCCTGCGCTTGCGCCGGTGGATGTGACCCGCGGCGGCGTGACCGCCGCGCCACCTGCCGGTTGATCCCCGCACAGGCAGGAGAATCGCATGAAGCTGCAAGGCAGGATCGCCATCATCACTGGCGCGGATTCCGGCATTGGGCGCGCGACAGCTGAGCTGTTCGCGCAGGAAGGCGCCGATGTCTGCGTCAGCTATCATCGCGACCGCGAGGGCGCCGAAGAGACGGCGCGCCGCGTGCGCGCGGCGGGCCGCCGCGTGGCCGTGGCGCAGTGCGATGTGGGGGACCCCGCCTCGGTGGAGGCGCTGTTCAAGGCGGCGGCCGAGCTCGGCCCGGTGGATGTGCTGGTGAACAATGCCGGCATGGGCATGAGCGGCATGCCCGTGGCGGAGATGGACGACGAGATGTTCGAGCAGGTGATCCGCACCGACATGAAGGGACCGCTGTTCTGCTGCCGCGCCTTCATCCGGTTGCGCCGCCGGCATGGCGGCCGCGGGCGTATCGTCAACATCAGCTCGGTGGCGCAGTACCTGCCGACGCCGGACAGCGCGCCCTATGGCATGGCGAAGGCCGCGGTCGGCTCGCTGGCCCGAAGCCTGGCGCGGGAACTGGCGGAGGATAAGATCAACGTCAACAACGTCGCGCCCGGCATGATCCAGACGCCGATGACGCAGAAGCGCATCGACGACCCGAAGGAGCGCGAATCCTCCTTCGCCGCGATCCCCTGGCACCGCGCCGGCCAGCCTGAGGAAATCGCGCAGCTGGCGCTGTTCCTCGCCGCCGACACGGGCGACTACGTCACCGGCCAGACCTGGGTGATGGATGGTGGGCTGATGATGAACTGGGGCGGCGCCTGACGGCCCTGCCCCTTGACCCGGATCGCGGGCGGAAGCTGGCCAGGGAAGTCGCTTCCCCGGCCTTTCGGGCGTGATCAGCGCGCGGCCACCAGCCGCAGCGGCGCCACATGCGAATGGCGCATCTCCTGCGCGATTGCCAGCAGGACCCCGGCTGTCAGCGCCAGGTCGCCGGGCAGCAGCTCCACGCTGCCCTCGATCGCCAGCCTGGCATGATCGGCAATCCAGCAAGCGACATGCTCGATGGCCTCCGGCGTGTTACGGGCTGCCGCGGCGGCGAGTGCGGCACTGAATTCAGCAGAAGGTTCGCGATAGACGTCTTGTTCCACGGCCGGATGCCATTTCAGGTTAGTTACGGCCGCAATGGTATGGCCATGCAATTAAGCGTTTCTTAACCACTCCTCCGCGTGCCATGCGGCGACCGCATTCCGGGAACGCTTGGCGCAGACCGGTGTTCATGCCGGCATGGAAGCCACACTGTTCCACAATCCCTCCGCCGGAGATGAAGAGCATTCGCCAGAGGCGCTGCTCACGCTGCTGCGGAGCGCCGGGCTAGCGGCACATTTCTGCAGCGCCAAGGGCGACCGATTTCACGAGGCGCTGGAAACCGCGCGCGGGCTGCTGATCATTGCCGGCGGCGACGGCACCGTGGGCAGGGTCGTGACCAATCTGCGGGCCCGTCAGCTGCCTCTGGCGATCCTGCCGCTGGGGACAGCGAACAATCTCGCCCGCGCCCTCGGCAGCTGGGAGACGCCGGAAGCCTTCGCCGCCGGCTGGCGCACCGCCCTGCGGCGCCCCCTGAACCTGGCATCCACCGAAGCCCCTTGGGGGCGCCGCCGCTTCGTCGAGGCGGCGGGCTTCGGCGCCTTCGCTCGCGCGGTCGAACGGGCCGACGAAAAGGGGCTGAAGGGCGTCGAGGCTGGCCGTGCCGCTTTCCGCGCCATCCTCTCGGCCGCCAAGCCGCTGCGCGCCTCCATGGCCATCGACGGCACGGGCCGGGAGGTGGAGACACTGTTCCTGGAGGTCATGAACATCGGCCTGTTCGGCCCCAACCTGCCGCTGGCACCAGAAGCGGCGCCGGGTGACGGCTGGCTGGACGTTGTTAGCCTGCCGCCTGCGCGGCGCGAGGCCATGCTGGCCTGGCTCAACACCCCGGAGGCCGGGCCGCCGCCGGTCGAGATCTGGCGTGGCCAACGGATCACCCTGGATTGGCCGCACGGCCCGATCCGTCTCGATGACGAGAGCCTGCCGTGGGAGCAGCCCTTCACCGTGACCATGGCGGTGGAGGCGGAGGCGCTGCAGGTCCTGGTTCCGCCTGCCGCAGAGGTTGCAGAAAGGAGTTCGCCATGAGGGACGCGCTGCCGCAGGACACCCTGGAGCGGATCGGAGCAATGGCGCTCGACCTCGCCCGGCTGGCGGGCCGGGAGATGGCCACCGGGCTCCGCCGCACGCCGGAAGTCCGCTACAAGCCCGGCGGCCAGGGCGGAGAGAGCCTGAAGGACCCCGTCTCGGAGGTGGACCAGGCGGTGGAGACCATGATCCGCGCCCGGCTGGCCGAGCATTTCCCCGGGCATGACGTGCTGGGCGAGGAATCGGGCGAGCGCCCGGCGCGCGGCAGCCGCTTTCTCTGGGCGGTGGACCCGGTGGATGGCACTGCCAACTACATCAACGGCTTCCCGCTCTATGCGGGCTCGGTGGGCGTGCTGCTGGACGGCGAGCCGGTCGCGGGCGCGGTCTGGTGCGCCGCCAGCCACGCGCTGCGCGCCGGCGTCTATCACGCGGTGCGCGGCGGCGGGCTGTTCTTCGAGGAGGAGCCGGTGCAGCCGCTGTTCAATCCCGCGGTACGGCGGCGGCTGGGCGGCTTCGTGGATGCCTCGCCGCGCTCGCCGGAAGCCTGGGAGCCGCGGCGGACCGGCTCGGCCGCCATCGAATGCGCCTTCATCGCCGCTGGCGTGATGGATGTGGCCCGCTTCGAGCGGCCGAATGCCTGGGACGTGGCCGGCGGCTTCGCGCTGGTCCGCGCCACCGGCGGCGAGATCCGCACCTTGGGGCCGGAGGGCTGGGCACCTTTTCAGGGCTTCGCCGCCGAGGCACCGGAGGGCGACCCCGGACAGTGGCGCCGCCCGGTGATCCTGGGACGTCCGGAGGCGGTCCGGCAGCTCTGCGAACTGGCCGCCTAGCGCCCGCTGCGGCTCGCCTCGCGGCGCCGGTCCGGCTAGGCCTCCCGCGGACCCGCCCTCCCTCATGACAAGGTTTTTCCGATGCCCGCAAGCCCCGCCCGTCCCGCCCCGGCCCCGCACCGCCGCCTGAGCGCCGCCCTGGCCGACCTGCACCGCGCCCTGCTGAACGCCCAGGCCGCCGGCAGCCCGCTGGCCAGCAACCCCTACGCCCTGCTGCAGGCGGTGATGCACGACCCCGCCTTCGCCTGGCTGCGCGGCTTCAGCAACCTGATGCTGCGGATCGACGAGGCGGGCGCCAAGGGCGCCACCCCCTCCCCCGAGGCGATGCAGGGCTTCCTGGCCGATGCCCTGCACCTTGTGGAAGGCGGCGGCGACGCAGCCTCGGCGGAAACCCATACCCAGCTGCGCGGCTTCCTGTTGCGCCCAGAAGTGGCGGCGAAAACCGCGGCCTTGCGCAACACGGTCAGCGACCTGCGGCAGGCGCTCGCGCAATAGGGGCAGGCGCCAGGGGGCGCTGCCGCCACTCGCATTCCGTGCCACTGCCGACAGGGGAAGATGCGGCCCAGGCTCGCATCTTATCCCCAGTTGGGGTGGACAGGCCTGTGGGAAAGCCGGTGGACAACCGGGAAAACCGGCTGGCGAGTCAGGCGGCTTCCACCCTTTGCTGCGCGTTCGTGACAGGCGGAGCGCCCGAGCCTATCAAAGATCTGGATATGCTTGGCGTCGCCTGACACAGTGCGGCGGATGAGCAGCCTTGCAAACCGAAGCTTCGTCATGGTCGTGGCCGAGGAGAACGGGGAGGCCGTCCGCAGCCTCGCCTCCCCCGTCCGCCTGCACATCCTGCGCCTGCTGCGCGAACGCGGGCCGCTGAACGTCAACGACATCGGCAAGGCGCTCGGCCTGCCGCAGTCTACCGTCGCCACCAACGTGCAGATCCTGGAGAAGAGCGCCCTGCTGCGCACCGAGACGGTGAAGGCCAGCAAGGGACAGCAGAAAATCTGCAGCACCCCTTTCGACGAGATCGTGATCCGCCTTGCGCGGCCGCCCGTCGAGCGGCGGCAGGACCTCATCGAGGTCGCGATGCCGCTCGGCCTCTACACGAGTTGCAGCGTCAGCGCGCCCTGCGGGCTCTGCTCCGAGGAAGGCGTGATCGGGCTGCTCGACGTGCCGGACTTCTTCCTCGATCCCGCGCGCATGCAGGCCATGCTGATCTGGTTCTCGCGCGGCTATGTCGAATACAAGTTCCCCAACAACGCCAAGCTGATGAAGGCGCAGATCGAGGCGCTGGAATTCAGCCTGGAGATGTCCTCCGAAGTGCCGGGAACGAACGCCAACTGGCCTTCCGACATCAGCCTCTGGGTAAACGGCGTGAAGATCGGCACCTGGACATCCCCTGGCGACTACGGCGACAAGCGCGGCACCTACACGCCGCGCTGGTGGAAGCTTGAGGGCTCGCAATACGGAAAGCTCACCAACTGGCGCATCACCGAGCGCGGCACCTATCTCGACGGGCTCAAGCTTTCCTCGGTCAACCTGGCGCAGCTCGACCTGCAGAGCCATCACTCGATCCGGCTCCGCATCGGGATCGAGGAGGGCGCGCGCCACCCGGGCGGCGTGAACATCTTCGGCCGTCACTTCGGCAACCACGACCAGGACATCATGATGCGAATGCATCTGCGGCATTAAGTCGCGTATGTTCATATCCGAAATTCGGATATGTACCGCCTTTTTCGTTGACCTGGCCGCGGAACGACTCCTAGCGTCCCCATCAAAGCCCCCCGCAGAGGGGCCGGAAGGAGACGTCCGATGGAGATCTCACGCAGAGCCTTGCTTGCGACGCCGCTTGCCCTCGCGGCCGCCCCCGTCCTGGCGCAGGCGCCCGCCGCCAGCCCCGCACGGCGCGAGACGCTGATCCTGGAGAACCCGGAAGGCACCATCCGCAACCCCGGCTGGTTCAACATCTGGACCATCAATGCCGGCGGCCAGTACACCGGCCTGCACCAGCTCGCCCTGGACACGCTGTGGTTCATGGACCCCGAGCAGGGGCTGGAAGGCCCCTGGTACAACGCGCTCGCCGCCGAGAAGCCGATTTACGACGACGGCTTCAACGAGATGACGGTGAAGCTGCGGCAGGGCATCTTCTGGAGCGACGGCACCGAGTTCACCGCGGACGACCTCGTCTACACGGTCGAGACCCAGATGAAGCACACGGCGATGCGCTGGGGCGCGTTGCTGGCACTGAACGTCGCCGAGGTGACGGCGCCCGACCGGTACACCGCGCATTTCAAGCTCAAGACAGCGAACTCGCGCTTCCACTCGCTCTTCACCGTGCGCTTCAACGGCATCTGGATGATGCCGAAGCATGTCTTCGAGAAGCAGCCGGACCCGATGCGGTTCGACTTCAACAAGCCCGTCAGCCTCGGCGCCTATGTGCTGCACAGCTATGACCCGGACGGCCGCCGCTTCACCTGGGAACGGCGCGAGGACTGGCAACGCACCACGCTCGGCCTCTTCGGCCAGCCCGGCCCGCGCTTCGTCAGCTACGTCGATCCCGGCCCGCCGGACAAGCGCGTCATCGCCCAGCTCAACCACGACCTGGACGTCATCCATGACGTGGCGCCGGAGGGGATGTTCACCATCGCCCGGCAGTCGAAGGTCTCGCATTCCTGGTTCCCGCGCTTCCCCTACGCACATCCCGACCCGACGCTGCCAGCGGTGCTGCTCAACAACCAGAACCCGCTGTTCCAGGACCGCCGCGTGCGCTGGGCGCTGGCGCTGCTGATCGACATCCGCGCCGTGGCCATGGCTTCCTACCGCGGCGCCGCCACCATCTCCGCCATCGGCGTGCCGCCGACAGGGACGCATCCGAAGGATTATCACGAGCCGCTGCAGGAATGGCTCACCGCTTTCGAGCTGGACACCGGCAAGCGCAAGATCCGCCCCTATGACGCCACGCTCGGCAAGCAGATCGCCGACATGGTCCGGCGCTCCAACGACGACGTGCCGACCGACCCGGCGGAAGTCGCGAAATCCTTCGGCATGGGCTGGTGGAAGGCCGATCCGCAGGCAGCGCAGGAGCTGCTGGAGAGCGCCGGCTTCCGCAAGCAGGGCAACAACTGGCAGACGCCGGACGGCCAGCCCTTCACCATCCGCCTGCTGGTGGAGGGCGAGGCCCGGCCGGTGATGACGCGCGCGGGCACCATGATCGTGCAGAACTGGCGCCAGTTCGGCATCGATGCGCGCACGGAAGTCGCCCAGAGCGCCCTGGTGGACCGCCGCAACGCCGGCGACTACGAGGCCATGGTGTTCTGGAGCGTCGAGACCTATGGCGGCCATCCCGACCTCTCCTATTTCCTCGACAGCTGGCATTCGCAATACGTCTCCCCGCCGGGCAAGCCGCAGCCGCCGCGCAACTACCAGCGCTGGGCGAACAAGGAGCTGGACGCGATCATCGAGAAGATCCGCCAGGTCGGATTCGAGGACCCGCGCACCGTCGAGCTGGGCCGCGACTATGTGAAGCTCGCCGTGCAGGAAATGCCGACCATCCCGCTGATGGCCTACAACGTCTTCACCGTGATGGACGAGACCTACTGGACCGGCTTCCCCACTTCGGAGGAGCCCTATGCCAACCCGGTGCCGAACTGGTCGAACTCCCGCTACATGATGGTGCGGATCAAGCCGCGCCAGGCCTGAGCGGTCGCCCGCACGGCGCGCCCGCGCCGTGCGCCTCCCCGGATCGGACAGGGACGCCCGGCATGACGACCTACGGTTCCTATCTGCTGAAGCGGCTGGCGCAGTTCGTGCTCATCGTCTTCATCGGCATCAACGTCACCTACTTCATCACCCATGCCACGCCGATCGACCCGGTGGAGCAGACCATCTCGGCCGCCACATCCTTCGGCCAGACCAGCCCGGCAGCGATCGAGACGATGCGCCAATCCCTGCGGGAACTGTATGGCGTCGGCGGCAATGCGCTCGACCAGTACCTCACCTTCTGGAAGCGCATCCTGCTGGCCGATTTTGGCCCCTCGCTCTCCGCCTTCCCGACGCCGGTCTCCACGCTGATCGCGCGCGCCGTGCCCTGGACCGCCGGGCTGCTGACAGTCGCCACCCTGCTCGCCTGGGCGATCGGCAACCTGCTGGGCGGCCTGGCCGGCTACTACCGGAACAGCCGCACGCTGAAGGCGGCGGGCGTCATCGCCATGGGCCTGCATCCCATCCCCTACTACATCATCGCCTTCGTGCTGCTGATCGTCTTCGGCTTCGTCTGGCCGATCCTGCCGATCACCGGCGCGCATGACCCGGGCGTGGAGCGCAGCCTCAGCCTGCCCTTCATCCTGAGCGTGCTGAAGCATGCCATCCTGCCGGCCATGTCGCTGATCCTGGTCGGCATCGGCACCTGGTTCATGGGCATGCGGGCGCTGGTCTCCAACACCGTCACCGAGGACTACACGGTCTATGCCGAACTGGCCGGGGTGAAGCGCTCGCGCATCATGCGCTCCTACGTCATGCGCAACGCCATCACGCCGCAGGTGACGGGGCTGGCCATGTCGCTTGGCGCCATCTTCAACGGCGCCATCATCACCGAGCAGGTCTTCGGCTATCCCGGCCTCGGCACGCTGCTGATCTCGGCCGTGCATGCGGGCGACTACAGCCTGGTGATCGGCGTCACCTCCGTCTCCATCATCGCGGTCTCCGCCGCCGTACTTCTGGTGGACCTCGCCTATCCCCTGCTCGACCCTCGCGTGCGGGAGCGCTGAGCCATGCTGCGAATCCTGCGGGACCTGCTGCGCTACAATGTCGGCTTCGGCCTGGGCTGCCTCCTGCTGCTGCTGGTGGCGGGCATGGCGGCGCTCTCCGCCTTCTCGCCCTATCCGCCGCTCGACGTCTATGTCGTGCCGCCGGACATGCCGCCTTCCACCGAGTTCCTCCTCGGCACCACTTCGCGCGGACAGGACGTATTCTGGCAGCTCACCCTGGCCATGCGGAACACGCTGCTCTTCGGCATCACCGTCGCCGTGCTCAGCCGCATCATCTCGCTCGCCGTGGGGCTGCTCGCCGGCTATCTCGGCGGCACGGTGGACCGGGTGCTGATGTCGATCAACGACACCTTCATCATCATCCCGCTCTTCCCGATCCTGGTGCTGTTCTACTTCGTCATGCGCGACAACATGTCCTGGACCATGCTGGCGGTGATCACCGCCTGCCTCGGCTGGTCCTATGACGCGCGCCTGATCCGCTCGATGGCGATGAGCCTGCGCACGCGCGAGTTCACGCACCAGGCGGTGTTCTCCGGCATGCGCCCGCCCGAGGTCGTGCTGCGCGAGCACCTGCCCTACGTGCTGCCGATCGTCTTCTCCACCACCATGAACAACATGAACTGGTCGATCGGGCTGGAGGTGACGCTCTCCGTGCTCGGCTTCACCGACATCAACACGCCGACCATCGGTGGCATGATCTACTGGGCAAACCAGCATGCCGCACTGGTCTCGGGCATCTGGTGGTGGGTGGCCTTCCCGGTGGCGCTGGTGGTCTGCCTCTTTGTTGGCCTGTTCCTGCTCGCCGTCTCGATGAACGAATACATCGACCCGCGCAGCCGCCTGGCGCGCACGGGAGGCGCCGGATGAGGGAGGACACCGTGATGCTCGCGCCGCCTCGCCCTGTGGCCTCCGTGCCGGCTCCCATCCTCGCGGTGGAGGACCTGCGCGCCTACTACCAGATGCGCTTCTTCGGCGTGACGCGCGAGGTGCGCGCGGTGGACGGCATCACGCTGCGGGTCGGCCGCAACGAGATCTACGGCATCGCCGGCGAATCCAGCTCAGGCAAGAGCAGCCTGATCAAGACGATCGCCCGCGCCATCCGGCCGCCCCTGAACGTGGTGGGCGGCAGCGTCCGCTTCGACTTCGGCAACGGCCCCACCGATATCTACAAGCTCGATGCACGTGCCCTGTCCGCCATCCGGTGGCGGAATCTGTCCTACATCATGCAGGGCTCGATGAACGTGCTGAACCCGGTGCGGCGCATCCGGCATTCCTTCGTGGACTTCGCCTTCAGCCATATGGACCTGGCCATGCCCGCCTTCCTGCAGGCGGTGGAGGCGCATCTGGCGCGGCTGAACCTGGAGCCCCGCGTGCTCGACAGCTATCCGCACGAGCTTTCGGGCGGCATGCGGCAGCGGGTGACGATCGCGCTGGCCACCGTCTGCCGGCCCAGCTTCATCATCGCCGACGAACCGACCACCGCGCTCGACGTCGTCGTGCAGAAGAACGTGCTGGCGATGATCCGCGGCATCCAGCGGGAGATAGGCTCCTCGGTCCTCTTCGTCACGCATGACATGGCGGTGCATGCCAACCTGACCGACCGGCTCGGCATCATGTATGCCGGCCGGCTCGTCGAGGAGGCGCCGACCCGCGCGCTGCTGCGCCAGCCGCTGCACCCCTATACGCGGCACCTGATCGCCAGCCTGCCGCGCATCGGGGACGACGCGCCCAAGGCTGGCCTGGGTGGCAAGCCGCCCAGCTTGGCGAGCCCGCCGCCCGGCTGCCGCTTCCATCCCCGCTGCCCCCTCGCCATGGACATCTGCCGGAGCGAGGTGCCGCCGATGGAGGAGTTGCGGCCGGGCCATCGCGTCGCCTGCCACGCCGTGCGCCAGGAGCTCGCGTCATGAGCCTGCCCCTCCTGGAGTTGCGCGGCGTCGGCAAGAGCTATGGCGGTGGTTGGCTGCGGCAGCACACCCGCGCGGTGCACGATGTCAGCTTCACGCTGGAGGCCGGGCGCCCGGAGGTATTTGCCATCATCGGGGAATCCGGCAGCGGCAAGTCCACCCTGGCACGGATGGTCCTGAACGCCACGGCACCCAGCGAGGGGCAGATCCTGTTCCGCGGGCGCGATCTCGCCACCATCCGCCGCAGCGCCGACCGCCGCGCCTTCATGCAGGCGGTGCAGCCGGTCTTCCAGAACCCCTTCGAGGCCTTCAATCCGCTGAAGCGGGTGGACCGCTATCTCTACGCCACGGCCTACCACTTCACCGAGGCGAAGGGTCGCGCGGCGCAGGAGGCGAAGGCGGATGAGGCGCTGCACAAGGTTGGCCTCTCCCTGGCCGAGATCCGCGGCCGCTTCCCGCACGAGCTCTCCGGCGGCCAGTTGCAGCGCGTCGCCATCGCCCGCGCGCTGATCCCCGGCCCAGCGCTGCTGGTCGCCGACGAGCCGGTCTCGATGATCGACGCCTCGCTGCGCATGACGGTGGTGAACCTGTTCCGCCGGCTGCGCGACGAGCTGGGCGTATCGATCATCTACATCACGCACGACCTCGCCACCGCCTACTACATCAGCGACCGCATCATCATCATGCAGCGCGGCGAGGTGGTGGAGGCCGGCGATGCGCGGCGCGTGCTGATGGCGCCGCAACACCCCTATTCCATCCTGCTCAGGGACTCCGTGCTCTCCATCGATCCTCCCGGGGACGCCAGTGAGCCGAACGATCCTGCGCGGCCATGGACTTCCGCCGGCGCGAGCCTGGCAGCAAGAAGCGGAGACGTCCCTTGAAAGCCAAAGCCCTGTTCGACCGAGACTTCGTGATCGGCGACACCGATCGGCGCCTGTTTGGCGCCTTCATCGAGCATCTCGGCCGTTGCGTCTATGGCGGCATCTACGAGCCCGGGCACCCGACGGCGAACGAGAAGGGCTTCCGCCGGGACGTGCTGGACCTGATCAAGGAACTGGCGCCGACCACCATGCGCTATCCCGGCGGCAACTTCGTCTCCGGCTATGACTGGGAGGACGGCGTCGGCCCTGTCGAGCAGCGGCCGCGCCGGCTCGACCTCGCCTGGATGAGCACGGAGCCCAATCTCTTCGGCACCAACGAGTTCATCGACTGGTGCCGCCACACCGGCATCGAGCCGATGCTGGCGGTCAATCTCGGCACGCGCGGCGCCGACGCGGCACGGCGCTATGTCGAGTACTGCAACCACCCCGGCGGCACCGCCCTCTCCGACCTGCGCAAGCAGCACGGCTGGGAGCAGCCGCACGACGTGAAGTTCTGGTGCCTGGGCAACGAGATGGACGGCCCCTGGCAGATGGAGACCAAAACGGCCACCGAGTATGGCCGCGTCGCCACCGAGGCGGCGAAGATGATGCGCTGGGTGGACCCGACGCTGACGCTCGCCGCCTGCGGCTCCTCGGCCCGCAACATGCCGACCTTCGGCGCCTGGGAGGAGGAGGTGCTGGAGCACACCTTCGACCATGTGGAGTTCATCTCGCTCCACACCTACCTGAACAACTACAAGGATGACCCGGAGGCCTTCCTCGCCTCGGCCGACCTGATGGACAGCTTCATCGAGGAGGTCGTCGCCATCGCCGACGCCGTGGCGGCGAAGCGGCGTTCATCCAAGCGGCTGATGCTGAGCTTTGACGAGTGGAACGTCTGGTACCGCACGCGCGGCAAGCGCGAGGGCCGGACCATTCCGGGCTGGCCGGTGGCACCGCCGATCCTGGAAGAGATCTACAACATGGAGGATGCGCTGGCCTTCGGCGGCGCCTGCATCTCCCTGCTGAACCATGCCGACCGCGTGAAGAGCGCCTGCCTCGCGCAACTCGTCAACGTCATCGCGCCGATCATGACGGAGACAGGCGGCTCCGCCTGGCGGCAGACCATCTTCCATCCCTTCGCGCAGATGAGCAATTTCGGCCGCGGCCGCGTGTTGCGCGGCGTCGTGGACTCGCCGACCTACGCCACCGAGTACTACGATCCGCGCGGGCCGCAGGAGCTCTCCTTTCCGCTGCCGGCGGTGCCCTACCTGAAGCTCGCGGCGGTACACGACCCGAACAGCGGCCATCTCACGCTGTTCGCGCTGAACCGCCACCTGCGGGAATCGCTGTCCTTCGAGGCCGAGCTACGCAGCTTCGGCACGCTTGCGGTGGAGCAGGCAACGCAGCTCCGGCACGACGACCTGAAGGCGATCAACAGCAAGGCGCAGCCCGACCGGGTGGCACCGGAACCGCTGCGAGGCATCGATTGCGGTCCGGGGCATCTGCAGGTTTCGCTGCCGCCCGCCTCCTGGTGCATGATCCGGCTGGCACCGGCGGCATAAGGAAAAAGTCTGGGGGAAGGAATTCCTCCAGACCCGCATCTTCTTTCTTCGAGTTTGCGGAACCGCCGGTCAGCGGGTGCTGAAACTGGCAGAAGAAAGATGGGGGTTTGGGGGAACTCCTTCCCCCAACCTTCTGCCGCGCTCAGGGCTCATGCGTCACCGCATCCGGGTCCGTCGTCTGCGCAGGCCGCCGCAGCAGCGTCACCAACGGCCAGAGCAGGAACAGGATGGCCAGGGTGGTGATTCCGCCCACCAGCCAGTTCGACCAGAAGATGCCGAGCGAGCCGTCGGAGGAGAGCATGGACTGGCGGAAGGCATCCTCCGCCTTATCGCCGATCACCATGGCCAGGATCAACGGCGCCAGCGGGTAGTCGAGCTTCTTCATCGCGTAGCCGACGGCGCCGAAGACCAGCGCGATCCACAGGTCGAAGGGCGAGCTGGCAACAGTATAGGCGCCCACCATGCACACCGTGACGATGATCGGCCCGATGATGGAGAAGGAGACCGACAGCATGGCGGCGAAGAGCGGCACGGTGGCGAGCGCCAGCACGACGCCGATAACGTTGCCGAGATACATCGAGGCGATCATGCCCCAGACGAAGTCATGCTGCTCGATGAACAGCATCGGTCCGGGGTTCAGCCCCCAGATCATCAGCCCGCCCAGCATCACCGCCGAGGTGGCCGAGCCGGGAATGCCGAGCGAAAGCATCGGCAGCATCGCCGCCGTGCCGGCGGAGTGGTCGGCGGTCTCGGGCGCGATCACGCCCTCCGGCTCGCCCTTGCCGAAATTGGCGCGGTTCTTGGAGACGCGTCGGGCGATGCCGTAGGACATGAAGGAGGCGGCGGTGGGCCCGCCCGGCGTGATGCCCATCCAGATGCCGACGGCGCTGCCGCGCAGCATGGCCAGCCAGTAGCGCGGCATCCGTGCCACGGCGCGGAGCATCTCGCGCGGGTCGATGCGGCCGCTGGCCCCCTTGAACTCCGGCCCATCTTCGATCGTCAGCAGCAGCTCGCCCAGGCCGAACAGCCCGATCACCACCACCAGAAAGGAGATCCCGCTGACCAGCTGATCGATGTCGAAGGTCAGGCGCATGCTGCCCGACACGGTGTCGATGCCGACCATGCCAAGGCCGAAGCCCAGGCACAGCGAGATAATGGTCTTCAGCGGGGCGCCGCCGCCGAAGGCGATGAAGGAGGAGAAGGCCAGAAGATAGACCGCGAAATATTCCGGCGGCCCGAAGCGCAGCGCGAAATTGGCGACCGCGGTGGAGAGCAGCGTGATGACGACGACGCCGACCAGCGCCCCGAAGCCGGCGGAGACAAAGGCGCAGGTCAGCGCCTCGGTTGCGCGGCCCTGCCGTGCGAGTGGATAGCCGTCGAAAGTCGTGGCGACGGAGGATGGCTCGCCGGGGATGTTGAACAGGATCGAGGTGGTGGAGCCGCCGAACAGGGCGCCCCAGTAGAGGCTGGTCAGCAGGATGATGGCGGAGACCGGGTCCATGCCGAAGGTCAGCGGCAGCAGCAGCGTCACCCCGTTGGGCGCGCCGAGGCCCGGCAGCACGCCCACCAGGATGCCGAGCAGCACGCCGCCCATCATCAGCATGATGTGGTAGCCGGAGAGCGCCACGCCGAAGCCATGCATCAGCGAGTCGATATTGGAAAGCATCGGCGGGGACTCCTCAGCCCAGGCCCAGCATAATTTCAAGCGGGCCCTTGAGCAGGGGCACCTGGAACCAGGTCTCGAAGACCAGGAAGGTGGCGATGGACACTCCCAGCGCGACGCCGAGCGCGACATGCCAGGGGCGCTTGCCACGGAAGCGGATGGTGAAGAGCAGGTAGAGCGCCATGGCGACGTAGAGGCCGGTCCACTGGGCCAGCGCCACCATGACGATGATCGGGAGGCCGAAGCCCAGGACGCGCTTCATCCCCTCATGGTCGGTGATGGGGATGCGCCTCAGCGACACGCGGCTGACGACGGCCTGCGCCATCACCAGCGCGGAGGCCGCCATCAGGATCAACCCGACGCGGAAGGGGAAGAACCCCGCCTGCGGCCCATCCGCGCCCCAGCCGGTGTCCAGCAGGGTGGCGCCATAGACCCCGATGGCGCCCATGAGGAACACCAGGGCGGCAAAGACCAGTTCGAGGTGATAGCGTGTCATGCGGCGCGGCCTCCCCTGCCCTAGATCACTTCACCAGCCAGCCGGCTTCCTCGAAGATCTTGCGGGTATCGGACTCCTCAGCCTTGATCCGCTTCACCATGGCGTCGCCGCTCATGAACTCGCCGTTCTGGCTGGTGCGGCTGATGTAGTCCTTCCACTCCGGCGTCTCGCTGACCTGGCGGAACACGTCCACCCAGTAGGCCTGCGCCTCCGGCGGTGTGCCGGGCGGCAGGAAGACCGTGCGGGGCATGTTGAACTCGCTGATGTTCAGCCCCTGGCTGGCGCAGGTGGGCACGTCGCCCCAGCCCTTGTCGCCTGCCACCTTCTGGCCTTCCGACATCGGCGTCTTGCGGAACACGCAGACCGGGCGCACCTGGCCGCCGCGCCAGCCACCGAGGCTTTCGGAGGGGTTGTTGGTGTTGGCCTCGATATGCCCGCCGGCCAGCTGCGTGCCCACCGTGCCGCCGCCCTGGTAGGGGATGTATTTCAGCTGGATGTTGGCCGCCTTCTCGATCAGCACGGTCAGGGTCTGATCGGTGTCGTGGGTCTGGCTGCCGCCCATGCGGATCGTGCCCGGCTTCTCCTTCGCGGCGGCCACGAAGTCGGCGGCGCTCTTGAAGGGCGAATCGTCCTTCACCCAGAGCATGAACTCGTCGAAGGCCATGATGGCGACGGGGACGAAGTTGTCCGTCTGCCAGCTGGTCTTGACCACCATCGGCAGGGTCCAGGCATTGTTGGTGCCGAAGATCACCTTGTGCGGGTCGGCCTTGGCGGCGGAACCGTAGATGTAGCCCTCGACGCCCGAGCCGCCACCCTTGTTGGTGACGACGACCGAGGTCGGCACCAGGTCATGCTTGGCGATCGCCGCCTGCACTGCGCGGGCGAAGACATCCGTGCCGCCGCCGGCACCGGAGGTGACGACGAACTCGACCGGGCGGGTCGGCTTCCATTCGGCCGCCACGGCGGCCGGCAGCGTGGCGACGAAGCTAAGGGCGGCACCGAGCGCCGCGATGGTCATCCGCATCTTTCGTTGTTCCTCCTTGGAGATCTGCGCCAGCCCTCTTGCGGAGCCTTGCACGGGCGCCCCGGCGGCGCCCGCGAGGGTTCAGGCCGCCATGGCGGCCCTTGCCTCCAGCAGCGAGCCGGACGTGTCCGGCCGCTGGCGCCGCTGCGCCGCACCCATCCGGGCGGCCAGCAGCAGCGCGTTGCGTGCTGCGCCGGGGTGGGCGATGCCCTTGCCGGCAATGTCATAGGCCGTGCCATGGGCCGGCGTGCAGATCGGGAAGGGGAAGCCGCCGAGCAGCGTCACGCCCTGCTCGAAGCCGATCAGCTTCATCGCGATCTGCCCCTGGTCGTGGTACATGGTCAGCACCGCGTCGAAGTCGCCGCGCTTGGCGCGGACGAAGACGGTGTCCGAGGGATAGGGGCCATCACAGCCGATGCCCTGGCGCTTGGCCTCCTCGACCGCCGGGCCGATGATGTCGATCTCCTCGCGGCCGAAATTGCCGCCGTCGCCGGCATGCGGGTTCAGACCGGCCACCGCGATGCGCGGCTTGGCCACGCCGGAGTCCCGCAGCGCCGCCTCGGTCAGCCGCAGGTTGTTCAGGATCGCCTCGCGGGTGATCAGCGGCGCGACGCCGGAGAGCGGCACATGCGAGGTGACGCGGGCGTTCCACAGCCCTTCCAGCACGTTGAACTCCTTGGCCACGCCGTCGAAGCCGATGAAGCGGGCGGTGAAGGAGATCTCGTCGTCGTAGTCCGGCACATGAAGCCGCATCGCCGCCTTGTTGAAGGGCGTGAAGGTGACGGCGTCCACATGGCCGTGCATGGCCAGCGCCAGGGCGTAGCGGAAGTTCTCGGCGGCGAAGCGGCCACCGGCCTCGCTGATCTTGCCGCGCTCGATGCTGGCAGGGTCAAGCGTGCCGAGATCCACGAAGACCGGCTCGGCCAAGTCTCGCGGCAGCGGCGCGTCAGGAGCGATGGTGCGCAGCACGGGCGCGACGCCGGCGATACGGGCGCCCTCCTCCAGCACGCGGCGGTCGCCGATGACGATCAGCCCGGCAGCGGCCCGCACATCCGGGTCCGCCAGGACGCGGGCGGTGAGCTCAGGGCTGATTCCGGCGGGGTCGCCCATGGCCAGGGCAAGGGTCGGAAGCGGGGCGTCCGGCATGCATCTCTCCCGGGATAGCCGACCCTGGAAGGCCGGTCTGCGTTGAGAGTTTTGTGCACTGTATGCAGAATGTCCGCAAGAGGCTTCGCAGCCCCCTTCGGAGAGGCCATATACTTCAGGTGATCACAAGACAGGGTGCCATGACCAGCATCGCCTCGACCGAACCCCAGGCCGGCGCCGCGCCCATGGAGGACTTCGTCATTCCCCGCCAGAGCTTGCACGGGCAGGTGGTGACGCGGCTGCGTGACATGGTGACGGAAGGACATCTGGCACCGGGGCAGCGCATCAACGAGGTGGCGCTGGGCCAGGCGCTCGGCGTCTCGCGCACCCCTTTGCGCGAGGCGCTGAAGACCCTGGCCGGAGAGGGTCTCGTGGAGCTGGTGCCGACCCGTGGCGCGGTGGTGCGCAGCTTCTCGCTGAAGGACATCGCCGACAGCATGGAGGTGCTGAAGGCGCTGGAGCAGCTCGCCGGCCGTCGCGCCTGCCTCATGGCAAGCGATGCCGGCATCGCGGAGGTGCTGGCGCTGCACGAGCAATTGCGGGAGCGCTACGCGGCGGGCGATCGCCTGCCCTACTTCAAGATTAACCAGGCCATCCACAGCGCCATCGTCACCTTGGCGGACAATCCCACTTTGCTGCGGATGCACGAGATCCTGCAGGCGCAGATGAAGCGCATCCGCTTCATCGGCCATGAGGGGATGGAGAAGTGGGCCGCCGCCATGGCCGAGCACGAGGAAATGGCCACCGCCCTGGCGCGGCGGGATGGCGAGGCGTTGGCGGAGGTGATCGGCCGCCACCATGACCTTGGGCTGGAGCGCATCCGCGAAGCCTACTGAACCCTCTCTCCCGGTCTGGACGACCGCAACGCCGCTGGCGATACTGCATCCTGTATGCAGAATACGGGACGCCGGTTCCACGGCGCCGGGGAGAGACGCCATGCAGTTCCAGACCCTGTTCCAACCCGCCCTTGACCGCCCCGTGGCCGCCGCGCTGCTTGGTGCCGGCGAGTTCGGCCTCTCGCTGATCGCGCAGGCCCGGCGGATGCGCGGCCTCGACATCACCGCTGCCTTCGACCTTGATCTGGCGCGCGTCTCGGCGGCGCTGACCGAGATGGGCGTGCCGCATCGCCGCTGCGCCAGCCGCGCCGAGGCGGAGTCGGCCCAGGCCGCCGGTGCCATTGCCCTTTGCGAGCGGATGGAGGACCTGCTGGCCCTGCCGCTCGACATGGTGGTGGAGGCGACCGGCCATGCCGAGGCCGCTGCCGCCCATGCCGCCGCCGCCATCAAGGCCGGCATCGGCGTCGCCATGGTGAGCAAGGAGGCCGAATGCGTGGTCGGCCCCGCCCTCGCCCGCCGCGCCGCCGCCGCCGGCGTGCCCTATACCCTGGTGGATGGCGACCAGCCGGCGTTGCTGGTCGGCCTGGTCTCCTGGGCGCGGCTGCTCGGCCTGCCGATCGTCGCGGCCGGCAAGAGCAGCGAGTACGACTTCGTCATCGACCCGGCGACCGAGGAGGTCTCCTGGCTGGAGCGCCGCGCCTCGGCCAAGGGCATGATGCGCCACTGGCAGCTCGGCCAGGATGTCGCCGCCACCGTCGCCGCGCGGGCGGAGCTGCTCGCCAGCCTGCCGCTGCGCACCGTGCCGGATTTCTGCGAGATGACGCTGGTGGCCAACGCGACCAACATCCTGCCCGACCGCGAGGACTTCCACGCCCCCCTCGCCCGCACCGTCGAGCTGCCGGACATCTACGGCCCGCGCGAGGCCGGCGGCGTGCTCTCCGGCCCCGGCAAGCTCGACGTCTTCAACGTGCTGCGCCGGCCGGACGAGACCAGCTTCGCCGGCGGCGTCTATGTCGTGGTGGAACTGGCCGACACGCGCACCGGCGCGCTCTTCGCCGGCAAGGGCATCCCCGTCTCGGCCGACCGGCGGCGGGCGCTGATCTACAACCCCTCCCACCTGCTCGGCGTCGAGGCGCCCCTCTCCATCCTGGCTGGCGGGCGGCTGAAGCACTCCGTCCTCGGTCCGGACTACGCCCAGCGCGTGGACCTGCTGGCGCGCGCCACGCAGGACCTGCCCGCCGGGCATGCGCTGCGCATCGAAGGCAACCGCCACGCCGTGCCGGGCATCGACCCGCTGCTGCGCCCGACCGCCGCGCCCGGCCCCGAGGCGCCGCTGCCCTACTACATGGCGGTGGGCTGCCGCCTGCGGCGCTCGGTTCCCGCTGGCACGGTACTGACGCGTGGCATGGTGGAGGCGCCAGCGGACAGCCTCCTCTGGCGCCTGCGCGACGAGCAGGACGCCCTGCACTGAGAATGCCGGGGGGAGAATGAGTTCTCCCCCGGGCCCCCTCTTCTTTTTTCTGCAGTTCTGGCCTTGCTGGCGGAGGGCGCCATCGGCGCCCGAGGACTTGAAGAAAGAAAGGGGGGTGTGGGGGGAACCCTGTTCCCCCCCGCTCCTATCGCAACCGCAGTCCCCCTGAATGCCGCCGGTCGAGCAGCGCGATGGCGACCGCCACGCCCGCCACCAGCGCCGTCCCCGCCAGGAAGCGCCCTGCCGCTCGCTGGCGTGGCGCCCGCAGCCCGCCATCAATGCCGCCGGCCACCTTCGGCGGCGCGAAGAGGTTGCCATCCGTCACCGGCGCCGGCCGGGCGCGCTGGAAATAGGCCTCCATGAAGCGCGCCATGGCGCGGGCGATCCAGTTCGGCGCCAGGGCATGTCCGAGCCGCACGAGATGCACCACCTGCCCGACCACCGCCGTGTCGCGCGGATGGCGCGCCAGCCCGAGGATCGTCTCGGCGACGCGGCGCGCATCGTAGACCGGCGGCGGCGCCGAAAGGGCGCGGCCGGTGTAGTTGGCGCCGTGCAGCAGGCCCGGCGTGTCGATGAAAGCGGGATAGACGTCGCAGACATGGATCTCCGGCTCGGCGGCCAGTTCGGCACGCAGCGCCTCGGAGAAGCCCCTCAGTCCGAACTTGCTGGCGCTGTAGGCCGCCGCGAAGGGCGCCGCGGCGAAGCCGCCGAGCGAGATGGTGTTGATGAAGATGCCTCGCCCCTGCCGCAGGAAGATCGGCACCGCCGCATGGGCGTCGTTCATGTGGCCGATCAGGTTGGCGCGGATCACCTGCTCATGCGCCGCCATTGGTGTCTCGTGGAAGCGGCCAACGGCGCCCACGCCGACATTGCTGACCCAGACGTCCACATGGCCGCCGAACTGCCGCGCCCGCTCGGCCAGGCGCTGCACGGCCTCGGTGTCCGTCACGTCGGTCGGCACGGCGATGGCCTCGGCGCCCAGGGCCCGGCAGCCTGCTGCGACTTCCTCCAGGGCCGCGCCGTCGCGCGCGGCCAGCACAAGGCGGGCGCGGCGGCGGGCGAAGGCTTCCGCCGTGGCCTGGCCGATGCCGCTGGAGGCGCCGGTGATGACGACGGTCGCGCCGTCCAGGTTCCGCTGGGTCATGCTCGCTCCGGTGCAGGGTTGCTGGGTGAACAGAGGGCGGCGGCGTGGGTTTCTGGCCCGCCCCTTGCCGGACACCGACGGAGCGGGTTTGCAGCGGGCGCGGCACGGCGCAGGATCGCGCCTGATCGGACAGGATGGCAGGAGCGGACGGAATGCGGGTGATCGTTGTCGGCGCGGGCGTGCTGGGCGCCAGCGCGGCCTATCATCTCACGGCGGGCGGCGCCGAGGTGACCATCCTCGACCCCATGCTGGAGGGCCGCGCCACCGCCGCCGGGGCCGGCATCGTCTGCCCCTGGCGCTCGGCGGTGAGCGATGCCGACTGGTACCGCCTCGCCAGCGGCGGCGCGCGCGACTACCCCGCCCTGGCGGCGCAACTCGCCGAGGAGGGCGAGGCGGAGCTGGGCTACCGGCGCGTCGGCGCGCTGATGATCGCCGGCGAAGAGGGCGGGCTCGACGAGGCCGAGGCGCGCACCCGCGCCCGCATGGAGACCGCGCCCGAGGCCGGCACGCTGCACCGCCTCGCGCCCGATGAAGCGCGCCGCCTCTTCCCGCCGTTGCGGCCGGACGAGCCGGCCCTGCACCTGAGCGGCGCGGCGCGGGTGGATGGCCGGCTGCTCGCCGCCGCCTTGCTGCGCGCCGCCATCCGACGGGGAGCGGAGGTGCACCGCGACGCCGTGACGGGCCTGATCGGCACCGTCTCGCGGGTGCAGGGGGTGCGCGCCGGGCGGCGCGAGTTCCATGCCGATGCGGTGCTGCTCGCCGCCGGTGCCTGGGCGCCGCCGCTGCTGGCGCCCTTCGGCCTCGACCTCGCGGTGGTGCCGCAGCGCGGGCAGATCCTGCACCTGGTGCTGCCGGGAATGCAGACGCGCGACTGGCCGGTGCTGCTGCCGATGAGCAGCCACTATCTCCTGGCCTTCGACGACTCCCGCGTGGTGGTGGGCGCCACCCGCGAGACCGGCTCGGGCTTCGACCACCGCTTCACCGCCGGCGGCGTGATGCAGGTGCTGCAACAGGCCCTCGGGGTCGCCCCCGGCCTGGCATCCGCCACCCTGCACGAGATGCGCATCGGCATGCGGCCGATGTCGCCGGACCTGAAGCCGCTGCTCGGGCCGGTGCCGGGATTGGAGGGGCTGGTGATCGGCAACGGGCTCGGCGCCAGCGGCCTGACCATCGGCCCCTATGCCGGGCGGCTTCTCGCGCAGTTCCTGCTGAAGAGCGAGGCGGAGATCTCCCTGGCTCCCTATGATCCGCTGCGGCGCTGAGAAGGCTGGGGGAATGAATTCCCCCAGACCCCCTTCTTTTTTCTTCGCGTTCCCGCACGGGCGGCCAGCACGCGCCAGAACTGACAAAAAGAAGATGGGGGTCCGGGGGAATTCATTCCCCCGGCCTTCTGGACAGGGCTGCGTGCGGGAAGGCAAAGGCAGCCTATGACGGACAGTGTCGGCTTCGACTTCGCCCGGCTTTCGCCACGGGACCGCTACAAGCTGCTGATCGGCACGGTGGTGCCACGCCCGATCGCCTGGGTCACCACGGTGGGGCCGGAGGGCCGCCCGAACGCGGCGCCCTACAGCTTCTTCAACTGCCTCTCGGCCGATCCGGCCATCGTCGCACTCGGCATCGAGTTCCGCCCGGATGGTGCGCCGAAGGACACCGCTCGCAACATCCGCGCCTGTGGCTGCTTCACCGTCAACATCGTCTCGGACGCGCTGGTGGAGGCGATGAATGTCTGCGCCGTCCCCTTCCCGCCCGAGGTGGACGAGTTGGAGAAGGCCGGCCTCGCCCTGCTGCCTGGCGTGGCCGTGGCCAGCCCGCGCATCGCCGCCGCGCCGGCCGCGCTGGAATGCCGGCTGCACTCCTTCCTGGAGATCGGCACCTCGCGCGAGATCGTGCTGGGCGAGGTGGTGCACGCCCATCTCCGCGCCGATGCGGTGGATGACCGCCTGCATGTGGACCCGGCGGTGCTGGACGCGGTGGGCCGCATGGGCGGGCACGGCTATGCCCGCACGCGGGACCGCTTCGACCTCCCCACCATGAGCCTGGCCCAGTTCACCGCCCGCGCTGACTCCTCCGATGTCTGATGTTCCACGTGAAAGCATGACGATGATCCCTGCCCCCGCGCCGGTGCTGGTGACGCACAGCGGAAGCTTCCACTGCGACGACGCGCTGGCCTATGCGGTGCTGCGCCTGGCGCTCGGCCTCGGCCGCGCGGGCGAGGACCACCGCCTCATCCGCACGCGGGACCCCGGGGTGATCGCCGCGGCAACCATCGCCTTCGATGTCGGCGGCATCCACGACCCCGCCACCGGACGCTTCGACCACCACCAGCGCGGCGCGCCGCAGCGGCCGGACGGGCTGCCCTTCAGCGCCGCCGGGCTGGTCTGGCAGCAGCATGGCGAGGCCGCCACGCGCGCCCTGCTGGCGCCACACCGTGTCGAGGCCATGGCCGCCGCCGTGGCGGCCGAGATCGACGCCACGGTGATCCGCAAGGTGGATGCCATCGACAACGGCATCGGCCCCCGAGAGGGCGTGCTCGGCCTGGCTGGGCTGGTGGCCGACTTCAACCCGGCCTGGGACTCCCCTGCCCTGGGCGATGCCGCCGCGGAGGATGCCGCCTTCCTGCAAGCCTCGGCGCTGGCGGAAGGCATGCTGCGCCGCCGCGTCGCCGCCATCCGCGCCAAGCTGTCGGCCGAGGCCGTGGTGGTCGCGGCCCAGGCGGCGGCGGAGGACCCGCGCCTGCTCGTGCTGGATGCCAAGCTGCCCTGGCAGGAGCCGGTCTTCCGCCACGGCTGGCCGGTGCTCTACGCCATCTATCCCGTGCCCACCGGCAACTGGATGGTCGAGGCCATGCCGCCGGAGCGCGGCAGCTTCGCCCAGCGCCTTCCCCTTCCCGAGTCCTGGGCAGGACTGCAGGGAGAGGCACTGGAAGCGGTCTGCGGCATTCCCGGCGCGGTCTTCGTGCATGCGCGCCGCTTCATCGGCAGCGCCCGCACGCGGGATGCCGCGCTGGCCATGGCGCGCGCCGCCATGGCGGCCGGACATGGCTGACGTGGCACGGCTTGGCACTCCGCTCCCCGCGCCCCAGCATAAGGATGACGCGCCGCCCGCAGGCGGCAGGCAATGGAAGGCAGCAGCATGAGCGTGACCCAGCAGTCGTTCCGGGCGGCGATGTCCCACCTGGCGGCGGCGGTGAACCTGATCACCACCGACGGCCCCGGCGGCCGCGCCGGCATGACGGCGAGCGCGGTGTGCAGCGTGACCGATACCCCGCCGACGCTGCTGACCTGCATCAACCAGTCCGCCCGGCTGAACGCGCTGGTGAAGGCCAATGGCGTGTTCTGCGTGAACATCCTGGCCGCCGCCCATCAGGAGCTTTCCGGCCTCTTCGCCAACAACAGGGAAGAGATGGAGGCGCGCTTCGCCATGGGGCACTGGGGGCGGCTCGTCACTGGCGCGCCGGCACTGGAGGAGGCGCCGGTCTGCTGCGACTGCCGCGTCATCCAGGTGGTGGAGGCCGGCACGCATACGATCTTCCTGGGCGAAGTGGTCGGATTGCGCGTGACCGAAGGCGAGCCGGACGGGCTGGTCTATTTCCGCCGCGCCTATCACCAGCTCGTCACGTTGCGGCCGTTGCCCAAGGACTGAACAAGGCGGGGGGAGAATGAATTCTCCCCCGAAACCCCCCTCTTCTTTTTTTTCCTGTCGGTTTTGCTTGCGCCGGCCGCAGGCACTCGCGCCAGGGGGGAAGCCGCTGGCCCAGAGGCGGGGCTGGAAACCGACAAAAATCAGAAAGGTTTGGAGAGGTCCGAGGCACTGCCTCGGCCCCCTCCCCAAGCTTTACGACGCCAGCACCAGTGGCAGCACGACATGCGAGGGCCGCTCCGCATCCAGACAGAGGGTGTTCACCGCCACCCGCATCCGCAGCCCCTCGCCTTCCGGCTCGCCGGTCTGCGGGTTCATATCGTAGTGCGGGAACTCACTGGCGGCGATGTCCAGCCGGATGCGGTGCCCGGCCTTGAACAGGTTGGCGGTGGGGAAGAGTTCGACGGTCACACGCTCCACCTGGCCCGGCACCATCGGCTTCGGGTTGGCGGGGTCCTCACGGTAGCGCAGGCGCAGGATGCCCTCGCAGAGATTCATGGCGAAGCCCTGCGGATAGTCCACCGAGGCGGGATGCACGTCGATCAGCTTGGCGGCGATATCGGCATCCGGCCCATCGGTGGCCACCCAGAGATACGCTACCACCGGGCCAATCACCGTGGCGTCCTCGGTCAGCGGCTCGGTCTGGAAGACCAGCACGTCGGGGCGGGAGGCAAGCGGCAGATAGGGCGCTCGGTGGCCGAACATGTCCGGCCGCTCGCGCTGGTCATAGGGGCCGCCGGAGATCACCGGCTCCATCGAGGTAATGGCGCCACCCACCGTCGGCACCGGGTTGGCCGGGTCGGAGCACCAGGAGAGCGGCGCCGCGCCGGCGGCGGGCTTCGTCTCGCGCAGCCCGCCGTCGCGGTGCAGGTGGAAGGGCGTGAAGCGGGTGCCGGGCAGCGGCCAGTCGGCGGCGCTGCGCCAGTGGCCGCCATGCTCCAGCCGGCCCTCCGTGTTCTTCCGCCCGGAGCCGCCGCCCATGACGAAGACGCGCACCGGCGGGTCCTCATCCACGCCGTTGCGCTCGCCCTTCAGCCAGCGGTCGAAGTAGCGGCGGCGGAACCGGAGCCAGTCGCCGGCCCAGGAGTCGATGGTAGCCTCGGCGCCGAACTCCACCTCGCCGAAGGCCGTCTGCGAGCGGTTGCCATGCGTCCAGGGGCCGAGAATCAACGAGGGTCGCCCTCGCCCGGCGTCGCGCAGCCCGCAGTAGTTCTCGGTCGCCGTGCGCGGATAGGGGTCGTACCAGGAGGACATGTGGACGCTCGGCACGTCCGCATAGCGGTCGTGCCAGCCCCTGGCGTAAAGGCCGAGCTTCTTCCAGTACTCGCCGAAGGCGCCCTGGCGCCATTGCTCGAAGAGATAGGCTTCGTAGTCCGGCGCATGGCGCACCGGGGAGTGGCCAGGCTTCCAGGGGAAGCGGGTGAACCAGGCACGCAGGTCCTCGGCCGCGAAGGCGGCGGCGCGCACCGGGTCGGCCTGGGTCTCCGGGGCGAGGCGGCCCTGGTTGAAGGCCCAGCTCGCCTGCTTCAGTTCGAAGGCGCCGCCGCGCCGGATGCCACCGTTCCAGGCATTGGAGAAGCCGCCGGAGTCGAGCACCTGCGCCGCCAGCCCCGGCGGATTGAGGCAGCCCAGCGAGGCCTGCGTATGTGCCGCATAGGACAGGCCCATGGTGCCAATGCGCCCGTTGCACCAGGGCTGCGCCACGATCCAGGCGCAGCAGTCGTAGCCGTCCTCGCCATCGGCCAGGTACTTCTCGAAGTTGCCTTCGCTGCCCCAGCGCCCGCGGCAGTCCTGGTAGACAACGGCATAGCCGGCCTCGGTGAAGAAGGCCGCCACCGCCTCGCGCGTTGCGGGCTTCGGTTCGGCGGCGGTCAGCTCGGCGCGGGAGGTCTCCCGCTTGCCATAGGGCGTGCGCTCCAGGACGACGGGGAAAGGCCCCGCTCCCTCCGGCAGATAGACATCGGTGGCCAGCCGCACGCCATCGCGGCAGGGGACCATGAACTCGTCTCGGCGCATCGGCGACTCATCCTCCGGTCGGGGCGGCGCGGCAGCTTAGGCCAAAGCGCCGCAGGGCGCGCCACCCGGTCCGGGGTTTGCCGCCGCTCTCAGTGCAGGTGGCGCTTGCGCACCGCCGGCAGGGGGCAGGAAGGGCAACCAGCCTCGAAGCCCGCCAGGCGGTAGCGCAGGCAGCAGACGCGGCGGCGGACGGCAGGCGTGCCGTCCTCCTCGACATGCCGGACCGTCTGCGGCAGCGGGTTGGTCCAGGTGGCTTCCGCCCCCTCTTCCTCCGCCCAGTGCGGCAGGCCGAAGAGCAGGCGCTGCGCCGGAGCGGTGTCCGCCTGCCCTTCCAGCAGGCGCAGCACATGGTCGCAGCGGATGCCGGCATTGCACCAGAACAGCCGCGCCGAGGCGCCGCTGGCCTCGCTCAGCGCCTGCACGATCGGCTCCAGATGGCCGCGCAGCAGGGCGGCGAAGCGCCCGCAGCCCCGCGGCTGCGCAGAGGGCTGCCCAGCATGGGCGATGCGGAAGGCCGCCGGGGCGCCGTCAGGCGCCAGGATCAGCGCCATGTCCTCCACCCGCGCCGGCAGGTCGCGCCCGAGCAGCAGGCTTGCGCCGAGCACGGGATAGATCAGCCGGGCGAAATAGTACTGGCTCCACATGGAGAAGCTGGCTTGCCGCTCCTGCTGCGAGAGGCGGTCGGTGAAGGGCGCCGCGATCTCGGCCAGGGTCTCGGCCTCGCAGAGCGCCGTGCAGGGGATCGCCGGGCGCCCGTCATCGGCCAGCACCAGGCAATCCTGAGCAAAGGCCAGCGGCCCGACGAGGGCGGGGGCGAGATCCGGAATCATCGGCGGCGGGACTCCAATCGCAGCGGCAGGGCCACGCCGTTAGTTGACATTAATTCTCAATTGCGTCCAGCCCCCATGCCTCCGGCAAACTTCCTCCGTGCCGCACGTTACCCCCCGGAAGCTGAAGGGGGATGAACCATGACTCGTCTGCACGGCGCTTCCTGCCCGCACTGCTCCGGCGCAGGGCTGCTGGGCTCCATCGGCCTCGGCGTGGCCGCGGGGGTCGCGGCGGCCGCGGGCGTGATGCTCGGCCGCAAGGCGGTCACTACGGCGCAGGTGGGCCAGGGGCACCCGCTCAAGCACCGGCTGCTCGACGCGGCGGCCGGGGCGATGCAGCGGAAATACCCTCTGGAAGCGATGAGCACCTATCTCAACGGCTTCCACTTCTATGCCGACGATATGGGGCGGCAGGTCGAGGCAACGCATTTCTGCATCCACCTCCAGCACGACCTGCATCAGTGCGTGATCTTCGACTCGAACCGGCCCGACGCGCGGCTGATCGGCATCGAATACATCATCAGCGAGGAGCGCTTCCGCCGCCTGCCGGAGGAGGAGAAGCGCCTCTGGCATAGCCACCACTACGAGGTGAAGTCCGGCACGCTGATGGCTCCCGGCATCCCCGAGCTGGCGGAACACGCCTATTTCAAGGACCTCATCAGCACCTACGGCAAGACCTTCCACGCCTGGCAGATCGACCGCGACGACTTCCCCTATGGTATTCCGCAACTGATGATGGGCTTCACCGAGGACGGCCAGGCCGATCCCGCGATGATCGCGGCGCGCGACCGCCGGCTCGGCATCTCCTCGGAGCGGCGGCGTCGGCAGCGGGAGGACATTCCGATGCCCGATCTCGTCCCGGGCGCCAATGCCTGGCGAAGCGGCCGCACCGTGCAGACACGGCTCGAAGAGAGGGACTCCAAAGGCGGGCCGCCGCGCCGGTGAGGCGGAGGAAAAGGTCGGGGGAAGGAATTCTCCCAAACCCCCATCTTCTGTCTGTCAGCTTGCGATCCGCTTGCCGCCGGCGCGGGAGACTCGAAGGAAAAAGATGGGGGCCTGGGGAATTCATTCCCCCAGCCTTGCCGGGAGCTAGCCGGCATCCTCAGGAGCGCCAGTAGGGTCCGGTGAAAAGATCGCCCAATGCCCAGCGGCGGCGGTAAGTGAGGCGGCGCTGCGCCAGATGGTAGGGCCGGTCGTGCAGCATGTGGCAGCGCTGGCAGAGGCTGCGCAGGTTGCGCGGATGGTTGTTGGTCGGGTCGTGGTCCAGATGGGCGGCAGCCAGGACCACGCGGCTGTGGCGCAGGGCGGCCAGTTCCTCCGGCGTCGCGGCGGCGCAACGGCGGCCCTCCCCATCGCGCCACCGGCCATCTTCCCCCTCCCGCCAGCGGCCATCGGGCAGGCACTGAATGACGATCCCGTGCGGACGGCGGCACTGCTCGCAGCGTCCTCCGGCGCGGCCGAAGCGGATGGCATGGCTGAGCTGGGCCCAATCGATGGGATAGAGCCAGCGCAGCTCGGGGCGGATGGGCATGGCTGGCAAGCCTATCACGGCCCGCGGGGCGAGGCGAGAAAGGCCGCGCTTCACCTGTCTGGCACGGAGATGGCGGGAAAGCTGCATCCGAGCCGCCTCAGCGGCGTTCCTCCCCTGCCGTCACCTTAACGGAGATCAGGATATGCCCGCCAAAAAGGAAAAGAGCGCTGTCGACAAGCCGAAGCCCGGCAACAAGCCGAATGCGCTGCAGCAGCCGCTGAAGCCCTCGCCGGAGTTGGCGGGCATCGTCGGGTCCGAGCCGCTTTCGCGCGGCGACGTGGTCAGCAAGGTATGGGACTACATCAAGGCCAACAACCTGCAGAACCCTGAGAACCGCCGCGAGATTGTCGCCGACGACAAGTTGCGCAAGGTGTTCGGCAAGGACCGTGTCACCATGTTCGAGATGAACAAGCATCTCTCCAATCATCTGAAGTGAGCCGCGCGCAGGGCGCAAGGGGCCGGCCCAAGGGCCCGGCGTGGCTGTGCGGAGCCGGCCTTGTACTGCTTACCCTGCTCGCCGCCTGCGACGACCAGTCCGCCAAGGGCAAGCCCGAAGCTGCCGAGGCGGGCCCGGCGCGTCACGCCGCGGAGGAGGCACTACAGGCCATGGCCGGCGGCTCTGTTGCCATGCGTGGCGTGCAGGTCTACCGGCAGGCCACCGGGCAGAGCAGTGCCGTCTGCGGGCAGGTGAACCTGCAGCCGGGCGGCGGCGAGAGCCAGTTCACCCTGTTCGTTGCCGTCGTCACGCCGGCCGAGGAGGGGGGCCGCCCCGCAGTCGAGCAGCATGTCGCCACATCGAGCACCACCGCCTCGCGCGTCTTTGTCGAAATGGTGAACCGCTGCTACGACGGCGGCGGGCCGCAGCCCGGGCAGCGCCCCGGCGCGCCCCCGCTGATGCCGCCCGTGCCGGACCGCCTGCCGCAGGCCACGCCACCACCGCCCGCACCACCTCCGCGCGCCTCGGTGGCTCCTGCGCCGTCGCCCGCGCCGCCACCATCCGCGGCCGCCCCTCCTCTCGTGGCCAGCCTGCGCCGCGTGACGCTGCGTCAGAACGGCAATCTGCGCGCCCATCCCAATGGCGGCGGCACCGTGCTCCGGGTGGTCGAACAGGGCAGCACGCTGAACGTCTTCGCCGAGGCGCCGGGGGGCTGGCTGCAGGTCGGCGACACCGAGCCTTGGGGATGGCTCCATAACAGCTTGGTCGTTCGCTAGGGCGGTTTCCGCTCGCCCTGGCGCACATCAGCCGGCCAGGTGATCCCGGGTTATCGCGATCGGCTTTGGAGAGAACGAGAACCTAAGGGGGTGGCACCTCCCCCAATCGGCGGGCTGCCGCCTGGAGCTTCCAGAAGGCCGCGCATACTGCGAAGGCTGGTCACCACCGCGCCCAGATGCGCGCGAAGGGCCTCGGCGGCCTCGGCGTTCCGCCCGGCCTCCAGCAGGTCGAGGATGGCGAGGTGTTCGCGCGCCTGACGGTAAAAGCGCTGCCGGTCGGTGAGGGAGCGATAGACCAGTAGGCGGCGAATCCGGTTCACCCGCCGCAGCGTGTCCAGCATGAAGGGGTTGCCGGAGGCACCGACGATGGCCTCGTGGTAGCGCACGCCACGCTCGTAAAGAGCATCGGCCGAGGCGGTCTCGATGCCGCCGGCCAGCATGTGCTCCTCCACCGCCCGGCACTGGGCGGCGATCTCGGGACTGAGCCGGTAGCCAGGCTCCAGCAGCGCCGCCGGCTCGATGGCGAGGCGCAGGCGGTAGGTCTGCTCCAACGCGTCCGGCGTGGTCAGCACCGAGGAGAAGCGCCAGCCATAGCCCGGCCGCCGCTCCGCCCAGCCCTCCGCCGCGATGCGGTCGAGCAATTGGGCGAGTTGGCCCTTGCTGACGCCGTAGCGCTCGCGCAGCGCCGCCTCGGAGACCGAATCGGGCAGCCGGCCGGCCACCCGGTCCTCGGCCATGGCGAAATAGATGCGTGAAAGCGGGTCCCGCCCGCCCTGCCCGGCCAGCGCCTCAGCCGTACGCCGCCCCTTCTCGGCGACGAAGAAGCCGCGCCGCGGCTCCGCCCTCACCACCCCCTGCTCGGCCAGCAGCCGCAGCGCCTGGTTCACCGGGAAGCGAGAGACGCCGAAGCGGTCGGCCAGGAGTTGGGCGGGGAGATGGGTGCCCGGCGGCATCAGGCCGGCACCGATTTCACCCGCGATGGCCGCCGCCAGTTCCGCCGCCATGCCGGCCGGGGCGTGCGGGGCCGCGTGGGTCGTGAGCTCTCGTTCCATTCCTGCCGATCTTGCCAGATTACACTGCCTTGCGAAGGCGCGGATGCAGGATTGCATTTATGGCGAACATTATGCAATTCATGGGTCCGAGATGAGTCCCGGAGCAGCGGACCCCACCCTGCCCGTCGCACCAAGGAAGCCCTGCGCATGCTGACCCGCCGCCACTTCGCCGCCACCGCCGGCCTCGCCCTGCTCGCCCCCGGCCTCCGCCCCGCCCGCGCGCAATCCGCCTATCCGGACCGCCCCGTTCATGCCCTGGTCGGCTATCCGCCGGGCGGCGGGGTGGACATCGTGGCGCGGATGGTGGGCGAGCCGATGCAGAAGGCGCTCGGCCAGCCGGTGATCGTGGACAACCGCCCCGGCGCCAGTGCCATGATCGCCGCCCAGGCGGTCGCGAAGTCGGCGCCCGACGGCTACACCCTGCTCTTCGCGGCGGCCGGCGAGGTCGCGGTCAATCCCGCGCTCTACAAGGAGCGCATGACCTATGACCCGGCGAAGGAGCTGGCGCCGGTCGCGCTCTGCGGCACCGTGCCCTGCCTCGTCGTCGTGCCGGCCAGCCTGCCCGTGCACAACCCTGCCGAGCTGATCGCCTACGCCAAGGCGAACAAGGGCAAGCTTTCCTTCTCCTCCTCCGGCATCGGCAACCCGCAGCACCTGGCGGGCGAGCTGATGAACCACATGGCCGGGACGGACGTGCTGCACGTCCCCTATCGCGGCTCCGCCCCCGCGGTGACCGACGTGGCGGCCGGGCGCGTGACGATGAGCTTCAGCAGCCTCGGCGCCGCCCTGCCGATGATCCAGGACGGCAAGCTGCGCGCTGTCGCCGTGACCTCCGGCAAGCCGATGCCGCAGCTGCCGGATGTCGCGCCGCTCAGCAGCGCGCCGGGCATGGAGGGCTACGAGCTGATCAACTGGTTCGGCCTCTTCGCCCCCGCCGGCCTGCCGGCGCCGGTGATGGACAAGCTCGCCAGTGCCGCCGACCGCGCCTTGCAGGATGAGGCGCTGCGGCGGAAGCTGATGGAGCAGGGGATCATCCCGCAGCGCCTCGATCCCGCCGCCTTCCGCCACTTCGTCGAGGAGGATGCGGTGAAGTTCTCCAGGATCATCAGCGACGCCAACATCAGCGCGGAGGGTTGAGCCGGATGTATCGCATTGACGTTCTGGTGCAGGGCTTCCCCGGAAAGTCCATCTGCCATGGCGGGCTGGGCTGGAGCACCATCGCCCTGCTGCGCGGCCAAGGCCGTTGCATTCTCATCGATGTCGGCGCCTTCGGCGTGCGCAAGCACCTGGCGAAGCAGCTCGCCGCCCAGGGCGTGAAGCCGGAGGACGTCACGGACGTCGTGCTGACCCACGCGCATTACGACCACGCCGTGAACTTCACGCTCTTCCCGCGCGCCACCGTCTGGATCGGCGAGGAGGAGCTGCGCTGGGCCTCCGCTCAGCCGCCGGGCTTCGACCCACTGCCCGAGCTTTACGTCGCCGCGCTGAACCAGAACCCGGATGTGCGACGCATCAAGGATGGCGAGGAGTTCCTGCCCGGCCTGCACGCCATGCTGGCACCCGGCCACACGCCGGGCTGCCTGGTCTTCCACCTGACGGCGAACGAGACGCCGGTGATCTTCACCGGCGACGCCGCCAAGAACCGTGCCGAGCTGCTCTGCGGCCGGGCGGACATGAGCGAGGACGAGGCGGCCACCGGCCGCTCCATCGCCGCCATCTGGGAGCTCTGGCGCAAGGTGCCGGGCACGCTGGTGATCCCCGGCCACGACCTGACCCTGCGCCTCGATGAGAACGGGCATGCCGACTATGTCGGCACCCGCGCTGCCGCCATCGCCGCTTGGTTCGGCGAGGACATTGAGCACGTCACCCGTTTTGAACTCCGCTGCGACTGAGGCGCTCATGACCGAAACCAAGATTCCCGAGGCCGAGCTCCTCGCCCTCGCCACCCGCGCCCTGGCGCGCGGCGGCATGCCGGAGAGCGCGGCGGCCGAGGCCGCGCAGGTGCTGGTGCTGGCCGACATGTTCGGCCTGCGCACCCACGGCATCAGCCGCGTCGCGCAGTACCTGGAGCGGGTGAAGCTGGGCGGCATCAACGCGGACGCCGGGGTGGCGGTCACGCGCGTGGCGCCGGGCCTCAGCATGGTGGACGGGCAGAACGGCGTCGGCACGCTGGTCGGCATGCGGGCGCTGCAGGCGGCGATGGAGTCGGCGCGGGAGGTCGGCATCGGCGCCGCCTTCGCGCGCGGCAGCAACCATTTCGGCCCGGTGCTGCCCTATGCCTGGCTGGCGGCGCGGGAAGGCTTTGCCTCCTTCATCGCCAGCAACGCCACCACCACCATCGCGCCCTGGGGCGGCAAGGACACGCGGGTCGGCAACAACCCGATGGGCATCGGCATGCCCAATCCCGGCGGCGACCCGATCATCCTGGACATGGCGCTGAGCGTCGCGGCGCGCGCCAAGATCCGCAAGCTGGCCGAGCAGGGCGCGCCGATGCCGGAAGGCTGGGCGACCGATGCCGAAGGCCAGCCAACCACCGATCCCGTGAAGGCGCTGAAGGGCTTCCTGCTGCCGGTCGGCGGCCACAAGGGCTACGGGCTGGCGGTCATGATCGACCTGCTGGCCGGCCTGCTCTCCGGTGCCGCCTACCTCACCCATGTGCAGGCCTGGGACAAGAACCCGGGCGTGGCGCAGAATCTCGGCCACGTCTTCATCCTGATCGACACCAAGCGGATGCAGGCGCAGGACTGGCTACAGGAGCGCATGGCGGATTTCGGCGGCATCCTGCGCAGCACGCCGCCGGCCGACCCGGCCGCGCCGGTCATGGCGCCCGGCGACCGCGAGATGGCCACCTATGCCCGCAGCCGCCGCGAGGGCGTGGCGGTGGCCATCGCCGACCTGCGCGCCGTGGAGGCCCTGGCGGCCGGCTGAGCCGCGCGCTACCCCCTGCGGGGCTGGTGAAGCCCCGCAACGGTGCGGTGAACGCTGCGGATAAGGGCGTCGAGATCGCTGATGGCCACGCGGTTGGTCGCCACATAGGAGGCGACCAGCCGCGCCGTCATGGCCAAGGTTCCGGAGGCTGGCGGCCCTGTCATGGCGGAGGGCCGAGCCGGCATCGGGGCGGGCGGCGGCGCGGCATCGCCCGTGCTGGCGGGCTCAGGCGGCAGCGGTTCCGCTGGCGCGGCGCTCTGGAGCTCCCGCTGGGGATCCCCCTCGGGCTCCCCCTGCGGCTCCTCGGCGGCCGGTGGCGTGACGGCCTCCGCCGCGCCTTCCGGCAGCGGCTGCCGCAGGAGGGCCTGCAAGGTGGCCACCGTCTCCAGAAAGCCGTCCGACCGCACCACCAGATACGCCTGACCGCGCATCCAGAAGACCCGCCGCTGCATCGACAGCGTCGCGACCTGCTCATGCGTCGCCACCACGACGTGGCGGCCTCGTGCCTGCGCGGCCTGGCGCTGTTCGGGTGTCAAGTCAGCCAAAGAGAGGTCCTGATCCAGCGGAGAAAGGGCCTGGCAGCGCTGCGGGGAACATGCGGCGCGGTGGCAGGTCGGCGTGCGATTATACGCGCTCCACCGTCATATGGGAGGCCGGATCTCGCGTCCGGGGATACGGACTGCCCCCGGCCTCAGCCGCCGCGCAGCCCGGCGCCCATCTCTGGCGGGGCAGCCTCCATGGCCGCGCCGGCCCGTCGCAGCGCAGGGTCGAAAGGGTTGAGCCGCGCGGCGATGGCAGCCGCCTCCTGCTTCAGCATCTGCGCGATCACGGTCCGCCGCTCGGGCGTCAGCCGGTCCGCGATGCTGCCAACGCTCAGCGCCGCGACCGCCCGCCCCTCGCGATCGAGGATCGGCACGCCGAGCCCGGCCATGCCCGGGATCAGTCCGGTTGCGCCGCCAGCATGGCCCTCCACACGCACCCGCGCCAGCTCGGCACGCACCGAGGCCTCGTCGAACAGGCCGATCTGCTGCATGCGCGGCAGGTTATGGCGGATCACCTCGTCCTGCTCCTCTGCCGGCAGGAAGGCGAGGATGGCGACCGAACCCTGCCCCACCCCGAGGGGCACGCGGCCGCCAATGTCGCCGGTGAAGGAGCGGATCGGCAGCGGGCCGGCGGAGCAATCGATGCAGACGGCGTCATAGCCGTTGTGGACCAGCAGGAAGAGCGTCTCGCCAAGCGAGGCGGTGAGCCGCAGCAGTGCCGGGCGGGCGATCTCCCGCAGCCCCAGAGGGCTGCCGGCACGGGCGGCGAGCAGGAAGAGGTCGATTCCGAGGGCATAGCGCTTGCCCTGGGGATCGAAGCGCACAAAGCCTTCGGCGACCATGCTGCGCAGCAACCGGTGCGCCGTCGGACGCGGCAGGCCAGCCGCCTCGGCGAGGGCAGTCAGGCGCGATCCGGCCGGACTGCCCGCGCCGAGCAGGCGGAGCAGGGCGAATGCACGGTGCAGGCTGCTGCTGGGGTCAAGCACGGTGAATTCCATCCCGCGGCATCATCACAATAGACTGACGCATGGAATTCCACGGAATGAAAGATTTTCTGCGTTTATCCCGATCAGAGAAAAAGCGGCTTGCCGGTTCGGTGGTTGCAACGAAATAGTAATCGCCGTTCCCTGCATCCATCCCTGGAGGAAGCTGCAGCATGGCGCGTTGGCGTGTGGGCGTTGACTCGGGCGGAACCTTTACCGATGTCTGCCTCTTCGATGAGGAGGAAGGGCGGGTCGAGGTCTGGAAGGTTTCCTCCACGCCGGACGATCCGTCCCGCGGCATCGCTCATGGCGTCGAGGAAGGCATGCGGCGCGTGGCGCCGGAGGCGGGCGACCTGCCCGGCGCGCCGGTTGCCTATTTCGGGCACGGCACCACGGTCGCCACCAATGCGCTGATCCAGCATCGCGGCGTGCGCACCGGACTCGTCACCACCGACGGGTTCCGCGACCTGCTGGAGATCGGCCGCCAGAAGCGCCCCGACCTCTACGACATGCAGGCCGACAAGCCGCCCACCCTGGTGCCGCGCGACCTGCGCCTGGAAGTGCCGGAGCGCGTGCGGCACACCGGCGAGATCGACATCCCGCTCGACGAGGCGCGGATGCGGGCCGCTGCCCATGCGCTGCGCGAGGCGGGGGTGAAGGCCGTCGCGGTCTCCTTCCTCTATGGCTTCGTCCGCCCCGAGCATGAGCAGCGGGCGGTCGAGATCCTGCGCGAGGAGATGCCGGACGCCTTCATCAGCGCCGGCCACGAAATCGCGCCCGAGTTCCGCGAGTTCGAGCGGCTCTCCACCGTGGTGCTGAACGCCTATCTCGGCCCGGTCATGCGCCGCTACATCGAGCGCCTGACGCCGCGGCTGCAGGCTCTCGGCATGTCGGTGGCGCCGCACCTGACGCAATCCAACGGCGGCGTCATCGGCTTCTCGACCGCCGCCGACATGCCGGTGCGCACCGTGCTCTCCGGCCCCTCGACCGGCGTGGTCGGCGCGCAGGCGATCGGCGCCCTGGCCGGTTTCGAGGACCTGATCACCTTTGACATGGGCGGCACCTCCACCGACGTGGCGCTGCTGCAGGGCGGCCAGTGCAAGCTGACCTCGGAGGCCGTGGTGCACGGCTATCCGATCAAGGCGCCGATGCTCGACATCCACACGGTGGGCGCTGGCGGCGGCTCCATCGCCTATGTGGATGCCGGCGGGCTGCTGAAGGTCGGGCCGCGTTCCTGCGGCGCCGATCCGGGCCCCGTCTGCTACGGCCGTGGCAACACCGAGCCCGCCACCACCGACGCCAATGTGGTGCTGCAGACGCTGAACCCGGAATACCTGCTCGGTGGCCGCATGGCGGTGCGGCAGGACCTGGCCAAGGCCGCTATCGGGCAACTGGCCGAAAAACTCGGCCTCGGCGTGATGGAGACGGCGCAGGGCATTCTGTCCGTTGTCACCGCCAATATGGCGCGTGCCATCCGCGTCATTTCCGTGCAGCGCGGGCACGACCCGCGCGACTACACGCTGATGGCCTTTGGCGGCGCCGGTCCGCTGCACGCGGCGCGGTTGGCGAAGGAGCTGGAGATGAAGCGCGTGCTGGTGCCGCGCAACCCCGGCATCCTCTGCGCCATGGGCCTGCTGCTGACCGATCTGCGCGCCGACTTCGCCGCGACCAGACTGCTGACGGCGGACGAGGCGGCGGTGCCCGAGGTGGCGGAAGGGTTTGCGCAGCTTGGCCAGCGTGCCGCCGAGTGGTTCGGCCACGAGGGCATCGCCCCCGAAGCGCGGCGCCTGACCCGCACCGCCGACATGCGCTACCAAGGGCAGAACTATGAGCTGGCCGTCCCCTTGCCGGATGGCGAGATCACCGCCGACACGCTGCGGGCACTGACGAAAGGCTTCGCGGAAGCGCATCGCCAGCGCTACGGCTTCGTCGCCGAGGGCGAGACGGTGCAGATCGTCACGCTGCGGCTGGAAGCCACCGGCCTGGTGCGCAAGGCGGAGCTGAAGGCCTATCCCGAGGCCGGGCCGGATGCCTCCGGCGCCATCACCGGCCAGCGGCCGGTCTGGTTCCCCGAGGCGGGCGATTTCGTGCCGACGCCGATCTACAGCCGCGACGCGCTGGCCCCCGGCAACCGCTTCGCCGGCCCCGCCATCGTCGAGCAGATGGACACCACCACGGTGGTGCCGCCGGGCATGAACGCCCGCGTGGACGCCTATCTCAACCTGATCCTGGAGGTGACGGCATGAGCCAAGCGTTGCAAACGGCGGCCGCCCCGGTGCTGGACCCGATCACCGTCGAGGTGATCGGCGCCGCCCTCTCCTCCATTGTCGAGGAAACCGGCGAGGCGCTGATCCGTGCCTCCTATTCCACCAACATCAAGGAGCGGCGCGACTGCTCCACCGCGCTGTTCAACGCCGCCGGCGAGACGCTCTGCCAGGCCGAGCACATCCCGATCCATCTCGGCAGCTTCATCGGCATCATCCCGCACATCATGCGCCGCCACCCGGTGGAAGACATGCGGCCGGGCGACGTCTTCGTCGGCAACGATGCCTACGAGGGCGGCGGCACGCATCTGCCCGACATCGTGCTGGCCGAGCCGATCTTCGTGGAGGGCCGCATCGCCGCCTGGACGGTGAACCTGGCGCACCACTCGGATTTCGCCGATCGCGGCCACGCGCACATCTACCAGGAAGGGCTGCGCATCCCGCCCGTGCGGCTTTACCGCGCCGGCGTGCTGCAGAAGGACATCCAGGACCTCATCCTGCTGAACTGCCAGGTGCCGCATGAGCGGCTCTCGGACCTGCGGGCGCAGATGGCGGCCAACCGCGTCGGCGTGCAGCGCTTCCAGGCGCTCTGCGCGAAATACGGCACGGAGACCGTTCTCGCCGCCGGCAGCGCGCTGCTCGACTATGCCGAGCGCAAGATGCGCGCCGGCATCGCCGCCATCCCCGACGGCACCTATGCCTTCGAGGACGAGTTTGACAGCCCGGAAATCGACGGCACCCTGCCCTTCTCGCTGCGCGTCACCGTGCAGGGCGACGGCATGGCGCTGGATTTCGACGGGCCGGACCAGATGCGCGCCGGCCTCAACATGACCTACACGGCGCTGCTCGCCACCGTTTACTACGCGGTAAAGTCGGTGGTGGACCCGACCATCCTGCCGAATGCCGGGCTGGCGCGGCCGCTCACCGTCACGGCGCGGGAGGGCAGCATGCTGAACTGCCAGCACCCGGCCGCCGTGAACGGCCGCCTGCAGGCCTGCCAGCGCGTTTCCGACATGATCCTCGGCGCGCTGGCCCAGGCGGTGCCGGAACGCGTCACCGCCTGCACCAACTCCACCTGCACCGTGGCCAGCTTCATCGGCAGCCGCAAGGCGGACGGCGCGCTCTGGGTCTATCTGGAGACCATGGGCGGCGGCAACGGCGCGCGCGCCACCAAGGACGGGCTGGACGGCGTGCATGTGCACACCACCAACACCTCCAACCTGCCGGTCGAGGCGCTGGAGATCGAGTATCCGCTGACCCTGCTGCGCTACGAGCTGGTGCAGGATTCCGGCGGCACCGGGCGCTTCCGCGGCGGCATGGGGCTGCGCCGCGTCTATCGCGCCGACGAGGATTGCCGCGTCCGCATCGACACCTCCCGCCTGCATTCGCGGAGCTGGGGCCTGTTCGGCGGGGGCGCCGGCGGGCATGGCGGCGTGGAATGCGGGCCGGGCGTCAGCTTCACCGGCAACACGGCGGTGCTGAAGGCCGGCCAGTGGTTCGCCATCGTCAGCCCTGGCGGTGGCGGCTACGGGCCGCCGGAGCAGCGCGCCCCCGAGGCCGTGGCACGCGACCTGGCCGAGGGCGCGATCAGCGCCGGCACCGCGCGCGAGGCCTATCACCGCGCGCCCTGAGCGACACCGACCACCTGGGAAAGGAGAGTTCCGCATGGCCATCCACGCCACCCGACGGGCCGTCCTGGCCGGTACCGCCGCATCCGCCCTGCTGCCCTTCCTGCGCATCCCCGGCGCCCGCGCGGCCAGCTCCGGCGTGCTGCGCTTCGGCCTCTCCAGCTTCCCGCCCACCATCCAGCCCTGGGCCAATAGCGGCACCGCCGCGGCGACCGTGAAGCTGATGATCCACCGGGGGCTGGTGGTCTATGGCGAGGATGGCTCGCTGCAGCCGGGCCTCGCCGAATCCTGGTCGCGCGACAATGACACCACCTGGATCTTCAAGCTGCGCGACGCGAAGTTCCAGAACGGCGACCCGGTGACGGCCGAGGACGTGAAGTGGACCATCGAGCAAGTCTCCGGCGAGCGCTCCACCGCCTATTTCCGCAACGAGATGCGCAGCATCACCAAGATCGAGACGCCGGATGCGCGCACGGTGCGGCTGACCACCAAGGAGCCGGTGGTGACGCTGCCGCAATGGCTGGCCAGCTACCACATGCCGATCTGCTCGCGGAAATCCTCGGGCAATGACTTCATCGGTGCCGGTCCCTTCGTGCTGAAGTCGCAGGAGCGCGGCGCCTCGCTGGAGCTGGAGGCCTTCGAGGGCTACTACAAGCCGGGCCTGCCGAAGCTGAAGGGCATCCGCGCCGTCGCCTATCCCGACGAGAACCTGCGCACCGCCGCGCTCCAGGCCGGCGACGTGGACCTGATCGAATACGTGCCCTGGCAATCGATGACCAGCATCGAGGAGAACTCGGCCCTGAAACTCGACGCCGTGGACGGCGCCTTCATGTTCCTGGTGTTCAACGGCGCGCGGCCGCCTTTCAACGACGCGCGGGTGCGCCGCGCGGTGGCCCATGCCATCCGCCGCACGGACCTCGTGAAGGCCGCCTTCTTCGGCCGCGGCTCGCCGCTGGAGCACCTGCCGATCGACGAATCCAGCGAGTTCTACAATCCCGAGTTCAAGGATGCCTGGCACTACGACCCCGAACTGTCGAAGAAGCTGCTGGCCGAGGCGGGACATCCGAGCATCAACTGCAACCTGCTCTCCACGGCGCAATACGGCATGCACAAGGACACGGCGGAAGTGGTGCAGCAGCACCTGGCCGCCGTCGGCATCCAGGCGCAGCTAAACCTGCCGGACTGGGGCACGCGCGTCTCGCTCGGCAATCGCGGCCAGTACGACATGGCGGTGATGGGCACGGCGGCGGACAGCAATGACCCGAACGGGCTGGCCAACTTTCTCGATGGCAGCCTCTCGCCTTCCTATGTCCGCAGCTACGGGCTGAAGAACGACCGCATCACCGAGCTTCTCGCCGCCGGCCGGGCCGAGTTCGACACGGCCAAGCGCAAGGCGATCTATCGCGAGATGGAGCAGATCGCGATCGAGCAGGCGCCGATCGTCGGGCTGAACTGGCGCAACCAGGGCTATGCCATGCAGAAGGGCGTCACCGGCTTCAAGAACCTGCCCGGCGCACTGACCTTCTATTCCGGCCTCACCTTCGAGACCACCGCGCTGGCCTGAGCGCCACGGCCTCCGGGCGACGCCCCACGCGCCGCCCGCTCCCCTCGATCCAGGAAGGAAACGCCATGCTGACGCCGGAAGGGCGCGTGGTGATGATCTCGGGCGCCACCCGCGGCATCGGGCGGGCCGTGCTGGAGCGGCTGCTGGCCGCCGGCTGCACCGTCAGCGCCGGGGTGCGGGATGCCAGCCGCCTGCCGGAACACCCCAACCTCACCCACCACCGTTACGAGGCCACGGAGCCCCACAGCGCCGAGGCCTGGGTGGCCGCCACGATCGAGCGCCACGGCCGCATCGACGCGCTGGTGAACGCCGCCGGCAGCAACACGCGCGGCACCCTGCTGGACGGCGACGAAGCGCCCTTCGACAAGCTCTGGGGCATCAACGCGAAGGGGCCGATGCGCGTCATCCGCGCCGCCTGGCCGCATCTGGTGGCGGGCGGCACCGGGCGGGTGGTGAACATCGCCTCGCTTTCCGGCAAGCGCCTGCGCAACGACAACCTCGCCTATGCCATGAGCAAGTTCGCCGTCATGGCGCTGACGCAGGAGGTGCGGCGGCTCGGCTTCGAACACGGCATCCGCGCCAGCGCCCTCTGCCCGGGTTTCGTCGATACCGACATGACGGCGCATGTCACGAAATGGCCGCGCGAGAAGATGTCCCGCCCCGAGGACATCGCCGTGCTGGCCGAGGTTCTGCTGCACCTGCCCAACACCGCCACCGTTGCTGAACTGCTGGTCAACTGCCGCCACGAGGACATGCTGTGAGGCTGCATCGCCTGCGCGATGCCGACCGGCCGCGCATCGTCCTGACGCTGGACGGGGCGAGTCATCGAGGCGCAGCAGGGCGACACGCTGCTTGCCGCTGCGGCAGGCATCTACGCCGCGGCGAGTTCGCCGGGAATGACGTGGGCATCGGCAGGGCCGGCGACCGCGCCTTCCCCTTTCCTACCTATTTCGCGGCAGACTTGCCGGACGAGGCCATTCACTGCTGTTGTGAGGGGTTGCGAAGTCGCCATTGCGGAGATGTACGACAGACGCGTGCAGCCGCATCTCCGTGCCGGGCCGACCGCCACTGCGGCGGCCCTGCAACTTGATGCCTGCATCCCGGATGTCCTCCTCCAGGAGCCTTGTCCCTTCCGAGTGCCGGAGCACGTCGCGCTGGTGGACGCCCGGCTGAAGCCGCGGGTGAAGAAAGGCCGCCTCGCCAACCCCGAGCGGCCGACGCTTGGCGTGAAACTTATCGAGGAGCGGGTGGCGCTCTTCCTGCGGACGGATCTCAAGCTGAGTGCATGAAGAAGGCTGGGGGAATTCATTCGCCCAGCCTTCTTGCCACCGTGCCGATTTCCTGATGCGCTTGCCCTCATGCAGATCCACAACGCCGCCGAAACCGCCCGCCTGCTCGCTTACCCCCGCCTGATCGCGGCTTTAGAGGAAGTCCTGCCCGCCTATCAGCGCGGCGAGATTGTCAGTCCAGAGCGGCTGGTGGTGCCGGTCGGCGACGGGGCGGGAATGCTGCTCTCCATGCCCTGCAGTGCGCCGGACCTGATCGCCCATAAGCTCATCACCATTTACAACGGCAATCCGGCGCGGGGGCTTCCAGCACTGCAAGGGCAGGTCACCTGCCTGGACGCCACCAATGGGCGCGCGCTTTTCGTGCTGGACGGCCCGACCGTCACCGCACGCCGCACCGCCGCCATCTCCATGCTGGGCATCCGCCGCCTGCGTGCCGCACCACCGCGGAATGCCCTGTTGATCGGCATCGGCGCACAGGCGCGTGCGCATGCCGAGGCATTGCTGGAACTCTTCCCGGGCATCCGGATCGCCGTGCGGGGGCGACGAGCCGAGGCAGTGCGCGCCTTCTGTGGCACGCTCGGCACGGCGGTGCAGCCGGAGGAGGACGGCGATGCTCTGGCGCCTGAGGTGGTCATCGCCGCCACCAGCAGCAAGCACCCCGTCTATGACGCGGCGGCGCGGGCGGAGTGCTTGGTGATCGGCGTCGGGGCCTATCGGCTCGACATGGTGGAGGTCGGTGCACCGACCATCACCGGGAGCCAGGTCTATGTGGACGACCCCGTGGGCGCACCGGTCGAGGCTGGCGATGTCGTGGCGGCTGGAACGGATTGGAGCAGCGTGCGGCCGCTTGCCACCGCGCTCGAGGCACCGCCGGATTTCAGCCGGCCGGTCTTCCTGAAGAGCGTTGGCTGTGCCGCCTGGGATCTGGCTGCCTGCCGGGCCGCGCGGGCTGCCCTGGGCTGAGCGGCGCGACTCTTAGCGCCGGGAGGTTGCCCAGGCCTCTGCCATGCGGTTCAGGCGCTCCTCGGCGGGCGAGAGCTTCCGCGCACTGGCCACGGGAGTGGTCGTGGCAGAACCTCCGCCACCCCAGCGCCGCACAGGGCCGGAATCGATATGGATGAAGCCGTGCTGCGGATAGAGGCCAACGCCGCCGCGGGCGAGGCGTAGCGCGGCCTCACCAAAGGCGTCGAACTTCGCCGTCGGCATTTCCACGTCGAGGGCGGCTGCGCGCAGATGCTGGCTGTCGCCCGCACCATGCACGGCACGATTGGTGGCCGGCGTGCGATAGCCGGAGAGAATGGTGAACTCGCTGAACTTCTGCTGCTGGCCGAGTTCCCAGATGATGTCGATGGCATCGGGATCGAAGGCGCGCACGGCGCCAGTGCGTGTATCGGCCAGCACCTCGGAGAGTTCCGCCATCGCGACGGGATCTGCGGATGTACCGTTGCGATAGATACCCGAGAACTTGGCACCCGATGCGGCATGGCGCAGTTGGAGCCGACGTGCGGCGGGAAGTTCGGGGAAGCGACGGCGTGTCGCGGCGTGAACGGCGCCCGGCGAGGCCAAGATCCCAGCCGCAGCGGTTGCAAGAAAAAAGATTCGGCGGCGCATGGCGACATTCGTAAGCATGAACGCGACACACCGGAACCCGCACTCGCGCGATTGCGAACCTCAATGCGGCCGCGCGAGGAGAACCTCACGAAAACGCGAAAATGCCTGGAAATCAGTGCGTCAAATGGAGATCATCTTCTGCGCGCAATACGTGTCCTACAGCCTCCTGCTGCCTGCCGAATCGAACGCCGAGTTCCTCCTCCGGGTTGCGGAGGATGGGAATCGCTCCGGTTTCGGCTCCGGCGCCATGATATGCGTCAGGGTCGAAGAGGAGAACGAAGTCGAGGCAATCCCGGCCAGTCCTCAGTGCGCCTCCGGGCGGACACGGTGGAGAGAAGGCGCCCTCCTCCGGCCCCCCTTTGCGGCGAGCCAGAAGTCATTGCAAGGGTTGCCACGGTTGCCCTCGGCGCCAGGCATGGTGAACCCCGGGAGAACAGGGAGATTGGAGGAGTCGAGGCACGGCCTCGGATCACTCCTCCCGTCTTCTGCGTCAGCCGGAAATTCGAGGGTAGACCCTCTTCCTCTCTGGCTTCCTCAGGCGGCCAGCGCTGCCGCCGGACGCAATGCGCCGACCACGATGCCGTTCCAATTCTTCAACACAGGGGCGGCGAGTGGCGCGAGTACCGCATTCTCAGCCTCCCCCAGCGGCAGCAGGCGGCGCAGCAGCGTGGCCATGATCACCTCAGCCGCTCGCACCGCGCCGTCGTCGCACTTGATGGCGATACCCAGCCCGCGCTCCGGCAGCGATGCGCAGAACACCCCCTCAGCCCCCACTTTCACGAAAGCCCGCTCGCCCAGCACCTCCATGACGGCCGTGTCGAACCGGCCCGTGCCCGCCACCAGGAACGGATGCGCGGCCACCGCCCGGCGAAGCCGCCGTGCCGCCGCAGCATGGTCGGACGTCAGACCGATGCCGGTGCCGATGCGCGCAAAGCCCTGCGCCAGCGCGCGCAGCGGGATGGCGTAGGTCGGGATGGAACAGCCATCGATGCCATGCTCATCCTCACGCAGCAGCGTACCTGTCACGGCTTCCAGCGCCGCCCGGACCTCGCGCTGCACGCGGTGGGCCGGCGCCACATAGCCGCGCGGGTCCTCGCCCAGGCCACAGGCCAGACAGATGAAACCGGCATGCTTGCCTGAGCAGTTGTTGTGCAGCGGCCCCGGCTCGGCGCCCTCGCAGGCCAGCGCGCGGGCTGCTGCGGGAAAGCTCGGCCAGTGGGCGCCGCATTCCAGCCGGCTGGCATCCTGCCCGGCGGCAGCGAGCATGCGCGCGGCAACACTGACATGACGTGCCTCTCCGCCATGCGAGGCGCAGGCGAGCGCCAGGGCCTCGTCGTCCAGCCCGACGCGGTCGGCCGCGCCGCTTGCCACCAGCGGGAGGGCCTGAATGATCTTGACGGCGGAGCGCGGATAGACCGGGCGATCGATCTCCCCGCCCGAGAGCAGCACCCCGCCCTCCGTATCGACGACGGCGAAGGCGCCGGCATGGCAGGATTCCACCCGCCCGCCGCGCGTCACCTCGACCAGAACCGGATCCTGCATCTGCGGCCTCCTTGTGGCGGCCGCCATCTGCGGCGACCTGGCCGGGCCTTTCTTCCCCGCGCCCTGGCGGCACCGTCAAGCGGCGCCGGGACGCCCGACAGCGGGACCCGGGAAGCGCCAAGAAAAAAGGCCGGGAATGGGTTCCCCGGCCTTCGTCCGTTGCATGTGGCGGCGGCCTTGGCAGCCGCCTGCCGCCTCAGGTCTTATCGTTCAGGTGGCAGGCCGAACGGTGCCCGGGCGCGATCTCCTTCAGCGCCGGCCGCTCGATCTTGCAGCGATCGAAGGCATGCGGGCAGCGCGGATGGAAGTGGCAGCCCGAGGGGGGGTGCAGCGGCGAGGGGATCTCGCCCTTGATGCCCGCGAAGTGCTTCTTGCGCACCTCGATGCGCGGCACCTCGTCCAGCAGCGCCTGGGTATAGGGATGGTTGGCGTTGCGGAAGACCTCCTCCGCCGGCGCCTCCTCCACCACCCGGCCCAGATACATGATCACCACCCGGTCGGAGAGATGCTCCACCACGCCGAGGTCATGGCTGATGAACAGGTAGGTGAGGTTCAGCTCCCGCCGCAGATCCAGGAAGAGATTGAGGATCTGCGCCTGGATCGAGACGTCCAGCGCCGCGACCGCCTCGTCGCAGACGATGAACTCCGGCTGCACCGCCAGCGCCCGGGCAATGCCGATGCGCTGCCGCTGGCCGCCGGAGAACTGGTGCGGGTAGCGCCGCTTCAGCGAGGGGTCGAGCCCGGCGCGGCGGAGCTGGTTGTCGACATAGGTGTCATACTCGCCGCGCTTGGTCAGGCCATGCACCAGCGGCGCCTCGCCCACGATGTCCGCCACCCGCATGCGCGGGTTCAGGCTGGCATAGGGGTTCTGGAAGATCATCTGCGTCTGCAGCTTGGCGTTCCGCGCCTCGGCACCGGAGAGCGAGCTCAGCTCACGCCCATGCCAGCGGATCTCGCCCGCGGTCGCCGGCATGATGCCCGCCACCATGCGGCCGAGGGTGGACTTGCCGCAGCCGGACTCGCCCACCAGCCCGACCACCTCGCCCTTGTTGACGGTGAGGCTGACCTCGTCCACCGCATGGACGGTCTCCTCGCTCACCGGCACGCCGAGCTTCCGGGCGAGCTTGCCGGCGAAATCGAGCTTCTTGGAGAAGCGCTTGGAGACGCCCTTCAGTTCGATGATCGGCGTGCTCATGCGGCGGCCTCTCCGGCGGGCATGTTGTAGGGGAAGAAGCAGCGCGCCTCGCGCCCAGGCAGCAGCTCGCCCAGCGGCGGGTCCTGCTTGCACTTCTCCTGCGCGCGCGGGCACCGGGTGCGGAAGGCGCAGCCGCCCGGCAGGTTCAGCAGCGAAGGCGTCATGCCCGGGATCTGCCGCAACGGCTCGCCGCGCTTGTTGCGGCTGGGCACGCTGCCGATCAGGCCGACGGTATAGGGGTGCAGCGGCGCATCGAGCGTGTCGCTCACCGGGCCGCGCTCGACCACGCGGCCGGCATACATCACCGCCAGGTCGTCAGCGAGGCCGGCGACGACGGAGAGGTCGTGCGTGATCCAGATCATCGCCGTGCCGGTCTGGGCGCAGAGCTTCTGCACCTCGGCCAGGATCTGCGCCTGGATGGTGACGTCGAGCGCGGTGGTCGGCTCGTCCGCCACGATCAGCTCGGGGCGGTGCAGCAGCGCGATCGCGATGGCGACGCGCTGGCGCATGCCGCCGGAGAACTGGTGCGGATAGGCCTTCAGCCGCTCCTCCGGAGAGGGGATGCCGACCATGCCCAGCGTGTCGCGGGCGCGCTGGCGGGCCTCCTCGCGGCTGACCTTGGTATGCGCCAGGACCGTCTCGATCATCTGCGTGTCAATCCGGAGCACCGGATTGAGCGTCATCATCGGGTCCTGGAAGATCATGGCAATGCGGTTGCCGCGCAGCTGCCGCATCTCCTCCTCGGAGAGCTTCGCCAGATCCTGCCCGTGGAACAGGATGGAGCCGCCGGTTATGCGGCCGGGCTGGTCTACCAGCCCCAGGATCGAGAAGCCGGTGACGGTCTTGCCGGAGCCGGACTCGCCCACCAGCCCGAGCACCTTGCCGCGGCTGACGGTGAAGGAGACGCCATCCACCGCCTTGACCACCCCGGCCCGGGTGAAGAAGTGGGTCTGGAGGTTGCGCACCTCCAGCACGGGCTGCGTGGCGGACGCGGTCATGGTCTGAGCCATGCGCTCCCCTTTACTTCTTGAGTCGCGGGTTGAGCACGTCGCGCAGCTGGTCGCCCACCAGGTTGATGGAGACGATCGTCACGAGCAGCGCGATGCCCGGGTAGAAGCTGATCCAGTACTTGCCGGAGAGCATGTACTCGTAGCCGTTGGAGATCAGCAGGCCGAGAGAAGGTTCGGTGATCGGCACGCCGAGTCCGAGGAAGGACAGCGTCGCCTCCAGCGCGATGGCGCGCGCCACCTGCATGGTGGCCACCACGATCAGCGGCGGCAGGCAGTTCGGCAGCAGGTGGCGGAAGATGATCCGCCGCGTCGGCAGGGCCAAGCACTGCGCCGCCTCGATGTACTCGCGCCCGCGCTCGACCAGCGCGGTGCCGCGCACGGTGCGGGCGTAGTAGGCCCATTCCACGATCACCAGCGCCAGCACGACGTTCAGCACGCCCTTGCCCAGGAAGGCCAGGATCATCAGCGCGGCCAGGATCGAGGGGAAGGAGAGCTGCAGGTCGACGAGGCGCATGATCACCGTGTCGGTCTTGCCGCCGGCATAGGCGGCGAGCAGGCCAAGGGTGGCGCCGATGGCGCAGGCGATGATCGCCGAGCCGCCGCCCACGGTGAGCGAGATGCGCAGGCCGTACATGATGCCGGAGAGCATGTCGCGCCCCTGGTCATCGGTGCCCAGCCAGTAGGTGAAGGTGTCCATCCCGTTGCGGGTGCCCGGCTCCAGCCGGCCGTCCAGGATGTCGAGCTGGGCGAGGTCGTAAGGGTTCTGCGGCGCCAGCCAAGGGGCGAAGATGGCGATCAGCGCGATCAGCACGATGACGACCAGGCCGAACAGCGCCAGCTTGCTCTCCGCGAACTCGGAGACGAAGCGGCGGAACGGCGTCTCGACCTTGGGCGCCGGGGTGGCCGGCGCCGGCGCGGCGGAGTTGGCGGTTGTCGTGCTCATCTCACTTGCCTTCCAGCCGCACGCGCGGATCGAGCGCCGAATAGGCGAGGTCGACCAGCAGGTTGATGGTGATGAACATCAGCACGATCATCATCAGGTAGGCCACGATGACAGGTCGATCGAGCACGTTGATGCTGTCGATGATCAGCTTGCCCATGCCCGGCCAGGCGAAGACGCTCTCCGTCACCACCGAGAAGGCGATGGTGGAGCCCAGCTCGAGCCCCACCACAGTGACGACCGGGATCAGGATGTTCTTGAACACGTGCACATAGGTCACGCGCGCCGGGGACAGCCCCTTGGCGCGCGCGAACTTCACGTAGTCCATCAGCATGGTCTCGCGCACGCCGGCGCGGGTCAGGCGAATAACGAGGCTGATTTTGAAGAGGGCGAGGTTCATCGCCGGCATGATCAGGTGCTGCAGCCCGTCCCAGGTCAGGAAGGACCAGCGCAGGCCCAGCACATCGACGGTCTGGCCGCGGCCCGTGGAGGGCAGCCAGCCGAGCTGCACGGCGAAGATCATGATCATCATCAGGCCGACCCAGAAGGTCGGGAGCGAGAAGCCGAGGATCGAGCCGGCCATCACGGTCTTGGCGCCGAAGGAGTTCGGCTTGAGGCCCGCATAAAGGCCGAGCGGCAGGCCGACCAGCAGTGCGATGAAGGTGGCGCCGAGGGCCAGCTCCAGCGTCGCCGGCATGCGCTGCAGGATCAGCTGCAGCGCCGGCTCGTTGAAGACGAAGCTGCGGCCGAGATCGCCCTGCAGCGCGTTCTTCAGGAAGGAGAGATACTGCATCCAGAGCGGCAGATCGAGGCCGAGCGCATGGATCGCGCGCTCACGCTCCATCTGGTCCGCCTCAGGGCTGATCAGGATCTCGACCGGGTCGCCGATCGCGAAGATGCCGACGAAGACGATGACCGACATCGCCAGCATCACGAGGGCCGACTGCAGCAGCCGGCGGAGGAGGTAGACCGCCATCGCTCAGCGCGCCGCCGCCGGGTGCACATCCTGCGCGCGGGTCAGCTCGTCCGCGCGGGAGTCGTGCGTCAGGGTTGGCCGCATGGCCCAGATGTTCTTCTGGATGTGGATCGGGATGATGCCGACGTCGTCCATCGCGATCTTGGTCGCCTCCTGCAGCAGCTTCTCCCGCTTCTCGTCGTCCATCTCGCTCAGGGCGGCCTCGAGCTTGGCGTCCATCTCCGGATTGGAGTAGCGGCCGCGGTTGGAGGTGCCGTAGCCCTTGTCGCGGTTGTAGGTCGCGACCAGCGAGCGCAGCGGCGAGGACGCCTCGCCCGAGGAGGTACCCCAGCCCACCAGGAAGGCGCTGAGTTCCTGCTTGCCGGCGCGGTTGATGAAGGTCGTCCAGGGCTGCGCATCCACCGAGGTGCGGATGCCGATACGGGTCCAGAACTGGCCGATCGCCTGCACGATGCGGCCGTCGTTCATGTAGCGGTCGTTCGGCCCGTGCAGGGTGATGCGGAAGCCGCTCGGATAGCCGGCCTCGGCCAGCAGCTTGCGCGCGGCGTCCGGGTCGGTCTTCGGTGCCTCCAGCCCCGGCACGTAGCCGAAGGCGCCCTGGGGCAGGAACTGGCCGGCGGGCTGGGCTGCGCCTTCCATCACGCGCCCGGCGATGGCCTGGCGGTCGATTGCCATGGAGAGCGCGCGCCGCACGCGGACGTCCAGCAGCGGGTTCTTGGCGAGCGGCTTGCCGTCATTGTCGGTGATGAAGGGCGAGCCATCCTTGTGCAGGTGGTCCAGCGCCAGGAAGATGATCCGCAGGCCGTCCTTCTCCGCCAGGCGCACACGGTTCTCGCGGCGCAGCGACGCGATGTCGCTGGTCGGCACCTGGTCGATGAAGTCCACGTCGCCCGCCAGCAGCCCCGCGGTGCGCGAGGAATCGTTGACGACGATGCGATAGTTCACCTTCGCCCAATCCGGCTTCGGGCCCCAGTAGGCATCGTTGCGCTCAAGCTCCAGCCGGTCGCCGCTACGGAAGTTCACGTAGCGGAAGGGACCGGTACCGATGGCGACCTTGCCGGAGTTGAAGTCGTCCGTCCCCGCGCCCTCATGCGTCTCCTTGTCCAGGATCGCGACCTGCGACATGTCGTTCGGCAGCAGCGGGTAGGGCGTACGGGTGTGGAAGCGGACGGTGGTTGGGTCCACCACCTCCACGCGCTCGATGGCGCGGGTGTAGATGGCGTAGGAGGAGGGGCTGTTCGGAACGTTCGGCACCCGGGAGATGGTGAAGGCCACATCGTCGGCTGTCAGCGGGTTGCCATTGTGGAAACGAACGCCCGGCCGCAGCTTGAATTCCCAGACGGTCGGCTCGACCACCTTCCAGGATTCCGCCAGACCTGGCTCCAGCTTCGCATTCGCGTCGAACTGCGTCAGTGTGTCGAACAGCATGGTCGCCACGGCGAAGTTCGGCGACAGCGCATGGTAGTGCGGATCCAGCGACGTCACCTGCGCACCCACGGCCATGGTGAGGTTCTGCGCCCGGACGGAGCCCGTCATGCCCAGCACCAACGCCGAAACGGCGGCCATCGCGGCCGCCTTCTTGCGGTTCATCATGATTCCTGCCCCCCGGAAGCAATCGCCTCTCAATCGGGCCGGTTTAGCAGAATGCAGAAGGGGCCGCTAGGTTTCAGGACTTTTTCAAACGCGCCGGAAACGAACCCCCTCTGAGCAGCCCCTTATGGGCAAGGTCTCCGCCGCCGGTCGCGCCGGCTCAAACCGTGAACTGCTCCGCGATGATCCGCTCCGAGAGGCCATGATCCGGATCGAACAGCAGGGTCAACCGTACGGTGCGGTCCTCGCGCACCTCCACCGAGCGGACGTCGCGCACCTCGACATAGTCGGCGACGGCCGCAACCGGCCGCTTCGCAGGCTCCAGCACCTGGAACATCACCACCGCCTCCCCCGGCAGCAGGGCGCCCCGCCAGCGCCGCGGGCGGAAGGCGGAGATCGGCGTCATCGGCAGCAGGTTGGCGCCCAGCGGCACGATGGGACCGTGCGCCGAGAGATTGTAGGCGGTACTGCCCGCGGGAGTTGAGACCAGGATGCCGTCGCAGATCAGCTCGGCCAGCCGCTCCTTGCCGTCCACGAGGATGCGGATCTTGGCGGCCTGGCGGGTCTCGCGCAGCAGCGAGACCTCGTTGATCGCCAGCGCCTCCTGCATCTGGCCGGCGGCGTTCAGCGCCCGCATCCGCAGCGGGTGCAGCATGGCGGCCTGGGCGGCGCGCAGCCGCGGCAGCAGGTCGTCCTCGTGGAAGGCGTTCATCAGGAAGCCGACGCTGCCGCAGTTCATCCCGTAGATCGGCAGATTGCGGCCGAGGAAGCGGTGCTGCATCTCCAGCATGAAGCCGTCGCCGCCGAGGGCCACCAGCACCACCGCCTCCTCCGGCGCGGCGTCGCCATAAAGGGCGACGAAGCGGTCCCTTGCGTTCTCCGCCACGTCGGTGGGCGCGGCGAAGAAGGCGATCCGCCCCTGCAGGTCGACCGGCAGATCGGGCGTGTCACAGGACGGGGCGGACCCCATCAGGGCTGCGGTCATGCGCGGCGCTCCCTGCCCCGGGCGGGGCCTGCCAGCGCGGTGGGGACAGGCATGGCGGGACCTCCTTCCGCATCGGCTGGCATCAAGCGCCCAGGCGCGCCCCTCCGCAAGGGGCCTCGCTGCCAGGGCGCAAACGCAGACGGGGCGGATGGTTGCCCATCCGCCCCGCCCAACGATCCTCTATGCCGGATGCGGCTTACGCCGCCTCCTGGCCCTCGGCCTCGGCGACTTCGGGCTTCGGGCCGGAATCCAGCCCCTTGGCCGCGACGTCGCGCTCGACCAGCTCGATCACCGCCATGTCGGCGGCGTCGCCATAGCGGATACCCGCCTTCAGCACGCGGGTGTAGCCACCCTGGCGCGCCTTGTAGCGATCCGCGATGGTGGTGAAGAGCTTGTCCACCACCTTCTTGTCCATGATCTGCGCGTAAGCCTGGCGGCGCGCGTGCAGGTCACCGCGCTTGCCCAGGGTGATGATGCGCTCCACGTAGGGGCGCAGCTCCTTGGCCTTGGGCAGGGTGGTGGTGATCTGCTCGTGCTTGAGCAGGCTCGTCGCCATGTTGCGGAGCATGGCGCTGCGATGGGCGGATGTGACGCCGAGCTTCCGGCCGGCAACCCCGTGACGCATTGGTCCTATTCCTTCACGCCGCCGAAATCAGAACGGCTCTTCGATCTTCTTGGCGAGGTCCTCGATATTCTCCGGCGGCCAGCCCGACACGGTCATGCCGAGGGACAGCCCCATGGAGGCGAGGACCTCCTTGATCTCGTTCAGCGACTTGCGGCCGAAGTTCGGCGTCCGGAGCATTTCCTGCTCGGTCTTCTGCACGAGGTCGCCGATGTAGACGATGTTGTCGTTCTTCAGGCAGTTCGCGCTGCGGACCGACAGTTCCAGCTCGTCCACCTTGCGCAGCAGGTTGCGGTTGAAGGGCAGGTCTTCCTGCACTTCCTCCACCTTGCGCTCGCGCGGCTCATCGAAGTTGATGAAGAGCTGCAGCTGGTCCTGCAGGATGCGCGCCGCCAGGGCAACGGCATCGTCCGGAGCCACGGTGCCGTCCGTCTCCACCGTCATCACCAGCTTGTCGTAGTCGGTGCGCTGGCCGACACGGGTCGGCTGCACCTGGTACGCCACGCGGCGGACGGGGGAATAGATGGCATCCACCGGAATCAGCCCGATCGGGGCGTCTTCCGGACGGTTCTCGCTGGCCGGCACATAGCCCTTGCCGACATCGACCGTCAGCTCCATGGCCAGCTTGGCGCCGTCATCGAGGGTGCAGATGACCAGTTCCGGGTTGGCGATCTCGATATCGCCGGTGGTCTGGATCTGCCCCGCGGTGACCTCGCCGGGACCGGTGGCGATGAGCTGCAGGCGCTTCGCGCCCTCGCCCGGCATCCGGATCGCCAGCCGCTTGATGTTCAGGACGATGTCGGTGACATCCTCCCGCACACCCTGCAGGCTGCTGAACTCGTGCAGCGCGCCGTCAATGCGGATGGCGGTCACGGCCGCGCCCTGCAACGAGGACAGCAGCACGCGCCGCAGCGCATTGCCCAACGTCATGCCGAAGCCGCGCTCGAGCGGCTCCGCCACGATCGTCGCAATGCGCGAGGGATCGCCCCCCGGCTCGACATCGAGCTTTTCGGGGCGGATCAGGGAACGCCAGTTGCGCTCGAGCACTATCGCTGTCTCCTGCGGCCTCGCCTTAGACCCGACGCCGCTTGCGCGGACGGCAGCCGTTGTGCGGGATGGGGGTCACGTCCTTGATCGCGGTGACGTAGAAACCCACGGCCTGCAGCGCGCGCAGCGCGGATTCACGCCCGGAGCCCGGACCGGAGACCATGATCTCCAGCGTCTCCATGCCGTGCTCGCGGGCCTTGCGGCCCGCATCCTCGGCGGCGACCTGAGCGGCGTACGGAGTGGACTTGCGGCTGCCCTTGAAGCCCTGGCTGCCGGCCGAGGACCACGCGATGGCGTTGCCCTGGCTGTCCGTGATGGTGACGATGGTGTTGTTGAAGCTCGCGAGCACATGCGCCACGCCGGTGGCGATGTTCTTGCGCTCCTTCTTGCGCGGCGCGCGGGAGGTGGGCTGGCGGGCCATCTTACTTCGTCACCTTCTTCTTGCCGGCAATCGCCACGGCCTTGCCCTTGCGGGTACGGGCATTGGTGTGGGTGCGCTGGCCACGAACGGGCAGGCCCTTCCGGTGACGCAGGCCGCGGTAGCAGGCCATGTCCATCAGGCGCTTGATGTTCATCGCGTTCTCGCGACGCAGGTCGCCCTCGACCCGGTACTCGCGGTCGATCAGCTCGCGGATCTTGAGGACTTCCTCATCCGTCAGCTGGTTGACGCGGCGATCCTCGGGGATGCCGAGCTGCTCGCAGATCACCTTCGCGTTCGACGGACCGATGCCGTAGATGTAGCGAAGCGAGATCAGAACGCGCTTGTTGGTTGGAATGTTCACGCCTGCAATGCGTGCCATTGATTCCTGCTCCCGGAGCCATCCGGCTCCCGTTCGTACCGGCAGGGGTGCCGGTGAAGGTGATCGGCGCAACCCAGCCCCGAAGTAAGCCAGGCGCAGCCATCGTCACGGCCGGAGCGAACCCCCACCGCGCGAGAGGCGCGGGTTTAACGAGTTCGGGCGGGGAGAGTCAAGAGGGCGGGGCGGCCAGGCCAGCCCCCTGCCCCCGGGATAGGCTGCTGCGGCCGGAGCCGCAGCGCTTCATTGTGCCAGGATGGCCTCGATGTGGTTGGCCACCTCGTCCATGCTGGCCATGCCGTCCACGGCGCTGAGCTTGCCCTGGGCCTGATAGTAAGGCAGCAGCGGCGCGGTCTGGCGGTGATAAGCCTCCAGCCGCGCGGCCACGGTTTCCGCCTTGTCGTCGGCCCGGCGGACGAACTCCGTGCTGCCGCAGGCGTCGCAGACGCCCGGCTGGGCGGTCGGCTTGAAGCTGTCGTGGTAGCCGGCGCCGCATTTGGCGCAGGTGAAGCGGCCGGCGATGCGCTCAACCAGCGCTCCATCATCCACCTTCAGCTCGATCACATGATCAAGCTGAAGCCCCTTCTCCCTCAGCATGCGGTCCAGCGCCTCCGCCTGCGGCGTGGTGCGGGGGAAGCCGTCCAGGATGAAACCCTTGGCGCAGTCCGGCTGCGAGACGCGTTTGGCCAGCATGGCGGTGATGATACCGTCGGGGACCAGCGCCCCCTGCTCCATGATCGCCTTGGCCTGCCGACCAATCTCGCTGCCGCTCTTCACCTCGGCACGCAGCATGTCCCCGGTGGAAATCTGCGCGATCCCATGCCGCTCCTCCAGGCGCTTGGCCTGAGTGCCCTTGCCGGCCCCCGGCGGTCCCAGCAGAATCAGGTTCATCGCGGCCTTCCCACCTTCCTGCACGTCCTTGCCTTGTTCTTCACCGCAGCCGCGGCGCACCGCGGCCGCCCAAGCGGGCCTTGCGGATCAGTCCCTCATACTGGTGCGCGAACAGATGCGACTGCACCTGGGCCACCGTGTCCATCGTGACCGAAACAATGATCAGAAGGGAAGTGCCGCCGAAGTAGAAGGGCACACCATACTGGCTGATCAGGATCTCGGGCAGCAGGCAGACGATGCAGAGATAGACGGCGCCCACCCCTGTCAGGCGCGTGAGCACCCGGTCGAGATAGTCCGAGGTGGCCTGCCCGGGGCGGATGCCCGGCACGAAACCGCCATGCTTCTTCAGATTGTCCGCCGTCTCCGTCGGGTTGAACACCACGGCCGTGTAGAAGAAGGCGAAGAAAATGATCAGCGCCACGTAGAGCGCCATATAGAGCGGCTGCCCATGCGCCAGCGCGGCGGCAATGCGGCTGACCCAGCCGTCGCCCAGCTGGTTCCCGGCAAAGCCCGCGAAGGTGGCCGGCAACAGCAGCAGCGACGAGGCGAAGATCGGCGGAATGACGCCAGCGGTGTTCAGCTTGAGCGGCAGATGGGTGCTCTCGCCGCCGAACATCCGGTTGCCGACCTGGCGCTTCGGATACTGGATGGGAATGCGCCGCTGGGCGCGCTCCATGAAGACAACGAAGGCAATGACGGCCAGCGCGATCAGCAGGAAGGCAATGATGAAGACGGTGGAGAGCGCGCCGGTGCGGCCGAGCTCCAGCGTAGCCACCAGCGCCGAGGGCACATTGGCCACGATGCCGGCGAAGATGATCAGGCTGATGCCGTTGCCGACGCCCCGAGCGGTAATCTGCTCGCCCAGCCACATCAGGAACAACGTGCCGCCCACCAGGGTGGCCACACAGGAGATGCGGAAGAACAGGCCGGCATTGTACACCGCCGGGCCAAAGCTGCCCTGCATGCCCTCCAGCCCGACGGCGATGCCATAGGCTTGGAAGATGGCGATCACCACCGTGAGGTAGCGGGTGTACTGATTGAGCTTCTTGCGCCCCGCCTCACCCTCCTTCTTGAGGGTCTCCAGGCTCGGCACGGCCGAGGACATCAGCTGGATGATGATGCTGGCCGAAATGTAGGGCATGATGTTGAGCGCGAAGACCGTCATGCGGCCCAGAGCGCCACCTGTGAACATGTCGAACATGCCCAGGATGCCACTACCATGCTGGCGTAGAATCTCGGCCATCACGCCCGCATCCACGCCGGGAACGGGGATGTAGGTGCCGATTCGGTAGACGATCAGCGCGGCCAGCGTGAACCAGATGCGCTTCTTGAGCTCGGTGGCCTTGGACAGAACCCCGAGATTGAGGTTGGCCGCAAGCTGTTCGGCGGCGGACGCCATGATTTCGCCCTTCGATATCCGATGGGCAACATGACTGCGGCGCCGGGGGGCTATCCCGCGGCGCCGCTGCCTTGCCCTGATTTGCATCACCTAGCCCCCCGGAGGCGGGGGGCGCAAGGCTTACGCGGCGGGCGCTTCTTCCTTCGCGGGAGCCAGCACCGTCACGGTACCGCCGGCCGCCTGCACCGCGGCGATCGCCGCGGCCGAAGCGCCGGAGACGGTGATGTTCACCGCCCGCTTGATCTCGCCGCGTGCCAGCAGGCGCACACCGGCGATCTTGGCACCCGTGCGGACCAGCCCAGCCGCCTCAAGCGCCGCCTCGTCGATCGCCTGGCCTTCCGGCAGACGGCCCGACTCGATGGCGGCATCGAGAACATGCAGGTTGAGCGGCGCGTATTCCTTACGGAACAGGTTGACGAAGCCACGCTTCGGCAGGCGCCGGTAGATCGGGAGCTGGCCGCCCTCGAACCCGTTCAGCGACACGCCGGTACGCGCCTTCTGGCCCTTCACGCCGCGACCGCCGGTCTTGCCCTTGCCAGACCCGATGCCGCGGCCGATGCGCTTGAACTTCGGCCGTGCACCCTCGTTGTCGCGAAGCTCGTTCAGCTTCATGTCACTTCTCCGTGGTCTCGCCCACCTGGATCAGGTGCGCGACCTTGCGGATCATGCCGCGCACGGCCGGAGTGTCCTCCAGCTCGCGCGTACGGCGGATCTTGTTGAGCCCCAGGCCGATCAGCGTCTCGCGCTGACCGGGCTTGCGGCCGATGGGGGACGCGATCTGCGTCACCCGCACCGTCTTCTTCGGCTGGTCAGACACTGGCCACCGCCTCCTGCGCCGGCTCGGCATCCTTGCGGGGGCCAAGCAGGTCCGAGACCTTCTTGCCACGGCGAGACGCCACGGCGCGCGGGCTGCTGCAACGCGTCAGCGCCGCGAAGGTCGCCTTGACCATGTTGTGCGGGTTCGTCGTGCCCGTGCACTTGGCGACCACGTCACCAATGCCCAGCGTCTCGAACACCGCGCGCATCGGGCCACCGGCGATGATGCCGGTGCCGGCCGGCGCGGCGCGCAGGATCACGCGGCCAGCGCCGAACTCGCCGATGACATCATGGTGCAGCGTCCGGCCCTCGCGCATCGGCACCCGGATCATGGTCCGCTTGGCGCGCTCGGTCGCCTTGCGGATCGCCTCCGGCACCTCACGCGCCTTCCCGGCGCCCCAGCCCACGCGGCCCTTCTCGTCACCGACCACCACCAGGGCGGCGAAGGAGAAGCGACGGCCACCCTTCACCACCTTGGCCACGCGGTTGATGGTGACCAGCTTGTCCTTCAGCTCGTCGCCCTGCTCGCGCTCGGCATTGCGATCGGGGCCGCGGCCGCGACGCTCGCGGTCACCGCCGCCGCCGCTCCTCGGTTCACGTGCCATATTCTGTGCTCCTTAGAACGACAGCCCGCCCTCGCGGGCGCCGTCCGCCAGGGCTTTCACCCGGCCGTGATACAGGTAGGGCCCACGGTCGAACACGACCTCGGTCACGCCCGCCGCCTTGGCCCGCTCGGCCAGCAGCTTGCCGACCACGGTCGCGGCGTCCTTGTCCGCGCCGGTGCGCAGGCTCTCGCGCTGCGTCTTCTCCAGCGTGGACGCCGCCGCCAGGGTGCGCCCGGCCTTGTCGTCGATGACCTGGGCGTAGATGTGTTTGCCCGAGCGGAAGACCGAAAGACGGGGCCGACCACCGCTCTTGAGCCGGAGCTGGTAGCGCAGACGGGCGCGCCGCCGCTCCTGCAGATTGAGCTTGTTCGCCATCTTACTTCTTCTTCCCCTCCTTCCGGAGGATCACCTCGTCCGAGTACCGGACGCCCTTGCCCTTGTAGGGCTCGGGGCCACGGAAACCGCGGATCTCGGCGGCGACCTGACCGACCACCTGCTTGTTCACGCCCTCGACCTTGATGGCGGTCGGGCGCTCGGTGGTGATCTTGATGCCCTCCGGGATCGCGTAGCGGATCTCGTGGCTGTAGCCGAGGTTCAGCACAAGCTCCTTGCCCTGGACCGCGGCGCGGTAGCCCGTGCCGGTGATCTCCATGGACTTGGAGAAGCCGGTGGAGACGCCGGTGACCATGCCGTTGATCAGGCTGCGGGTGGTGCCCCACAGCGTACGGGAACGGCGGTCGGAGCCGAGCGGCTGCACCGTGACCTGGTTGTTCTCGACCGAGACCGAGACGGCATCGGTGACCACCGGCATGGACAGCTCGCCGAGCTTGCCCTTGGCGGAGACCACGCCATCCTTCATCGCGACCGTCACGCCCGCGGGGACGGAGACGGGATACTTGCCGACGCGCGACATGCCTCTCCCTTCCTCAGAACACGCGGCAGAGGACCTCGCCGCCGACATTGGCAGCGCGGGCCTCGTTGTCGCTCATCACGCCACGCGGCGTGGAGAGGATGGAGATGCCGAGCCCGTTGTAGAACTTCGGCAGCTCGCGGATCTTGGAGTAAACCCGGCGGCCCGGCTTGGAGACACGCATGATCTCCTTGATGGCCGGCTCGCCCTCGGAATACTTCAGCTCGATGTCGAGCATGCTGATGCCCGGGCGGACCTGCTCGGAGCGCCAGGCGCGAATGTAGCCCTCGCGCTTCAGCACCTCGAGAACGTCAGCGCGCAGGCGGCTGGCGGGCGAGGTGCAGCGGGACTGACGGGCGCGATGCGCATTGCGGATGCGCGTCAGCATATCGCCCAGTGGATCGGACAGCGACATGCGGCCCCCTTACCAGCTCGCCTTGACGAGACCCGGGATCTGGCCGTTCGAGGCCAGGTCACGGAGCGCGTTACGGCTCAGCTTGAATTTGCGGTAGTTGCCGCGCGGGCGGCCGGTCAGCTCGCAGCGCAGGCGAACCCGCACCCGGGCGCCGTTGCGCGGCAGCTCAGCCAGCTTCAGCGTCGCCTCGAAGCGCTCCTCAACGGGGAGTTCGCGGTTCATCACCACGTCCTTCAGGGCGGCACGCTTGGCGGCATGCAGCTTCGAGAGGCGCGCGCGGCGCTGGTTCTTCTCGACAGCCGAGGTCTTGGCCATGCGATCTAAATCCTCCGGAACCTGCCCGATCCAACGGGCGGTTTTCCAAACATCAGGTGGCGAAGGGGAGGTCGAAACCCTTCAACAGGGCCTTGGCTTCCTTGTCCGTCTTCGCCGTCGTGACGAACACGATGTCCATGCCGCGAACCGTGTCCACCTTGTCGTAGCTGATCTCGGGGAACACGATCTGCTCCTTCAGGCCGAGGGCGAAGTTCCCCCGACCATCGAAGCCCTTATTGCCCGGCAGGCCACGGAAGTCACGCATGCGCGGCAGCGCGATCGTCACCAGACGGTCGAGGAACTCGTACATCCGGGCACGACGCAGCGTCACCTTGCAGCCGATCGCCTGACCCTCGCGGATCTTGAAGCCGGCGATCGCCTTCTTGGCCAACGTCTTCACCGGCTTCTGGCCGGCGATGGCGGTGAGGTCAGCCAGGGCGGCGTCCAGCTTCTTCTGGTCGCCCGCGGCCTCGCCCACACCCATGTTGATGACGATCTTGGAGAGCTTCGGCACCTGCATCGGGTTGCCGTAGCCGAACTCCTCGACCAGCGCCTTGCGCACTGCCTCAGCATAGTGCTGCTGCAGGCGCGGCAGTTCCTTCGCCTCGCTCATGCGTCGATCACCTCGCCCGAGGCCTTGGCGACCCGGACCTTCTTGCCGTCCTCAAGCACCTTGAAGCCGACGCGGGTCGGCTTGTCGGACTTCGGGTCGATCAGCGCCAGGTTGGAGAGGTGGATCGGCGCCTCCTTCTCCACGATGCCGCCCTGCTGACCCATGCCGCGGGGCTTCATGTGGCGCTTCACCACATTGGCGCCCTGCACCACCGCACGCCCGTCCTCAGGCAGCACGCGCAGCACCTCGCCGCGCTTGCCCTTGTCCTTGCCCGTCAGGATCTGGACGCGGTCGCCCTTCTTGATCTTCGCGGCCATGGTTACAGGACCTCCGGCGCCAGCGAGATGATCTTCATGAACTTCCGCGCGCGCAGCTCGCGCACGACCGGACCGAAGATGCGGGTGCCGATCGGCTCGTTCTGCTTGTTGATCAGAACAGCCGCGTTGCGGTCGAAGCGGATGGCGGTGCCGTCCGGCCGGCGCACGGAATAGGCCGTGCGCACGATCACGGCGCGCTGCACGTCGCCCTTCTTCACCTTGCCGCGGGGAATCGCTTCCTTCACGGACACCACGATGATGTCGCCCACCGAGGCGGTGCGGCGCTTGGAGCCGCCCAGCACCTTGATGCACTGGACGCGGCGCGCGCCCGAGTTGTCGGCGACGTCGAGGTTGGACTCAACGATAATCATCGGTCAGTCGTCCTCAGGCCTGCGCGGCGGCCGCGGCAGCGCCCGCGCTGAAGCCGGGGGTGACGACCGCCTCACCATTGCGCTCGATCACCAGCCAGGTCTTCCGCTTGCTGAGCGGACGGCATTCCTCGATCGACACGACATCGCCTTCCTTGCACAGGTTGGCGTCGTCATGCGCGGCATACTTCTTCGAGCGCCGGATGAACTTCTTGTAGAGCGGATGCATCACGCGACGTTCGACAAGAACCGTCACGGTCTTGTCCATCTTGTCGCTGACGACCCGCCCGGTGAGGACGCGCTTCGGCATAGCCGGGGTCTCCTCAATCAGGCCTTGGCGGCCGAGCGGGACTGCTCGGCCAAAATCGTCTTAACACGGGCGATGTCGCGACGCACCACCTTGATGCGGGAAACCGCCTCAAGCTGGCCTGTCGCGCGCTGGAAGCGCAGGTTGAACTGCTCCTTGCGGAGGTCCAGCAACATCGTCTTGAGCTCATCCGCGGTCTTGCCGCGGATATCCACAATCTTCGTCATCTCGGCTCAGGCCTCCGCCGCGCCCAGACGGGTCACGAACTTGGTCTTGATCGGCAGCTTGGCCGCACCGAGGGTCAGCGCCTCACGCGCCGTCTCGGGCGTCACGCCGTCGATCTCGAACATCATGCGGCCCGGCTTCACGCGGGCCACCCAGTACTCGGGCGCACCCTTACCGGAACCCATGCGGACTTCGGCCGGCTTGGTCGAGACCGGGACATCCGGGAAAATGCGGATCCACACCCGGCCCTGACGCTTCATGGCGCGGGTGATGGCGCGGCGCGCGGCCTCGATCTGCCGGGCGGTGACCCGCTCCGGCTCCAGCGCCTTCAGGCCGAAGCCGCCGAAGGACAGCGAGAAGCCGCCCTTCGCCACGCCCTTGATCCGGCCCTTGTGCGCCTTACGGAACTTCGTGCGCTTCGGGGAAAGCATCGTCTGTAATCCTCAGCGCTGCGGCGCCTGCTCCGCGGCGCGCTTGTCCTGCGCCAGCGGATCATGAGCCAGGATCTCGCCCTTGAAGATCCACACCTTGACACCGCAGGTGCCGTAGGTGGTCTTCGCGGTCGCCGTGCCATAGTCGATATCAGCGCGCAGCGTGTGCAGCGGCACCCGCCCCTCGCGATACCACTCCATCCGGGCAATCTCGGCGCCGCCGAGGCGGCCGCCGCAGTTGATCCGGATGCCGCCGGCGCCAAGGCGCATGGCGGACTGCACCGCGCGCTTCATCGCGCGGCGGAAGGCCACGCGGCGCTCCAGCTGCTGGGCGATGCTCTCGGCCACCAGCTGCGCCTCGATCTCCGGCTTGCGGATCTCGACGATGTTCAGCGCCACCTCGGCCCCGGCGAGCTTCGCCAGGTCCTTGCGCAGCACCTCGATGTCGGCGCCCTTCTTGCCGATCACGACGCCCGGACGGGCGGCATGGATCGTCACGCGCGGCTTCTTCGCCGGCCGCTCGATGATCACCTTCGAGACGCCAGCACCCTTCAGGCGATCCTTCAGGGTCTTGCGCAGCTTGATGTCATCATGCAGCAGCCGGGCATAGTCCTCGCCGGCGAACCAGCGGGAGTCCCAGGTGCGGTTGATGCCGAGCCGCAGCCCGATCGGATTGACTTTGTGGCCCATGTTACGCGGCCTCCTGCTGCGCCGGCTCGGCTTCCGCCTGCTGCTCGGCAACCGTGATCGACAGGTGGCTGAACCACTTCTCGACCCGCGCCGCCTTGCCGCGGCCGCGCGCATGGAAGCGCTTCATCACGACGGCGCGGCCCACTTCCACCCGCTCGACGACCAGACGGTCCACGTCGAGCTGGTGGTTGTTCTCCGCGTTCGCGATGGCGCTCTCAAGCGTCGCCTTCACGGTCTGGGCGATCCGGCGCTTGGAGAAGGTCAGGATCGCGACCGCGTCCTGCGCCTTCTTGCCACGGATCAGGCCGGCGGCCAGGTTCAGCTTATATGGCGACACCCGGATGTTGCGGGTGACGGCCTGCGCCGCGGTCTCGGCGAGCGTGCGCTCGTGCTTTGGCTTGCTCATCGCATCAGCCTCGCTTCGCCTTCTTGTCGGACGAGTGGCCGGTGAAGGTACGGGTCGGCGAGAACTCGCCGAACTTGTGCCCCACCATGTTCTCCGACACCTGCACGGGGATGAACTTCTTCCCGTTGTACACGCCGAAGGTCAGACCCACGAACTGCGGCAGGATCGTGCTCCGCCGCGACCAGATCTTGATGATCTCGTTGCGGGTGGAGGCACGCGCCGCTTCCGCCTTGTTCAGCAGGTAACCGTCGACGAACGGGCCCTTCCAGACACTGCGCGCCATCGCGGTCAGCCCTTCGTCACGTTGCGGCGACGGACGATCAGCTTGTCCGTGCGCTTGTTGGTGCGGGTCTTGTAGCCCTTGGTCGGCTTGCCCCACGGCGTCACCGGATGGCGGCCACCGGAGGTGCGGCCCTCACCACCACCATGCGGGTGGTCGACCGGGTTCATCACGACACCGCGGTTGTGCGGGCGACGGCCCAGCCAGCGGCTACGGCCAGCCTTGCCGATCTCCTGGTTCTGGTTGTCCGGGTTGGACACCGCACCGATGGAGGCCATGCACTCGCCGCGCACCAGGCGCAGCTCACCGGACATCAGCTTCACCTGCGCGTAGCCGGCGTCCTTGCCGACGAGCTGCGCATAGGTGCCGGCGGAGCGAGCGATCTTGCCGCCGGCGCCGGGCTTCATCTCGATGTTATGGACGATCGTGCCAACCGGGATCGAGCCGAGCGGCATCGCGTTGCCCGGCTTGATGTCCACGCGCTCGCCGGCCACGACCGTGTCACCCACCTTCAGGCGCTGCGGCGCGAGGATGTAGGCGAGCTCGCCGTCCTCGTACTTCAGCAGCGCGATGAAGGCGGTGCGGTTCGGGTCGTATTCCAGCCGCTCCACGGTGGCCGGCACGTCGAACTTCCGCCGCTTGAAATCAACGATGCGGTAGCTCTGCTTGTGCCCGCCGCCCCGGAACCGGACGGTGATGCGGCCATGATTGTTGCGGCCGCCGGAGTGGCTCTTGCCCTCCGTCAGCTGCTTGACCGGCTTGCCCTTATACAGCTCGGAACGATCGATGAGGATCGTGCCGCGCTGGCTCGGGGTGACCGGGTTAAAGTGCTTCAGCGCCATGGCTTAGGCGAGCCCCGTCGTCAGATCGATGCTCTGACCCTCGGCCAGGCGCACGATCGCCTTCTTGAAGTCGGAGCGGCGGCCCTCACGGCCACGCACCCGCTTGGTCTTGCCCTTGGTCAGGATCGTGTTGACGGCGAGCACCTGCACGCCGAACAGACCCTCCACCGAGGCCTTGATCTCCGGCTTCGTGGCAGACAGCGGCACCTTGAAGGTGACCTGGTTCTGCTCGGCGAGGCCGGTGGCCTTCTCGGTGATGACCGGCGCGAGGATGGTCTGATACATCTTCTCGCGCGAGATCACGATCGCGGGCTTCTTGGTCGCGGTCTCGCTCATGCCAGCCGCTCCTTCAGAGCCTCGACGGCCTGACGGGTCACCGCCAGCACGTCATGGTTCAGGATGTCGTAGACGTTCGCGCCGAGCGTCGGCAGAACGTTCACGTGCGGGAGGTTGCGCACGGCGCGGCCGAAGCCGTCCTCGACCGTGGCGTCCACCACCAGCGCGCTCTTCCAGCCCAGCGCCTTGACCTTGGAGGCCACGGCGGAGGTCTTGGCGGCATCGCCGAGCGTGACGGTGTCGAGGACGATCAGCTTGCCCTCGGCGGCCTTCTGGCTCAGCGCGCTGATCAGGCCCAGGCGACGGACCTTCTTGTTCAGCGAGTAGCCGTGGTCGCGCACCACCGGACCGTGGACGATGCCACCGGTGCGGTATTGCGGCGCCCGGAGCGAGCCCTGACGCGCGTTACCGGTGCCCTTCTGCCGATACGGCTTCTTGGTCGTCCCGGAAACCTCGGCCATCCCCTTCACCTTGTGGGTGCCGGCGCGGCGCTTGGCGAGCTGCCAGTGCACCACGCGCGCCATGATGTCGGCGCGAGGAGAAGCGGCGAACAGCGCGTCCGGGAGATCGATCTCGCCGGCCTGGCCGTTATCCAGGGTGATGACAGGAACCTGCATGTCGATACCCTCAGGCCACGGCCGCGGGGAACGGCGCATCGGCATGGCGCGCGGACTTCACCGCGTCGCGCACCAGCACATACCCGCCCTTCGCACCAGGCACCGCGCCCTTGACCATCAGCAGACCCTTCTCGAGGTCGAAACCAGCGACCTCCAGGTTCTGCGTGGTCACACGCTCAACACCCAGATGGCCAGCCATCTTCTTGTTCTTGAAGGTCTTGCCCGGGTCCTGACGGTTACCCGTCGAACCGTGGCTACGGTGGCTGATCGAGACGCCGTGCGTCGCTTCCAGACCGCCGAAGTTCCAGCGCTTCATCGCACCCGCGAAGCCCTTACCCTTCGACTGCCCGGTCACGTCGACCAGCTGACCCTTCACGAAATGATTCGCGGTCAGCTTGGCGCCCGGCTCCAGCGCGGCGTCAGCCGCCACCCGGAACTCCACGACCTTCTTCGGAGCCTCGACGCCCGCCTTGGCGAAATGACCCTTGTTGGGCTTCGAGACATTCTTCGGCTTGGCCAGGCCAATGCCCAGCTGCACCGCAGTGTAACCGTCCTTCTCGTCCGTGCGGGCGGCCACCACGCGCACCTGGTCCAGGTGCAGCACGGTGACGGGCACGGTCGAGCCGTCGTCGTTGAACAACCGGGTCATACCCAGCTTCTTCGCGATCAGGCCGGTGCGACCATTCTTCGCGGCCATGGCAGATTGCTCCCCCGGGCCTTAGAGCTTGATCTCGACGTCCACGCCGGCGGCCAGGTCGAGCTTCATCAGCGCGTCCACGGTCTGCGGAGTGGGGTCAACGATATCAAGCAGTCGCCGATGCGTCCGGATCTCGAACTGCTCACGGCTCTTCTTGTCGACATGCGGGGAGCGGTTCACCGTGAACCGCTCGATTTCGGTCGGCAGCGGGATCGGGCCCCGCACGCGCGCGCCGGTCCGCTTCGCGGTGTTCACGATCTCCCGCGTGCTGCCATCCAGCACGCGGTGATCGAACGCCTTGAGGCGGATGCGGATGTTCTGGCTGTCCATGGTCTGGCGCCTGTTCTCTTTCCGCGTCCGATTACGCGCTGATGGAGGCGACGACGCCGGCGCCGACGGTGCGGCCGCCCTCGCGGATGGCGAAGCGCAGGCCCTCGTCCATGGCGATCGGCGCGATCAGCTCGACGTCCATCGACACGTT
>Ga0182742_1000144_pt1 | contig 135423 bp, 119 predicted proteins | sample eDN5th37CBELigMG_FD_128880 | JGI IMG/M metagenome (GOLD analysis project Ga0182742, IMG submission 128880) | Enriched Miracle-Growth compost microbial communities from Emeryville, California, USA - eDNA 5th pass 37_C BE-Lig MG (version 2)... ... | reverse complement strand
CTCACGACCGGCGGCGGCAGCTTGCCCTTCTTGCGAATCGGGACGAAGCCTTTGTCATGCCGGTGCGCCAGGGCCGCGCCGAGCATGAAGCCTCGGGACTCGATGCCGGCAACGGCGTCGATCTGGCCCCATTCCTCGGCGCTCAGCAGGCCGCTCATGGCCTCGATGGTGGCCCCGAAGTGACTGCGCAGTAATGGGGCAATGTCGCGGAAAATGATGCCCGGCTGTGGAAAATCGGCGACATCGCGAATGATTTGCTTCAGATCGGTCATGAGTCCAGATCGGTTGGGGGCAGGCTTCAGGTAAACTCCCCGCCGCTGCCGGGAGCGCATACGCGCCGGATCGGCCAATTGTCACCCAACCCACACATTTTCGCTGCAGGCCCGGCGGGTCTGCGTATCCAACCTCAAGTCATCCGTTCAACGTTACCCAATCCATGTCGACCATGTTTCCTTCTGCCTTTCGTGCGCACCCCTGGCATGGCGTCGAGATCGGCCCACAAGCGCCGTCCGTCGTCACCGCTTACATCGAGATCGTCCCCACCGACACGGTGAAGTATGAGCTCGACAAATCCACCGGCCTGCTCAAGGTCGACCGCCCCCAGCGCTTCTCGAACATCTGTCCGTCACTGTACGGCTTCCTGCCGCGCACGCTGTGCGCCGAGCGCGTCGCCGCCTACTGCGAAGAGCGCACCGGCAAGACCGACATCAAGGGCGACGGCGACCCGATGGACATCTGCGTCCTCACCGAGAAGTCGATCGGCCACGGCGATGTGCTGGTCCAGGCGATCCCGATCGGCGGCCTGCGCATGATCGACGACAACGAAGCCGACGACAAAATCATCGCCGTGATGCGCGACGACGCACTGTACGGCCACCTGACCGACATCGCGCAGTGTCCGAAGTCCGTGATCGAGCGCGTACGCCACTACTTCCTCACCTACAAGCACGCCCCCGGCTCGGGAGATCACGCGGTCGAGATCACGCATGTGTATGGCCGCGACGAAGCGTACGAAGCAATCCGCCGCAGCCAGGCGGATTACACGTCTGCTTTCATGGGGGTCCGCTAAAGGCGGATCGGGTGTGCGCTGAAGTGCGCTGGTGGTGAATGTCGCCGGTGTGCTTCGCTGCTGAAGATTACTGGTTCAGCTAGCGCTGAAGTGCGACCGGGCGCTGAAGATCACCCACACCCCCCAACCCCCTCGCCCTCAAGGGCGAGGGGGCTATAACACTCGCGAAGCCCAATCTCAGCTGGCGCGACTGCTCCAACGATTCCCGCGTCGAACCCTCGGCCGCTCGCGCCTTCGACGTTGGCGCTTCATTGAATCTATAGAATCTCGGTTCGACCGATCGACCGCATCGAATCGGACGGCGCAACCCACCGACGTCTCTCTGCCGACGGCACAAGCAACCCAGCGTCTCGCTACCGCAATTGACGCTCTACACCTGACACAAAGCGATCAGCGCCTCGTCGCTCCTCCGAATCTTGCGCCGATTAACGTATGATTCTTAACTTGCCACTCGGTGTCAGTGTTTGAAGTTGTAATCCCGACATGCGCGCCGAACGACTCATTGCGATTCTAATGGCCCTGCAGAGGGCGCAGGCACTCACGGCCGGTGAGTTGGCCCAGCGTCTGAGCGTTTCGGTGCGAACGATATTTCGCGATATCGACGCACTCTCGACGATGGGAGTGCCGGTTTATACAGAACAGGGACGCGGCGGGGGCATTCGCCTGGTCGAAGGGTACACCTCCGATCTGACCGGCCTTTCTTCCGGTGAAGCAGAAGCATTGGCTCTGATCGCGAGTCCCGCCGGCATCGGCGTTCAGGATCTCGCTGCTCCCACTCGTACCGCATTGGACAAGCTGGCCGCCGCCGTGCCGACGATGCATCAGTTGCGCGCCCAGCATGCTCGCGGCCGATTGTTGTTCGACACCAAGCCCTGGTTTCGTTCGTACTCCGTCTCTCCCTATCTGGACACGCTGCGTGCCGCGATCTGGAAGGACGAATGTATCAATATCAATTATCGGCGCAGCAACGGCGAAGAAAAGAGCTATCTGGTCGAGCCCTACGCGCTGGTCGTCAAAGTCGACACCTGGTATCTGATCGGCCGCGTGAAGCGCGAGACGCGCGTGTTTCGCATTTCACGCATGCTGTCGCTCGCGACGACAGGCACGAGCTTCACTCGCGACCCCGATTTCGATCTGCACAAGTTCTGGAACACCTGGTGCGAGAAGTTCGAAAAGAACCCACCCGTCGCGTTCCCCGTGGATTTGAACATCTCGGCGAAGGGCAAGCAGCAGTTGCTCGACAGCTTCGGCAACTGGTTTCGCACGCGGCTCGAGCCGCTGGGCGAGAATTTCAAAGGCCGCAAACCCGTGACGCTCGATTTCGAGCGCGAGGAAGCGGCGTTGCGCATTCTGTTCGACCTGGTGTTCGAGGCCGATATCGTCAAACCCACCGAACTGCGTCGGAAGCTGCGCAATCAAGCCAAACGTGTCGTCGCCGCGACGACCTGAAAACAAGCGTAGCCGCGACGACCTGAAAACAACGCCACCGCGACGACCTGAACCAGCGTCGCCGCGACCGCACTCATCATTTCTTCCCCAACAGCACCGCGACCAGGCACGCGATGATCAGCACGCTGAACTCCATGCCGTTGCGACCCAGACCCACCACGAACCAGCCGGCATGCCAATGCACCCACCAGATGCCGAGCGCGGTCTGGATGATGAAATAGGCGGCGAGTGGCGCGGTATAGCGCCCCAACAGCAGCAACGTGCCGCCGATGATCTCGATCAGAGTGACGGCCCACGCCCAGGCGAGGCCGAACGGCAGGCCCCGCGATTCGAGAAACGGACCGAAAGGACCGACGGCATTCTCGACCACGCGCATGACGCCGTGGATGATGAACATCGCGGCGACCGCGACGCGCACCACCATGATTGAAGAGATCTTCATGATCTACAGGCATCCTGGAACAAAAGCGCGCGATCATAAGGGAGCGCGTCGGTGATTGCAGCAATACTGGAATTTCGATCACCAGAGTGATGACCGCATCACGTCTAAAAGCGACTGGGAGTTGGACGTGGAAAGCGCAATACTTCCGCGCCTCGCGAGCACTGTCATTGCGCCATCGGGATTCATCCGAAGCATGAACACATCCAACGCCTCATCCTGCATCGGTCTTCGTCTCACATGAGCGCATCGAACCCGGCAGTATCGGCCCAGTCTTCATCCATGGCCGCCGGCACCCTTGGACTCATTCTTGCGGCGGCCGCCATTCTGCTCATCACGATGGGTGTGCGGCAAACGTCGGGCCTGTTCCTGTTGCCCATCACTGAGAGCACCGGCGTCACCATCGTCGCAATGAGCTTCGCGCTCGCCGTCGGCCAGTTCGTGTTTGGCGCGGCTCAGCCCATCTTCGGCGCCATCGCCGATAAATATGGCGCACCGAAAGTCATCATCGCCGGCGCGTTATTGTTATCGCTCGGATCCGTGCTCACGCCGCTCATGACGACCAGCGCCGGGCTGTTGTTGACGATGGGTGTGATCGCAGCCGCCGGCGCCGCGGCGGGCAGCTTCTCGATCCTGATCGGGATTGCTTCCCAGCGCTTGCCGCCGGAAAAGCGTTCCATGGCCTCGGGCATCATCAATGCCGGCGGCTCGATCGGGCAGTTCGTGTTCGCGCCCCTGGTGCAGTTCATCATCGGGGTGGCAGGCTGGGCGAGCGCGATGTTTGCTACGGCCTTCGCGGCGCTACTGACCATTCCGTTGGTGTTGCCACTGATCCGATCGGCCTCGAGCGCGGCAAGCAGCGCCGCCAGCACGGTGGCGGCAGGTCACATCACGCTGAGCAATCAGGTGCGCGAGGCGATGCGCAATCCCAGCTACCTGTTTCTGCACGCCGGTTTCTTCACCTGCGGATTTCACATCGCGTTCCTGGTCACGCATTTCCCCAGCGATCTGCAGCTGTGCGGTCTGACACCGAATGTCGCGGCCAATTCGCTCGGCTTGATCGGGTTGTTCAACGTCGTCGGCAGTTTGGGCATCGGCTGGCTCGGGCAGCGCTATCGGATGAAGTATCTGCTCGCCTGGGTGTATGCAAGTCGTGCGCTGATGATCGCGGTCTATCTGGTGATGCCCAAGACGGCGCTGAACATTTATATCTTCGCTGCTGCACTCGGTGTGACGTGGCTGGCCACGGTGCCGCCGACGGCGGGTCTGGTCGGCAAGTTGTTTGGCACACGGTATCTGGCGACGCTGTTCGGTCTCACGCTGTTCTCGCACCAGATCGGCGGCTTCCTCGGCGCCTGGTTGGGCGGCGTGGTGCTGTCGCAGACCGATTCATATCAATGGATGTGGTATGCCGATATCGCCCTGGCGTTGCTCGCGGCGATCGTGAATCTGCCGATTCGTGAGCAGAGGTTGCAGGCTCAGCCCGCGACGGCTTGAAACGCCCGGTCACCGGCGGTCAGCCGCCGTTTGCCGGCACCCCGTGACGTCCTGCGGCGTCAGTAGGTACACTGCCGCGCCTAAAGTAGCCGACACGGATCAGGTGCCATGACTGCACTCGTGACTCTGCGCAATGTCACCAAGAGCTATGTTCGCGGTAAGCAGAAGGTGGAAGTGCTTCATGGGATCGATCTAGCGATCGAAACCGGCGAGTTCCTGGCGCTGATGGGGCCCTCGGGCTCGGGCAAGACCACGTTGCTGAACCTGGTCGCAGGCCTGGATCAGCCCACGGGTGGCGAAGTGCTGGTCGCCGGCGATCGTATCGATCGATTGTCACGCGGCAGCCTGTCGGACTGGCGCGCCCGGAATATCGGCTTCATCTTCCAGTTCTACAATCTGCTGCCGGTGTTGACCGCCGAGGCCAACGTCGAAGTGCCGCTGCTGTTGACGAATCTTTCCAAGGCCGAGCGACGCCGGCGCGTGCAGATTGCACTCGAGCTGGTCGGCCTCTCCGAACGTGCGCGTCACAAGCCGAATGAGTTGTCGGGCGGCCAGCAGCAGCGCGTCGCCATCGCGCGCGCCATCGTGTCCGATCCCACGCTGCTGGTTTGCGACGAGCCCACCGGTGACCTCGATCGTCAGAACGCCGAAGAGATCATGAATCTGCTGCAGGCGTTGAACCGCAGCCAGAACAAAACCATCGTCATGGTGACCCACGATCCGAAGGCGGCCGAGTACGCTTCGCGCGAGCTGCATCTCGACAAGGGGCTGCTCACCAACGACACGAGGCGTGCGGCATGAAATATTTCGGCCTCGTCTGGGCCGGGCTGTGGCGCAAGAAGACGCGCACCGTGTTCACGATGGTCTCGATCGTGATCGCGTTCCTGCTGTTCGGTCTGCTGCAGGGGATCAACCAGGGGTTCAGCACCGCGCTGGCTCGCCTGGATGTCGATCGGCTGTATGTGTCGGCGCGCACCGGCATGACCGACGGCATGCCGATCTCGTATCTATCGCGAATCCGCAATGTTCCCGGCGTACGCGCGGTCTCCATGTGGGCCTACTTCGGCGGCTACTATCAGGAGGCTCGCAATCCCATTCCAGCCTTCGCGACCGACGCGGTCGAGCTCATGAAGGTCTACAAGGAGATCAAGATCCGCCCCGAGTACATCGAGGCCATGGCGAAGACGCGCACTGGAGCACTGGTCAGCGAAGCGCTCGCGGCGACGCACGGCTGGAAAGTCGGCGACCGCGTGCCCATCGGCACCTCCATCTGGACCAACAAGGCGGGCAGTAACACCTGGGACTTCGACATCGTCGGCACCTTCGACGCCAGCGCCTATGGCGCGGGCTTTCCATCGTTCTATCTGAACTACAGCTACTTCGACGAAGCCAGGCAATTCGGCACCGGCGAGCTGCATTACTACATCGTGTCTTTGCAGGATCCCAAGCAAGCGCAGCGCATCTCTCGCGAGATCGACGACATGTTCGCCAACTCATCCGTGGAGACACGCACGCAGACCGAGTCGGCGCTGGCGCAGTCGCAGCTCAAGCAGTTTGCCGACATCAACTTCATCGCCAATGCGATCGTCGGTGCGGTGCTGTTCACGCTGTTGTTCCTCACCGCGAACACGATGATGCAATCGGTGCGCGAGCGTACCTCCGAACTGGCAGTGCTGAAGACACTGGGCTATTCGGACACCAAGGTGTTGATCCTGGTGATGACCGAATCGCTGCTGCTGTGTCTGTTTGCGGCTGCCCTCGGCATCGCGCTGGCTGCGCTGGTGTTCAAATCGCCGGCGCTGCAGAAGTTGTTCGGTGATTTCTCCATGCCGCTCTTCGTGGCCGGAATCGGCGCGGGCATCGCGGTGCTGGTTGCGTTCATCAGCGGGTTTCCGCCGGCGTGGCGGGCGCGTCAGCTGAATATTGTCGAGGCCCTCGCAGGGCGGTGAGCAGGGGCGCTGTATGAAATTGTTCCGCCAGATTGGCGCGGTGACCGCGATGAACTTTCGTAGCCTGCCGCAGCGGGTGAGCACATCGCTGGTGGTCGTCATTGGTATTGCCGGTGTGGTCGCCGTGCTCGTATCGGTGTTGGCGATGTCGACGGGACTGATTCGCACGATGGAAAATACCGGGCGTGAGGATCGCGCCATCGTGATGCGCAATGGCTCGGTGGCCGAGACTTCGAGCGCGCTGGATCGCAACTCGGCGCGGCTGATCGTCGATGGCGCGGGCATCAAACGCGACGCGAACGGCGAGCCGATTGTGACCGCCGAGACATTTCGCATTCTGATGTTGCAAAAGAAGGCCGACGACGCCGAGATCAGCGCCATCCTGCGAGGCGTCGGTCCCAAGATGCTCCAGGTGCGTCCGGAGCTTACGATCGTCGAAGGACGGATGTTCCAGCCGGCCGTTGCCGAGGTCATCGTTGGCAAGTCGGCGCACGCGCAGTTCAAAGGCCTGAATGTCGGCGACGTGGTCAGGTCGCGAGGCGCGAACTGGACCGTCGTAGGCGTGTTCGAAACCGGCGGCGACGCACATGAATCGGCGTTGATGACGGACGCGGAAACATTGAACTCCATCGATCAGCGAGGCGCGTTCCAGAGTGTCACCGCGTTGCTGGAGTCGCCCTCGGCGTTTCAAGCGTTCAAGGATTCCTTGAGCGCCAATCCTGCACTCGCAGTGGACGTGGTGCGGGAGCGCGATTACTACCGTCAACAATCGAAGACCATGACCACCATCATCTCCGTGATCGCCTACGTGGTCGGCGGCATCATGGCGGTGGGTGCGGTGTTCGCCGCGCTGAATACCATGTACTCGGCCGTGAGTGCCCGTTTGCAGGAGATTGCGACTCTGCGGGCGCTCGGGTTCGGCTCGACTGCGATGGTGATGTCGGTGCTCGCTGAAGCGCTGGTCCTGGCATTGATTGGCGGCGTGATCGGCGCATTGCTCGCGTGGGCATTCTTCAACGGCAACACGGTGAGTACGCTCGGCGGCGGGGGCGGTCTGGGGCAGCTGGTGTTCGAGTTGAGCGTCAGCCCGCAGCTCATGGTGTTCGGCATCGTCTGGGCCTGCATCATCGGACTGATCGGCGGTTTATTCCCTGCATTGCGGGCGGCGCGCTTGCCGGTGGCCATGGCCTTGAGGGCTGTTTAGACCGCGACGGACTCGCTGCGGAACGCATTTTGTTATTCTGGGGGCGAATTGGACGCCCCCATGCAACAAACGATTCGATTCATCAAATCCGCAGACGGCACGCGCCTGGCGGTGGGCACGTCGGGGCAGGGCTCGCCATTGGTGAAATCGGCCAACTGGCTGTCGCATCTGGAGTTCGACTGGCAAAGCCCGGTGTGGCGGCACTGGTTTCGCTTTCTCTCTACCGGGCGACAGCTGATTCGTTTCGATCCACGCGGCTGCGGGCTCTCGGACTGGGATGCGGCCGACCTGTCGCATGCCGCGCAAGTCGCGGATCTCGAAGCGATCGTCGCTGCGTCCGATCTGGAAACATTCCCGTTGCTCGGCATTTCACAAGGCGGCGCTGCCTGCATCGAGTATGCCGTGCGTCATCCCGAGCGCGTCACGAAGCTGCTCCTGTATGGCTGTTATGCCGAAGGTTGGGCACAACGTGGCGAACATTCCCGGCGGCACGGTGAGGCGCTGGTCGAATTGATCCGTCAGGGCTGGGGGCAGGAGAATCCGGCCTTCCGTTCGTTGTTCGCTTCGCTCTTCATCCCGGACGCGACGGCGGAGCAGGTCCGCTGGTTCTCGGATCTCATGCGCACCACGACGCAGCCGGAGATCGCCGCCCGCATCATCGAAGCGTTCGGCCAGATCAATGTCCGCTCGCTCTTGCCCCTGGTGAAAGTGCCGACCGTGGTGGTTCATGCCCGCAATGACGCGCGCATTCCCTTCGATCAGGGCCGGCTCTTGGCGGCGGAAATTCCCAACGCCAGCTTCGTGACGCTGGAAGGTCGCAATCACATCCTGATCCAGAGCGAGCCGGCCTGGGCGCGATTCTGCGAGACATTCAATGAATGGATGGGTGTGACCGAGCAGGGGAATGCGGAGACTCGGGCGGCAGCGCCGGTCGACCTGGTAGAGCTGACGGCGCGTGAGAACGCGATCCTGCGATTGGTGGCGCAAGGTGCTGCGAACGGGGAAATCGCCCGGCGCCTGTTCATCAGCGAGAAAACGGTGCGCAATCACCTGACGAATATTTTCGAGAAGTTGGGTGTGGACTCGCGCGCCCGGGCCATCGTCGTGGCGCGCGACCGCGGCGTCGCATAGTCCTATCGGGCATTCCAACGGCACGCACAGGACATTTGTCCTGGCGTTGTCGCGTTGCGAATGAGCCTTCTGCCTCATGCGCCGCTGGCCATAAATCTGCAACATGCGGCCACTTTGAAACACCGCACGCGAGTCCAACGTATGAGTGCCGCAGCCGCCATGGTGGTGTCACCCGCCGCCGAAAAGGTTTTTCAGGAGAATTCCGACCGCGCCCGCTATGCACGCTGCATCAAGGCGTCCAAAAGAGTGCGCTGGGATATCGACGCCGACGTGTTCCGTGGCCGCACCTTCGATTTTCGTCGCAAGTTCCTGCCTGACGGCCTGACCAAGGTCAACGATCTGGAGTTTCTGACTGCGGACGAGAAGCGCGCCATGAGTCATGTGCAGGGGCGCAGCTATGCCTGCCTGTTCGGACTGGTGGAGCGGTTCATCAGCGCCAAGACGCTGGAGCTGACCGGCAAGCACGTGCTCGGCGACCAGGTGGCGCTCGAGGGGCTGGTCCGCTTCAGCGACGAAGAGCTCAAACATCAGGAGCTGTTCCGTCGCATCGAGACTGCGATTGCCTCGCACATGCCCGGCGGCTACGCATTGATCGCGGATGCAAACGAAGTGGCGCGCACGGTGTTGAACAAGTCTACGTGGGCCGTGCTGGCGTTGACCTGTCACATCGAGCTGTTCACGCAGGCTCATTATCGGGAAAGCATCGAGCGCGACGACGAGTTGTCGGACCTGTATCGCGACATCTTCCGCTTCCACTGGCTCGAAGAATGTCAGCACGCGATCATGGACGAGATCGAATGGACCCGCGAGGATCGCGCGTTGACGGCGGCGGAGCGCGATATCGCCGTCGACGATTTCATCTGCCTGTTGCGTATGCTGGATGAAGTGGTCAGCGCGCAATCGTCGGCGGACGCGGGCTATTTCATGCGGTTGTGTGAACGCTGCTTCTCGCCGGACGAGCAGAAGGAGATTCGCAACACGATGCTGCGAGCCTATCGCTGGCAGTATCTGGTTTCGGGTGCGCAGCACCCGCACTTCATGAAGATGCTCGGCGGCATGGTGACGCGCGCCCAGATGCAACGGGTGCAGGCATCGCTGGCATCGATCGTTGGTGAGACCGACGAGTAACCAAAAAAGGGGCCGACCCGGCGGCCGGCCCCTCCAGTTCGAATCTGCAGCGATCAGACCTGGGGAACTGGACCCAGGAAATCCACCTTGCCGATCTCCACGCCGCCATGGCGCAGCAGTGCGTACGCGGTCGTCATGTGGAAGAAGTAATTCGGCAGCGCCCAGTGGCGCACGAAATCGACTGCCTTGAAGTTGAACGTCACACGCGGCGTCTTGATGGTGATCACACGATCGTCGTCGCCTTCGAACTGCTGCGGCTTGAAACCTTCCAGATAGTCGATGGTCTTGGCGATGCGCGCGATCAGCTCGGCCATTGTGGTCTCAGTGTCTTCGAACTTCGGCGGCTCGGTGCCGCTCAGGCGCGCAGCTGCTCCCTTGGCGGCGTCGCTCGCGATCTGGACCTGACGGCTGAACGGCATCATGTCCGGATACAGGCGCGTGGCAACGAACACGTTGGGATCGAACTTGCGCGCCTCGGCGTGCGCCACAGCCTTTTCCAGGATGGCTTTGAATGCGCGCAACGAATGCAGGAACGTCGGAATCGAGGCGTCGTACAGGCTCATGATGTCTCCAGCCCCCCAGGGCTTTTCGGTTAGCGGCCGCGGATTATAGGTGGGCGGTTACATTCCGGTCTCCGGTCGAGAGACGGAATATTCCGCAGCCTGGAGCACGAGTCTTTTGCCTGACGCCGAGCGTGTCAGACACCTTATTGTCGAGCGAGCACCAGCGTATCTGCTTCACGACCGAGCTCGATCAGGCGCAGTCGTCCCCGGTCGTTGGCCATGATGGTGATGGATGCATGATCCGGGCGGACACAGACCACATCATCGCTCTTCTGCGCGGCGCCGACCGCGGCATTGATCGCGATGAAATGGGTGTAGATGACGCAGTCGTGCTCGATGGCGAGCAGAGAGTCGATCACGTCGCGGCGCCATTGCAGATAATCGATCGATCCTGCCGGCGCGTTGGCGTGCAGTTGCTGCCAGGTGCCGCGCATGGACGCGATCAACCAGTCGTGGCGGGCGGAGAAGGGGATCGGCGGTGAGGGGATCTCTGCGACCGACGGCATCGGCTCGGCGTCGCAGAACCAGATCTGTTCGAGCGGGTGCGCAGTCTCACGACAGCGGCGCATCGGGCTGGAGAAGATCCGCAGCCGCGATAACGAACGCGCAAGCTCTTCGGCGCTCGCCTGCGCTTGACTCAAGCCGGCCGGTCCGAGGCCCGGATCGGGATCCTGGCCCCAGGACGTGGCCGGCTTGGCGTGTCGTACCAGGTACAAACGTGGCATGCCGCCAGTTTGCGTTATTTTTCGGGCGGCTTGTACACGTCGACGGATAGGGTAACGGTCCTGCCCTCGTTCAGGTTGAGTGCGCCGACGCCGACCACCTTGCGCTCCACTTCGTCGCCACGGTCGTTACGAACCGAGATGACGATCGAATACTCCCACGGCTCACCTTCCGCCGGATGGCGGAATCCGCCTTCGACTCGCAGGGCCGTGAACGTGGCTTTCGCCCGCTGTTCCGCAACGGCCTTGGGATCGAAGCGCAAGTGGTGCTTGCACGCCGGGCAGATGCTCGCGCTTTCGAGAATGGTCGACTTGCAGTGCGGGCAGACGCGCGTCTTGCCATAGGCAGTCGCGCGTCCCGAACCTATCGATGCCATTGCGGTTACTTGCCGCCCTTCTCATCCCAGCCGAATTCGGCACGGCCGCGCATGCGCGAGCCCGCAGCGACGGTGAGCGAGCCGGCCTTCAGGTCGCCGTTCAGCACGCCCGTCTGCAGCAGCTCGACGCGAGTTGCCGCATCGATGTTGCCTTCCAGCTCGCCGCCAACGACGACGGTGTTGGCGCGAACGCTGCCGGTGATCTTGGCGCCCTGCTCGATGGTCAGGTTGCCCTGCACGTGCACGTCACCCTTGAAATTACCTGCAACGCGGACGTTGCCCGAACCTTCGATCTTGCCTTCGATGGTCAAGCCGGCGGCCAGCACGGATTCCTTGTTGTCTGCAACAGCCGCAGGACGAGACGGCGCCGGGGTACGGGTTTCTACACTGGCGACCGTCGCCACCGCTTTTTCCGGGGCGGGATCGGGTGTGTTCTGTTCCCTGCCGTACTGATCTTTCCACAACGCCATATCGGCACACTCCTGAAGTTGAACGAGCTGCGGTTAATTACACAGGCTGCTAAAACGTGTCAAACATTCCGACACGTAACGTCGCGACCCGACGACAATCGATGCGGTCTCACGCTGTTTCGTTCAGCGCTGCTGTTCAGTTGCGACTTTTGCGTTGCAGGAATCCGGAATGTGAATTTGTTCTCGTGAGGCCTATATTCGGCCGCACAACTCTAAGCCGGTGAGGATTTGCAGATGATCAAGCTCACGGTCAATGGCCAGCCACACGATGTGGAGGTGTCAGGGGAGACTCCGTTACTTTGGGTGCTCAGGGATTCGTTGGGTCTGACGGGGACCAAATACGGTTGCGGGATGTCGCTGTGTGGCGCCTGCACCGTTCATGTGGATGGCGCCCCGACCCGTTCCTGTATCACGCCGGTCGAGAGTGTCGCGGGTAAATCGATCACCACCATCGAAGGGTTGTCGCCAGATCGCAGCCATCCGGTGCAGAAGGCCTGGATGGAAGTGGATGTGCCTCAATGCGGTTACTGTCAGTCCGGGCAGATCATGTCGGCGGTGGCGCTGCTCAAACAAAATCCGCAACCTTCCGACGCCGATATCGATGCAGCGATGAGCGGCAACATCTGCCGCTGCGGCACCTATCCGCGCATTCGCAAAGCGATCCATCAGGCCGCGGCGATGGCTGCCGGCCAGCCGGGAAGGGAGGGCACCTGAGATGGCAACCTCATCCAAATCGATGCTCGGCGATCTTTCCCGTCGCGGCTTCCTGAAGTCGAGCGCCGCGGCCGCGGGCGGTCTGGTGATCGCCTGTTACTTGCCCGGCTGTAGCAAACCCGAACAAGTCGCGTCGCAGTCCGGCCCGCCAAAACTGATCAAGGCCAACGCCTTCCTGCAGATCGGCACCGACGGCTCCATCACGATGTTCTGTGACAAATCGGAGATGGGGCAGGGTGTGTACACCGCATTGCCGACGCTGCTCGCTGAGGAGCTTGGCGTTGCACCCTCGGCCATCAAAGTCGAATTCGCGCCACCCGGCGATGAATACGTGAACAAGCTGCTCGGCGTGCAAGCGACCGGCGGCAGCACGAGTGTTCGTGAAGCATGGGACAAGATTCGCATGGCGGGCGCGGAGGCGCGCGCTCGCTTGATCGCCGCTGCAGCCAAAGAATGGGGAGCGCCGCCTCAGTCGTGCACGGTTGCCGATGGTTACGTGTTGTTCACGAGCCGTCGCGCCTCGTTCGGCGAATTGGCCGAAGCTGCGGCCGCGATGCCGGCGCCACAGAACGTCCAGGTCAAAGCAGACAACGACTTCAAGTACATCGGCAAGGTCATGCAGCGACTGGACACGCCGTCGAAAGTCGACGGCAGCGCGCAGTTCGGCATCGACATGCGCTTGCCTGGCATGTTGTACGCAGCGCTCGCGCAGCCACCCGAACTGGGCGGCACCGTGAAGAGCTTCAATGCGGACAAGGCAAAGGCGATGCCTGGCGTGCGCGAGGTGTTGCAAACATCTTCCGGAGTGGCTGTCGTTGCCGACACCTGGTGGCAGGCGAAGACGGCGCGCGATGCGTTGGATATTCAATGGAATCCAGGCGCGACGGCGAAGCTCACCAATGCGTCCATCTTCGCGGGCTTGAAGACGGCCGCGAGCGGCAAAGGTCTGGAGGTTCGCAAAGAAGGCGATGCCGATGCGGGCTGGAAAGCAAACAACCGGCGTGTAGAGGCGACGTATGAGCTTCCGATGCTCGCGCACGCGACATTGGAGCCGCAGAACTGCACGGTCGAGTTCCGTGACGATGGATGTCACGTCTATGCGCCCACTCAGGTGCAAGGAATGGCGCAGGCCGCGGCGGCGCAGGCTGCTGGAGTGCCTCCGGAAAAGGTGTTCGTGCACACGACCTTCCTGGGCGGTGGCTTCGGACGCAGGCTGGATGTCGATTTCATCCCTGCCGCAGTCGAATGCGCGAAGGCGATGAACAAACCGGTCAAGTTGTTGTGGACGCGTGAAGACGATACGACTCACGATAAATATCGACCGCCTGCCCGCAATACGATGTCCGCTGCGTTCGATAGCAGCGGCAAGTTGAATACAGTGAAAGTGCATCTGGTTGCGCCGTCCGTAACTGCGCGTTGGGCGCCGGGCGCCGTGCCGCAGGGAACACCGGATCCGTTTTCAGTCGAGGCGGCTCACAACTTCCCGTACGAAGCCCCGAATCTGTACATCGACTATGTGCAGCACGAAGTCGGCTTGGATGTGGGGTACTGGCGCTCGGTGAGCCACGCGCTCAACTGTTTCACCATCGAGAGTTTCATGGACGAGCTGGCCGCGGAAGCGCAGATGGATCCGGTGGAGTTTCGGCGCTCGCTGCTGAGCAAGCAGCCGCGCTGGTCGGCAGTGCTGGATGTCGCGGCTCGCAAGGCGAACTGGGGCAATCCGCCGGCGGGTCGTCACCAGGGCGTGGCGCTGATGTCGGGCTACGATTCGTATCTGGCTCAGGTGGCGGAGATTTCGCTCGAGGGCAACAAGCTCAAGGTCCATCGCATCGTCTGCGCCGTCGACTGCGGCCAGATGGTGAACCCCGGCATCGTCCAGGCCCAGGCCGAAGGCGGCATCGTGTTCGGCCTGAGCGCGGCGTTGTTCAGCGAGATCAACGTGGTGAACGGCAAGGTGCAGGAGCAGAACTTCGATACGTTCCGGCTGCTGCGAATGAACGAAGCGCCGGTGATCGAGATTCATCTGCTGACGAGCGAGGAGAAGCCCGGCGGGATGGGCGAGCCTTCGGTCGCGTTGGTCGCGCCCGCCGTCTGCAACGCAATCTACTCGGCAACACGCAAGCGGCTGAGGAAGTTGCCGATCACCAAACAGGGGTTCGTGGTCTGACGCCCCTTCCTTCGAATCAGCAGCAGCGCGACACCCCGGTCCATTTGCTCTGCTGCTGTTTCATATAGAACGCGCGACGGCTCATCGGCGGTGAGCCGGCGTGCGCCTGCGCATGATGCGCCAGGTATTTGTCATAAGCGTCGTCCGTGGCGAGCGACCGGATCATGCTCCAGGCCAGGCCGAAGAATGATGTCAGTCGTTGGATGCTCATGCCGCCTCTGCGCCGATCTTGATGCTGTTGATGTGGACATGCGGCGCTTCCGAATTCGGAGGCACCGGCCGGCCACGAACGGCCCGCAGGCTAACACGCACCATGTCGGCAATGACAACCCAGAGAATTGCCGACAGCATGACCGCGAGCACGGCGTCGAGCCGCTGATTGAAGATCAACTGCGGGGCGACCGCGGCCTGTTCGGGCGGCATCGAGCCGGACGCCAGCCGGGCCGCCATCTGGTCCGCCGCCGCTAGAAAGCCAATGCGTGGGTCGCCCGACACGACTTTCTCCCAGGTTGCCGACGTGGTCACGATGGCGAGCCACGCCAGCGGCACGCCGGTGACCCAGCTGTACCGCAGCTTGCCCTGCTTGATCAGGATGCCGGTCGCGACGCTCAGCGCGATGCCGGCCAGCAGCTGATTGGCGATGCCGAACAGCGGCCAGAGAATGTTGATGCCGCCATTTGGATCGACCACGCCGATGTACAGGAAGTAGCCCCAACCGGCGACCACCAGTGCGCTGGTGATCAGCACCGACGGGTACCAGGAGGTCTCGCCCATCGGCTTCCATACATGGCCGAGCGCATCCTGCAGCATGAAGCGGCCGACGCGCGTGCCGGCATCGAGCGTCGTCAGGATGAACACCGCTTCGAACATGATGGCGAAGTGGTACCAGATGGCCAGCATGCTCTCGCCGAACGCACTCGAGAAAATACTGGCCATGCCGACGGCGAGCGACGGCGCGCCGCCGGTGCGGGCGAACAGCGTCGACTCGCCCATCTCCTTCGCCAGGAAGGCCATCTGATCGACGGTCACTGGAAAGCCCCAGCTCGTAATGGTCGCGACGGCGGCTTCGGCGCTCGCGCCGACGATGCCGGGCGCGCTATTGATCGCGAAATACACGCCCGGCTGCAGCAGGGTCGCGGCGATCATCGCCATCACCGCCACACCCGACTCCAGCATCATGCTGCCGTAGCCGATCAGCCGCACATCGCCCTCGTTACCGATGAGCTTGGGTGTCGTGCCGCTCGAGACCAGCGCGTGGAAGCCGGAAATTGCGCCGCAGGCAATGGTGATGAACACGAACGGGAAGAGTGAGCCGCCGAAGATCGGACCGCTGCCGTCGATGAACTGAGTGACCGCCGGCATGTGAATCTCGGGCCGCATCAGGATTACGGCCAACGCCAGCAACAGCACTGTGCCGAGCTTCAGGAAAGTCGATAAGTAATCACGGGGCGCGAGCAGCAGCCACACCGGCAGAACGGCGGCGATGAAGCCGTAGCCGATGACGAACCAGGCCAGCGGCTTGCCTTGCAGGTTGAACAGCTCGCGCAGCGCCGGATGCGAATCGACCCAGCCGCCGCCGACCACCGCGAACAGCAACAGCGCGAGGCCGATGATCGATCCTTCCAGTACGCGACCCGGCCGGATATTGCGCAGGTACAGCCCGACCAGCACCGCGATCGGGATGGTGGCGAACACCGTCGAGGTGGCCCATGGGCTGTGCTTCATCGCATTGACCACGACCAGCCCGAGCACCGCGATCAGGATGATCATGATGGTCAATGTGCCGAGCATGGCGGCAAATCCACCGACCGGGCCGAGCTCGTCACGCGCCATCTGGCCGAGGCTACGTCCATTACGCCGGGTCGACAGAAACAGGATGGTCATGTCCTGAACGCAGCCGCCGAGCACGCCACCGACCAGGATCCATAAGGTGCCGGGCAGATAGCCGAACTGCGCGGCGAGCGTGGGGCCGATCAGCGGGCCGGGCCCCGCGATCGCAGCGAAGTGATGACCGAACACGATCCAGCGATGGGTCGGAACGAAGTCGCGGCCGTTGTTCAGGCGTAGAGCCGGTGTCGCTCGCGTCGGATCGACGCTCAGGACCTTGGCGGCGACCCAGGCGCTGTAGAAGCGATAGCCCAGGCTGTAGATGCACAGCGCGGCCACTACGATCCACATGGCATTGATGGTTTCGCCGCGATGAAGCGCGATCCCACCGACCGCACAGGCGCCGACCAGCGCCACCAGAATCCAGAATGCTTTTCGTAACATTTTATTCCGCTTCAGCCACGCCCTAGCCTCACGCGGACCGCATGGTAGCCTCAGCGGCCCCCCAACCGAAGTTAAGAGTTGCCGGCCGGTGCGGCCGGCCTGCTATTCGCCGGGCTCGCCCGGTGCGACGCCGGCCCAGTCGGTGCAGAACAGTCGGCTGTCGCGCAGCTCGGTCTTGATGATGCCGGTGTTCGGCAGCGGATGGCGCAGGGCGAAATCGCCCGGCAGGTTGCTGGCCAGCACCGGCACCATGAGCCCCAGCGTGGCGCTGTGCGCGACGATCACGACGATGCCGGAGTCCAGCGCATGACGGTTCATGATCTCCCGCACGAAGGGCAGAAAGCGGCGCTGCAGGTCGGCGAAGCTTTCGCCGTCGCCATAGCGTGCGTCGAGGTCTTTTTCCGTTAGCCACTTACGCGTCAGCTCGCCGTAGACCGCGCGGACATCCTGCGTGGAATCCGGTTCGATGCCCAAGTCGATTTCGACTGCCTCGGGCGCAAGCGAGAGCGTGAGGGTGTGATCGAACGCCACTGCGTCCGCTGTCTGAATGGCGCGCAGGTGGGTGCTGGTGTAGATCTTGGTGATCGGCGCGCCACGCAGCGATTCAGCCAGCGCACGCGCCTGCTCCATGCCCTTGCGCGTCAATGGATAACTCACTCCGCCGTCCGGCTCGGTGCGCGGATTGCCGGGAACATTGATCTCGCTCTCGCCGTGGCGAATGAACCAGATCTGCAAAGGTGTATCGGCCGTCGAGGGCAGCGAAGTGACCAGCGCCGCTGCGCCGAGCAGGCCGACGAATGCACGACGATTGAGCCGCGCCTGTCTTGCACCGATCAGTCGCGTGTTGATCATGGGCTCCGGTGTGTTGCTGCGACGAGCGTGATAGTCCTGGCGTGCTGTTGTACCTCATCGCCGTGATTTGGCAAGTCTGCGGCGTCCGAGCGCATGCTCGAGCAGCAAGCAAACGTGGAATGTGAGATGTCGATCGAGCGTTGACTACTTTTGCGCCAACGAGCGGAGTATGCTCAGCCGCCAACGACGTCTCTTGATTCGATGCGCTTGCTGACCTAACGAAGTTTCTCGAGGGAGATCGCGATGGCAGATCAGAGTGTCCGTGGACGATTCGTCTGGCATGAGCTGGTGACGCCGGACGCCGATGCCGCCCATGCGTTCTATGGAAAGGCGATCGGCTGGAAGCCCCAGCCCTGGGAAGAAGATGCTTCTTACGTAATGTTCGCCGCGCAGCGCGGCCCCATCGGCGCCGCCGTCGCAGGCAACGGTTCCCCCTCGCATTGGTTGCCGTACATTGGCACCGCCGATATCGACGCGACCATCGAGCTGGCCAAGCAAAAGGGCGGCTCGGTAGTGAAAGATGTAGAGACGATGTCCAGCGGTAGTCGCCACGCGGTGCTGCAGGATCCGTACGGCGCGCGCTTCGGCGTGTATGAATCCGCCGAAGACTACGGCAAGATCACGCCACCGCAACCCGGCGAGCATTCCTGGCACGAGCTGGTCAGCACCGACCACGAGGGCGCGTTCGACTTCTACGCCGCCTTGTTCGGCTGGGAGAACATCGCCGAGCACGACATGGGGGAGATGGGCAAGTATCTGATCTACGGCGTCGGCGATGCGCGGTTCGGCGGCATGCTGACCATGACGAGCGGCCCGCAGCCGAACTGGTTGAGCTATGTGCACGTCAAGGACGTGAATCAGACCGCCAAGAAAGTGAAATCCGCCGGCGGTCAGGTGATCAATGGCCCGATGGAAGTGCCGGGTGGCGATTGGATCGTAGTAGCGGTCGACCCGCAGGGCGCGATGTTCGCGGCCCACGCCACGGCGGCGAACATGAAGAAATCAGAAAAAAAGGAGAGGAAGGTGAAGCCTGAACAGTTGAAACTGGATACCGAGACGCCGCCGCCGGCCGTGCAGGATCCGGAGACGCCGGCTGAAGAGCAGGCGCCACCGGTGGAAGAAGCACCGCCAGCCGCTCCGGAAGAGAAACCCGCCAAGAAGCGAGCACCTGCCAAGAAGGCTCCGCCGAAGGAAGCTCCGCCCGCGGAGGCTCCGGCCGAGGAAGCACCCGCCAAGCGGGCGCCTGCGAAGCGCAAGTCTCCGGCGAAGAAGGCGCCTGCCAAAAAGGCACCCGCCAAGAAAGCGCCGGCCAAGCCCGCCAAGAAGTCTGGCGGCAAGAAGTCCGGCAGCAAGAAGTCCGGAGCCAAGAAATCGAGTAAGAAGTCGGCGGCCAGAGGCGCCGGCAGCAAGAAAACCGCGGCGAAAAAGGGAGCCAAGAAAGCTCCTCAGAAAAAAGCTGCGGCCAAGAGCAAGACGCGCTCAGGGGGAAAGAAGAAGGCGGCGAAAAAGCCGCGTAAGGGGAAGTGACAAACACGCCCAGGGAAGGGACTAGCAAGCAGCTTAGCTATTGATTAGGTAGCGCGGGGTCGTCGAAGGATGTCGACGACCCCGACTTCTATTCAGCGCACTTCCACCCGCATCGAGCCGATGCCGGCGATACCGGCGTCGACCACGTCGCCCGACACCACCGGCCCCGCACCTGGCGGCGTTCCGGTCAGAATGATGTCGCCCGGATACAGCGTGAAGAATGACGACGCGTATTCGATCAGGCGCGGCACATCGTTCAGCAGATTGCGAGTGTTGCCGCGCTGTCGCGGCTGACGATTCACCTGTAGCCACAACCCCAGGGCGCCTGGATCGGCGATCTCGTCCCGAGTGATGAGCCATGGGCCGAGCACCGTGTGACCTTCAGGAGATTTGCGCAGGCTCCGCTCCTCGGTGCCTTTCACTGTCATATCCAGCGCTACCGTGTAGCCCATGACGTGATCCATGGCGCGCTCGCGGCTGACGTTACGACACCAGGAGCCGATGACGACCGCCAGCTCCACTTCGTGATCGTGCTGCCGCCCGGGCAGCAGCTCGATGCCCTCGGAGGGGCCGACGATCGAGGTGCTCGCCTTCAGGAACAGGCCGTCGCGATCCAGCGTGCTCAGCGGATAGTCGGCGTCGTCGGCCGGCTCGTGATAGTTGTTCACCGCGCCGAGGATCTTGCTGGGATTGGCGATCGGGCTCTTCAGCGCGCAGTCGGCCAGATGGCGCGGCACGCCGGATGCCGCAGCCTCCTCGATCGCGGCGTGCAGCCGATCGAGGCTGGCGATGAACAGGTCCCCCGGGTCGAACGGCCAGCGCTCGGCGGGCAGGGATTCCAGGACGGTGGTTACATCGACGATCCGGTCGCCACGAAGCAGTCCGAGTCTGTCGGTATCGAATCTACATAGACGCATGCGGCCGGCAGCTTCCCCTACGACGCCGAGCCGTGCAAGAGCCGGCGCATTCGTGTAGAAAGACCGCCTCGCTCACCTGGCGTTCACAGCGCCAGTCACTTTCGAAGTTACATAAATGAAGACGGTACGCGGGAAAACCTTTGACGGGCAGCGAGTGATCCTGGACGGCAAGTCGTTCATCGACTGCCACTTCAAGGACACCAATCTGATCATCGAGGGCAACGGGCTCTTCGAGATGCAGAATTGCAAGATCGAAGAAGACTGCCGGCTGGCGGTGGAAGGCCCGGGACAGGTGCTGCTGCACACGTTGAAGATGATGCTGTACTCGGGCGGCTGGATGTCCCGGGTGGCGGACAACGTGCTGCACGCGGTCAAGCAGCCGCCGAAAGCGAAAAAGAAAGCAGCTGGCACTTGAGCGGCCGGCGGTCGATCCGCCGCGGCTTGAGGACAACCCTCAGCGGCTAATCCGCGATTCGACGCTCGATCATTTTCGTCAGTGCGTACAGCGTCTCCAGGATCGGCGTACTGACGCCGTGATTCCGGGCGGCGCGCACCGTATTGCCCAGGATCGCTTCGATTTCCATGGGTCGGCCGTACTTGTAATCCAGCGCCATGCTGGTGTGGTACGGCGGGATCGCCTTGGTGCTGCCGATCAGCTGATCGATCAGCTTCGGGTGCGTGGGATGGCCGGCGGCCGCGGCTACGGCGCAGACCTCTTCCATCGCGCGACGAATGAACCCCGTCGACTCCGGCGTGCCCAGCATGATCGAGGTGTCGAGCATGCCGCCGGTGATGGAAATCGGATTGAACGTCGCATTCCACACCGCTTTTTGCCAGCGCGCGCCGACCACATCGTCGGTGACCTTGCAGACGATGCCGGCAGCGTTGAGCAGAGCGGCCAGCCGTTCGGCGGCGGGTGACGCGCCACTCGGATAGCGGCCGAGGTTCAGCTGGCCCATCGTCTGATGGTTCACCATGCCGGGGGCGCTGCGACCCACGCCGACGATGGCGAGACCGCTGAGAATCTCGTTCTCCGGGAATGCGGCGGCGATTTCCGCCTCGATGTCTACGCCGTTCTGGATCAGCACGATGACCGTTTTGGGCCCGAGCGCCGGGCGGATCAGAGCGGTGCGATCCACGCCTTCGAGCACTTTGGTGGTCAGAATCAGGAAGTCCGGCGGGGTCGTACACTCGGCCGCCTGACGAAAGACCTGGTGCGGGTAGAAGCGGTGGTTGCCGAGCAGGGGGCTGGTGATGTCGTAGCCCTCGCGCGAGACCACGTCGTAGTCCGACCGACAGACCACCGAGACCTGGGCCCCCTGGCGGGACAGCGCAGAACCGAACAAGGCGCCGATCGCGCCAGCGCCGACGATGAGTATGGATGTCATGGGCTCAGAATAGCCGCTAAGATCCGCAGCCGCGAAATTACCCTCAACCCGGCCACACCGGCCCGAACTCACCATGCCCAACCTGACGACCTTAGGCGCCGACGAACTGCGCGCCGCCCACGAAGACATCCTCCGCCGCTATCGGGCTTTTGCCGAGCGCAAGCTGAAATTGAATCTGACCCGTGGCAAACCGTCGTCGCAACAGCTCGACCTGAGCAACGAGCTGCTGTCTCTGCCGGGCGCCGACTACATGGCGGGCGGTGTGGACACTCGCAACTACGGTGAGCTGCAGGGTTTGCCCGAGCTGCGCGCTCAGCTGGCGCCTATTTTCGGCATAAGCCCCGACCGCGTGATTCTCGGCGAGAACGCCAGCCTCTCGTTGATGCACGACGCCGTCGTGTATTCGATGCTGAAGGGCACGGTCGATAGCGAGAAGCCGTGGTCGCGCGAGTCCCGGGTCGCCTTCATCTGCCCGGTGCCGGGCTACGACCGTCACTTCTCGATCTGCGCGCAGTTCGGCATCGAGATGATTCCGGTGCCCATGCTGGCCACCGGTCCGGACATGGATGCGGTGGAGCAGCTGGTTGCCGCCGATCCGCAGATCAAGGGCATGTGGTGCGTGCCGAAGTACAGCAACCCGTGCGGCACGGTGTATTCCAACGAAACCATCGAGCGCCTGGCGAAGATGAAGACCGCGGCGCGCGATTTTCGCCTGTTCTGGGATAACGCCTACGCCGTGCATCACCTCACCGCCGAGCGCATCGAGATTGCAAACATCGATGAGCTCAGCGCGCGTCATGGCAATCCGAATCGCGCATTCATTTTCGGTTCGACGTCCAAGATCACGTTCGCCGGCGCAGGCGTCTCGTTGTTCGCGAGCTCCAAGGACAACGTCGCCTGGTATCTGAAGAACATGAGCCTGCGAACCATCGGCGGCGACAAGGTGAACCAGCTGCGGCATCTGCGTCTGTTCAACAGCAACGGCGGCGTGGCCGCGCTGATGGATCGTCATCGTGAAAGTCTCGCTCCGAAGTTCCAGCAAGTGCTGGATACGTTCGAGAAAGTGCTCGCCGAGTCGGGTGTCGCGACCTGGACGCGGCCGAAGGGCGGTTATTTCATTTCGCTCGAAGTGCTGGACGGCTGTGCGAAGCGCGTCGTGCAGCTGGCGAAAGAAGCCGGCGTCGAGCTGACGCCCGCAGGCGCAACGCATCCCCTCGGCAAGGATCCGCAGGATCGTTTCATCCGCATCGCCCCAAGTTTTCCGGAACTGCCGGAAGTGACAGAAGCGGTCCAGGGCGTCGCCGTGTGCGTGCTGCTCGCTGCCACTGAGAAGCTGCTGCAGTCGCATGCCAGCTGATCGCAGCGACGCGGCGCTCGAAACGCTCTTCCTGCCCTTCAGTGAAGGCCGCCTGGCATGGCCCGCAGCGGGCGGCGCGATGTTTCTTCGCGCCCGAGATGGGTGGCCGCTCCGTGAGCGGCCACTGCCCGGACTCATCTGTGAGCAGAGCTTCAAGCCCGAGGCGGCCGCCCTGTCGCAGGCGGGGTTCGCCGTCAATGTCACCGGCGGTGCCAAGACCTATGAGCTGATGCTGATATTGCCGCCGCGTCAGCGCGACGAGGCTCGTGCGCTCATGGCGCGGGCCGTCGCGATGACCAAGCCGGGCGGTCGCATCGTCGTCAGCCAGAGCAACGATGAAGGCGCTCGCTCCAGCCAATCCGATCTTGCTCAGCTCACCGGCGATGTCGAGTCGATGAGCAAGAACAAATGCCGCGTGTTCTGGACGGCATCGCTGGCGCGATTGAATGTTTCTTTGCTCTCCAACTGGCAAGCGCTCGATGCGCCTCGGCCGATCGCCGACGGTCGATTCATGAGTCGGCCGGGAATCTTCGCGTGGGATCGCATCGACGTGGCCTCGGCATTGCTCGCCGAACACCTGCCAGCCAACCTGGCCGGGCGTGCTGCCGATCTCGGCGCAGGCTTCGGCTACTTGTCTTCGGAGTTGTTGGCTCGCTGTCCTGGCATCACTGCGCTCGATGTTTATGAAGCGGAGAACCGCGCGCTGGAACTGGCGCGATTGAACCTGAAGAGCTTCGAAGCACGTACGCCCATCGACTATCGCTGGCACGACGTGTCGGCGGGGCTGCCCGATACATACGACGTCATCGTGACCAATCCGCCGTTCCATGCACAGCGCGGTATCGATCGACCTGACATCGGTCGCCGCTTCATCGCGGTCGCGGCCGATTCGCTGCGTCCCGGCGGCAAGCTGTGGCTGGTTGCGAATCGTCACTTGCCGTACGAGCACGTGTTGAGCGACAGCTTCGATAGCGTACGGACGGTCGTGCAGCAGCACGGCTACAAGATCATCGAAGCGGTGCGCGCCAGGTCGATTCGCAAATCGGACAAGGCGTCGCGATGAAATTGCTGAAGCTCATTGCCAATCTGGGCTACGGCAGCCGCAAGGAAGTGCTCGCGATCTTTCGCGAAGGCCGCATCACGGACATCGACGGCGAAGTGCTGTACTCGGACGACAAGGTCGATCACTCGCGCGTGTTGATCGACGGCGAGCCGCTGGATCCTGCGCCCGGACTGCTGCTCATGTTGCACAAGCCGGTGGGGTACACGTGCTCGACCAGCGATCCGGGTCAGGTCGTTTACGACTTGTTGCCGGAGCGGTTTCGTTTTCGCGATCCCATCGTGGCGACGGTGGGCCGGCTCGATCGCGACACCACCGGTCTGCTGTTGATGACCGACGACGGCAAGCTGCTCCATAAGATCGTCTCGCCGAGATCCAAGCTGCCGAAAGTTTATGAGGCGACGCTCGCGCGCGATCTGCGAGGCGACGAAGAAAAAGTATTCGCCAGCGGCAAGTTGATGCTCGAGTCCGAGCGCGAGCCGCTTGCGCCGGCGAAACTCGAAGTGCACGGGCCGCGGCAGGCGCGGCTCACGCTGACCGAAGGTCGTTATCATCAAGCGCGCCGGATGTTTGCGGCGGTCGGCAATCATGTCGAGAAGCTGCACCGAAGTCGCGTCGGCGGGCTCGAACTGGGCGCCCTGCCCGAGGGCCGATGGCGCCCGCTCGATGCGGCCGATCGCGAACGGTTGTTCACGCTGCCTGCCGACTGACGTGAGCATATCGCCCCGCTGACAGGCCCGTCAGCGGGCCGGCGAGGCTGTCCGATTCCTGGTCGATTCTTGCCCGATTCCGCAAAGATGCCTTGCCTGCGTGGGACAACGAGGCTGAACTATGTTGATAATCGGGCGGTCGAATAGCCTGATTGTCGTAGAGGCAGCAGCACTATGAGCGCCGCCATTCCCATCCCCGATCCCGCCGTCGAGTTGCCCAACCTGGACGAGCAGCAGGCCGAGCTTGCGGCGACAGTGACCCGGCTGACGCCCCTGGCAGGCATTCATCCGTCTGCTATTGCGGGCCTGACGGTGATCCGCGCCGATTCGCCGTCGATGCCGACGCCATCGGTGTACGAGCCGAGTCTTTGCATCGTCGTGCAGGGTCGCAAGCGCGCGGTGCTGGGCGAGGATGTCTATTACTACGATGCGTTGAACTACCTCACTGTGTCGGTCACGTTGCCGGCGATCGGCCATGTACTCGAGGCGACTGAAGAAAAGCCCTATCTGTGTCTGCGCCTGGAGCTCGACGCCCGCATGATCGGCGAGTTGCTGTTGCAAGTAGGCCGCAGCGCTGTGCCGCCATCGACGGATCGTGGCCTGTACGTCGCGCGCACCAGCCCGCAACTGCTCGATGCCGTTCTCCGACTGACGCGGTTGTTGGAAGAGCCTCGGGATGCGGCGATTCTGGCGCCCCTGGTGTTGAGAGAAATTCACTATCGAGTGCTCACGGGCGAGTTGGGCCATCGATTGCGGGAGTTGTGTGTCGTCGACAGTCAGGTGAATCGGGTCGCCCGCGCCATCGATCTGTTGCGCAAGCGATTCACCGAGTCGTTGCGTATCGAAGACCTGGCCGCCGCCGCGCACATGAGCGAGTCGTCACTGCATCATCGTTTCAAAGCGGTGACAGCCATGTCGCCGATGCAGTTCCAGAAACACCTGCGATTGCACGAGGCGCGCCGATTGATGCTCACCGAAGGCCTGGAAGCCGCAGCGGCCGCGCATCGTGTGGGCTATGAAAGCCCGTCACAATTCAGCCGGGAGTACCGACGCCTGTTCGGCGCCCCGCCACGACGCGAAATAGAGACGGTGCGCGGCGGCGGACTGCAACCCGCCTGAGTTTTCGGGGAGCGTCACACTCCCGCGCGGCGGCGGTTTGCGTAGAATGGCGCCGTCCCCCAAGGAGTCCGTGCGGAGCCCTTCGATGAGCATGTCATTGCGCGATCAGCTGTTGGCCGCCGGCCTGGGCAGCAAGAAGCAGGCGCGCCAGGCCGAAAACCAGCAGAAGCAGCAGCACCACCAGCAGGCCAAGAACCGCCAGCTGCGTGAAGAGCAGGAAAAGCGGGCTGCCGAAGCGCGCGCCAAAGCGCAGGCCGAGAAGGCAGCACGCGATGCCGAGCTGAACCGTAAGCGTCAGGAGAACCAGGAGCGCAAGGAGCGCTGGGCGCAGATCAAGCAGCTCATCGAGCAGCACCGCCTGCCCAAGCCGGACAGCGAGGAGTATTTCAACTTCATCGATCGCGGCAAGGTGCGTCGGATCACCGCCGACAATGCTTTGCGTGAGAAGCTGGTCGCCGGCACGATCGCGATCGTCCGCTGCGAAGGCAAGTACGATCTGGTGCTGCCGGAAATCGCCGAGCGGATTCGCGAGCGCGACGAGCGTGCCGTCGTGAAGCTGAACGCCGAAGAAGCCAAGCCCGCCGAAGACGATCCGTACAAGGACTATGTCGTCCCCGACGATCTGATGTGGTGAGGGCGCTCGCTCCCGGGTTTTCAATCCAGTACTTTGCGCGCTCGCTCCTGATAGCGCTGCGCCGACAGGCGCATGTTGTTGTCTTCGACATGGAACGGCGTCTGCGCGATGTACGCAAGTGCGCGGGGCACGCCGAATTGGTCGATGAGCGGACCGATCAACAGGATCCCGCCGTAACGCTGCACGTCCAGGTATATCTGATCGCCCTTGTTCCACAGGCTGCGGCGGAAGCGTGCGAAGTCCTCCGGCCAGATCATGTCGAGCCGGTTGGCGTTGAAGATGGGCGTGCGCACTTCTTTCAGATGCTCGTTGATGCCTTCGACCAGCATCTCGCACGGCAGGCGCTCGCCCAGATCGCTGGATTTGCAGTCCTTGTGCGGCCAGGACAAACCGCGGCGCCGGGCGGCTTCCTGCAGGTAGGCGGTCCAGATCAATTGATCGATGGTCTCCACCACCGGGAATGCATTTCGGTACTGCTCGTTCTCGTAGAACGGCCAGTAGTAAGCGGCGGCGCGGATCGGGTTGGGTACCTTGGAGCTGAGCACGCGGCGAGGAAATACCAGCGTGTGATGTTCGGCGTCGTATGTTTCTTTGCCGTCGGTTTCGGCCAGCTCCTTGGTGGGTACGAACTTCACATCCAGCTGACCGGGCAGAGTGCCGAGCAGATCGCCAAAGGCGTTGGTTATCGCTTCGGTCCGGTAACTCACCAGCGCTTCGAAGCGCTGCTTGCATTGCTCGCGATTGACGCTCTCGCAGGTGAGGCCCACTACGGGAAACAGCAGAGTGATCCACGCGAGTCCGAGACGCATCATCGTTGCAGCCCCTTCCGTCGGCACTGGCCAAGTTCTCTTCGTCAGTAGAACTTGCAGAAACCATGCCGAGGATAAGCAAGCAACGACACGCGCGCACGGAAGTTCCATGCGGAAAAACGCGGGCCAACGAATCGCCGCTACAACGGGCGATTCAGCTGACTGGATGAGCCGCGATTGCCGCCGCGGAGGAAACAATTGCAGCGGCTAGAGAGTGTGCACTCGTTGCCGAGTGCACGGTCATAATGAGACGTGTCTCAGAATCCGACAACGATGGCGTAACCGAGTGCGGCGATCAGACACCACTTCAGCATGTAATAAAGTGGCTTGTTCCGTTCCTTGATACGAATGCCGAGCTCGCGAATTCGATACACATAAGAGAATATGTGATTCAGCACGCCGACGTGCTCGCCCGGCACGTTCTGTGTTGCCGCCGCGCGAATCATGCCGTGACCGATCGTGCGATTCACCCATCGCAACACGGGGTTAGACATCGGCCGCTCGATGTCGCAGAAAAGAATCACGCGGGTCACGTCGGTGCGGTTCTCGGCCTGATGGATGTACGTTTCGTCGAACATCACCGCCTCGCCGTCCTTCCAGTGATACTTCTGACCGTCGACGACGATGTAGCACTCCGGAGAGTTCGGCGTCACCAGCCCGAGGTGATATCGCAACGAACCCGCGAACGGGTCGCGATGCGCGCCGAGGCGTGAGCCGGGCGGCAGAAGTGTAAACATTGCGGCGTTGATGGAAGGAATTCTCGCCAGCAGTTCAGCGGTCTTCGGGCACAGCGCCGAGGCCGAGGGCAGGAAGTCGCCGTACCACTTCAGGTAAAAACGCTTCCAGCCGCGCTTGAAGAATGTGTTGAAGCCGATGTCGTTGTAACCCGACGCCGCTCGGATGTGGCCTTCATCGAACAGCTTCAGCGCCTCATCGCGGATCATCTGCCACTGCTCGGTGACCTGTTGCAGTTCGGGAAAGTCCCGGATGTCGGCGTAGGGCTTGGCTTTGACCGCCGAGAACAGATACATGAGCGTGTTGTAGGGCGCGAGCAGGTTGGCGTGATCGGCCACCAGACGCGAAAGCTTGTGACGAACCCGGCCGCGGAACTGAACGAAGGTGATCGATGCCAGAAACGTCACCAGTATCAGCAGGCGGGGCGAGATGAGAGTGTGAAACATTGCGCGGCGCTGGCTGTAGAGTTGCGTTGTGGGGCGGAGAATACTCAGTGAAAGCTTAAGAAAAAGTCATTGCGGGGAATTGCAGTATTGCCGCTACAGCGTTAATCGCATGCTCGTCCTATACAATTACCCCTTGGTGCAATGCAGAGTCCTGATTTTGGAGTGTGGTGATGAATGATCGAGTGCAAAATCCGTTACGCCAAGTCCACCAAATGGGTCAGAGCATCTGGCTCGATGACATTCGCCGCAGCTGGCTACGCGACGGGCACCTCGCTCGTCTCATCTCCGAGGATGCGCTCGCTGGCGTGACTTCCAATCCCGCCATCTTCGCCAAGGCCATCGGCGAGGGGGCGGAGTACAACGACGCCATCGCCAGCCTCGCCCGGGCGGGTAAGAGCATCAACGATATCTACGAGACGCTGGCGCTCGAAGACGTGCAGGCTGCGGCCGATCTGTTCCGTCAAACTTACGATTCGACCGGCGGCGGCGATGGATTCGTGAGCCTGGAGGTTTCGCCGCACCTCGCGGACGACACCAAAGGTACGGTCGAGGAAGGCCTGCGCCTGTGGAAGGCGTTCAATCGTCCTAACGCCATGATCAAGGTGCCCGGCACCGAGGCGGGTCTGCCGGCGATCGCGGAGCTGATCGCGGCGGGGGTCAACATCAACGTCACGCTGCTATTCAGCGTCGATCGCTACCGAGCGGTTGTCGATGCATACCTGACGGGATTGGAACAAAGGGTGAAGGCGGGGCAGCCCATCGACAAGGTCGCATCGGTTGCGAGCTTCTTCCTGAGCCGCATCGACACGCTCGTCGACGGCAAGCTCGATGCGATGAACTCCACCGAAGCCAAAGCGCGTCGTGGCCGCGCCGCCATCGCGAGTGCGCGATTGGCTTATCAGTATTACAAACAATGGACCAACAGCGATCGTTGGCGCGCGCTCGCGGCCAAAGGGGCGAAGCCACAGCGGCTGTTGTGGGCGTCCACGTCGAGCAAAGATCCGGCGTACAAGGACACGATGTACGTTGAGGCGCTGATTGCGCCGAACACCGTCAACACGCTGCCTCCTGCGACGGTCGATGCATTCCGCGATCACGGTGATGCGGCGGTGAGGATCGAGGACGATCTTGCTGAGGCGAAAGAAACCGTGCAGGTCCTTCGCGATATGGGCATCGAGTTGGAGGCAGTGAGTGAGCAGCTCGAGCGTGAGGGCGTGAAGAAGTTCAAGGAGCCGTTCGACGCGTTGTTCGTTACGTTGGGGAAGAGGGTGGAGGGGTTAGCTAAGAGATGAGCGCGCCCGGTGGCTTGCCCCTGAGGGGATAACGCCGCGTGTTTTCGGAGGCGTCGGATTCTTGCGTCGCCGTGGGAGTTTGACTGCCGCGGCGTAAGAGGGCGTCGGTGGTTAGCGCCGCCGGGAGCGACCTACCTCCTTCCGGCACCGGGCGCCGGCCGGAGCGCCCTGCGCTCCTCGCCGCCCATTGCACTACGCAGTCCTGCTCCGTGCAAGCCCAGGGTGTACATCCATGTACACCCGCTCGGCGGAGCGAAGCATGCTTCGCTGAAAGGCACCGCCGAGCCCCTGATGAGCCCTGCTGTTTTGGCCCCATCCATGTGCCAAAAAGCTGCCGTAAGAAGGTAGGTCGCTCCCGGCGACGCTCGAGATGTCGATAGCGGGCGAGCGACTTTTGGTCGCGGCTAACGCGCTCTAACGAGCGCTGACGTTTCTTGCTGTCGCGCGAAACTGGAGAGTGGCTGATTTTGCGGTCGGAGTTTCATCACGCGCGAATGTTAGTTGAGGTCCGAGCGGCCGCGCTCAGCGCGGCCGCAACTCGGTTACTACAACGATCGAGGCTTGAACTCACATTGAGGGCTACGGGTGGGAGCTGAGTCACGCGCGAATGCGCAGCTGACGTTTCGGCGACGCAGACCACCGAGGCGATCAGAGAGACCGACCAAACAACTCACAACGCGGCGGTTCAAAACCTTCCGGCGTCGGCGGATCCCGATGCACTTTCAAATATTCGACCAGCGCGAAACGTTGCTCGTCCGTCAGCTCCGGTCCGATCACACCGGAAGGCAGAGGATTCGCCTTTGGGTCCTGCAAATGTTTGTTCCATGTGGCTGCGTCGGCGGCGAAGCCGTGGCCGATGTTTCGGTTGCCGGAGAGGGTGGTGTCCAGCCAGAAGCCGTCGTCGTTGCCCTCGGCGTCTGGGGTCGTGACGTAGCCGACGTGCACCGGGTCGAAGGTGCGGCGGCCGACAAAGAATTTCTGATCGCGCTTCTCGGGTGGCAGCAGCATTTGATACAGCGACGGAACTGAGCCGTTGTGCAGGAACGGCGGTGTGGCCCATACACCCTGCAGCGGCCGCGGCTTGTAGCCGGCGATCTGCTGCGGCAGGTCCAGTGCGCCGAAGCCTTCCAGGCATTGCTGAGTTGCGTAGTCGATGCCGTAATCGGCATAGAAGCGGTTCTTGATCAGAATGCCGACCAGGTTCAGCGCCAGGCCCTCGGTCAACTTCGTCACATCGAGTCCACCCACGGTTGACTCGACATTGGCCGAGCCATTGCGCACGTCCCACAGCAGATTGGCCGTGTGGCAATCCAGGCCGCAGTCGAGCGGGTCGTAGGGCCGGGTGGCCGACAGCGCCGGCATCGGCGAGAGCAATGTTTCCAGCGCAGCGTCGATGGCATCGAAAAGATCCTGCGGCAAGCTCGGCGTGGCATTCGCGTCGGGATCGGGATAGCTCTCGAGCAGGGCTGGCAACTCACCCAACGGTAGTTGCTGCTCACCACGCAAGCGAACGACTTCGCGCAGACGGAAGCGGGCATCGCGTGCGAGCGAGCGGACCATGAGAGGTCGTAACGCATCGGCGAGCTCGGCGTTCGTCAGGCCGGTCGAGGAGAGATTGTATCGGCGATCCATGAAGCCCTTGGCCGCATTCGGGTCGGTGCCGATGTGATCCAGCGGGATCACCTCGATGCGCCATTCCACTTCCGGGAATGGCTTGAGCGGGGCGCTCGCCTGCTGGCGGGCGGCATCGGAGATATTCGGGCCGTGGCACTCGCGGCAGTACTGTTCGAACAGCTTGGCGCCTCGTTCGGCCTTGGCGGTGTCGATCGCGCCGAGGATGTGCTCTGGCCAGGTCGGCGGCGTGAGCAGTTGCAGAGTGTGCTCGATACGTTGCAGGCCGGGGATGTCGACACTGGTGCGGAAGCGTTGGTCTGGGGGTAGCGGCTCCTTCATCCGACTCTGTAGCGGCGCGATGGCGCCGACGCCGAGGGCCTCGCCGATGTTTCTTGCCAGCGGCTGAGCCACCGAGCCGTTGTACTGGACCCAATCGAACTTCCAGATGTTCCAGAGATACGGATAGCTGACCGGCGCGTCGCCTACCTGGTAGTTCTCCTTGGAGAGGTGATCGCCGAAAGCCGTGTTGCCGATACGGCCCAGCGCGTCGGTGCGGCCGAAGCCTTCGTGCACCGGATAGAGCTTGCGCAGGGGATTGTTCTGGCCGCTGCCGATCATGGCCTTGATGCTTGCCCACAGCGCCGACTTCAACTCCGGTTTGGACGCCGGATAACCGGGGCCGAGCACCCGCTGTGCGAAACGATCGAACTTCCAGGGTTTGACCGCGGTGTCGAGCAGCGACGCCATCAGCAGGGGCGCGAAGCTGCCGCGGGACATATCCGTGAAGGCATGCATGGCCTGGCCGCCATCGATGCGTATGGCAATGGTGCGATCGTCCTTTTTGAAATGGAGCTCGCCGGTGTGACAGGCCGCACAGGTGATATCGAGCACGTCTTCACCGATCGCAGGGTCGAAGTGTCGGGTGAAGCCGATCGGCAGCTGGTCGGGATTGGCCGGGCTGGGCTCGGGGTCGACCAGGAACCGGTACTTGCGCATGTGATCGGGGTCGGCGAAGCGCTTGCTGGAGAACGGCAGCTCCAGATTCACGAACCAGCTGTAACGTACTGCGCCGCCCGAAGCGCCCTGCGGCATCGAGGTGCCCTGGCCCGTGTAGTAGTAGGTCTGCCGCTGCTCGCTGTGCTGGCCGCTGCCCCAGTTCTGATCGAGCCAAACGTATTCGTCGACCGGTTCGAGCGCCGGAATGGTGTGCACCGGCCACAGCACGAACCAGAGGAATCCGGCCACCGCCACCACGCCGGCGACCAGCACCAGCGCAAGGACCCATCGAAGCAGCCGTCGCATCGCTCACTCCCTGTTGTGTTCTTTGATCGAGGATCTCAGCGCCGCGAAAGTTACCGAGAGGTCCGCGCAGGACCCGCACGACGACATCACAATTCCGGTATTTCATGAACGGCAATGTCGCGGCTTTGGTCGCGGTGTCGCATACTTCGCGCCAATTCGTCGGGGCACAACGGATAGGGAGGAACTAGTGCCGATGTCGCCGCTTCGTATTGCCGTTTTCGCCGGGCGCCTGTTGATGGCGCTACTGGGCGTGAGCGCGCATGCCGCGGACAGCACCCCCAGCCCGACCGTGTTCGAGCTGCCGCCGGGCGAGCGCATCTATGTCGAGGAATTCAGCCGCCATATCGATCTGCTCGAAGATGCCCCGGGCGATCTGTCCATCGATCAGGTAAGCGGAGCGAGCTTCTTCCCCGGCGACCTTGCGGCCGCGAATGTCGGCTTCACCAGCTCGGTCTGGTGGGCGCGCGTCACGATACGAAACCCGGAGCCGCGCGAGCGCGAGATCTACGTTCGTCAGACCTACCCGCTGATCGACTATCTCGACGCCTACGAGCAGATCGCCCCCGGCGAGTGGCGCGTCCACAAGACCGGCGACCGTCGGCCGTTCGCCGCTCGTGACATCGCCCATCGCGATTTCGTGTTTCCTATCCACGTGCCATCGCAGGGCGAGCGAGTGGTGTATCTGCGCTACCAGTCGCAGGGGCCGATCGATATCAGCCTGGCGTTGTTCAGTTCGCCCGAGCTGTTGGAATCGCTCAGCCGCGAGCAGCTGGCATACGGCATCTACTACGGTTGCGTGATCATGCTGCTGGTGTGGAGCAGCCTGGTGTTCATCGCCGTGCGCGACAAGGCGTTCCTTGCGTACTTCGGGTACGTGTGCACTTTCGGCCTGTACATGCTCATCCACAACGGCCTGGCCTTTCAGTACCTGTGGCCGCAGAGCCCGCGCTGGGGCAACACCAGTCTGGTCGCCCTGATCAATATCGCTTTGTTTGCCGGCCTGCAGTTCTCGCGGATGATCCTGCGGTGTAAGGAGGTTACGCCGCGGCTGGATCTGGCCGCCCGCGGTTTGCAGGCGGTCGCGGCAATCCTGCTGGTGGCTGCAGTGTTCGTGCCTTACTCCGCCATCATCGCGCCCGTCGCAGGGCTGGTGTTGACCGGCGTGATCTTCATGCTGGTCATGGGCATTGCCGCGATGGTGCTGGGATCGCGTCCGGCGCGCTATTACGTGATCGCGTGGAGTTCGTTCCTGTGTGGCTCCGTGGTCTTCCTGCTGAAGACGTTCGGCGTGTTGCCGCACACGTTCCTCACTCAGAACGGCTGGCAGATCGGTTCGCTGCTGGAAATGATCCTGCTGTCGATGACATTGAGCACGCGCATGAACGAGCTGCAGCACCAGAGCCGGACCGATCCGCTCACCCAGCTCGGCAATCGCAGACTGTTCGACGACCGGTTGTCACAGGAAGTGGCGCTGGCGCGCGCCGAGCAGAAGCCGCTGTCGCTGCTGGTGCTGGATATCGATCACTTCAAGGGTTACAACGATCGTCATGGTCATTCCAAGGGCGATCAGGCGATCAAAGCCGTGGCGAATGCGCTGCGCAGGTTTGCACGCAAGCCATTGGTCGCATGTCGTCATGGCGGCGAAGAGTTCACCGTGATCCTGCCCGGCATCGACTGCCAGACGGCGGCAGTGATGAGCGAGCGGTTGCGCCGCACCGTGGAAGAAACATTGCATGGCGATCTGGCGATCACCATCAGCATCGGCTACGCGTGCCTGTCGCGGGGGGATTTCGAGAACGCCGAGAGCTTTTTCGAAGCCGCCGACACGGCGCTCTATCGCGCCAAACAGCAAGGACGCAATTGTGTGGTGTCATTCCATGACCGCATCGAACAGGAGCAGGACGCCAGAGCGCCGCGGGCGGCTATTTCCTGAGCCAGTAGATCGCGAACACCAGGAACAGAATGATCAGCAGGCGCAGGATGATCGGGGGAGTCAGGCGCGCTTTGCGACGCATCGCCCGTCTGTGATAAGTGGCGATCGGTTGATACCGCTCGTTGCGCGCCCAGGCCAGCGCTTGGTCGGCTGCGATGAAATGACCCGGCTCGGTATCGAACAACACGCCATCGGTCATGACAGCCAGTGTGGCCGCGGCGGCGCTCGCGGCATCACGGTCCGCGGCGCGGCCGCTGAATCTCAGGGTGGCTGCCGTATTTCGCGGACCGATGGCTCTGGCGCCGGTATCGCCGATCTCGATCGTCGGTGAGGTGAACGACTCCAGGTAATACTCGAAACCGGTGCGCTCGTCGGGGCAGGGAAGATAGCCGCTGAACGAGCCCGGCTCGAAGTCGGTATTCAGCTGAACATCGAAGCCGGCTTCGCGAATCACACGGGCCCAGTCGGCCGCGGCCGGCAGGCGGGTGCGATCCAGGAATACGTGGTAGGTGATCACATGCGTATTATGAAGCCATGATCTCGGGATGGGGGCTCCTGGTCGCTTCACTGGCCTATGTCTGTGGCCTGTTCTTCATTGCGTGGTGGGGCGACCGCCGCCGTTTCTATCCCGACCACGCGCGGCTGCGGCCGCTGATCTACAGCCTCGCGCTGGCGGTCTATTGCTCGAGCTGGACGTTCTATGGCGCGGTGGGCAGCGCCGTGCGCGATGGGCTGAGCTACTTGCCCATCTATCTCGGGCCGCTGCTGGTATTCGTGTTCCTGCTGCCGTTCTTCGAGCGGCTGATGCGAATGGCCAAGCAGCAGAACGCCACCTCGATCTCCGATCTGCTGGCCGCGCGTTTCGGCCGTTCTTCACAGATTGCGGTGGCCGTGACCGTGATCGCGCTGACGGCCGCGATTCCATACATTGCCCTGCAGTTGAAAGCGATCTCGATGAGCATCGAAGTGCTGTCGGCCGGCCCGCCGACGCAGACGGTCGCCTGGTATCGGGACAGCGCGCTGCTGGTGGCGCTGATGCTGGCTCTGTTCTCCAGCTTGTTCGGCGCACGGCAGGTCGATGCCACCGAGCATCATCCGGGCGTGGTGCTGGCGGTGGCGGCCGAATCGGTGGTGAAGCTCATCGCATTGCTGTGTGTAGGCGCGTTCGCGCTGACGCAGCTCGGTGGCGTCGGGCCGCTGCTGGAAAACGCCCGACAGATGCCGGCCGGCGTCGATCATTCCATTTCGTTCTTCACGCAGACGTTGCTGTCGCTGACGGCGATCTTCTGTTTGCCCCGGCAGTTTCAGGTTGGAGTCGTGGAGTGCGCCGAGGTCGGAGACGTTCGCCACGCGCGTTGGTGGTTCTCGATGTATCTGGTGCTGATCAGCCTGGTGGTCGTGCCCATCGCCGCGGCCGCCATCGCCGCGGGCGCGGGTAGCGGCTCGATTGCGCCAGACTCGTTCGTGCTGTGGCTGCCGCTCAGCGGCGGGCACGACTGGCTGGCGCTGCTCGCGTATCTCGGCGGCTTCTCGGCGGCGACCGGCATGGTCATCGTTGCAACCGTCGCGCTGGCCACCATGGTCAGCAACGATCTGGTGCTGCCTGCGATCTGGCGCTGGCGCCCGCCTGCACTGGGAGATCGCAGCCTCGCCGCGGGCGGCATTCTTTGGATCAGGCGCGCCGCCATCCTCGCCATTCTGCTGGTCTCGTTTGGTTTCTTCCGAGCCGTGCCCAACGGATCGAGCCTGGCATCCATCGGTCTGCTCGCATTTGCAGCGGTTGCGCAGTTCGCGCCAGCCGTGGTCAGTGCGGTGTACTGGTCGGGTGCGAGTCGAGTCGGCGTGCTCGCGGGGTTGTGCAGTGGATTTTCCATCTGGATCTACACGCTGCTGTTGCCGACGTTCGTCGGAGCCGACGGCGTCGTGCCTTCATGGGTCACCGAAGGACCGTTCGATCTTGGCGTGCTCGCGCCTCACTCATTGCTCGGCTTCGCCGGGCCGGATCCGCTGACGCACGGTGTGTTCTGGTCGCTGCTGGTGAATGTGACCGCACTGGTCGGGATGTCGTTGTACTCGCCGCCGGCGATTGGCGAGCGTTTGCAGCTTGCGCCGCGCATCGCGGGCGCCGATGCGCGACGGGCGAAGTTGTTGCCAGGATCGGCCACGATTGCCGATCTGCAATTGCTGGCCGAGCGCTTGTTGGGCCCCGATGCATCGCAAGCGTGGTTCGAACGATATCAACAGGAGCACGGGCACGATTACTCACCGACGCAGCGCGCCGACGTTGGATTGTTACAAGGCCTCGAGCGCGAGCTCGCCGGCGCGCTCGGCGCCGCTTCGGCGCGAATGGTGTTGACCAGTGCGCTACGCGGCGCCGGTCTGCAATTCAGTGAAGTGGTCACGCTGTTCGACGAGGCGTCGCAAAAGCTGCGCTTCAATCGCGAGATGCTCGAAGCCATGATGGAGAACATGCCGCAGGGAATCAGCGTGGTGGATGCGGAGATGCGGCTGGTGGCATGGAACCGACGCTATGTCGAGTTGCTGGATTATCCACCCGAGTTGATGCGCGCCGGGCGACCTATCGCCGATCTGATGCGATACAACGCGGCGCGTGGCTGGTACGGATCGGGCGATGGAGAAGCCCACGTCGAGAAACGGCTGGCACATATGCGAGCCGGCTCGCCGCATCTTTCCGAAAGGCGGCGCGGCGATGGTCGCGTGATCGAAGTGCGCGGGCAGCCGCTGCCGGACGGTGGCTATGTCAGCACCTTCAACGATGTCACGACCTACAAGCACGTCGAAGACGAGCTGCGCGAGATCAATGAAACATTGGAACAGCGCGTCGCAGAGCGTACCCGGCAGTTGGCCGAAGCGACTGCGGCTGCTGAGAAAGCGAACTTGGGCAAGACACGCTTTCTCGCCGCTGCAAGTCACGATCTGCTGCAGCCTTTGAATGCCGCACGACTGTTCAACGCCGCGCTGCGCGGCCAGGCGGGTCTGTTGCACCATCCGCAGGTCGAGCAGTTGGCCGATCGGGTCGAGAACTCGCTGCATGCCGCTGAAGAATTGCTCGACGGCTTGCTCGATATCTCACGGCTCGACTCGGGCGCCATCCAGCCGGAGCTCGGCGATTTTTCCGCCGGCGTATTGTTGGATTCACTGAAGGAACAATTCGCCCCGGTGGCCGCGCATCGCGGCCTCGAGCTGCGAGTGCATGCCACGCGCGTGCAGGTTCACACCGATCAGCGAATGCTGCGTCGAGTGTTGCAGAATCTCATCAGCAACGCTTTGCGTTATACGCGCAACGGGCGTGTGGTTCTGGGAGTGCGACGCCGCTCCGGCGATCAGGTGGAGTTTCAAGTCATCGACACGGGGCCAGGGATCGCTGTCGAAAGTCAGGGCGTGATCTTCGAAGAATTTCGTCGGCTCGATCAGCAATCCCCTTGGGGCGAGCGCGGGCTGGGACTGGGACTGTCGATCTGCGATCGCATCGTTCACATCCTGCGGACGCAGCTCACCGTGCGCTCGGTTCCTGGCAGGGGCAGCGCTTTCGGTGTGCGTGTGGCGCGAGGCAAGGGTGCGGCGCGTGCGCCGGCGATGTCGCCGATGCCAGTGCAGAGTGTTGCAGGGTTGCGTGGCTTGCGCGTTCTATGCGTTGAAGATGATCCAAACATTCTGGATGCCATGCGCGAGTTGTTGACCCGCTGGGGCATCGACGTGGTCTGCGTCGGCACTGCGGTGCAGGCGCGCGAGGTCATGAAGATGCGGTCGATCGATCTGGTGCTCGCCGACTATCACCTCGGCGGCGAGCCCATGGGGCTCGATGTGCTGGAGGAGCTGGTGCCGAGGGAATCCGCTCGAATGCGTGCAGGCGCTTTGATCACTGCCGATGGCACGGCGGCTCTGGCGCAGAGTGCGAGTGCGCTCGGATTCCAGGTGTTGCGCAAGCCGCTGCGGCCGGCGGCTTTACGAGCGCTGCTGGTGGCGCTTACGGCTGATCAAGGGAGAGGCGCTGCGCCAGCAGCACGGCTTGCGTCCGATTGCTGACACCGAGTTTCTGCATCAATGCGCTCACATGCGCTTTGACCGTCGCTTCGGACACGCCCAGCTCCGCCGCGATCTGCTTGTTCAACAAACCGGACGACACCATCGAGAGCACGCGGAATTGCTGCGGCGTCAGAGTCGCCAGTCGGGAGGTTGCGTCCAGTTCCTGCTGATCCAGAGGGGCGGGATCGTTGCCGGTCGTTGCCGACGGGGGCAGCCAAGTGTCACCGCTCAGCACGGCGCGCAATGCCTGGACGATGACATCGATCGAAGCCGATTTGGGGATGAAGGCAGCGGCGCCATGACCCAACGCTCTTTGCATGATGCGCCGGTCCTCGCGCGCCGAGATCACCACGATGGGCACGGTTGGAAAATTCGCTCGTGCCTGCACCAGCGCATTGAAGCCTTGCGCGCCTGGCATGTTCAAGTCCAGCAGCAACAGCTCGGGGTCGGGATGCGCATCGAGTGCCTCGAACAACGAGTGCACGGTGTCCGCTTCGACGATCTGAGCGCCCGGCACGGCCTGCGCCACGGCGAGCTTGAGAGCATCACGAAACAGGGGGTGGTCGTCGGCGATCAGAACGGCGCGCTTCATTGCGCGCGCAATACTCCATGCTTGTGTCATTGGCGGCAACTCCATTCGCCTGCAGACGCTTCCCCGCATCAAGCATCCGCGAAGCCTCGGATGTCCAGTATTCGACTTTCGTCGAATGGCGCAGGCTCAGGCTTCGACCAAAGATGAATGGCCGGTGTGAAAGCCGTGCGCGCATGCTCGCGCCGACTTGTCATCGGGGGATGGACAATGATCAAGCTACGGAAAGTTCTGATCGTGTCGGCTATGGCGACGAGCGGCCTCGCGGGCCCGCCAACGACGGCACTGGCTGCGGATGAGGGGATGGACGAACAACAGCGCAAGCTGGAAGCGCGCGTCGAAGAACTGGAGCGACAACTGCAAGAGCTGACCCAGAAAACTTCCGGCCCACCGGCGAGCGCGGTCGCCAAAGCGCCGCTCGATACGCTCGGTATCCAGACTCGGCCCATCACGCCGAATGCCGTGGCCGGCACTCGCTTTCTCTACAGCGGCTTCGTGAAGCTCGATGCTTTGTGGTCGGATTACGAGGACGGCGAGATGGCCGACGGCAGCATCGGCCGCGACTTCTATCTGCCTTCGACCATTCCAGTCGGAGGCAGCGGCGAGGGTGTGGACTTCGATTCTCACGTCAAGCAGTCGCGTTTCATCTTCGGCACCGATACGGACCTGCCGGGCGGAGTGCTCTCATCGCGGCTGGAAGTGGATCTGTACGGCTCGGCGATGGGCGATGAGCGCGCCACCAACACGTACGGCGTGCAGCTGCGGCACGCATACTTTCAATATGGCCGGTGGCTGGTGGGCCAGACGTGGACCAATTTCATGGATGCGACCACGCTGCCGGAGACGGCGGACTTCATCGGCCCGACCGACGGCACGGTGTTCGTGCGCGAGCCGATGGTTCGTTACACGGTGGGTGGCTGGTCTTTCTCGGCGGAGAATCCCGAGACGACCATCACACCGTTCGGCGGCGGCGCGCGCATCGCTTCGGATGACAACAATATTCCCGATTTCACCGCGGCCTACACTTGGAAGCTCGGCAATGGCACGTTGCGAGCTGCGGCACTGGTGCGACAGTTGAAATACGAGACCACCGGGGCCGGCGCCGTGGACGACACGACGCAGAGCGCGGCCCTGTCGCTGGCCGGCAAGATCAATTTCGGCAAGAACGATCTGCGCTTTTCCATCACCGGCGGCGACGGGCTCGGACGTTATGTCGGCGTCAATTTCGCGAACGATGCAGTGCTGACCGCCAATGGCGAGCTGAAGGCGATCTCGGGTTGGGCTGCCTTCGCCGCCTGGCGCCAGGTCTGGAACGATCGGGTGCGCAGCACCCTGATGCTCTCGGCGTCGGAGTACGACAACGACGCATTGCTGACCGGCGGCAGCGCCAACAAGTCGAGCTGGTCCTGGGCGATCAATACCTTTTATTCGCCGCTGGCGAAGCTCGATCTGGGTGTCGAGCTGCGCGTCGCCGAGCGGGAGATCGAGAGCGGCGCGAGCGGTTCGATGCGCCGCGTGCAGGCGGTCGCCCGATATTCCTTCTAGCGGTCCGTTTCCAGAAGTATCCGATCCAGAAATTCAGTCCGAACACTGAAAGTCGCAGGGGAGAACCATGGCCACAACACCACAGACGCTGTCGCAGCCCACTGCCGGCGGCATCGACCGCTCGCACCGGCGCGTGATCTTCGCGTCGTCGCTCGGCACCGTCTTCGAATGGTACGACTTCTATCTGTATGGCTCGTTGTCGGCCATCATTTCCAAACAGTTCTTCTCCGGCGTGAACGAAACCACGGGTTTCATCTTCGCGCTGATGGCGTTCGCGGCGGGCTTCTTCGTGCGGCCGTTCGGCGCACTGGTGTTCGGCCGGCTCGGTGACCTGATCGGTCGCAAGCACACCTTCCTGATCACCATCGTCATCATGGGCGCGTCGACTGCCCTGGTCGGCATGTTGCCCAGTTACGCGGCCATTGGCGTCGCGGCGCCGATCATTCTGATCGTGTTGCGCTTGTTACAAGGGCTCGCGCTCGGTGGCGAATATGGTGGCGCGGCGACCTATGTGGCCGAGCACGCGCCCAACGGCAAGCGTGGCCTGTATACGAGCTGGATTCAAACTACGGCGACCATGGGTTTGTTTCTATCGCTGCTGGTCATTCTGGCCTGTCGCATCGCGCTGGGCGATGAGTTCGACGTGTGGGGCTGGCGCATTCCGTTCCTGATCTCGATCGTGCTGCTCGGCATCTCGGTGTACATCCGTCTGCAACTGCAGGAGTCGCCGGCGTTCGTTGAGATCAAGAAAGAGGGCAAGCTGTCGACCGCGCCGCTCACCGAAGCGTTCGGCAACTGGAAGAATCTGAAGATCGTGCTGCTGGCGCTGTTCGGCGCCACGGCCGGCCAGGCGGTGGTCTGGTATGGCGGTCAGTTCTATGCGCTGTTCTTCCTGGAGAAGATCCTGCAGGTCGATGCCAAGGCGGCGAACCTGATCATCGCCGCTGCGCTGCTGATCGGTACGCCGTTCTTCGTGATCTTCGGCGCGCTCTCCGACCGCATCGGTCGCAAGACCATCATCATGGCGGGCTGCATTCTTGCAGCGGTGACTTATTTCCCTGTGTTCAAGGGACTGACGCACTTCGCCAACCCGGCGCTCGAGCGCGCCGTCGCCACCGCGCCGGTGACGGTGGTCGCCGATCCCGCAGATTGCTCGTTCCAGTTCGATCCGGTCGGCAAGTCGGCGTTCACGAAGTCGTGCGACGTGGTCAAGTCCTCGCTCGCCCGGGCAGGCGTGCCCTATGACAACGAGGCGGCGCCGGCCGGGGCCGTGGCGCGCGTTCGCATTGGCACTGGCGATAGCGCGGTCTTCATCGACTCTTTCCCTGGCAACACACTGAGCAAGGCCGACTTCAAGACCGCCAACGACAGTTTCGCCGCGCAGCTGAAGAGTGCGCTGACGACGGCGGGCTATCCACCCAAGGCCAACATGGCTGAGGTGAATTACCCGATGGTGATCGCGCTGTGCACGTATCTGGTCATCCTGGTGACCATGGTGTACGGGCCGATCGCCGCCTGGCTGGTGGAGCTGTTCCCGACCCGCATCCGCTACACCTCGATGTCGCTGCCTTATCACATCGGCAACGGCTGGTTCGGCGGCTTCCTGCCGGTCACCTCGTTCGCCATCGTCGCCGCCACCGGCAACATCTATAACGGCCTGTGGTATCCCATCGTGGTGGCGGTCATGACGGCCATCATCGGCACGTTGTTCCTCAGGGAGACCAAGGATCAGGGCTTGTGACACAATAGCTGCACATACATCCCGTATTCAGCTTGATCGGGTAGCATCGCGCGTTCCTAGGAGCGCGCGATGCGCCTGTTTTTGGGAGAAAAAGTGCACTATCTACCGGGCGCCCGCCGTGTAGCAGGCTTGTTGTTGTGCGGATTGCTGGCCGGCTGTGGCGGCGGCGGTGGGGGCGATGACACGGCCCCGGTCCAGGTCTCCACCAATGCGATTACCTTCGGCGCCGATGGCCCCGGTGCTCAAACGCCAGCTGCCCAGACAGTTACGGCCACGTTCGGCAAAGATGTCGTGCAGCTGGCCGTGGTCCACAGCGGCGATGCCATCGCTTCGGCCACTTCGGTCCTGAACGGCCGCACGGCGCAGATCACTGTCGTCCCGAGCGCGCCTTCCAACGTTGGGCCGGGAGCATTCCTCGGCGCAGTGGCGATCACGGGATACACCTGCGCCGACACCACCTGCAGCCGCATGGCCGCGGGCAGCACGGCCACCATTTCGGTCAACTATCAGGTCTCACCGACGCTGCTGAGTGTCGCTCCATATGTGGAGACCTCCGGCATGAGCGATACGGTCATCCTTCGTGGCCTGGGCTTGCGCGCCTTCAATATCAGCGGTGTGAGGTTCGGGGACACGGCGGCCACGTCGTACACCGTGAACGACGCCGGCACGGAGATGAGCGCCACGCATCCGGCCTTGCCCGCGGGCTCCTATCCCATTCATCTCGACTCGACCAACCACATCGGCGAGATCCCCTCGACGGTCGAGCTGCAGGTGGTCGATCCGGTCGCATTCGCGGCGACGACGCTGGATCATCTGCCGTCGACCACGGCTCTGCGCTCGCTGTCCTACGATTTCGAAAGGCAGGCGTTGATCGCCGTGACCGACGCCGAAGGTGGCTCGATCGGTCGTTATCAGTATGCGGGTGGCGCCTGGGGCACGCCGAGCTCGGTGGCGAATGGCTACCTGGATGCCGCGCTCTCCGCCGATGGCACACAGTTGTTTGCTATCAACCAGACCCATCTGGTCCCCGTCAATGCCGCGACTCTCGAACAGGGCACGGGCATCGAGGCGCCGTCGCTGGCGACGAACTCGTTCCTGAAGAACATCGTCGTGGGCTACGACAATCGCGCGCTGATCACGACCAGCCTCACCACCAGCGGCACGACTCAAGGGTATATCTACGATCCGCCGAGCGGAATCATCGGGCTGAACGGTGTCGTGCTCAACAATGCCACGCCCACCATGGCTGCAAGCGGCGCCGGCGCCGTCGTGACTCAGGGCGATCCCTCGTTGACCAGCGATGTGCTGGTGTATGTCTACGCGACGTCGAACAACTCCCTGAACAGTTCGGCGGTCTCGCTACGCCAGAACAGCGTTCCGCCCGCGGTGAATCGCTCGTTCACGCGTATCGTGCTGAACGGCACCAAGGTGTACGACGGCAGTTTCAATCTGCTCGGCACGTTGCCGGACACCACAGCGGCGGTGGTCATCAAGTCGGATGGCTCGCGTGCTTACGCATTCGATACGGCAGCAGGCGGCATTCTGGTCTATGACATCAGTGCCGACCTGGACGAAGCCGCCTATCCCGCGCTCGGTCCGGTCACTCCACTGGCGGGCGATCCAGGCACCGGCGTGCGGATGGTTCTCACGCCCGATAGCGGCACCTTGTTCGTAGCGGGCAGCCTGCGCATCGCCGTGCAGCCCACACCTGCGCTGTGAGCACCCCATGAAGTCACAAAAACTCTATATCAGCGCTGCTGTGCTCGCGGCTCTGCAGCTGTCGAGCAATCTGGCTGTGGCGGCGGAGCCTGCACAGCGCGCCGTGCAATCGACCAACTTGTCGCTCGGCTTGATCGCGAGCGACAGCGATACCAAGGACAGTACCTCCAATGGCACCTTCGGCCTCGGCGGCAGCGCCAACATGCCGATCGGCGATTGGTTCGGCGCCTCCCTGGCGGGCAGCTACTCCCGAACCACGGCGCGTACCAGCGACGTGCTGTTCGATGTGGCCTCGCGCACCTCGTCGCGTCAGACCTGCCGCTTCCACAACTCCGATGCGTCGCTGAGCTTGTTTGCTCGCCGGCCGACGCTCGGCCGCGTGTCGGCGTCCTATGGCAAGGGCAAGGTGAGCTCCGATTGCGGTGACGAGTCGGTGTTCGTCTCCACCGGCGAGGACACCTTGGACATCGATTACTACCGTGTCGGCGCCGAAGGCTATCTCGGCAACTTCACATTCGGTGCGGTGCATACCTCCACCGAGCCGGAGAATGGCGAGAAGCTCGAGTCCGATATTTTCAGCGCCAGCTGGTATCCCATCGAGAATCTCAAGGTCACGCTGTCCGGCGGCGATCTGTACGATCAGGACACCTACGGCATCGAAATCGAGCACCAGCCCGAGTTCATGGGCAACTCGCTCGGCGTCTCACTGGGCTACTCGGTGATCGATCGCGATCAGCAGATCGGCACCATCAATTTCAGTGTGGTGTTCCACTTCGGCACCAAGGTCGAGCTGAAGACGCGCGATCGCGCCTATCGCTGATCGGGGCGCGCCATGAGCGAACAATGGCTGTTCGAGCAGGACTCGATCGACTGGCAGGAGCTGTCGAACCTGTATCGGATCGCGCCATTGGGCGAGAAGAGCGCCGAGCACCTGCAGCTGGTGTTCGGCAACAGTCGCTTCAAATGTTTCGTGCTCGAGAACGGCCGGCTGATCGGCGCCGGCCGCGCGCTGGCGGACGGGCGCGATTGTTCTTACCTGTGCGACATCGTCGTTCATCCGCAGCATCAGGGCCGCGGGCTCGGCAAGGCGCTGGTCGCCAAACTGACCGAGCTGTCAGCCGGTCATCGCAAGATCATTCTGTATGCGAACCCGGGCAAGGAAGGCTTCTATCGCAAGCTCGGTTTCCGCCGGATGCTGACCGCCATGGCAAAGTTCGACGATGAGCGGCGCGCCATCGATACTGGACTGGTTGGCGAGGAGTAGAGTCTCGGCGCAAGCGGGGCTCAGCCGTTCGCGACTTGATCGACCGGTTCGAGCAGCGCCGGCGTTGCCGTAGCGACGCTCGTTGCTTGTTGTTGCAGACCGAGACGTGGAATAGGTTCGTCGCCATGGAAGCGTTGAGCGGTAATTTCCAGCCAGCGCTCGATGTGGCGGCAGAATCGCTCGATGGCGCGGGTACGATGGAAGGCCAGCCCCGTGCCTTCGTACATCTGCTCCTGCGCTGGCGAGACGTGATACCACCATTGCAGTCGGTCCAGCCGCTCGCCATCCATGTACGGCAACGTGATCGAGAACCGACGGCCGTTGCGAGTCGGCTCGGTTTCAGCGAACGCAAAGTAATCCTCGAGCGCGCGCGGCAGTTCGATGTGCGGCATCCGGGCTAGGCGTACGGGAGTTGACGTGCCGATGATAGCGAGTGTCGCGATTTGCATCCACCGCAATAGGGAGAGAACTGTGCACCAGCAAATGATCCGTGGCCTCGCCTGCGTGCTCGCATTGAGCTTCGGCATGCCTGCCGGCGCGGCGCAGATCGTCAAGACGCTGCCGAGCGAGACGCCGGAGAAGTTCACGCCGAACCTCGAGAGCTTCGACTACACCAAGCGCGAAGTCATGATCCCGATGCGTGACGGCGTGAAGCTCAAGACTTTCATCCTGATCCCCGAGCGCGTCAGCCAGGACGCCAAGGCGCCCATCATCATGACGCGCACGCCGTATAACGCGAGCGGGCGAGTGACGCGCTTCAACAGTACGCGTCTGCTCTCGGTCGTGCCGCAGATGAATGACACCACTGTCGAAGCTGGTTACATCATCGTCTACCAGGATGTTCGCGGAAAATTCGGCTCCGAAGGCGATTATGTATTGACGCGTCCACTGCGCGGGCCGGTGAATCCCACCCGGGTCGATCACGCCACCGACGCCTACGACACCATCGACTGGCTGGTGAAGAACGTGCCGGAGAGCAACGGGCGCGTCGGCGCCATGGGCGGCTCGTACGAGGGCTACACCACTCTCATGTCGACGGTGAATCCGCATCCGGCGCTGAAGGTCGTGGTGCCGTTCGCGCCGATGATCGATGGCTGGATGGGCGATGACTGGTTCCACAACGGTGCATTCCGCCAGGGCGTTGCGCTCGAGTTCATCTACGGCCAGCAGTCCACGCGCAGCGGCGCCTTCAAGTTCTGGTGGGGCGAGTACGACACCTACGACACGTTCCTGCGCGCCGGGTCGGCGGGCGAGCTCGCGAAATCGCGCGGCCTGGATCAGCTCGGATTCTGGCGTGTCATCTCCGAGCACCCGAGCTACGACCGTTGGTGGCAGGAGCAGGCGGTCGACAAACTGCTGGCGCAGCAGCCGATCAAAGTGCCGATGATGATCGTCGGTGGGCTGTTCGATCAGGAAGACATCTACGGCAGCCCGGCGCTCTACAAGGCGCTCGCGCCGAAAGATCCGACCGGTCAGTTCGTGCACCTGGTGATGGGGCCGTGGAATCACGGCCAGGGGCGTCGCGAGGGGCGTTCGCTCGGTGCGCTCGAATTCAACGGCGATACCGCCGGCTGGTTTCGTAACAAGGTGATGCAGCCGTTCCTCGATCACTATCTGAAAGATGCGCCGAAGCCGGCGACGCCGCGAGTGCTCGTGTATGAGACGGGCGCCGATGAATGGCGCCAGTACGATCACTGGCCGCGCTCCTGCGCCGTGGCTTGCGTGGAAAAGTCGCGATCGATGTATCTGTTGTCCGGTGGGCGGCTGGATTTCGATGCGCCGAGTGGCAGTGCGACCAGCTACGACGAGTATGTTTCCGATCCTGCGAAGCCGGTGCCTTATCGGCCGCGGCCGAACGTGGCGATGAGCGCGCCCGACTCGGGCTGGGGCGAATGGCTGGTCGATGATCAGCGGCATGCGGGCACGCGCACCGATGTGCTCGTGTATCAGACCGAACCGTTGACCCGGCCACTGCGGGTCGCGGGCCAGCCGATTGCGCGGCTGTTTGCTTCGACCAGCGGCACCGATTCGGATTGGGTGGTAAAGATCATCGACGTGTGGCCGGATGAGGTGCCCGCGAAACCGAGCATGGGGGCGTATCAGCAGATGCTGTCAGCGGATATTTTCCGTGGCCGTTATCGTGCGAGCCTGTCGAATCCGACGCCGCTGGAACCGAACGAGGCTCTGCATTACGAGATTCCGCTGCCGCAGGTGAATCACACGTTCCTGCCCGGCCATCGCATCATGGTGCAGATCCAGTCGAGCTGGTTCCCGCTGTACGACCGCAATCCGCAAACGTTCGTGCCCAACATCATGTTCGCGAAGCCGGAGAACTACGTGAAAGCGACGCAGCGCATCTGGCGAGCGCCGGGTAAAACGAGCCAGATCGACTTGCCGGTGGTGCGCTAGTTGAGTTGCGGGCGCCGAGCTGCGTGCCTCGTCATCGAGGTGGCGCTGCTCGGCTCCTTTGCATCGTGCCGGTGTGTTACGCCTGCATGTCCTTCATATATTTCTCGTCCTGAGCGGCCGCGCGTTTGAACGCCGGCCGTTCGGTGCAACGGCCGACGTATTCCTGAAAAGCCTTGCGCGGTTCGAGTGCTTTGGTCATCAAACCCCAGCCGATTTCTGAGCCGATGTACACGTCGGCCGCGCTGAAGCGATCGCCGAGAATGAATGGCCCAGTGGAAACGGCTTGCTCCAATGCGTTCAGCGTGTCGGCATAGCTGCCGTAACCGAGTGCGCCCGGACGGTCGACCTGCGGTCGCTTGAACATGTAATCCACGATCGCCGGCTCGACACAGCCGGCGCCGAAGAACATCCAACGATAGTAGGTGCCGCGCTCCGGTGAATTTGTCGGCGGCGCGAGATTGGCGGCAGGGAATGTGTCGGCGAGATAGGCGCAGATGGCGGCGGCTTCGGTGATGACGGTGTCGCCGTGTTTGATGGCAGGAACCTTGCCCATCGGATTCACCGCGAGATACTCCGGCACTTTGTGCTCACCGCGATCCAATCGCAGCAGTTGCGTTTTGTAGGGAACACCCACTTCCTCGAGCATCCAATGCGCGATGCGGGCGCGGCTTTGCGGGTTGTGGAAGAAGGTAATATCGACCATGGCTCGCCCCCTGTTACATCTACCGGTTCGGTGCGGAGTTTAACTCCGTTGCCGATGTGGAGAGGCGTTGGTGGTTCGCGCCGCCGGGAGCGACGCCGAAATGTCAGCGGCGCGTTCGCGCGTGACGAACAGCTGAGACGGTGAACATCTCAGCGTGCGATCGGGCGGTGGCTGTCGGGGGCTCTCGGGAAGTTCGCAACCAGCGTGACTCTAAGTCCGGCGTCATTCGAGCAAACCGTTGCACGTTTGTTGTACAACTGACGCCGCGCGTTGCAGCTCGCAGCGCGTTAGCGCGCAGCGAGCGACACTGACGGTGAAGTAGCCATTGACCAAATCGTGCGGCAGCCATCGAACGCAAAGCCCGCCAGCGCTGAAGACGCTCGCGAGTTTCCCGAGAGCCCCCGGCAGCCGCCGCCGGGCCACTGACGGCTTTCGTGTCTTCTCGAACGCAAGATTTCATCGCTGACCATAGAAGGAGAAACATATGCCCCGCTACGCCGACGGATTCGTCATGCTCGTTCCGAAGAAGAAGCTGAAGGCCTATGAGGCCATCTCGAAGAAGGCCGGCAAGGTCTGGAAGGAATATGGCGCGTTGGAATATTGCGAGTGTGTCGGTGACGATCTGAAGGCGAAGTTCGGCGTGCCGTTTCCGAAGCTCTGCAAGCCGAAGGCGGGCGAGACCGTCGTGTTCTCGTGGATTCTCTACAAGTCCAAGGCCCATCGCGACAAGGTCAACGCGAAGGTAATGAAAGATCCGCGCCTGCAAATGGATCCCGACGCGATGCCTTTCGATATGAAGCGCATGAGCTACGGTGGCTTCACCGTGTTCGTCGATTTGTAACTCGACGGCGACCGGCCATGAAGAAACCGGTGATCGGTCGTCTCAGGAAATCGGTGCCGGAGCGGCGGTAGCAAGATCCAGGCGGTCGCCTGATCCTGCCGAGGGCGGGATTCAGGCGGGCAGAGGGATCGAACAAACCTGGGGCCGGCTGGCTCCGCGGCCGCCGCTGTTGAAGCGGGCGTGCCGCGGAGTCGAGCTCGAGGAGCGCATGGCTGGCGCTCCCATCACTGCAGCTGCGTAACAGTCACGCTGTAACCGACGTGCTCCATCGACTTGACGCCGAAGGCGCCGAAGGTGAGCGACAAGGTGACGATGGCGACAGACATCAACATGCAGACGGCGCGCTGAGTGGACTGGGTGGCTTTGCTGACGGCGTACATGACTTTTCTCCTGTTTGGTTGCTTGCTGATCCCGCGTTATTGCGTCGTTCGTAGCTTCTGACGCGAGCATTTCGCGGAGGGTTGCAATCGCCGAAACAAAAAATGCGGCGCGCCGGCGAACCCCAGAGTGTTACCGGTGAATGCAGTGAAACAGGGGAGGAGCGGTGCGGCGCGCGACCTCGATCGGTCGCGGCGGCCGTCATTAGTAAGGTTCTATTTGCCGGCGCGGGCCATCTGCGTACCGACGCCGCCTTCCATCCACTTGCGTACGCGGCGGGCATCGGCCACACGGGTGAGCTTGCCGAAGGAATTCAGCAGCACCATGACCGTAGGACGATGCTGAATGGTGGTCCGCATGACCAGACACTGTCCGGCGTCCTGGGTGAAGCCGGTCTTCTGGATCGAGATGTCCCAGTCGTCTTTTGAGGTCAGGGAATTGGTGTTGCGGAATTCGAGCAACTGACGCCCCACCTGAACCGTCAGCTTTTCGCTGGTCGAGTACTTCTCGATCAGGGGCTCGCGTGAGGCCGCGATGACGAGCTTGACCAGCTCCGATGCGGTGGCGACGTTACCGCTCGACAGGCCGGTGGGGTCGACGAAGCGGGACTTCTTCATTCCCAGTTCGCGCGCCTTGGCATTCATCGCTTTGAGGCAGGCCGGCAGCCCGCCTTCATAAGCACGGCACACCGCCTGGGCGGCGCGATTTTCGGACGACATCAACGCCAGGTGCAGCAACTCGCCACGCGTGAGCTTCGTGCCCACGGCCAGACGGGAGGCGGATCCCTTGGCCTTGTCGCGGTCGATCGGCAGGATGGTCACCGTCTCCTCCAAGGGCTGCTTGCCCTCGAGCACGACCAGCGCGGTCATGAGCTTGGTGATCGAGGCGATCGGCATCACCTGCTGTGCCTGCTTGGAATACAGGACCGTCTGGTCCTGCTCGTCCAGGATCACGACGGACGCGGATTTGATCTGCAGTTTCCCGGAGGGGCCCGGTTGGGACCAGCAGAGCGAAGAGAACAGGACCGTGGAGGCGGCGAACAGCCAGGGGCGCAAGCGGGAAAAGGTTGGCATCGCTTCGGATCGTGCCTTCAAGTTCGTGTTGATTCGACAGGCGCAAAGGTAACCGATTTGCAACGCTTGCGAATGTGAGTTTTTCCCTGGTTGAGCGGCGCGTTGCGGGCAGCAAAAAGCCCGGGGACCGGTACAATCGCGCCCCCCATGTCTACATCCCCCTCCGAGCAGGAACTCGGGCCCGCGGCCGGCTCCGAGGCGACCGCTGCCCAGTCCGACCTTTCGTTCTGGCAGGTCGTGCGCCTGTCGTTGCGAGGTCAGCACCTCGATTACACGGCCGTGCCGTTGAATCGGGCGGTGCTGCTGCTGGCCGTGCCCATGGTGCTGGAAATGATCATGGAGTCGCTGTTCGCCGTCGTCGACGTCTTCTGGGTGTCGCGGCTCGGCTCCGATGCGATTGCGGTCGTAGGTCTGACCGAATCGGTCATGACGCTGATCTATGCGGTGGCGATCGGCATTTCGATTGCAGCCACCGCGATCGTTGCCAGGCGCATCGGCGAGAAGGATCCCGAGCGAGCTGCGCAGGCCGCCGGTCAGATCATCCTCATCGGCGTCACGCTGTCGGCGGCCATCGGCGCCGTGTTGAGCTATTTCGCGCCGGACATTCTTGGGTTGATGGGCGCGAGCGACAGCGTCGTGTCGCTGGGTACCGACTTTGCTCGGATCATGCTCGGCTGCAATGTGACGGTGTTCATGATTTTCCTGATCAACGCCATCTTCCGCGGCGCCGGCGATGCAGTGCTCGCCATGCGCACGCTTTGGCTGGCGAATGCTCTGAACATCGTGCTCGGTCCCTTCTTCATTTTCGGCTGGGGACCGTTCCCGGAACTGGGGGTGACCGGTGCGGCAGTCGCTACCAACATCGGTCGCGGCGTCGGCGTGCTCTATCAACTGTGGCACCTGGCTGGATTCCACAGTCGTGTGCAGGTCCGCTTGCGGCACCTGAAGCCGGTGTTGCTCGATGTTCAAGCCATCATGACCACGGCGAGCACCGGCATCGCGCAGCTGCTGATCGGCACCACCAGCTGGGTCGGTCTGTTCAAGATCCTGGCGGCCTTCGGCAGCGCCGCGCTGGCCGGCTATACGATTGCGATGCGTATCGTGATGTTTGCACTGATGCCTGCCTGGGGCCTGGCGAATGCCGGCGCGACCCTGGTGGGGCAGAACCTCGGGGCGGGCAAACCGGAGCGCGCCGAACAGGCCATCTGGATCGCAACACGTTTCAATGTGATCTTCTTAGGCATAGTCGGGGTGGCGTTCGTGTTCGGCGCCGGGCCATTGGTGCGGTTGTTTACCGACGACCCGCCGGTGCTCGAGCACGGCATTCGCTCCTTGTGGATCGTCAGCCTGGCGTTCCCGTTGTATGCAGCCGGCATGTGCCTGGAGGCGGCTTTCAACGGCGCCGGCGACACCTGGACGCCGACCCGATTGAATTTCTTTTGTTTCTGGATTGGACAGATTCCACTGGCGTGGCTGCTTGCCGATTTCTTTGCCATGGGGCCGCTGGGTGTATTCATTGCGGTGCCCATCGCCTTCTCGGTGCTGGCGCTATGGAGCCTGGCGCTGTTCAGGCGCGGGCGCTGGAAGCAACAGCAGGTGTGAGCGCCGGACTTCGGTCGCAGAAAGAATTTTCAGGCGCCTGTAACCTTTTGCGGTTTCTCCCCGTCCAATCAGGAACCGCGCCGCTGGCCCTCAGGCATAGGGGTGCAACTCAGAACGAAGATCGGGGTTCTAAGCCTGACTTCGTCGATCCAAGGGACTCGGTCGTGGAACCAGCAATGAACAGCAGTGCAAACCAGTCGTCGGTGCGTTACGAATCGGGTGCGGCCGTCACTCCCTTTCCGGCGCGCCCTGCGGACTCCCGCCAGGCGACGCCGGTCCAGGAAGCGACGCCGGCTGTGACGGAGGGAGCGGCGAATGAACAGCAGGGCGGCGGGTTCACCCGGATCGAACCCATGAAGGCGTTGATCGCTGTCGCGGTGATCGCAGTGCTCGGCGTCGGGACATGGGCGCTCACGCGTAACCCGGCGACTCCGGCCGCAGCGGCGCCGGCAGTCGCTTCGGTTCCGGTGGAGCTTGCGGCAGTGGACGTTGCAATCGTCGAATCCCGAGTCATCTCTCGGGCCCTGCCACTATCCGGCAGCATCGCACCGTTCGTGCAGGCCACGCTGAAATCCAAAGTCGGCGGCGAAGTCGAGCAACTGAAGCTACGTGAAGGCCAGGACGTACGCGAAGGCGATGTGATCGCTCGCGTCGACACCCGCAACCTGCAGGCTCAATACGATCGCGAAGCGGCGGCGGTGGAGAAGGCGCGTGCCGATCTCGATCTGGCTCGTCTGAACCGTGACAAGAATCGTCAACTGCTCGATCAGAAGTTCATTTCGCAGAACACTTTCGAGCAGACCGAGAGTGCGTACGCCGGCAGCGTCGCGAGCTTCAAGCTCGCTGAGGCGCAGGCTCGCGTCGCGAAGATCAATCTCGATGACGCCGTGATCCGCGCGCCATTCTCCGGAACGATCGCGAAGCGCCTGGTGCAGCCTGGCGAGAAGGTGTCGCCCGATTCGTCGATCGTCACACTGGTCGACCTGAAGCAGATGGTGCTGGAAGCGGCCGTGCCCGCCGCCGAGATTCCGTCGGTGCGCGTCGGTCAGAAGGTGCAGTTCCGCGTCGGCGGCTTCGGCGACCGCACGTTCGAAGGCGAAGTGCAGCGGATCAATCCGGTGACGGCCGACAACTCGCGCTCGATCATGATCTACATCGCCGTGCCGAATGCGGACAGTGCGCTCAAGGGCGGCATGTTCGCGCAGGGCTCACTGATGCTCAGCTCGATGCAGCCGGTGCTGGCGGTTTCGCAGCGAGCTGTGCGCGATGACGCCGGTGTTTCCTATGTTTACGTCCTGCGCGACGAGAAGATCGTCCGCACGCCGGTGAAGGTGGGGCCGCGCAGCGAAGGCGAAGCTTTCGTCGAAGTTCGCGAAGGACTGAGCGCCGGCGATCAAGTCATCGTGGCCGATATCGGCGACGACAAGGCCGGAGCTGTGGCCCGCGTACGCAAGATCGAATCGACCGCCAGAGCCGCAACTGAAGTTGCTTCGCGCCTCTGACTAGCCCTTAGTCAGTAGTCACTCTTATGTGGATCACACGCACCAGCATCAATCAGCCCGTGTTCGCGACCATGGTCATGCTGGCCCTGGTCGTGCTCGGTCTCTACTCGTATCGCCTGCTCCCCGTCGAGCAGATGCCCGAGATCAACGTTCCGCAGGCCTTCATATCGGTCGCCTATCCGGGCGCCTCGCCCGAGGCCATCGAGAACGACGTCATCAAGCCGCTCGAGAACGTCATCAACAGCGTCGAGGGCGTCAAGAACATCTACAGCACGGCGCGTGAAGGCAATGCCTTCCTGATGATCGACCTGCGCATGGAAGTCGACAGCGTCGCGGCGACTCAGGAAGTGCGCGACAAAGTGGCGCAGATCCGCTCGTCACTGCCGCGCGATGTGCGTGAGCCTACGATCTCGCGAGCCACCAACGACAGCTCCACCGAGCCGGTCGTCAGCCTGGTCGTGTACTCGACGACTCGCAGCCTGCGCGAGGTGTCCACGATCGTGGATCAGCAGATCGTCAAGCGACTGCAGAATTCCTACGGCGTCGGCAACGTTTCCACCGGTGGCGCCGTCGAGCGTCAGGTGCAGATCTATCTGCGGCCCGAGCAACTGCAGAGCTTCCGCGTCGGCGTCGATCAGGTGATCGAAGCGATTCGCGCGGCAAACCAGGATCTGCCGGCCGGCATGATCTCGCGCGGCGCCACGGAACAGCTGGTTCGCGTCGAAGGCAAGATGAAGAACCCGCGCGATTTCGAGCGCATCATCGTTGCCAACCAGGGTGGCGCGCCGGTGTACCTGCACCAGGTCGCCGATATCGTCGACGGCGAAGCCGAAGAACAATCCATCTCGCGCGTGAACGGCATGCGCTCGGTGTCGCTGGACGTTTACAAAGTCCAGCAGGCCAACATGGTCGAAGTCGGCAAAGGCGTCGATGAAGCGGTCGCCGATCTCACCTCGCGGCTGCCGCCGGATATCGTCATTCGCACGCTGTGGTCCGACGCCAAGTTCATCGAGGGCTCGCTGGATCGCGTGAAGGAAACCATCATCGAGGGCGCACTGCTCACGATCCTGATCGTGTTCCTGTTCCTGCATTCGTGGCGCTCCACCATCATTACCGGCCTGACACTGCCGATCTCCGTGATCGCGACCTTCACGGCATTGCACGCGTTCGGCTTCACGCTGAACTTCATGACACTCATGGCGCTGTCGTTGTGTATCGGTCTGCTGATCGACGACGCGATCGTGGTGCGCGAGAACATCGTCCGTCACGCCGATATGGGCAAGAGCCATCGGGCCGCCGCGCTCGAAGGCACCAGCGAAATCGGCCTGGCAGTCATGGCAACGACGTTCGCCATCCTGGCCGTGTTCATTCCGGTCGCTTTCATGAGCGGCATCATCGGCAAATTCTTCCTGCCGTTCGGCATCACGGTGGCGGTTGCGGTGCTGGTGTCGTTGTTCGTGAGCTTCACGCTCGATCCCATGCTCTCCTCGATCTGGCCGGATCCGAGTGAAGGTCGATTCCGTCGCGTGCCCTGGCTGGGCAAGGTGATGGAGCGCGTCGAATCGGTCATCGACTACGCGCACCGTGTCTACGATCGGTTGTTGCGTTGGGCGCTGAGTGGACGTCGTTACGGTGTATCGCGTCGGGTGAGCGTCAGCCCTCGCCTGGTGCTGTTGCTGATCGCGGCCTTGTCCTTCTTCGGCAGCTTCACACTGGTGCCGATGGTGGGCACCGAGTTCGTGCCGCAGCAGGACGAGGGCATCATGTTCATTCGCATGAACACACCCATCGGCTCGAGCCTCGAATATACGGATGCAAAGATTCGCGACGCCGAAGAGGCCATTCGTGAGATCGACGGCGTGGACAGCATCGTAACCACCGTCGGCACGGATGAAGGTCGCAACTATGCGCGGGTGCGCGTTCTGCTGAAGGACAAGATGCTGTTCGATCGTCCGCCGCAGAAGCAGATCGAAGAGCAGATCCGCAAGCGCCTCTCGAGCATGGCCGGCTTGAGCTTGACGGTGCAGGGCCAGAACCAGCCCGTCGTGATCTCCATTCTCGGCCCGGAGAACAGCAAGCTGACCGAGCTGTCGCAGGAACTGATGAAGCGCCTGTCGACGATTCCCGGTATCGCGGACCTCGAGAGTAGCGAGCGAGGTGCGAACCCGACCATCGCCGTGCGCATCAGGAACGAACTGGCGAGCGATCTCGGTCTGACGACCGCGAGCATCGGCAACGCACTGCGTCCGTTGATTGCCGGCGACCAGATCAGCACCTGGCTCGGACCCGACGGCCAGGATTACGACGTGATCGTACAGTTGCCCAAGCAGCGTCGCGAGATCGTTACGGATCTGGGCGATCTGTATGTGAGCAGCACGCGCACCGACGCGAATGGCAATCCGATCCTGGTGCCGATTCGTCAGATCGCGGACTTCGTGGAAACGACCAGCCCGCAGCAGATCAAGCGTTTGAATTTGCAACGGCGCATTACGATCTACGGCAACGCGCAGGGTCGGCCGTCGGGTGACGTGGGCAGCGATGCAGAGAAAATCGTCAAGGCGATGCAATTGCCGCCGGGCTACCGCTTCGATGTGAGCGGCGCTCAGCAAGAGATGAACGAGACGGCGGCGGCCGCCGCTGCCGCGCTCGGCCTCGCAGTCATCTTCATCTACCTGGTGCTGGCGTCGCAGTTCGGCAGCTTCCTGCAGCCGGTGGCGATCATGGCATCGCTGCCTTTGTCGCTGATCGGCGTGCTGCTGGCGCTGCTGTTCACCGGCACGACCCTGAATATCTTCTCCATCATCGGCTTCATCATGTTGATGGGCCTGGTGACCAAGAACGCGATTCTGCTCGTGGACTTCACCAATCAGGCGATCCGCAACGGCGCGCCATTGCGAGAGGCGATCTTCGAAGCAGGTCAGGTGCGTCTGCGACCGATTCTGATGACGACGCTGGCGATGATCTTCGGCATGTTGCCCATGGCCATCGGCGTGGGCGCCGGTGGCGAACTGCTCGCGCCGATGGGGCGTGCAGTCATCGGCGGTGTGATTACCTCGACGCTGCTGACTCTGCTGATCGTGCCGGTGCTCTATACCTACGTCTACGGCTTCACCGAGCGCGTCAAAGCGTATTGGCGTCGTGGTCAAACGCATGAAGCCAGTGAGCACGCGGTCGAGCCCAAGCAGCCGGTGCTGGCCGATGTAACCGACCCTGCCGGAACGCCGCGCCCGACCTGACACGCGAAAGGTTGAGCTGCGCAAAATGGTGTGTCATTTTACGACACACCATTCTCGCGGAGTCGCGCGTGTCTTCCGATGCTGCCCAGTCCCTCGCCGAGCGTTCCGCCGAGGCGATGTATGCCAATGATCGTGCTTCGCAAAATCTGGGGATCCGGGTCGTCGAAATCCGGCCCGGTTATGCGAAGGCCACGATGCGGGTGCGCGAGGACATGCTCAATGGCCACGCCGCTTGCCATGGCGGTCTGATTTTCTCGTTGGCGGACAGTGCCTTCGCGTTCTCCTGCAATTCACACGGCGGCACCGTCGTAGCGGCTGCTGCATCCATCGATTTCCTGGCGCCCGCGCAGGGTGGCGATGAATTGACTGCGATTGCCGTCGAGCGTTGGCGATCCAGGCGCAACGGTGTATATGAGGTGACAGTCGCCAATCAGCGTGGCGAAACCATTGCATTGTTTCGCGGCCGCTCGCACCAGGTCCGCGAACCCTGACTCAGCACACTCTCAAATGCAGCGTTGCAGGAGGAGAGCATGTCGCTAGACAAAGATACGTACGAGGCCATCGAGCGCGCCAGCGTCGATGAGCTCCAGGCGCTGCAGTTGCGCCGCTTGAAGTGGTCGCTGCGGCACGCGTACGACAATGTGCCTCACTACAAGCGGGCCTTCGACGCTGCCGGTGTGCATCCCGACGATCTGCGGGCTCTGGAAGATCTGAGCCGCTTTCCATTTCTGGTGAAGCAGGACTTTCGCGATCAGTATCCCTTCGGACTGCTCGCCGTGCCGAGGGAACAGGCGGTTCGCTTGCATGCATCCAGCGGCACGACCGGCAAGCCCACTGTCGTCGCGTACACGCGCAGCGACATCGACATGTGGGCCGAGTTGATGGCGCGTTCGATCTTTGCGGGCGGCGGCCGGTCGGGCGACCTGGTTCATATCGCTTACGGTTATGGTTTGTTCACCGGGGGCCTCGGTGCGCACTACGGAGCGGAACGGTTGGGCTGCACTGTCATTCCGATGTCGGGCGGACAGACCGAGAAACAAGTGCAGCTGATTCGCGATCTCGAGCCACGCATCATCATGGTGACGCCGTCGTACATGCTGGCGATCGCCGAGGAGTTTGCGCGTCAGGGTGTCGATCCGGCCTCGTGTGCGCTGCGCATCGGCATCTTCGGCGCGGAGCCATGGACGAACGCCATGCGTACCGAGATCGAGTCGCGCATGGGCATCGACGCGGTCGATATCTACGGCTTGTCGGAAGTGATGGGGCCGGGCGTCGCGATGGAGTGTGTTTCAGCCAAGGATGGGCCGGTGATCTGGGAAGATCATTTCTATCCCGAGATCATCGATCCAGACACCGGGCGGGTGCTGCCCGACGGAGAAGAAGGCGAGCTGGTGCTCACATCCTTGACCAAGGAAGCACTGCCGGTGATTCGTTATCGAACGCGTGATCGCACTCGCTTGCTGCCACCGACAGCGCGGACGATGCGACGAATGGCGCGCATCTCGGGTCGCACCGACGACATGATGATCATCCGTGGCGTCAACGTGTATCCGACTCAGATCGAAGAGCTGGTTCTGCAACAGTCGCTGCTCTCGCCTCACTATCATCTGGAGCTGTGCCGCGACGGGCATCTCGATTCGCTCACAGTCAACGTGGAGCTGCAGGCGGGTGTCGAGGACCACCCAGCCCGGCGCGAAGGTGTCGCGGGCGAGTTGATCAAATCGATCAAGTCCTACATTGGCGTCACAACCCGTGTCGTCGTGCATGCGGCGAGCTCGCTGGAACGCTCGTTGGGCAAGGCCAAACGAGTCAGCGATCGTCGCGGCCCCGTGTAATCAGGCCTCCCGAGTCGACCACGGGTTCGGAGCTCGGTAGCAGTAGTCGGGAGCTGCCGGTATACACACGTACGACGGCGCGAATCTAGTTAATATCCGCGGGTTGAACGTCATGCAACGGGCGGGCAAGGTCGCTGCGCCAGGATGACGCAATCGGTTTGGCCGGAAGCGGTGATGCTCCCGGCGCTTCTGCAAGCACCAAGGATGGCAGATGATCAGATTCAAACAGCGACGGGTTGTCGCGAGTGTGGTCGTAGTGGCCGCGGTCGCTTCGGCGGTGACGATGATCGTGAAGAACCATGGGGCACGTCAGGACGACGCCTCGGGCGATCGGCTACTCGCACAGACGTCACAGGGCCGAGCACGTCCGCTCGTCTCGCCCTTGGTGCCGGAACAGCAGCGCTCGCTTGCGGCAATAGTAGATGAACCCGCTGCAGCCTTGCTCGCTCAGGTCGAGCACAAGTATCGATTTCTGATCGCGGATGTGGAGAAAGAGCACGTCGATGAATTGCGGCGTCGGCTGCTGGAGCGTGAGTCGAAGATCGATGTGAACTCACGCGCCCGCATCGACGCGGGCATCGGCAAGCTTCTGCCAGCGGAGAGCTTCGCCTACTACCAGAGACTGAAGGATTCGGATCTCGAACAGCGTCACCTGACGGAATATACCGGCGGTATCAGCAACGTTGCGCCGCTGGATGAGCGTCAGGAGCGCCTGGTTCTCGATGCGAAACTGCGCCAGAAGCAGCGCTATGCCGCGGCCATGCGCGACATCGGGTTCGATCGGGAAAGTCTATCGTACGAGGAACGCGCTTACGCCCATGCACGAACGGCGGAAGCCCTCGAGCTGCACATGGAAGATTTCCTGGCAGAGGTGGCGCCGTCGCTGACGCGTGAGCAATACACGCAGCTCAAGAACTTCGAAACCGCGGAGTTGGCCCGGGAACTGAACCGGTTGCAGCAGCGGATCGATCCACCGTAGCCGGCGATCGCAACAATCGCACGATCTGATCGCCCACCAGGATGAGATCGCCGCGTGAGTTGAGACAGAACTGCCGGGCGTGACCCGCGACCGGGTTCAGTGAGAGCGTTGAAAACTCAGGCGCACCCGAATCCGGTCGCTGACGCCCTCATCGCCACGCGCTTCGTATTTCCACTGTTCGACAGCGGCCAATGCCGCCTTGTTGAACAGCCGGCCGCGACTGCTGTCCTCGATCCGAGGTTCGATCACATCGCCCGATGCAGTGACTCGCAGGCTCACATCGACCCAGCCATCCAGGCCGCGCATCAGCGCTTCCTGCGGATATCGAGGCTGAACCATCTTGATGAGGCGAGGTTGGGCCGTCGTGGGAGCATTCGCTACAGTCGCCGGTGAAGGTGGTCTCACATCGGCATCTTCCTCCACGGCAAGTGCGCGGCTGTCGGGAGTCGGGACCTCTTGAACCTGCAAGGAAGTCGACAACGGACCGCTAGCCAGCGCCGCTGTAACGGCCGTCACATCGGCGACTCTGACTGGAGGTGATGTCTCTACCGCTGCGGAAGTGGGCGACTTTGGAGTCGAATGCACAGGCGCGGTCTTCTTGACTGTCGGCTCCTCGATCACATCGCTGTTTGCTTCGGGAACTGCCGTCGCGGCAGCAAGCATTTGTCGCAAGGTTGCCCGCCATTGCACGTCCAATACAGCAAGACCGTCGTGATCGGGCCGTACGCGTCGTGCTTTCTCCAGCGCAACGCCTGCTTCAGCTACTCGCCCTTGAGACAGCAACAGGCGTGCGTCGGTCAAATGACGATCGGCGATGGCGTCGATGCCCGCAATCGCCTCGGCATTCGCAGGATCGATGGCGAGCGCCGTGCTGAAGTAATGAAAGGCGCTGCGCTCCGGCGGGTCGGTGTATCGACCATCGGCCATGGCGGTGCGGGCATCGTTGAGATTGCGGGCGATCACGTCACCTGGGTCGATGTCCGGCACGCGCTGGGACATCACCCACCAAACCGCGAAGCTCACTGACAGGATCGCTACGGCGAACGCGATCCACGGCGTGGGGCCGCGTTGCTCCTGTCTCATGAGGGGATCGGCAACGCCCCCGTGTATGGGCGACGTTGCGGCGGCAAGCGGCACATCGACTATGGTGTGGGTGAATTGCGCGGAGCCGATTTCAACCGAAGCTGTATCCGGTTCGGTCGGTCTGTCCCGCCTGCGTCGGGCAGCCTGGTAGAACGGCGCGGTATTGCCGCCTCGTCCGGACGCCAATTCCAGCTGTATGCGCGCAGTATCGGTGGCCATGCGCCTGCTCCCCGGGGTGGGAACCCTGCTGCGCCACAGCGCGTGGGTTCGCTCTGCAGACCACGCTAATCCAATCAATATGTAATGTCAGTGGACGTAAGTCCTAATGTACGAGGCTGTCGAGCGAAGGGTCGAAGACGCCCGGGCTAGCGGTGCTCCAGCACGGCCGCCTGCAGTTGCGGAAAGAACTCGTCGAAATCGGCATCGAAGCCGGCGCGGTGAGCGATCAAGTCGGCAACGCCTTTTTCCAGGGCGAACTCGCGGTTCCAGCGCGATGAAAGATAGGCGGACAAACGGCGCAGCGATCGCTCCACACCTTCGATGCGTCGATACGAGCCGAGCAGATCGTGACGGATGATCCGGTCGATCGTCACGCGCGCCGAGGAGGGCAACTCGATCCTGCTGGACTCGATGTCGGCATAGAACTTCGCAGTGAACGCATCCAGCACGATGGGCGAGTAGCGATCCCAGCTCGTCGCCAGCAGATGATCGTAGAAAACATCCACGAGCACGCCGCTGAAGCGACGGAACTCGGTGCTCACCCGCGAACGGCTGCGCTTCACCAGTGGATGCGAGTCAGTGAACGAATCGATCTGCTTATGTTTCTGCACGCCGCGCTGGAAACCTGCGCTCATACCGCGCAGCTCTTCGCCGCGGACGATATCGGCCAGCAGATTGCCGAGGCGAAATTCGACGTCCGGCTCGGACAGGAACACATGGGCGAGCCAATTCAAAGCAGATCCTTACACTCCGGGGCAGCACGAACCCGTCGTGCCGCGAATCGCAACCGCGAAGGCAACGCGGTTGCCGAGCAAAATACTGCCTCAACGCTCACTCGTCGAGGCGGATGTCGCGCACACCAGACACTGCAATCCGCGACAGATCTGCATCCGCATAGCGGCTGATCCCGAATAACGCTTCAGATTCCACCGTGCGCAGGACACACGGGCGCTCTCGTCGGCGCTCCATCGCAGTGCGCGCGATGTCCAACCAAAGGGTTCTCCCATGAGATTGATGAAGTTGGGTTCGGTCGCGATCTTGATCAGCGCGTCGCTGCTGACTGCGTGCAGCGATAACGGTGATGACGAGAGACGCCGACCGGCGATCTCGGCGCCGGATTCGCCATTGCCTTCGGCCGCAATGGGCGTTGCCTTCAGTGCGACATTTGTTTCCTCCGGCGACACGGTGATGTGGAGCGTCTCATCCGGCACGCTGCCTCCAGGTCTCACGCTGGATTCGACAACGGGTATCTACGCAGGTACGCCGACAGCCGTGGGTAGCTACTCGTTCACCATCTCGGCGAGCAACACCTTCGGCGTGGACAGTCGCGCGTACATGCAGAATGTCACGCCGCCGCCGCTCGACAGCAATGCGCTGTTATCGAACAACGTGCTGGTGGCCTTTCCTTCCGTCCTGCCATCGGGCTTCGACACACCGGTGGCCATCACGGGCGTGTTGCCAGGCGACGCGCTGGTCAGCATCGATCGTCGGCCGCAGAACGGCTTCCTATATGGTCTGGGTTACAACCCGACGGCCGGCACCGTTCAGCTTTACAACATCTCCTCACAGACCGCGCTGGCGACTCCGATTGGAACGATCGGCCAGTTCACGGCGGCTGACGGGGCAACCCCTGTGCGCATCGGTGTGGATGCGACCACGGTATTCGGCATCGACTTCAATCCGACCGTCGATCGCGTCCGCGTCGTGAACAGCGCCGGTCAGAACTTCCGCATGAATCCCAACAACGGCGCGCTCGTGGATTTCGACCCGAACACGCCGGGCGTGCAGATGGATGGCGGCGTCAACGGTCCGACCATGTCGGTGCAGGAAACGGCGTATACGAACAGCGCACCGAATGTCACCGTGACGACGCAATACACGATCGATCAAACCATCGACGCCCTCTGTATTCAGAATCCGCCGAACAACGGCACGCAGACGCAGTGCATGCCGCTGTCGGTGCCGGTGGAGACGGTGCAGGGCTTCGACATTCCGTCGTCGGTCGCGGTGACGACGGCGAATTCCGTGGCCACAGGATTGGGAACGGCCGTCGTGCGCGCTTCGGGCCGTACGCAGGACGAACTGGTCAACATCAATCTCTCGACGGGCGGCGTGACGACGCTCGGTCCGGTCAGCCCCGCAGGCATCATAGGCCTCGCACTTCAGACACCCGCAACGATACCGACGGTGTTCACGCTTTCCGCCGACGGGACGCAGCTGTCTCGATTCCTGAGCACGGCGTTGACTACTCCGGTGACGGTGACGATCGCAGGCGTGACTGCCGGAGAAACATTGGTCGGCATCGACTTTCGTCCGCAGACCGGTCAGTTGTATTCGTTCGGCGTGAATGCGACGACCGACACGGGCACCGTCTACGTCATCGATCCGCAAACCGGTTCGGCGAGCGTGGTCGGCACCGCAGGGATGGTGGCCTTCGTGACGCCAGACGGCGCTCTCGTGGACCTCCCGCCGGTCAGTGCGGGTTACGGCTTCGACTTCAATCCCACGGTCGACCGCATCCGGGTCGTCACCGGCTCGGGCTTGAACCTGCGGATCAATCCAAACAACGGTGCGCCGGTCGACGGTAACGGCAACGCGGCTGACGGCATCAATCCGGACGGCAGCATCAACGGCCAGCCGGCAGGCTCGACCGGTGTGTCTGCGGCCGCTTATACGAACAGCTTCGGCCAACCGCTCACCGGCGGCGTGACGACGCAGTACGTGATCGATTCGGGCAGCAACACGCTGTTCATCCAGAATCCGCCGAACAATGGCACGCTGAGCGCGCCTCAGCCCATCACGCTGAACGGCAATCCGCTGGACTTCAGCGAAGCGAACGGCTTCGACATTCCTGCGAGCGTGCGGGTGACGACTTCATCGTCGCCGGCGACCGGTTCGGGCTTCGCAGCTCTGACGGTGGGCACGACGACCCGCTTGTATTCGATCGATTTGAGTAATGGCCGCGCCACGGATCTGGGCGCGCTGCCGGCCGGCGTGAGTGGGCTGGCGGTAGGTCAGATTACGGTAAAGTAAAGTTATAACTTCCAGCAGCGACGGCGGTGAGGTCACCGCCGTCGCGTCTTCCATCAGTTGGCCGAGCTGTCGTTGGACGGTTTGTGCTTGCCGTGCCAGCCACCGCGCTTGCCGAACCCACGGCCATGGCCGGGGCCGCGCTCATGCAGCGCTTCGAACTTCTTCATCTGAGTTTCGTTCAGCACCATGCTCAGCTTGGTGTTCAGCTCCTGTTTGGACTGCACGCGCTTGGCCTTCATCTCATCGCGCGAAGGGCGGACGCCGGAGGCGCGAGCGGCTTCGAAATCGGCGCGTCTGCTTGCATGTTGCTCCTTCAGGATCTTCTCGACTTCAGTCTTCTGGTACCCATCCAGGTCGAGCAGCAGCGCCAGTCGATCCATGTTCGGGCCCGGCGCAACCCGTGCGGGCGGGGGCGTGGTGGCCGTCGCGTTGTCGGCGGCAAAGGCCACGCCGCTGGCAAGCCAGGCAAGTGCAAGCAGGGTGACTTTGGTTTTCATCACAATCTCTCCGTTGGGGTGAAGGTGTGTTCCGGCGGCCAGAGACCTTCAGAACACGATTGCAGAATAGGACGCCCCGGGAGCCTGTGCGGTAATCAATTGTTACTAACTTTCAGTCTTCCGAATCGCTGTGGATTCAGTGACTTGCAGCTTCGCGCGGCAGCACGAGACGCGCTTCCAGGCCGCCATTGTGACGATTGTGAAGAGACAGTGAACCGCCATGCGTCTGGGCGATGTCCCGGGCGATGCTCAGCCCCAGGCCGGTGCCGCCGGTGTCGCGGTTGCGCGAGTGTTCGAGGCGGAAGAACGGCTCGAATACTTTCTCCAGCAGGTCCTCGGGAATGCCGGGGCCTTCGTCGAGCACGCGAATGATCAATTGCGGGCCGTCCTCGATCTGGATCGTGGCGCGGACACCGTGACGAATCGCGTTCTGCACCAGGTTGCCGAGGCAGCGTTTCAAAGCCAGTGGCTTGGCGACGTATGGAGCGCGAGCCGAGCCGACGATGCTTACTTCGTCTCCGAGCTCTGCGTGTTGCCGTTGCAGCTCCAGGGCGAGTGCGTCGATGTCCACCGGTACCGCCGCTTCTTCGTCGTTCAGCCCGCGGAACACGCTGAGCGCACCACGGATCATGCTCGACATCTCGTCCAGATCTTCGACGAGACGCTGACGTAACGGCTCGTCGTCGATCGATTCCACGCGCAGTCGCAATCGAGTCAGCGGCGTACGCAGATCATGTGACATTGCCGCCAGCACTTGCGTGCGACTATCGAGATAGCGGCGCAAGCGCTCCTGCATGGAGTTGAACGCCCGTGTCGCGTGCCGGATTTCTCGTGCTCCGGTCTCTTCCAATAGCGTCCCCGTCGCGCCACGACCCACTGCGTCGGCGGCCCGCGCGAGATCGCCGAGTGGACGTGTGATCGTACGGGTCATCGCATAGAGAACTACGCCCAATGCCAGCGCGAGCAATCCCAGTTCTAAAAAGATCTGTCGCGGCAGGCGAGGACCGGAGCGGGGCGCGAATGTGCGAAAGATGGCTTTGTCGCCATCGGGAAAGGTCACTGTGACATCGAAGACCCGGTCCCGACGACGCGGGGTTGGGCCCGGCGCCGGAGAGTCATCGGACGGCAGATCACGACGCAGCAGATGCAGAGGAATGACTTCGGAGCGGCGCGCTCGCGGCGGCCCCGTCTCAACTTTGTACTGCGAGCCGAGATGACGCTGCAGATGATGGGCGAACGCGCGTTCCAATGCCGCCTGTTCTTCATCTCGCATGCGAGGCGGAGGCGGACGAACGTCGTCGGGTGTGAGGCGCTGCTCTCGAAGTTGCATGCGAGCATCGTCACGCTGTTCCTGCGATAGCGAAGCCAGGTACTGAGTCGTTTCAGCGATGGTGTTCGCCGAGCTGCCTGCACCGCTGTCGAGCAAGGCGAGCTCGCGACGCTCACGTACGATCAGCAGAATGAACACCAGCAGCATGGCGCCGATTACGGCCACTGTCGCTACGAACAGGCGCCCAAACAGCGTGTCCGGCAGGGCGCGCATCATTATTCCTGTTCGACGGGAACGCCCATCACATAGCCTTCTCCGTAGACTGTCTTGATGATCTTCGGGGCGCGCGCGTCATCGCGTAGAACTTGACGCAGACGGCTGATGCGAACATCGAGGCTGCGATCGAAAGGATCGATGTCACGGCCGCGCAGCAGCTCCATCAACTGCGAGCGCGACAACACCTTGGTCGGGTGCGCAAGCAAGATGGAGAGCAGACGGAACTCGGCGCCGCTGAGCGAATGCTCGGAGCCGTCGACATGGGTGAGCGAACGTGCGGTGACGTCGAGCTGCCAGTCGCCGAAGCGATAGACGTTGACGGCCGCCTGCGCGGGATCGCGCGGGATATGAGCCGTCCGGCGCAGGATCGCCTTGATCCTGCCCACCAGTTCGCGCGGACTGAAGGGCTTGGACAGGTAATCGTCGGCGCCGACCTCCAGCCCGACGACCCGGTCGATCTCTTCGCCGAGCGCGGTGAGCATGAGGATCGGGATCTCAGAGTGAGCGCGCAGCTCGCGTGTGAGCGCCAGGCCATCTTCGCCCGGCAGCATCAGGTCGAGCACGATCAGATCGACATGCGATTGCTCGAGGGCGCGGCGCATGGCTTTGCCATCGGCGGCCGCAGTGGTGCGAAAACCGTTCTTCTGCAGGTAGTCGCTCAGCAGCGTGCGGATTTCGCGATCGTCGTCGACGATGAGGATGTGGCGAGAGTCGGTCATGGGATCACGTCAGGGGCCCGATTCGTATCATGACCAATGACGGTAGAACCTGCCCGGTCACATTGTAACCAACTGTTGCGGGCCTGGTGAGGAGCAACAGTGCGTAACGATTGCGCGGCTAGGCGTGCCCGAGGTTACGCAGCTCATCTTCGAGGGAATCCGGACGATCTTCGTCGCTCATCGTTTCTCCGTAGGGCAGCACACGATCGCGGCCGGCGGCTTTGGCTCGATACAGCGCTGTGTCGGCATGCGCCAGCAGCTGTCGCAGCTCATAGCCCGACAGTTCGGTGGAGCTGACGCCGAAGCTGCCGGATACCGGGCAGCGCTGCCCGTCGAATTGCGGCTCGATGGTGCTCAGTGCGACTCGCAGCTGCTCGGCGCGTTGCTTCGCGTCTTCCAGGCCGCAGCCCGGCAGCACGATGCCGAATTCTTCGCCGCCGACGCGTCCGAAAATATCGCTCACCCGCAGATGTCCCTGGCACGCGAGCACCGCCTGGCGCAGCACATGATCGCCCGCGGCGTGGCCGAAGCGATCGTTGATCGCTTTGAAATGATCCAGATCGCACAGGAGCACGCTGGCCTGCTGTTGTGACTTGCGCGCGGTTTCGAGCACAGCCTCGGCAAGTTGAATGAAGCGCGGCCGGTTGGCGATGCCGGTCAGGCTGTCCACCTGCGAAAGTTTCATGAAGTGCAGCTGCAGGCGCTTGGTGCGATAGGCCCACAGCGCGATGAACACCACGACCAGCATCAACAGCAGGATGTACAAGCGGCTGGTCTCGGCAGCCTTGCTGTCGAGCTCGCGCTGCAGCTGCAACAGCTTGTTCTCCTGGTTGAGCGCTTCCAGCTGCGACTTGGTGCTCAAGGTGTTCGATTTGACGCGCTCGTAGGCCAGCTGGCGCGCGGTGACATCATCCAGGTACGCCTTGTCGGCGGCGGAGGATTTCTTCAGATAACCAATGGCGCTGCCGATGTCCCCTTGTTTCTCGGACTCTTCGTAGAGCACGCGGTAGGCGCCGACCAGCGGCTGGGTGAATTGATTCTTCACGCTATGCTCGGCGGCGCGCAGCGCCATGCGCTGTGCGTCGGCTCCGGCGCCGCGTTGCTGATAGGCCTGCGCCATCAAGGATTCCCATTCCGAGATGCCGCGTGGATAGCGCGTTTGCTCCACCTCGCTGTAGTGCCGTTCGAGCAGGCCGATGGCCTCCTCGATGCGATGTTCGCGTAGAAACAAGCGAGCCTGCGTGGAGCGGATGCCGTTCGCGGCCATCGATTCACCCTGCCGCAGACAGGCGTTGATGGCGGCGGGGATGGCCGGATCATCCGCCTTGATCCGTTTGGTCTTGCAAAGGGCATCGAGGCGAATCTGCTCGCCTCGGCACACGCCACGACCGCTGGCGTTTTCTTTGACGACCTGCTCGGCGTAGTGAATGCCCAGGTCGTATTCGCCGACCAGGACGTAGAGATCGGCAGCGACGGACATACCCTGCAGGCGGGCGTCCTTGTCGGTGATGCCGGGCAACTTGTTCAACAGATTGTTGAGTTGCTGGAACGCGCCTTCGTAGCGTGTCGCGAGCATTTGCACGTTCGCGGTGGTCACACTGGCGCGGAACTGGAGTGTCGGATCGCTCGCTTTGTCTGCCAGCGACTCCAGCATGGGAATCGCGGTGGCGTACTCGCCGGCGTATACCAGACGCCATGCCTGCAGATACTGGAGATGCTCGCGCTGCTGCTCGGAGAGATCGTCGCTGCGCGCCTGCAATTGTTCGATCAGCTGGGTGAACTCGGCGGGGTCGACGCTTTTGGCGGCGTCCGCCCGTTGCAACATGGCGGTGAGGCCTTCTGTGTCCGCTGCCAGCAGTGCCCCGCCGGCGAACAGGCACATGCAAGCGATTCCGCCCAGCAGCCAATGCCGGGCGGAACCATTGCGAATCATTGCTTGCTCAGTAGGCGTGCGCGGCACGGCGCTCGCCACCCTCTTCGGGCTGTTGCTCTTCGGGCTCTTGGTCCTGCGGCGCGTGAACCATGCAGCAGACATTCGCTGTGGCGCCGATGAGTTGCTCGAGCTGGCGGGGGTGTTGCTGCAGGATGGCTGCCTGCACGGCGGGTTCGATGCCCGCCTGCGCCAGCTCCTGCGCCAGTTGCTCGCCGGTCAGCGTTTGCGTCCGGGAGCTCCGACCCATTCTTTCCAACAGATCCACGACATTCGACACGTGCGCTCCTCCTCTCCCCGAATTGTTGTTGAGATGAGCTGCCTCATGCAGCTTGGGTGGTGACAAGCCTAGGACAATCGCGACGGGGCGGCTCTCGAACGCTCCACAGAAAAGTTGACGATCACCGGTGCCGACAGCGCCTGATCCCGACTTAACAGAATGAATTATGCCTGTTTCGAAGCAAACAGACGGTACAAGAATGGACCCGATGGCCTCGGCGGCGACTGGGTCGGCATTCCTGGCGCGCCTGGCGCGGGTTCCGAAAGGTAGGCCCACCGGCCAGATGACTCGGCGATGCGCCGAGCCACGGCTGGCGGCTACCCGCGATCAGGCTGCATCGAGAACCGATGGCGGCGGCACGGAAGCGTCGTCTTCACCGCCATCTTCGGCGGTATGGATCAGGCAGCATACATTGCTTGCGGCTCCTGCTTGCGTCTCGAGGCTGTTCCGGTCTGCGGCAGTGATGGCAGCCTGAACCGTCGGCTCGATTCCCGCCTCGGCCAGCGCCGCTTGCAACTCCAGCTTCGAGGCATGGCGCAACCGCGAGTCTTGGCCCAGTTTCTCCAGACAATCGATGATGTTCGCCATCGTCGGCTCCTTAATCCTTGGACAGAAGTTTCGGCATCCATGAATCGCGACGAACGCACCAGACGCTGTGCTGAGGTCCGCCTGCCGGCGCAACGTCGCGCCGGCGCTCAAAGCCTACGCTCAACACTCCCCGTTCTACAACGACATGTTCGGTGGCGAACTGTACCCACAGCTCATCGACCGGCAGGTGCGCGAACACCTGCTGGATCAGGCCGGTGAAAGCTTCCTTGGCGTAACCTTGCGCGCGCGCCGGGGCAATGAACATCACGCCTGCCTGCACGCTGCGGCGCTGGGCATCGAAGCTCTGCAGGCTGCAAATCCCCACATCCTGGTTCGAGGCCTTCTCGACCACGGTGAGAAACAACCGCTCCACGGGATCGCGACTCATGCCCGCCAGGGCGCTGCTGAAGCTGCGCGCGGCGCGCTCCGGCGCCATGGGTGCACCGATGAAGCGCATCGTTTCCTCATCGGTGAACAGGTGGCAGAAAAGCGGGCTGTCCTGCGGTCCCAGCGGGCGCATTCGTAACCGGTCCGTTTCCACTGGAAAAATGCGCACGACGATGGGCGGAAGTCAGCTCGCCGTGCCGGGAGCGAGCGCGCGATCGAGGGCGGAAAGTCGATCGCGAATCTCCTGGTCTGGCTGCAATGCTCGCGCCGGTGGCACTACCAGGGTGAAGTGCATGTCGGCTGCGGCGGCCGGCAACTGCGACAAGGGCATGCGCGCGATGGTCGGCTGAAAGGTCGGCAGCGTTGCCGCCCGATACAAAATGACCTCATGGTCGAGGGGATAGTCGCGGCTCAGGACATCGACCAGCACCTGGCGATAGGCCGAGCCGGTCGAAAAGCGAGCCAGCGTCTGATCGCCGGACAGTCCCACTTGCCACAGAATCAGGTACGCGGCGGTATCCACGATACGGCGGTTGAACATGAACTGGCTGGCTTCGTAGTGCTGGCAGCCATATTTGCCCGGATCGAATCCCAGATCCGCGTACATGCAATCGGCGGCGGACACTCCGGGCTCCATGTGCGCCGGGAAACCTTCGCTACGGGCGATTTCGATGGCCTTGTGAGTGGGCCAGGCGAACACGCCGGGATGTCCATAGAACGCGGCACAAACGCGCTTGCCGGCGCGCACCTCGGTGAGCATGACCTCGACCATCTCCCGATACGTCTGCATGCGCGACTTGCCTTCGCAATACAGCGACTGAAGGCTGCGCACATCGCGGTTCATCCCGGCAATCCACAGTTCGATGATGCCGTCGGACAGGCCGGTGAAGACCACGTCGGCCTTGTCGATGAAGTCGCGGGCGAGCGGAGTGAGATGCGACCCGAGGGTCATGCCGATGCCCACACATGCCAAACTTCCTGTCTTGCTCACCGTGGGTCCTTGCTCTTCAGCGGGCGTCGGGCTGGGCTTCCGGGCGCGCCTTTTCGAAGGCCGGCAATGTTTCCAGATGCGTGCCGATGGCGACCAGTGCTGGGAACGGCGAAAGATCGCAATTGAAGCGGCGCGCGTTGTACATCTGCGGCACGAGGCACACGTCGGCTAACGACAGACTGTCGCCGAAACAATAACGTTGCTCGCTGGAATATTTCGCGACCTGCAGCTCCAGCCCGCGGAACCCCTCGGCGATCCAATGTCGATACCAGCTGTTCACGCCATCGTCGCTCTGGCCCAGCTCCCGACGCAGATAGTGCAGCACCCGCAGGTTGTTCAACGGGTGGATGTCACAAGCGATCGCGAGCGCCATGGATCGAACCTGGGCCCGCGCCAGCGGATCTGGCGGCAGCAAGGGCGGCTGCGGCTGCACCTCGTTGAGATATTCGATGATGGCCAGGGATTGTGAGATCGCGAGGCCATCGACTTCGAGCGCCGGGATCAATCCCTGCGGATTGAGGGCCAGGTAGTCCTCGGCGAGATGTTCGTTCTTGGTTAAGGACTTGGAGGCGTACTCGCAGTCCAGGCCTTTGAGATTCAGTGCGATGCGCACCCGATAGGCGGCGGAGCTGCGAAAGTAGCTGTAGAGCTTCATGCCAGGGTGACCGTGAGCGTTTCCAGCCCGTCGATGCCGCCCTCGAGCGCGTCGTTCGGTTGGATCGCCGCGACCCCTGCCGGGGTGCCGGTATAGATGAGATCGCCGGGCGCCAGCTCGTACAGCGTGGAGAGCTCCGCGATGATTTCCGGCACGCTCCAGATCATGTCGGCGAGCGCGCCTTGCTGGCGCAAGGCGCCGTTGACCTTGAGCCAGATCTTGCTGTCATCGAGCCGGGCCGCGGCGGCTGGCGTGATGGCGCCGATGGGCGCGGAGCGATCGAACCCTTTCGCGGTGTCCCATGGCCGGCCCTTGTCCTTCGCCTCGGCCTGCAGGTCCCGACGCGTCAGGTCGAGGCCGACGGCATAGCCGAACACATGCGAGAGCGCCTGCGAGATGCCGATGTTCGCACCGCCCGTGCCGAGCGCGACCACCAGCTCGATCTCGTGATGCAGATCGGAAGTGCGCGATGGAAATGGGATGGCCGCGCCGCTGGCGACGATGGCGTCGGCGGGCTTGCTGAAAAAGAACGGTGCTTCGCGCTCGGGGTCTTTGCCCATCTCACGCGCATGCGCTGCGTAATTGCGGCCCACGCAATAAATACGATGTACAGGAAAGCGCTCGGTGCGCCCGACGATGGCGACGGCTGGAGGCGCCGGCGGCGGGATAACGAAAGACATAGTTGGCAGGTCGAAGAATGATCGGGGGCGCTAGGATACTCCGACGATCATTTGCTCCACCACCCAGCGCTTGAGCAACCCCGCCGCCTGCGCAGGCACCGCGTCGGCCTCGTGCCAGGCGCACAGCACGTCGCAGAGCATTTCGAAGGAGCCGCCGTTGCGCATGACATCCAGCGCCGCGGCCTCATCGGGTGCGAGCGAGCGGTACTGGGGTCTCAACCCTTCGCGCCAGATCAGCCAGGGCTGCGCTTCATCCAGCGCGACGCCTTCGGGCAGCGGGTCATCTGCCGACAGCGCCTTGAACAACACCGGCGCAGTGGTGCGCATCGCCAGCACCTGCACGGTCGGATGAAATCGAAACGTCAACGTCGGCCATTGCTCCGGTGCGATCGCGGCCAGTGCTTCGATGCCGACCGGTTCGGCATCGGCGCCATCGAAGGCGGCGGCGACCGCCCATTCCCACGTCGCGAGCTCCGCCAGCCAGGGTTGGTCCGGGAAGGATTTCTGCAGCAGCCGCGGCATCCGGTCGCCGAACCAGCGAATCGATGGATAGCTCGACGGACACAGCTCGATGTACTCGCGCGCCACATCGGCAAACCGTTCCTTCCCCAGCAGTTGCTGCAGGCGGGGCAGCGTGCTGGCGAGCGCATCGGTCAGCCGCAAACGATACGCCTCCGAATATATCGACAGGCGCAGCGTCGCAGGCACTTCTGCAGAGCCATCGACCGCATCGACGATGCGTTCGAGGCCGTGCATGACATGGCGCTGGAAGTCCCGCTGCAGCTCGGCCAGCGCGCTGGTATCGGGCAGGGCGCTCATGCGGCGGACTTCGATCTTTGCGCGGAGGAGGCGATTGCGCGGGCCCGGTCCAGTTCGGCGAGCAGCACCTCGAGCTCCGGAATGTTGTCGTCCCGCTCGATCATGGTCGAGAGCGGGCCGAAGCGTTCGACGGCGGCATGGAACAGCTGCCACACCGCTTCGCAGACCGGCTCGTCATGGGTATCGATGAGATAGTCGCCCATGTTGCGATGGCCGGCGAGATGGAACTGTTGCACTCGCTCCACCGGGATGCCGTGCAGATAGGTCAGCGGATCGAAACCATGATTCACGCTGCTGACGTACACGTTGTTCACGTCGAGCAGCAGGTGACAGTCGGCGCGTTCTGCAACCTCGCGCAGGAATTCCCATTCGGTCATCTCGGAGCTGTTGAAGCTCACGTAGCTGGATACGTTTTCCAGCACCAGGCGACGCCCGAGCCGTTCCTGTACGGCTGCGATGCGCGATACGACGTGATTCAACGCCGTTTGCGTGAACGGCATGGGCATGAGGTCGTGCAGATTCACACCGTCGACGCCGGTCCAGCACAGGTGATCGGAGACCCATGCCGGCTCGACGCGGTCCGCGAGCGCTTTCACCTCACGCAGGTATGTTTCATTCAGTGGGTCGGTGCTGCCGATGGACAGCGATACTCCGTGCAGCACGATCGGATACTCGGCGCGCAGCCGTTCCAGATAGTGCAGCGGCTTGCCGCCGGGGAGCAGATAGTTCTCGGTCAGCGCTTCCAGCCAGCCGACGCTGCCCCGGCGCTCGCCGAGCAGGGCGTCGTAATGGGTCGGGCGGACGCCGAGCCCGAAGCCCAGGCCGGAATGAGGAGACGATTTGGACACGGAACACTCTTGGCTGATCGGAAAACGGCGCGGCCGCTGACTTCAGACCGCGCCGCCCTGACCCTATCAGACCGGGCCTCGGACTGAATTATTTCTTCGCCTTGGCTTTGGCGGCGTCGCACTCTTCCTTGCTGAGCATGAGGAAGCCCTGTCCCTTGCAGGCATTCTTGCCGGCACAGGCATTAGCTGCCGTACCGCAGGCACTGGTGCCCTTGCACGCGTTCACGCCTTCGCATTTCACCTTGGCTTCGTCAGCCGCGTTGGCAGCGGTCAACGGCGCGCTGCTGAACATCACTGCGGCCGCAGTGGCCAAGGCGAGTGTAGAAAGTTTCTTGCCGTGAATCATCGATGCCATCCCTCTTGGAAATTGGAGTATGCGCTTCGAAGGCGAAGCGCAGGATTATACGCAGCCTCGAATGGATCGGATTCACACGGAGGGTTTGTCACGAAACGGCGACAGCGCACAAAAAGAGAGGGGCGGGTGACCCTTTACCCGCCCCTCGTTTTGCCACGCGGACGTACTCAGCCGCCTTTGCGGATCTCCAGCGCGTCCTTGACGCTCTTGACGCCATCGGTGTCGCGGGCCAGTTGCAGCGCCCGGCTGCGGGCCTGATCGGTCTCGACGAAACCACTCAGCTGCACCGTGCCCTTGAAGGTCTCAACGTTGATCTGATGTGCTTTGGTCACCGGATCTTCGATGAGCTTGGCCTTCACTTTGGCCGTGACGACGCCGTCGTCGATTGCCTGGCCGGTCGATTGCTGCGTCGGGGTCGACGTGCAGGCGACCATGCTCGAGGCCATGATGGCGGCCAACAACAATGCCGCCGTTTTTTCCCGTGCCATATTCACTCGCTCCTGAGCTATTTATGAGCTCTTGGTGATAACTCTAAACGATCAACCTGCGCCATCGCGACGGGCTTCAGCCGCGCGCTTCGCATTCTCCAGGTCCGCATCGGCGCGGGACTTGCAATCCGCCTGGGCATTGCCCTGCAGCGCTTCGCACTTCTCGGTGGCGATCTTGTGCGTGGCTTCGGCGCGGGCTACCGCGACTTTGAAGTCACCTTGCGCGGCTGTTTCGCTCGCGTCGCGAGCCTGATCGGCTACATCGTTCGCATCGTTGTCAGCTTGCGCATCCGCCAGGTCCTTCTGTGCGTCGGCCATTTGTTCCCTGGCATCGGCCTGCGCATCCGTCACATCCCGCTGCGCTTCGGCTTGCGCGTTGGCGACATCGCGTTGGACTTCTGCTGGAGACTCGGCCTTGTTGCAGCCCGCCAATGCCAGGCCGGCAGCGGCGAGAATCAAATAAACATTGCTTTTGGTCATTGTAGTGCCCTCGTCTGTGACCCTCTTGGAGTCTGTTGACTAAGTAACCACTCGCACGCCGACTGAATCCTCCTGCGAAAACGGCCGGTTCCTGTCGGCACATCCGGTCAGGAAGCGTGTGGAATTCGCGTCGATAACGTGCCGATGAAATGCAAGGTTCCTCGTACAACCTGCGGTCCCGGTCGCCACCGACGTTCCTACACGTAAAGGATTTACGAAATGCAATGTGAGTAGGGGCATCGGAATTGGCCCGTCGGCCATGGCTGACGAGGGAACCAAGAAATGTACACAGCCGTTGCTCAGCACGACCTTGAAGCGCACATTCAGGAGGCCATGGGCGACGCTACTGGCAGCGTGCATTCGCCGAATGCATCTTCGAACACGCCGCCGGCAGCGACCGGCGGCGTGCCCCTGCACGTGCGCATCGTGATCGTGATTTCGATTGCGCTGCTCATGGTCAACGCAACGTTGTTGATCATCAACGTCGGCGCGACCATCGATTCGCACGCCCAATACGCGCGTTCCTATGAGATCAAGCGCTCGCTCAGCTCGTTCCAATCGGTGATCACGGCCGCCGAATCCGGTCAGCGCGGATATTTGCTCACCGGTCAGACGGGATATCTCGAGCCGTATTACGTAGCGATGCGCAGCTGGCGCAGCGAGCTGGAGAAGTTGCGAAGCCTCACCGCAGATAATGCCCAGCGGCAGAAGGACATCGCCGATCTGGAGAGTTTTACCGCAGCGGCCATCAGTCGCTTGAAGGCGACGATCAGCCGCAGCCCCCAGCCCGGCCCGAACGGCACCGCCGATGTGGCCGGCACTGAGCAGGCCACGGCAACCATGGACCGCGTGAGAGGCATCGTCGATCGCATGATGGCCGAGGAAGATGCCCGCATCGAAGCCCAGCGTCGCGACGTACTGCGTGATTTGCTCGTTGCTGGCGGGCTCGCGCTGTTAACGACCGTCGTGACCGTTGCCGTGCTGATCGGCCTGAACAAGCTGCTTCGCAAATACGTGGGTGATCGCGAAGCCGCCGAGAACGCCATGCTCCGGGCCAATCAGGCGCTGAACGAACAGGTCGAGCAGCGCACTGCGGAGCTGACCGAGCTGTCCCAGCATCTGATCCGTGTCTCCGAGGAGGAGAAAGCCAGGCTCGCCCGTGAGTTGCACGACACGTTGGGCAGCAATCTCACCGCCATCAACATGGACTTGAACTGGATTCAACGTCGCCTGCCGGAAGACGCGCGCGAGGTGAAGGAACGGCTGCAGCGAGCGTTGAAGATGCTGGGCGAGACGGTCGAGCTCAAGCACGAAGTCATCGAGGGGCTGCGTCCCAGCCACCTGGACAATCTCGGCCTCGCCTTCGCCATGCGCTCGCATTGCCGGGAGTTCACGCGTCGCACCGGCATTCCCTGCGAGATCGACGTTCAGGAGGACTTCGACGATCTGGATCCGTCCTGGTCGATCGCGTTCTATCGAATCGCGCAGGAGTCCCTGACCAATATCGCCAAACACGCACAGGCCACCAAAGTGCGCGTGATCCTGGGTCGCGAAGACGGCGGCATCCGGCTGCGGATCATCGATGACGGTGTTGGCGTCGCCGAGGAGTCGCTGAGCAAGCCCAAGTCGCATGGCGTCGTGGGGATGCGAGAGCGTATGCGTCAGATGGGTGGCCGCTTCCAGATCCGAAAGCCGGATGAAGGTCCCGGCACCCTGGTCGAGGCCTTCATTCCAGCCACCAGCTCGACGGCCGTTTCGGCTTGAGCAAGCTGCTCCGAAGCGGATTTCCCGCCCCAAACCAGTGCCATTCGACGTGGATGTCAATACGTAGGAAACGTCTGACGGTACGAACTTCACTTTGTGGGGAACTTTTGCTCGCCCTGAGGCCGTTGTGAACCATCGGGCCAATGAGTGTAAAGCTGACCGTCAGGAGCGAGCGCATGGAGAATCACGTCGAGAGAGCATCCCATAACGATCATCCGGCCAACTATTCCGGCGATGAACAGGAGTCGGGCGAGGAATCGATCGTCAGTGGCGAGCGCAACCTTGCGCCGGCGCCGGTCGCATTGCGTATTCCAGTCGGCACCAATCTGGCCGACGTGGAGCGCTGGATGATTTTCGCAACGCTGCAGAAGTGTGGGGGAAACAAGACCCGCGCGGCGGCGTTGCTGGGTGTGAGTCTGAAGACTCTGTACAACCGCCTCAATGCATACCGTGCGCAGGGGCTGGCCATGGATTACGGCTTGAATGACGGTCAGGAAGTGGCCATTACGACCCTGCAGGGGGGCGACCTCCGTGAAGCTATGACCGAGGTACCACAGCGATGTTGAATCCAACCGAAGCAGGCTCTCGGGAAAACGAGGCCAGAGACGCGTTCCAGGCTACTCATACGCCGATTCGCGTGTTGATCGTCGACGACCACGCCATCCTCCGCGCCGGAGTGCGCGAGATGCTGGCGGAAGAGCAGGATCTCCAGGTCGTCGCCGAGGCGGGCTCCGCCGAGGACGCACTTCAGCAGCTGCGTAACGGACTGCAAGTCGATGTCGTGGTGCTCGACATCACGCTGCCGGGCCAGAGCGGCATCGATCTGCTCAAGCAGCTGAAGCGCGATCAGCCGGAACTCGCGATCCTGGTGCTGAGCATGCATCCGGAACGCAGCTTCGCAGTTCGCTTGATGCGCGCCGGCGCGAACGGCTATGTGCCGAAGATGATCGTGCCCGAGGAGCTGGTGAAGGCCGTGCGTGCGGTCGGTACCGGTCGCCGCTACATCACTCCGTTGGTGGCCGAGCTGTTGGCCTCCGAGTGCGCAGCGGATGAAGAAGGCCCGATGCACAACCGGTTGTCCGAGCGCGAGCTGCAAGTGTTCACCCGCATCGCCCGCGGTGTTTCGCCGGCGGTGATGGCCAATGAGCTTGGCCTGAGCGTGAAGACTGTGAGCACGTATCGGGCGCGCATTCTGGAAAAGATGGGAATGCGTAGCAACGCTGAAATCGCCGCCTACGCCGTCCGCAACCAGCTGGTGGAGTGAGCGGGGCTGCGGAACCGGATGCGCCGATGGCTGCTGGATCCGAACTGACGATCTACATCGTCGAGGATTCGCCGGCGGTCATGGAGCGGCTGGTGGAAGCCGTGTGCGATATCCCAAATGCCAAAGTGGTGGGCAGCGCCGATGCGGTCGCTGCCGCGATAGAAGGCATGCGGGTCGCGCGGCCGCGAGTGCTCATCCTGGATATCCAGCTACGCGGCGGCAGCGGCTTTCAAGTGTTGAAACAACTGCGTTCGAGCCAGAGCCGACCCGAAGCAGTCATCGTGGTAACGAATCATCCATCCGATGATTACCGGATTGCGAGCCGCGAGTGCGGCGCCGATCATTTCTTCGACAAGGCTTCGGAGTTCGACAAAGTCAGAGAGGTGCTATTGCAGATCGACGCAGCCTGAGATCCTTCGAGTCCGAATATCCGTAATCGCCGTAAATAACCCGCAGCTGAATCACGGAACATACTCAGGATCCTGCGCGTCTCGTCGTGCGTTCCGTCGCAACTGAATTCGAACCCTGCGCAACTCGTTACATGGACCTCCCCAGGACGATGGGGGCACCCGCTGAGAACCCATCGGACACCATGCTGACGGCTGCGCACTTCAAAGGCCGCGCCTCGAAATGAAGCGCGGCCTTCTTTTATTCGGGCGACCGATCGGTACATTCCATGTACCCAATGTTTACTTTGAGACCAACGCGGTCTCGATCAGCGATCTTCGTGGCTGATGTTACGGCTCCACTCCGCGCGGCTGCGCGAGGCGTCGTATTCGACCGCGGACTCCGAATGAGTGCTGCGACATTCGTCCTGCCAACGCACCACGACATAGCGGCCCGTGCGCAATTGCCACACGTCGCCCCGCAAATCCACATCGCTGTCTTTGAGTCGGACCGGATCGCCGATACGCAGGCTGCTGCGCATCGATTCGCTCATCTCGCTGCTCATGATGTCTCCTTACTCATTCCTATCGGCACGAGCAGTGCCGTAGGTTAGGGACATCGATGAGGATGTTCGACTAGGGGAAAGCAGCAAGCCCCTGGTTTTTTTGGGGAGTGAGCATTACGTCACGTGACGGGCGCGCGCCACGTGTGAGCAGAGTCACAAATCGCGAGGCGCGGCTTTTTAACAGAATTCGTTGGCCGGCCGCTCCTGCGCAGCTAGCGGGAGTCGGTCCACCAGCCCATGAATTCCTCGAAGGAGATCGAGCCGTCGCCATCGGCGTCGGTGAGCTCGAACGCCAGCAGGCATTCATCATCGGACAGATCCTGATCCAGGGCTCGCAACAGCGAGCTGAATTCCCGATTCACGATCCAGCCATCGCCATTGCTGTCGCAGGCGTCGAAGCTTTGTTTCAGCTCGGCGAGGTCGCTGGCGCTCACTTCGATGTCCTTCACGTCATCCAGGTCGGCCATAGCGCGTTCTTCCTTTGATGCGGCGGGTCAGCGACCAAGCGGCCGCGGCGCGGATCATACATGACGGGCCGAAAGCGGCCGAGAGGCTAGGGCTCCGTGAGGAACTTCTCGGCGAAGAAATCGCCACTCGACCAACGGGGCGCGGCTGGCGCATTGGCCACGCTCAATACGATCCGCAGGTCGACGCGAGCCAGGTCGGCAGCGGTCGGATAATCGATCGGCAACGTCAAATCGTCGCTCGGCTGGTGATAGTGAGTCGAAAGAAACTGTCGGCGCAGCTCGTCCAGATCGACGCTGGGGTTTCTGGGCTGATAGCCGGCACTGAGTACCAGCGACGGAACGCCGCGGCGGATGAAGGAGAACTGATCGCTGCGAATGAATCTGACCTGTTCCGGTGCGGCGTCGGCACTGAGTCGATAGCCCTGTGCAGATGCGGCCTGTCTCGCCGCCGCTCCCAGCGTCGAATGCTGCGCCCCGAGTGCGACGAAATCGAATACGGGTGCAAACGTCAGCGGCATGTCGATGTTGATGTTCGCGACCACCTTCTTTTCCTGCGCCTCGGACTGGCGCGCGAAGAAATCCGAGCCGAGCAGTCCTTTTTCTTCCGCTGTCACGGCGACGAATATCACCGAACGGCGCGGCCTCGTATTCGAATCATGCAGCGCTCGCGCAATCTCGAGCATGATGCCGACGCCAACGGCGTTGTCGTGCGCGCCGTTGTAGACGGCATCGCCATTCACCGCTGTGCCGCGCCCGAGATGATCGAGATGCGCCGAGATGACGACGTATTCGTTCTTCAGCTGCGGGTCCGAGCCTGGCAGCACGCCGACGACGTTCGTGCTATCGGTCTTGCGCAGGCCGGTCGTCGCCGACAAGGTCATCATGCCGGGCAGTTCGAAGCCTTGCGGAGTACCTTCCTCGGATGCCGCCAAGGCCATGGGAAAGCTGGTTTGCGCCTTCTCGAACAGTTGAGTGGCGGCGTCGTGATTGAAACGGAAGCGCAGCTTCAACGCGGGAAAGGCGTTGTGCGGCTGACCGGCTTCGTCGAGCCAGCGCATCTGGGGGATCCAGCTCATCGCCACGCGACGCTCCCAGGGGGTACGCCTGGCATCCGCATTCGAATCGATGGTGATCACGCCGACCGCGCCACGCTCCACCAGCGTGGTCAGCTTGCGCTCCTCCCATGAGTAGTAGGCACGCTTCTCGTTGGAGAACTGCGAAGGCGCGCCGCTGAAGATCACCGCGATCCGGCCTTTCACATCGATGTTCTCGAAGTCGTTGTACTCGAGCTCCGGGGCATCGATGCCGAAGCCCGCGAACATCATCGGCGCGCTCAAAGTGGAGCTGGCCGAGGAGAAATCGGCATTCGGCAGGTAGTGCGTGCCGTACTCGAACATGTATGTATCGTCATCGCGCACCAGTTCGGCCGAGGAGCCGGGCAGCACCGGGGTAGCTTCCAGCAGAGGCACTCTCTGCAGATAAGTCTTGTCGTCGTCGCCGGCCGGCCGCAGGCCGGCTTGGCGGAATTGCGAGGCGACATACGCGGCCGCGATGTCGTAGCCGCGCGACGCAGTAGCGCGACCGTCGAGCAAATCGGCTGCAAGAAATTCAACGTGACTGCGGATGGCGTCAGGCTGGACTTCGTTCCATGGGCCACCGCGCTCGGCCGCTTGCAGCGAGCCGACGGCGATCAGCGGCAGCACGAATCCAGGCAATCTGCGCATGTTGTCTTTAGGGTTGCGACGACGGGCCGCAACAGTATCACCGAGCCGGGCGTTTCACAGCGAGTTCATCCAAGGTTCAGTGCTTGGCACTTAGCTTCAGAGTCCGGCATGCTTCGAACGGTGTCGCCCATGAACCGCTACTTAGCATCTACTTGTTGTTTCGCGCTGGCCGCAGCCACCCTCACGCTGCAGGGATGCGCTGTGCCGCAGCCCTATGTAGCGCCAACCCAGACGGGTAGCGTCGTTCGACCTGCCGAGGCCCCGGCGCCGACGGTGGGCAATGAAGTTGCAATCCGTGCGATTTCGCTGCTCGGCGCACCGTATGAGTGGGGCGGCAACGGGCCGACCACGTTCGATTGCAGCGGGTTGGTGCGTTTCATTCACGATCAGTTGGGAATATCCGCGCCGCGCACCGCGGCCGAGCAGTACTCCGCCGCGACGCCGGTCCCCCTGCGAGAGCTCGAGCCGGGAGATCTGCTGTTCTTCCGGATCAAGGGCCGCATCTCGCATGTGGCGATCTACACCGGCGAGGGGCGTTTCGTTCACGCCCCGCAGACCGGGCGTCCCGTCGAGCTGCGAATGCTCGACGATGACTTCTACCGCCCCCGCCTGGCAGGCGCAGGGCGGCTGTTCTGATTTATGACGACGGATCGGGGCTCCTGCCCCGCCCGTCGTGCGAGTGGCAAAAGGCGTGACTTTTCCCACTCGCTCGCCGCCTTCGGCGGCGGGTACATCCATGTACCTGGGTGGTTATTGCGCCTTCTTCCTTTTCTTTCTAGCAGCCGGCGCTTTTGCTTCAGCATCGGGTTCGGCGGCAGCTTGTTGAGCAGCAGCGAGCTCGGCCGCGGGGCGGTTCATGCGTTCTCGCACCAGGTTCTCGACCACACTCGGATCGGCCAGCGTGGAGATATCGCCTAACTGATCGTGTTCGTTCGCGGCGATCTTGCGCAGGATACGGCGCATGATCTTGCCCGAGCGGGTTTTCGGCAGGCTCGGCGCCCACTGAATCAGATCGGGTGTCGCGATCGGGCTGATCTCCTTGCGCACGTAGTCACGCAACTCATTGCGTAGCGCCTCGCTGGGTTGGACGTCGGCGACCAATGTCACATAGACATAGATGCCCTGGCCTTTGATGTCGTGCGGATAGCCCACTGCGGCCGCTTCGGCGACGCTCGCATGAGCGACCATTGCGCTCTCGATTTCCGCCGTGCCCAGGCGATGCCCGGCGACATTCAGCACGTCATCGACGCGGCCGGTGATCCAGTAGTAGCCATCCTCATCGCGTCGCGCGCCGTCGCCCGTGAAGTAACGGCCCGGGAACGTTTTGAAATAGGTGTCGATGAAACGCTGGTGATCGCCGAACACCGTGCGCATCTGCCCCGGCCAGCTGTCGGTGAGAACCAGGTTGCCTTCGCACGCGCCTTCCAGCACGTTGCCTTCATTGTCGACGATGGCGGGCTTCACGCCGAAGAATGGCAGCGTCGCCGAGCCGGGCTTCTGATCGATCGCGCCGGGCAAGGGTGAAATCAGCACGCCGCCGGTTTCCGTCTGCCACCAGGTGTCAACGATGGGGCAGCGGCCATCGCCGACGACGCGGTGATACCACTCCCACGCCTCCGGGTTGATCGGCTCGCCCACCGTGCCGAGCAGCCGAAGCGAGCTGCGCGACCATGCCTTCACCGGCTCTTCGCCTTCACGCATCAACGCACGAATCGCGGTCGGCGCGGTATAGAACAATGTGACTTTGTGCTTGTCGACGGCCTGCCAGAAACGGCCGCTGTCCGGATAGTTCGGCACGCCTTCGAACATCACGGTAGTAGCGCCGTTGGCGAGCGGACCGTACACCACATAGCTGTGGCCGGTGACCCAGCCCACATCGGCGGTACACCAGAAGATGTCTTCTTCGCGCAGATCGAACACCAGTTCGTGTGTCATCGACGCGTACACCAGATAGCCGCCGCTGGTGTGCAGGACGCCCTTGGGCTTGCCGGTCGAGCCCGAGGTGTAAAGAATGAACATCGGATCTTCCGCGTCCACGGCTTCCGGCGCGCATTCCTTCGGCTGCTGATCGACGACCTCGTCGAACCATTGATCGCGCGGCCCATACATCGGTACGCGAATGCCCGTGCGCCTCACGACCAGCACATGCTTCACGCAGTCGGTCTTCGGCATGGTCAAAGCCAGATCCACATTGGTCTTCAACGGCACACGCTTGCCGCCACGAATGCCTTCGTCCGCCGTGATGATGACATTGGATTCGCAGTCGGCGATGCGGCCGGCGAGCGAATCGGCCGAGAATCCGCCAAACACTACGGAGTGAACTGCGCCGATGCGTGTGCACGCGAGCATCGCGACCGCAGCTTCGGGAATCATCGGCATGTAGATGGTGACGCGATCGCCCTTCTTCACGCCGAGCGATTTCAGCGCATTGGCGCACTGGCACACGCGCTCGTACAGCTGGCGATAGGTGATGCGCTCGGACAGCTTGGGATCATCGCCTTCCCAGATGATGGCGGTCTTGTCGCCGCGCTTGGTGAGATGCCGATCGAGGCAGTTGGCGGAGACGTTGAGCTTGCCGTCGTAATACCAGCGGATACGGAAATCGTGCTCGTCGAAGCTGGTGTCTTTCACCTTGGCGTACGGTTGAATCCAGTCGAGTCGGCGGCCGATGCGCGACCAGAAGCCGTTCGGATCGCGCACCGATTCCTGATACAACCGCTGATAGTCCGCCAGCCGCAGATGCGCGAGTGCGGCGAAGTCCTCGGGAACTTTGTATATCTTCTGGCTCATTGGAACCGCCGGTTATTGACGTGGTGGCAAGTTGGCTAATGCGGCGCGAACTCTCTCGGCGTGCTGGGCCAGCACTTCCTTGTCCGCCCAGTCGCGACCGTGGCCGCGCAGCGACGCGCCCTCATAACAGGGAATGATGTGGAAATGGATGTGGAATACGGTCTGGCCGGCCGCGGGCTCGTTGAACTGGATGATGCGCATGCCGTCGGGCTTGAATGCTTCCTGTACGCCCCTTGCGACGTGCTGGGTCGCCTTGATCAAATCGGCGAGCGCATCGGGCGCGATGTCGAAGAAGTTGCGCGCGTCGACTTTCGGGATCACCAGCGTGTGGCCATCCGACTGAGGCATCGCGTCCATGAAGGACAGTGCCCGCGCGTCTTCGTAGACCTTGAATGCCGGGATCTCACCGCGCAGGATTTTCGCGAAGACATTGCTCTGATCGTACATTGCGCCTCCTAAATGCCGGCCTTCGCGAGCGCGTCGATCAGCTGGCGCACGGCGGTGCCGACGGCTGGATGTTCCGCTTCGAAACTCACCGCGAGCTGCTCGAGGCGTTCGGTGAGCGGATGATTCTCGTTGTCCAGAGAAGCTGCGCCGAGCAGGCGCGTCAGGTCGCCGAGCAGCAGCATGAGCGACTCTCGCGTGCCCGGGTCGATCGCCTCCCGGTCGAGACGTTCGAGCCTGGCGTGCAGGGCGAGGATGTGCTCTCGAGTATCTTGATTCACTGATTCTCTCCATTGCGCGGCGCTGGAGAAATCTTAGCGCGGCGCCATCATGTCTTTGCGGGTATATCCCGCCGGAATCTCGAACAGCGAAGCCGAGACCGCCTCGGAGCCGATGCTGGCGAGGCTGGTCTCGTTCTGCGGCTTGCCGTCGACGAAGTGCCGGCTCATGACTGGAATGCCGCCGAGCGCCTCGAAGTTCTGGATCTGCTTCTGCGCCATCTGTTTCAACCACGGCGCGTCCATGCTGGCCATCATGTCGTTCACCAGCGCGGACATTTTCTTGGCGGAGCTCATGAGCTCCGCCGAGCCCTTCAATGCATTGGGCGGCGCCACGCAGATCTCGTCGGTGAGCGTGGAGCCCTCTCGCACTTCCACGTAAGTACAGCTGTAGCCGTTGATCTTGTCATTGCGTGAGGTGCGCTTGATTTCAGGCTGGGGCTGGGCTTCGCTGCCGGGTATGCGTGTTCCAAGCATCTTCTCCATCTGCGCGCGCTGCTCGGGTGTCATGGTCTTCATGCGCTCCTGGAGCATCTGCAGTGCCGGGTTGATCTGCTCGGCCATGCGCTTCATCGAGGCGCGGTCCATGACGACGTAGCTCTTGTCCTTGTGGTTGACGGCGAAGATGGTGTCGTCCTTGAAGATCACGGACGAGTCGCTGGACTGCGCATCCACGCGCATCATGCCGCCCTGCGCCCAGGTGTCGATCGTGCTGGTGCGCCCCCCGGCCAGATCGCGGCTCACGGTCTCCAGCTTGGTACCGGCGTGCGCGGTGGTGGCGGTCAGCAACAGCAGCGAAAGTGTGCGGACGAGCATGGAGGTCCCTCCTGAGGTAGGTCGATTCTACCCGCTTTGGGGCCGCGTCAGCGCGGGCGCGGCTTGGCTCGTGCGGTGGCCTGCGCCGTGAGGGGATCGTCGGGCCAGTAGTGCTTCGGGTACCTGCCTTTGAGCTCCTTTTTTACATCCAGGTAGCCGCGGGCCCAGAAGCTCACCAGGTCGCGCGTGACCTGAACCGGCCGATGGGCCGGCGAGAGCAATTGGAGCGTCAGGGGCACGCGGCCTTCGGCGACGGTCGGCGTCTCGTGCATGCCGAAGACTTCCTGCAGCCGTACGGCGACAGTCGGCGACTCGTCGGCGTAATCGATGGGGATGCGCGAGCCGCTGGGCACCAGCAGATGCGTCGGTGCGAACGTTTCCAGGCGCTGCTGCGCGTTCCAGTCGAGCAGCGACATGAGAATGCCGTGCAGATCCAGACGCGCCAGATGATCGCGACGGCTCATGTCCGTGAGCCACGGTGCCAGCCAGTCATCGAGATGTTCCATCAGTGCCGTATCGCTCACATCGGGCCACGGCGCCGGCGCTCGCTCATCGAAGCGTTTCGCAAAGATCAATCGAGTCTGCAGCGCGCGGGCGGGCTTGGTCCACGGCAGAGCGGCGAGCCCCAGTTCGCGCACGCCTGCCAGCATCCCCTCTAGCATCCGGGATGGATCGGGCCTGTCGATTCGACGTTCGTATAATTTCAATGCGCCGAGCCAGCGCTCATCCTGAGCGATCACACTCTGCTCGCGCGAATCCCACTCGAACCGTTCGCGATGCTCGATGTGCGCAGCGAAGTCGGCCTCGAGCTGTTCGCGAGTGATGGGGGCGGCGAGCCGGATCATGGCTTCACGATCGCCCGCATCGAGATCGGCGACCACGAGAAATGCCGCTTGCGACAGACTCTGCGCCGGCGGCAACTGCGCACCGCGCCCGCTGGATAGCAAATATCGTCCACCGGCGCCGCGGGACTGCGCGATGCGGTCTGGATAGGCGAGTGCGAGCAAGCGGCCGACGTCGAAATCGCCGAGCTTCGCCGTTTCATTTCGCGACTGTTCCAGTTGCCTTGCGAGCAGATCGATACTTCGCAGCGCTCGTTGTTTGGCGCCCTGGTCGATGGAGACTCCGGCGGGAAGGCTGCGCTCGCCCCGCAATGCTTCGACCCGAAAGCGCAGATCCACGTTTCGATCCTGCCCGTGAGTTCTCAGCAGGTCGCGCTCGCCGAGCACCGCTGCGATTTGCAGCGATGTGGTCTGCAAGCCCAATTCTGTCCCGCGCACGATCATGTGCGCGAGGCGGGGATGCGTCGACATCCGTGCGAGCGCTCGGCCATGCTGGGTCACGCGGCCATCGGAGGCGATGGCGTCGAGAGAACGAAGCAGATCGCGAGCTTGTGAGAATGTCGCCGACGGCGGCGGATCCAGCCAACGCAGCGAAGCTGGATCGGCAATACCCCAATTGGCCAGCTCCAACGCCAACGGCGCGAGATCGGCGCCGACGATTTCCGGCGCAGTTTGCGCAGGAAGCGCTGCATGCTCGACTTCACTCCACAGTCGATAACACACACCTGCCTGAATGCGCCCGGCGCGACCGCGACGCTGATCCGCAGACGCGCGCGAAATGCTGCCGAGCTCCAGGCGGCTCATGCCCGTTGCAGGATCGAAGCGGGAACGCCGCTCCTGACCGCTGTCGACGACGATTCGCACACCTTCGATCGTGAGACTGGTTTCGGCGATGTTGGTCGCCAGCACGATCTTGCGTTCGCCGTTGCGGCTGGGCTGGATCGCCGCGTCTTGTTCCTGCGGCGAAAGCTCGCCGAACAGCGGCAACACTTTCACGCCCGGAGGCAGTGATGTTTCTTCGAGGAAACGTTGCGCCCGGCGTATTTCTCCTTGACCTGGAAGAAACGCAAGTACGTCGCCGGGTTCATCGTCGATGGCGCGTGCGATGGTGCGAGCAACGATCTGCGCCATGTCTTCGTATTGCGGACGAGTACTGCGTACGTCGAGCCGCTCGCGATAGTGCGTCGCTACCGGAAAAGCTCGGCCCTCGGCTGTAACAATCGGCGCCTCGCCGAGCAACTTTGCCACCGCTGCGCCATCGAGTGTGGCCGACATGACCAACAGGCGCAGATCCTCGCGCACGGTTTCCTGAGCGTCGAGGCACAGGGCCAGGCCCAGATCGGCATGCAAACTGCGCTCGTGAAACTCATCGAAGATCACCAGTGCGACGCCTTCCAGCGTCGGATCGCGCTGTAGCCAACGAGTGAGAATGCCTTCGGTGACGACTTCGATCCGGGTGTCCTTGCCGACTTTGGTTTCGAGCCGGGTGCGAAAACCAACGGTGCGGCCGACGGGCTCACCGAGCGTCTGCGCCATGCGTGTGGCGACGGCGCGGGCGGCGAGCCGCCGAGGCTCGAGCATCACGATGCGTGCGTCACCTCGCCACGATTCAGGCAGGAGCGCCAGCGGTACGCCGGTGGATTTGCCCGCGCCCGGCGGGGCCTGCAGCACCACATTATGGTGATCGATCAGGGCGCGCCGCAGATCGGGCAACGCGGCTTCGATGGGTAGAGCAGAGGAGAGGTTCACGGCGCCATTATCGATCATTCACGCGGTGAATCACGAGAGGCCGGCCCGTACAGCGGAAATGGCCGCGTGAAAGTGCACGGGTTTCTTTCAGCGGCGACGTATGGCTACACTTCCGGCGACAAATTCGAACTCGCTTGGGCGACGTCCGCAGCCACTGGAAGCGGCCCGCTGGAAACCAGCTGTCATTGCTAAGGGGATCTCATGAAGCTCGCACGTCGCTTCTTTTGTTCTTTGCTGCTCGCTTTTGTCGTCGGTAGCGCCGCAGCCGCGGACCTCGGCACTGCTCGCCCCGAAGCCGTCGGCATGTCTTCGCAACGGCTCGAGCTGCTCACGACCGAAATGAAATCGCTCGCCGAGCGCGGCGAGGTGCCGGGCGTCGTGACCATGGTGGCGCGCAAAGGCAAGGTCGTGCATCTGGAAGCGGCCGGCAAGCGCGAGCTGGAAAACGGCTCGCCGATGCAGAAGGACAGCATCTTCCGCATCTATTCCATGACCAAGCCCATCACCGGCGTCGCCATGATGATCCTGTTCGAGCAGGGCAAGTGGCAGCTGAACGATCCGGTGTCCAGATATATTCCCGAGTTCGCCGATCTGAAGGTCGCGAAGGTCGACCCGGCCAGCGGCGCCGTCACGACCGTTCCCAGCGAACATCCCATGACCATGCGCGAGCTCATGTCACATTCGGGCGGCCTGAGCTACGGCTTCTTCGGCGGCACCGCCGTCGACAAGCACTACGTCGAGAAACAAGTGTTCGATCCGACCCAGCCGATGCAGACCTTCATCGAGCGACTGGGCAAGGCGCCGCTGCTGTTCCAGCCCGGCGAGCGCTGGCATTACAGCGTCTCGGTGGATGTGCAGGGTTATCTGGTCGAGAAGCTCTCGGGCCAGACGTTTCCCGAATTCCTGCAGGAACATCTGTTCGGTCCGCTGAAGATGGTGGACACCGCATTCCATGTGCCCGCGGCGAAGATGAATCGGTTCGTGGAGTTCTACTACCGCGGCCAGGACAGCAAGTCGGTCAAGCATCCCAACATCGCCGATTATTCCCAGCCGCCGGTGTTCCCATCGGGCGGCGGCGGCCTGGTCTCGACTGCCAGCGACTACATGCGCTTCTGCCAGATGCTGCTCAATGGCGGCGCGCTCGACGGCCAGCGCATCCTTTCGCCGCTCACTGTGCAGCTCATGCGTACCAACGTGCTGCCGGAGTCCGCACGCACCATGGGCCCGGGCACCGGCTTCGGCCTGGATTTCGCGGTGGTCGAGGATTCGGCGGCGGCCGGCGGTTATGTGGGCGAAGGCACCTACTTCTGGGGCGGTTACGCCGGCACCTGGTTCTGGATCGATCCGGTGTATCAGCTGATCGTGGTCGGGATGATTCAGCAGCGAGGCGATGACATGCCCGACCTGCGTGCCCTGTCGCGTTCGCTGACCTACCAGGCGATCGTCGGGCCGTAGCCCCGGCGCGAGGTTCGGTTCAGGGACCGGTGTTCCTGACAACTGCGTAAGCTGCTCGTCATGTTCCGGAGCGGCGGGTGGGCTATGTTGCCAGGGGCCTCCTCAATGAGAGGCTTGCCCTTCTATCGCCATGTCCATCCGACTCTCTCGATCCCACGGCGCCCTGCTCGGCGCAGCCGTTGCCGTCGTTTTGCTGATCGCCTGGAGGCTGTTGCCTGCTACGTTGGCGGCGGGTCCGCCGGAGGAGCCACCCGCGGTACCGGTGTCGGTCGTCGTCGTCGAGCAAAAGGATGTTCCGCAACTCGCGGCGGGCATCGGCACGGTCCAGTCATTGCACAATGTGACCCTGCGTCCGCAGGTGAGCGGCATCGTCACCGAAGTGCTGTTCCAGGAAGGGCAGCATGTGAAGCGCGGCCAGCTGCTGGCGCGCATCGACGATCGCACCATCCTTGCGAACCTGCAGCAGGCGGAAGCGGAAAAGGCACGCAACCAGGCGCAGCTGAAAGCCGCTCAGCTGGATAAATCGCGTTACGACAATCTGCTTGCCGAAGAAGCGATCTCGCGGCAGACCGTCGAGCAACAGGTCGCGCTGGTCGAGCAGCTCGAAGCGGCGATCCGCGCCAACGAAGCCACCATCGCGGCTCACCAGGTGCAACTGTCCTTTACCAAGATCACTTCACCGGCGGATGGCCGCGTCGGTCTGCGTCGGGTCGATCCCGGCAACCTGGTTCAGCTCGGCGATCCCGAAGGCCTGGTGACGGTGACCCAGGTCGATCCGATCTCCGTGGTCTTCACGTTGCCGCAGGAACTGCTGGGCCGTGTTCAGGGCCTGACGAATGCCGACTCGTTTGCTCCGGTCGGCGCGTTCGATCGCGAGGGCGGCTCGCTGCTCGCCGAAGGCAAGCTCACCACCATCGACAATCAAGTCGATGCGAGCACCGGCACGATTCGCATGCGCGCCGAGTTCAAGAACAGTGAAGGCAGGCTGTGGCCGGGTCAGTTCGTGACGGTGCGCTTGCAGACGGGCGTCAGCAGTCGTGCGCTGGTCGTTCCAACTCGCGCCGTGCGCCAGGGATTGGATGGTCCTTTCGTGTTCCGGGTGCGCGAGCAAATGGCTGAAGTCGTGCCCGTGCAGGTCGGGTACCGCAACGACGAAATCACCGTCATCACCGCAGGCGTCGCTGAGGGCGACACGGTCGTGTTCGACGGACATTCGCGCCTGAAGTCGAGCGCGAAGGTGACATTGGTCGAGGGGCCTGGACCTACGGCACTGATCTCCGATGCGCCGAAGCCACGAGCGCAGGGGAGCGCGGGACGATGAGCGATCTCTCGCCGCCGCCCAGTCGCGCGCAAGCGAGTCTCACCCGACCCGGCTTGTCCGATTGGTTCATCAGGCATCCCATCGGCACCACGCTGCTGACCGTCGGCATCGTGTTGTTGGGCATCGTCGCGTTTCCATTGTTGCCCGTTGCGCCGATGCCGGAAGCCGAGCTGCCGACCATGCAGATCAGCGCGAATCTGCCCGGCGCGAGCCCGGAAACGATGGCATCCGCGGTGGCGACTCCTTTGGAAGTGCAGCTCAGCTCGGTGCCCGGCATCACCGACATGACATCGAGCAGCACGCTCGGCAGCACCACCATCACGCTGCAATTCGTGCTGACCAAGGATATCGACGTAGCCGCGCAGGAAGTGCAGGCCGCAATCAATGCTGCCGCAGGCCGGCTGCCAGCGGACCTGCCGAGCCTGCCGACCTGGCGCAAGGTCAATCCCAACGACGGTCCGATCCTGGTCGTGCGCATGCAGTCCGAGCTCATGCCGCTGACCGAGTTGAGCGACATCGCCGAGACTGTCATCGGTCGTCAGTTGAGCCAGATCGAAGGTGTCGCCGAGGTGCCCATCAACGGGCAGCGCAAGCCGGCGATGCGTATTCAAGCGGCGCCTGAAAAGCTTGCCGCACTTGGCCTGACGCTGGCGGATCTGCGGCAAGCGATTCAAGCCGCGAGCGTCAATCAGGCCAAAGGCGCGCTGTTCGGCCCCGATCGGGTTTCGACGTTGCAGACCAACGATCAGATCTTCACCACGCAGGATTACGACAATCTGATCGTCGCGTATCGCGCCAACGCTCCGGTGTTCCTGCGCGACGTCGCCACTGTGACGTTCGGTGCAGAGAACGAGTACGTCCAGGCGTGGCAGAACGGCAAGCCGGGCATTCACTTCGTCATCCGCCGGCAGCCGGGCGCCAATATCGTCGCCACTGCCGATCGCATTCGCGAAGCGCTGCCTCGATTGCAGAAGCTGCTGCCGGCGAGTGTGGAACTGGATGTGATCAACGACCGCACTCGCACGATCCGGGCGTCGTTGCATGAAGTCCAGGTCACTCTGATCGTCACGGTGCTGCTGGTCGTCGTGGTCATGGGTGTGTTTCTGCGGCAGCTGTCGGCCACAGCCATCGTGGCTTCGGTGCTCGCAGTGGCGCTGATTTCCACCGTCGGCGCCATGTATCTGCTCGGCTTCAGTCTCAACAATCTCACGCTGGTGGCCTTGGTCGTGGCGGTCGGCTTCGTGGTGGATGACGCCATCGTCGTGGTGGAAAACATTCATCGGCATCTGGAGGGCGGCGAGTCGATGCTGGATGCGGCCCGCCGGGGCGCCGCGGAAATCGGCTTCACCGTCGTCTCGATCAGTTTCTCGCTGATCGCGGCGTTCGTGCCATTGCTGTTCATGGGTGGCGTCGTGGGGCGGTTGTTCCGTGAATTCGCCGTGACCATGACCGTTGCAATCCTGATTTCGGTCGTCGCCTCGCTGACACTCGCGCCGATGCTGGCGTCGCGCTTCATGAAGCCGATGAAACATCACGATGTCGAGCAAGGCTTCGTCCATCGGCTGATTGCACGCTATGACCGCGGGTTGCGGTGGGCGCTGGCGCATCAGCGCAGCGTGCTGGCCGGTTTCGGTGCGACCGTCGCGATCGCGGTGCTGGGTTACGTGTTCATTCCCAAAGGCTTCTTCCCGCTGCAGGACACTGCCTTCATCTTCGTGAGCACGCAGGGCGCCGAAGATATCTCCTATGAGGACATGAAACAGAAGCAGCAGGTCGCGGCGGGTATTCTCGCTCAGGATCCGGCCGTGCAAGCGATTGCACATGTCGTGGGCGGCGGCCTCGGCAGCTCGAGCATGGCGAGCGGACGCATCTTCGTCGTGCTCAAGGATCGAGGCGATCGCGACGTCTCCGCCGAGGGATTCATCGATCGGATGAGGCCAAAGCTCTCCGGCATCCCCGGTCTGGAGTTGTTCATGCGCACGGCGCAGGACATCAACCTTGGTGCTGGTGGCGGCCGCGCGCAGTATCTGTTTGTACTGCGAGGGCCGGAGAGCGGCGAGCTCGCCGAGTGGGCGCGACGGCTGGCGGACAAGCTGCGGGGTTTCGATCAACTTCGTGACGTTTCCGACGACTTGCAGTTGGGCGCGTCGGTTACACGCTTGAGCATCGATCGTGCGGCAGCGGCCCGCTTCGGCCTGCGCACGGTCGATATCGACCAGATGCTGTACGACGCGTTCGGTCAGCGCCAGATCAGCGAATACCAGACCGAGACCAACCAGTACAGAGTGATCCTGGAGATCGAGCCGAGTCAGCGCGGACGCGCCGAAAGCTTGCAGAACTTCTATCTGCGCTCGCCGTTGACGGGGCAGATGGTTCCGCTGGCCGCCGTCGCACGGCTGGAAGCGCCGGACACCGGTCCGCTGTCGATCACACACGACGGAATGTTTCCATCCGTGGCCATCTCATTCAATCTCGCACCCGGCGTGGCGCTGGGCGATGCCGTGACGCTGATCGAGCGCACTCAGGCCGAGATCGGCATTCCGAGCACCATCAGCGGCAACTTCCGTGGCACCGCTCAGGAGTTCCAGAAGTCGCTCGCGACGCAGCCACTGTTGATTCTCGGCGCGTTGATCGCCGTTTACATCATTCTCGGCGTGCTGTACGAGAGCTTCGTGCATCCGCTGACGATTCTCTCGACGCTGCCTTCGGCCGGCATCGGCGCAGTGTTCGCGCTGTGGCTGGCGAAGATGGACTTTTCCATCATGGCGCTGATCGGCGTCGTGCTGCTGATCGGCATCGTGAAGAAGAACGGCATCCTGATGGTGGACTTCGCGCTGGAGCGGCAGCGCCGCAGCGGCTTGCCGCCGCTCGACGCCATCCACGAGGCGTGTCTGGTGCGCTTCCGTCCCATCGTCATGACGACGCTGGCGGCCATGCTCGGTGCCGTTCCGCTCATGCTGGGTTTCGGTACGGGCTCGGAGCTGCGCCAGCCGCTGGGTGTCGCGATCATCGGTGGACTGATCCTGAGCCAGATCCTGACGCTGTTCTCGACACCGGTGATCTATCTGGCGCTCGACCGGGTGTTTCATAGGAAACAAAATGAGTCGCCCGCTCAGCTCGACACTGCTGCGCTTCCGCAGCCGGAGCCTGCGCGATGAGCGGGCATATGAAGTTCGTGAAGCGACCCTTGGCTCGGGCAACGCTGGCCGCGATGTTGGCCAGCGTGTTGGGCGCCTGCAGTTCTCCGGTGAAAACGTTGCCAGAGGATCTGCAATCGTCTTGGGTCGACGAGCAGCGCGCCGCGACCGTTGCGGATTCCGAGGCGTTGACATGGTGGAAGGCGTTCGACGATTCGACCATCGATCGGCTGGTCGATCTCGCTCAACAGCGCAATCTCGACCTGCGTGTCGCGGAGGCGCGTCTGCGAGAGGTGCAGGCCCGGCGTCGTGCAGCGCTGGCGAACCTGGCGCCGCAGCTCGACGGTGCGGTCGATTCGAGTCGCTCTCAACGCCGTCGGCCAGGAATAGATGCTTCGGTGGAGCAGGAACTCGCCTCTGCGAGCGCGAGTGCCAGCTGGGAGATCGATCTGTTCGGTCGAGTGCGTGCCGAAGCTCGCGCGGTCAATGCCGAACTGCAGGCGGTGCGGGCCGATCGCGATGGCGTTCGCCTGGCGCTGATCGCCGAGGTCGTTCGCAACTTTCTCGAATTTCGTCTCTACCAGGTGCAGGCGGAGCTGTCGCTGCGAAACGCGCAGGCCCAGGAAGAGACTGTTCGCATCACGCAGGCCCGCTTCAACCAGGGCATGGCCAGCAGGCTCGATCTGGAGCGTACGGTGTCGGCGCTGCGAACCACCCGTGCGCAAATCCCGCAGTCTCGCGAGCTGGCCGAAGCGGCGCGTTATCGGCTGGTGCTCTTGACTGCATCGACGCCGGAAGCGCTCAACCCGATGTTGCCAGTCTCCAGCAGCGACCCCGGCGCGTTGCCCGATAGCGATGCCGAGCGTGTGCTGCTCACGCCCTCTGATGTCATCGCGCACCGGCCCGATGTCCGGGCAGCCGAGCGGCGCCTGATCGCAGCGGCGGAACAGAGGAATGTGGCCGCAGCTTTGCGTTACCCTCGCATCACGCTGGCCGGCTTGATCGGCGTCGAAGACAATCGTGTCGGCGACCTGCTCGACAACGGCTCTCGCGCGTGGTCGTTCAGCGGCGGTCTGCTGGCGCCGTTGATCGATTTTGGCCGCATTCGCGCGGCCATCGACGCCGCGGACGCGATCCAGGAGCAGGCCTATTTGACCTACGAGCAGACCGCTCGAGCGGCGCTCCAGGAAACGCAGACTGCGCTGGTGCTGTACACGCAGGGTAAACTTCGGCAACAGGAACTGTCGCAGGCCGCGGACTCCGCGCGACGGGCTGCCCAGCTGGCCCGTCGGCAGTACACTGCGGGGGCACTGTCCCTGCTCGAGGTGCTGGATGCCGAGCGTAGCGTTTATGCAGTGGAGCTGAATGCGGCGCAGGCCACCGCGGATGTTTCCATCCGGCTGGTGAACGTTTACGAGTCAATGGGTCTGGTGCCGCCGAGCGGAGGTTAGCTATTCCACGTCATAGCGACAAAGCCATGAAAGTTCTGATCGTAGAAGACGAGCCGAAAACGGCCGACTACCTCGAGCGAGGTCTGCGCGAGCAGGGCTACGTCGTGGACGTTGCGCGCGACGGTCTGGATGGCAAGCACATGGCTCTCGAATACGAGTACGACGTGATCGTGCTCGACGTGATGTTGCCAGGCACCGACGGATTTACAGTTCTGCACGCCTTGCGTGAGCAGAGGCAAACCCCCGTGATCATGCTGACGGCACGCGATCGTGTCGATGATCGGGTGCGCGGCTTGCGTGAAGGCGCCGACGATTATCTGGTCAAACCGTTTTCGTTCCTCGAGCTGGTGGCGCGCCTGCAGGCTCTGACTCGTCGCAGTCGCGGCCAGGAAGCCATGCAGTTGCGCATCGCCGATCTGCAGATCGATCTGCTGGCGCGCAAGGCGTGGCGCAACGGGCAGCGCCTCGATCTGACCGCGAAGGAATTTGCCTTGCTCGCCGCACTGGCGCGTCGCAAAGGTGAAATTCTTTCCAAGACGACCATTGCTGAACTGGTGTGGGATGTGAACTTCGATAGCGACACCAATGTGGTCGAAGTGGCGGTGAAACGGCTGCGGAGCAAGCTCGACGATCCGTTCAAGCCGACGTTGTTGCACACGGTGCGTGGCATGGGCTACGTGCTGGAAGTGCGCGACGAGCAGGGTGAGGACGCATGAAGCTGTCGATCAGCAAACGCCTGGCTGCGATGTTCGCCGTCGCCAGCTTCGTCGTGCTCTCGGTGCTGGGCGTCGCCATGCATGGATTGCTGAAGCGCGAGCTGGAGCGTCATCAAAGCAACGAGCTGCAGGCACGCTGGACGATGTATCGGCCCATGGTCATGCGCAACGACGACGCGGTGCATTGGGCAATCGTGCGCACCAAGTTCGACAACTCCATTTCCGAGAACAATCGGGTCAGCCTGTGGGTGCAGGGCCCGGATTCACATTTCCGCTACGGCTCGCCGCTCACCGAAGAACAGCAGCGCTCGATCGGCACTCACGGTTTCGGGCAAGTCCTGCTGCCAGGACACGAGGCGCCGCTGAAGACGTACTCCGCTGACGTCGAAGCTCGTGGCGAACGCCCACGGGTGCGCTTGACCGTGGGCATCGATTCCACGCCGTTCGTCGAAACGCTGCATGCGTTCACGGTCGGATTGGTTGCTTTGACAATCGTCGGCGCGTTGGGCGCCGCCGGGCTTGGCTACTACATCGCTCGTGTCGGTCTGCGCCCACTCGATCAGTTGTCGGGTGAAGCGCGGGGTTTGTCGCCTGGGCATTTGTCGCGTCGGTTGCAGACCGACACGCTGGCGCCGGAACTTTCCGAGCTTGCCGAGTCTTTCAACGGCGCGTTGTCTCGGCTCGAGACTGCCTATCAGCAGCTCGAAGCGTTCAACGCCGACGTGGCGCACGAGTTGCGGACGCCGCTGGGCAACTTGATCGGTCAGACGCAGGTCACGTTGTCTCGCGAGCGAAGTGTCACGGAACTAAAAGAAGCTCTGCACTCTAACCTTGAGGATCTCGAACGGCTGCGCGCCATCGTCAACGACATGCTGTTCCTGGCTCGTGCGGATCGCGGTGAGCGCGCGCCGAACCGGATCGAAGTGTCGATTGCGCAGGAAGTGTCGCACGCCGTCGAGTACCTGGAGTTCATCTTCGAAGAAGCTGGCGTGAAGGTGCGTATCGAAGGCGATGCGCAAGCCAGTATCGAGACATCCCTGTTTCGGCGCGCTGTGACCAATCTGTTACAGAACGCCGTCCAGCACGCCCCGCGCGGTGCCGAGATCGTCGTGTTCGTCCTGCAACAGCCAGGCGCGATTCGCGTCTCGGTGCAGAACGCCGGCTCCGGTATCGCGCGGGAGCACCTTTCGAGGCTGTTCGACCGGTTCTATCGAGTCGACAGCTCCCGCAGCGGCAGCCGTGAGAATCACGGCCTCGGCCTCGCCATCGTTCGTGCGGTGGCTACCATGCACGGTGGCACCGTCTTCGCAGAGAGCGACGACGGCGCCACCACGATTGGCTTCACCGTCGCGTCGGCTTGAACGACACGTCAGGTAAGGCGCTCACTCGAGCGTAAACCACTGCACTTCGACGCGGCGGTTCTTCTCGCTGTCCGGACCGGCGGGCTCTTCCCAACCGCGACCCACCGCTTCGATGCGTGACAGCTCGATGTCTTTGTGGCGTGCACGAAGTGCTTCACTGACAGCGAGCGCACGCTGCCGCGACAGCTCCATCGCTTTGAGCGCCATGCTCTTGACCAGTTGTTCGCCGCCCTGATCGCGGAACTCGCCAACGCGGGCGTTATCGACATGACCTCGCAGCAGCACGGTCGAGCCAGGGCTGACCTGCAGGAAGCGCTTGATGGTGTCCAGATATTCCTGGTTCTGAGGCGCGGTCTTGTCGAGTACGGCCGAGTTCGCTTCGAAGAAGAAGCGAATGTCCTTGCTCAGCAGCGGATCTCCCTCGAGCGACGCCTGTGTGGTGCTGCGGATGGGCGCGATGGCGATTTTCTGATCCGCGAACAAGCCCTTCTTTGCCAGTGCATCGAGCGCAGTCATATCCGCAAAGCGCGACGCATCGGTGGGATTGCGAATCACGCTGCCGTACGCCAGCACCGACGATTGGAAGATGCCGCCGAACGAACCGGCCGAGTCGATCGTGCCGGAGAAGAAGGCGCGGTTCTCAGGAAGGTTCGCCAGATGTACGCGTGACAGCTCGTCGCGAGCGTCCGCTTCGCTCCAGCCGAACGCTTTGGCGACGATGCCGATGTTCGCGGCCTGCTGATCGCGCAAGCGCCGGTTGCCTTCGAGGATGCCGTGCACGAGCCCACGAACCATGTCTGGATTCGCACGAGCGAAACCGCCGTTGACGGCGAGCACGTCGGCGATGACCAGCAGGTTGCGGTTGGAAACGAGCACCTTCGCCGCACCGTTCGAGTTCTCCACGACTTCATCGGTGAACGGCGTCCAGCCGACGCAGCCGTTCAAGCGCTGCGAGCCGCTCAGCTCGTGCCGGTAGGCTTCGCAAGCGATCGACGCGTCGTCATAGAACACCAGTCCGAGTTCGTTGGAGGAGGGCTCCGAGTCGAGATCGCGCAGCACGGCGATGGGCACGCCCGCTTCCTGCGCGAGGTAGCGAATGAAGAATTCACTTTCGTTGAACTGCGAGGCGGCGAGGACTTTGCCTGCGAGCTGGTTGACGGAGGCGATGCCGCGATCGACGACGACCATGTCGGCGCCACGCGAGTAGCCGATCTGCACTGGAACGACGGCGTCGAATTGCCGGCCGAGCACGGCGAGTGCATCGGTGGTGGTCGCGGTGGCGGCGAGCCGGCCGTTGTTCAGAGCCGACCAGGTTTCACTTTCGCTCTGGGTGATCTTCACCTTGAAGCCATATTCCTTCGCGAAGAAGGAATCGGGATTCGGCTCCATGCCGCCGTTCGCAACGATCAAGCCGCCGTAGCCGGCATACTCGCTGATATCGATCTGCAGTACGCCGTCCTTGGGAACGTAAGTGGCCGCGGCTTCCAGCGTGGGTGAGCCGGTCACGGGCTCGATCGGCGCTGGCGCTTGGCCGCCGCTACTGGCCTTGCCTGTGCTCTGTGACTTGGGCGTGCCGGAGGTGCTTGCGGACTCAGTGCCGTCGCCTTTCTTTCCCAGCCACAGATAGGCGCCCAGACCGATGATACCGACCAGCAACAGGAGCGTAATGATGTTGCCGGCGGCAGAGCCGCGCTGCCCCGCCTTTAGCTTGAAGGTGCTCATGATTGTGGGTCCTTGCTGAGAGCGTTGTTTCTGAGAGCTTCGTTTGGACTGTGACGTTTTGGGAAGAAGAGGGTGGTCGTAGTTTGCGTTGAGCGTGTTGCGTCGGTGGTTTGCGAAGGGCGAGGCCGGTCGGTGGCTCGCGAAGGCTGGTGGGTCCCAGGTCCTTCCGGCACCGGGCGCCGGCCGGAGCGCCCTGCGCTCCTCACCGCACGTCCATGGTGAGCCCTGCTGTTGGGGCCCCGTCCCTGTGCCCCAAAGCTGCCGGAAGAACCTGGGACCCACCATCCTTCGCCGACGGCGCGGATGTGACTTTTCAGCGAGAGAGCACTGAACGTTTGGTTTGCCATCTCATTTCTTTGTAGCTCGCGCCCGGCTGTGACATTGCGGCGTTGGCTGGCGGTCCTGGCTCCTCCGGGCAGCTTCGAGAAGCATGGAGCCAACGCAAACCACAACGTGCGCTCACTCATTCCGCCACCCGTTCGCCACGCCGCCCTCTCGCTCTAGGTCGAGGGCTGAGCAGATCCGCTGGCGGAGGCTCGTCAGTCAAACCATCGAGCCCAGCGAACAACTCCCGCTGATCCTTGAGCCAGCGATTGGCTTCATTCAACGACGCTGACAGCGCATCCAGCGACGACGCGACGCTATGCTCATCGGTCGCGAGCAGCGCCTGCTCGCGCACCAGCGACACCTGCTGGCGCAGACGCTCCAGTTCGGCTTCGACGAGTTCGCGGCGAAGTTGAGCGTCCGCGTGACCGGCGCGGCGGGAGCGGAGTACTTCGAGTTGTTGTTCCAGGCTGCGTTTGAGCCCGTCGGCGATGGAGTCTTCAGACAGCCGCTCGATGACCCGGCGCTCCTGCTCTTCGAGCGCGCGTTTGTCTCGTTCCGCCGAACTGATCACTTGCAGGATCGATGCACGCGCGGCGAGCAGTTTCAGATGTAGCCAGGCCATCTGCCGCACATCGCTCTTCTGCATCTCGGTCGCGCCAGTCCTGGAGAGCAGATCGACGATCTCCCGTGCCTGCGACTCGATCGACTCCTGTCGGCGGCGGGCGTCCTCATCGAGGTGATAGCTGAGGGAGTTGTAGCGGGCTACCCAATCCTCACCTTTGCCGCTCGCATCGACCGTCGCTCGAAACCGCTGGTTGCGAGACAGCGCCCAGAGGTACAACCCCTCGAGCCCGGCGCCGATCAACCACAACCCAGGATTCACGAACGCACCCAGCAGCACGAACGCGGCGATGCCGAACCAGTTCGGCGGCAGCGGCATGCCGAAGGGGCGGGCGTTGAAAGCGGCGGCGATGTAGGAGCGTGAGCCGCTCATGGCGTAGCAGGAGGTTCGGCGTACTTCTGAAACGCCGGCGGTACGAACGCCAGATCGGTGGCCTCGCGAATCGAGATTCGCATCTGGAACTCCAGCACGTCGGCCGGCACCGGATTCTGATAGCCGACCAGACACGCCTCCAACGCAGCTCGCGGCTCCAGATTCTCCGTGCGAACGCGACGATAAGCTTTCACGACGAGCGCTTCAGCCGCGCCCGGCGTCAGCAGCAACGGCATGCGCGATTCGAGCGCAATGAGATCGCCGTCGTTCAATTGCAGGCCGTATCGCTTCGCCAACGCGTTGATCAACGCGGCACTTTCAGCGTGAGTGCTGGTTGGCAGCAGCGGGACTTTCACATCGACACGGCCCGGCCGCTTCAGATCGACCTCGATCAGGTCGGGGCGCGACGATGCAAGAATCCACAGCACGCGGCCGCGATTCGACGAATCCGACATCTCCTGCGCAATCATCGAATACAGGCGGCCCGACAGACCACTGTCGCCGCTGCCCGAATCGCGACGCCCCAGCGTCTGGTCGGCTTCGTCGATGAACACCATGCAGCGGCCGAGCGCGCGGATCAATCGGAAGATCTTTTCCAGATTGCCTTCGCTCGAGCCCACCCAGCGATCGCGGAAATTCTTCAGCTTGACCACGGGCACGCCAGCCTCGCCGGCGAGGCATTCGACCAGAAAGGTCTTGCCGGTGCCGACCGGGCCGCACAGCAGATAACCCATGGGCAACGCTTTGAGATCGCCGGTCTGCCACAACTTGATGTCCTGGCGCAGCCAGCGCTTGAGTGCTTCCTGGCCGTGATAGGCATCGAGCGTGCGCGAGGATTCGATGAATTCCACCAGGCCGGCGGAGTCGCGCTCGACCAGATCTTTCTTGATGCGAGTGAGATCCGCATCGTTCAGCGCCTGCCCGGAGTGATCCCGGATTTTCACCAGACTTTCCAGTGCCGAAATCGTGACGCCCACCAGTGCAGCGCCAACCAGCGCAAGATTGGCGTCCGGCGCGAACGCCTTCGGCTCATACGTGCGAAGCAGAGTCAGCGCGCGTTCGATCTCCGCTGAGTCCGGCAGCGGCACGCGGATGCGTGAGGCATGCGTGCTGAAGGCGACCAGCGGCTCGACGTCGTTGAGATTGTCGGCGATCAGGATGCTGGTGAAAGGCAGATCGGCGAACGGTGCTTCCGAAGACCATTCGCGCAGCACGCTGGTGAGGCTGCCATGTTCGAAACCGGCGCCGTCGGCGGGCACGATGTGATCGACACCTCGCAGAATGACCGCGACGTGCGCTTTCATTTCGCGACCGAGCGCTCGCAGATTGCCCAGAAAACGCAGATAGCGACTGATGTATTGAAGCGCCGGCTGGGGCTCGCGCGGCAGGGATTTCAGATCCGCGCCGCCCCACTGTTCCACCAGCTCGCCGCCACGCTCGATGGTCAGCCCGTTGCCCAGATCGTACGAGAGCACGACCTGGAAGCTCGACAGCAGGTGATGTTCCAGATACCCGGTGAGACCGACCAGCTGCGCGCCGACGGCAATCCTGTCGTGCACGTTGCCGTACAGGATGAACTGCCCGTGCGCGCCGCTTTCGTAGGCGAGCGCAAGCTCGTTCGCCCAAGCCGGTGCTCCATGCGGTGCAGGCATTGAATGTTCCGTCCGTTACGACTCGGACTGCGCACCCATCGTGCGCGTCGCCGGCGCGGCGGGCGTGCTGCCTTCGATCGAAATCCCTTCGCGCGCGGCGAAGTCGGCGAGCGCCTGGTCGGCGAGCGCATTCATTTCGGCTTCCTGCACTTCCACGGCCGACATGTCGATCGAGTCTTTCGCGACGCGGGCGCGGCCGGCGGCCTTGGTGCGTTCTTCCTCGACCATCTCGTGCAGACGATTCAACGTGTCGCCCGAGCCGCCGATGCTGGTGATCATGCCCGAGGCCATCTCGTGGATCTCGGCCATGGCCTGATTCATCTTCATGTCGTTGATGGCGCCTTTCAGGCTTTCGATCTTGGCGCGCGCGGTCTGGACGGCCACGTCGCGTGCTTTGACCAGGTTCTTGTAAGTGCCTTCCGCCGCTTCGAGCTGCTTGCGGTTCTCTTCGAGCTGCGCCTCGATGGTTTGCAGGCGCAGCGCGTACTGGCCGGCCGCCGACTTGTTGCCGGCACGCAGATGAGCGGCCGTCTTGGCGCGCATGTCTTTCTGTTCGGCTTCGAGCTTGCGCACCTGGCCCATGATCCGTTCGCACAGACCGGCGTGGGTGGCGAGACCCTGGTTGAAGTTGGCGATCTGTTTGCGGAGGTTCTCCTGCTCCAGTTCGAGCAGGGCCTCGGGGTTGCGCTTCTCGATGCCCGAGATGAAGAGGGAGAAGAAGCCTTTGATCAGGTTTCCAAGACGGCTGAACATGCACCCTCCGAGGATTAAAAGGTCAGACAACCGCAAAAATCGCGCAAAGCCTAACCAAATTAGCAGATTCCGAGTAGGGATCGCGGGTCGGCGGCCGCTCGCCGCCGGTGAGTGCCCCGCCGGCACCGGTGAGGCCCGGGCCGGTGCTACACTTGCGCCATGCCCACCCTGATTTCGCCGCCCCCGGCCCCGAATAATCTGCGCGAGGTGCTCGAGCTCGAACAGCTCGACACCAATCTGTTCCGCAGCCAGGTCAACCAGATCAACGTCAATCGAACGCTGTTCGGCGGGCAGATCCTCGGCCAAGGCCTCAAAGCCGCGCAGCACACGGTGGCTGCCGACCGCGCCTGTCACTCGTTGCACGGCTATTTCCTGCTTCCCGGCGCCAGCGACATCCCTGTCATCTACGACGTGGAATTGACGCGCGACGGCGGCAGCTTCTCGACCCGCCGCGTCGTGGCCCGGCAGCGATCGCGGCCGATTTTCCACATGGAGCTGTCCTTCCACCGGCATGAGGAAGGTCTGCAGCACGAAGTGACGGTCAGCGGCGATGTGCCCGATCCGGAAGACCTGATGGACGTGCGCCAGCTGGTGGAGAAGTTCGGCGACCGTCTGCCGCAGGGGGCGGTGGCGCTGCTCTCGCAACAGCGCATCATCGAGCTGAAGCCGGTGAACCCCGAGATGTTCATGCTTCGCAAGCAGTCGCTGCAGCGGGCCCAGTACTGGATTCGTTCCGCCTCACCTCTGCCGGACGATCCGCTCACGCAGCTGGCTGGGCTGGCGTATCTCTCCGACTACTTCCTGGTCTCGACCGCACTGCTGAAACATCCGGTAGCGATGCAGAACGTGATGCTGGCGAGCCTCGACCACGCCATGTGGTTCCACAGTCCGCCGCGGGCGGACGAGTGGATCCTGGTCGAAGCGATCAGTCCGTTCGCCGGCGGCGCCCGCGGCCTGACGCGAGCGGAGATGTTCAGTCGCGACCGCAAGCTGGTCGCGGCGGTCGCGCAGGAAGGGTTGATGCGTCCGCTGGAGAAACAATCCAGCTGATCAGTCGCTGCCCAGCGTTGCGGCTCGCAGCTTCTCCACATCTTTCTTGCCGAGCAGTTTGGCCTGCCCGGGCTTGAGCTCGCCCGCGCGCAGCGGGCCGATCGCCACTCGCTCCAGTTCGCGCACTTTCAGACCGACGCGGGCGAGCATGCGTCGGATCTCTCGATTCTGACCTTCGCGCAGTGTCACGCTGAGCATCGTGCGATCGCCACGCGCTCGATCGACGAAACGTTTGATGATGCGCACGGACTCCATCGAAGCTTTCTTCGAGGTCTTCGTGCCATCGGCCGTCGGATTCACCAGGTACATGCCGGAGCGAAGCTTCTGCAGCTGCTCGTCGCTGGCGAGGCCCGAGGTGAGCACTCGATATTCCTTGGTGATGCCGAACTTCGGATGGGTGAGCTGGTAGGCGAGATCGCCATCGTTCGTGATCAACAACAGTCCGGTGGAATCGCCGTCCAGCCGGCCGACAGGAAACAATCGTTCGTCACGGCGTAACGACTGCGGCACCAGATCGAGCACATTGCGGCGGCCTTCCGGATCGCTCGTGGTCGTGATGACGCCCTTGGGCTTGTTGATCAGGACATAGATGAAGGTGCGCGCCTTGCCTGCTGTCTTGCCGGTGCTGCCCGCGCTCTCTTCGGGGATCGGCAGCTCGATGGCTTCGCCGTCGAGCGCGACCACATCGGTGGCGGGATCGACGAAGCAGGGCAGCGTGGTTACGACGCGTCCATTCACTTGTACGCGTCCGGCGACAATCATTTCTTCGCAATCGCGTCGCGCGCCGAGGCCGGCGTCGGCCATCGCTTTCTGCAGTCTGACGCCTTTGGTGGCGCTATCGGAAGTTCGAGACATGAACCGGTTCAGTTGTGTTGCTTGATGGGGACAGCTTACACGGATTCCCTCGGCTTGCTGTCAGGCGCGCGCGCAAAAGTTGCGCGTAATGGAACTTCTGGCGTGCACATCGGTTCCACTCCGATGCGCGTTCGGAGGACGGATGGTTCAAGAGCACTTCGATGTGGTCGTGGTGGGGACGGGGTTCGGGTCATTGTTTTTCGTCGAGGGCTACCTGAGCAAGCGGCCGGCGGCCAGGATCCTGATGCTCGAGCGCGGCACTTTCAATTCGCACGCCTGGCAGCTCGAACATAACAAGAGCTCGCCGATCGAGCCCGGCACCACGTTCCTCACCGATGCGGCGAAAAAGGTCTGGAACTTCACGATCGGCGTCGGTGGCGGCACCAACTGTTGGTACGCGCAGACACCGCGCTTTCATCCGAGCGATTTCCGGATGCGCAGCCTTTATGGAGTGGCGCAGGACTGGCCGCTCGATTACGAAGAGCTCGAGCCCTACTACTGTGCTGCTGAGACCAAGATGTCGGTGGCGGGCGCGCCAGAGATGGGCGAGCTTCTGCCGCGTTCGATGCCATTTCCTCAGCCGCCGCACAAGCAGACTGCGGTCGATGCGATCATGCGCAAGGCTCAGCCGCAGTTTCATGTGCCGATCGCCACTGCGCGCGCCAGTGTCGCCGATGCCGGACGACCGCCGTGCTGTGCCTCGGCACGATGCAATCTCTGTCCGGTGAATGCGAAGTTCACATTCGAGAATGGCTTCGCGAATCTGCGCGAGCACCCCAACGTCGAGATCCGCACCGAATGCGAAGTGACGCACCTGGATCGTGCCGGTGGGGCGGTGAGTGCGGCTGTCTATAAAAAGGACGGCGCCGAGCATCGAGTCACCGGCGATCTGTTCGTGCTGGGCGCGAATGCCATCCATAGCCCGGCCATCCTGCTGCGCTCGGGGATCGATCATCCGTTGACCGGTGTGGGCATTCACGAACAAGTGGGATATCAGCTGGAAGTGTTGCTCGATGGCGTCGACAGCCTCGACGGCGGCACGATCACGACTGCGTTGAACTACTCGCTCTACGACGGCCCGTTTCGCAAAGACTACGCGGGCGCGCTGATCTACTTCGACAACCGGTGGCCGCACGGTCTGCGCAAAGAGTACGGGCGCTGGCGACAGCTCGCGCCATTGGTGGTCGTGGTGGAGGATCTGCCGCAGGATTCGAATCGGGTCGTGATCGATAACTTCGGCATGCCGAAGGTGCTGCACGCGGATGTTTCAGCCTACGCCAAGCGTGGCGTCCAGGAGTCGCTGACGAATATCGAGAAGGTGCTCGCGCCGCTGCCGGTCGAGCGCATCGACTTCAAAGGCATGCGCGATACCGAATCTCACATTCAGGGGTCACTGCGAATGGGCCACGAGCGCGAATCGTCGGTGATCGACGCCAAACAGATCCATCACGACGTACGCAATCTGGTGGTCGTCGGCTCGTCGGTGTTTCCTTCCGGACCGAACTCCAACCCGAGCTTGAGCGTGGCTGCGCTGTCCCTGCGCAGCGCTGCTTTGATCGCGTGATGACGATGAAAGAGACCAGCCCATTCTCACCCGCCCGACGCAAGTTGCTCATCGCTGGCGCCGGGGGCGTTGTTGCGTTAGGCGCTCTTGGCGCTGCGTCGTGGGGACAGCTGACGAACTACCGCGCTTCGTGGGTCGAACGGGTCGTTCGGGAAAACTTGCCGGGCATCGATCTGGATGGCATGTCTCTGCAGGCGTTCGTGAAAGACATCCTGGCGAGCGAGCGCATGCAGCGCAAGGAAGTGAAGGTGACCGTGTTCGCCGATCGCTTCGTGCCCTGGCTGCCCGCGCACATCTCCAAAGCACGCAACGGACTGGAAGGTCTGGAACGTTACGTGCTGACGGAATATCTGATCGGCAGCAACTTCTTCCGCGTGCCCGATCCGAAGCGCGAGACCATCGTGTACAGCGGGATCGCCCTGGCGTGCCGGAATCCCTTTACGTATGCCGCTCAGGCGAACTTCAGCGAAGCCTGATCAGGCGCGCTGTTTCTTTGCGAACTCGTGATTGAGCAGGGCGCGCAGGCGCACCGCTTTGAGCGGCTTGTGCATCATCGTCAGGCCGGCTGCGCTGACCTTCCGAAGTTGCTCCGTCGCGGTATCGCCTGAGATCAGCACTGCGGGAATGCCGTCGCCCAGCTTCGCACGCATCTCGCGAATCGCGTCAATGCCGTTGCGGTCGCCGCGCAGGCGCAGGTCGGCGATGATGAAATCCGGCACACGGCCATTGATGCTCGCGAGCGCTTCGTCCGAATCCATGGCGGTAACGCATTTGCAGCCCCAGCTCTCCAGCAGGCTCTGCATGCCCAGGCGCACCGACTCTTCGTCGTCGATGACCATGATGAGCTTGCCGCCGATCAGGTTCGGGACCTTCTGCTCGATGGTCGCGGCGCCCGTGTGAATCTTGTTCGGATCGGCAAGCGGCACTTCGATGCTGAAGCGCGAGCCGCGACCCAGTGTCGAGCGCACATTCAACGGATGCTCCAGCAGGCTGACGATACGTCGCACGGTTGCCAGACCCAATCCCAGACCGCGTGAGCGATCGCGCGCTGGATTGTTGAGCTGATAGAACTCCTCGAAGATGCGCTCATGCTGCTCGGGAGGAATGCCGATGCCCGAGTCCCACACTTCGATGCTCACGCCATTGCGACGCTTGCGGCAAGCGACGATTACACCGCCTCGCTCGGTGTAACGAAGCGCGTTCGAGACCAGATTGGACAGCACTCGAAACAGCAGCGTGGGGTCGGTGTACAGCACGCCTCGCGAGCGGCGCACGACCAGCTTGATTCCTTTCTCTTCGGCGGACTTCGCAAACGTGCTGCGCAGACGATCGAGCACCAGGTTCGCCGGCACGATTTCTTTCTTGACCTCGACCTGACCGGCGTCGAGCTTGGAAATATCCAGCAGGTTGTCGAACAGCTGCTCCAGCGACTCGGTCGCCTGCAGGATCTGATCGATCATGCGCCGGCCTTGTTCGTCGATCTTGCCGTTACGCAGTGCGGTTGCGAACAGCCCAAGCGAATGCAGCGGCTGACGTAGATCGTGGTTGGCGGCTGCGAAGAACAAAGATTTGGAACGGCTCGCAGATTCGGCACGAGCCCGCGCCTGATCCGCGAGCGCATATTGCTGTTGCAGTTGGCCGACGAGTTGCTCGTTCTCGTAGCGCAAGCGGATCTGCGCCACGATCACTCGAGCCTGGCGATCGCCGAACAAAAGTAGGTAGCCCAGCACCGCGAACCACATCACCCCGAGCGCGGCATTCCCGTAGCCGCCGAGCATGATGTAGCGGAGCGCCAGCAAGCCGAACACCGGCGCCGTGAACGCATGGAGCGCCGGAGGGAAGTGAGCATGAGTGATCACACTGATCGTCGCGCGTGCTGCCAGGCAGGCGGCAATCAACGCCAACGTGAGCGACTGATTTGAATCGACCAGCACGAACGCCGACGAACCCCACACGCAACCTGCGATTCCCGACGCTGCAGCAAAGCGCCATCCCCATGAGGCGGAGGCAGTGGCGCGATTGTCGGCGTTTCGATAGGCCGCCGTCAGCACCAGGCTGCCGACCTGCACGAGCAGCGTGGCGATCGACCAGCCGATGATTCGGGTGTGAGAGGTGTGTGGCCAGGTGATGACCGCGATCATCGCGACCATGAGCAATGCGGAGCCGGAAACGGCCAACCCATTGCCATACAACATTTCCACGCGCTGTTGCTCAACGCGTCGCAACAGTGCGGCGTCCATCTGCAGGCGAGCTTGTTAGAAAAGAAAGTTAGCGCGCGTTGGCGTAAGCAGGCGAGGACGGCAGGAAGCCTCGCTTCTGCGCGACCAGCACCGCTTGAGTCCGGTTACGCACGTTGAGGGCTTCGAATACCGCGCTCACGTGAGCTTTCACCGTTCGTTCGGCCACATCGAGGGCGCGCGCGATTTCTTTGTTGGAGAAGCCTCGGCCCAACATGCTGATGACTTCGAGCTGACGCAGCGTGAGCCCGGTAGGCTGTTCGGTGGCGGTGAGATTGGTGGTCTCGGGGACGAAGACTTCGCCGGCGAGCACTTTGCGAATCGACGCAATCATCTCGTCGGCAGTGAACGACTTGGGTATGAAACCGGAGGCGCCGGCAGCTACGGCTCGGGCCGCGACCGCCTGCTGATCGTCGCCTGAGATCATGATGCAGGCGGTGGTGGGGAAGCGTTCGCCGATGATCTTCAGCGCGTGGAATCCGTCGTCACCCTTCAGGTGGATGTCGAGCAGCACCAGGCCGATGTCACCGTCCGTCTGCAGGGACTGCAGCGCCTCGGGAACCGAGGAAACGCTCAACACACCGGCATCCAGGTCGCTCTGCTCGAGCACCGCATGGAAACCGGCGCGAAACAACGGATGGTCATCGACGATGAGGATTTTCATGACACTGCTCCCCGGAACCAAGACTCCCCGCCCCTGGACACGCCCGCGTCGGCGCGGCGGTCCATCGCCGGGACCTGGGTTATGTAGCCCCCGATCCATCCCGCGGCCATCGTACGTGCGGGCCAGGGGAAGGTTCAATGCCCATTGGTGCAGGATGGCGCGCCACCGGCGTCTTTGAGCCAGCCTAGAACGAGTTTCGCCACGGCGCTGTCCTCGCCCCGGACGGCGACGATGAGAGGATAGGCCTTGCTCAAACGATCCCGCGCCTCGATCGATGCAGGTTCGAGCAGATACAACGATCGGCCGAGCACGGCGCTGGTGATTACGTATTCCACACTGCGTTCGCCGAACTCCGCTTCCCACACCGGCAGCGCCGCTCGGGCCAGCTCGCTGGCTTGCCGGGCGCCGTCCTGGAGCTCCACCAGCGACCGGCCAAGCCAGGCCTGAGCCTCGGCAATGAAGGCGTGCCGGCCGGGCAGGCGCCCCTCTTTGACGTTATGTTCATAAATGGCCAATGCAGCCCGGAACGATTCGGCGGCCCCGCCAAAGTCTTTCAGATCGTAAGTGACGCGCCCGATCCGGGCATGGTCGTTGCCGACATAGGGATGTTTCCGGTCGCGCACTTTGCTGTTCAGGTCGAGGGCTTCGAGCAGAACTTCCCTGGCGCCTTTCAGGTCGCCCATGGCTCGCAGTACCGAGCCGAGGTTCGCGAGCACATCGACCAGGTCCGGATGACAGGGCCGCTTCACGTCCTCGCGGATGATGCGAACGGCGTTGCTCATGTCGTCTTTGGCTTCCTGCAACTTGCCGGCGCTGGCTTTGACGGTGGCGAAGTTCAGCAGGTGCAACGCATATTTCAGATGCCGGTGGCCGACCTGACGCAGGTCGAGATCCAGCACCTTGGTATAGATCTCGGTGGCGCGCTCGTAGTTGCCGCGGGTCTGTTGAACGCGGCCCAATACATCCAGCAGCCTCGTGACGTTCGGGTCGGTGCATTCCAGGTGCAGCGCTTCGAGGATGTTCAAGCCACTCTGCGCCGATTGTTCGGCGGCGGCGAACTGGCCGAGTTGCAACTGAGTCACTGCGAGCTCGTTGAGATTGAGCGCGACGGGATAGCTGTCGCCGCCGAACACACGGCTGTTGATGGCGAGCGACTTGCGAATCTCGACTTCGGCGGCGACGGCATCGCCCGACTGTCGAAGTGCGCAGCCATAGCTGTTCAGCGAGCGCGCGGTTTCAGGATGATCCGCCCCGAAGAAACCGCGCCGGATCTCCAGAGCGCGTTCGATGAGCTTCTTGCCGTCTGCGACCCGGCCCTCATGTAACAACGCGAGACCCAGAGAGTCGAGAATGGCGCCGGATTGTTCGGGCTCGCCCTCCAGGTCGATTCCAAGAGCTCCCGGTGGCGGAGCTGGAAGAGAGGTGGAGTCGTCCGCGAACAAAATGAACATGGAAGGTCTCCTGACATTCGGGCGCTCGTGAGAGGCGCATGCTAGGCATGCAGCCTGCGACTGTGCCATCGCTCTTATGTCACAGTTCGTTACTTCTGTTTCAGTCGTGCAAAGAAGTCATGAGCGGCCTGGGGCCGCTGCTGCTGCTGATACAGCTCTTCGATCCAGGTGCGTACTTCCTGTGCATATTCGGCATCGCTGGCAACTTTCGAGCTGGCGAGTATCGGATAGTTGGCGGTCAATGCCTGTTCGGCTTCCCTGGTGCGGCCCTGCTTTGCCCACACGCGGCCCCGAATCGCGACGGCCAGCGCGTGACCAGGGCTGTTCTCACCATAGGAGGCGGCCCACGATGTGGCGGCCTGATCGAGCGTGGCCTGGGCCTCATCCAGGCGCTTCAATTCGAGCAGGGTGCGTCCGAGGCGGGTCAGGGTGGTCGTGATGTAGCCATGCCCGGGTGGCAGGGTCTGGTGATAGATCTGCAGCGCCTCGCTCAGGTAACGCTCGGCCGCGACGTAGTCATGCTTTCGAAGCGCGACGCGCCCGAGGCTTTCGAGATCATGGCCGACGTAAGCATGCTGCGGCCGGATCTGACGGTCTCTGGCCAGCATCGTAGTAAAGATCTGCTGGGCTTCATCGAGGCGGCCCTGTTTCATGAGGTAGCGGCCGTAGTTGTTCATGGCATCGATGGTGTCCGGATGCATGGGCCCGAGCACGCGGTTGTGCGAGTCGATGGATTCCCGATACAGCGGGCCCGCCGCTTCCAGATCGCCCTTGCCCTGCAGAGCCGAGGCGAGGTTGCCTAGATGGCGCGCATACAGCGGATGATTCTCGTCGCGAGCGAGCTTGTCGATGGCCAGCGCTTCGCGAGCCAGACGCTCGGCGGTGTCGAAGTCCATGCGATCCATGGCGACGATCGCCAGGTTGTCGAGCGGATCGGCCACCAGCTCATGAGTCTTGCCGAGACGCGCGATACGAATGTCCAGGCAGCGCTGAAACAATCGTTCGGCGTCTGCCCATCGGTCCTGACGGTGCATGATCACGCCGAGCTGACATGAGTTGAGCGCGGTTTGCAGGCTGTCGGCGCCGGTATGCCTCTCCGCGAGCGCGAGGCTGCCGCGTGCCAGCTGTTCCGCTCTCGCCAGATCGCCACGCTCCGCATAGACGCGATTCAAGCTGAACAGGCTGCGCGCGACATCCAGGTTGTCGTCGCCGAACCTGGTGCGACGGATCGAGAGTGCCTGCTCGATCAGCGGCTGAGCTCGATCCAGCTGACCGAGCCCGAGATAGACGGTGCCGATCGTATCCATCAGCGTGGCCTGCAACTCCGGCTGGCCACGCAGTTTGCTATGGATGCTCTGTGCGCCAGCGTCGAGGATTTCTTTTGCAGTGATGCTGTCGCCCCGAGCCCGAGCGGGGTCGGCGAGAGTGAACGACTCGACCAGGAACTCGGACACCGTTTCGGCGCGTACGCGTTCAGCTTCGGCAATCGTCCGCTGCCGGGTCGCAATGTCACGTTCCTGCGCCACACGCTTGGACTGGATCAGTGTGGTCACCGAAAAGCCGATCAGCAGGGCCAGGAAAGCGGCTCCCAAGCCGAGCGCCGCGCCATGGCGTTTGATGAATTTGCCGGAGCGATAGCTCCACGAGTCGGGACGCGCGATCACCGGCAGCCCACGCTGCAGACGATCGATATCCGCATTCAGCTGCTCGACCGAGGAGTAGCGACGCTCCGGTTCCTTGCGCATGGCCATTGCGACGATGTTGTCTAGGTCGCCACGCAGCTGACGCTGCAATCGGGCTGGCGTGGCGCCACGCTGAGCCGCGAGCTGTTCGATCGAGCTGTGACCGGAATCTCGTGCCATGCCGATCGCTGCGCTCGGCGAAGGCGCATCGTCCTCGCAGATCGCTCTTTCCAGCTCGGCAAAGCGCAGGCCCCGCACCGAGAAAGGTTTGAAGCCGCACAGCAGTTCATGCAACAGCACGCCCAGCACATAGATGTCGCTTGCGGTGGTGATCGGTTCGCCGCGGATCTGCTCCGGGCTCGCGTGATCCGGCGTCATCACCCGGAAGTCGGCGTGCGTGACGGCGACGGTGTGCATCGTCTGCCGGTCGTCGAGCCACTTGGCGATGCCGAAATCGAGCAGCTTGGGTGTGCCTTCCGCCGTCACCAGAATGTTCGAGGGCTTGAGATCCCGATGCACGATCAGGTTCTGGTGGGCGCGGTGCACGGCTGCGCACACCGCCTGAAACAACTTCAGGCGCGCCTCGATCGTCAGGCAGCGGCGGTCGCAATAGGTATCGATGGGCTCGCCATCGATATATTCCATGACGATATAGGGGGTGCCGTCCTCGGTCGTGCCGCCGTCGAACAGGCGAGCGATGTTTGGATGATCGAGCGTGGCCAGGATCTGCCGTTCCAGCCGCAGCCGCCCTTGCGCCTGGCTCGAGAGCAGGCCGCGTCTGACCAGTTTGATTGCAACCTGCTGATTGAACTGCGCATCGGCGCGTTCAGCCAGGAACACCTCGCCCATGCCGCCTTCGCCCAGGCTGCGTATGACGCGATAGGCGCCGATGCGCTGGCCGGTACGAGTGGGATGTTCCTGAGCCGAATCCTCCGAGTGTTCGAGGCTCGAGGGGGGATCGAGAAACCATTCCTGGCGCGAGTGCGGACGCGAATACAACTCGGCGACCGCGCTTTCATATAACTGCGAATCGGTCGCGCACGCCTGCCGAAGAAACTGCAGCTGATCCTGCTCGGGCAGTTGCTGCGCCTCCTCCACGATGGCGGCAATGGACCTGGGATGCACAGTCATGTCAGTAGCAGCGTGCCTCGTGGACTTTGGTCACCTTGCCAGGGTGACAGCGGCTCGGGCACACTCATTTCGTACACCCAGCTCGCTGGAGCGACCATGTATCACACAACGATGTCCGTCACGATGTCCTTTGTGCCAGCGGGGCGACGCCGTGCCAAGGGCGCCACGCGCTGCGGCGGTGTCCATCGGCCGATCGAAATGTAATACGCCAGTAGTGATCGCCCGGCCGGGCGATGCTACGCCTAACGCGCCCTCATGGATACGAGAGGCGTGCAGTCGCATGGTTCAGCTTGTAAGCTCCGGCTCAAAGGAGTGAAACAACCATGCAGGAACTTTCCCGCCGACATTTCATGCAAGGGGCGGCCGCCGCTACGCTTGCAGTGCCGTTCATCAGCGCCGCCGCCGGCCGTGAGAAGACTGCCTCCGGTAAAAAACTGGGCGTCGCCTTGTGCGGGCTGGGCGGGCTGAGTACCAATCAAATTGCGCCGGCCCTGCAGAAAACTCAGCACTGCCGCCTCGCCGGAATCGTCACGGGTTCCCAAGGCAAAGCCGAGGAGTGGCGTAAGAAATACAACCTGCCCGCACGCAGCGTTTATACATACGACACCATGCATCGCATGGCCGACAACGACGATATCGATATCGTTTATGTCGTCACTCCGAACGCGCTTCATCTGGAGCACACGGTTGCGGCAGCCAAGGCCGGCAAGCATGTGTTCTGCGAGAAGCCGTTGGAAATATCGGTGGAACGCTGCCAGCAGATGATCGACGCCTGCAAGGCGGCGGATCGCATGCTCGGCACAGCCTACCGCTGCCGGTTCGAGCCGCATCACATCGAATGCATTCGCATCGCGCGCGAGCAGGAGTTGGGTCCGGTGCGCATCATCGAGGCGGGCTTTGGCATCGACGTGGGCGCCGCCGATCAGTGGCGAGTCAAACACGCGTTGTCGGGCGGCGGTGCATTGATGGATGTCGGCATTTACGCCTTGCAGGCAACGCGCTATCTGACCGGTGAAGAGCCGGTGCTGGTGTCGGCGACCGAAACCAAGACCGATCCAGTGAAGTTCGCGGAGGTCGACGAGACCGTGGCGTGGACGGCGCAGTTTCCGAGTGGCGCGATTGCGTACTGCACGGCCAGCTTCAAACTCCATGGCATCAAGAACTTCCGCGCGACCGCGGATCGTGGCTGGTTCGAGCTGGATCCCGCGTACTACTACGGCGGCATCAAGGGCGTGCGCAGCGACGGCAAGCCGCTGTCGTTTCCTCAGGTCGACATGTTCGCATCGGAGCTGGACGACTTTGCGCGCTGTGTGATCGAAAAGCGTCCAACCAGCGTGCCGGGCGAGGAAGGCATGCAGGACGTGAAGATCATGACGGCGATCTATGAGTCCATCCGCACCGGCCGAGCCGTAAAGATCTGATCACCAAAGTCTGAGACATGCGCCGGTCTCGGGCCGGCGCTCTCAAAAGCTAATCAGCGGAATCCTGGGCACGATACGGTGCGGTCGCGGGGGCGGCGTCGGTGCTCCTTGGCGGGCGTCCCAGCCAGCGAGCCGGCAAGGACAGCGCACTGATGAGCGACATCACCAGGGCCGCGGCAAATGGGATCGCCTGAATGAGCAGCACCGCGACCCATAACGACACGTCCGGCGCTTTCAGTTCTTCCGGAATTCCAACCACCAGGCCCGGCGCGATCGTGTACTGGCCAGACAGTCCGATGGCGGCGAGCAACAGAACGATCATCCAGGCTGTCTCGGAGCGCGCGGCCGCAAACCCGCCAATCAACGCATGCGGTTGTTTGCCCTTGGGCGTTCGATAGAAAGGTTGATTGCGCGTCAGTATCCCGTGCACGACGGCGACGCTGACGACATGTGATAACGCGAGGCCCGCCAGCGCGGCGGCGAGCGTCTGACGGATGTTCGCGCCGACACGCGCCGAATACAGATGCGCCAGTTTCGCGAGCTTGAATGCAAACAGCGCGAGCGGCAGCACCGAGAACATCATCAGCGGCGGATCGAAGCGATGGGGCGCGACGATCATCGCGGCCGACCACAGTACGGCGAACACATTGAAGATCAGGTTCAGCCCATCCATCATCCAGGGCAGCCAGCCCGCGATGAAGTGATAACGCTGGCCCTGGGTGAGCCGCTGGTCCGAGCTCAGCAGAACATCGGCGTGTGCGCGCAGGATCTGAACCGCGCCGTAAGCCCAGCGGAACCGTTGTTTCTTGTAGTCGGTGAAAGTCTCGGGCATCAGCCCGCGTCCATAGGTCACCGGCAAGTACTGCGCTTCGTAACCGTGCTCGAACACCCGCAGCCCCAGTTCGGCGTCCTCGGTGATGCACCATTCGGCCCAGCCGCCGACCTTCTGCAGCACCGAATGCCTGACCAGAGTCATGGTGCCGTGTTGAATGATGGCGTTGCGCTCATTGCGCACGACCATGCCGATATGGAAGAAGCCGCGGTACTCGGCGTAACACATCGCTTTGAATGCGTTCTCCTGAGCGTCCCGATAATCCTGCGGGGACTGCACGATGGCGAGCTTTTCATCTGCGAATGCCGGCACCAGCGTGCGCAGCCAATGCGGTTCGACCTTGTAGTCGCTATCGATCACGGCCACGACGCTAGCGTCGGCAGCTGTATGTTTGAGCGCGAAGTTCAGCGCGCCTGCCTTGAATCCCGCCAGCGGTGCGACGTGAAAGAACTTGAAGCGCTCACCGAGCTTCTCGCAATGTTCGGCTACCGGCTGCCATACCGCAGGCTCGGGCGTGTTGTTGTCGATGACGATGACTTCATAGTCGGGATAGTCCAGGGCCGCGAGCGCATCGAGCGTTTCGATCAGCATCTGCGGCGGCTCGTTGTACGCCGGCACGTGAATCGAGACCTTGGGCAGCACTTGCGTCGAAAGAGCGGACATGTCGAACGGCCGTTTGCGCGGCTTGCCCCAGCGCGCCTCGGCCCATTCCAGCGCTTCTGTGATCAGCACGGCGATGACGCCTAGCATGCCCAGGATCAGCAACGTGCCTATCAGAACGCTCGAGACAGTGAGGTAACGTCGCGAATAGTCATAGATGATCCAGACGAGCGTGGTAGCGACGCCATACACCACGACGGCCAACAAACTGCGACCGCGCGTGCCGAGCGCAAGGCTGTGGATATAGAGCAGGGCGAGAATCACAGTGGAGATCGCTACGGACACCGCGGCCAAGGTTTGCCACTGTGGAATACGGACGATGGGCTCGACGAATGCGAACTTGGGCTGGCGATAGACATCGTAGACGCCCCAGTACGCCTCGACCGCGCCCTGGTAGCGTGCTTTCCAAGGTTGATCGAACGCTTCCATGAGGTAGTAGACGTAGCCCTCGCGTCTGGCGAGATCGAGGAAGCGCCGAAGGAACATTGCCTGATTGCTCGTCGTGGCGACCGCGGCGCCCCGAGTGCGTCCGTCGGAAGGCCAGCCCACCTCGGCGATTACGATGGGCTTGGTGGGATATGCGCGTTGCAATTGCTCCATGCACCAGACCAGGTGTTCGATGGCGCGATCGACCGCGATACCTTCCCAATAAGGCAGCAGATGCACGGCCAGATAGTCGACGTGCTCGACCAGCTCGGGATGTTTCAGCCAGACATGCCACGGCTCGGCGGTGCTGACCGGTTGTTCCACCGACTCGCGCACGCGATCCAACTGCTCAGCGAGCTGCGCCACGGTGAGGTCGCCACGCAGGATGGCTTCATTGCCGACGATCAGGCGGATCACATTGGGATAGCGCTTCGCCAGCTCGATGGCGGCGGCTACTTCCTGATCATTGGTTGCGAGACGTCGATCGAGCCAGGCGCCGACCGTGACTTTCAGATCGTGGCGGGCGGCGAGCTCGGGAATCAGGCCCAGGCTCTTCAGCGACGAGTAGGAGCGAACGGCGGTCACCTTGCCGGCCAGCAAGCGCAGATCGCCGTCGATCTGCTGCTCGCTCGGCAACTCCTGAACGATCGGGTCCTGGCCCGCCTGGAACGGCGAGAAGGCCATGCCCTGCACGCGCGCCGGCCAGGGCGGCTCGGCGGTCGGCCGGTTCACGTAAGCCCACAGAGCGAACGTGAGCGCGGCGAAGGCGGCCGCAACCAGAAAACCCGACCACTTCATTGTGACTCGATTGGCGATGCGGGGGCGAATAGGTGGTGAAGGGCAACGTTCAGGCACTGGACCTGCGACATGTTAACTTAGCCGGCGGGACGGTAAGCCGAAGCCGGCCCGCGGCCGCACGAAGGAGTCTTTTGGCTATGCATTGGCACATTGGTAAGTGGTTCTTTCCACGACAGATTTCACTACGCAACTGGATGCGTGCCGGGCTCGGCATGACGTTGCTGGCAGCTGCGGGCACGGTCTGCGCGCAGCAGCGTACGGAGCAGTATTCGAACTGGGAGTTCACTCCCTTCTACGGCTACATGTTCGGCGGCGCGTTCGAAGACCCTGTGACCAACACCGACCGCGACGTGAACGAGGACAACAACTTCGGCATCTTCATCGATGCCGCCGCCGATCAGTGGCGACATTATGAGCTGATCTACAGCAAGCAGGGGACCTCGGTCGATGGCGTCCCGAAGCTGGATCTGGACGTGGAGTATCTGCAGATCGGCGGCACCGTCATGTACGAGGACGCCGAGACTGTCATTCCCTATTTCGGCATGACGATCGGCGCTGCGCGTCTCAGCCCCGATGGTCCGGGTCTCGACGACGAGACCAACTTCGCATTCTCCGTGGGCGGCGGCTTCAAGGTGCCCGTCACCGATCACATCGGCGTGCGCTTCGATGCTCGCGCGTTCGTGACATTGCTCGATAGCAGCGGCAATGTCTTCTGCGTCTCCGACAACGGCGTCGGCACCTGTGGCATTCGCGCCAAGTCCGACACCTTCGTGCAGTATCAGGCAGCGCTGGGAGTCATCATCGGCTTCTGATGCTGCAGATCGAGAACGTCAGCAAATCCTTCGGAGGAACGCCGCCGCGACGTGTGCTCGGTGGTGTTTCCCTGCAGCTGGCAGCCGGTGAGTATGTTGCCGTCATGGGCGAATCCGGCACCGGCAAGTCCACCTTGCTGAATCTGATCGCCGGGCTCGATACGCCCGACGCCGGGCGGATCTCGCTCGATGGTCAGGATATCGGCGCGCTCGATGACGACGCTCGCACCCGCTTGCGCCGGGCGCGCATGGGTTTCGTGTTTCAGGCTTTTCATCTGTTGCCGCACTTGAGTGTCGAGCGAAACGTCGCGTTGCCGCTGGCGCTCAACGGTCGGCAAGGTCGTGAGGCCGCCGATCGAGTGCGGGAGTTGTTGAGCGCGGTGGGCATGTTGGAACGTGCCGACGCCGCGCCTTCGCAGCTGTCCGGTGGCGAGATGCAACGGGTCGCCGTTGCTCGTGCGCTGGCGCATCGCCCCGCGCTGGTGCTGGCGGATGAGCCGACCGGCAATCTCGACTCCGACTCCGCGGCCGAAGTGCTCGAGCTGCTCGCCGCTCAACTCAAGCGCGACAACGCCGCCGGCATTCTGGTGACCCATTCGGACCTGGCGGCCGCCACTACCGATCGCATCCTGCAACTCACCCGGCAAGGACTGGCGCCGCGCGCTGCCGCTTCCCCGCATCGATCGTGATCGCGCCGCTGCTCATCGAAGCCGCGATCACCGGGCCGATGCGGCGCTCGCCTGGGCGCACGTTACTCGCCGTTCTGGCCATCGCCCTGGGCGTGGCGCTGGGCCTTGCGATCTATCTGATCAATCGTTCTGCGGCCGATGAGATTTCATTGGCCGCGCGCAGCTTGTACGGGCTCGCCGATCTTGCCGTCGAGGCAGGCGCGGAAGGATTCGACGAAAGCTTCTATCCGCGCGTGGCTCGTCTTCCTGGCGTGAGCGTGGCCAGTCCGGTCGTGGAAGTGGCTGCGCGGGTGGTGGGGCATCGCAGTCCGCTGACGTTGCTGGGGATGGATGGCTTTCGCTCGAAACTGTTACAGCCGGCGTTCGCGGCGTCGGTCGGTGCGACCGACACGAATTCGGACGATGCGCTTGAGGACGGCAGCGAGTCTGAATCTGCAGCAGACGAGGCGTTCGATGATCGCTGGATTCTGCTGAGCGCGAGTGCGGCTCGTGAGTTGCAGCTCGCGCGCGGCGACATCATCGAGTTCCAAGTCGGCGTGAAGCGAGAGCGCATGCGAGTCGCTGGCGTGCTGCCGCCAGCGGCATTGCAGGACTTCGCCGGAGTCGTCGACATTGCGACCGCTCAATGGGTGTTCGAACGGCTCGGCAATCTGTCGCGCATCAATCTGCGGCTCGCAACCGGTTCGAGCCCGGAACGAGTGAAAGCAGCGCTCACCGAAATGCTGCCGCCGAGTGTGCGGATCACCACGCCAGGCGAGGCAACCGACGATGCTTTGCGACTGTCTCGCGCGTATCGATCGAATCTGACGGCGCTGGCGCTGGTCGCATTGTTCACCGGCGGGTTCTTCGTTTATTCCACTCAGTCGCTCGCAGCCCTTCGCCGGCGGCGCGAGTTCGCCGTGATGCACGCGATTGGCGTAACTCGCAAGGAGCAGCTCGCGCTAATGCTTTCAAGCAGCGTGATCGTCGGTGTGCTCGGCGCCGCGCTGGGCATCGTGCTCGGCGTGATGATCGCGAGAATCGGACTGAGTGTGCTGGGTGCGGACCTCGGCGCAGGTTACTTTCGCGGCCTCGCGCCGGGGCTGAACGTTCACGTCGCGGAAGTCGCCGTGTTCTCGTTGCTCGGCATCGGCGTGGCGGTTGTCGGAGCGCTGCGGCCCGCACTCGACGCGGCCCGCGTTCCGACCGCCAGTGCGTTGAAAGCAGGCGACATCACCAGCGGCGAAATTCGTCCGCATGGTTGGACGGTGCTGACGCTGGGCCTGCTCGCAGCGATCGTCGTGAGTCTGCCACCGATCGCGGGCTTGCCCCTGCCGGGCTTCGTCGCTATCGCGCTGTTCCTCATCGCTTGCGTGGTGGCGATGCCTGCGGTGGTTCGCTTCGTGTTGCGACATGCGCCGCGCTGGCGCCATGTTCCCTATGAGATCGCCATCGCCCAGATCGCGGGCACGGCGAAGTACGCAACGTTGAGTGTTTCTTCCATCATCGTCAGCTTCAGTCTGATGGCGTCGATGGCCATCATGGTCACCTCGTTCCGCGACTCGCTGGATCAATGGACGCAGAAGGTGCTGCCGGCCGATCTGTATGTGCGCGTCGGGTACGTCGGGCAGTCGTCGTATCTGGATGAGGCGTTGGCGCAATCGATGGCGCGGGTGCAGGGTGTCGAACATGTGGAGTACAACCGCTTTGCGCGCGTGCAGCTCTCGGCCGATCGGCCGGCGCTGACGTTGATCGCGCGGTCTATGGATCGGGATCATCCCGAAAGCACCTTGTGGATGATGAGCACCGCGAGCAACGAGATCCCCAGCGGGGCCGTGCCGGTGTGGGTGAGCGAGGCGGCGTCGGACCTGTTCGCGATCAAGTCGGGCAATGAGATCGAGTTTGAGCTCGCGGGCAAAGCGGTCGTCGCCTCGGTGCGCGGTGTGTGGCGCGACTACGAGCATCAGAGCGGCGCAATCGTCATGGCTCGCGATGTTTACATCGACTTGACGGGTGACCGCGCAGTCAACACGGTCTGGTTCTGGCTCGATGACGCAGCGGATGTCCGCAAGGTCGGCAACGCGATTCGCGACCTGATGCCGCCGGGAACCGATCATGACCTGCGAACGCCGGGCGAGGTGCGCAAGCTGTCGCTCGAAGCGTTCGATCGAACGTTTGCGATTACCTATCTGCTGGAACTGGTGGCGGTGACGATCGGTTTGTTCGGCATCGCTGCGGGCATCAGCGCTCAAGTGTTGGCGCGGCGGAGCGAGTTTGGCGCGCTCCGACATCTCGGCTTTACGCGCCGGCAGGTCGCGACGATGCTGGCAATCGAAGGCTCGGTGCTTGGTGCGCTGGGTGTGATCGTGGGCTTGTTCGCGGGCACGGTGATCAGCCTGATCTTGATCTACGTCGTGAACCGGCAATCGTTTCACTGGAGTATGGATTTGAGCGCGCCCGTCGGTCTGCTCGCAGGATTGAGCGCTGCCTTGATCGCTGCCGCTGCGCTGATCGCGGTGGTCAGCGGTCGGCAGGCGATGGGTGGCGAAGTCGTGCGCGCGGTCAGGGAGGATTGGTGATGCGCCGGGCACTCAGGCTCATCGTCATGCGCGCGTGGGTGTCGTTATGGGCGGCGATCTTCGTTGCTGCCGGCGCACGCGCTGACGTGGTGTTTCCAGAGGTGGAGCCCGGCTATCAGATCCAATTCCCTCGCGACGAAGGCAGCCATCCGCTGTTCAAGACCGAATGGTGGTATGTGACGGGCTGGGTCGAGGATGCGTCCGGCGCTCCTTTCGGTTTCCAGTTGACGTTCTTTCGCTCACGCACGGGCATCGATGACGACAACCCCTCGCGCTTCGCCTTGCGTCAGGTGTTGTTCGCTCACATGGCGATCAGCGATCCGAAGCGCGGTTCGTTGTTACGTCACGAAAAGTCCGCGCGCGCAGGCTTCGGTCTCGCCGCTGCCACCGAAGGTTCGCTCGACGTCTTCATCGACGACTGGCGGCTGCGGCGCGATGGCGACCGTTACATTGCCGTGGCCAGGGCCGACGATCTGCAATTCGATTTACAGTTGCAGCCGAAGGCGCCGCCCTTGATTCAAGGCGAGCAGGGCTTCAGTCAAAAGGGCCCGAGTCCCAGTTCATCCACCTACTACTACAGCTTGCCTCAGCTGGAAGTCTCCGGACGCATCTCCGTCGACGGCAAAGATCGACCGGTGCGTGGCACTGCCTGGTTCGATCACGAATGGTCGAGCTTCATCGTCGATGAGCGCGCGCAGGGCTGGGATTGGGTTGGGCTCAATCTCGACGACGGCGGCGCGCTCATGCTCTTTCAGATGCGAGACACCCGAAACAGCAAGCTGTGGGCGGCTGCCAAGTGGCGCGCAGCCGGCGCCAAAAAAGGTGTTTCCTATGAACCTGAAGCCGTCGAATGGAAACCCGTGCGCTACTGGCGTTCTTCGCGCACGGGTGTTCGCTATCCGGTCGAGTGGCAAGTGACCGTGGGCGAGCGCGTGATCACGCTGAAGCCGGTCATGGACGATCAGGAGAACGACGCCCGCGCCAGCACCGGCACCATCTATTGGGAAGGCGCCGTTCGTGCTTATGAAGGCGACAAGCCGATGGGGCGCGGTTATCTGGAACTGACGGGCTACGCCGGCAAGATTCGTTTGTAACGATCGCTACTTGATCAGCTGACGACGAGCGACGATGACGCCGTCCTCATCCGCATACAGCCAATCGCCTGGACGGAACGCCACACCGCCGAAGCGGACGACGATGTCGCGCTGACCTTCGCCGCGCTTGTCGGTCTTCATGGGATGCGTGCCGAGCGCTTTGACGCCGATGGGCATCTCGGCGAGGGCGGCAGAGTCGCGAACGCAGCCGTAGACGACGATACCTGCCCAACCGTTGTCGACGGCCTTCTGCGCGAGCATGTCGCCGACCACGGCGCGGCGCATGGAACCGCCGGCATCGATGACCAGCACGCGGCCGTTGCCCGCTTCAGCGGTCAGTTCGCGGACGCGCGAGTTGTCTTCGAAGCATTTGATGGTGGCGACCTGACCGCCGAACTGGATCTGTCCGCCGAAATCGCCGAACAGCGGCTCGCAGATTTCCAACTCGTCGCTGAATTGATCGCAAAGATCGGCGGTTCTCACGTCCACGGGGCAGCCTCGTCAGTTCTGGACGGGCCAGTTTGCCGCATTTGGAACGCTCGGCGCGAGAGGGCGCGCCGAAACGCCGGAGTTATTTCTTCTTGCCCAGCAGGCGCGACAGCAACGAGTTGTTCTGCGGCAGCTTGCGAACGCCGCTCTCGGACAGCTCGACTTCGCGCGCCTCGTCCAACAGCTCCTCGGCGAGGCTCTTCTTGAGCTGCTTGTGTTTGCCGGTGTTGGAGGGGCGAGTCGGCTCGGAGCGCTTCGTGGCGGGGCTGGCGGACCGGGCGGCGACTTTGCCATCCAACGCCTTGTGGACGCCGGTGGAGTTCAGTTTGAACGCGCCGGTGGCGTTGGCTTTGAACGCACCGGTTGCGCCGGGCTTGAAGGCGCCGGTGGCCGAGTTCAGTGAGCCCGAGGCGTTCGGGCGGAACGCGCCGGTGGCATTGGGTCGGAAGGCGCCGGTCGCTGATGTATCCACTTCCATGGTGATGGTTGGCACCACTGGCGAGCGACTGGCGCGAGCATTGTTGAGCTCGACGACATTGTTCTTCGGCTCTTCCGGCTCGGCACGGCGCGGCTGCGGAGCGTCTTTGAAGCGCGCCTGCTCGGCGACACTGATGCGCAGCACCGACGGGTTTGCGAAGAACGTCTTGAGATAGCCGGAGACCGCTTCAGCCGACACGGCTTCCTTGAAGAAGCCGAGGCGCAGCGAATGAATGATCTTGCCGCTGCCCGCCGTAGCGACGGAGTACAGACGATAGGCCTCGAAGATATCGAGGTGCGGCATGGTGTCCAGGTTCACGGGCTGCTCGGACGCGGCGAGCTGAATCGCAAACCACTTGTCCTGCGCGTTGTCGTTCAGCTCCTCGTTGGTCAGCGCGCGAATGGTCTGCGTGCTGTCGAGATTCGGATGCGCATGCGAGGTATCGCGCACCAGCGCCGACGGCACCTGCTTCGGAGCGGGCGGAGTCGCTTTATTCAGCGCGGGAGCGGCGGGCTTCGCCGGCAGCTCGGCCTTCTTGGCGACAGGCGGTGTCGCAGGCTTAGCAGCAGCGGCTTTGGGCGCAGCGGCGGCAGGTTTGCCCGCAGCCACTTTGTTTGTCACTGCGGGCGCAGGCTGACGCGCAGCGGGTTTGGCCGGTCCTGCGTTCGCCGGTGCTGGCGGCGTTCGCGCAGCCGGCGGGTCGTCGTAGAGGTCGAGCTCGAAGGCGTCGACATCTTCGATGTTCAGGCCCTTGCCAACGTGATACGGCTCATTCGATCCGTTGGTCTTCTGTGCGGCGGCGGGTGTCGGTTCCGGATCGGAGAACGTCAAAGCAGGCACGCGCACGCTCTGCGCCGTATCCATCTTCGGCGGCACGGCGGCAGGTGCGGGCGGCGTGGCGGCCTTGCTCGGGGCAGGAGCAGGCGCCGGCGTGGTCTTGATCTTCAGTTTGCTCGTATCGAGCGCGGCGAACTTGCCGCTCAACAAACCAACGGCAAGCGGCTCCTTTGAAGGCGCAGGTGTCGGAGCGGCAGCCACGGCGGCGGGTGCGGGATCGTCGTTCCAGCTCATCTCATCGAGGCCCGGAACATCGATGAGCGCTTTGATCTTCGGCAACGAAGCGGACGTGACCGCGGCCTTGGTCTCTGCGTCCGGCTCCCAAGTCATCTCGACGACTTCGTCGCTCGGAGCTTTCGCAGCGGGTTTGGCGGGTTGCGCGGGCTTCGCCGCGACCTGCGCTGGCGCAGTCTTTGGCGCGGGCGGCGCGACGACAGGAGCAGATGCAGCCTTCGCAGCGACAGGAGCGGCTTTCGGAGCAGGGGCTGCGGCAACTGGGGCGGGAGCGGGAGCAGGCGCAGCTTTGGGAGCGGGAGCTGCGGCCGGTGTGTTGACAACAGCAACAGCGGGGCGAGGCGCAGGCGCGGACGCCGGCAAATAGCCGCGGGCGAAGCGGCGATCTTCATCGCCCAAGCTGGTCGTGAAAGCGGTTGGATACTGCTGGCGGACGACGGTGAGAACGCGCTCGGCATGGGCTTCGTTGGTGAAGAAGCCGAGGCGCAGACGATGTCGCGTGCGTCCATCTTCGACGCGCGCCACCTGATAAAGCTTGTAATTTTCCAGACCGGGAATGTTACGGCCCGTCGTGGGCACCGGCGCGATGGACGCGCACAGGTTGATGACGAACAACTGCGTCCCGCTCCCTGCGTTCTGGGAGACGAGCGGCGGCTGTGAGCTGTCCGGCTCTACATAGACCTTGCTGGTATTGTCTTCCACGTTTCTTCCCCGACCCGTTGCCGCTGAACACCGCCCGCTTGCGGTGGACGCACTTCGAGCTGAACGGATTCATTTCGGCGGGGGGGTTGAGCGCGCTATGCGCGTCGCGCTCGTTCACGGCAGTTTCGCTGTTGTCTTTTTTGGCGAAACCGTTGCCGCATTATGTCGCGGCCCCGTGGCAACCCCGCTGTCTTAGGAAATGAATCCGTTAGACCGGAAGCTTTGCGTCCTCGCCTTTCGGCGAGTTTGCCCGTAAATCATCTAGCAATCGTCTGGAACGATTCGATCATCTGCACGCACAAGGCATAAGTCAAGCAGCAGGGTCGCTTTCAGCAGACATGGGGAATGGCGACAGGTGACATGCTGCGTTCGTGTTGGGGTTATGTCTTATCTTTTGCGGTTTACAGCGTTTTTTACACTGCCATGCGCGTCCAGGCTTCTTTGCTGGCGCTGGCGGGCTCGCCGGCCATGATGCGTGGCGCGAGCTGAGAAACAATGTGTACCTGGGCCGCGTCGGAGAGGCCGAGTGCGCGCAGCGCGCCTTCCAGTCCTTCGATCAACTGGCGGCGCTCGTTCTCTGCCGGACAGCTGTCGCGCGCGAGCGCGGCGAGCTCATCGCCCACGCTTTCCAGGGTTTCGGCGATCGAGGGCGCAAACTCACTCAAGTCCCCGCGCAGGCGCGCGGCGAATCGAAACGAGTTGTACGCGCACACGTACGCGCGATGTCTGAGCTTCAAGTTCTTCAACATTCCCACCGCATCGGTCTCCCGCACGAGGATCGCGTGCGAAAGTGTGAAGGGCGACACGAATTCCACGGTGTGCGCCAGATCGCAAAATGTCGTCGCATTTCCGCGTTGTATTTATGCCGCATTACGGATCAAGCACGTACACGCAAACTATTTTTGCTGCGAAAAATTTCACTCGCCCGGCGTTGACAATGAGCAACGATCGTGATGCTGAGCGTGTGGCGAAAAATTCGCCACACGGAAAACGGGCGGGAGTGATGACCTCGCTACTTACGCGCGACCGACATTGCGGTCCGTGGGCGAGTGGAAATATTCGCTCTCTTCGGCGAATTGACGCATGAGTTTGCGCAGCTCTTCGATCCGGCCCTCGGCGGTGCTGATGGGCTGGCATTCTTCACATTCGGGATCCGAACAGGGTTGCCGCGAGTACAACCAATACTGTACGGCTCCCGCCAGCAGGCCATCGGCGATGTCCCAGATGTCGGCCTTGTCGTCCGTGTCTGCGATCCGGTTGCCCAGGTCGACGGCCTTGCCGAAGGCTTCGCTGAAGGGGTTGTCGGGTTCCTGCATGGGTCGTCACTCGGGCGGGCGCCCGTTGCTCTCATTGAAGATGGCCCCATTGTAACGGCGTTGTGCCCACTGACGAAGACTGTAGCCGCCTTGAAGATGGCGGCGCCGACTGGTCTACTGTCATAAAGCACACGCAGCTACCGTAGCCTGCTGCAAGCGGGCGAATTCATTAGAGGTTTCACATGGCCGAAGAGCGCAACCAAGACCCGCAGATGGACCCGGAGGGCCTTTATCAGGAGGACAATTTCACCGACCGCCGCGTCGGTGCGATTCGCCGCCTCTCCCCGGTGCGGGCCGACGGCTCGCCCGATCCGGCCCGTCCGGTGCTGTTCCTGGGCCAGGCCGAGATCATGACCAACATGGGCCCGGTGCCGATCAGCTTCGAGATCGAGGGCCAGACGCTGGCTGACGCCGTCATCGGGTTCGCGCCGGCGGCGCAGGCCGCGATCGAACGCACCGTGGCGCAGATTCAGGAGATGCGCCGTCAGCAGGCTTCGCAGCTGGTGGTTCCGCAGGGCCCGGTGCCCGGCATCACGGGCGGTCGAGGCGGCGGCAAGATCCAGATGCCTTGAGCCTCGATTCGATGATGGGGCGCTCGCCCCATCATCGTGCGCAGGCCCCGTTCACCGGGCCTCGCATTGGTGCGTTCCACCACGCGCTGCTCGAAAAACACGCAAAAACCAGCGCGCTTCGTCGCTGGCACGCTTTTCGCTCTTTCGCCTGACACTGGCTCGAGCCGTGGCACCGTCGCCCCGGCTACAACAGAGGTCTGGATGTCGGCGACTTCGTACGATGAGATGCATGCCAGCGATGGGGAAGTGCGCGAGCACTACAGAACCTTCGCTTCCTGGCTCGCGCGCACACCGAGCGATCGTGTTGCTCACAAGCGCGCCGAAGCCGATACGTTGTTTCATCGTGTCGGCATCACGTTCACGGTGTATGGCGAAGACGCGGGCACCGAGCGGCTGATCCCCTTCGATATCGTCCCTCGCATCATTCCGGCCAACGAATGGAAGCATCTCGCTGCCGGCTTGAAGCAACGCGTGCGCGCGTTGAACGCGTTCACCAACGATATCTATCACTCGCAGGAGATCCTGCAGGCCGGACGCATTCCCGCCGAGCAGGTGCTGTGCAATGGACAGTACCGGCCGGAGATGCAGGGCATCGATGTGCCGGGCTCGATCTACGCGCACATCGCCGGGGTCGATGTAGTGCGTGCAGGCGAGGGTGAGTTCTACGTTCTCGAAGACAATCTGCGCGTGCCCTCCGGCGTGTCCTACATGCTCGAAGACCGGCGCATGATGATGCGATTGTTTCCCGAGCTGTTCGCGCTGCATTCGGTGGCGCCGGTCGAGCACTATCCGGATCTGCTGCTGGAGAATCTGCGCAGCGTTGCGCCCTCGGGCGTGAATGATCCGACCGTCGTGCTGCTGACGCCGGGCGCTTACAACAGTGCGTACTTCGAGCACGCGTTTCTCGCACAACAGATGGGAATCGAGCTGGTCGAGGGGCAGGATCTGTTCGTCGACGATGAGTTCGTCTACATGCGCACCACGCGCGGCCCGCAGCGGGTGGATGTGATCTATCGCCGTATCGACGACGATTTTCTGGATCCGCTGGTGTTCCGGCCGGATTCGATGCTGGGCATTCCGGGCCTGCTGGCGGCGTATCGCGCGGGGCGCGTGACGGTTGCCAATGCAATAGGCACGGGCGTCGCGGACGACAAGTCCATCTATCCCTATGTGCCGGAGATGATCCGTTTCTATCTCGGCGAAGAGCCGTTGCTCTCGAATGTGCCGACGTTCGTGCTGAGGCGCCCCGAAGATCTGGCGTATACGCTCGCCCACTTGAAGGACCTGGTCGTCAAGGAGGTTCACGGCGCGGGCGGATACGGCATGCTGATCGGCCCGGCCGCCAGCAAGGCGGAGCTCGAAGCGTTCCGTCAACGGATCCTGCGCTCACCGGAGAAATACATCGCGCAACCGACGCTTGCGCTGTCGGCGTGCCCGACGTTCGTCGATGCCGGCATCGCGCCCAGGCACATCGACCTGCGACCGTTCGTGTTGTCCGGCCGGGAAGTCACCTTGGTGCCAGGTGGGCTGACCCGAGTGGCGCTCAGAGAAGGCTCGCTGGTGGTGAACTCGTCGCAGGGCGGCGGGACGAAAGACACCTGGGTGCTGGAGCGCTAGCATGCTGAGCCGCACCGCCGATCATCTCTACTGGATGGCGCGCTACACCGAGCGTGCCGAGAATCTCGCTCGCATGCTCGATGTGAACTCGCGCATGTCGCTGTTGCCTCAGGGCACCGAAATTCTCGAGCAGGGCTGGATTGCCACCCTTACCATCATCGGGCTCATGGACTTGTTCCGGCAACGCTATGATTCGGTGACCTCCTCGAATGTCATCGCCTTCATGGCGTTCGATCGCGAGAATCCCTTGAGCATCTGCAGTTGTGTCCACGCAGCTCGCGAAAATGCGCGAGCGGTGCGCGGCACGCTCACGTCGGAAATCTGGGAAACGTTGAATGCCACCTGGCTGGAGATGCGCGGAACCAGCTTGCGCTCTTCCAGCGAAGCGGAGGTGGGCAATTTCTTCGAGTGGGTGAAGTATCGCTCGCACGTCGCGCGGGGCGTGATTCAAGGCACGATGCTGCGCGATGAAGCCTGGCACTTCACCTGGCTCGGCACTTATCTCGAGCGCGCCGACAGCACCGCACGCATTCTCGATGTGAAGTATCACTTGCTGCTGCCTCGCGGTGAGCAGGCGGGCGGCGCGGCGGACTACTATCAATGGAGCGCGCTGCTGCACTCGGTGTCGGCGTTCGAGATCTATCGCCGTGTCTATCGCGACCTGATCACGCCTCGACGTGTCGCTGAACTGCTGGTCCTGCGCGATGACATGCCGCGCTCGCTGCGTCGATGTATGTCTCAAGTGCACATGCATCTGCAGTCGGTGCGAAATGCGCAATCGGCGGAGACCGAGAGGCGAGCCGGTGAATTGGAGGCGTCGCTGCATTTCGGCCGCATCGAGAGCGTCTTCGAGGTAGGGTTGCACGAGTACCTGGTGCGATTCCTCGGTCAGGTGCGCGATCTCAGCGATCGTGTGTCACGAGACTTCCTGGTGTCGGCCGCCGACTAGGACCGCACATGCAACTACACATCCGCCACGAAACTTTCTATCGCTACGGCGAGCCGGTGAAGCGCAGCGTGCAGAACCTGCGGCTCACGCCTCGCCGCGATCCCATGCAACGCGCGCTCAGCTGGAACCTGTCGACGCCGGGGCATTGTCGTTCGCAAGTCGATGCTTACGGCAACATCGTGCATCTGCTCACGCTCGATGAGCCGCACAAGGAGATTCGCATCGTCGTCAACGGCATCGTCGAAACCGACGATCAGCCTGCCGTGTCGGTGCCCGATGAAGGCCAGCTCTCTCCCCTGGCGTTCCTTGCCGAAACGCCGCTGACCCGCCCGGACGAAGCCATCGCCAATTTCGCGCGGCCGCGCCTGCAAGGCGGTGGCGACTTGCGCAGCAAACTGTTCGATCTGGCGGAGGCGGTGTGTGCAGAAGTGCGCTACGAAAAAGGCGCAACGGATGTGCATGAATCCGCCTCGCGTGCCTTCGCGCGCGGCGCGGGTGTCTGCCAGGACCATTCGCATGTCTACATAGCCAGCTGTCGCAGCGCCGGCATTCCTGCGCGATATGTCAGTGGTTACTTTTATGCCGGCAAGGACGGCGAAATCGCGAGCCATGCGTGGGTGGACGTCTGGACCGGTCGAGAGCAAGGCTGGATGTCCATCGACGTGACTCATCGCACGCACACCGATGGGCGACATTGCCGGCTGGCCGTAGGTCGCGATTACCTCGATGCGTGTCCCATCCGCGGTGTCCGTCGCGGTGGCGGTGCTGAAGACATGCAGGTTGCCGTGCGGATCGCGGCGGGCGCTCAACAGTAGAAGTGACTGATGAATAATGACTAATGAATGGTCAGAAGCGGAAGGCTCCCTGGTCGGCCGATGCTGAAATGCGCTATTGTTGTGCGTCTTGCTTCTCAGATCATTCACTAGTCATTAGTCACTAGTCACTTCTATGACGTATTGCGTAGGCATGCTGCTCGATGCCGGGCTGGTGTTCCTGTCCGACTCACGCACCAATGCGGGTGTGGACCAGATCAGCACGTTCCGTAAAGTGACCACCTTCGCCCGCCCGGGCGAGCGCGTCATGGTGCTGCTCGCCGCCGGCAATCTCGCCATCTCGCAGGCCGCCGTGAACGTTTTGCACGAGCACGAGCACGAGTCGGGTATCAAGGGGATCTGGACTTCCAAGAACATGTACGAGGCGGCGCTCGCGGTGGGCGAGGCGCTGCGCGAGGTCCACAAGCGCGATGCCGAGTCGCTCAAAGATCATCACATCGAATTCAACGTCCAGTTGATCCTGGGCGGCCAGATCGGCAGCGAGGAGCCGCGGCTGTTCTGTATCTACGCGGCGGGCAACTTCATCGAAGCGACCGCGGAGACGCCGTACTTTCAGATCGGCGAGTCGAAGTACGGCAAGCCGATTCTGGATCGAGTCATCTCGCGCAGCACGAGCCTGGCGCAGGGCGCGAAGTGCGCACTGATCTCGATGGACTCGACCATCCGCTCGAATCTGTCGGTGGGCGTGCCGTTGGATCTGCTATCGATCAAGCGCGATGAGTTGAAGATCCACAGTCATGTGAACATCGACGAGAACCATGCGTACTACAGGATGATCCGTACGCGCTGGAGCGAGAGCCTGCGGCACGCGTTTCACGAGATCCCCGATCCGGAGTGGATGCGGCGCAGCTGAGCTCAGCGCTTTTCCATCGACTCCACATAGAACAACTCGCAGGCGCCATCGCCCCGGTCGTCGCGTGTCAGCGAGCTCCTCCAGGTGAAGTTGTTCGGGCCGAGCACGCTCACGAGCTGTCCGCGCAGGCGAACGATGTTGCCTGGCTTCACTGCCTTCAGGCGATCTTTGAGCGTACCGTCCGCGGGGATCAGATGCATGTTGGAGGAATGAAGCATCGCCGAGCGCACATCGATTGCCTGCTCATCGGGATAGATCGTGAAGAAACGCGCGCCCTGGGTGATACGAAAGTGCGCAAGCACGGCACTGTCGGACATGGGCCCCCAGCCGAGCGCGAAGTCGATCGGCGACAGGCGCGCACCGCCATCGGTTCTGTATCTCTCGACCGAGAGCACGCGCGCTTCGAGATCGAAATCCGCGAGCGGCGTGAGCACGTATTCACCGTGAGCAAACGGCGGCCGCTGCACCATGCGTTGGAACGGCTCATCGGGTGCCAGCACTCCGGGCGGATGATCGATGGCGCGCCCCTCCACCAATGCGGCGATTCCCGCACAGAGGGCACCCAGAGCCACTACGATTCGCCAATGAGCAAACATTGCGCGCAGGGTACTGGGCGGCTGTCAGCAGCCGAAGTGCGCGCTTCACATCAAGACCGCTCACTCCGAGTCGGGCCGCGGTGTGATCCATGCAAGCCTTATTGGGGATCGACCTTCACCCACACCGACAGCTCGTTGCTGCCCGTGCCATAGCTGCGGCTGAGAATACCGGTGTTCGTGCTGCTGGAGGATTCGCTCACGCCGCCGAGCTGTATCCACGTGCCCTGTCGGCCGATGACTTGCGTGTTCAGGGATTGCGTTTGTATGCCGTTGCCGCCAGCGCGCTCGTCCTGTTGAGAGATCTCCAATATCACCTGATCGCCGTTCAGGCGCGGCGTGACCACGAAACCGCGTTGCAGATTGCGATGCTCGACGGCGCCTGCGACGAACGGTCGTTTGCCGCCGCGAACTGCGAAGGCCGTCACGATAGGAACGCTCGTGCCTGTGGCAATGAATGCGGAACTGCCTTCGAGCACCTGCACGCTCGACACGCTCGAATCGTTCGTCTGGAGGTTGCGCTCGCCGGCGCGCACGGTCGCCGACACGCCATCGCGTGTGCTGAACGTCCCGGAGGCCGATGCCTGCTCCCGTTGAATGTCTTGCGCCGTGCTCCGTCGCACAGAAACCAACATCTGTTGCTGTTGTTTATCCAACTGCGCGACCGCCGAACGCAGTTGCGCCAGATTGCCGCTGCTGGTGCGGACGAACAGTTTGTAGTCCTGCCCGCTCAGCGCGCCGCCCTGCTCGAGCAGCGGCTGCAACACAGGGATCAGGTCTTCGGCGCGTCGGTATTTCAAATCGATGACGGTCAGCGACTGCGCCCAACTCACAGCCGCCAGCAGGCAGGCGCCAACGCCGAGCCACCACCCACGCTGCAGGCCGCGAAACTGCCTTCTAAAAATATTCATGAAGCCTCGTCGAGCGTCCCAGGTGTTGCGCCATTGGCTCCGTTAACCCTTGTATTTCAACCGGTTGCGAAGCTGCCCAGGCGCGGGGGTCGATGGCTCAGCGGCTACCCTAGGCGAAATCCGCGGATCTGCCACGCCGCTCATGCCTCAAGCCGCCGACGATTATGCCGAATCAATAGCTGGTGCGGCCGCTGAACCGCGCGCCGATCGCTTCAACGGACAATCAATGAACCTGATCCTCGGCATCGTGGTGGTGTTTGGCTGCGTGCTGGGCGGCTTTGCCGTCCACGGCGGCCAGTTGGGCGCGCTGTGGCAGCCCTCCGAGTTGCTCATCATCGTCGGCGCTGCGATCGGCGCGCTGATCATTGCGAATCCATTCACCGTCACCAAGAAGATCGCCATCGGCATTCCAGGCCTGCTCAAAGGCTCACCCTATGACAAAGAGCGCTACCTCGAGCTGTTCTCGGTCATGTACGAACTGCTGTCGATCGCGCGCAAGGAAGGGATGATGGGCCTGGAGCGCGTCATCGAAGATCCGGCGGCGAGCGAGCTGTTCAAGAAGCGTCCGCTGATCCTCGAAGATCAGCACGCGATCGAGTTCATTCAGGATTATCTGCGCCTCATCGTCAGTGGCGACATGGATCAGCACCAGCTCGAAGCGCTCATGGATCTGGAGATCGAGACGCATCACCACAGCGGCGAGGAGCCGGCGCAGGCGCTGAACAAAATATCCGATGCGATGCCCGGCTTCGGCATCGTGGCTGCGGTGCTCGGCATCGTGAACACCATGGGCGCGCTTGGCGGCCCGCCGGAAGAGATCGGTATCAAGGTTGCGGCGGCGCTGGTCGGTACATTCCTCGGCATTCTGCTCGCGTATGGTTTGCTTGGTCCGATGAGCACGGCGATGGAACGTCGCGCGCGCGACGAGACGGCTTTCTACACGGCCATCAAGACTTGCATCATGGGTTTCCTGCAGGGTCACCCGCCGCAGATCGCGATCGAATTCGGGCGCAAATCGACGCCGACGGATCTGCGTCCGAGCTTCAAGGATCTCGAAGCCCAGTTGCGCGGCAAGCGAACTTGAGCTCGTAACCGGCACCTGCCATGGCACGCAAGGATAGAGACGGCGAGGCTCCCGCGCCGATCATCATCAAAAAGGTCGGCAAGCGCCGGCCGGGTCATCATGGCGGCTCCTGGAAAGTGGCCTTCGCCGACTTCGCGACTGCGATG